>JAEEGL010105973.1_pt1 | contig 258516 bp, 192 predicted proteins | sample 9134231 | NCBI WGS metagenome assembly JAEEGL01 (sample SAMN16246548, study PRJNA631951) | gut metagenome | biome: gut microbiome; feature: rumen; material: fiber-attached | host: Bos | place: Iran: Karaj | collected 2018-10
CAATTGTTTGTGATATGCAAAGTTACTAATTTGAAAGCAATTCACAACTGCGCATTCAATGCAGTCATGGGGTGCGTGATTGTTTGTGATATGCAAAGTTACTAATTTGAAAGCAATTCACAACACATCCTCGAGCGCGTGGCCGAAGTCACCAATTGTTTGTGATATGCAAAGTTACTAATTTGAAAGCAATTCACAACAGCAGATTATATATCTTATTCATCTGATAATTGTTTGTGATATGCAAAGTTACTAATTTGAAAGCAATTCACAACACCGCATAGTCATCTTTGATAACTCGACAGATTGTTTGTGATATGCAAAGTTACTAATTTGAAAGTGGAATCATGGGGACAGGTTTTTGATTATCCTGAATCAAAAACCTGTCCCCATGATTCCTTGATTCCTCGTATCAATTTCCCCGTCCCAGTGATACGTTTGATTCTGCTCAACTTCTGCTCACTTGCAAACCGGTGGTGCTTAGTGACATGTCGACGAAGCGGGCGTTACGGTGTAGCGGATGGTCGAGGAGGATTTTGCGGATTCTCGCCGCGGCATCAGGGTCTTTGGCCACCATATAGAGGAAACCGCCGCCACCAGCCCCGGGGAGTTTGTAACCCAAGCACAGGTCGTCGATCATTTCTGTGAGCGCCTTGATCTCTGGCGGATTGGTACCGATGTCGAGTTGCTGGTTCTGGATCCATGATTTTCTCATGAGCAACCCCATCCGTTCGAAGTCATTGCCCTGTATGGCCTCATACATGTCGATGGCATGGTGTTTCATCTCCCTGAGCAGTTGCAACTGGTCGTGGTGGTTGAGAAACATCTTCCTGACGATTTCCGAGAGGATGTTTTTAGCCACCCTTGTCATTCCGGTATAGAAGAGCAGGTGACAAGCCTTGTATTCAGGTAAGGTATAGATTTCCGAGGGGAGCCATTTGATGACCGGATCCTGCCGGAAGCCCCGCTCCGTCTGCAACAGTTTGACCCCATGCAGGAGTCCACCAAACTGATCCTGCCATCCACCGCCCGTGGTCAGCAACTGCTCCAGCACCAATGTGCGGTGGCCGATGGCGTTTTTGTCCCATGATAGGCCACAGAAGTCATTGAGAGCGCCCAGTACCGTGGCAGCTAAGATGCTGCTCGTGCCCAATCCGCTCCCTGCCGGCACAGCAGAGAGCAAGGTCAGTTCGATGCCACAGCCAAACGCTTGTAACTGTTCCTCAAGAGATTCATACCTCACCGAGGCGAAGTCTGGCAGGAATCCCGCCAGCGCCAATGCCGCCTTCGGAATGGAGAAAGGACTCCCCACATGATGGAAGTCAGCCAACTGCTCATAGGAAGTGATGACCTCTGCCGCTCCCAGGTCGATGCTTCTGAGGATGATGTGATACTGCCGCGACGGTCTCACATACGTCTGTATGGGCGGCTGTCCGTTGAGTTCGATGGCCAGGTTGACCACATCGCCACCCTCCATCAGGCAGAACGGCGGAGTGTCGGTCCATCCTCCTGCGATGTCGATGCGCACCGGACTCCTGCCCCACACGATCTGGTCGCTGAAGACCGACATTTTTGGCGACTGTCTGGTGGCTGTCACACCCTCTGTCAGTCCTTCTTTGAGCAAAGCGAAGGCTTTTTTCTCAGCACCGTTATCGGGTTTACCCTTCAGTTGCCGGAGTCTTGAACGGAACATGGCATCCCGGATTCTGACGAGAAGCGGTTCGGTATCAGGCAGCGCATGCGGTTCGGCCACATTCGCTGCCACGAACTCTCTTGCCGCGTCATCGAGATCCACCTGATAAAAGATACTATGCTGATAATTGGCGGCCAGGAAAGGCCAGTTTTTATATCGGTTCTCCTTTCGTTGTGAAAACAGTCTGACCAGATTGGCCTGTTCCAGGATATCGTCCGCACTCATACGGCGCGCCTCCCGCCAGATCATCCTTCCGCCATCGAGCCATGGTTCGTTGAGCATCCAGCGCAGCACCAGTCCCATGTCATGAACCTGGTCGACCACGGGGAAGATCTTCGCCCGCTGCAAGTCATCTTTGCCGTCCACCTCATCGAGATCCAGCCCTCTCTCCTCCATCCATTTAACGAATGGTTTCCCTATCCAAGAGGTAGCGGGATCCCCGATGTTTCCACGGAAAACATCCTCATATCCATAAGGTCTCACCACCCACTGGCTCTCGCCCACGGGCGTGATATCCACACACTGTCCTTTACGCAGTTCAATCTTCCAACTGTTCTCCGGCACGCCCGTGACGATATTCTCCTGGGAGAGCGTCCACTGTTCGGAGATGCAACTGTTTTCTATCCAGAGGTGATGATGATCGCTGGTGATAGGAATCCATGTCTCAGCGTTTTGCACGAAGAGTGTCGGATGCGGTTTTCTGGAGCGATGGATGATCTCCCGCTGGTCGTTCACCACATTCTGTATCTCCACGGTCGAGGAGATGATCTCATGGCTGGTTCCGAAATGATAGAACTCCCCTCCCTCCAGCGGCAGGATGACCACGCTGAGCGCATTGACCTCCGGGTCGGTGAGTTCCGGCTCATCCCCCAGTGCCCTTCCGAAAGTGGCATAAAGGTCATAATTCACCACCTCGCCCTCTTTCATACTTCGCTGGACCAAAGTCTTGACCGCCCTATCCGACAAGAGCCAGACGCCGATATCCGTGAGATAGACATGTTCATGCCTCAATGCCGACAGCGTAGAGACATCCGGTTTCTGCAGCATACGTTTAAGTCTTGTCGGCGTCTTTCTGTCGGCCACGAATACCCCGTGGTCCTTGGCGATGTCGTCGCTCAGCCACAGTCCATAGCATACGACATCCGCCTGCGGGATCTCCTTCACCGGCAACGGTGTGCGAATGAGCACGTCGCCACTGGCGATGATGGTGTTGAGTCCTTTGGGAGCCGCTCTCATCACCTGGTCAAAGAAAGGCATCTGCAATGAGAGCAAGTCCTGCGACAGCCGCTGTCCCCTCTCCCACCTGAACACGGGAATGGGTGTCAGCACCTTCCCCACAGAGGCGTAGGCCGGCAATCGCCGGCTCTGTCCTCCGGCATGGAGGATCAGCCGTTGTTCTGATGAGAGCCATTCGTCAAACGGCATCTCAGGAGCCTGTTGGAGATGACATTGGCGCAACAGCCATGTGGAGCCACCTCCGCTCCCCAGACGTTTCCCTACTGGGTCGTTGGAGCAGAACCATTCCCCACGAGGAAGGCCGGTCATCTCATGGAAATGACTGACGAGGTTGGGAGGCAGTGAGAGCAGTTTCTTCATAATAGTTTATGATTTCCGCCGGTGCTATATTATGATTTCCGCCGGCGCCACTCAAAGACTGCACCACCAATAATGGAAAGGACGAGCAAGGCAATCGCTCCATAAGCCACCGCCTCGGTCTTCTCCACCGATTTGGGATGGAAATCGAGCACGATCTCATGTTTTCCCGGTGCCACCTTCATGGCACGGAGGACATAGTTGACCCTTCCGATCTCTGCCGGTTGTCCGTCAACGGTTGCCGTCCAATCAGGATAATAGATCTCGGAGAACACCACCACACCACCGTTCTTGGAGTCGGCGGTATAGGTGAGGTGATTAGGCTCATACGCTGTGATGGTCACAGTAGACGAGTCCTGTGGTGTACTGTTGCCCAGCACCCCCTCAAAACTCTTGTCAGCGATGGCCACATGTCTCAGGTCACTCTTCCCGATCTGTTCTATCTCCTCATTGGCATTGTCCACAAACGTCACTTTGTCCACATACCATGCGTTGCCCATGGTATAAGGATTCTGCAGCGGTGCTGTCTGCCCACCTTGGAGCGGCAGGATGAAATATTTCGCATTGAGCATGTTGATGATCGGGAAGATACTGTCGCCCTTCACCGTCTCCATCTCACCACCAGCCTGGGCGATGGCCTGCATGGCCCCTTGCATCTCAGGCATGATATATCTCTCTATCAGCTCCTGATAGCGGCGCAATTTGGCGGCATGATAACCACCGACGCTCTTGTGATAGTAAGAGGTCTCGTTCTCATTGAACGTGTTAGAGGCAAAATTGAGCACCCTGTAATCCAGGCTCTTATCCTGCAGGATCTCCTCATCGGCAGCCGTCATCTGTTGCGGCATCTCCTTCACCATTTTGGAGACGAACATCCCGTCGTAGAGATAGCGTTTGTTGACCGTCCACATATCCAACAGACAGAGAAGGATAAGTCCCCCCACCAGATAAGCCGTCTTCAACTTGCGTGCCTGATAGAGCAAGAGCATGAAGACACCGACGATAATGACGGCCAGTGATCGCCAGCAGTCGGTGGTGAAGATGGAAGCTCTCACCTCCCTCAGATTGGCCAGCAGCGGATTCAGCTGGTCGGCGGGGAACTGGCTCAAGGCCTCTTTTTCCGCTGTCGAGACGAAGTCGGAGAAGAAGAGTGATGGAGCCACCGCAAAGAGCAGGCACGCGCCACCGGTGAGCGCCAGACTCACATACAGGTATTTGATCTTTTTCTTGAATAAGTCAGGTTGGTCGATGATGGTTTTGAGCGCCATCATGGCCAACAGAGGAATGGTGAATTCTGCGATCACGAGGATGGAAGCCACCGTGCGGAATTTTGAGTACATCGGGAAATGGTCGATGAAGAAATCCGTCAGCGGCATGAAGTTTTTACCCCATGAAAGGAGAATGGACAAGATGGTGGCTGCCAGTAAGGCCCATTTCATCGGTCCTTTGACGATGAACAGTCCTAAGATAAAGAGGAACACGATGAACGCCCCCACATAGACAGGTCCGCTGGTACCCGGTTGTTCGCCCCAATATTGTCCGATCTGACCATAGATGCCCATATATTCCGGATTAGCCTTTTTCATGGCGCTCTCATTGGCAGCAAGCGGTACGGAAGCGCCACCTTTCACATTGGGCACGAGCAGCGACCAAGTCTCCCCGATGCCATAACTCCACTGTGTGATATAATCCCGCTCCAGTCCGCTGTCGGTCTGGTTGGCACTGTTTTCCTTCACCAATTCACTCTTCCCCCTCATGGTCTCCTTGGAATACTGCCAGGTGTGGTAGAGGCTGGAGAGATTGATACAGATACCGATAGCTGCTGCAAAAGCACACACGGCGGAAGCCTTGAGGAACCGTCCGATCTCTTTCTTCTGTATCGCCTCGATCAGGAAAGCCACGATCATCAACGCGATGACAAAGAGATAATAATAGGTCATCTGCACATGGTTGGCCAACACCTCAAAGGCCGTAAACAGAGCCGTGACGACCAGTCCCCAGAAATATTTGCCCCGATAGGCCAGCACCACGCCTGCGATCATCGGCGGCAGGTAGGCCAGTGCCCAAACCTTCCAGATATGACCAGCCGCGATGATGATGAAGAAATAACTGGAAAATGCCCACACGATGGCCCCCAATGCCGCCAGCGACTGCCGGAAGTCGAAGGCTCTGAGCAGGATATAAAAGCCCAAGAGATAGACGAATACATACCACACATTGTCGGGCAACCACAAGTGATAGGCGTTGACCACTTGTCTGAGCGTGTCGGTGCTGCTATATGACGGTGATGTCTGATAGGTAGGCATTCCGCTGAAGGTGGCGTTGGTCCATCTTGTCCTTTCTCCCGTTCGTTGGTAATACTCGAGCGACTCTTGTCCGGCTCCCCTACCAGCCGAGGTATCGTGCTGGTAAAGAATTCTGCCCTCAATGTCGGCAGGGAAGAAATAAGCGAAGGCAATCAGTGCGAACGCCACGACGGCGATGATGTCGGGCAGGCATTTTTTGAATTTTTCCATCTTACGATATGACTGTCATGTTAACAATTAAAAAAAAGGCCTTACGCGAAGTAAGGCCTTTGTGAGTGGGTGCTGATGGATTCGAACCACCGAAGTCGAAAGACAGCAGATTTACAGTCTGCCCCATTTGGCCACTCTGGAAAACACCCCTGCTTCGTGGGCGTTGGCGGATTCGAACCGTCGACCCCCTGTCTGTCAGACAGATACTCTAAACCAGCTGAGCTAAACGCCCGTATCCACGAAACGGATGCAAAGGTAATGCTTTTTTTGTAACCCACAAACAAATCGGGCATTTTTTTCACATCTTGCCTGTTTTTTTTGGCTAAGGCAGACTTTTTATCATATACGACGCACCACCACCTTACTCTTTGACGGATCCACCCTCGACACCTGTATCTGTGTATGAATGCGGTCATTGAGCGCCTCCACATGGCTGATGATTCCCATTCTCCTGCCAGCCACCTGATGAAGTTGTTCGAGCGTGTTCATCACCGTGTTGAGACAATCCACGTCGAGTGAACCAAATCCCTCATCGATAAAGAGCGTGTCCACATACGCCTGATGGGTGTTGAGTTGTGAGAGAGCGAGAGCAAGAGAGAGGGAAACCATGAAACTCTCGCCACCCGAGAGCACCTTGATATACTGTGGTGACTGTCGGCTGAAACGGTCTTGAGCGAGGATGGCCAGCGACCCCGACTCGCAGGTGAGTATATAGCGGCTGTTGAACTGTTTCAAATATTTGTTGGCATGGTTGAGCAGATGGTTAAGGATGAAACTCTGTGCGATGCGGCTGAACTTCATGCCGTCAGCACTTCCGAACTCTCTGTCGAGCAACTCCCAACGTTCTTTCTCCTGTCGGGCAGCCTCGCACCTTGCCACTGCCGCACGGTATTCCTCCCGGTTGGTCTCATTGGACTTGAGTTGGTTGTCCAACGTCCCAGCCTGTTTCCACCACTCGTCATACTGCTGTCCATCCGTCTCAATCTGTTGTCGGAGGTTATCCACCGTATCCGTATCCTCCATCTCTGGCCGTTGAGCGGAATGGAGCCGTTGCTGGTTGGTGATCTGTTCCACCGCCCCTTTTGCCTTCATCAACGTCTGTTGTATCCCCTGGTGTCTCTCTGTCATGGAATCCACCTCTTTTTGTCTCAAACCAGCCAATATCAGCAACCGCTCCTTATCGACCGTCGGATGTTCCCGGATAAACGCATCGATCTGTCCATGGCGTGTGTTCAGCGTTGCCTTGGTATTGCTGCATTGCGAGCCCCATGAACTCACCTTTTGTGACAACCGTTGCCATTGTTCCTGCGCCTTTTCATACCCTTCATCAAAGACCTCACCTTCTGCAGGTGATTGGTTGAGAAGCGAGGGCATACTTTCCATGACAGCCGACTTGAGATCCCGAATGCTGTTGATGGCCACCTGACGGTTGCTGACACGCTGCTCAAGCGTGTTCACCCGTTTCTGCTGAAGTTCATACTGTCGGGCATCCTCCAAAAGCCGATTGATCAACGATTGATGCTCCGTCTTCCATTGCTCTCTCCATCCATCGTAGGAGATCACATCATCCAAGCTGTCCAACTCCTTGTCGTTCTCCGCAGAGAGCGACTGTGACTGCTGCATCAAGCCCTCCATTTTCAACTGCAGTTCCTTTAAAGACTGTTGGGCCTTTTGTTCCTCGACAGATACTTTTATCAGAGACACGTTCAGTTCATCAGCCACTTTTTGCCGTTCACCTATCGCTGTATTGAGTTGATTCACCTTCTCCTGCTGTTCATCGACGGTTTTCTTTATCTTTGCCATGATCGTCCTGGCCTCACTGAGTGAGGTTAATATTGAGTTGGAAGGAGTCTCCTCAAACGGCGGGAACGTCAAAGATACATTCACTTTCTCCACAAGAGTCACCGCCTCTTCATATGCTTTTCGGGTATGGTTCTTTTTTTCGTTGAAACCTTGTTGTTCCTCCTCCCATAGCCGTTGTTCCTTCAGATATCTGCGGTTGGCCTCTTGCAACAGTTTCTCATTGGCCTTCATTTTCGAGATAGCGTCAGTCTTTCTCTGCTGATCACGCTCGTAAAGATCCTTGATGGGTTTGATCACCGTCTCATAGTCAGGATCCGGCACGGTCTCATGCTCCACGTGCTGGCGGCAGAGCGGACAGATCTCCCCCTTGTGAAGCAAAGCCCTTGCGGCTTTAAAACTGTTATCCAAAGAGTCACGCCACAAGTCATAGGCATGTTCAGAATTCAAAGCCATTTTCTCCGCCTCTGTCACCTCATCAGTCAAGATTTTTTCCTTTACCTTGTATTCCTCTATGATAGCGAAAGTCTCCTGGCAATTTTTCTCCGTCTGAGCGAGTGCCGACCGAGCCTCTTCAAGTGACTTGATTTTCTCTTCTGCCCCTGTGACGGCCAACAGTCCAAGGTGCAGCTGGTTGTCCTGTTGTTGCAACAGTTCTGGATGGAGCTGGTCTCGGTCAAACTGCTTTTGTGTCACCTCAGCCTGTATCTTCACCAGTTCAGCCCTGCTATCCAACACCTGCTGTTTCAATTCTTGGATTTTCTTTTCGGCGTCAGGCAGCTGTTTTTCCTTGTCGAATCTCTGTGAGAGCAACTGCCGGCTCTTCTCTTCATTTTTCATGACGGCACGCAACCGTTCAGCAATGGCCTCTGCACGTTGCAGCATCGCCATATCCCGCTGCCGTTGGTTCAACCATGAGGTCACCTCATTCTTTTCAGTCAGTTCTTCCTCCTGTGTTTTTTCGACTCTCCTGGTCACAGCCAGCAGATTCTGAAACACCTTTTCGATATTGGATCGTTCCTTCTCCAGTTCGACAAGTTGTTGTTCTGAGTCACGCACATCCGCCAGCCATGACCTTGCCTGTGCGGAGATGGTGTAGTCGTCGATGGTACTTTTTTCTTCTTGGAAGTCATCCGATGCCACGATGTCCTGCTGTTCGTTCAGCACCCGTCGTGCCTCTTCAAGTTGAGACATCAGATTGTTCTCCATCTCCAACCAGCCAAGTTTATTTTTCCTGACAGTCCGTTGCTCATCCACTGCCTTTGCCTTGTTGCGGCACTCCTCCATCTTCAACTTCAACTGCTCCACCTCCTCATCAGGAAGCAACTGAAAAGCGTCGGCCACAGCCTTCAGCGTCTCAAAGACCGTTTTTTTCTCACCGCAGAGGTCATGAATTTTTTTGCTCACTTCGGAATAGATGCCCGTGTGGGTCAGTTTTTCCAGAATTGCCGATTTCTCATTGGTGGCACTTTGCAGGAATTTGGTAAACTCCCCCTGTGCCAGCATGGTTGTACGGCAAAACTCATCGAAGGTGAGGCCAACGATTTTCGTGACCATATCTGTGGCACCTTTTTCCCATACTTGCAGGTGGGTGAGATCAAAGAGCGTGTTTTTCGCACTCTGCAATTTTCCGTCCACTTTTCCACGGGAGCGGCCGACATACCATTCAGCCCGATAAGTGGTATCCCCGGCCTCAAACGTCAGCCGAGCCCATCCCTCGCCCGTACCACGGCGCAACAGCTGGGCTTTGTTGCCGATAGTGATCTCGTCGGTCTTGATGTTTTCTTTCTGACCAGCACGCGCCGCATTGTAATGTTGTGAGATTTTCACATTCTTCTCACTCAGGTTCTCGAATCTCGGAGTCTTGCCATAGAGAGCGAGACAGATGGCGTCGATAATCGTTGTTTTTCCCGCCCCTGTGGCCCCTGTGATCAGAAATACCGGTTCATCTCGCAAGATATCGCCCACGAAATCGATTTCCGCCTCTTCGATGGAGGCAATATTATGGATATGCAGTTTTATCAGTCTCATTTTGCGTTTTCTATGTCCATCTGTTTCAATACCACTTTCAGCAACTCCAGATAATCCTCCTCAGGCAATCCTTTGGATCTCAAATGCCTGGCCGCCACCTCAAGGGGACCCATCTCCCGCAGTTGGTCGGGCGTGAGGTCGATGATCTGCCTCTGCCCTTCATCCGTAACGGTTGTCTCTATCTTAAACGTACAGAAGCGGCACCTTTTCCCCTCAACCGCCTTGACGGCCCTCTCATTGCTGTCGAGCGGCAATCCGTTGACGGACGCCACGCGCAACTGGATATATGCGCTCTCTTCCTCAGGCAAGTCAGACAACAGGTGCAATGCGTCCTCAAAAGGAAGTGCCACCTCAGGGATGGTGCGCACATGCCGGAGCGGCCGGAGCGGTATGACCCTCAACTGCGGCACCTCACCATGCCTCACCTCCGCGATGGTCACCGAATGCTCATACTCCTCATTGAAAGTGATGGGCAGCGGTGACCCCGAGTATCTCACTGCCGCGTTGTCCTCCGGCACCTGATGCGGCCGGTGGAGATGTCCGAGTGCCGCATAATCATAGCCCTCGCCCAAGCAGCCAAGCGGATAATAGTCCATCCCTCCCACGTCGTCAGACGACAGATGGTCAGGATTTTCGGTCACAGCGAGGTGCGCCATGAGCACCACGGGTAAATGCTCCGTATTGCGTTCCCCCACCCGTCTGAGTATCTCCTCAAAAAAGCATTGCTGCCGGTCGGTACCGGCAGGTGATGCCGGGAAATTCTGTTTGAACACATGAGGGACAGCCACGATCCATCCCTTCTCCCCTACCCGACAGATATGGTCATCGAAGCAAACACCCTGTTCATTCCTTGCCAATCCTCCGAAGACATGCACACGAAAATGATGCCATAGAGAGCGGTCGATTTCGAGTCGTGAGGCACTGTCGTGGTTGCCGGCAGTCACAAAGATGGCCATCTCCGGACAAGCCTCATGCAACTGCAGCATCGCCTCAGTATACATGGTTTGTGTAGCCACGGATGGCACAGAGGAATGATAGACATCCCCACTGAGGAGAAAGGCATCAGGGCGTTCTTCAGCCACGATCTGCCTCAGTTGGCAGAAGAGATGCTCAAATTCATCCTGACGTTGATAATCATAGAACTCATGGCCGAGATGCCAATCGCTGGTATGCAGTATTTTCATCATTTATCAGATTTACATAACAAAAATAATCCTTTTTTTTCAAATTACAAAGCAATCGGCCATCTTTTATGCTCAATCAGTCATCAGGCCAACAGAAAGGGCCAAAATACTTATCAGTCTCACTTTTTTTTTATTATATTTGCAAAGACTTATTTCAACCATGACATTATGATGCAGTATCTTATCAAAAAATATGGGAAAGGTCTGGTTTTGGCCATCCTTTTCTTCTTGATCGGCTTTTCTGACGATCAATCATTCAATTCAGGTATGATGTCGATGGTATGCGTAGGCTTTTTTGTCTTTCTCATCCGCATCATCATCCTGGCGAAAAGCGGTAACAGCAAGAAAGTTGTATCGATGGGCAACAGTCTTATCCTCAGTGGTCTTCTCGTATTGTATGTGGTGACGCTGAAACCCCTCCGCCGTCTGATCCGCCACCTGCGCTACGGCACCTTTTGGGCGAAGCCCTACCCCTATTTGGCCATGTATGGCAGCGCCACCGACAGCCATGCCATGCTATCTAAATTCACGCCCCACTTCCACCATCCGAAAGCCCCTGCCGCAAAAGCCGTCTTATGGCGGTTGCTTGTCAACGGTTCCCTCTATTTCTCCACCGATGCCCACGGACAGACGGCGCTTTTTCTGTACCCCTCCATGGCCGATACCCAAGCCGACGGTATCGACCGCGCCCTTGAGGAAACCATCTACCGTTTTTTGCAACAGGCCCAGGAACCCGACGGCACTCTCTATCCGGAAAAGGTGAAGAAAGTGATCTGTTATTATCCTAGTCCGAAAAATAAAACCGAACGTGGACCCTTTGACTACAAAAACCAATATCGTTTCGCCGACTTGCTCAACACCGGCATCGGTCTCAATTCCTACACTCGGGAGGAAGTGAACCACCTGTTTGGCATGAAGCGATTTCTCAAAGGACTTCCAGGCACTTTTTCTCCGAACTATTTCAAGGGTGAGATGCTGCTGTTGGAAAAGATATGGCCCGAATACATGACCTATGCCTACCTGTTTGGCATAGAGAAGACCGTTTTCTCAAAACTATGTAACATGCTGCCCACCTCCAACGACAGTAAGTCCTTGCTTCCTCTGCTTCGCGACCATGCGACATACCGGAAAGTTTTGCACGACATGATGCACGCCATGGACGTTGCCACCCCAGAGGCTGAGGATTCCGTGGCAGGGCGCATGGGCCGTGTGCCCCTGGCATGGCATGTCGACGAGATCTACGACATCTGATCCACTCTTCCCTCATCATCAACTCTTATCAAAAACGACCTCATCATCAATCAAACATATCCCCATGCGACAATATAAGATTCCGGCAATCCTCCTTTTATTCCTCATTCTGTCACTCCCTTTGCATGCAGAGGAGCACACGAGATGGTTACCCTTCCTGCCCGAATGGTTGGAGATGGGACTATTCTTAATCGCCATCATCCTGGTGCCCGTGGTCGTCATCATTATCTTTGTGGGTATGTGGCGCAAAGTATTCAGCACGATCTGGTATATCATATCCCTCCAGCCCCTTCGCCGCCGCTTGTTGCGCAACAAGTTGTCGAACCAGATGGAATATTACCGTGACATCCCCGCCGAGGGAGACCTTCAGGTAGCCAACCATGTGTTGAACTCCGTGTCATCAGCATGGATCGCCGACTACCAGGGTCTGTTTGGCGCATTGATCTTGCGGTTGATCAACCAAGGCGCCCTACTGATGCGGGAACGCGCCACCCGATATGGCGTAGAGCCCCGTCCGGTACTCAGCATCGGTCATTGGCCCGACCAGAAACGTCTTGACAGTCTGCGTCTGTCGGCAGAGGAAAAGTACCTTGAGAAACAGTTTTTCCTGTTGTTGAAGGGAGCCGCCGGTAACGATGGCATCCTCCAGCCACGTGAACTTCAACAATACCTGCGTACGAATTCTGAGAACCACTTTCTCGCCGACCTCAAGACCTTCACTGAGCACCAGAAAGCGGCCATCAGCAATCAACAGACCGCCGTCCAACTGCTCGCCATGAAGAAATATCTGGTTGACGCCTCGCTTATCAAGGAACGAGGTCTGGCGGAGGCCAGCTTATGGCGTGAATATCTGGTCTATGCCATCCTCTTCGGTGTTGCCGACAAGGTGTGCGAGAATTTCGCGGAAGTATATCCCGATTTTTTCCAGACCAACGTGTTGGCTTCCGCCCAGCTCAACATTGTGGGCAACAACGGTTTGAAAGCCTACGTTTCCGCCGCCATCAAAGGAATGGAAGACGCCGACTCCAAATAAAAAAGCCGTCGGCTCTTTCATCTTTCATCTTTCATCTTTCATTTTTCATCTTTCATTTTTCATTTTTTAGGTCCTTTGTTGAATTTATAGGCGAAGGAGAACATGACATACCTCGGGATGCAATTGACCCACGATTCCGTGCGTCCCTGTGCATTGACGCTATACTGTTTGTTGGACAACTGATGAAGCAAGTCGAAAGCCGTCACCTTCAAGGTCAGTTTTTCCTTCCAGATAGAGCGTGACAGCTCAGCGTTCCATACCAGGTCATCCGTGTTCATCATCTTACTGCTGTATCCTCTCCGGCTGAACATCTTGATGTCGGTGGCCACCGATAAATTCACCCATGGGATGACATACATCAGTCGGGCACCATAGTTATAGTCGAAAGCACTGATGCGCTCGAAGTTCTCACGGTCACTGGTGGAACTTCTCCAATTCACGTCCCCCAGGATGGATACGGTCAGTTTATCTTTCTGATACTCCACCTCAAGTCTTTCATGCAAGTTCCAATTGTTGACCACACTTTTTTCAGCCATCCCATCCACAAGCGTCGCCGCCGACACATATTGGATAGGGAAATCCACGGAATGGGTATAACCCACATCCACCCGTTGCTTCAGCGTCAGCCGTTTCTTACGGTCGACGGGACGCTGGTAACTGGTACCCAGACTCCATGACCAGTTGCCGTTGATATTATCGCTTTTATAGGTATATGCACCCGTCTCCCTGTTATACAACGTACGAGTGCCCATGGAGTTGGTGGTGAGTTGCCCATTTGTCCACAGCTGCACAAATCGGCGTGTACTGTCGTTATTGAATTGGAAGGAGCAGCTGATGAAATGCGCCACCGATGGTTTCAGGTCAGTGTTGTGGATTCTGGTGACCAGCGGGTTGGTGGTGTTGTCGTGAGGCATGAGCGAAGACAGGTTGGGCCGGGAGACACTCATGTTGTAGGAAATCGACTGCAGTCCGTTTTTGCCACCCCACCGGTAAAAGCCCATACTGGGAGAAAAATTGGTATAATGGCGCCGCGCGATGGTGTCGAGTCGTCCATCCTGATACCACAATTTCTCATTGACAAAGCGTATGGGCAACGAGAGGGACAAGTATTGGTTGTCGTTGGAGCGCATGATAGAGATCTCCCCCTGGTAAGAGCGTGTGAGCAGTGTCTGCCGGTCGCTGTTGTCCTCATCCCGCACATCGAGGAGTTCTTCTCTCGCCGACGGCAACCAGTTGATCTCCTGCTTGTCTGCCGCCATCTCCTTGAGTCTGTCGAGTCTGTACATCTCATTGTGCTGGTCGTTCCATGATTGTGTGAACCCTATAGAAGGAGAGACCGACCAATTGTTGAGCATCTGCAACGTGTAACCGGCATTCGCCTGATACTGATAGTTGGATCCCCGGTTGTCGGTGTAGAAGCGGCGGTAGTCTTTGCTGTCGGTCTGTGCGAAGAACGTATTGTTCAGTGAAAAGCTCTCATTAGGTTTCTGCCGCCCATAAGAACCAGCAATATGGATGTTCGTATAGTCGCCCCAACTGAACTTCTTATACCAGAGCAGATTACCATCGAGCGAGAGGGTTCTGAATTTGTTCATTCCATTATTGACGGTCTTGTTGATGATGGTCTGCCGCCAGGTGGAGTCCTCGCTGAGGGAGTAGCGGTCACCCTGGCTATAGCCAAGCGACACCCGACTATACAACATGAAAGGTTTGTTGATAACGAACTCATTATTGGCATTGAACTGGAAATTCCGTTGTCGGCTCCAGGACTGCGACGCCCCCAAGATATTGCCCTCGGAGGCGAACCGCTCGCTGTCAGTCCGTGAGAGGTTGTCGGCATCATTCCAGTTGAGAGAGACATCCGCCTCCTCATTCCAGTTTTTATCTTGGTCCTCCGTACTGAGATGCATTCCCGTGCTCTTGGTCGTCGTCAGTCCTTGCGGCATGTCAGAAGGTCTCCACTCACCATCACTGCCCGGCCGACGCGTCTCATTCACATTATTGAGATTTCCGAAAAGAGAGATGCGTGAATGGTCGCCATAATAAGTGGCGAAGAGCCTGCTCATATAGCGTTTGTCGGTACCTATGCCACCTTCCACATTACCAAAATAGCCACGATTGTATTCGCGTTTCAGCTGCACATCCATCACATAATCTTTCTTTTCCACGTCGTGACCGATGAGTTCGCTTTTCTTGGTTGTCTTGTTGTAGACCTTGATGTCGCGCACGGTGAAATACGGCAAGTTTTCGAGCATGATTTTATTTTGCCCTTTGAAGAAATCCTTGCCGTTGAGTGTCAGATAGTCCACCTTCTTCCCATTGATGTAGATATCCCCATTGTCTTTCAGTTCGGCTCCCGGCATCTGTCGGATCAGTCCGTCGAGCATCGATCCCTCAGGCAAATTGAATGCCGCAGCATTATAGATGATGGTGTCACCTTTGTATGCGATTTTCACCCTGGTGCCCGTGACGGTCACGCCCTCCAGGTCATTCTCCCGCCAGATGTCGTCCATCTTTTTCTTCATCAGAATCCTCGGGATCTCGAAATAAGAATTTCGTGCGATATGTCGCAGAGCGTAATTGAGATAGGTATCCTCATACCCCTCAGCAGTGGCTTTCAGGATATAGTCCTCATGAGTTGCCGGCACATTGAAATGATAATAAGAAGAAGTGCTCCACACCGAACAGGTGATCGTATCGACGACGGTGGAGTCGCTACGCATCAGTGTGACATGCGCCTTGATTTTGGCTTTGGTGAACGAGTCATAAACCTCACCCACCAACTCGATTTTCCGTTCCTTCTTCTTCTTGACACTGGTGGAATCATTCTGTGCCATCACCGGCAATCCCAAAACGATTCCCATCCATACAATGAATACGATTCTCAACATGGCCGCAAAGGTAATGAAAAGCGAGTGTAGAACAAAATGAACTGTTCATTTTTTATTCTGGGGTGCATCTTATCTATGCATGAAAATCAACATGACGAATCAGCAAGAGAATGTTGAAAGAAACAATGAAAAAGAATCTTAAAACCCATGGGGATTTTTTTGCACTTCTTCTGTTTTTCATTATCTTTGCGTTCAGTGCGGCAGACGTTTTGTCACCACGCCATCATCTATCATCCTAATACAACAAATCCATGAGAATCAAAAGTTTTTTGGCAATAGCGATGACCATGTTCGCTCTATCCGCCACTGCCCAGGAAGCCCTCTGGAGCGGCAGTCAAGTCAAGTCACCCGTTGTCAATAGCGACGGAACCGTCACTTTCAATCTTTTAGCCCCCAAGGCCTCGCGTGTGGTCGTGACGGGTGATTTCCTCCCCCCAGTGGTCGTTGACACGCCGAATGGCAAGCAAGAGCGTCCTGGCACAGCGGAACTCACCGAAGGCCGTGGTGGCGTCTGGTCTTACACCACCGGCAAACTATCTCCCGAGCTCTACAGTTACTCATTCAGAGTGAACGACATGTCGATCCTCGACCCTGCCAACGTGTATGTCAACCGCGATGTTGCCTCCATGACAAATATATTTATCGTCAGCGAGTCTGCCGGCGACCGAGGCGACCTATATCGCGTGAACGAGGTGCCCCATGGCGATGTGAGCAAAGTTTGGTACGACAGTCCCACATTGAAGATGAAGCGCCGCATGACCATCTACACACCCGCCGGTTACGACAAGGGCAAGAACTATCCTGTGCTCTACCTGTTGCATGGAGCCGGAGGTGACGAAGACGCCTGGACAACCCTTGGGCGCGCCGCCCAGATTCTTGACAATCTGATCGCCACCGGCAAAGCCAAGCCCATGATTGTGGTGATGCCCAACGGCAATCCCTCCTGTCAGGCAGCCCCAGGCGCCTGGAGCCGCGGCATGTATCAGCCCTCTTTCTCAAATAATTTCTCGTCCGCGAATGCCCCTGCCGCTACGATGGACGAGAGTTTCCCCGACATCATCAAATACGTGGAGAGCCATTACAAAGTAGGTAAGAGCAAGCATCAGCGTGCCATCTGCGGTCTGTCGATGGGCGGCGGTCACTCCTTTGCCATCTCCAAGCGTTTTCCGACACTCTTTGACTACATCGGTCTGTTCTCTGCCGGCCTGCATATCGGCGACCGCCAGACCCCATTCTACGAAGGGTTGCAAAAAAACAAGGACGTGCAGCAGCAACTGTCAGCCCTGTTTGGTGGTCATCCCCGTCTCTACTGGATAGCCATCGGTAAGACCGACTTCCTTTACCAGCAGAATGCCGACCTGCGCCGCTATCTTGACGAGAAAGGCTATCCCTACGAATACAAGGAGACAGACGGCGGACACATCTGGCGCAACTGGCGCCTGTATCTGACCGAATTTGCCCAGAAGATTTTCCGATGACATCCACCCTTCAGACCATCCTCGTGACCGCCATCGTGGCGTTGTCGGTGCTGTATCTTGCCCGTCGTGTGTGGCGAGTATTGAGCCACGCCGATGATCCATGCTGGGGTTGCGAGGGTTGTGCGCTGAAGGAAATGAAAAACCGTCAGAAATCCAGTAAAGGAAAAAATCCGCCCTGTGGAGATAAAAAAAGGCCGAAAAAGTTTGGCAATGTCAAACAATAGCCTTACCTTTGCATTCGCATTAAGAAAATGGTGCTTTGGATGAGTGGCTTAGTCAACGGTCTGCAAAACCGTCTACGGCGGTTCGAATCCGCCAAGCACCTCAGAAGAAGAGAGGATTTGCCGAATGGCAAATCCTGTTTTTTTGTCGTATTTTGTCGTAGGAATTAGGATTACACAGTCAATATTCATGAACAATTACATGGTCATTCGTGTTTTTCTTTTTACACATGCCAACGGTTGACATCCGAATTGGAAATCAACTGAAAAATGACGTGCGAAACGGAAGTCAAATCTCACGAATCTTCACAAATACGAAACAAAAACTCCTTCCCCGTGTTTCCGCCCCCGTGTTTCTTGATACAGATGCCGACATGTCATCATCAGCCCATGCATTTTAATCATTGAGAAACGTCACCAATGAACATGGGTGCGCCATTTATAAGCGCACCCATGTTCTATAGAAAAAATGGATTTGTCAGATTTCCTCGTCCCACACATTGTGGTGATTAACATAGACAGGCGTTCCTGGGTCAATGGGATGTTCAAAATCCACTTTCCCTGTAGTATCCCCGCTTTTGACGATGACATCCTGCATCAGTGGATTCTTATCATCGAATGAAACGACCCTTATTCTTGGTTTTTCGTAACTTTTCATAACCGTAACGCTTATTTGAGAACAACTTTCCTACCGTTGTGGATATAAATGCCTTTGGTCGGGTGTTCCACACGCACGCCAGAGAGGGTGTACCATTCACCGGTTTCCTTTTCACCGCTGATATCACTGATGCCAGTGGCATCCTCTTCAAACACGACATTGACGGCGAATGCTCCTCCACCAGTAGAAGGCAATACCGATGTAGGAATCTGCAGATAAGCCTTGTGTGCTGTCACCGGCATAGCTTTGGAGGAAGGTTGGAATGCCAGCGATGTACCAATCGGGCTGAGGAATAAATTGGTGAAATCACCATCTTTCTGTGGTACGGAGGTGTCTTTCTTCACCCCCACGCGCTCCGTTGCGTTACTTCTGGTCGTTTGTGAATTTGCGAGATTCTGCAGCCGAAGTCAACGTCCGTAAACGTCCTTTTAACAGTAAAATTGACTCTTATGCCCTTGCGGCAAAACGAGTCTGCTTGCGACGATAGTGCAAGACTACCATCACGTTTGCAAAAATACAAATTATTTTGTAATCAGCAAATAAACAGGCCATTTATTGCCCACTTTGTCACAGAAGCATTCCTGATTTCGGAGATGACAAACCGATGCTTTTATGGCATCTATGTCGTCATTCATTGTCTGCCCTTTCGTTTCTCTTACCAGCACGAGGGCGAAACATGCAATCAAGATTCTTCTTGTCAAATCCAATATTCATTATGGGCAACGCCTGGAGGCTGCATCACTGCAGCCCCCAGACTCACCCGGGTAATTTACCTTTATGAAATTATAAAACTACGAATCTTATTGACGGCCTATCTGAACATGTTCTGCTTGATGAGCTGCTGTATGTCTGCAGGTGTTTCCTTCATCTTGCAGCAGTCCACGATATAGCGCACCAGTTTCTGTGGCATGGCGGTCTGTTTCTTCCACACGTCGTGGCGGTTCTTCCATCTGCCCTTGAATGTGGTTTTGTCGACCAACACCATGGTACCGGTCACAGCAGGCCGTCCCATCTCGCTATAGACACCGTTCTTGAATGTGTAGGTACCATATTCGTGAGGCATGACCACGCACTTTCCATCCTTCGTCAAGGCGATCTCGGCACAAGCATATTCCCCGTCCCCCCAATACACGCCCCCCAATACACGTCCATACCAAGGACTGGGACCTCCTCGCACCGTGCATCAGGGAATATTGAAGATGAATTATTCGCATTATTTTTGCTTATTCCATGAAATTCGATTATCTTTGCTTGTGTAACTGAAAACCAGAGCATCATGGGAACATACATCAACTTAGGTAATGAGGGATTTCAGTCAGCCCGCAACAGTGAATATGTCGACAAGTCGGATCTGATAGCCATCGTCAACAGGAATCTATTCACCGAACAGCGTTTTAGTTGCGTTACCCGCTGCCGACGCTTCGGCAAGTCAATGGCAGCGAAGATGCTCTGCGCCTACTACGACCACTCCGTTGATTCGCGTAAACTGTTCGAAGATCTGGAAATCGCCAACGACCCGTCATTTGAGAAGCACCTGAACAAATACCCCGTCATCTATCTCGACATGACCTCATTTGTGACACGCTTTCACGATGATGGCATTGTTGGGAAAATTGATACTGAATTGAAAGCTGACATTCTTGAAACCTACCCAGACGTAAAGGTACGAGAAAAAGGTGATCTTATGGATTGCCTCATCCGTATCGCCGCAGCAACAGGCGAGCGGTTTATCTTCATCATTGACGAGTGGGATGCCATCTGCCGTGAGTTCAAGTCTGGCACATCGGCTATGGACAGTTATGTCAATTGGCTGCGCAGAATGTTCAAGGAGGTAAATGCCAGCAACGTCTTTGCGGGTGTTTACATGACAGGAATATTGCCCGTAAAGAAGTATAAGACAGAGTCGGCTCTCAATAACTTCATTGAGTACTCGATGGTGACACCGCGTAAGATGGCGCGTTATTTCGGCTTCACCAAGGACGAGGTGAGGACTTTGGCAGAAAAATATAATGTGGATTTCGACGAGTTGGTGAAATGGTATGACGGTTATCAGATAGGCAACGAGCCTTCAATGTTCAATCCCAACTCTGTGATGCAGGCCATTGACAGCGATATTTGCAAGAGTTATTGGGCCTCAACAGGAGCCTTCGATGCGGTGTCTAATTACATCCAAATGAACTTTGAGGGACTAAAGGGTGACATCATCCGTATGTTGGCAGGTGGAAGGGTGAAAGTAAAGACCACCAAGTTCCAAAATGACATGTCAGTCATCCGAAGTCGCGATGATGTGCTCACCGTTCTCATTCACTTAGGCTATCTCGGCTACGACTGGATCAAGGAGGAGTGCTTCATTCCCAACCATGAGGTGGCAGGCGAGATGGAGAATGCTGTGGAGAACACTAACTGGACAAATGTCATCAAGAGTCTGCAACGCTCAGAGGAGTTGCTTCAATCCACCCTCGACGGCGACTGCGAGGCGGTGGCGCGTGGCGTGGATGCCGCCCACGACGAGCATACGAGCATTCTCAGCTACAACAATGAGAACTCATTGGCATGTGTGCTCTCCATCGCCTATTATTATGCTAGAAATGACTATGTCATCCACCGTGAGTTACCTACGGGAAAGGGGTTTGCCGACCTCGTGCTCATCCCCCGCAAGAATGTGGACTCTCCAGCTATTATTCTGGAGTTGAAATACAACCATGATGCAGACTCTGCCATTGACCAGATTCTCCGCAAACAATATCCCGCAAAAGTGGCGCAATACAAAGACAAGCTCTTACTCGTGGGCATCAATTACGACAAGGAGACCAAGACGCATACCTGCATGATTCAATCAATCACGGGTGAAACATAAAAACGAAACAAAAACTCTGTCTCCGTGTTTCCCGCCACACCGAGCGAAAGGTTGCTGAAGCGTTTAGGGTAGTTATGCCTCCAACTTGGCAGACGAAAAAAGCGAGACCATAATTGGTCTCGCTTTTTTCGTGTGTATTTATAGGAGCGGTGTCAGTTGTTGACAGAGCCGCCGACGATGTCGAGCAGTTCGTTGGTGATCGCCTGCTGCCTGCTCTTGTTGTATTGCAGGTTGAGCTCACGCAAGAGTTCGTCAGCATTGTCGGTCGCAGTCTGCATGGCCACCATTCTGGCAGCATGCTCAGAAGCGTTGCTGTCGAGCAGTGCCGTGTAGAGCGAGAGGTGCGCCAGTTTGGGGATGAGCACGCCGAGCACGGTCTCCATATCGGGTTCTACAAGGAAATTGTCGTTGAGCGGTTTCACGTTCTCAGCCTCTCTTTCCTCATCCTGCTTGTGGTGCTTTTTCAGATAGTCCTGCGCCTTTTTGGTGATGACGTTGGAAGTGAGGTCGCGCTCATGGTCAGCCTCGAGTTCCGACTCCACGTCGATGGGCAAGAATGTCTTACGGGTGAGGACCTGCGATCCCACGCTTTTGAAGTGGTGATAGATCAGTTCCACCCTATCATACTCCCCTGTGCGAAACTTCATGCCCAGTTCGGTAGCGATCTGGATGCAGTCAGCCGAATTGGGTTTGTCTGCCAGTGCGGTGAAATCCCCTTGCGGTTTGAATCCCATTTTCGTCACCTTCTCGGCCACCTTTCTCCCGATGGGATAGATAAAGATATGCTCTTTTCCCAGGTGTTGGTATTCCGCGATGGCCTGTTGCATGAGTTTGATGGTATTGGAATTGAAGCCACCACACAAACTGCTGTTGGATGCGAAGACCACCAGCGCCAGGTTTTTCACCTCCCTCGGTTTCTCGTAGACAGTATCGGCATCCGCATCGGAAGCCAGAAATGTCTTGAGGATATGCTCGAGCATACTCTCATAGGGAAGCATTTTCTCTATCTGCACCTGTGCGTGGTGCAGTTTTGAGGAAGCGACCATTTTCATGGCACTGGTGATTTTCCTGGTGCTGTTGACCGAGGCGATGCGGTTTTTGATCTCCTTTAGTGACGGCATAGGCGATTACTCCTTAAATTGTCCAGCGATGTCGGCCATTGTGTTCTCTATGACCTTGATGGTGTCATCATCGATTTTTCCACTTCCGAGTGTCTGGATGACGTCTGGATGACTGGTTCTCATCTTCTCAAGGAAGAGGTCCTGGCAGCGTCTTACCTCACCCACGGGCACCTCATGCATGAGTCCTCTGGTACCGCAATAAAGGATGGCGATCTGCTCACCCACAGGCATAGGACTATACTGCGGCTGAATCAGCAGTTGGTTGTTCTTTCTTCCTCTGTCGAGCGTCATGGCCGTGACGGCATCCATGTCGCTTGAGAACTTGGAGAAGGCCTCCAACTCCCGATACTGCGCCATATCGATTTTGAGGGTACCAGCCACCTTCTTCATACTCTTGATCTGTGCTGAACCACCCACACGGCTCACGGAGATACCCACGTTGATAGCCGGTCGGAAGCCCTGGTTGAAGAGGTCGGTCTCAAGATATATCTGTCCGTCAGTGATGGAGATGACGTTGGTAGGGATATATGCCGACACGTCGCCCGCCTGTGTCTCGATGATAGGCAGAGCGGTGAGCGAGCCACCACCCTTGACATGACCTTTCATGCACTCAGGCAGGTCGTTCATGCTCTCGGCCACCTCCTGCTGATCATTGATACGTGCAGCTCTCTCAAGCAGACGGCTATGCAGGTAGAACACATCACCCGGATACGCCTCACGTCCAGAGGGACGGCGGAGGATCAGTGACACCTCACGGTAAGCCACGGCCTGTTTCGACAAGTCGTCGTAGACGACGAGTGCCGACTCACCACGGTCTCTGAAATACTCACCGATAGCAGCTCCGGCGAATGGAGCATAATACTGCATGGCAGCCGGGTCAGCAGCCGTAGCCGAGACGATGATGGTATAGGGCATAGCCCCATGCTCTTTGAGGTTTTGCACCAGGGCAGCCACGGTAGACGCTTTCTGTCCGATAGCCACATAGATACAGTAGACCGGTTTTCCAGCCTCGTAGAAACTTTTCTGGTTGATAATGGTATCGACAGCGATGGCCGTTTTACCAGTCTGTCGGTCGCCGATGATGAGCTCACGCTGTCCACGTCCGATAGGGATCATGGAGTCGACGGCTTTGAGTCCTGTCTGCAGCGGTTCTTTCACCGGTTGTCTGTAGATGACACCCGGTGCTTTTCTGTCAAGCGGCATTTCAAAGGCATTAGTGAGGTCGATGTCACCTTTTCCGTCGATGGCCTGTCCCAGAGGATTGATGACCCTGCCGAGCATATTGTCGTTGACCCTGATGGAAGAGATGCGCTTGGTACGTTTGGCGACCATACCCTCCTTGATGCCAGAAGTCGTACCGAGGAGCACACAACCCACGTTGTCCTCCTCAAGGTTCATGACGATGGCCATGGTGCCGTTTTCAAACTCGAGCAATTCGTTGGCCTCAGCGTTACGAAGTCCATAGATGCGAGCCACACCGTCGCTCACCTCAAGCACGGTGCCCACCTCCTCGAACTCCTCATTGTTGCTGATACCCTTCAGTTGCTGAAGCAGCACCTCGGAGACTTCGCTTGGTTTTATTTTGTCTGACATTGATGATTGATTAAGTTTGAGTTTTGAATAAGACAGTGGAGACGTTCCTCGCCTCAGTCCTGTCTGTATTATTTGCTTAACTGTGTCAGGATGGATCTCAACTGATTTTGTATGCTGGCATCCAGTCTGAACGTATCATACTCGAGGATATATCCCCCGATGATTTCGGGGTTGACCTCGGTCTGAAACTCCACAGTACCTTTAGTTCTGCTCTCCACCTTTTGCCTCATCCTTTTCTCTATCTGAGGAGTGACCGGCACGGCGGTGATGAGCCTGCCTCTTGTGATGTTGTTTTGTTTTCTGTAGAGGGTGATATAAGAAGCAGCCATGAAATGGATGGTGCTCTCCCTGCCCTTGCTGAGCACCAGTGAGATGAAGTCTCTGGTCAGCGGTGAGATATTACCTCCTGCCGCTGTGATGAGCAGTTCCTTCTTCTTGGTTTCGCTGAGCATGGGGCTGTCGATAGTAAATCTCAGTTGAGGCACCTTGAGATAACTCTGCGAGAGCGTCATCATCTCCTGGTATACCTTGTCTTCGATTTTTTGCTCAGTGGCACTTTTGAGCAATGCCCTGGCATATCTTACCGATATGACACCTATATCCATGACGATTACTTCTTTTGTTGATCTACAGCAACCTCATCGAGCAGTCGGTCGATAAAATCCATCTGCGCTTTTTCGGTCGACAATTTTTCGCGCAGCACTTTCTCAGCGATTTGTACGGAGAGTTGTGCCACTTGTGATCGGATACTGCTGATAGCGTTCTGTCGTTCGTTTTCAGCCTCCGCCTTAGCCTCCGAGATGAGTCTAGCCCCTTCGGCCTTGGCTTTATCCTGCGCCTTGCCCACGATAGCGTCGCGAGTGTCGGCAGCCTCTTTGAGAATGCGGGCCTGCTCTCCCCTCGCTTCTTGCAGGATGGATTCACCTTCTTCTTTTAAGTTGGCAAGTTTCTCGTTGGCCTCATGTGCCTTCTTCAGACTGTCATTGATGAAAGCGTTGCGCTCCCTCACCATGTTGGTGATGGCAGGGAAGCCCCACTTCCAGAGAATGAACAGCACGACGAAGAACGTGATGGTCATCCAGAAGAGCAAGCCAGAGCTCGGAATCAATAAATCCATACGCTTGAACTATAAAATAATACGTTGACGAGCGTTGGAATTATCCCACACAGAGGAAAGCGATGACGGCTGCGAACAGGGCGACACCCTCGATCAGAGCAGCTGCCACGATCATGTTGGTAAACAACTTATTCATCACTTCTGGCTGGCGTGCCATGGCGTCCATAGCCTGTCCACCGATTTTACCGATACCGATACCTGCACCAATAGCTGCGAGACCTGCACCAACAGCGGCGCCAAATTTTGCGATACCTTCTACTGCTAACAATAATGAAATCATAGTTTTAAAATTTTAAATTATTGAATTTTGTTGTTGAATTGATCGATTTGAATATCCAGTGAGTGCCACATGATCACTCATGCTCTGGTTCTGTGCGTGCCAGTCCGATAAAGATGGCGCTGAGCATGGTGAACACCATGGCCTGGATGAAGCACACCAGCACCTCGAGCGTGGACATGAAGACGCTCATGATGACGCTCACACCGCTCATACCGAGGAACACGCCGATCGGTTTTGCGGCGACGAGGAAGATGATGCACACGAGAGAGATGGCGATGGCATGGCCCGCCATGATATTGGCAAAGAGACGGATCATGAGTGCGAAAGGCTTGGTGAAGATGCCCACGAACTCAATGGCCGGTATGAGGGGGAACGCCTTGAGTGCCAATGGCACATCTGGCCAGAAGATGTCTTTCCAATAGTGCTTGTTGCCACTGAACTGCACGATGACGAAGGTGCAAAGTGCGAGGAAGAACGTGACAGCGATATTACCGGTGACATTGCCTCCCCCCGGAGGGAACGGGATGAGCCCCATCACATTACAGGTGAAGATGAAGAAGAAACAGGTAAGCAGATAAGGGCAATACTTCTCGTATCCCTTTCCGATACCCGGTTTGATGATATCATCCACCACATACATGACAAGCATCTCGATGAACCCCGTGAAACCTTTTGGCGCCTCGTCGCTGGGTTTGTGCTTTCTATACCACCGTGCCGGCAGCAGGATGCAGAGCAGCAGCACGATGACGCTGATGAACATGGTCGCCACGGTCTTGGTGATGGAGATGTCGAAAGGCCGTTTCTCCTCACCCCCTGCAAGTTCCACGATTTTCCCCTCATTGTCGCCCTTGGTGGCGATAGCGAGGTTGTGAGGTCCCATCCGGTAGCCATTGCCATCGGGATGGTGCTCAAAGGCCGAACTGCAGAACACGTGCCATCCTGTGGAGCTATGGACGATAACCGGCAGGTGGATGACGACCGGCTTCTCACCGATGTCAGTGACATGCCACTCGTAGGAATCCTTGATATGCTCCAGTACGATGTGCGAGATATCCAGTTTTCCTTTCTCTTCCTCCGCCCAAGCCGGTGCTGCCATCCATAGCAGCAACACAAAGCACAGAAGTTGTTTGAAGTATTTCATTTCGTTTCTAATGTTTTAATATAAGCGTAACAGCTATCATCACGATGTAGAGAACCAGTATCAAGGCAGCGAAGTGCATGGTCTCCTGTCTGTTGTCGGCAAACAAGGTGAAGATGCCCACGATGGTGACCGCGAAGATGAACCTGATCGCCACCATGATGAAATGGAATTTCACCAGGTTGTCGGGCGATGTTTTCCTGACGGTTCTCGCCCCCATGACATAAGCCACTGTGAGCAGTGTGAATGTCAGGCATGCGATGAAGACAGCCACAGGACTCATGGTGTTGTCGGATACGTTTTCTGCCATCTCATCACCTTGAAGGCATCGAAAACCAACAAGGGCAGGAAGAATGCAGCGAAGAGTATGACAAATCTCAGCATCACCTTCTTGTCGGCACCGTCTGGCGCCACCTTGAAAAACCAGTAAGCAGCAATCACTCCTGCCGCCAGCAGGGTGCGCACCGTCGCATGAAGGAGGAACACCTTCGCCGCTTTCTGCGGTCTTTGGGCAGCCTTCAGTCTCAGTGCCAGGACGAAGGAAGCCGCCATGAGCAGTGAGAAGCCTACGATGATGACCAGATCCCCGACCATGGATGTGTCGTAGAGGACATTCATCCCCAGTAGAGTGAGAAGCGCCAATGTAGCCACAATCCACAGCGAATGCTTCCAATGACAGCCAATCGCCTCTCTCATCCCACTTATAGCATCTCCACGCACAGACTCACCTTGTTTTTCTGTACTTCGACGAATCCTCCGTGGATTTTGACGCTATGCCTTCCCTCGCTATCGTCATACTCGACGAATCCGTCTTGAAGGGCAGAGATGATAGGAGCATGGTTGTTGAGAATCTCGAAGTTGCCCAGTATTCCAGGCACCTTCACGCACTCCACCTCACCGTCATATTCCACCCTATCAGGGGACACTATTCTAAGTTTCAGCATGATACGTATAATTTATGGTTGTGGGCCTTATCCTTTGGCCTGCTCCATCAGTCGCTTACCTTTCTCGATGGCATCCTCGATGGTACCCACGTTGAGGAAGGCCTGTTCGGGCAGATCATCGACCTTTCCGTCGAGGATCATGTTGAATCCCTTGATGGTGTCCTCGATGGAGACCATGACCCCCTTGACGCCCGTGAATTGCTCAGCCACGGAGAAGGGTTGTGAGAGGAAGCGCTGCACGCGACGTGCACGGTTGACCGTCAGTTTGTCCTCATCCGACAGTTCGTCCATACCCAGGATAGCGATGATATCTTGCAGTTCCTTATATCTCTGCAGGATCTGCTTCACCCTTTGAGCACACTCATAATGCTCTTTTCCGACGATGAGCGGATCGAGGATTCTGGAGGTACTACCCAGCGGGTCGACAGCAGGATAGATACCCAGCTCGGTGATCTTACGGCTCAACTCTGTTGTAGCATCAAGGTGAGTGAAGGTAGTGGCCGGTGCCGGGTCCGTGAGGTCATCTGCAGGCACATAGACCGCCTGTACAGATGTGATAGATCCTTTCTTGGTGGAGGTGATACGTTCCTGCATCGTACCCATCTCAGAGGCCAGTGTCGGTTGGTAACCCACAGCCGAGGGCATACGTCCCAAGAGCGCCGACACCTCTGATCCAGCCTGTGTGAAACGGAAGATGTTGTCGATGAAGAAGAGAATATCAGCAGCCTCGCCGTCTTTTCCACCATTGTCGCGGAACTCCTCCGCCACGGTCAGACCCGAGAGAGCGACGGAAGCACGTGCTCCCGGCGGTTCGTTCATCTGTCCGTAGACCAGTGTGGCCTGACTTTTCTTAAGTTCCTCCGGGTCGACGAGAGAGAGGTCCCATTTTCCTTCTTCCATGGCCTTTCTGAATTTCTCACCATAGCGCACGACACCACTCTCAATCATCTCTCGGATGAGGTCGTTGCCCTCACGGGTACGTTCTCCCACACCGGCGAACACCGAGTATCCGTTGTGTCCTTTAGCGATGTTGTTGATCAATTCCATGATGAGCACGGTTTTTCCCACACCAGCACCTCCGAAGAGTCCGATTTTTCCACCCTTCATATAGGGCTCCAGCAAGTCGATGACCTTGATGCCCGTAGAGAGCATCTCTTTCTGTGTGGACAGTTCCTCAAACTTAGGAGCCTCCCGGTGGATGGGATATGCGCCCTTCATGTCGAGTTGCTTCATGCCATCGATAGGTTGACCGATCACGTTGAGCATTCGCCCCTTGATCTGGTCACCAGCCGGCATGAGGATAGGAAATCCTGTGGAGATAGCCTCCAGTCCTCTTTGCAATCCGTCAGTATTGTCCATAGCCACGCAGCGCACGGTGTCCTCACCGATATGCTGCTGCACCTCTACAATGAGTTCACGGCCATCCTTCCTGACAATTTTGAGAGCATCGTGAATTTTTGGTAGCACTTTTTCCGGATCGAGCCCTTTGGTGTCGTAGTTGACATCAATCACAGGTCCGATGATCTGGGATATGCGTCCATTGATTTGTGACATAAGCGTTAATTATTATTTAGTATTAAATTCGATTTTCACTAATAGGTCCAGTTGTTTTGGCAAATGTACGAATTAAAATGCCACGGCGCAAACAAAAATCGGGGAAAATTGCCGGCAGAGGCCTATTCGCACAAAAAAAAGCGTCAGATACTCAATTCATCAAGCACTTTGATGAGTTTTTTGTCAAAGGGTTTGTCGCTTCTGATCGCCTCGACGAGCGGCACATATACGATCTCATTGTTTCTGATGCCCACCATGATGTTGCGCTGCCCCTGGATGATAGCCTCGATGGCCCCCACGCCAGTTCTCGACGCCAGGATGCGGTCGTGTGCTGTTGGTCTTCCACCTCTTTGCAAGTGTCCGAGGATAGACACCCTCACATCAAAATTGGGGAATTCCTTTTTCACCCTGTCGGCATAATAAAGTGCGCCACATTTGGGACTTTCCGAAACGATGACGATACAACTTTTCTTTGACTTTCTGATACCTCTCTCCATGAACCTTGCGAGTTGGTCGACCTCAGTGGACTCCTCTGGTATGATGGCCGCCTCAGCCCCGCTGGCAATGGCGCTGTTTTGTGCAAGGAATCCGGCATCCCTTCCCATCACTTCGACAAAGAAGATGCGCTCATGGCTCTGCGCCGTGTCGCGGATGCGGTCGACGCAATCCATGATCGTGTTCATGGTCGTGTCATATCCGATGGTGGAATCCGTGCCATACAAGTCGTTGTCAATGGTGCCAGGCAGACCGATGCAGCACACATCAAACTCCCTTGCGAATTCCATGGCACCCGTGAGCGACCCGTTTCCTCCGATGACAATGAGTGCGTCGATACCATGTTTTTGCATATTGTCGTATGCCTTCTGCTTGCCCTCTTGTGTGAGGAACTCCTTACTTCTGGCTGTCTTGAGGATGGTACCACCCGACATGATGATACCGCTCACATTCTCTGTGGTGAAAGCCTCAATCTCATCATTGATCAATCCATCATACCCCCGATAGACACCCATGATTTTGAACCCGTTGCAGATACCTGCCCTTGTCACGGCACGTATGGCAGCATTCATTCCGGGAGCATCTCCTCCAGAAGTCAGCACTCCGATCGTTTTTATCCTTGCCATAATATATTAATGTATTAGATGTTAGATATTTGTTTTCATTTGTCAGGTCCATATATGTCGCCCTCTCCGTCACGGGGAGGCGACATTTAGAGAGAGAATGCAATCATGACGAGCAGTCCTACGACCCAGCCCGCCAAAGCCTTCAGGCCCACATTTCTAAAGAACCATGCCATGGGCATGCGTTCCAGTTTGAGCAGTGCGATGCCGCTCATAGAACCGATGGCCAGCACGTTGCCCGCCACGGCAGAGCAATAAGCCACCGCCTTCCAATACCATCCATTGGTGATGAAGCCTTCGGTATAAATTCCCCCACCTGTAACCACATCCCCAGCTGTATGCAGAGAAAAGAAACTCATGGCCGTTGCGAAATTATCGAGCACGGTGCTGCACAGTCCTGCCAGTCCTGCCATCACCCATATACTGTGCACATAAGTGTCGCATTGACGAGCGAGCCATCTGATGGCCCCTGTTTCCTCCACGACGCCTACAGCCAGCATGATGCCCAAGACAAAAAGGATCATCTGCAGCACATCGTATTGCAGCTGTTGGGGAATGCGTCGCTCGATCATCTTTTCGACTTTCAGCAATTTGTGGTTGAACACCTCGTTCACGACCCACAGTATCGACAGCACACAAAGCGCCCCGAGGAAAGGACTCAGTTTGGTGATGTTATGGAAAGTAGGTATGAACCATAGTCCACCTATGCCCACGAAAAGCATCATGATGCGCTGCCACACATTGAGGTTGGTCTCCCTCCCCCGATATGGCATGGGTTTCCATGCGATATCTACCCTTTCCGGCAACATCCTTCCGAGGAGATAGACAGGAAGAGCCCAGGCGATAAGACACGGTATCAGGAGCCACATGGAGAAGTTGGTGGCCGTGACGGCATTCATGTTCCACAAGACGAGTCCCGTGGGGTCTCCGATGACGGTGAGCGCCCCTCCGGTATTGGCCGCTATGACGATGGCCCCTCCATGGATGAACCTGTCGCGCCGGTTTTCTATCAGGCTATGCATCACCACCAGCATGAGCGTAGTCGTGGTGAGGTTGTCGAGGTTGGCGGAGATGAGGAAAGTAAGTGCCGACATCGACCACAACAGTCGCCGGCTTTTGCGCGTGCGCACCATAGGCATGAGGAAATCGAAGCACCCATTGTTGTGCAGGATTTCAACGATGGTCATGGTAGCGATGAGGAACAGCACGATCTCTGCTGCTCTTCCCACATATTTGAGAAAGATGTTTTGTGCGATATACAATTTCACCTGTGTGCTGGTGGCCACCGCACCATTGAGGAAATCGACATAGTCACCCTGATGCTCCCGCATGACGAAGTCGGTGCCATAGCAGATATAGAGCACCCATCCCACCGTGCCGGCAAAAATGGCCACGGCCGCTTTGTTGACATTCGTCAACTGTTCGGTGGCGATGAGCACATAACTCAGTAGCAATATCGCAACAATAATGAGCGTCATGGTAATAGTTTTTCACATGCCCTACGGGCATAGCACTTTGCAAAGTTAAGAAAAAAAACAGCGAAAGTCTGCAACAAAGAAGACATTTTTTCTTCTTATTTTCAAAAAAGCGTCAAAAAACAATAAAAAAACTGGCAAACAGACTATGGCAGAAAACGATGTGGAGCCTTCTTCAGCCCTTCAAGAGCCTTTCAGCCATTTTCTCAAGGAGAAATAGGCCTCCTCCTGCCACCGGAAAGCCCACCAACAAGGATGTAGGGGCATATAACCAGGTTTGAGCCTCAGTGACCACGGCAACCACGACGTACGGATGTCACGCCACACCCTTCTCATCTCGCTCAGGCCATAGTCTCGCGCCGAGGCATCGAGCGCATTCCGATGATGATGGTAAAACATATAGGTATCGATCAGGTTGAGCCATCTCACCTGTTCATACCTTCTCATCAGCCGTTCGCAGACCCCAGCCTCCTCCATCTGGCGTTTCATGCTCTCATTCGCCCTGAGATAGTCGAACCTTCTCACGCTGACGCTATGCGTGACAGACGCGGCATGTTGCCGGTAGTGATACACCCCCTGGCATTGCCTCACCATTCTCGAATGAAGGAAATGAATACGAGTAGTGTTGTCGTCGGAATATGCCCTGGAAGAATCGTCGTAAGGGAAACGCCGGTGGATGCCTTCCCTGATCATGTAAAGTCCGTGAATCTGCCAAGTGAGACTGGCCTCAAAAGCCTCCTGCCCAGTCATCGCCTCAAAATCAGGCATAGGATAACGTCTGACATGCTCACCATCGACCTCATCGACCTGGAAGAGCACGCTATCAGTATCCTCATACCTGTCGAGCACCTCGGCCGCCGCCTGCAAGGCGTCTTCATCCAACCAGTCGTCGCTGTCCACCATACAGATATACTGCCCCTTTGCCACCTGCAAAGCCCTGTTGCGCGCCTTGGCCTGTCCGCCGTTGACCTTCTGATGGAGTGCGATGATGCGCGGATCCTCCTGGGCAGCCTTCTTAAGCAGATTCCACGTGCTGTCGGTAGAGGCGTCATCCACACAGACAATCTCTATGTCACGCAGCGTCTGTTCTCTCAGAGATCTCAGGCATTGACCAATCCAAGGTTCAGCATTATAAGCCGCCACCAGCACCGACACCTTAACCATGCCTCAATCTCCTCCACAGTTTGGCTGTGAGCGACTCCCAAAGTGAGGTTTTCTTTCGCAAGATATAGACCGACACGGCCATGCTGATACAGCCGAGCAGCAGTCCCACCGTCCAATAAACCCATGGATTGGAGACAAAAGTCACCAGATAGGCAAGCACCCCGAAAGGCAGTTGAATGGCAGCATAAGTCCTGACAGAGCAAGACATACGATAGCCATATTTATATCGTGTATAGACCAGGATCAGCAAGAAATCGAAGAATCCCACCACGGTGATGGCGATGCCACATCCCAACAGTCCCCACCATTTGAAAGCCCATATCACAGCGATGACCAGCAAGATGTCGTAGACAGCCTCGAGGAAAAGGTAAGATTTGGAATCCCCCTTCGCCAGCGGGAGATAAGCCATCGGCAACTTGATGGCCCGGAGATACATGGCAAACACGGTGACCTGCATCATCCCCACGACAGGCGTGAACTTCCCGCTGTAGAGCAACGGCATGAGCACAGGCAAGGCGATGGTGAAAAACACCAGCAGCGGAGAAATGAGCAAGAAAGACACCTCAATCTGCCGGTTGACGATGGTGGCAGAGGTGGTAGCCAGCGCATGAGAGGCCGACAGTCGTGGAAAGAAATCCGTCTCCATGGCCGAGAACACCATCCCGGCATAGGTCATGGTCATCATATAGCCGGCGCTATAGAGTCCGACAGTCTCCAGCGAGGAAGAGTTGCTCAGAAACGACCTGATAACGAAATCGGCCCCACTGCCCAAGATGCCAGCCAAGACGAAAGCGATACCCAACCACACCATGTTCATCCCGTCATGCAGTTGTCTGCGGTCAAGAGACAGATTGACAGGCATCACCTTGTAACTATATCCGATGGTGAGCAACATCTGCGCCAGCGCCATCAACACCAGCGAAGGTACGATGGCCGCCTCACCGAAGAAGAAATAGAGCGGAACAGAAATGATTAATGCCGCCAGCACATTGTATACCGACACGGTGGCCAACGGTTTCAGTTGTCTCAGTCCTTTGAGGATGGCAGCCTCTCCTCCTGTGACCGCCATCAGTGCGACGACGGGAGACAAGAAAAAGAAATGCCATGTGTGGTCACCCCATCCGATAGTCCAATCGCTCAACCACGGACTGATGATCATGCACAACAACATGCCCATCAGAGCCGTGAGCAGGCTCCACGACCTCACCACTTTGACGTTGCGCGACAGTTCCCCCTCATTACCAGAATCATAGGCCTCCGAGATATTTTTCACGGCACTCATGGAGATACCGAGATTGGTGGAGTTGGAAATCAAGTTGATGGTGGAATTGAAGATAGAAATCAGTCCCATTCCGGCAGGTCCAAGGATAATCGCCACCAATTTGTTGCGTATCAGACCCACCAGGATGTTAATGCCCTGCACACCGCCAAAAAGCCCGGTATACTTCAAGACATGGGCATAGCTACCTGATTTAACTGTCTTTTTCATGATAGTATCTATATGATTAACGTTGATAACCCGCTTTTATTTTATGAAAGCCCTAAAATCAGTCATTGGAGCAAAAACAACGTGTTTTGTTTTGCTTTTTGCTCACTTCATCGGATTTTTCATTACCTTTGCAGCCGTGAAACTCAGTATCATCATACCTGTCTATCAAGTAGAAAAGACCTTGTCACGCTGCATCGACAGTGTGCTGGGTCAATCTTTTGATGATTATGAGCTGATTCTGATCGATGACGGGTCCACAGATCAATCGGGTGCCATCTGCGACGATTATGCCTTGCGCGACAGCCGCATCTGCGTGATCCACCAGTCCAACAGCGGCTTATCGTCGGCTCGCAATGCCGGCATCAGCATCGCGCGAGGCCAATACATCACCTTCATCGACAGCGATGATTTCCTTGGTGATAACACGTTGCCGATCCTGATGACGCGTCTCAGCGCACATCCTGATTACGACATTCTGGAATACCCATTGTGCTACCATTATGGCGACTCCGACCAGTCGATGGTGAAATTCGGCGCCCACGAATACGATGACATGAAGGCGTATTGGCTTGACTGCAAGGCCTATCAGCACACATATGCGTGGAATAAGATCTATGCCCGCCATCTTTTCGACGGCGTCCGTTTTCCCGAGGACCGTCTGTTTGAAGATGCCCACACATTGCCCCAACTGCTGAAGCGCGCCCATTTGGTAGCGACGACAGAGGAAGGAGTCTACAACTACTGCTTCAATCCCGACGGTATCTCGATGAACCCCGGAAAGAACGGTCTCTCCGACCTTTTAGATGCCCATGTGTATCAACTCCGTCATCTAGGTCTGACCGAGGAACTGACGGAATATTACTGTCATGTGCTCAACATCCAGATTGATGTCTACCGTGACACCCACTCCACCCCCGTGTTGCCCGTTCCCTATCTGAAAAGTTCCACGATCAATCATCTGCCAGTGGATTACAAGACGAAAATGAAACTAAGGACCCTGCAACTCATAGGATTAAAGAAATTATGCCAACTACACCGAATCCTCCATCCGGCGAGAAAGCGCCACTGATCAGTTTTATCGTGACTTTCTACAACCTGCCGGCTCATCTGCTCGATGAATGTCTCGCCAGCATCCTCTCTCTGACACTCAGTCCGGAGGAGCGGGAGATCATTGTCATCGACGATGGTTCCGACGACAATCCTCTGGAAGCCATCTCTGACAAGATAGACGAAATCGTGTATATCCGCCAGCGCAACCGTGGTCTCAGTGCCGCCCGCAACTTGGGCATTGAGGCCTGTACGGGCCAATACATCCAGTTTGTAGATGCCGACGACCTGCTCAACACGACGGTCTATGAGCATTGTCTTGACATCACCCGCCACAAAGACCCCGACATCGTGGTCTTTCATCTGTCGGACAAGAAAGAGCAAACGGTTCCTCAAACATACGAGGGTCCGATGGAAGGTTCGGAATATATGCGCCGCAACAATCTCCGTGCCTCCGCGTGCGGATATATTTTCCGTAAGAAGACACTTGTCAACCTACGTTTCACCTGTGGCATCCTGCATGAGGACGAGGAGTTCACCCCCCAACTGTTTCTCCGTGCCGAACGAGTGTTCTCCACTTCGGCGAAGGCCTATTATTATAGAGACCGCCACCACTCTATCACCCGTGAAGACGACAAGCAATGGGTGCTCAAGCGTTTGTCCGACACCCGTGGTGTGTTATACCGTCTGACAGAGATGGCCGACACGCTGCCCACTGCCGACCGTGAAGCTCTTCATCGCCGGATCGACCAATTGACGATGGACTATCTCTACAATGTGATTACGCTGACCCATAACGGGCGTTTTTTGGAGAAATGCGTGGAAGAGTTGACCCAAAAAGGACTTTTCCCCCTACCCGACAAGGCCTACACCCAGAAATACAAATGGTTTCGGCGCATCAGCAACAGCCGTCAAGGCCGTCGTCTGTTGTGCATGATTCTTAAATAAAGGGTGTATTCCCTCGATTTGAATTGTTGTTTCTCAAATAAAGATGTGATGCGCATCCTCCTTCTTGGTGAATACAGCAACGTGCATGCCACATTGTCCAAGGGTTTGAAGTCTTTGGGTCATGAGGTGACCGTCGCCTCGAATGGTGACTTCTGGAAAGACTATGCCCGAGACATCGACCTGCAACGGACACCGGGAAAGATCGGTGGTCTATCACTTGCTTTGCGTCTGGCCCTACACCTGCCATCCTTTCGCGGATACGACATCGTTCAGTTGATCAATCCCATGTTTGTGGAATTGAAAGCCTCTCACATCTTTCCTCTATATCACTATCTACTTCGACACAACCGCCGTGTGGTGTTGGGTGGATTTGGAATGGACTGGTATTGGGTTCACACCTGTGTAGAAAAGAAGCCACTCAGATACAGCGACTTCAATATCGGTGACCGACTGCGCACAGATACCTCGGCCATGCGTGAGCGTGCCGACTGGCTTGGAACAGCGAAGGAACGGCTCAACCGCCATGTGGCAGCCACCTGCGCCGGTATTGTCACCGGTCTGTATGAATACTGGGTATGTTATCATCCCCTCCATCCCGACAAGACCACGTTCATCCCCTATCCCATTGAAATGCCATCTTCCCCCACCTTCCGGCCTTATGATGGTAAACTGCGGCTGTTTATCGGCATCAACACAACCCGAAGTGCGTATAAAGGAACAGATGTGATGCTTTCTGCCGCGGAAGAAGTGGCCAGCCGTCATCCCTCTCAAGTAGAACTGCGCATCGCCCGTTCGGTACCCTTTGCCACCTATCAGTCGATGATGGACGGTTCCGACGCCATCCTCGACCAGTTATACAGTTACACCCCATCAATGAATCCTCTTCTCGCCATGTCGAAAGGAATCATCTGTATTGGTGGCGGTGAGCCAGAGAATTACGAGATATTAGGTGAGCAGACCTTGCGTCCGATCATCAATGTCGGTCCCACCCGTGAGAGTGTCGTCCAAGCCCTTGAAGATCTGGTTGCCCATCCAGAGAAGATCGATCTGTTGAAACGTGACAGCATCGAGTATATCCGCCGGCATCACGACCATCTCACCGTTGCCCGTCGCTATGCCACTTTCTACGAGCAATTGCTGAAGTGAGGACCAAGCTAGGTCGGACGGTTCTTATGAAATTTTTTTTGAATCTAAATCTCACGCATTTATGTGCGTATTGATATAAAATGATTATTTCCGACTTCTCCTGTTGATATAACAAGTATTTCTATCCCACTACAAGTGAGAATCTCAATCCCAGCGCATTGGCAATGAGCATGAATGTGCTGAGCTGCATGTCCGTTTTTCCTTGCTCCAGTGAAGAAATGTACTCACGTTTCTTGCCTATACGTTCACCCAACTGTTGCTGCGTCAATTTCTGCCGTTTGCGTTCATCGCGCAACAATCCGGCATAGTACCAAGCTTTAGCTTTTGCTTCGAACTCTTCACGGCTGGGTGTTCCTCTCTCACCATATTTTTCAGTCAAATGTTGTGAACCGGTTTTCAACTGGGCAAGTTTCTTTTCGTCGAGATTTATCATATCATTATCCTCCTTATATGTATTTGTTCAAAATCTTTCGTGCATTCTCCACTTCCCTTTTATACTGCTTTGTGCTCTTTTTTAGGAAAGAGTTTAAGAAAAACACACGTTTGCTCTCTATGAACGATATGGAATCTATAGCGAAAATGATAGTACGATGTTCATTTGTACCAACAGACACCCTTGCCTCATAGAACTCTGTACCTTCAAGACTCTTTACAAATTTCTGATTAACCACGTATTGGGTCTTGATAATCGTCTCTACATAGTCGAACTTCGCCTTGGTCTTTTCATCAAGACTGGCATAGTATTCGTCGTACTCCAAAGAGTGTATAGTTTCCCTTATATCTTCGTTCATGCAGCAAATGTAATATATTGATTCCAAATTTCCAAAAAATTGGAAGAAAACAATTAAATTTTAGGTAAGATTGATTTGATAATCTGACCATCCCTAAAAAAGATTGTTACCTTTGAAGGCGATTAACTTGCCCGACACAGGTCAAAAAAAAATGTGGGTACCAGACCCACATTCTTTCTTTTTTTGAAGCAAATGATTAAGCCTCAGCAGGAGCCTCGCCCTCAGCGGTAGCCTCTGCGGCAGCCTCTGCAGCAGCAGCGGCGGCGGCAGCCTTCTTCTCTGCCACCTTTTTGGCAATAGCCTCATTGATAGCTTTCTCAGCACGAAGTTCTTTCTCAACGGCGTCTTTCTTTGCTTTTGCCACAGCATTACGCACTTTCTCGTCGCCCTGGTTCTTGCCTTGTTTCCAAGCATCGAATCTTCTCTGAGCCTCTTCCTCATCGAAGGCGCCCTTCTTCACACCCCCATTGAGGTGTTTCATCAGGTAGACACCCTCATGGCTGAGAATGTTGCGCACGGTGTCGGTGGGCTGAGCGCCAACCTCTACCCAATACAATGCGCGCTCAAAATTCAAATCCACAGTAGCAGGATTGGTGTTAGGATTGTAAGTACCAATCTTCTCAGTAAATCTACCATCACGTGGTGCTCTGGCGTCGGCGATGACAATGCTATAGAAAGCATAGCCCTTGCGTCCACGACGCTGTAATCTGATTTTAGTTGCCATTTTGTAAAATAAAGTTTATTGGTTTGAATTAAATGCTACTATCTCGTAATAGCGGCTGCAAAGGTAGTCAAAAAAAATGGTTTGCGAGCAGCGTATTGCCCACATTCACCTTTAAAACATGTTAAAAAAAGGCCTTTTCCCAAGAAAAGAGTCTATTTGATCACGATTTTCTTGGATGAACCGTCCTCATGTCGCAGGATATAGACGCCATTCTTCAACTTTCGCACTTCTGATGCCGCCATTTTCTCGGCCACCCTCACCCCTTCAAGATTATAGACATCGACCAGCGCTTCACTGTCATCCGCCACAGTTATGATACCGTCAGGCAAGCGGCTATTGTCAGCCATGAAGAGGAAGGAAATATTTCCTGTCATCGGATCGCGTGTGATTTCCGTAATGGGTTTGTGCATCAACTTTGTCCCGTCTATATTCGCATGGTATAAGGTGGCAGCAGGCTTTGAGTAATCGGTCAGGCAATCGTTGGACTTATAGGGATAAGCCTCATTTCCCCCTCTGGTGGAATTGCTTGCATGGAAGCAAGTCAGTCTTTGGTGATTGTTTCCTTTTCCTATGGTATTCACCATATTGTTATCCCACAGTTTTTTATCATAATCCACATGGATGATCAGCAGTCCACTACCTGGCAAGTATTCGTCCCACCCAGTCTGGTTTCTGTTTTCCAATATGTAATATTCATTCTTGTAGGCCTCATTATAAATAATGTAGGCATTGCCATGCTCATTGAGCGGTTTCTGATTGACCACCCTCCGGTGGCCCTTGAGTTCGGTATACTTCATCCATCCAGCGTAATTGCGCTCATAACTGCTGTATCCGGCCGGCACCCAACCGATGCCCAGCGGTCCGTTGTAGCTACCATTGTCGAGGATGTCCCAATTACCCATGCCGAAATTCCCTGCGTAACTGGTATCATAAAGATCAGGCAATCCGAGGCAATGAGAGAACTCATGGCAGATGACCCCCAGTCCGATCTCCGTGGTGCCTCTGCTATCGTACAGTTCGTTGCTGCACGCATACACATCGATGACGACATTATCGAATTTCACTGGATAAGGTATATTAGAATTGCTCATCGCCGCCAACGACAGTTGCCACATGTGTGGCCAGATTGTCAGTTTTGACCCACCAGTAGCCTCTCCGTATCCAGCATACAGCACGAACACCTCTTCTACCACCCCGTCACCGTTCCAGTCATAATCATTAAAGTCCACCAGCGAGTCTACTTTTTGACAACACTCCAGGATCATCTCCGGTGAATGTAAGTCATCTCCCCCCGCATTTGAGCCATAATAACTGTAATCCTTATCCAGATTGATAGGTCCTATGACATCAAAAGTAAGGTCAAACAAGCCATAACTCTGGTCATAATAGTAGTCGTGCACACTACCGATAGCCCCATAGGTTTCATTGGTGTAACCCTCAAGGTTTGCCAGGGCATCATACCTTTCCCAGGTAGCCATTCCCCCATCCGACTCCTGATAGTCATAGAATTTCTTATCGCTGAAATTGGCCAGGATGATGAGTCCCTTCTTGCTTCCGGTGAAAGCAGGTCTGGAAGCCTCGTTGATGGCCGGCATTTTCAAGACGCCATCATTACGTCTCACCCCCTTGATAGAGACATATTCCCTCACGCTCTCCATCTCACTGATTGTTGACAGATGGGCTTTCTCTGCCGATGAGCGATCCTGGGGCTCATGAGCCATTACTCCGGTCGATTTGATGGCAAAACCTACCGCTTTCGCATAGCAGAATTGCTCATCCTCCTCGACCACCGGCACCTCGTCTCGGGTGATGTAATAATGCAGGTTCTCATCACCCACCAGCATGAGCTCGATACAAGAACCATCACTTTGAACATAACTCCGCCATACCCTTTTCGCAGGGACAGCACTGGTGTTTACCACCACCAACAACATGATAAGAAAGAGCAATATCTTTTTCATAAAAAAAATTCATGTAAATTTGTGCAAAATTAAATGAAAAATGCCAAAAGAGCAAAAAAAGCCCTTGAAAATCGCTTTTTTGGGGATAATTCTATACTTTTGCAAAGATAGTAGCGACGAAGAAATCATCCGATGGAAATTTCCACACCGACAAGCCTCAGCATTCTGATTCCGACCTGGAACAGCGTGTGCACGGATCTGGTCACCGCTTTGCACCAGCAAGCCAGCCAGCTCTCAGGGTTGGTCTATGAGATTGTCGTCATCGATGACGGTTCTACCGACCGTTCCACTGTAGAAGCCAATCAGCGCATCAACACCCTTTCCCACTGCCGTTTCATCATGCAAGAGCACAATATCGGACGTGCAGCCATCCGCAACCTGCTGGCGCGCACCGCCCGCTATGACCATCTGCTCTTTATCGACAGCCACATGTCGGTCATCAGTGACCAATATCTGAGCCGTTATCTCACGGATGCCTCATGTGCCTTGGTCTATGGAGGCTACACCATCAGCAGCGGCATCCATCCCGTCGGAAACCTGCGCTTTCGCTACGAACAGTCATGCCTTCCATCACAACTCGCCTCTTCCCGCTCAACCTCACCCTATGCCAATTTTCACACCTCCAATTTCATGGTACATCGTGAGGTGATCATCAGCCATCCCATTGACGAGCGATTCAAGCAATATGGATATGAGGATGTGCTCTGGGGCAAGACGCTAAAAGAGCTATCCATCCCTATCAAGCACATCGACAATCCGTTGGGATTCAATCATTTCGAGAGCAACGGAAGATTTATGGAAAAGACCGACGAAGGACTTCAGACCCTTTTCTCCTTCCGTCAGGAGTTATCAGGCTATTCCCGTCTTCTTTCTCTTTGCGACCGTCTTGAGCGTTATCATCTCACCTTCCCTTTCGCATGGACCGACCGTCTTTTAGGGACATTGATGCGCCGTCATCTCACTGGGCGGCACCCTACACTGACCATTTTCAAGCTCTACCGTCTGTGCCGTCTGTGCCGTCTGATTAGGGGCACCAGAACCATAACATAACCATCTATTTATACAATCATCATGCAAAGAAACACCTATCATTCACTGGCCATCATTTCCATTGTCATTCTGATGACGACAGCATTTTCAGGCTGTGATAAGAAGCAAACAAATGAGAGCGATTCTTCCCCCAAGGCGGCTGCAACTTTGACAGAGGCTGTAACAGAAGAGCCTTCTGACAAAGAATCAGCAGAAATGCGTAAGGAAACCATCGCTGAAGAAAAGGATGCAGAAGAACTATCTGAAGAACAGTCAGAAGCATCCGTCACAAAAGAAGAAATGCCCCTAAAGGACACCCCTCAAGAAGCGGCTCAGCAGCCCTCATCCCATCCCGTCTATATGGGTGTGTGGGGCAATGTCGGAGGCACGGGATTCATGTTCGATATGAATGGCACGACAGGCAGTTACATCCCTTACGACATTGCTGAGGCAAAAGAGTATGGAGCCCGCCGCCAACTGAAACTCGTATCCTATGACCCCAAAAGCGGGAAGTGCATCATCAATGCTTTTCTCAAAGGAAAATATATCGGTCAGTTTTCAGGACTGTTCAATGAAGAAGAAGTGGAATTCGATGAAGGATCGCATTCTTACCAGTCATACGGTGGTATTTTCACAAGTGTAAAAGGAGCGAAGCTGGAGTTTAATTTCCATTTCGACTGACGAGTCATCATCCCTCCATCTCTCGCAGCATGTGGACAACAGCGACATTAAAAATCGCCCCCAATTTTTGTTCATATAACTGATTTTTCCTATATTTGCATTTTATACGACCATTCAAACCGTAAAAATATGAGAAAAAGGTTCTTTAATTATCTCTTAGCGAGTGCATTCTTGATGTTATCTGGCATCAACGCCATGGCGCAGAAGACCATCTATGTATTAAGTGACTTGCATGTAATGGCTTCCGAACTGCTTGTCAATGACGGTAGCGCCTGGCAAGCCTTCCTTAGCGAAAGCCGCAAGATGGTGGACTACAGCCAGCCCATTTTTGACGCACTGGTCAACAAGATAGAGACGGCACATCCAGACTTGGTACTGATCACGGGTGATCTGACCAAAGACGGTGAGGTGCTGAGCCACGATTATGTGGTAAAAGGGCTGCAGAGATGGAAAGCAGCCGGTATTCCCACCTTGGTGATACCCGGTAATCATGATTTTGGTACCAACAAATCTTTTTACTACAATGGCGATAAGCAAACCGATGCCGAGGTACTTGATTTAGACGGTTACAAGGAGAAATATGATGGTTTCGGCTATTTTGACCATGAATCTCCCGCCCAGAAACCATTCAGCGACTTATCCTATTGGCAAGAGCCTATCGACGGACTGATCGTGATCGGCCTCGACAGTCACACGGGCAGCATCAGCGAAAGCGATGTCGAGGAAGCGTGCCGCCGTATCAAGTGGGCCCGTCACGACGGTTATGAGGTCATCGTAATGATGCACCACTCCCTGATTCCCCATTTCTATAAAGAAGACAGTTTCAAGAAAGATATTCTTGTGGAAGATCACGAGGAGATCAAAGAGAAGTTGGTTGAGGCCGGTGCACATATCGTCATCAGCGGCCATTTCCACACTTCTGACATTGCCCGCGACTACAACTCCGACATGAGCAAGAGCATTGTCGACATCAGCACAGGCTCCACCATCTCCTACCCATGTGACTACCGTATCCTGACATATGATCCGGAGACCAAAGACATCAAGGTAGCGACCGAGAGTGTGACCACCTTGGAAAGCGTGGAAAACTTCCCTGACGTTGCTAAAGAACGACTTTTCGAGAGCAGCAAAAAGCTGGCATCAGACTACATTACACGGTTAATCAACGAGACCGCCCCCTCGCTGAGTGGGATAAGTTCGCTTTTCCTCCCACAATGGAGCAGGGGTCTTGCCAATGCCCTCGTCCTCTTCGCTGAGGGCAACGAAGCCGAAGCCGATGAGACGATCAAACAGTCAATTCTGTCAGACCTGTCATTACCCATGTCGCTCGTACCAGAACTGAAGAGCATGCTCAGCAGTCTTCTTGAGGACAAGACGCCTTACGATCCAGAAGGCAGCGCCCCCAATATGAACATCACCGATGACCGTACGCTCGATCTGCCCTACCAGTACGTTTCCATCAAAATGGGCACACCATCCATGGCAACCCTGCTGTTGCACGACCCCGAAGTGCCCAGTGCCGCCACCCTGTATTACAGTGACGCCAATCTTGTGGTTCCTGAGGACTTGCAAGTTTACACGCTGAAAATGGGAGAACTGGGAGAAAAGAAAACTGTCGAAAAGAGTCAGGTATATGCCCCTGGAAAAGTCATCCCTGCCGGTACCGCAGTGATCGTGCAGTCTGTCATTACCCCCTCATCCTACTGTCAGGAGACCAGTCTCGGACTGGAAGAGATGCTCTCCCTGCGTAAGGAACTCGGCATCCCTAATCCCCAGAGATCCACCTTCATGAAGACCGTCCAAGACGGTGTTGGTGATGAGAACAATTTGCTGTTAGGCTTTGACAAAGCGTCGATGACGGTGGGTCCCGACAACGGCGGACAATATAAATATTACAAACTATGTTGGGACAAGCCCGACGGTTCAAATGAGGAAGCCTTAGGATTCTACTATTCAGAGTCTGATGGCGGCCCCTTCGTCAGCGGTGCCCACAAGGCGTATCTTGCCATACCGGTAGATGCCGCAGCCGCCTACTACACCTTCGACGACCTGACAGGCATCAAGGAGATCCCCTCCATGTCATCCACCAAGAAGGGAACCTACACCATTGGTGGTGTACGCATTTCCGACAACACCCCATTGCCATCCGGCATTTATATCACCGGAGGCAAGAAAAAGATGGTCAGATGAGATGCCAGAAAAGATGGTGAGATGAGATGCCACAATCAACAAACAACAGTAACAATCAATTGATTAAGAATCTGCAGCACTTGAATGAAAGAATATTCCGATGACGAACTGGCCCAGTTGTTGAACAAAGACATATTCTGGAAGATCTCTGAGACAGCCGACGCCATGGGAGTGGAATGCTATGTCGTGGGCGGCTATGTGCGTGATTTGTTTCTTGAGCGGCCCTCTAATGACATCGACGTGGTGGTGGTGGGCAGCGGTATCAGCGTGGCCCAAGCGTTGAAAGAGCGCCTGGGACACAAGGCCCATCTGTCCGTCTTCCGGAATTTCGGCACCGCCCAGGTGAAGTATCAGGACACAGAGATCGAGTTTGTCGGTGCCCGTCGTGAGAGTTACAGACACGACAGCCGCAAACCTATTGTTGAGGACGGCACGCTGGAAGACGACCAGAACCGACGCGATTTCACCATCAATGCGATGGCCATCTGCCTGAACAAGTCACGTTTCGGCGAACTAGTCGATCCGTTTGACGGTTTGGGAGATCTGTCTTACGGTTGCATCCGCACCCCGCTTGACCCTGATGTGACCTTCAACGACGATCCATTGCGCATGATGCGCTGCGTGCGCTTCGCCACCCAACTAAAATTCTACATCGAGGATGCCACATTCGAAGCACTTGAGCGCAATGCCGATCGCATCAAGATCATCAGTGGCGAGCGTATCGCCGATGAACTCAACAAGATCATCCTCTCCCCCACGCCCAGCAGAGGTTTCATCGACCTGCAGCGCTGCGGACTGCTTCAACTGATCCTACCTGAGCTGCAAGCCCTTGACCAGGTGGAGACCCGCAACGGCCGCGCCCACAAGAATAATTTCTACCACACCTTAGAGGTGCTCGACAATGTCAGCAAGCGGAGCGACAACCTATGGCTCCGTTGGGCAGCACTTCTCCACGACATCGGCAAGCCCAAGAGCAAGCGTTGGGACCCGTTGATAGGCTGGACCTTCCACAACCACAATTATATAGGTGAAAAGATGGTGCCGACCCTTTTCCGCAGGCTGAAACTCCCGTTGGACAACAAGATGAAATATGTGGAGAAACTTGTCGGCCTTCACATGCGGCCCATCGTTATCGCTGATGAGGAAGTGACCGACAGCGCCGTACGCCGCCTGCTCAACGATGCCTCTGACGACATCGATGATCTGATGTTGCTTTGTGAAGCCGACATCACCAGCAAGAACCATATCCGCAAGCAGCGTTTTCTCGACAATTTCGTCACGGTGCGTGAGAAAATAGAAGCTTTGAAAGAAAAAGACTACAAGCGGCTCTTCCAACCATGTATCGACGGGAATGAGATCATGCAGATATTTGATCTGGGTCCAGGCAAGGAAGTCGGCGAACTGAAAAAGCACATCAAGGACGCCGTGCTCGACGGTCTGGTGGAAAATGAGCCAGAGGCCCTCCGGCAGATGCTGTTGGAGAAATATCAGCAGATGAAGGCCGGCGCGGACGATGTAAAGCAATGCTAATTATTTCAAAAAAGGCAAAAAATCCCTCAAATCGCCTCTCATTATCAAACATTTTACTAAATTTGCACCGACAGACCATCCATATCGCCTTTCCCTCACACATTTTATCGGGTTCAGGCGACATAAAATGGACATCTATTCATTCTAATAAAACCAATAGCTATGAAAATGAAAACAAAAATGATGATGTTGGCTGCCGCTTTCTTCTGCAGCATGAGTATCAACGCTCAAGTAGTGACTGAGCCCCAAGGTGAATTGACACCAGAGCAGCAGCAGCAAATGCGCCAGGCTCAATTGGAGCAGGCCCGCCAGGAGAAAGAGAAAGCGCTTGAGTTGCAGAAGCAGCACGAGAAGCAAATCAAGGAAGCCAAAGAGCAAGAGAAAGAAGCCAAGAAACGCGAGAAAGAGGCTAAGAAAAAAGAAAAGGAAGCCAAGAAGCAGCAGAAAGCCATAGAGAAGGAAAGAAAAGCTGCTGAGAAAGAAAGAAAAGCTCGCGAGAAGGCCATCAAGAAAGAAGAAAAACTGAAGAAAGCTGCCGAGAAAGCCGAGAAGAAGCGCATCAAGGCACAGAAAGAAGAGCAGAAAGCCCTTCGAGAGCTGAATAAAGTGAAGTAAAAGATAACAAGACGATAGTCTTCGCAGTTTTTCAGAAAGCGTCAAGAGACTCCAAAAGCTGGAAATAAAAAAGCTAGTGACTTAAAAAGAAAAGCTCGCATCAGCCAGAAAAGGCTGGTGCGAGCTTTTTGAAATAGGCTGCGGCAGAACCGCAGCATACGGATAAGAGAGGGGCTGCGGCGAAACCGCAGCCTTTACTTTATTTGACTTGATGGAGCAGTTGTGCCAATGCGGCGCGGCGCTCCATCCATGTTTTGTAGTCATCAGCACGGAGGGTGGCAGCGACTGGCGCATTATCATCCAGCCCCACGATGAGGATGCATGGTTTTGCTTTCCCCTCACTGATCAGTTTATCGGCGATGGCATTTGCACCCCCCACTTTGAACCAACTCTCCCATGTGTCGTTTTTACCTGGGACAAGACGGACAAGAGGCAACTGAGAACCAGGGCGCAAGATTGTCGGCAGATAAACAGACACCATGAGGTTATAGTCATAGATCACCTTTCCGTGTTCCACACCCTTCATCATCGTGATGTTGTAGCGATCAGACGGATAGGAGGCAATGCTGTATTTGAAGCCTTTGTCTGGAGAGAGCCACATATTGGAAGGATCGGCCACCTGTGTGCCATCCACCACGAAACAATATTTGAAAGTCTTGTCGGCCCACTCCTTTATGGTGACACTCCATACACCATCGGCATCCTTTTCCATCGGCAGCGGTTGCTGGCTCAACTCACTCTCGAAGAGCACCTGTTGTGCTTCGGGAGCCTTCATGCGGAAGGTCACTGCATCAGCCGTATATTCGGGAGAGACGATAGGTTTGGGGAAGAGCCTGGCCATTACGCCCGGGGTGAACTGCTGCTCCTTGCCAGTGACGGCAGGGGCAGGTTGCCCGTTTTTCATTGCCTGTTCCGAAGCCTCCGGGTTGAACAACAGTCTGAGCGTCTTATCCAGGAAATATTTGGCATTCATCCAAGTGTGTCCGAACTTGTCGTGAGTGAACTCCTTGACAGAGCGGATACCCTTCTTGTCGAGAAATTCCATGTAGTCGCGAGCATTGCCATAAAGGAAATCGTCGGTGCCCACGCCCAACCAGAACAGGTGTAACCGCTTGTTGGTGGCTGCGGCGTTGTCGTAGACCTTAGGAATATCAGTCGAGGTGAACGAACTGTATGAACAGAGATAAGAGAATTTGTCAAGATTGGCCAGTCCGTTGTAGAGACCTTGGTTACCGCCACGAGAGAAGCCACCGATAGCCCGATGGTCACGGTCATTGATCGTCCGGTAGTGCTTTTCGATAAACGGCATCAGGTCATTGATGAGATCATTGCTGAAGACATCGTTGCCAAATCCCATCATCTGCATGTTTCTTCCCTGGAGCGCCTCGGGCGGCAACAGGTGATAAGGATTACCATACGGCAGTACGATGATCATCTCACGCGCTTTTCCCTCAGCCAGCAGGTTGTCGAGGATGAAGTTCATACGTCCCACTTTATAATAAACCTCCTCGGTATCTGTCGTACCGCTGATGAGGTAAAACACCGGATATTTCCGATCTTTTTGATTATCGTATCCAGGTGGCAGATAGACGACAGCCTGATTGACCGCCCCCAGACTCTTAGAAGGATAATAGATATACTCTATCGATCCATGAGGCACCTGGCGGATGTCATGAGGAAGGTTGCCTTGACGAGCGTGGATTTCCAACAGGCTGTTTTTGAATCCCTCGTTGGGGAAATACTGGTCAGCGGCCGGGTCCATGACACTCACGCCATCCACTTCGAAATGGTAGGGATACATATCGGGTGCGGCAGGTCCCAAGGTAACCGTCCACAGTCCTGTGACGGCATCTCGTTGCATGTCCTGACGGCCGGCGAATTGCACGTCGACCTGCACTTTTTTCGCCTTGTCATTCCGGTAATTGAACGTCACCGTCCCGTCGTCATTGCAGACAGTGGATGGCTGGGCATAGACCATCCCGGGCATGAAAACTGCCCCCAAAAGCATCGAGAGAGCGATGCGCCCATACAAAGAAAGGTTTTTCATGATGGTACAGTTAATTAATGATTGATAATCAGTTAAGTCAGATGAGCGGTATGGCCGCCAGCATGATATTTATCAGCAGCGGCTTGGCGTCATCAGCGCAGCATTCCTCTACCCAAACCTTTTTTTGAGAGACATGGGCAATAAGGCCACCACATCTGATTGCCATTGCAAATTAAGGAAAATAATCGGAAAGGGCAAAACAATGACGGCAAGAAAAAAGCCGGATGCAACATCCGGCAAATAATATGTTACTATCTGTTACTGCTGATCCAAAAGAAAGCACGTTCCTACCACCTGCTCTTATGGCGGAAGGTCCCTATTATCTGTTCTTATGCCGGATATACCATCGGTGGGTGAAAGTGACATACATGAATAAAGCCAGGACCACCAGGCACAAAGCCGCCATCATCACATATTTTTCCCCTTCCTGTGGTTGTCCATCCATCAAGTCAGGCAACCATGATCCATATCCAGCCCACCATCCGACCGCGATTCCCATTTCCCAAGCCAATAGGAAAGAACTTTGTGCAGTGCCCCTTTGGCAATGCCGGCTCAACTTGATGAAGAGCAAGAGGAAGCGCGCTCCTACCAATCCTACCCCCAACCCGATAAGAGTGGGTCCTGTGAAGGCTGTCAATTGCGTTCCCGACACCATCAGCATGATGCCGAAGGACATCAGCAACAGACCAGATATAGTGTCACTCATCAACTCAGCATTGGCGAAAACATGGCTCTCTGCGATGACCGCCAACATGAATCCCACCATCAATCCAGCAAAAAATGTCTGTGTGTCGCACTCCGAAGCCATCATCATCCCCAAAGCTACGGTGACGAAGATCAAGTTGAGAAACAGCACCCATGCTTTTGGCAAGAAGAACCTGTCGAGACTGATGACACTCACATTGTCGTCGGGAGTGCGGAAGGGGAAGTAGACACATCTGATCAGTATCACCGCCACGACAGCCAATGCAGCAGAGAGCCAAGCCAGTCGTTCTGCCCCACAATAAGGCATCAGCACCAAGGCCACAAACGGTCCCAGAGCGATGGCGAAACGTCCAAACCATGTCGTCGCATAGTTGGCTTCCGTACGTTGTGGCGCCTCACACATATCGATGACGAGTGTGCTCGACAGGACCATCTGCGCCAGTCCAAAAGCCATGCCTGTCATCAGCCTGATCACCACCAGCGCCCATCCCCTGTCGACCACAGGAAGGAGGTTGATAAACGCCGGAGCGGCCAAGCAGACCGCCAATCCTAACACGGCCCATATACAGACCATATTCCGCCGGTAGTGTTCGATCCAGAACGAGACAACAGCCCCCAAAGCAGGAAGCCCTAAGGCAAAGGCCCCCAAGGTCCAGGCCACCATGTCACGTCCGACGCCCCAGTCATGAGCCATCGCCACCAAGAGCGACATCTGTATATATGTCCCCATTGACAGCAACAGGTTGGCCAGCATCAACAGCCAGAAGCCACGGTTCCACAAATGAATATGTAGAGGGGTATTCTGCGTGTCCATGATCAAGAACGGTCAATGAGCCGCTGACGCAGCATTTCCTCACAGTCGTCAAGGGTAAAACCGGTGAAATCTGCAATCACTCTGTCGCTGTATTGTGCGACGATATCGGCGGGGTTGGTGGTAGCCAGTCCTACGACCGCCATCTCTGCCGCGCGCCCCGATCTCAGCCCGTTGATGCTGTCTTCGAAGACGGCACAATTGTTGATGCCGATTTCCAACCGTGCGGCAGCCTTCAGGTAACAGTCGGGTGAAGGTTTACTCTCATCAAAATCCTCTGCTATGAGCACGGCATCAAAATAATCTCTCAGTTGCGGTCTTGCCCTGAAGACACTATCCATCTTCGGTTGGTTGGAACTGGTGACCAGAGCCGTTTTCACACCATTCGCACGCAAAGCCTGAATGAATTCGACAAATCCCGGCAGATAATCATATTTCATCTGTTGCTCATAGGCATCCAGTTGTCTGACTATCTCATCCTGCTCAGCGGTCATACCATGGAAATAGCCATCGAAGATCTGCACCAGCGTCTGTCCCTTGATGATATTCTCCAGTCCAGGGATGTCGGGACGGAACTCACGGCACACGGTTCTCCAGAAAACAGTATATTGGGGTTCGGTATCGAATACGACACCGTCAAGATCGAAGAGCGCGGCTCTTAATTTTTTCTTCATTGTCTTCATATATTTGAAAATGCGGTGCAAAATTACTCATTTATCGTGAATTAATCATGCATTTTTCACGAATTGATGATGAAGGAGTGAGATATCCAGTCTTCAACCAGCCTATAGGAGCCTTGATGATCATCCCTTGAGACATTTTTAATGATCATCCACTGAGGCAATAAAGGAATAAAAAACTTTCTGTTTTATTTTGCCTTACGCTCGCTAATTTGTATCTTTGCTACGAAATTGCGCCAACGAAAAGCATCCGCTTATGAGAAGACTACTACACCTATCGATAACGGCATTTCTGCTTGCCCTCGGGATACCGCTGATGGCAGAAGAAGTGGTGACTATAGACCTTAACAAGAAGGGCTTTACCAACCAGCAAGATGTCACGACTGTCACTCAAGACGGTGTGACCCTCACGTTCGATTTGGGAAGCAACCCCAATGGAAATAGGCCGAAATACTATACCAACAATGGTGCTTCTGTGAGATGTTACGTGGGCAATACGCTGACGATATCAGCAGATGATGTTATCTCCAAAATCACCTTCACTTTCAGTTCTGGCACCTATTCATTCAAAAGTGACAACTGCAGTGCAAGTTCAGGAAGTCTCACCACAACAGGCAATCCCTCTGTATGGGAAGGTGAGACCGATGAAGTGGTATTTACCAATATCAGCAGCGAAAAAGATAAATGGTATATCCAAACCGTCACGTTGACCATAGGCGATGGACCTACTCCACCGCCAGCGTTGGTGGAGGTGAACGGCATAGCAGCCCTTCGTCAAATGGCCAACGGCAGCCGTGTGCGCCTGGTGCTCCCTGAGGAGAATGCGGGCAATATTGAGTGGGTGGACACCAACGACGGCACCTATGCCTATGTCCGTGACAATGATATGGCGGTGCGTTTCACCAACTTCCTCCCCGATGACGCAGGATGGCATACCAAGACAGGCGGCACGCTGATAGGCGCCATCAATGGCGAGTACAATTTCATCAACGGCATGCCGGAGTTCACGCATATCGATACCTCCATAGCCGATTCCATCCTCTGCTTAGACTATTGGCAGACGAGCGAGCCAATCATCATCAGCGACTTGTCAACCCTATCGGGCACCGACTATCGAGCCGACTATGTGATGGTCAATGATGTGAGTCTCTCCACAGACGATGGCGAGCATTATGAGATAGTAAGCGACGACACCCGCATCGCCATGACCAACAAGTTTGGTGTAGGCGATGTCATTCCCGACGACCTACGCGGAAGACATTTTGACATCCAAGGTATTCTGGGCACCTCAAGCGACGGAAGCACCTCCGAACTGTATTACACCCAGATCAGTGAGGTTATGCCAGAACTTGCACTTAACGAGACGCTATCCAACAATACAGCCACCATCGGCAAGTATGACGGTCGCTCCGTCAACATCACCGTGGAGAGGCAGTTGATCACCAACATGTGGAACACCATCTGTCTGCCTTTTGATGTCTATGACTTCTCTGACATCGTCTCCGCTGCCAAACTGGCCCAGTTCACCGGATACGACGCCGCCACCAATACCTTGGAATTCTCATCTGTAGAGAATCTCGAGGCTGGTCTGCCCTACCTCGTCTATCCCACAGAGGAAGTGTCGTCGATCCGGATCATAGGCGCCAGCATCATCAACGAGATCATCCCCGTGACCCACGGCACCTATGACATGGTGGGCATTTTTGATCCCACAACACTTTATGAAGGAGACAACCAGGTGCTGTTTCTCGGTGACAACAACACCCTCTATCATCCAAGCGTGACCAATGATCTGAAGGCATTCCGTGCCTACTTCCGCACCACCTCGGAGACCGCTGCCAACATCAGTGTCGATGGCATCATCAGTGACATCCGTACTGCCACCATCGAATCATTGGAAGGCGACCGGCGCATCTACAATGTCAGCGGCCAGTTGGTGGGCACCTCCACCCATGGTCTGCAGAAAGGCGTGTATGTGAGCAACGGCAACAAATTGATCATCAAATAACGGGAGGACAGAAACATGAGAAAATACATCATCGCATTGACCCTGTTGCTCTGTTCTTTGGCTTCCATGGCTCAGGAGCAAAAGCCCGACACCGTCATCATCACCCTGCGCAACGGCACAGAGGTGAGATATACCAGCGATCAGTTTGACCGTGTTCAGGTCATCTTCAACCTCCGTTATGGTGTAAAAGTCTATCTCAAGGATGGCAAGTCGAAAGACTACCTTGCCACAGAAGTGCGCATCGCAGAATACCAAGGCGGCGAATTGGTGATTGACAACAACAAGAACCGCAACCTCTACCGCGCCAAACTGCTGGAGTATCCCCATCTTGCAGAAGACTCTACGATGAACCAACTCATCATCAAGTCGACTGCTCAATACGGTATCACCTATAGTCTTGAGTGGAGTTACAAAGATATCGCCAACCGTTGGACCTGCTACCAGTTGCACTCAGGAAACCTGTATGAGAATGTGACACGCAAGGATGATTTCAAAGAAGATCCCGAAATAGAAAAACAATACCGATCAACCCTGAGCGATTATAAGAATTCTGGTTTTTCAAGAGGTCATCTATGTCCCTCCGCCGACCGATTATGTTCGTCCGAACAAAACAAGCAAACATTCTATTTAAGCAACATGCAGCCACAATGGCAATACCATAACGGCGGCATCTGGAATTCCTTTGAAGATAAAGTGCGAACATGGGCAGAGGCTAAGGTTTGCGACACCTTGTATGTGGTGAAAGCCGCCACCATCAGAAGCGACCAGCTATACCCCCAAAAGTGCAACAACCGTTTGCCCGTGCCCAAGTACTTCTACATGGCATTGTTGTCTTACAACAAAGCGTCGAACTCCTACAAAGCCATCGGCATCTGGACACAACAATACAAATCAAAAGATGATGTTCCGGCAAATGAGCGAAATAAAGAACCCAAGGACTACGTCATCACCATCGATGAACTGGAAGAGTTGACAGGCATTGACTTCTTCTGTAATCTCCCCGATGACACAGAGGACACCGTGGAAAAAACCGTCGACCTGAAATACTGGGGATTTGAGAAGTAACTGCATCTTGCTTATCCCCATTCGGATACCCTCCCCCCCTACGAACTGAGTTGCAGTTCACGAATGAGTTGTCGTTGCCGCTCACTGAGGTGAGTCGGCAACTTCACTTGATAGGTGATGATCAGGTCACCAAAAGTGCCGTCTCCCCTGTCATATCCCTTTCCTTTGAGTCTGACCTTCGTGCCGTTCTGCGTCTCGGGCTTCACCTTCAGTTTCACCTTCGACCCATTGCTGAGCGAGAGGATCACCTCGCCGCCGAGTAGTGCGGTATAAAGGTCGATGTCAATGGTGGCCGACATCTCACCCATGTTTTTCCTTGTGCCGGTTTGTGCTCCGCCCTTTTTCCCAAAAATCTGTTCAAAAAAACTGCTGAAAGCACCGCCTCCTTTGGAGAACATACTGAAATCGAAGCCATCAAACGGAGATCCGCCTTTTCCGAACGGACCGGCACCGCCAGCCCCTTGGAAGGCATCAGCCTCACGCCATTGCTCTCCATAGGTATCATATTTTTTGCGCTTCTCGGGATCACCGATGACCTCGTATGCCTCGTTGAGCGCCTGAAATTTCGCTTTCGCCTTGGGATCGTCGGGATGCAGGTCAGGGTGAAACTGTTTGGCTCTTTTCAGATAAGCCTTTTTCACCTCGCCCTGCGGAATATTGCGGTCGACACCCAGAATTTTGTAATAGTCTATAAATGCCATATAATAACCTCCTTCTTTTTTTACCCAACGGTCAGCAAAAAATGTGCCATCCATGATTTTATCCCCAATCCCGACAAAAAGTCATGAATTCGTTTTGTCATGTCGGAAATTACGCTTACCTTTAGTGCTGAAAATGAAGACAGTCAACAAAATCCGAACAACGGCGGAGGAAACATGATGAAGATAACAAAAAGATTGACAGCATGAACATTATTTATAAAGACATTCACACATTTGATCAAGAAGAATTACAAGACTTATTTCTATCCGTAGAATGGTCATCAGGACATTTTCCAGAGAAACTGGTCGTTGCGATGCAACATTTCAAGACCGTTTACACAGCATGGGACGACGATCGCCTGATCGGACTGGTCTGTGCGATGGACGACAGCGTGATGACCGCCTACATCCATTATCTGTTGGTCCGTCCGGAATATCATCATCAGGGTATCGGCAAGCATCTGGTAGAGATGATGAAAGCACACTATGCAGATTATCTGCGCATTGTCGTCGTCGCCTACAATGAGGAATTGGACTTCTACGAGTCGTGCGGTTTCAAGAAGGCAGATGATGCCAGTGCGATGTTTATCACAAGTCTTTGGACATGATATCCCTACAACCCAAGAATTGGTTGACACTCATCCTATTGTGTCTCGTTGCCAGCACCAGCCTCATCGCCCAGGACGATGTGGTCCGTGAAGACACGCTCGATGAACTGACGGTGATGTCGCGGTCGGCACAGCGCAGGCTCGAAGAGGTGCAGGTCGGTGTGGAGAAGATCGACGTAGGCACGATGGCCAAGGTGCCGGCGATTTTTGGCGAGCGCGATATTCTCAAGAGTCTTCAGCTGTTGCCCGGTGTGAAAAGCGAGAGCGAGGCCTCCAGCGGTTATCAGGTGCGAGGCGGCACATCGGCACAGAATCTGATCCTGCTCGACGGTGCCACCATCTACAATGCAGGTCACCTGATGGGTCTTTTCTCCACCTTTTACGACGGAGCGCTCAACAATGCCTCACTCTACAAAGGGATGGTGCCCGCTCCATTCGGCGGCGGCACCTCCTCCGTGTTTGATGTCAGCACCCGGGTAGGCGACATGAGTCATTATCACTATGGCGGTTCCATCGGTCTGCTCTCCGCCAGTGTCACAGCAGAAGGTCCCATCCAGAGCGACCGTTCCTCCTTTCTGTTCACCGGCCGCCGCTCCTATCTTGACCTGTTTCTCAAAATGACGAAAGATTACAAGAACAATACGCTCAATTTCTACGACACCAACCTGCAATTCACCTTCCGTCTGTCGCAGCGTGACCGTCTGTCGCTGACATTCTTCCGAGGTCAAGACAACATGGGCGTAGAAGACCTGATGGACATGAACTGGGGCAACACGACAGCCAACGCCAGTTGGCTTCACTCTTTCAGCGACAACCATCATGCCCACACCCAATTCACCTTCAGTCATTTCGGCAGCGACGTGGGCATCGACATGCTCGATATCTACTACACGATGAAAGGATTTATCAAGCACTTCACGCTGCATCATGACCAGCGTTGGATGCCCACCCAGCGGATGACCTTCAAATATGGCTTTGAGTCGTCCTATTTGCAGTTGCAGTCAGCCGAATGGGACATCAACCTGTTGCATCAAAAAGAGAAGCGCGACGCCTGGAGCAATGCCGCCTGGCTGCATCAGGAATGGAAGATCGCCGACCATCTGGAGTTATCGACCGGTCTGCGCCTTCACCTGCACAGCGTTCTTGGCGGAGCGCCCTATTACCAACTCAACGATGCGGGCGACATCACCCACACCGATCATCCCGGCAGCGGGCATATCGTGAAGACCTACACCCATTTGGAGCCCCGTTTCAGTGCCAACTGGCAGTTATCCCCTCACCAGAGCATCAAGATAGGCTACAGCCGCATGACTCAAGACATCCATGCCATCCGGGGCAGTTCGATGTCGATGCCCTTCGACCGCTACACCATGACCAGCAACCTGCTCAAGCCCGAGGTGGCCGACCAAGTGGCCGCCGGATGGACAGGAATCACGCCCGGCAGTGATTATGACTTCTCCGCTGAAGCCTATTTCAAGACCATCCAAAACGTCTATGACTACCGCGACGGGAAATCCTTTTATTCAGAGATCGAGATCGAGCGTCTTTTGCTTGGAGGCCGCGGTCGCGCCTATGGACTTGAACTCTGCGCCCATAAAAACAAGGGGCGTCTGACAGGCTGGGCCTCTTACACCCTGTCGTGGTCGGAGAACAAGATTGCAGGCATCAACAACGGCGACTGGTATACAGCCTCCAATGACCGTCGCCACGACTTCTGCATCATCGGCATCTTCGAGGGCCGTCGCGGATGGGAGTTCTCAGCCATGTGGCGCTACAATACCGGTCAAGCACTGACAGCCCCCAGCAGCAAATACGAAGTCAACGGGCGGACCTATTACTATTATGCCGAGCGCAACGGCTACCGCGCTCCTGCCAGTCACCGTCTCGACCTCAGTGCTACCCACACCAAACGGTTGCGGCATGCCACCCGCATCTGGTCGTTTGGCATCTACAACGCCTACAACCGCTACAATCCCTTTGTCATCCGTTTCGTCAACGACGAAGACAAACCGTCTGGCACCACCACCAAACTGACAGCGATGTTTGGCATCGTACCCTCCATCTCATTCACCTTGAAATATTAAAACGAGGCTATCGGATAGAAAACTTGCAACGAGCATCCTTTAATCATGAAGAATAGAATCATTCTGGCCACCCTCAGTCTGCTGCTGTTCACCGCATGCGAGAAAGAAATCGATTTCGACTATCACGAAATCGACCCGTTGGTGGTCGTCGAAGGACGTGTGACCAACGAAGGTACCGAGGTGCACATCACCCACAGCCGTTCGGTGAACGACTCCGTTCATGGTAAGACCCTTCCGGGTGCGACGGTAGTCATCACCAACGACGGTCAGGAAGAGATACTCACCTACCACCCTGCCGACGACTGTTACAAGTCGCCGATGAAAGGTCAGCCAGGTCACACCTACCATTTGAGCATCGATTTCGAAGGCAAGCACTACGAGTCAACCTCGACCATGCCAGCCCCCGCGCCCATCATCTCCACCCAATTCTACTGGATGACGGTGCTGAATGAGCGGTTGCTGGTCAATGTGTTGTGGGCCATGGATCCCCATCCCGACACCCGCGATTATTATTATTTCCGCATGGACCGCCGTTCCTCCCATCCCCATGCCTTGGCCAAGTCGAAGAACCATCCCAAAGCCTATCGCTGGAATGTGTTCGACGACCGTGGCAACCCACCGGGCTATGTCTTCCGTGACATCCATTGCATGATGGAACGGACAGCCGAGGAAGACAAGGAAGACAACTGGGACAAGATCTTGTATGCCGGAGACACCGTGACGATGCAGTTGATGACCATCGATCAGCCCACCTACGACTATTTCCGCACCCTCAACTCCGGTCAGGGTGGTGGTGCCAATCCGATCAGCAATATCACAGGCGGTTGTCTGGGTTATTTCACCGCCGCCAGCATCAGCCGCTCCGACACCCTCATCTACCGTCCGGAAGAAGTGCAGGATGCGACAGATTATCACCCACAATTCAGTGGGGAATAAGGGGATTTAAGGATTTAAGGGTTTGAGGGGTTGAGGTTATGAGGTTATGAGGGGTTGAGGTTATGAGGGTTTGAGGGCTTTAAGGGCTTTAAGGGCTTTAAGGGCTTTAAGGTTAAAAAAAATCAAGGACCTTAGTTTTTAAGGTCCTTGATTTTTTGAGTGTCAGGTTGATTATTCGTGGACATAGAGGTTCCATCCGAGGTAGGTGTCGATAGCCTCTTGCAGGACCTCCACCACATCGGTGCGGCACATGGCGACATGATGCTCGAACCCATTCTTGCAGATATACTTCATGAGTTGCTGGAGCCGTTCTACTTTGGTGACTGCGATGCACCCGTCCATGCCGTATGGATCATCGGTGATCTCCCCTTTGCCCAGATACGCCTTGATGCATCCTTTCGGATCATCGGTTGAGATGCGGAAGAAGGTGAAGTCACCAGCCGTGACCTTTGCGTATACCGCTCCAAAGGTATTGATTTTTCCCAATGTACGTCCGAGCACGCCAAGCGGACCAAGACGCAGGTTGTTTTGCACAAACGACTTGGGATAGTTGCCGCAGTGTGTGCAGACACACTTGTTGCGATCCTCAGCGAAGTTGTTATTCCAGTCGAGAAGCGCAGAGGCTTTCTCCGAGGCCAATGTAAGCGCATACATCGACACGGCACCCGCGATATCCGTCTCACAAGCGGCGGGGATCAGTTTATCACCCAACATCGACATGGTGACACAAGCCGCGCAACCATAATTCTGCTCCAGAGAATCCCAGCACTGGATAGCCACGGCCTGCACGTCGTTGACTTTGATCCATTTTTCTACCGCCACGCCAAATTTCGCCTGCAGTTTGAGTTTCTCCCTATAGTTGTCGGGCACCTCCGCATAATTGGAGATACGCTCACACATCTGGATGAAATCAGGATCATCATCAGCTATTTTCTGTGCGGCAAAGAGTATTTCAGACAAATCTGCCGGCACGACTGTGATGCCACTGCGCTGGAGCAGTTTCTCACTGGCCCTGCAAGTGTTGAATCCCAATGGTCGTGTACCGATCTGTCCGATACGGCAATGGCGCAGTCCATTCACCACACGGCAAATAGCGGCGAACTTCCGTAGATCCTCCGCCAGCAGCGGACTATAGATGGAATAGGTGTGCAAGGTGGTATCGGTGAAGGGAATGCCATACTGGTAAAGGTTGTTGCAGACAGATATCTTACCACAGAAGGCATCCCTTCGGCTGTCGAGGTCCACCTTGTCGTTCTCATCATCACAAGCCTGGACGAGAACAGGCACGTTGAGATCTGCGTCGCTGATGGCATTGATGATACCGATCTCGAAACCGAAGTTGGGCAAGGAGATGACGATGCCATCGATCTCATCGCGGAACTCGCGGAATTGTCTTGCCACCTTGAGACCATCCTCTCTGGTCTCGATACTGCTACTGCCTGTTGGCGTAGCGTCCTCAGGAAGGATGACATATTCAAATCCCAGTTGTTCGATGGTCTTGAGCAACTGTTTCCTTACATCCCGGGCCAATTCTGAATTGAAATAAGCCCGTGTTCCAATAATCACGCCAAAACAAGTTTTTCCGTTTCTCATAATGATTCAAAGATTGTTGTTTTTGTCTAATAATATGCGTTTTCTCACATCACCTTTCCCTTGGCGGCAAGGGTATCATAGTTGTTGTTGAGGTTTCTCCAATCCACCTTACCCTGTGTGGGGATGGCATTGATGAATTTCTCGATATTGGTGTATCCGTCGCCATTGCAATCCTTGTTGGCATCCGTGGGGTCATGAGGATTGAGTCCGTTGGCGGTCTCCCACTCATCAGGCATGCCATCACCATCAGCGTCAGCCCAAGGTTGCCAGTCGCGGTATTCCGGGTATCCCCCCATCTGTCGTGGGTCAGTGATAATGCCGTTGACATAAGAGTCTTTTGGCAACCGGCGGTATTTGAACAAGCCATCGGCATCTTGTGATTTCTGATGGAGTCCCCACATATCACCATAAGGATGGTCTTTCACTTTTTTCTCATATTTCTCGACAAAATAAGCCTTACCCGTCCTCACCTCCTCAGTGATGCGCTGGTCGACGATATCCCGGCACGGCACGGTGGCACCCGCATTCTGGAGCACCCACTCAAAAGCCTTGTCGGCACCCATGATCGATACGAACGGCATCTCAAACGGTTCGTCAGACCTCATGAGAGCGAGTTCGGTCTCGTCCATCTCCCCATCCTTGTCAGCGGTCTGGATACCTCCATTCCAGTTGTTGCGTGTGATTTCAGGAAATCCCTCCATCACATTTCCTACGGCATAGATACGTCCGAACTGTTTGAAGGGGAACAGGTTGACGCTACGGCTCTCCGACTTGATGATGCGATGACCGACAGGCGTATCTTTAGGAGTGAGCGGTCCTGGTTTGTAATAATTGTTGATGAAGTTGGACATGGTGGTATATTCTCCGCCATCTGCTGTCCTATGCACCCAGTTATAGACCACATTATTAATGAAGTTGAACACCCCACCCCATCCGATCGAAGGATTTCTGCCAGTATTGTCAGCCCATAGGTTGCGCATGAAAGTGGTGTTTTCTCCGCCGATGGTCGATCCGAAGGAATGGTTCCACGTATCGAGAGCCTTGGCAGAGATGGTATTCTGAATGGTGACATTGACGGTCGGTTCCTTCCGTTTATCCTTTCCGTCACCCAAGTCAAACATGTGTCTATAGAAAGAGATGTTCTCATCAAGTCCCCACTCGCAGGAGCAGTGGTCGATCATGATGTTGCCCACGGGATTTCCTCCGAAAGAGTCCTCCCTGTGCCACACCAGTGTCTCTCCCCTCCGGAAGCGCATGTGCCGCACGATCACGTCATGGGTATCCACCTGGAAGGATTCCCCGGCGATGATGACGCCATCCCCCGGTGCTGTCTGTCCAGCGATGGTGATATAAGGAGCCCTGACATAGATGGGCGACTTGAGTCGGATGATTCCCGACACATTGAAGACGACGATACGCGCGCCGCCCTGTTCGCAAGCCCATCGGAAGGATCCTGGTCCATCGTCGTTGAGATTGGTGACGGTGAGCACTTTTCCACCTCTTCCCCCAAAGGTATACATGCCTCCGCCCTCAGCGCCAGGAAAAGCAGGGATCTTCGCCTGCCTCAGGTCATAGGGTCTGGAAGCCCAAGGCACATAAGGTCTCCCCTCCTTGGCCTCTTTTATAATAATAGGAAAAGCCACCTCCCATGCGGAGTCACTGTGAGCCTTCCATTGTTTTTCCAACGAGTCGATCAGGGATTTGGCTTCGTCGGTCAGTTGCGGATATTGTGCGCTGGATTTCGTTGTGAAAATCATGAATGCGCAGACCAATAATAAATACTTTTTCATATCATCAACAGGTGTTATTATTCCATTTTAATGACGTATCACCATGAGAAATGTAGTCATTTTCCCTCTGTTATTTTTGAATATTTTAGCCAAATTCATCATAAGAAAGGAAAAAAGAAAACCGCCTGATTATCCAGACGGTTTCCTTTTTTCCTTTCTTCCAAAAGAGTGGCCCTACTTGACGACCACTTTTTTGCCATTACGGATATAGATACCCTTTTGGGGTTGCAGGACACGTATGCCCTGTATGGTGTAGCAGCCGCTGCTATCGGCTGTCGCCATTCGTCTGTCGGTGATGCCCACCCCCTCATTGATCCAGCGCGGGTCACCGATCTTGGCTTCATTTTGGGGGCAATCAGCCAGTGTGAAGTCACCCTTTGTGATGTCGCCATCGAAAGCCACGACACCCTCTACGCACTCCTTCACCAACTCGGGATCATCTCCACAAGTCTCCTCGCCACTGATGTCAAGGAAGGTCTGTGTGCCATCGGCCATCTCGCTCCATTGGAACGAATTGCCGGAGACCTCCCATGTGCAGTTAGCACCAGGCTGTCCGGCGTTGAGGCCCACCAGGAACTGTCCCCTTTTGCCACAATCGACCAAGAGACTCTGTTTCACCTCAAAACTCATATAGTTCTGGCTGTGTCTGCGATGGGTGGCCAAGGTCTTGGTCGTACAGATGCCATAAAGTGTCGAGTTGAGGATAGACACCTGTTGGGTTGTTCCGCCAAGTGCCGGTACATCATGTCCTGACTGAGAACTGAAGAAGCCACCGTTGGCACTGTTGGAAGGAATAGCATAGATGGTGGAATTTCGGATAGTCAGCAGACTGGTATTGCCGCCGAAGGCAAAGTCGAAGATGGTCTTGTTTTTGCTGCCGTTGATACCCACCACGCTATTGTCGAGTGTCACGGAGTCAAAGAGCGCCTTCACCTTGTTGGCGTAGAACAACTGATATTTCAGTTCCTTCACCAGCAGATTGGCCAGACGGATGTCGCCCAGTAAGATGTTGCCTTTCTCGTCAGTCATATCCGAATGGATATCCTCGCTCAGCAGGACCATCGGTCCCTCAAGAGCCGAACAATCGATCGAGGCAGGTGCCGACTCATCGCCCACGATCTCCACGGCCGTATTGATAAGTAAGGAAGAAGAGAGTGTGTATTGTCCGTCAGCCATCAGATGAATGGTAATTCTCTCAGGATATTTGTTGGTGGCCATCGCCTCCGACAACTCCTCTGCGAGGTCTTCTCCGCTGGAAGGGTTGAGCACGATCGGCTTGCCTACTGGCGGAGTATATTCCGCAAGCCATCTGGGATCACCCACCTGAGCCGCTCTCTGTGCGCACTCACCCAAAGTGAAATCACCCTTGTTGATGTCGCCCACGAAAGCCACATCCCCCGTCACATTGTCCTTCACGATACTGGCGTCACCGCCACATGTCTCCTCACCACAGATATCGGTGAAGGTCTTGACTTCTTCGGTCGTCTCACTCCACTGAAAAGAGTTGCCTGCAACATCCCATGTGCAGTTGGGCCCTGGTTGTCCGGCATTGAGTCCTATGAGGAACTGCCCCCGCTTGCCGCAGTCGGCAATGAGGCTCTTCTTGATCTCATAGGTCATGTAATTCTGGCTGTTCTTGCGGAGGGTAGACACCGTTTTGCCGGTACAGATACCGTAGAGTGTCGAGTTGAGTATCGACACCTGCTGGTTGGTGCCGCCAAGTGACGGGACATCACTACCCGACTGTGAACTGAAGAATCCACCGTTGGTAGCGATAGAAGGGATAGCATAGATGGTAGAGTTACGGATAGCCAGCAGACTGGTATTGCCGCCTCCTGCAAAGTCGAAGATCGTCTTGTTTTTGCTGCCGTCGATGCCCACCACACTGTTGTCGAGCACCACGGAACCAAACAACGCCTTCACCTTGTTGGAATAGAACAACTGGTATCTCAGTCCTGATATCTGCAAGTTGGCAAGACGGATATTGCCCAGAGAGATGTTGCCCGTCCCATCGGTCATATCCGGATGGATGTCCTCGCTCAGCATCATCATCGGTCCTTCAAGCGCCGAGCAGTCGATGGTGGCAGGTGCCGCCTCTTCGCCCACGATCTCTACAGCCGTATTCATCACGATAGGAGAAGACACCCTGTATTGCCCGTCGGCCTCGAGGAGGATAATCACTTTTTCAGGATATTTGTTGTTGGTCATCGCCTCTGACAATTGGGTGGCGATGTCCTGTCCGTTTTCCAAAGTGAGAACAATCACCTCACCGATGGCATCCGCATTTTTCTTGAGCCAGCGAGGATCACCGATGGCAGCAGAGTGCTGTGGACAGTCACCGAGTGTGAAGTCACCTGTCGTATAATCCCCCTCAAACACCAATGCGCCCTCGATATTGTTGTTGACACTCTCTGCATCGTCACCCGTAATCTCTTCAGAAGAGGAATCGATGATCACGCCCTCCTCCGATGTCCACTGGAAGGAGTTTCCATCAATCACCCATGTCGGGTTAGCGCCTGACTGTCCTCCATTCAATCCTCTGACAAACTGTCCGCGCTTGCCACAGTCGAGCACGATATTGTTTTTGACGATATAGGTCAGCCATGCCTGATTGGCAGAGCAGTGAGTCATCACATTCTTGGTATAAGCGATATTGGCTAATGTCGACTGCTGAATGGAGATGATTTGTTGGATCAAGCCAGCATCTGTCGCCTTCTGACCACTCTGCGAACTATACAACTGTCCGGAATGAGCAGGTTGGGCATAGATGGTGGAGTTGCTGATAGCCAATTCCCCGACCACGCCTCCACTATTGAAATCGAAGGTAGTCTTATTTCCGCCAGCTATTTGAATGACGCAGTTGTCGACAGCAATTTTGTTGATCAGCGCCTTTACCTTGTTGGCATAAAACAACTGTGTCTTCAACCCTTTCACCATGACGTTGGTGATATGGACATCTCCGATATGGTTGAAGCCAAGTTCCTCCAGCAAAGTAGAGGGATGTTGCTCAGGATGCACCATGATCATCGGTGTGTCGCAAGTGGAGAGGTCGATGGTGGCCGGTTGTTCCGCATCACCAATGATGGAGATACCACTTGTCATCATGATACTCTCGGAGACCGTATAGTGTCCCCCAGGAGCCAGATAGACTGTCAGGCTCTGCGGATACGGGTTTTTGGCCAGGGCCTCCTTCACGACCACAGCGATATCGCCATCGGCCAGCGTGAGTTCGATTGGTTCTCCTAAATCAGACGTATTGGCTGCCACTTTCCAGATGTTGGCGAAAACCGAGCAAACCGTCATCAGGACAGCGGCAATCAGAGAAATTTTTGTTTTCATACAGAAGAGAATGATTGGATAATGAATTGAAAATGACGGTTCAACCGACAATTTCGTGCAAAATTATGATAAAAAATCCAATCACCCAAATAATTGCAGAAGTTTCGCATTCGCACCATTTCAGTTAAGTTCCACGAGATTAACCATGAAGGTGACAGTCGGATGGCTGTCACCTTCATGGTTAACGTGAATTTATTCATTCATGACCCTGCGTCACAGGATCACTTTTTTGCTTCCGTCAATGATATAGATACCACGTTGCAATTGTCCTTCTTTCACCTGACGGCCATTCAGGTCATAAATCTTTTTGGTCTTCCATTGCAACTCGTCATCTGTCGAAGGATTGATTTCCCGGATGCCTGTTTCAGAAAACTCCTTTGCCTAAATGGAGACAGAGCCCAGCACGAAGTCAGCATTGCGTTCCGCATCGGCATAGAAAGCGAGAATATAGTCACCCGTCTCCATAATATCAAACTCAAATCTCTTCAAACGTTCTCCATAAAATTTGTTGTCGGTCTTGCCACCGATATTGTGGGAGGGCGTATATACCGTCGAAACCACTTCCTGTCCGTTGGTGTCTTCTATGACGACGGTCACAGGTGAGAAGTCAGGTTGATTCCAGTTGTAAACATTAAACCTGAGGACATAGTGTCCTGCATGCAAGGTCATAGAGGAACGGGCTGTCTTGACACCAAATTTGGCCCATGCGGCTTTTTCCTTACCAGAGGTATTCTGAATGAGCAGACCATACTCAAAGGCCCGACTTTCATTCGTAAAACGCAGGATGCGAGGTCCGGAAGAAAATGGGAGACCGCCTCCCACCCGTGTTGTTGAGCCACTTGACACGTACCAGTCTTGCGGTACGATACCCTCGGTGTTGAAATGGTCATTCAAGTTGTAGACATCCACTGGTACTTCATTGTTGACCAGACAGGAAGCCTCAGCAGTCTTGCCGTTGTCGTCAGTGACCACTACGCGCAGGTTATGTTTGCCGACTTCGGGAGCAGTCAGCGTCGTGGTGTAGGGAGGATCAGTCAGTGTTGCAAGCAGTTGATTTCCGTCATAGATATCCGCTTTCACGATATTTCCTTTAGAAGCTTTCGCGGTGGCCTCAATGGCGATGTCGGGGAAGACAGCCTCTTCTTTCGGTACGATGTTAAGAAAAGTGGTCTCACCTTCAGGCTGTTTGATGTTTACCGTAGGCATATTCAGGGAGAAGCGCTTGCAGAAGTTCCAAATGAGGTGTCGGTTCAGGTCCATGGGCCAGTGGCCACCATTATTGTAGGAGTAGAGCCACACCTCGCCTCCATTCGCCCCACCAGTCCATTTTTCCAGGTCACCGTCGTACCAACTGCTGCCGATGGTTTTGTAGCCCGTCGTCTTGCTGTACTTGGTGTGTTTGTCGTGCTTGGCATAGTTTTCTATATAGGCATGGATGCCATATTGCTCATATCCGAACACATCGTCACCATAGGCAATGCAATGATGGATGAGCATAGAACCCATTGAGAAGCCCGACCAATACACACGGTCTTTGTCGATGTCATAACGGCTTGCCATCTCATCGATTGTCTTGATGACGAAGTTCTGGTCTTTTGTACCGCCGACATCCCATGTGCTGCCATCGCTTCGCAGATAGGTGATGACGAATTTTGCCGTGTCAATCATCTCGTACATCTTATCCGAACCATACTGATATTCAGGGTCTTGGTTCATACCATGAGTGACGATGAAGAGTGGTGATTTGGCTGGCAGCACATCAGGGGTAAAGACCACCATGTTCCGTTGTTGGCCATTCACGTTAATGTTGATTGACTCCTTCTTGTAGGCGGATGCCTGCAATACCAAGAGGAGCATGAGAAATAGAGGAAGTAATGAATGTTTCATTATAAAGTAAGAATGATGATTTTTATCTTGGTGACTAAAATTTCAGCAACGGTACAAAAATCCAGTCATATTCGACATGATTACCTGATTTTTTTGTTTGCATCCCGGTCTTTCTCCTCCATTACGGAGAAGACGGACCTTTTGGCCCCAATTCCTGACCTTATGAAAGAATCTTGCTCCGCAAAAAAAGGAAAAAATTGGATGATTCAAAAAAAATGTATTATATTTGCAGTTGACTTCTTACTGATTTGGATTGACGCTTGAATTCTCGTCTTTATTTCATCAGAAGTGCTATCTGTTGGATGTTTTGTGATACTGTTAACAATCACATTTGAACCCTAAAAACGATATAAGATGAAAACACACCATGATAACCACCCCACATCCCCCTCTGTGACGGATGCCTCACGATATGCCCTTGTGGAACTGCACCTTCACCTGGACGGCTCTCTTTCTGCCGAAGACGTACTCCTGATGGCCAAGGAAGAAGGTGTGACCGTGCCATCATCACCAAGTGAAATCTACCAACTGCTGTCCTGTCCGGAAGATTGCACAGATCTCAACCGCTATTTGCAATGTTTCCAACTGCCCCTCTCCGTGATGCAGATCCCGGACACCATCTCCTACAGTGTGGAGAGTCTGGTGAGGCGTCTCGACAATATGAGGTTGCTTTACGCTGAGATTCGTTTCGCCCCACAACAGCATTTGAGCAAGGGTCTCGACCAAGAAGGGGTGGTGAGAGCGGCCATCGACGGTCTGAAACGTGGTCTTCGCAACTGTGTGAACGATTTCAAAGCCAACCTGATTCTCAGTTGCATGCGTGGAAGCGGCAACGAAGCAGAGAATATGGAAACAGTGCGTCTGGGAGAAAAATACCTTGGCGATGGTGTCTGCGGCATCGACCTTGCCGGTGCCGAGGCTTTGTATCCGACGGAGAACTTCCGCAATCTTTTCACACATGCCCATGCCGTCGGCATCCCCTTCACCATCCATTCCGGTGAGGCGGTCGGAGTGGAAAGTATGCAACACGCGATAGATTTCGGTACCCGACGCATAGGTCATGGCATCCGAAGTTACAATGACGAGCAGATGAAAGCGTTGCTGAAAGCCAAGGATATCTGCCTCACCCTCTGCCCCACCAGCAACCTCCAGAATCATGCATTACATCATGTCACTTTATTGAAGGACTATCCCCTCGCCTCTTTCTTCCATTCGGGAGTGAGCATCAATATTTCCACCGACAACATGACCGTGTCAAACACCACCCTGCGGAAGGAACTGCAAAAACTCTTCGACGCAGGCATCCTGAACTGTGCCTAAGCGGAGTCCATCGTGGAGTCAGCCATCTCCCACAGTTTCATCTCCGAACAAGAAAAGGTGGAATTACACGAAAAAGCGGAGAAAAGGATGAAAAAGGATGAGGGATAAAAAAGAAAAAATGTCGATGGATTTTGCTTCTCTTGAATGGCAGCACCAAGGTAAGTGAGATTGCAGACATGACATAACCACAAGCAACCTTTTGTTGTTCAGGATTTTATATAACTATGTTTAACTAAAGTGCTGCGGTATTAAGATCAAATGAATAGAAAACTGCTTATTATCCTTTTGGTGAGTCTGCTGTTGCCGGCCTTCAAGGTGGCAGCGCAGAATCAGACGCTTGTGCTGCATCATGCCGACGGCAAGACCACGGAAGTGGAGCTCTACACGATGCCCCGCATCCAGATGACAGCCGACAAGATGATCATCACGGTTCAGGGTTATCTACAGGAGTTTGACAAGGCCGATGTGGTGAGGTTCACCTTCAAAGGTATCGGCACCGGCATCCATGGTGCGAAGCCTGAGATGAACTACCGCATTGACAAAGACCATGTGACTTTCTACGGTATCGGCCCGACCGACCGCATCACCGTATGCAACACGAGCGGCGTGCAGCTTCCTGCCCATCTCTCCACCGACGGCCGTGACGCCGTCCTCTCACTCACCCAGCTCCCGCAGGGTGTCTATCTCGTCACCATCAACGGAAGAACCCTCAAATTCATACGACCATGATAACGATGAGACGTTTATACATACTTGTATTATCGGCGCTTGTGGCCATGACGGGCCTTGCCCAGCAACGGCAGACAGGTGACGTGATGTATGTCTATCAGAAAGACGGCAACATCCAGGCATTCCTTCGTGATGAGATCAGGGAGATGTCGTACAGCATGGAAGACACCCTCGGCGTGACCCACGACGAGATTGTCTCGCAGCTCATCGCCGTTGATGACAGCATTTACAACTTTCCGCTGACCAGTATCGACAGCATCAGTTTCGTAACGCCACCTCCGGTCTATCTGCCCGGCGTCATCCGCCTTGACGGTGATCTGCTTCCATATGTTGAGAGCTGTGACAGTGCGACAATCAGGTTCGCTGCCAGCACACCGGCAAGCCTCATGCCCAAGGTGGGTGACAAACTTGGTTTCGGCTATCTGAGCGAGAAGTTTCCATACGGCTTTGCCGGCAAGGTCATCCAGGTGAATGGCAACACGGTGGAGTGCGAGTTTGTGGAAATTGGGGATATATTCGAGACTTTCTACTGTGTCTCCTCCATTGATTGCGGACAGCGTGAGGTCCAGGCCCCAAGGCGCGGCTTTGGTAACTCCGACCCGTACGAGAAGGATATCCCATTGGATCCTATCGAGCTCAACATGACAAATCAGATTACGGAATTGCTGAAGGCCGGCATGTATGCCTTCAAGGGCGAGAACGAATTCGTCATCAAGATTGAACCCACCCTCCACATGAAGCTGGAATGCTTCCAACGTCCGCTATTGGGTTTTGCCTGCAGAAGTACGTTCTCCGGTGACATCAATGCCCTGACCAATTTAAGTGTCTACGGGTATTTTGAGATAGCGAAAGACTTTTGTCCTCCCGAATTTGAGTTCAAGCTTCCCTATGGTTTTACCCTGATGTTCAAGATTGGAGCCTTCATCAAGGGCAGTGCAGACATCACCGGCTCCTTAGATATGCGACAGCATGCGACCTATTCCAGCGGCTTCGTTTTCGGCACCCCGGGAATGGGAATTAAGGCTCCCGCCTCCAGTCTGAAAATAACGGAAGACAAGACCAAGATCAAACGGGCAAGCCTCGACGGCCGGATAGGTGCCGGCGGAGTCTTTGAGATAGGTCTTGCCTGGCTGAAGGAAAAAGTAGCCAAAGGCGTATTCCGTGCGGAGTTCGGACCCCAATACAGGAGCAACTTCATCCTTACCGAGACCCTTCTTGATAATGCCAAGAAGAATACGGATCTCTACGACAGGCTTAAGGACCGCTACATAGAAAGATACATGGTCACCAGCACCTCCTTCGACTTCTACGCGTTTGAAAAGTACGGTTTCTCACGCCCCGCACCTTGGGGCAATGAGCAGCTGACAGACAAATGGGACCTTGTGCCGAAGTTCTATAACCCCTCGCTCAAACAGAACCGTGCTGACAAGACAACGGCGGAGGGCAGTGTTGTGGCAAGGGGCGACTGTGCCTTTGAAAACACACTCGGCGTGTGGCTGAGAGACAACCATGACCGTTGGCTTGATATGGATGACTGGTTGTGGATTTCAGACAGGGATTTCAAAAGCGGCAGACAGGATCTCAAATACACGTTCAAGGATCTGAAGGATGACGGCAGCGAGACCTATACCTTTTACCCGTATGTTTTCCTTGGTGGTGTCATCCCGATCCTTGCCTCCCCCTCAGCCGAGTTGGAGAAGGAGCCATTCCCCGTGAGCATTGTCAACTTCGAGCAGACCAGCTCACATTATTCCAAGCAGCAGGGCTACGAGTACGAGGGCCGGAACTACTTCTACAAGTTTAATGCCACCACCACCGTCGAGCTGGATCCTGAAGTGAAGGACGTGAAGGACTGGGGCTACATCTATCACGACATCTACGACAAGGACAAGAAGATTTCCTGTGCCAACCTCGGCAGTAACCCCTTTGCGGACCAGCGCTACGCCTATTATTTCAACGATCGGGAGCGCACGGTCATCCTTACGCCCTATGTGCAGTATGAGGGCAGCAGTGAGATTGAGAAGGGCACGGAACTGACATTCTTTGTAGAGTATGACCTCCCCGTTCATATCATCAGTTTCGAGCAGACAGGTTCCGACTATTCCGAAGCCCAGGACTTTATCTACGAGGGCGTCGGCTATTTCTATAAGTTCAATGCCACCACCTCCGTCGAACTCGACAATGAGGAGATGAACATAAGGGACTGGGGCTACATCTACCACGACTTCTATGGCGAGGACAAGAAGATATCGTGTGCCAACCTCGGCAGCAACCCATACGACGACATGCGTTATGCCTATTACTCCAACGATCCGAAGCGCTCCGTCGAGCTGTCACCCTATATACAGTATATAGGCGAGGCAGATATACAGTTAGGAAAGAAGAGAACCTTCCCTCTGGTTTATTCTGTACAGACTGAGATGGAGTATGTCGACCTTGGCCTGCCCAGCGGTACACTGTGGGCGGCATGCAACATTGGAGCCAAGTCTCCCGAAGAAACCGGTGGTTATTTTTCCTGGGGTGAGTTGTCTGAAAAAGAAAGATATGTTTCTTCAGATTATCAGTATCATCATTATTATGTCAACTATGGAGATGGAGCAGCAAAATGGTCGTATTATAATCAGTTAAGTCAAGAAATCTATGGCAAAGAGCTTGACAGGAATGATGTAAGTGTCTGGGATGATATCGGTGAAAATATCAGTGGAACCGAGTATGATATTGCTACCAAATATTGGGGGAAGGATGCCAACAGTAGAAGACTGCGAAGAACTCCGGGTAAATTGTCAAAAAAAATACCTATACTCTAATGGTGTTTTGGGAACGCAAATGACCGGTCCAAATGGGAACAGTATTTTTATACCTTATACAGGAGCTTATATTGATTATACTTATAGTGACAATGTTGGATTATATTGGACCGGTAATGTAGAATTGGACAGTTCTGGCAACAGGAAAGGATTTTTGTATGAAAAAAATGCAATGAGTCTTACTTCAGATTATATACGCACTACTCCGACATTAAGATCTAATGGTTATCCCATCCGCGCTGTTAAAAAACCCTGACAAGTCCTTTCTTATAGCCATTTGACTTCCGAGCCGCCATCCCCGTCCTTATGACGCAGATGGCGGCTTTGGAAATAGCAACGTCACTATCATCTGAGGGAAAAAGGTATATCAGACATCTGTCACATGAAGATATTCCCCATGACCGCTGAAAATATGATTACAAAGCAGGTGTTTTTTCGTCTTTTATAATAATGAACGTTCACGTGTAATATAAGCATGTATTCTAATAGACTGACGATATCTTTTATCCTGTCTTTGTTGTTTTTGATGACAGAGGCGAAGGACATCTATGTGTCGACCTCCTTCCATGAGCCAGCCAATGAGGGTCTGCGTTTCATTTACAGTCATGACGGCATCCGCTGGGACTCCATCCAAGGAGTATTCCTTGTTCCACAAGTGGGCAAACAGCAAGTGATGCGCGATCCCTCCATCGTGCGAGGACCCGACGGCACATTCCATCTGGTATGGACCAGTTCGTGGCGTGGCGACCGCGGTTTTGGCTATGCCTCATCAAAAGATCTCATCCACTGGAGTGAGGAGCGTTTCATCGAGGTCATGGATGACACCACGACGGTCAATGTATGGGCACCCGAACTGTTCTACGATGACGAGAAGCGACAATTTATGATTGTGTGGGCCTCCTGTGTGCCAGGAAAATTTCCCGACTATCAGGAAGACCATCTCAACAACCACCGTCTTTACTACACCACGACGAAAGACTTCAAGCGTTTCAGTCCCACGAAGTTGTTTTATGATCCCGGTTTTAGCGCCATCGACGCCACACTCGTGAAACGAGGCAAGAGCGACTATGTGATGGTGGTGAAAGACAACTCCCGACCGATGCGCAACATCAAGGTGGCCTTTTCCCGTTCCCCCCTTGGACCATGGAGTGCCGCCTCCGCCCCCTTCACCGAATCGTTCACCGAAGGTCCCACCACCGCCAAGGTCGGTGACTGGTGGTATATCTATTACGACTCCTACCAACATGGTATCTATGGCGCCCATCGCACGAAAGACTTTCTCCATTTTCAAGACCAGACAGGTGCCATCACTTTTCCTGTCGGGCACAAGCACGGGACGGTTTTCATGGCCCCAGAAGAGATGGTGGAAAACCTTGTCAGATACCATCGCGACGTGGTGCACTACAGCGGTCAGACGATTGCCCATCCAGCCCGTCATGACGGTGGTCTGAAACCCGTCGTGGGGGTTCACAGCATCCAGACGACACGTGGTGAGAAGCCTTGGACCTACAACCACCAACCGATGATGGCCTATTGGAACGGCACATTCTATCTGCATTACCTCACCGACCCGCGCCATGAGCACGAAGCCCCTGGGAAGACGATGTATCAAACGTCTGTCGATGGCTACACCTGGAGTGCGCCCGCCGAACTCTTCCCAGAATACCCGGTGCCTGAAGGATGGACCAAACCCGGCAGTCAGTTGCCCGCCGCGCACAACCTGAAAGCCGTCATGCACCAACGAGTAGGCTGGTATGTGTGGCGAGAAGGAAAGGACACCTCCAACGACGAGAAGAGCAAACTCATCGCCACCGGCAATTACGGCATCTGCCTGACGATGAAAGACGACCCCAACGATGGCAACGGCATTGGCCGGGTGGTGCGTGAAGTGAGACGTGACGGTTCTCTGGGTCCTATCTATTTTGTGTATTATAATCATGGTTTCAATGAGAAGAACACCCAATACCCTTTCTACAAGCGGTCGAAAGACAAGAACTTTGTGAAAGCCGTTGATGCCATGCTTGCCGATCCTATGCAACGCATGCAATGGGTGGAGGAAGCCGACCGCAACGACCCACTCATCCCTTTGAACAAGCCTTATAAAGCCTTCAGTGGCTATACCCTCCCCGACGGCCGCAAGGTAGCCTTATGGAAACATGCGGTGACCAGCCTGAGCATTGACGGCGGCCAGAGCTGGCGCGAGCCATGCTACCGCGCCCCCGGTTTTGTGAATTCCAATGCCAAGATCTGGGGTCAGCGACTCACCGACGGCACCTATGCCACCGTCTACAACCCCGCCGAATACCGATGGCCGCTGGCCATCTCGCTGAGCAGCGACGGCCTGGAGTATACCACCCTCTCTTTGGTGAACGGAGAGGTGACACCCCTCCGCCATGGCGGTCAGTTTAAGAGTTACGGTCCGCAATACACCCGCGGCATTCAGGAAGGCAACGGCGTGCCCCGCGACAGCGACCTCTGGGTAACCTATTCCAACAACAAAGAAGACATGTGGGTGAGCCGCATTCCTGTGCCGGTGAGGCAGAACGCCACCAGTCATGTCATACCCTTCTCCGCTGATGCCACCCTGTCTCAACTCACCGACTGGAACCTATATGTGCCGCGGTTATGTCCGGTCGTGCTGAAAGACGGTTGGTTGAGCCTCAGCGACAGCGACCCCTATGACTATGCCAAGGCAGAGCGCCTGATTCCCAACACGAAAGAGCTGGAGGTGGAATTCGATCTGAACATCGGACAGACAGACAAAGGAGAACTCGACATTGAGTTTGTGGATGATGACGGCAATGTGGCATCACGCATCGTTGTCGACTCCACGGGCGTCATCAGAGTGAAAGGCGGTGCCCGTTACGGCACGCTGCTGAAACGCTACAACCAGGGAGAGGTATACCATATCAAGGCCGTGCTCTCCACGTCGCTGCACCGAGCCACCTACTACCTCAACGGAAAGAAGGCATGCGAACGGCAGTTCGACACTCCTGTGGAGAACATATCCCGTCTCGTCTTCCGCACGGGTATGCCTTTCGACCAGCCCGACATCAGCACCCCTGCCGACCAAGATTTCGACATGCCCCGTGCCGATGAGCACGACCCCACTGCACGTTTCCATATCGCCAATGTCACCTCACACTCGCTCGACGGCGATGCCCCCTCGGCCGTGCTCCGCTATGCCGACTTCGCCCACTATGCCGAACGTTTCAATGCGATGGAAGACGAGAACATCGTGACCACCATCCCCAATGCCCAGTCATCGGAATGGATGTGCAAGAACATCCCGCTGTTTGACTGTCCTCAAGAGAATTTCCGCGAGATGTACTATTACCGCTGGTGGACTCTCCGCAAGCACATCAAGCGCACTCCCGTGGGCTATGGCATGACAGAGTTTCTGGTCGACCGGTCCTATGCCGACCGCTATAACCTCATCGCCTGCGCCATCGGCCATCACGTGATGGAGAGCCGTTGGTTGCGCGACACCACCTACCTGCACCAGATCCTGCGCACCTGGTATTTCGGCAACGAGGGTAAGGCCATGACGAAGATGAACAAGTTCTCCAGTTGGAACCCCTATGCCGTGCAGCAGCTTTTCAAAGTGCAAGGCGACACCGCCTTTGTGCTATCCCTGCAGCCACGGTTGGAGGAGGAATATGCCCGTTGGGAGTCGACCAACCTTCTGCCCTCCGGACTCTATTGGCAGGGCGACGTGCAGGACGGCATGGAAGAGAGCATCAGCGGCGGTCGCAAGAAACAATATGCCCGGCCCACCATCAACAGTTATATGTATGGCAATGCCGAGGCCCTGGCCTGGATGAACATGCTGACATACGATGTGGAAAAGACCCGTCTCTACAAGAAGAAAGCCGGTACGCTGCGCCACCTCATCGTGACGCACCTGTGGAACGAGAAAGACCAGTTCTTCGAGACCCGTCGCGGTGACGTCGGCGACACGCTGGCTTCTGTGCGCGAGGCGATAGGTTTCATTCCTTGGTATTTCAACCTCACATTTACGAATCCAGAATATGATGTGGCATGGCTGCAACTACTCGATGAGCAGGGTTTCTCCGCTCCCTATGGTCTCACCACCGCAGAGCGCCGCCATCCAGAGTTCCGTTCACATGGTGTGGGGAAATGTGAGTGGGACGGCGCCATCTGGCCTTTCGCCACCTCACAAACCCTTACCGCCCTGGCCAATTACCTGAACAACTACCGCGAACCCCATGTGATCAGCGACTCCGTGTTCTTCCAGCAAATGGAACTATATGTGGAAAGTCAGCACCACCGCGGACGGCCCTACATCGGCGAGTACCTCGACGAGAAGAACGGCGCATGGCTCATGGGCGACCGTGAGCGCAGCCGCTACTACAACCACTCTACTTTCAATGACCTGATGATCACCGGCATCGTGGGACTTCGGCCGCAGATTGACGGAAGTGTCGTGATCAATCCACTTCTGCCCAAAGAAAAGTGGGATTACTTCTGTCTGGATGGTGTCAACTATCGCGGACATGTGCTGACCATCATTTGGGACCGTGACGGACAACGCTACCACCAAGGCAGCGGTCTGACCCTGCTTGTGGACGGAGAGAAGAAGGCCCAAAGAAAAACTTTAGGAAAGATCTTTACAACACTATAATAAGATGGAAAATCTTGAGCATCTGGAAAAAACTAAAAAATGAGAAATATACTGTCACCCTTGCTTCTTGCCCTTGCCATGACAGCATCGGCACAGACGTTTGAGAATAAGTTCACCCGTTCGCTGAGCGATGTGATGCGCGATGTGGAGCGCCGTTTTGATATCCGTCTAAAATACGACATGGACACCACAGGACTGCAGGTGTCATACGCCGATTTCCGCATCCGTCCCTACAGCGTGGAGGAGACGCTGACCAATATCCTCGCCCCTTTCGACTTTAAGCCCGTCTACCAGCAGAAGAACGTGTGGAAGGTGAAGCGCTATGAATACCCCCGCCGCCAGCCCGCTGATGGCGAGAAACTCATCGCCTACCTCACTGGCCTATACAACAACAAAACTCAATGGGAAGCAAGGCGCGACACCTTGCGGACAGAGGTGACCAAAAGGCTCGGCATCAACGACCTACCAGGTACCACCCTGATGGTCTGCGACAGCATCGATGTATGGAATGCCGCCACCTTCAGCCCCGGAAGGAAGCATGATGGATATGTCGTGCAGAATTTCCGGCTCTCCACTGTCAATGGCCACAGCGTATGCGGGAGCATCTACTCCCCCACTCCGCTCACCTGGAAGAAGGCCAAGGGATCACGCTCAAAAGGCAAATACCCTCTCATCCTTTGCCCCAATGGTCATTTCAACGGCGGGCGTTACAATGCAGACTTGCAGAAGCGTTATGCCACCCTCGCCCGTATGGGTGCTGTCTGCGTGAGCTACGACCTGTGGGGATGGGGCGAGAGCGAAGACGAAGTAGGTGCTGCCGCCCACCACACCAGTGAGGCACATCTGATGCAAGCCTACAACGGCCTGCGCATTCTCGACCTCATGCTCCAGCAAAAGGACATCGACACGCAACGCGTTGGTGTCAATGGCGGGTCGGGCGGCGGTACACAAACCGTACTGCTCACCGTGCTCGATGACCGTTTCACCGCCAGCTGTCCTGTCGTGAGCATGTCGTCATGGTTTGATGGTGGCTGCCCCTGCGAGAGCGGGATGCCCATCCAACTGGCTGGAGGAGGCACCTGCAACGCCGAACTCGCCGCGACGTTTGCGCCCAAACCCATGATGGTGGTGAGCGATGGCGGCGACTGGACCTCGACGACACCAGAGGTGGAGTTTCCATACCTGCAGCGCATCTATGGTTTCTACGGCGCCGCCGAAAAGGTGCAGAATGTCCACCTGCCCAACGAGCGCCACGACTTCGGTCCCAACAAGCGCAACGCCGTCTACCAGTTCTTCACCGACATCTTCCATCTTGACGCCTCGAAGATCAACGAGGACAAAGTCACCATCGAAGACGAGAACACCTTGAGATTTCATCCGAAAAAGCCCTGAATCAATGCAACCGTCCACCCAAACACCCACAGGAATCATGGAGAACAACCCTGATGAGATGACCTGTTCACGACTCTTCACCGAGAAGCCAACCCTCGGACAGACTGCGTTGGTCATCCTGATCCTTCTTGCAGCCCTCTATTCCACCTCCGTGCAAGCAGCAGGTCCCCATCTGCTGTGGTACGACCGTCCGGCAGCCAACTGGAACGAGGCCCTGCCCATCGGCAATGGCCGGTTGGGCGCCATGGTTTTCGGCAATGTGTCGACCGACCGTCTCCAACTCAATGAAGAAACCATCTGGGCAGGTCAGCCCAACAACAATGCCAACCCCGAAGCCCTGGAATATCTGCCGAAGGTGCGCCAGTTGGTGTGGGAAGGGCGTTATAAGGAAGCCCAGGACATGGCCACCGCCCATGTGCAGAGCAAGACCAACCACGGTATGCCCTACCAGCCCTTCGGCGACCTGTATATCAACCTATCGGGTCATGGAGACTACCACGACTATTACCGTGAACTGTCGCTTGACTCCGCCCGTGCCCTCACCACCTATACAGTAGGTGGCGTGCATTACCGTAGAGAATATATCGCCTCACTCGACGGGCATGTCATCACGGTCAGACTGACCGCCGACCGCCCAGGAAGTATCACCTGTAACGCCATGATGACCTCACCCCATCAAGATGTGTCGATCAGGAGCGAGCAAGATGAGATCGTGCTCAGCGGCACCTCCTCCAATCATGAGGGTCTGAAGGGGAAGGTGAATTTCACCGGTCGTGTGACCGCTGTTCATCACGGCGGGCAGATCACCAGCCGTGACGGTGTGCTCTCTGTCGTGGGAGCTGATGAAGTCATCTTCTACGTGAGCATCGCCACCAACTTCCGTCATTACAACGACATTACCGGCAACGATACCGTGAAGTCGGAAACCGCCCTGCGCACAGCCCTCCAACAAGACTATTCCTCCATGAAGCAGTCGCACACCTACCGCTACCGTCAATACTTCTGCCGCAACACGCTCGATCTCGGAGCCAACCGATATGGTCATCTGACGACAGACCAGCGCGTCGAACAATTCAAGGAGCACGCAGACCATCATCTGGTGGAAACCTACTATCAGTTTGGCCGTTACCTGCTCATCTGCACCTCCCTGCCCGGTTGCCAGCCCCCCACCCTGCAAGGCATCTGGAATGACAAGATGTTTCCCAACTGGGACTCAAAATATACGACCAACATCAATCTTGAGATGAATTACTGGCCAGCAGAAGTGTGCCATCTCTCCGACCTCACAGCCCCCCTGTTCTCCCTTATCAAAGACATCAGCGAGACAGGCCATCAGACCGCCCGCATCATGTATGGTGCCGATGGTTGGGTGCTGCATCACAACACCGATATCTGGCGTGTGACAGGCGCCATCGACAAGGCACCCTCGGGGTTGTGGCCGACAGGAGCCGCCTGGATGTGCCAACACCTCTGGGAGCACTGGCTCTTCACCTGCGACAAGGATTTTCTACGTCAAGTATACCCCATCATGGTGGACGCAGCCCGTTTTCTCAACCAGATCATGGTGCGACATCCCGAGAAAGGATATTGGGTCATCTGTCCCAGTCTCTCTCCCGAGAACCAGCATCCCTATCAGGCATCGACAGCGGCCGGTGTGACAATGGACAACGAATTGGTGCGCGACCTCTTCAGCCATGTCATCGAGGCCTCCTCCATCCTTGCATCCCCCACCACCCTCACCGACAGTCTTCAAGAGAAGCTCAACGGTCTTCCGCCACTCCAAACCGGCCGTTGGGGACAACTGCAGGAATGGCTTGACGACTGGGACAACCCCGACGATAACCATCGTCATGTGTCACACCTCTACGCACTCTATCCCAGCAACCAGATATCTCCCCTGTCGACACCATCAACCGCCGAGGCCGCCAAGACCTCGCTCATCCATCGTGGAGATCCCTCAACAGGATGGAGCATGGGATGGAAGGTGTGTCTGTGGGCACGGTTGCTCGACGGCAACCATGCGCTGAAACTCATTGGCGACCAACTCACCCTCGTGCGGACAGAGAAAAAGAAAGGCGGCACCTACTCCAACCTTTTCGACGCCCATCCCCCCTTCCAGATTGATGGCAATTTCGGCTGTACCGCCGGCATCGCCGAGATGTTGCTCCAGAGTCATGATGGAGCCATCCACCTCTTACCCGCCCTCCCCGACGCATGGAAAGACGGAAGCGCGAGCGGTCTGAAAGCCCGTGGCGGTTTTGAGATAGACATGACCTGGAAGGCAGGACGACTGGCAAAAGCCACCATCCTATCAGAACACGGCCAGCGGCTCTGCATCCGCTCAGCCACTCCCCTCAAAGGAGCCGGCAAGGTGAAAAGCAGACAGAACCATTATTATCTCTATGAACTCAAGACCCAAAAAGGTCAGACCATCCAACTACAATCCATCCCAACGAAACCATAAATACCCGACAGATATGAAAAGAATCCTCCTTCTCGTCTTCATCACCCTGATAGGGTTCACCCTCCAGGCCGCCCCCGTCAAGAAGCCATGGGACAATGGCCGGCTGAAAGTGTCAGACAATCATCGTTACCTGATCCATGAGAATGGAACGCCCTTCTTCTGGTTGGGCAATACGGCATGGCTGTTGCCAGAGCGCCTCAACCGTGACGAGGTGGAGTTCTACCTCACACGAGAGCAGGAGGAAGGCTACAACGTGGAGCAGATACAGGTGCTCAATGCCATCCCCACCTATAATATATATGGCCAACAAGCCAATGATGCCAGTTTCAATTTCGCCCCATTCACCCGACCTGGGAACTATGGCTATTGGGAACACCTCGACTATATCGTCGATATGGCCGCCTCCAATGGCATCTATATCGCCATGGACTGCATCTGGGGTTCGATGATCAAGCAGATGAACGAGAAACAAGCCGCCAATTACGGCAAATTCCTCGGTGAGCGTTACCGCGACAAACCCAACATCATCTGGATGATCGGTGGCGACATCATGGGCGACAAAGGCACCGCCTCATGGGACGCCCTCGCCCGTGCCATCAAGAAAGCCGACCCCAACCATCTGATGACCTTCCATCCCCGTGGGCGGACCACCAGCGCCTGGTGGTATAATGACCGTGAATGGCTCGACTTCAACATGTTTCAGAGCGGTCACCGCCGTTACGGTCAGCGCAACGGAGACGGCGATTACACCATCAAGGACAACACAGAGGAAGACAACTGGCGCTATGTGGACATGAGCATCGAAAAAGCCCCCCTCAAACCCGTCATCGACGGCGAGCCCTCCTATGAGGACATCCCCCAAGGCCTTCACGATTTCTCCGCCCCACGCTGGCAAGACTATGATGTGCGCCGCTACGCTTATTGGGCCGTGTTCGCCGGATGCTTTGGCCATACCTACGGTCACAACAGCATCATGCAGTTTATGCGTCCCGGCGTACTGGCCTCTTTCGGCGCTGAGAAACCCTGGTGGGAAGCGATGAAAGACCCTGGCTACCAACAGATGAAATATCTCAAACGGCTGATTCTCACCTTTCCTTTCGAAGAGCGCATCAGCGACCAACGTGTGATCGCCGGACAGAATGGGGAGCGCTACGACAGGGTTATCGCCACCCGAGGCAACGACTATCTGTTGGTCTATAACTACAGCGGCAAACCCATGCAGGTGGATCTGACCACCATCTCCGGACAGAAGAAAAATATCTGGCAGATGAACCCCTCCGATGGCACGTTGACCTATCTCGGTGAGGTAGACAACCGTGTGACAGAGTTTACCACCGACGGAGCCTACCTTCGAGGCAGTGACCGCGTGCTCATCGCCATCGACAGCAATAAGTCCTATCTACGTAAAGACCAGACCACTATTTAACCACTGCGCCAACGCTACTATCAACCCATCCACTGACTATGAGAAAAAGAAGCATCCTGCTCATGTTGCTGCTGATGACTGCGCTCAGCATCACCGCAGCCAGGAAACCGGTCAAGAAGACCGTTTCCTCCATCCAGGTCACAGACCTCCGGACGGAGCGTCTCGTGCAACCCATGAGCATAGACACCCCTTCCCCCCGACTCGGTTGGCGCATTGAAGCCACCATGAGCGATGTGACCCAGACAGCCTATCACCTCATTGTCGCCTCTACGCCAGAGAAAGCACAGGCATTGGAAGGCGATCTTTGGGACACGCGCGCCACGACAGACCAGTCACAATGGATACGTTACGCCGGCAAGACACTGCGCAGCAACACCCGCTGCTACTGGCGCGTGCAGGTGAATACCACCCAAGGAGAAAGCAGTTGGAGCGATGTGGCGATGTGGAACGTAGGTTTGCTCACCGAATCAGACTGGCAAGGCCGTTGGATTGGTCTCAACCACACGATGCCATGGGATCAAGAAACCGAACACAGCCGGTTGTCTGCCCGTTATCTGCGCCAAGAGTTCTCCCTCGCCAAAGACAAGCAGTTGTCGCGCGCCACCCTCTATATCTGTGGCTTAGGCATGTATGAGGCATATATCAACGGTCAGCGCATCGGAGAACAGGTGCTCGCCCCCGCCCCCACCGACTACCGCCGCACACTGCTCTACAACGCCTTTGACGTGACCTCCCAACTGAAGCAGGAGAATGCCATCGGTGTCATCTTGGGCAACGGCCGTTTCTACACCATGCAGCAAGACAAGAAGCCCTATAAGATCACCCGTTTCGGCTATCCCACGTTACGGTTGAACCTCATCATAGAATATAGCGACGGAACACGCAAGACCATCGCCACCGATGAGAAGTGGCGGTTGACCCCCGATGGTCCTATCCGGTCCAACAATGAATATGACGGAGAGATCTATGATGCCCGAAAGCAACTCGGCCCATGGACCCAGACAGGCTATGATGCCTCACGCTGGATGACGGCCGAGCGCACGGCTATTCCCCAGGGAACACTACGCGGAGCCATGTCGCCCAACATGAAGGTGCTGGACCAGTTGCACCCCCAACGGATTACCCGCCAAGGCAACCGTCTGATCATCGACATGGGACAGAATATGGCCGGATGGCTGAATGTGCGCCTCGGTCATCTCCAGGAGGGCGACTCCGTCATCATCAGATATGCCGAGCGCCTCGACTCCACCGGTCGGATATGGGTGGAAAACCTGCGCCATGCCCAAAGTACAGACCGCTATTATGCCGACGGGAAAGAACAAGGCATCTGGTGGCACCCCACCTTTGTGTATCATGGATTCCGCTATGTGGAGGTGACAGGCATGCCTGATGCCACCGCCAATGATTTCATCGGGGAGATCGTCTCCGACGCGATTGCCGAGACCGGACATTTCATCACTTCAGACACCATCCTCAACAAAGTATACCACAATGCCCGTTGGGGCGTGCTCAGCAACTATAAAGGCATGCCTGTTGATTGTCCGCAACGCGATGAGCGCCAGCCCTGGCTCGGTGACCGTACCCGCGGATGCTATGGTGAGGCATACCTCTTCGACATCAACACCCTCTATGCCAAATGGGTACGTGATATCACGGAAGCCCAACGAGAAGACGGTTGCATCCCAGATGTGGCCCCTGCCTTCTGGAACTATTACAGCGACAACGTGACCTGGCCTGCCGCACTCCCCTTCTCTATGGACATGCTTTACCGGCAATATGGCGATGATGCCCCCCTGCGCAAATACTATCCCAACGTGAAACGCTGGATGGAGCATCAGAAATACCAGTACCAGCATGAAGGGCTGATCACCCACGACCGTTACGGCGATTGGTGCGTCCCCCCCGAGGAAGAGCATCTTATTCATAGCGAGGATTCAGCCCGCATCACCGACGGCACACTGATCTCCACCGCCTATTATTACTATCTCTGTCAGATGATGAAAGAGATGGCCAAGACGCAAGGGTTGACCAACGACATGACCTATTTCGAGGAAGAAGCCCAACTCACCCTCAAGGCCTTCAACCAACATTACCTGACCATCAAGCAAGGCACTTCCACCGTACCAGGCCACCTGCTCTATCCCGACAGCACGTTTTACAGCAACAACACGGTGACAGCCAATCTGCTCCCCTTGGTCTTTGGTATGACAGACGATGCATACGTGAAAAAAGAAGTGGAGAAAAACATCATCCGAGCCCTCATCAACCAGAACCTGGGCACCGTGACCTGTGGGGTGATCGGTATCGGATGGCTGATGCACGGTCTGAGCGCCATGGGCCGTACCGACCTCGCATGGCTGTTGGCCACCAACAAGAAATACCCCAGTTGGGGCTATATGGCAGAACATGGCGCCACCACGATCTGGGAGTTATGGAATGGTGACACGGCCAGTCCGAAGATGAACAGCGGCAACCACGTGATGCTTCTCGGCGACCTGATCTCATGGCTCTATGAAGACATTGCCGGCATCCGTGCAGATGCTCCCGGATTCAAGCATATCCTACTCAAGCCCGACTTCACCGTCGATGAGATCTACGACATCGATGCCGCATATCAGTCCATCTACGGTCAGATTGTCAGCCGCTGGAAGAAAAATGGCGGTCGTCTGTCCTGGCACATCGAGATCCCCGCCAACACCACCGCCACCGCCTATCTGGCAGATGGCAGTCACCTTGAACTGGGCTCCGGCAGCCATGACCTGACCTGTCAGATTCCCCAACGGGGGAAGCAAGTGGTGGTCGACGAGTTTCTTTACAAACAAGCCTCCTTCCCTGAATGCCATTCCGCAAGTATTGTGGAAACCCGCAAGGGAGACCTCGTAGCCACCTATTTCGGTGGGACCAAAGAAGGCCGGTCGGATGTCTGTATCTGGGTGAGCCGTAAGCCCAAAGGTGCATCAGAATGGACCGCCCCCGTGATGGCCGCTGATGGTGTATTCTCCCCCGACTACCGTGAAGCCTGTTGGAATCCCGTTCTTTTCGAGACTCCCAGCGGAGAACTGCTTCTCTATTTCAAAATCGGCGTCAAGGTGGCCAGTTGGAAAGGCTGGGTTGTCCGGTCGAAAGACGGTGGCAAGACCTGGAGCAAGCGCGAGCAGTTGCCCGACACGCTCTACGGTCCCATCAAGAACAAGCCCATCCTCAACAAGGGCCGGCTCATCTCACCCACCAGTGACGAGCGCGACGGATGGAAGCTCTACTTTGAGTTGAGTGATGACATGGGCAAGACATGGCGCCGCACTGCCTTTGTGGATGCCCCGGAAGGCGTCAAGGCTATCCAACCTACAATTATCGTTCTGCCAGACGGTCGTCTGGAAGCGCTTTGCCGCACCCGCAGCCGACAAATCGGAGTCACCTACAGCAGCGACAATGGCGAGACATGGACGACACTTCGTTTCCTCGACACCCCCAACAACAACAGCGGCATCGATGCCGTCAGTCTGAAAGGAGGCGGCTATGCCCTCATCTGCAACGACTGGCCCATCGAACCCACCAAAGAGAAAGGAGCCCGCACTCCCCTCTCCATCCTCCTCAGTGACGATGGAGAGCACTGGCGTCACTGGATCACCTTAGAGGACAGTCCTATCTTGCAATACTCCTATCCATCCATCATTCAGAGCAGAGACGGCCACCTCCATGTGGTATACACCTGGCGCCGCCAACGCATCAAGCATGTAGAACTGACGCTTGAATAATCCCATTGTCCTTAGGGCCCAAAATATCAGTAAAGCCCCTCCATAAAAATCCCTCCATTAAAGCCCCTCCATTAAAGCCCCTCCATTAAAGCCCCTCCAGCAAATCACCACAGCAAATCACTACAACAATGAAAAGAGCACTCCTATTCAGTCTGCTACTCCTGGCGTTAAAAAGCATGGCACAGTCTGCCTCTGTGGCCGGTTTCTATCCGCTCAAGGACAGTGGCCGCATCATCTATAATTTCAATGAGGGATGGCGCTTCCTATTGGGTGACGCCATAGGTGCCGAGGCCAAAGACTATGACGACAAGTCATGGCCGGTCATCTGTGCTCCACATACCGTGCGCCTGGAACCATCAGAAGTCAGCGGCAGCCGAAATTACCAAGGCATCTGCTGGTACAGGAAACATTTTACCATGCCCCAAGACATGGCAGGCAAAGATGTCACCGTGCATTTCGAAGCCATCATGGGAAAACAGAAGATTTTTGTCAACGGAAGGCTGGTGAAGGAACATGAAGGCGGCTACCTGCCCATCACCATCCATCTCACGGGCAACGACCGTCCGGAACTCAATGTCGCCCCAGGCGAGACTTGCGTCATTGCCGTTCAGGCCGACAACAGCAATGATAAGAATTACCCGCCGGGAAAGCCCCAGACCCAACTCGACTTCTCCTATCATGGTGGCATGTACCGCGACGTTTGGCTTATCGGCAAGTCACCCCTTCATATCACCGATGCCGTCGAGTGCAATGAAGTGGTAGGCGGCGGTGTCTTCATCCATTTTGACAACATCTCGGAAAAGAGTGCAGATGTGCTGATCGACGTAGAGGTGTGCAAGAATGATGCCTCCACCATGACACCCCAGATTATTGCCCGCATCAAAGATGCAGAAGGCAAAGTGGTGAAGACCGCCAAAGCCAAGATCTCCATGCCCAACTATGAAGGTCTGAGCGCTACCGTCACCCTCGCCACAAAAATCGACAAGCCCCATCTCTGGTCGCCCGAAGACCCCTATCTCTATGACGTGGAGTTGCAGGTGGTCAACGGGAAGAAGAGCTGCGATGGCGGTATCGTGCGCATGGGTATCCGCAAAGCCGAATTCAGAGGTCGTGATGGTTTCTGGCTCAACGGCCTTCCCTATCACCAGTTGGTCGGCGGCAACCGCCACCAAGACTTCGCCTATGTGGGCAACGCGCTTCCCAACAGTCAGCAATGGCGTGACGCCAAGCGCCTGAAGGATGCCGGTATGACGATTGTCCGAGCAGCCCACTATCCGCAAGACCCCTCGTTCATGGACGCCTGCGACGAACTGGGCCTGTTTATCATTGTACCCACACCCGGCTGGCAGTATTTGAACAAAGATCCGAAATGGATGGAAAAGGTGCATCAGAACACCCGTGAGATCATCCGCCGCGACCGCAACCATCCCTGCGTGCTGATGTGGGAGCCCATCCTCAATGAGACCCGTTTCCCAGAAGACTTTGCGCTGAAAGCCCTGGAGGTGACCCGTGAGGAATATCCATATCCCGGTCGTCCGGTGGCAGCCGCCGACATGAACTCCGCTGGTGCGAAAGCCAACTACGACGTGCTCTACGACTGGGCCTACAACATCGGGAAAGGCACGCTCGACACCGACAAATGTATCTTCACCCGTGAATGGGGCGAGTATGTGGATGACTGGTATGCGCACAATGCCATCAACCGTGCCGCCCGTGGGTGGGGCGAGGAAGCCATGCTTCAGGCCGCATTGTCACTGGCAGACACCTACGGCATGATGTATCGCGGACAACGGCAGTTTATCGGCGGTTGCCAGTGGCATCCCTTCGATCACCAGCGCGGCTACCATCCTGACGCCTATGTGGGTGGTATCTACGACGCTTTCCGTCAAAAGAAATATGCATTTGATATGTTCCGCTCACAGATGAGCCGTCCTTATATGGTCGCATTCGCTCATGAGATGACACAATTTTCGAACAAAGATGTCACGATATTCAGCAACTGCGACAGTGTGCGCCTGACGGCCTATGACGGTGCCAAGAGCGTGACCCTGCCAGTCGTCCATCAGCCAGAGGGGACACCCAACGTCCCGGTGGTGTTTAAAGATTTCTGGGATTTCTGGGAGGCGAGAGACTACAGTTACACCAAACGAGACTGGCAGAAGGTGAATTTTTTGGCAGAGGGCATCGTCGACGGAAAAGTGGTTTGTACAGAAAAGAAGATGCCATCACGTCGCAGCACCAAGATCCGCCTGTATGCCGATGAGATGGGCAAACCATTGGTGGCCGACGGCAGCGACTTCATCGTGGTGGTGGCAGAAATCACCGATGACAACGGTCACGTGCGCCATCTTGCCCGTGAGCATGTCACCTTCTTGGTGGACGGTGAGGGCAGCCTTATTGATGACGGACGCATCATGGCCAACCCCCGCGCCACAGAATGGGGAACGGCACCGGCACTCATCAGAAGTACCCATCGGGCAGGCAAGATCCGTATCATCGCCCGTTCCACCTTTGAGGGTCCTCATGCCCCCAGCGCCGACACCCTGGTGGTGGAGAGCATCCCCTATACGATGCCGATGTGCCATAGCGAAGAGCAACGGCCCAACCAAGTAGTCGCCACAGGCAGACACCCCCTCTCACCCACCCCCAATGCCATGACCGATGAGGAGAGACGCCGGTCATTAGAGGAAGTGGAGCGGCAGCAACAAGATTTCGGCATCCAATCCACGAATCATTAATTGCTCCACGAAACATTCATACCTATACTAACAATAAACATCACTTTCATTTTCATTTTTTAACTATCAATGATTGTATTATGATGAAAAAAATCCTTTTTACGACAGCCATCGCCATGACCGCCATCAGCAGTAACGGACAGGGACTTACCTCGGGTATTGATCCCTCCAATCTTGACAAGAGTGTCCGTCCGGGCGATGATTTCTATCATTATGCTGCCGGCGGATGGTTGAAAACGCATCCTCTGGATGCAGAGCATACCGACAACGGTGCATTCACCGACCTATATGAGAAGAGTCAGGTAGACATCCAGGAACTCATCCTGCAGTTTGCCTCCTCCCCACAACCCAAAGGAACACTGGGACAGAAGATCGGTGCGCTCTATAATCTGATGATGGACAGCGTGAGACTAAACAAAGAAGGTTGGCAACCCATCAAACCCACCCTCGACCGCATCGCAGCCATCAAAGACCGTAAAGAATACCAGTTGGTGACCGCCCAACTTGACCGTAAAGGAGAGAACACGATGATGTATGGTATCGGTGTGGGAGCCGACCAGCGCAATGCCTCACAAAACATCGTGGGTATCGGCCAAGGCGGTATCGGTCTGGGCACCCGCGACTATTATCTCAATGATGATGAACAGACACGTCTTGTGCGGGAAGCCTATAAGACCATGCTGAAACATTTCTTCCAGAAAGTGGGAGCCGATGAGGCCACAGCAGAGAAGAAGATGCAAACCGTGATGACCATTGAGACACGCATAGCCAAAGCCAGTTACGACCGGGTGAAACTCCGCGACGTGGACGCCAATTACCACAAGATGACTTACAATCAATTGGTAAGCGATTTTCCCGGCATCGATTGGGGCAACGTGTTCCTTGCCACCGGATTCCCCGCCTTCCAATATGTGGACGTGGGCCAGCCCGAACCTATCCATGAGGTGGAGAAGATCCTCGCCGAGACACCACTCGAGGACCTGAAGACCTATGCTGAGGCCAAGGTCATCACTGGCGCCGCCAGCCAGTTGAGCGATGACTTCCGTGAGGAAGCCTTCAACTTCAGCAAGGTGCGTAGCGGTGTGCAACAAGACCGTCCGCGCTGGAAACGTGCCGTCTCACTGGTGAGCGGTGTCCTGGGAGAAGCTATCGGCAAACTCTATGTGGAGAAACATTTCCCCGAGAGCAGCAAACAGCGGATGATTGAGTTGGTGAACAACCTGAAAGTCGCCCTCGGTCAACGTATTGACGAACTGACCTGGATGAGCAGCGAGACGAAGTTGCAAGCCAAAGACAAGCTCAACAACTTCATCGTGAAGATCGGTTATCCCGACAAATGGAAAGACTACAGCGGATTGCAGGTCGACGAAAGCCTCTCCCTGTATGAGAATCTGGGCAACATCTCCGAATTCCTGCTCCAAGACGAAATCGGACGTAAGGTGAATAAACCCACCGACAAGAGCGAATGGCTGATGACCCCACAGACCATCAACGCCTACTACAACCCCACCACGAATGAGATCTGCTTCCCGGCAGCCATTCTCCAGCCCCCCTTCTTCGATCCCAATGCTGACGATGCAGCCAACTATGGCGCCATCGGCGGCGTCATCGGTCACGAGATGAGTCACGGCTTCGACGATCAAGGTTCACAATTCGATAAGGAAGGCAATCAGAACAACTGGTGGACCGACCTTGACAAGAAGAACTATGAGGAACGCACCAAAGTGCTCGAGGACTATTTCAACGGTGTGGAAGTTGTCTCCGGCAAGAAGATCAACGGCAAACTGACGCTTGGCGAGAATATCGGTGACAACGGCGGTCTTAACATCGCTTTCCGCGCTTTCCAGAATGCGATGAAAGCGCAACCCCTCGGCAACAAAGACGGTTTTACTCCAGAGCAGCGATTCTTCCTCTCCTGGGCACGTGTGTGGGCCAGCAACCAGCGTCCTGAATATCAGGAGATGCTCATCACCATCGATCCCCATTCACCTAATTTCGCAAGAGTGAACGCCGCCCTGCCCCATATTGATGCCTGGTATGACGCATTCAAAGTGAAGAAAGGCGACAAGCTGTTTATCCCCAAAAAGAAACGAGCCCATATCTGGTAACCGCCAGTCCCTTGCGGCATCCTCATGTCAGACCCTATCGGTCATCTTCTGTCTTTCACGGTATTCACTGGGTGTCTGTCCGGTTTCCCGCTTGAAGAATTTGGTGAGCGAAGCCGGACTGGGGAAATTGAGCTGATAAGCGATCTGCGCCGCTGTCTCATTGCTATAGGCCAGCCACACTTTCACCTCTTTGACCGCCGCCTGGTTGATCCACTGCATCACGGTGCGCCCGCTGACCTGCTTGATCAACGTGCTCAGATAATGAGGCGCCAGACATAACTTATCAGCATAGAAAGGAATATTTCGCTCATGTGAGGCGTGACGGCTCACCAAGGCGACAAATTTCCTAAGCAACTCCTCCCCATGACTGAGGGGCCGTTGCATGGTGGCCCTGCCAGGATGCGTATTGATATAGAGGAGCATTGAGTTGAGGAGCATTTTGAGATTATCTTCGGGGAATGGTGACAAGTGCGCCATTCGCCACATCAACTCAAAATGCCCCTCGACCACTTGTCGTGAGTGATCATCAAGATGCAGGCTGATCACCCCCTCCCCCAAGTGGATGACAGACGGCAAAGAATAATCGAATGAAATGGCATCAACCTCAAAGTCGGGAGAGTGTCCCTGCTTCTCGACCAACGTATCCGCCAGAAAGACCACCACGTCGCCAGCCTCAAAATGATAGTCCACAAAATTGAATGAATAATTTGCGCTGCCTTTTTTGACGAAGACCACCCTCCCCTCCTGCAGCCTGTAGGGTTGTGTGCTTCTGAGGAAATCCTTGCTGGCAAAATTGAAGTCATGCAACAGGAAAAACCTGTCGTGCAAGAACACCTTTCCATTTTCCTTCCAGGAATCGGTGTGGCTGAAGAGTTCGAGTGTGATGGTATCTATCAGCATCGCAAGAGGACATCAATTGCAGCAAATGTAGTAACTTTTAGTCATAATCCGTCTGAAAATCGGGAAAAACTTACAAAAAGGAAAGTATTTCTACGTATTGGTTAAGATTTTTCACAAAAAAACGAATAATTTTGCAAGCGTTTTTGATTGAAAAGAATATTAAACCAATCCATCATTACACATGAAATTGAGAAAAATTGCGACAGTCCTTATGCTGACCGTTGCCACATTGTCATGGGCCGGTGGCCTGATGACCAACACCAACTACCACATTGCCTTCGACCGTATGTTTGCTCGAGGAGCCTCCTTCGGCATTGACGCCATCTACAGCAACCCCGCCGGTCTGGCTTGGGGTCATGAGGGTTGGCAAATGTCGTTCAACTGGCAGAGTCCTCACCAAGACCGCGACATCACCACGACGTTCCCCCTGCTCCAACCGATGTATGGAGAAGCCTCCCATAAATTCCATGGCAAGGCAACCGCTCCATTTGTACCCGCCCTTTTTGCTTCCTACAAGCACGACCGCTGGGCGATCTCCAGCATGATAGGCATTGTGGGCAGCGGTGGTTTCGTGGAGTACAACGAAGGCGTACCGATGTTCAATGTGGTGCTCGCCTCCATGTTGGGCAGCATGAAGATCACCCCCGACCAATACAAGCTCGACTCACAGATGAAGGGCAAGCAATATATCTATGGTGGTCAGGTGAACTTCACCTACCGTTTGCTCGACAACCTGTCGGCAGCCATAGGACTTCGCGCCAATTACTACGACGGCTACTACCGTGGTCATGTGGTGGCCGACAACCATCCCATGTTGGGCGAGCTCGCCAATCTCCAACTCGATGTCGATCAGCGCGGCTGGGGCTTCACGCCGCTGGTGAGTGTCAACTTCCACCAAGGTCCGCTCACCTTGTCGGCTCGCTATGAGTTCCGCACCAAACTCAATATTCCCAACACCACCAACGAGTTGAAGGCCGACATGGGCACGCCGCTGAAAACAATGGTGATGCAAGCCGATCCCACTGGAGCGACCCTCCAGACCATCGGTGCAGCCCTTAGCAGCAAGATGGCCCCCTACAAGGATGGTGAGAAGACCCGCTACGACATGCCCGCCCTGCTCTCTTTGGCAGCCGGTTATGAATTCACGCCGCAGTTGCGTGCCTCCGTGGAATATCACTTCTTCGACGACAAACATGCCAAGATGCTGAACGACCGTCAGAAACATCTGTCACATGGCACCCATGAGATTCTGGCAGGTGTGGAATACGACATCAACAAGACCTTCACCGTGAGTGCCGGTGGCCAGCATACCGACTACGGTCTCTCCGATGAATTCCAGACCAACACCTCATTTGCCTGTGACAGCTACTCCATCGGTCTGGGCGGTGCCGTCAACCTGAATGAGCACGTGCGTCTCAACGTGAGTTATTTCTGCTCACTCTACAATGATTATACCGTTGAGACCAGCAACTACCTGCAGACAGGCATTGCCGGCAAAGATGTATACTCCCGCACCAACAACGTGTTTGGCGTCGGCATCGATTATAAGTTCTAAATCATTACCTGATAACCATAAAATGGGGCATATCATGACGATGTGCCCCATTTTTATGGATGAATATAGACTTCTGTTTGAAGGTCAAGACAGTATCTGTTGGTTGGTCAAGGCTGCACCTGTTCGTTGGTCAGCGTTTTGGCAGGATCGAGATGTCGGAGTCTTTTCACCTGCTGCTTTTTCATGGCATGAATCTCAAAGGGCAGGTCATCGATATCCTCAGCCTTGATCACCACATTCATCCCGACGAACGCATAATGCTCGCGGAAATCAATGATATCGTCGTCGAGCAACCGGATGCAACCCTCGCTGGCCCTTCCCGGCACGCTCTCCGCATTGTTGGTGCTGCCATGGATGCCAATTCCCTTATGGCCATGGGTGTCGAGTCGGAGGAAATAATTGCCGTATGACAGGATAGGACCGCGACCATCTCCGAAGTCATGCTCCCAAGTGGAGGCGTCCTTGATTTCCGTGATCGTGAAGGGATGATCCAAAGAGCAATGCGGTGTTCTCATATCCCCCTCCTGCTGTTTGTCACCTTTCTTCAATGCGAAGCAACAGTCATAGCGAGCCAACAAGACCGTGTCGCTGCCCTGTGGTTCATAAACATAGAGGTAATAGTCCTTTTTCGACATGACGACAAAACAATTCTCCTGGTTTTTCATCTTGTCGGGTTGGCTGATGCGCTGGTCCTTTTCGAGGCGGATCACCCGATGACCATAGGCTTCAACCACATTCTCTTTCACATTCTCCGAGGAGAAAGGCAACGCCTCCTCCACCACTCCCTGAGCTTTGATATCCATCACATGCCCAGAAGCATCAACACCTGAAGAATTTGAATCTACACTCTTTTGTCCACATCCTACGACGACCGCCATCAAAAGCAGTAATGCAGAAGCCATGAAAGGCTGCGTTTTCTTTATGATCATCATCTTATGCTTCCTTTTTCATTTCCAACAGGCAAATTTAAACAAAAAAATCAATAATGAGCCCTTTTGCACCATCATTTCGCATTATTATTCCTTTTTTATCATAGAGGAGGGCATTTAGGGTGTTTAGGGAATTAGAGGGATATGACAAAAGAGTGCCCTCACATGTGGCTGTTTGAAAAAAAATGCTTATATTCGCAGCCGCAAGCAATTCTGTTGACATGACCGACGACATCCTCATCATCCCCGACGTTCATGGCCGCACGTTCTGGCGCTCAGCCATCCAAAGCGGTCCGTATGCCAAGATCATTTTCTTGGGCGATTATGTTGACCCCTATGATAGAGAAGGCATCACGTTTGCTCAAGCCCTTGACGTCTTCAACGAGATTATCGCACTGAAAAAGGCACAGCCCGAACAAATCACGCTGCTCCTCGGCAATCACGATCTGCACTACTATTCAGAGTTGTTTTATGAATACGGCGGCGGCAGCCGATACAACTGGATGTATGCCCATCAGTTAGAGCAGATATTTAATGCCAACCGCGACCTTTTTGTGTTGTCCTACGAGACGACTCTCGATGGACGCCGTCATCTCTTCACCCATGCCGGCGTGACCGCCCCTTGGTACACCAGTCATGAAGCGCTGATCGGCTCATTCGACGCCGCCCATCTCAACCATCTGCTTGAGAGTGACAACGGCATTATCGCCCTGGGTGATGTCGGTTACTATCGCGGTGGATTCTCTCCAAGCGGCAGTATGGTATGGGCAGACATCCATGAGATGCAGATAGACCAATATATGCCAGAGGTGTATCAGATTTTCGGACACACCCAACAGATTGACGGTCCGCATATAACAGCTGACATGGCTTGCCTGGATTGTCGCCAGGCATTTGTCCTTGACCCAAAAGGAATGCTCCATACCATCTGATCAAGTCACCCAATGAAAAAATTACACCATCCTTTACCCTCCTTCTCAACCATGCGACGGTTTATTCTCCCCATTCTGGCACTACTGGGCATCATGACCACCGCCACAGCACAGTCTTCTCTCGACAGTATTTTCCAACAGTTGGAGAACGCCCCTGTGCAAGAGAAAGTGTACCTGCATCTCGACAACACCTGCTATTACAAAGGCGACACCATCTGGTATAAGTCATATGTGGTGCGTGCCGACGACTTACAGTACACCGACATGAGCCGTATCCTGTATGTGGAACTGGTCTCCCCCGACGGTCTGGTGGTCCAGCGACAACATCATATTATCTCCGCCGACGGCTATGGAGCAGGCAACTTCGAATTGAAAGACTCCCTCTATTCCGGCTACTATGAGTTACGCGCCTATACCCGTTGGATGCTCAATTTCTGCGTGACGGAGCACCCTTTCTATCGTAAAGACCGCGAGCAATTCTATAACAGGCAGATGGCCCAAGACTTCTTCCGCCAATACGGAACGATATACAGCCGTGTGGTGCCCGTGTATGAGCGTCCTGAATCTGCAGGCGACTATTTCTCAAAATACATGTTGGGACGCCCCAAGACCCGTCTCGACCCCGAGGCGAAAGACCGTCTGACGGTGACCTTCTATCCTGAAGGCGGCCATCTGATCGCCGGTACCAGCAATGTTGTCGCCTTTGAGGCCAAAGATGAAGAGGGTCAACAAGTGCCCATCATCGGCAAGATGACTGTCGGCGGAAAGACTGTCCAAGTGAAGACCACCCATCATGGCCGTGGCACATTCACCGTCAACGTTCCTGCCAGCGGTTCCCTCACCGCCCATTTCACCTACCACGAGAAGAACTATCAGTTTGACCTTCCCAAAGCAGAGCCTGCCGGTTGCGCACTTCATGTGGATGCCACCGGCGATGCCCTGTCTGCCGATATCACCCTTCGCGGTCTGCCCCACAACGCGCCCTACGCTGCCGTGGTGCTCTGCCGTGGTGCTCTCCGCTACCATCAGGCCATCACTCCCGGCACCGACGGCCATGCAAGAATCACCTTGCCCGCCGACCAGTTGCCCACAGGAGTCAATGACCTGCTTATTCTGGATGGTGAAGGCAAGCCGCTGGCCGACCGGTTGTTTTTTGTCAACCACCATGACTACGACCTACAACCCATCACGATGGAAGGGGTCAAAGACAGTTACGAACCCTTTGAGCCGATTCATCTGACCTTTCAGGCACCATCCGACGTGCGTCATATCTCCATCGCCGTGCGTGACGGCGGCACCGATGACCCCACCTTCGACACCGGCAACATGATGACCGACCTGCTGCTCTCCAGTGAGTTGAAAGGGTTTATCGCCTATCCCGACTACTATTTTGAGTCAGATGATCAGGTTCACCGCCAGGCTCTCGACATCCTCATGATGGTGCAAGGCTGGCGCCGCTACCGCTACGACGACCTTGTCAGTAAGGTGCCCCTACGCTATGAGCCAGAAAAGAGCATGACCGTCGAGGGACATGTCTACAAGACGATTCCCTTCGACGAAATCCGTCCTTGTGAGGTCAGTTATTGGTTGCAAGGCATTTTCGGCTATTGTTCTGGAGATGAGGAGCATGATGACCCCAATGATCCCAATAACCTGAAAAACCAGATTGCAGAAGCAGAGGAAGGAGAGGGCACCAGTTTTGACGGTTCCATCGCCATGGAGACCCTCGGCGCAGAAAGTCAGACCGTCGACCCGACGAGTGCCGTCGACCCCCACTATGGCATCAACCACCGTGGTCTGAAAAAAGAAGTGACCATCGAGAGTGAACTGGTCCTCTTGAATGACATCGCCAACCTCGAGATGGAGACCACCGACGGCGGACATTTCGTCTTCAACGTCCCACCCTATTACGGCAACGGCATCCTCTTCCTCAGTGCCCACGATATCGGCATCAGTGAAAACAAACAGAAACGGATCTCCATGCGTGGACGCCTCGACGAGGACTCATGGCCCGAATATTATGTGAAGCGCGACCTCTTCTACCCCATCTTCGCCAAGAAATACGACTACTACCAATGCCACCAGCCAGAGCCCGTCAACACAACAGGAGAAGAGAATGGTGATATCGCCATCTCTCCCTCAGAACGTCTGTCGTCGATGGACCGCACGCTGAAGGGCATCGAGGTGAAGACCCGTCGCCGCCGCAGTCTTCACGCTATCGACTACAGCAAGCCCGCCTATGTCTATGATGCCTACGAGCTCTACAATCTCGCCACCGATTATGGTCTCTCCTACGGTAAGCTCAACTTCCGCCGTTTCCCCATGCAGGTGACCATGCTTCTGTTGGGCAACTACAACAGCGAGCGCTCTTTCAATCTCGACGGACGGATGAACGACAACCTCTTCTACCGCAGTTACACGCCAGACGATCCTTTTGGTGTGCGCACCCTGCAGATGCAGAGCAACTACGCCATCGCGAAAGATCTGCAACTGAAACGACAAGACAAGATACGTCTGTTCACCGACTTCGAGTTGCGCAACGAAGATACACCAAAAGAACAGGCACTGATGCTGGCCGACGTGACACTCGACTTCGTGACGATTCCCAATGACGGCATGCGCCACACCTACCGTGACCGCCGCATTATCCTACATGGCTTCGACATACCAGATGAGTTTTACCATCCCGACTACAGTCAGACACCCCTGCCATCCGACCTCAAAGACTACCGCCGCACGCTCTATTGGAACCCCAACGCCACCACCGACGCAGATGGCCGCGTGAGCACCACCTTCTACAACAATGGCAAGGTGACACGCATCCGAGTGAGCACTGCCGGCGCTCTCGGCAAAAAGCCATAAAACCTCAAAAACTAAAATGATATGATCAGACAATTATTTATCATGCTGTTGTTCAGTCTACCCAGTGTGACTTTTTCACAAGGAATGAAAGCAAGTGGTCACACCATTGAAGAACTGGTACCTGAAGGCTGGACCCATCAGGAAACGTTTGGAGACCTCAACAAAGACGGCCTCATCGACCTGGTGATTATCGCCACTCCCAACAATCCCGAGAACATCAAAAAACGCGAGGACGGCTATGAGTACAACTTCAACCAACCGATCTTAGGCGTCTATTTCCGTACGAAAGAAGGAGTCTATTCCTGTTGGAAACTCTATCCTGAAATGATTCCAGCCAGACCCGACGAGTACGTCAGCATCGACCCGACCATCAAAATCACCGACCGCCAGGTGCTGGTCGTGGACCTGGATTATTTTGCAAGTGCAGGAAGTTACGGCACAACGAATTACTCTTTCCTCTTCCGTTTTCAGAAAGGCGACTTCTATCTGATTGGTGAAGATGAGCGACAGTTTTCCCGCAATACCGGAGAATCAGAAGTGATCAGCAAGAACTATCTTACCTATAAGCAGCAGCGGATCACTTCCAACGAGTTTGACACCACCGTCAAAAAGAGGGAGCAGTGGAAAAAACTTCCCCACAGCCCCCTCCGCAAGATGGGCACCTGGACCCTTGGTGATTAACCTATGATGTGGTCCTGTCGGTCCTCAGTGATCACCGTCACCTGACGACCTGCTTTCTACCGTTGACGACATAGACCCCCTTGGGCAATCCCTGCAAAGAGGTTGCCCCTTTTCTTACCAGCACGCCTGACAAAGAATAGACATCAGCCGGTTGTGACGGCACATCGACCTTCACCATCTCCACGGGTGTAGGATCATTCTTCTGATTGACCACGAAGGTGACAGTGTTGCCCAACCATTCTGTGGTGGAATTCTGATGATCGACGTAATTCTTCAAACCGATGTAATATTCTTTACCCCATTCAAGACACTCAAACTGGAATTCCAAGTCGGTAGTTGCCTTGGGAGCGAGATTGAGGTAATCAGACCGGTCATAGGTAATATTATATCTCTTAGGATCCTCAAAGAGGTAAGCGTAAATCGTCCTGTAATAACCCTCGGAATTGTCATTTCTGATTTTCACCTTGAGGACGGGATCCGTCGTTGCCACGATAGAAGAGCTGACCACCTTAAGATTGCTCTTTGACTTAGGCGCCGCCTTGATATCCACGGTGATGGGCTTGAGGTTGTTCGAACCCTCCTCATCGATGTCAAGCCATAGATTCCATTTTCCAGGAGCATTTGGCGTGAAATATAAGGAAGCCTCCTCGCGCACCCCCGACTCAAAAGCCACCGTCACCTGGTCGACAGCTTTGCCTTTCTCATTTGTCTGTGACGCAAAGAGGTAGAAGTCACCATTATACTCCTCCGCCTCATTGACCACGGCAAAGACGACCTCCTGAGGGATGCCAACGACACAGTTGCCCTTGCAGACCGTGCTCTTAATATGAAGGTCTCCACTCGGATGATAGACAATCTTTTTGACAGCCCCTTTGCTGATGGTCACCTCGAAGAAAAGGGAGAAGTCGCCCACCACATGATACCATCCCATATTCTCTACCCTGCTAAAGGGATAGAAGTTATAGACGCCATCATCCAGTTCCCAATTGTCGAGGTCGATATTGACGGTGCGTGCGGCAAACCTCTCAAAGAAATTGGACAAATTGGCCACATCGAAACTCCCACTATCGTCATTGGCGAGAGAATAAGCGAAACCATACTCAAAAGTGCCATCCAGTCCGGATCTGTTGCCAAACTGAATATAGAGGATATGGTTCTCATTCCACATTTTCTCCACCGACAGCGTGCGATACTCCTCTTTGTCGCCCGTCGGTTTCTGGATACCGACAACGGCACCTTGCGTCATGGAGTAACCGCCATTCGACGTACTGCTACCCGTACCTCCACCGTTGGGATTAAGGATAGAGAGTTTGTAGTATCCGTTGCAGTATCCGCCCCATCCCCAGTTGATATGGTAGAATCCGTTGCCGTCGTATCCGTCGCAGACGAAGGCATGGCCACCTCCCGGGTTGGACCCGTTATAGACCACCGGTCTCTTACGTCTGAGTTCGTCATAAATCAGGTCATCCCATGCCTCTGTGGTATAGTCAGCCCTTCTCTCAAACCTGGTGTTGACATCATAGCCAAAATAGGTACGCAAGCCATTGGCCACATCGTTGGTGTAAGCACTTGAAGCCGAAGTGCCATAATCCATCTCCACCGACTGTCCACAATATCTCATGAGCGTGGCTACAGCCTTACAGCTGACGTCTGACTGCCCTTCATCATACCTATTGAGCATGTTTTTCCAGTCAAACCTCACTTTGGAGAGTTTTGAAACCTTTCCGACCCTTTCCGACTCATAAGCAGGGATCTCCTCTGAGAATGACTGAGGCCACTCGTTGTAGCGCATCACCTGCGCCATGGCCGTAGCCACACAACCGGTGTAGCAATGCACCCCATCTTTTGTAGGACATAGCATATTGTAGGCTTCTCCCTCCTCCGAAGCATCTCCCTGATCCCAAGCCGTGGTGATCAGTTTTGCTATCGCGGGATGCGACGGCAAGCGTGCCGGTGTGCCATCGGCCTTACCCTGCTGCAAGAGCGTGATCTGCTGCTCATAATCCTCCAGCCATGCCCGCATCACCTCTGGTATCTTCTCCTCGTCGTAGGATCCCTCCAAACAATATCCGAGAATCTCGTCGGTACGTTCATCACCTGATACAATGACGAATCCCCGTTGCTCGGCGGCATTAAAAATATAATAAGGAGCGGCCTGCTCACCCATTCCATGCCTTGCCACTCTTTGCATCGTCTGTGAGAAAGGCATTTTGTTCTGCTGCATGAATAAAACTGCCTTTTGCTTAGCCGCCTCCATCGACACGGGCTGTGCATTGACACACATCACCGCAAGTATCAACAAACAAATCGAAAAAAACGTCTTTTTCATAACCCTTAATGATATTTCATGGTAAATAATCCGGTAGAGGACAGCACCCATAGCTATCCTATTTCGCAAAAATAATATTTTTTTCCTACAAAAACAAATCCAAAGGCACGGAAATAGCAAAACTGTTCACAAAGCATATACACCATAAGTAAATTATCGTCATTTTCATGAAAATGGTACAATTACACCATTATATTTATACATCTTCAATAATTTTCATATTAATACAAAAGTATTTTTTACTTGTTACAAAAGTAACAATATGTAACAAAAGATAGAGTAATGGTTACAAACGCTCAAAAGACTTAGCAAAATAATATGTAATTTTGTCATGAATTAATGGTAATCCATGCTCTTTACCTCATAAAAAGCAACACTTTTGAAAGAACGATACAACTCAACTATTACAACTATTTATTAATCATTCTAACTCTACCTTATGAAAAAAATCTTTACTCTCATTGTTCTTGCATGCTTGTCGAGTACATCTTTTGCACAAGATAAGTTTGTGGATCGAGTCATCAACGGAGATTGCGAGGGTGACGACGCATCATGCTTCTGGACGCATGAGTACAGAGATGGTGAGCGCGTTGAAGGCATTTGCCGCCTGGTGGCAGACCCCACTGACCCCAACAACCATGTAGCCATTGTTTCCTCTCGCGATCAAGAAGAAGGCGAAGCTCTTGAAGATTGGGACAGCCAATTTTTTGTGTATGTGCAGGAAAAATTGAATGTCAACGACGAGTATCGTCTGACCATGCGTATCCGCGCAGACAAGCCTGCCGACTGTAGCACACAGGCCCACAACACACCTGGTGATTACAACCATTGGAATATGATTGGCAATATCCAATTCACAACAGAATGGCAGACCATCGTGAAAGAAGGTATCATCACCTCGCAGCAGATCTATGGTGATGAAGGTCCAGATGTGAATACCGACTGGGAAATGCACACCATCGCTTTCAACCTCTACCTGCTGAAAGAAGCCAACAACTACTACTTCGACGACATCAAACTCGAAGTGAGAGGCGCTAAAGCTCCGACCCCCTTCGAAGGATGGTTTAACATGGTGAAAAACTCAGACCTGAGCACTGACGACGTGAGCAGTTTCACTGGCCGTGATGGTATTGATGGTGTAGACCGTCCTGCCCGCATCGTTGTAGATGCTGATGGCAAGCGTGCCCTCAATGTGACCGCTATCGATCCCGCAATCGATGAAGAGACCGGTGAGCCTCAGTCAATGACAGACTGGCAGACCCAGTTCTTCGTCACGATACCTCACGCATTCCGTGCAGGCGAGAAATACCACTTCTCCATGAAGGCACGTGCTGCGAAAGAATGCGAAATCGACACCCAAGCCCACATTACTCCTGGTGATTACAAGCATTATGAGATGTTAGGCAGAATCGCCCTTACTCCTGAGTGGCAAGAGTTTGAGTATGAAGGTGAGATCAACAGTGATCAGGCAACGAGCCGCACCATCGCCTTCAACCTGCAAGTACTGAAAGAAGCCAACGAGTATTATTTCCGTGACATCGAGTTCAGTGTGAATGCCGCCGATATTGCCGATAGTGAACGCACCTTGGGCGAAGAAGCGGTATCCATGCCTGTACCAGATAAAGACGGCGAGGCGCGTGTGACTATCGACATGACAGCTTGTATGGAGCAGTTGGGTGTCACAGACTTCAAGGATCTGATTACAGGCAGCAACATGAAAATCATTACCGATGATGGCACATTCTCGAAAGATGCCCTCTCACCTGTGAACGACGGTGCCAGCATCAATGCAGATGGCATACTGGATCCCGACGGCGATATCACCTTTGAGATTGATGACAGTTCAACTGACAACCAGGCCACCTTCGTCATCAGCAACTTCGGTGAGCGTCTTGCAGCAGGCCAGGCTATTGCGACACGTATCTGCTTCCAGCATGCCGGATGGTTCTATGTCTACAACGTGACATTTACCGATCAGGAGAACTTCGACGGTATCCGTACGGTGACCGCACAGCCCACGAAGGGTCTCATCTACGACCTGAGCGGCCGTCAGGTGGCTCGTCCTACCAATGGTATCTTCATCCTCGACGGTAAGAAGTTCATCAAGAAATAAAGAAAAACATTTGCAACTCATAAAGGTAACTGGCTCCTGCCGATACGCAGCAAAGTATCAGGCAGGAGCCTTTTTTATGAGGACTACTTGAAGAAGACAACAAGCTGTGGCATCTTGGCCATGTAGCACTCTACCAAGATTTGGACATCTAATCGTGCCATATTAAAATGCCATTCCTCTTTCGCAGGAATGGCATTTTAAATATGACGGAAAGCGTTTGTTTTACTTTTTGACGAACTTACAGGTAGCCGTCTGTCCTTGGGCATTGCTGACCCTTGCGACATAGCAGCCAGCCGGCAACTGTCCGAGAATGACTTCAGCATAGCCACCTCTCAAAGAGGTGCTCCTTGTATCCACGGGCTGTCCGGCAAGGTTGTAGATATCGGCCTTCACGGCATCATTTCTATCAGAGCGGATGACAAGATTTCCCAAGACATAACGCACTGTCAACTGGCTTTTGCCGTAAGCCATCAGATCCTTCACGCCTGAAGTGGGCTGTTCCACATCCACCATATAACTGGTCTTGATGTTTGGCTGGGCGATGGTAGGCAGATTGAGCACATAGACATTGCTGTTGCCGTCAGGATAACGTCCGACGGTCTCATCACCCTGATGCTCGGCATAAGTCAGCTGATCACTCCAAGAGCCATCGGCGGCAGTGAGCATGATGGTGCCTCCCTCCTTGGCGAGTTTAAACGAGGCATGGAGTTGTCCGGCCGATTCCTGTTTGTCACACCAGACAATGAGATGGCCATGAGGAGGAATGATGGTCGAGGCATTGGTTCCCTCCTTGGAGATCTTGCTCTTCTGCGGTTTGCTGAGATTATCAGTGATATACATACCCTCCACGTCGTAGGGCTGGTCGGTGGTGTTGTAGAGTTCCACCCAGTCGTTGCGTTTCCAGTATTCGTTGACATAAATCCCATTATCAGCGCTCACCTCATTGATGCACACCGGCATGATGCCCTGTGCTCTACGTTCCTCCTCAGGAATGGGGTTGAAGCAGGCGGTCAGTTGCACATTGGTCTGGTCGGGCAGGTCGATCACAGCCTCTGTGGAATAGTAGCCCTCCTCTTCCACTCCCACCGAAGAGAGTAAGGTTGCGCACCAGAAGAGGTCGGACGATGTGGCATTGTTGTTGTGCACCTCGACGGCGATGACATTGTCACCCTGACGGAAAAGTTTAGCCGGCAGTTCAAGTGTGCCGGTGATGGGTTCATCAGCTGCGTAAGTGGTGGAAAACGTGTTGTAGGAGATATTCCCCTCCGGCATATTGACCCTTCCTGCTTCAGTCCCGTTGACATAGACGACAGCCCCGTCATCTACTTGATAATCCAGCAGGAAAATATCCTTTGTTTTCGGTGCGGCATCCAATGTCACTTTCTTACGGAAATAAGTGGTAGGATTTTTCTGGTTGGCATCTGCCCCATAACTAACCGTTGTCTTCACGCCAGGTGTCTTATATCCCAGTGGCGCCTCACCCGAAGCCCATGAATTGTCGTTATAAGCGGTGGCTCTCCAACTGACGCTTGACAGCGCACCTTTGTCATAGTATTTCCATGTAGCATTGTTACCAAAGAGCTCATTTGTAGCCGACACCGACGGTTTCCATCCCACGAAGGAATAGCCAGCAGGCGCCTTTGCCTCCAATGTCACAGGCTGGAAGAGTTTTCCGTCGAACTCGGCATAAGGCACCTCAATGCCATTCACATAGAGATTGGCCCCCTCGGTATCCACGCCGAGTCTGACACTCTGCTTTTTCACGTTGGAGAGTTGCATATATTTGAACTGCTGCATGCAAGTCATCATCGACTCATTGAGGGTATTGAGTTTGTTGATAATCAGGTTGGCCGAAGTATCAGGAGAGCGCCACCCGTCGAGTTGCATCATCGGTCTCACTCTGTCGGCTAGTTCGTTGACGATGGCTGTCGCTTTTTCTTTTTCGAAAACGCTACCTCCGATCAGGCAATAGGTATCAATAAACTGTTTTCTGAACTCCTCGTTGCTGAGCATCTGCAGGAAGAACGTGACGAGTTTGATTTCCTCATGGCGTTCCTCATTCAAGTCATAGATATAGTTGAAGGTATGCCACTGATCATTGGCGAATGCTGTGAAAGGATTGGAATTTTTGAAAGCGAAGTCAAGGTCAAAGGTGACGAATCTGTATTTTCCGTTGTCCTGATTTCTGAAGCCCTTGATGTTGTTGTGTGGCCAGTCCGTGGAGCCCAGGAAGAGTTCCACGGCCATGTAATTGATAAACTCATCAATATCAAGCAATTCCTTGAGTTCCTCATAGGCATCGGGCTCTGTGGCTTTTTCTCCCAGTTGATAGATTCTCTCAAGCACCTGACTGTCACCCACCATGAAGACCACGTTGGAGTCGGCACTCATCTCAAACATATCGATAAAGTCATCGTCATACCCGAAATTGGCCTCCACAAACTTCTTGTTGTTGGGCTCCCTCATATTGAGCACCCCTCTGAACTCTCCATTGACATACTCGATGACCGGCACATAAGACTGCAAGTCGAGGTTGATGCGTGCCCTTTGGATAATTGTCTGGAGCGCAGGGTCAAGGAATCGGCTTCCATTGTTCTCCCAAACATCATTGCCCCCATTTCTGATGAGCAAGACCTTGTTTCTGAGATAAGGTTTCTGGGGGAAGAACATATAGTCGAGTTTGTTTTGCAGGTCAAACTCCTTTCCAGCCTTGAGTTTAAACGAGCGTGGATTAGCCGCCCTGGTCCATCCTCCTGAGACAGAGATCTCCACATCCTGGTTATATGCCATCTCCCCTTCGGGCGTGATGAAAGAGAAGTTGACCGGCCTCTCCCAATCCATATTCCAGTTACATTTGGAATCCTGTCCATTACCCGTCTTTCCATTGGTTCCTTTGGTATCGATACCCCACTGGTTGTCGGTAAAATATTTGGGATTGCCCACAATAGACACCACAGGAATGGTGTACTTGTCGTTCGTCTTGATATACGAGCGAGTGACTGGCACGCTGGGAAGGAACCCATTCTGAAACAGTCGGAAGCAATAGTTTGTCGTGCTGCTGACAGTGAACTTGCCATCGGTGCTGATTTTCGAATCCCCCTGCATAGAGCCGTTAAATAATTCCCAAGAGATGTCGTCAAAATAGTAATTGTTGTCAGCCCTGAGTTCATTGAGGTTGAAAGCGATGGTCTGCATGTCTTTACTATTGCCACCTCCTGTCTGTTCGCTGGTAATCGTGCCCTCATAAGTAATTTCCTGCCAACTGGTCGTCACATCATACCCACCATTGAGCATCTGCCAATGAATGTAATTGCCGGGTGTGGTATGCGCCTGTGCGGAAATGTGGGCAGCCTTGTCGGCCCTGACCTTCATTTTAAACCTGTATCTCTCGCCCTCTCTCCACACATGGTCGGGCGTATAGACAAAGAACTGCGTATCCCAGTCCTGAGAGGGATTGGCGACAGAATGCACCTTAATGCCACGAGAGCCGCCATATCCCACATTCTCGATGATCGTGGTGCTGAACTCTCCCCCCTTTTCGCCATCTTTCCCGACGAGGCATGTCACATCATCACCCTCACAGTCGCCATTCTTCACCCAATCCGTCCAATCCGATCCCGGCGTGAGGTTTTTGGGTTTCTCCGGCACGCTGCCATTGGTGGTATAGACAAGCGTTGCTCCTTCGGGTATCGCCACACTGAACGACAGGGTGTTGTTGAACACCTTACTGTCGAGGTTCACGACAGGAGGATCGAGTCTTTGTTGTGCGAAGGTCGCAGTGGCATTCGTTGCCCCGGGAGTGGCGTCATCGGTGAGTCCCCACTCTCCTGTGCCATCGGTCATCCTGGCGTATGCCGTACGGCTCAAGGCCTCAGGATACGTCTGGCTGACAATGAGTTGTCCGTCGGTATCACTGAGATAGACAGTGCCACCCTCACAATCGAGGCTGAAGGGTGCCTGTATATTTTTGATTTCGAAAGATCCACACCAGATCACCTTAAATCCTTTGGCCGGCACGCTGCCCATATTCCTGGGCATCTTCCAAAGCGTGAGGTTATCCGGGTCGTCACTGAGATACATCCCACCAAGGTCAACCGGTTGCTCGGTGGGGTTATAGATTTCTATCCAACTATCAAAATTGGTTGCGGGACTCATGACCGTCCCCACGTTGGAAGCCATTAACTCATTGATAATAAGGGCTGCGCTGACAAGTGTAGAGAATAGCATATTGAAAAGAATTATACATCAAAAAATAGGCATATCACCTGCGATTTCTTTATTTTGCAAAATTACGAAAGAAAAGACAAATCGTTTTCAACAATTGTTTCATAAGTTATACTTCTTGTAACATGGACGAATCCCCTTTCAAGAAGTCTTTCAATCGCAAACAATGTAGAAGCCTTTCAATCGTTAATGAAGTGAAAGAATTCTCATAAAATGTTGGCTCATAGAGGTTGGAATGGAGATAATCATTATATTTGTGCAAATAATAACAAGTAAGAGACATGAAAACAAAATGGATATTGATGATGGCATTCTTGATGACAGGAATGACCATCCTTGCAGCCGACAAGCATGAGGCACCCATCAAACAAGTGACCGTGTTTGCAAATGGAGCACAGGTGGAAAGATCGCAGTCGCTCAACCTCACAGCAGGTGAACAGACCATCACATTCACCGGCCTGTCACCCTATACCGATGTGAAAAGCATGCAGATGCATGCGAGAGGCAAACTGACCGTCATCGGCGTGAATTACCGCAAGGCCTATCCCGACAGCGTCAAACAGGTGCGTCGACTGAAGGAAGCAAGGGAGAAGGTGAAGGCAGCCGAAGATCAGGAACACCAACTGAAGGCGCAGCGCGAGGTAGTGGAGTCGCAACTGGAGATGGTGAAAACCAACTGCTCTGTGGGCAACCGCACAGCAGTCACTCCGCTCGCCGGTATCAAGGAAATCAACAACTACTATTCCCAAGAACTTCTCACCCTGAAGAAAAAACTCATCTCCATCGACGAGGAGATGGTGAAAGCGAAAGAGCAACGGCAACGGTTGGCGCAGATCGCCGACTCCATCGCCCGCCTTCATCTCGACGCTGTAACAGAGATGGATGTGAAGGTCAGTGTCAGTCAGGCGTGCCGTGCTGAGTTCGACCTTTCTTACTACGTGAAGAATGCCGGCTGGTATCCCACCTACGATGTCAGGTCTGAGGGAACGTCACGCCCACTGCAACTCTCCTATAAGGCCAACATTTTCCAAAACACCAAGGAAAAATGGGACAACGTGCTGGTGAAACTCTCCTCCGCCAACCCCAACCGTTCGAACGTGGCACCCGAATTGCGCACCTACTGGCTCGATTACGGCCGTCAGGCCCCACATTATGACCAGAGTAATGATGAAAGCGGTGTCTCTGGAGTGGTGACAGATGAGAAAGGATCCCCCATTATCGGCGCCACGGTGATGGTCGTGGGAACCAAACTCGGCACAGTGACCGATTTTGAAGGGCGCTATTCCATCACCCTCCCCAAGGACAAGAAACAATTGACGTTCACCTATGTCGGATACGTTCAACAAACCAAACAGGTAAACGGCCCGACGCTGAATGTAAGGATGAGAGAGGACAACATTGCTCTTAACGACGTCACTGTCGTAGGATACGCTGCAAATGCCGTGCCGGGACAAATAGCCGGTGGCAGCTCCAGAGCATCCGCCAAGCGAAAGGCCCAAATGGAGGAACCGATGGAAGCCATGAGTGCAGAGGTAATGGAAGAAAGCGAGATCATCCAAGTGCAGGAACAGAAAGCACAGTTTGGCTATGAATTCGACATCAAGCAACCGCTCACCCTGCTCTCCAACGGTAAGGTAACGGTCACCGAGGTCGCCCGCTACCAGTTGCCCGCCACCTATCAGTATGTGGGAATCCCCAGGGCAGACAAAGATGCTTTCCTCGTGGCAGACGCCACCGGATGGGAGAACATCAACCTGCTGGAGGGAGAGGCCAACGTGTATTTCGACAACTCTTTCGTGGGCAAGACCATCCTCGACCCCAGCGAGTTGGGCGACACCCTCCACTTCTCCTTGGGACGTGACAACGGCATCCGCATCCAACGAACGAAGGTGGCAGAGAAATCCACCCGCAAACTACTCGCCTCATCACAAGAGCAGAACATGACCTGGCGCATCACGATAAAGAACACTCGCAACGAGGCCATCACCATGACACTCAAGGATCAGATTCCCGTCTCGCAAAACTCTGGCATCACCGTGACGACAGAGGAACTCAGTGACGGCAAGTTGGATAAAGAAAAGGGCATCATCACATGGCTACTGCATCTCCAGCCCAACGAACAGAAAGACCTGATTGTGGAGTATCGGGTGAAATACCCCAAAAACCGCAGACTCATCGTGGAATGAGCCCCATGGGAACAGGATCACCGGCCATATCACTACGCCCAACATCGACAATGACCATTAGAAAAAGGTTATAGAAGATAATTTCAAACAAAAAAAGGAACCGCTATAGCGATTCCTTTTTTTTTGCGGAAAGTGAGGGATTCAAACCCCCGATACCCGTAATGGGTATACCGGATTTCGAGTCCAGCGCATTCGATCACTCTGCCAACTTTCCAAATTGCGTTGCAAAATTAATCATTAGTTTTGTAACGGCAAAATTTTCGATGTTTTTTTTCGGATACAAAATATAGTATAAAAGGCTTTAACTTTGCAGCCTGTAATAAGAGTCCTCAATAATGAGGTTGTTGTGGTTGGACCATATTTTTTGATGGAGGGGTTCCGCTACGCTCCACCCCTGCATCATAGAATAAAATCAGAAAGCGAGTTGCTGGAGACGCTGGCGCAGGTTGTCGGCCTCCGATTTGCGGATGGCAAGTGTAATGGTGCAGGTATTGTCGAAAGTCTGGGAGACAATGCGTGGTGCAAGCAGTTTGACAATGCGCATGACATCATTCATCATGACGTAGGGGAACTCATAGGTGACCAGTTCCTCCACCTGCCTGACGACCGTCTGGCAATGTGCGAGCGCATCAGCCGCCGCCGACCGGTAAGCGACAATCAGCCCACCAGTACCGAGATTGACACCCCCATAATACCTCACCACGACGACAAGTATATTGGTGAGCGCCATACTGTTGATTTGTCCGAGGATCGGTTTGCCGGCTGTGCTGCTCGGTTCCCCATCATCGTTGGCACGAAACTCCTTACGCTCATGCCCCAACATATAGGCATAGCACACATGCCGTGCGTCGTAATATTTCGTGCGGTAGCTGTCAACGATTTCCTTCACCTGACCGACAGTCTCCACATGGTGAGCGAAGGCGAGAAACTTGCTCCTTTTCTCAGAGTAGAATCCCTCGCCTACGCTATCTGTAATGGTTGTGAATTCGTCGGCTGTCATGAAAGTTTATGGATGACAAGTCCAGAGCGCAGTTTTGGTTCAAACCATGTAGCCTTTGGCGGCATGATGTTGCCACTGTCGGCGATATCCATGATCTGTTTCATCGACACGGGATAGAGGGCAAGCGCCAACCGCATCTCACCACTGTCGACTCTCCGTTTCAACTCGCCCAGACCACGCAATCCCCCCACGAAATCGATACGCTTCGAACTGCGCAGGTCCTGTATGCCTAAGATCTCGTCGAGGATGAGTCGGGAGGAGATGTCCACATCCAGCACACCGATAGGATCGCTGTTGTCATAGGATCCTCTCTTGGCATTGAGTTTATACCAATGACCATCAAGATAGAGCGAGAACTCATGAAGCTGTTGTGGTTTATAGATGTCGGTACCCATATTCTCTACCGTGAAATGCTCACGCAGCGCCTTAAAGAACTGCTCCGGCGAGAGGCCGTTGAGGTCGGTGACGACACGATTGTAATCAAGGATGGTGAGTTGTGAGGCCTGGAAGCATACCGCCATGAAATAGTTGTACTCCTCATTCCCCTTGTGGTTGGGGTTCTGACGCTGTTTCTCAGCACACACGAGAGCAGCCGCTGCTGAGCGGTGATGCCCGTCGGCGATATAAAGATATGGAATCCGAGCGAACTCCCTGGTGATGACTGCAATGTCGTCGGTATCGCTGATGATCCAGAACTGATGGCGGAAGCCATCGATAGGAGCGATGAAGTCATACTCCGGAGTGGTATCGGCATAGCGGCTGATGATCCTGTCAAGCACATCATTGTCGGGATAGGCGAAGAACACCGGTTCGATGTTGGCATTATTGACACGCACATGTTTCATGCGGTCCTCTTCCTTGTCACGCCTGGTAAGTTCATGTTTCTTGATACGCCCCTGCATGTAATCATCCACATGAGCAGCCACGACAAGTCCATACTGCGTTTTACCGTTCATGGTCTGCGCATAGATATAATAATGCTCCTCATCGTCCTGAACGAGCCACCCCTTATCTTGGAATTTCTGGAAGTTCTCCGCAGCCCGCTGATATACTTTAGGGTCGTATTCCGACGTGCCCGGTTCAAAGTCGATCTCAGGTTTGATGATATGGTAGAGACTCATCTCATTGTCGCCCGCCTCCTGGCGTGCCTCTTCAGAGTTGAGCACATCATAGGGTCTTGACTCCACTTTCTCCACCAACTGACGAGGAGGTCTGACGCCTTTGAAAGGTTTTACGATAGCCATATTATGCGTTTTGATTTAAGGTATATTCTAAGAATACTGGATAAAAGGATGAAGATGACTGGTCAGAAATAAAGACCGCGAAAGTGTGCCATCACACTTCCGCGGCCGATATTGATCAAATTACTTGTTGACCTGGAATTTGGTGCATCCGTCTGCGAAGTAAGCATTGATCTGCTTGGCAGCAGCGATGCCCGCATTGATGTTGGCCTCAGCGGTCTGAGCACCCATTTTCTTTGGTGTGCTGAAATAGCGTCCCTCGAAAGCAGCGAACTCAGCATCAGCATCCGGTTTGATATCGGTGACAAACTTCAAATCAGTACGTTCTGCCATGAGTTGCAACAGTTCCGGTTCGTTGATCACCTCTTTTCTTGCCGTATTGACGAGGATACCCCCCTTGCGCATCTGTCCGACGACAGCGCGGTTGATGCTCTGCTTGGTCTCAGGTGTTGCAGGGATATGGAGGCTCACGATGTCACAGGTCTGGAAGAGTTCATCCTGGTTAGCGACAGCATGCACGCCAGCCTGTTCGATGACCTCTGCCGGGCAATAAGCATCATAGGCATAGATATCCATACCGAATCCTTTAGCGATGCGTGCCACATTGCGGCCCACATTTCCAAAAGCCAAGATACCCAGTTTTTTGCCCAAGAGTTCAGACCCAGCCTTTCCATTATAGAAACTGCGTACGGCATAGACGAGGAGTCCGAAAACCAGTTCAGCCACGGCATTGGCATTCTGTCCTGGTGTATTTTCCACGACCACCCCTTTCTCTTTGGCATAAGCGGTGTCGATGGAGTCGTAGCCAGCACCGGCACGCACCACGATTTTCAGTTGCTTAGCGGCATCGAGCACTTCAGGTGTAACTTTGTCAGAGCGCACGATCATCGCATCAACATCAGCCACAGCCTCGATGAGCTGAGCCTTGTCAGTATATTTCTCCAAGAGCAGGAGTTGGTGTCCGGCACCCTCTATTTCTTTTCTGATGCCATCGATGGCGACAGGTGCAAACGGTTTCTCTGTAGCGACTAATACTTTCATTTGATGATGAATTTGTATGTGTTGTCAATCAGGATTAATGCTGTGCCTCAAATTCCTTCATGCACTTGACGAGAGCCTGCACGCCCTCGATGGTCTGTGCATTGTAGCAGCTGGCACGGAAGCCGCCCACTGAGCGGTGGCCCTTGATGCCCACCATCCCTTGCGATGTAGCATACTCGAAGAAGGGCTTCTCGAGTTCTTTGTATTCGTCGTTCATCACGAAGCAGATGTTCATGAGTGAACGGTCCTCCTCCACTACGGTGCCACGGAAGAGTTTGTTGCGGTCGATCTCACTGTAAACGATCTCTGCGCGCTCACGTGCCAGTTTGTCCATGGCCTCTACGCCACCGTTGGCTTTGATCCATCTCAGTGTCTCGAGTGCGCTGTAGATAGGCACCACAGGAGGTGTGTTGAACATGGAACCTTTCTCGACGTGTGTGCGGTAGTCGAGCATGGTAGGAATCTGTCTGGGAGCTTTACCCAATGCCTCATCCTTGACGATGACAAGAGTCACACCAGCCATAGCCAGGTTTTTCTGTGCACCGCCGTAGATGCAGTCATATTTGGCCACATCGATAGGACGGCTGAAGATATCTGACGACATATCGGCGATGAGTCTGACGTTGACATCGAGATCTTTGCGTATTTCGGTGCCATAGATGGTGTTGTTGGTTGTGATATGCAAGTAGTCGACATCATCAGGACAAGTCCATCCTTTTGGGATGAAAGTATAATTGGCATCTGCTGAAGAAGCCACCTCGACCACCTCACCGAAGAGTTTGGCCTCTTTCATGGCTTTCTTTGCCCATGTGCCCGTATTGAGGTATGCAGCTTTCTTGATGAGGAAATTAAATGGAACCATACAGAACTCGAGAGAGGCACCACCTCCAAGGAAAATGACAGAATAGCCCTCGGGCACCTGAAGCAGTTCCTTGATGAGAGCCACAGCCTCATCGACCACTGGTTGGAAATCCTTTGCTCTATGGCTGATCTCTGCGAGAGAGAGTCCACTGCCGTTAAAGTCAAGGATTTGCTGAGCCGTTTTCTCAATCACCTCACGAGGGAGGATAGAAGGACCGGCATTGAAATTGTACTTCTTCATCTGATTGTTGTTTAAAGTTTGAAATAGTTGCCTATGATTATGAATTCTTTCAAGAAATTTTCAATACTTTCCGGGGTGAAATTTTGCGTGCGAAGTTAGTGGATTTTACTGAAAGGAGCAAATTATCTGCTTGGTTTTTCTCCATAGCAGTTTCATTTTAAGCACCTTAAAAGGTTATTCCATTTTAAAGATGGCCAAATTGCTATTTTCAGTTCGCAATTCGGGGTGTGTGCGCACACTATCTCAAAGGTTCCACCACGGTTCTGATACCTTTGATTTTTTGTCCTTTGGTATTTTCGAGCACCATACGAAGCCTTTCTCTTGCCACTGCAGCATAGGCATATCTGTCGTAGACATCAATCCTGCCCACCTCTGTTTTGTCAAGGCCACCGATTTTGCAGAGGAACCCCACGATGTCACCCTTGCTGATTTTATCCTTCTTTCCTTTACCGATATAGACAGTAGCCATTCTCGGTGATGCAGGCATCGGCAAGGTATCGGGTATGACATGTTCATCGGTCACCTCCCCCACATAATCGGGTAGTGTCTCCTCTGGTGAGAGGATGAAATAGGCCGCTCCGAGCGCCTGCCATCTGGCCGTACGCCCCACCCTATGCACATACTCCTCCTGTCCGAGAGGCAAATGGTAATGGATGATATTGGCCACATCGGGGATATCGAGTCCCCGTGATGCCAAATCGGTGGCTACGAGCACATTAGCCGACCCGTTGGAGAACCGGTAAAGAGCCTCCTCACGCTCCTCCTGCGCCAGTCCGCCATGAAAAGCGCTGGTAGTGAATCCCTGTTGCCTCAGGAACAGGTCTGTGCGCTCGACACTATCTCTGAAATTGAGAAACACGATGCTGCTGGCCTCCCCCAGTTCGCGCAGCAACCTGGCGAGGGTATGGAGTTTGTCTTTCTCGGGACTATTGACTACATAGACACTGACGCGGCGGGTCACCACCTGGCTCTTGTCAAGGAAATCCACCCATTCCGTATGTCGCATATTGACAAAATGCGGTATGGTGTCGGCATTGGTGGCCGAGAGGAGCACCCTTCGCCTCACAGCCGTGAGATAGTCCATCACCTTTCTCATCTCATCATGGAATCCCATCGCGAGACATTTGTCGAACTCATCGATGACGAGGAAAGCTACACCCGCCGTATCGACATTGCCTTTCTCGATATGGTCGTTGAGGCGTCCCGGTGTGGCAAAGAGCACCTGTGGCCGGATGCGTCTCATTTCGCGGTGCTCATCCATGGCAGGCCGTCCTCCATACACGCTCATGGCTCGCAGTCCACATCCCATGTCGCGCATGACGGTGACCGACTGCAGCGCCAGTTCACGTCCTGGCACGATGACCACCATCTGCAAGGCGTCGTTGCCTGCATCCAGACATTGTAGCAGTGGCAGGAGATAAGCCAGCGTCTTGCCACTTCCCGTAGGCGAGAGCACCACCACATCGCGGTCGGAGTCGGCAATGGCCTTTCCCACCGCCTGTTGCATCTCGTTGAGTTGGCTGAAACCCAATTTGGTTAATACTTTCCCGATATCCATATTGTCATTTCATTAGTTTTTGTCTGAGGGCATCTATTTCCTCAAACTCCTTGCCCTTGTTGAGATTGAGGTAGATCGCATAGAGAGCCGGCACCCACTTATCGGTCTGCGAGGGAGCCAGTTGTCGGAATCTCTCCATATATGGACGGCTTTTCTCGTAGAGTTCGTTGACCATCGCCCGTTTGTTTTTGTTGCGTCTCATCGATTTATCAAGCGCCACGGCCTGGTTGTAATAAGCCAGTCCCATGTTGCACTGTGCCTCGGGCATGCTGTCATTCAGGGCGAGGAGCCGCGATGTCACCGTGATACACTCGTCATACCGTTGTTCATTCAGCAAAGCCGAACTCTTGGCCAGCAGCACGATGGTGCTGTTGCTGTCATTAGCCAACGCATTGTTGATAAAAACCTCAGCAGAGTCGGCCATGGCGTGGCTGTTGTAGTAATCGATGAGCCGCGGAAAGAAGAACGGGTTATCAGGCGTCTCCAGACAGCCCCTCTTCAGCAAGTCGACATAAGCGGCCGTATCGCCCTTGAGCATTTTCATCTCAGCGGCATACTGGATGATATTTCCCAGATGTGCGGTATCTTGCTCCGCCAAGGTCTGGTGTTTCATCACCTCATCATGCTGTTTCAAGTGATAGGCCGCATAGAGCGCCCTATAAGCCGCAGTCGGCAACAAAGAGTCGCTGGCCGCATAGTTGTAGGCAGTGAAGAGCGGCTGCCGGGCGCAGTCGATATAGGAATCGTAGAATATGTAGGCTTTTTTGAAATCAAGTTTGCGCAGGAAAAAGGCGCCACCATTAAACAGATTGGGGCGTAGTGTGTGGAGCATCTGCGCATGATGTTCCCGATATTTGATATTGACCTTTCCCTTTTTGTCAGGAATGACCTCCACGCTGTCGAAAGCCTCGCAGATGTCGAAGAGTTTTTTTGCTGTAGTGAACAGGGAAGCGGTATCATACTTTTGTTTGAGATACAGTTTCTCGTTTCCCTGATCATACTGCATTTTCACGGCATCGAGGAGTGCAATCCAGACACGGTCGTTGAGCCGATAAGTGGAATCGCTCAACAATCCAGTCATCAGTTGTTCTGCCTTGTCAAGGTTTTTCCGGCTTTTGATATATGTCCTGGCCTGCTGCAAAGCCTTTCTCTGCGCCATCACGGCGAAGGGCAAGCATGCGATCAGTATAAAAACGTACAATCTTTTCATCCTAAAAATCTTCCGCTGAAATAGTTGGGTGAATGTTGAGAGTGCCCTTTCGTACCCTCAAGACACCTCAGAGGTGTCGTTGGAAAAATGCGATGCGGGTGTGCCAAAACCCTGATGAGATAACGATCTTGTTTTGACACACCCACGCCGCTATTAGAGCGTATCCGTATTAGTGCGTATCAGCTTCGGCAGCCTTTGTGCGAGGATCATCAGCACCATAGAGTTGGTAGCAGCAACGATAGAGGGGATATCCCCAGTTGGCTTTCTCCTTGCCGGGATCGAGTTGCTTAGCCTTCTCGAGGAATGCCTTTGCCTCCTCATAGATGGGATGAATCTGATCCAGGGCCTCTTTTGGCACGCGTCCGGTCTTACCAGCTGCACGGTTTTCTGCTGCAGAGGCACGGTCGAGCTGGCATGCGCCGAGATAAGTGAGGATCTGAGCGTTCTCAGGTTGCTGTGCGAGTGCCTTCTTGAAGTATTCCACAGCCTCATCGAGTTTCTGGTCCATCATAGCGTTCTGTCCTCTCACAGCCCATACGACGAAGTTGTTAGGATCGGTCTGGAGTTTCTTGTCAAACACCGAATTGAGCTCATTGGTCATCTTCAAGCCAGAATACATGTTGACGAGTGTTCCGAAGACGGTCTCGTTGTCGGGATTGGCAGCAAACTGTCCCTCGAGTTCCTTCACATAGTTGAGAGAGTCCTGACGTGTCTTAAGGCCTTCCTGTGTAACAGCCAGTTTGAGGTTGTTGGCATCCTTGGCAAACTTCTCATCCTTCATGGCAATGTCGCAATATTTGTGCACGCCTTTGATATCCTTGTTCTGATAAGCATAGACAGCAGCGTAATAAGCGATATTGTAGAGGTTCTCATCCGGAGTCTTGGCCACTTCTGCAGCGAAGAGCGGCATGTCATGTGTATCGACGTAGGAAGCCAGGTATTTATAGGCATTCTTGATGTCACCCTTCTCTTGGAAGAAGATACCACCATTGATGAGGTCAAGTCTCAAAGGAATGAGCTTTGCCACGTTGGAATCATGGAATCTAGGTTTCACCTTTCCTTTCTCATTGGGTTTCTGGTCGTAGACATCACACTCGATAGCGGCATCGTAAGCCTGTCCGAGAGCAGTGTAAAAACCGAGAGAGTCTACTGGCTCAAGTTTAGCACCCTGCATACCCTTGAGTGCCACGTTTTTATCCATGGCCGTTTTCTCTTTGGTTGCTTTGTCCATGGCCAGTTCCACGAGTTTGTTATAGGCCTTAGCCTTTTCTTCATCGTTGGCCAACTGTGAAAGAGTTGAATTCAGAAGCCCTGCAGCCTCAGCATACGACTTAGCTTTCAGGATTGACTTGAGGGCGGGAGAATCGCCCGCAAAGGCTGTGGAGGCAGCTACTGCCATCAAAGCCACAATCATCATTTTTTTCATAATCATTATTTTAAAAGGTTGATAGTTCAAAAAAATTATCACTAAAGATTGAATTATATTGTATTATTTTCTTCCTGCTTTTCATCATCAAAATCAGGCTCGTCCGCTTCTTCATCGAAATCAGGTTCGTCTTCATTGAAATCAGGCTCATCTATATCTTCATCGAAATCAGGCTCATTCTCCTCGGTATTAGGATGATGCTCGACCACCACATCCGGTTCGTTGTCCTGACGGATATTCTCACTCTTCTGAGCCCATTCGTTGCGGCTGATCTCCTCTACGGAAGCCTCGAGTTCAGCTCCCATCACCTTGCAGACGCTGGCGATGACATCATTTTTCTTGGTGAGGTTGATGAGTTTCACGCCCTGTGTGGCCCGTCCCATGACACGGCATTCAGCCACCGACAGTCTGATGACGATACCACTCTTGTTGATGATCATCAGGTCATGCTCATCGCTGACATTCTTGATGGCCACCACTCGTCCGGTCTTCTCGGTGATCTGCAGGGTCTTCACGCCCTTGGCGCCACGCTGTGTGATGCGGTAGTCCTCCACCTGAGAGCGTTTCCCAAAGCCATTCTCGCTGACCACCATGATCGTCTCTTTCTCCGCGTCGTTGATGACAATCATTCCTACGACCTCGTCATCGCCATCGTCAAGTTTCATGCCCCTGACGCCTGTGGCTACACGTCCCATCTGTCTGACCGTAGACTCATGGAATCTCACGGCACGTCCGTTACGGTTGGCGAGCACCAGTTCATTGCGCCCGTTGGTCAGTCTCACGTCAACCACCTCATCCCCCTCGAGGATATTGATGGCATTGACACCCATGGCCCTGGGATGGCTGTAGTATTTGAGGCAAGTTTTCTTGACGATACCCCTCTTGGTGGCAAAGACCACATAATGGTTGTTGAGGAAATCCTCATCGTCGAGTCCACGCAGCCTGAGGAATGCGTTGACAGAGTCATCCGCATCGATATTGAGCATATTCTGTATGGCCCTGCCCTTCGAGTCTTTTCCACCTTCAGGAATCTCATAACATTTGAGCCAATAGCATCTTCCCTTTCTGGTGAAGAAGAGCATGGTGTTGTGCATGGTGGCAGGGTAGATAAACTCGGTGAAGTCTTGTTCACGAGTGCGTGCCCCCTTACTGCCTACGCCACCTCTAGCCTGTCCGCGGAACTCGCTAAGCGGTGTGCGCTTGATGTATCCCAGATGGCTAACGGTGATGACCACGGGATCGTTGGGATAGAAGTCCTCCGGATTGAACTCCTCAGAGGAATATTTAATTTCTGTGCGTCGTTCGTCACCATATTTCTCCTTCACCTCGAGGAGTTCGTCTTTCATCACCTTCTTGCAGAGTTCCGGATCATCGAGAATAGACTGCAGGTATGCGATTTGGCGTTGCAGTTCATCATACTCAGCATGCAACTGGTCGACACGCAGGTGTGTGAGTTGGGAGAGGCGCATGTCGACGATAGCCTTTGACTGCAGTTCGTCGATGTTAAACCTCTTTTCCAAGTTACGTTGTGCGTCAGACGGTGTGCTGGAAGCGCGTATGATGTGCACCACCTCATCGATGTTGTCGCAGGCGATGATGAGTCCTTCGAGTATATGCGCTCTCTCCTGAGCCTTGCGCAAGTCGTATTTGGTGCGCCGGATGGTGACATCATGGCGGTGCTCGACGAAATAGCCTACACACTCTTTGAGTGAGAGCAAGCGAGGTCTTCCTTTCACCAATGCGATACAGTTGACAGAGAACGAGCTCTGCAATGCGGTCATCTTGAAGAGTTTATTGAGGATGACATTGGCATTGGCCTCTTTTTTCACATCGACGACGATGCGCATGCCCTGTCTTCCCGACTCATCGTTGACATTTGAAATGCCCTCGAGTTTGCCATCTTTCACGAGATCAGCGATATATTCGATGAGCTGAGCCTTATTGACACCGTAAGGAATTTCGGTGACGACAATCTTGTCATGGCTGTCGCCGCTCTCGATCTCCGCTTTTGCCCTCATGACGACCCTACCCCTTCCGGTCTCATAGGCATCTTTGACGCCCTGAATGCCGTAGATATAAGCCCCCGTGGGGAAATCCGGAGCCTTGATGTATTGCATCAGGCCCTCGGTATCGATGTCGGGGTTGTCGATATAGGCACAGCAGCCGTCGATGACTTCTCCGAGGTTGTGGGTAGGGATATTGGTAGCCATACCCACGGCGATGCCGTTGCCACCATTGACGAGCAGGTTGGGCACTTTGGTAGGCATGACAGATGGCTCAGTGAGCGAATCATCGAAGTTGTTGTCCATGTCGACCGTCTCCTTGTCAAGGTCATCCATGATATGCTCACCCATCTTCGAGAGTCGGCATTCCGTGTAACGCATGGCAGCCGGAGAATCGCCGTCCACACTGCCGAAGTTACCTTGTCCGTCGACGAGCGTGTAGCGCATATTCCAGTTCTGCGCCATTCTGACGAGCGCTCCATAGACAGAGCCGTCGCCATGAGGGTGGTATTTACCGAGCACCTCACCCACGACGCGGGCACATTTCTTATAAGGTTTGTCGCTGGTATTTCCGATTCCCAACATACCGTAGAGGATTCTGCGGTGCACGGGTTTGAAGCCATCTCTCACATCGGGCAGTGCACGCGCCACGATGACCGACATGGAGTAGTCGATGTAGGACTTCTTCATTTCCTCCTCAATATTGATTCGGATGATTCTGTCCTGGTCAAAAGTCTGATTTTCGTCCATTATTTTGTGTCAATATTCATGAATGAGGGAGCATCCCTAAATCGCCATAAAAGCCATTTCCTTGCGTTCTGAGCAACTTTGCCCCTTTTTCAAGGTGTAAAATTACGACAATTCTAGGAGTTGGGAAAACAAATAGGCGAAAATATTCACAAAATTAGAATTTATTAAAAGGTAAGCCCTGAAAAAAGTCATAAAAGACGTTTTTCAGGGCCTATCAAGAGTTATAAGGTGTGACCTACTATCTCACAGTATGCGCATGGGCCATTGTTCATTTTCTGTGCATGAAGTTCATCGGCGGCATGGCTGCTTTTCTCATGGCCTGCCGGTGGAATTTTCCTTCCGCCCGGATAAAGTCATAAAGTTTGCTAGCCGAGATGATGGTGAGGAACCGCGCATGATAATTGGACTGCAGTTGTTTGATCTCCAGTTCGAGGCGGTCGATTTCCATGACGGCTTTCTTGCACTCCTGTTCCTCGGCCGGTTTCATTCTTTTGAGTTCTCGTATTTTGTCAAAAAGCTCCCTCTGCTTGTTGTTCATCTCGTCATAGAGGGGGAAGATTTTGGCAGCCTCAGCGGGTGTGAGGCATGCCTGGACAGTGATGAACTGCTCCAGGTCAGCCTTAAACTTGGCCGGGTTGAATTGCGGTCTTCCCTGAGCGGCGACATCAGTAGCCATACAAAGGGCGATCCAAAGGATCAAGAAGAGTTTTTGTGCGTGAGTGTTCATATTTACCAGTTTATCATTCACCAGTAGTCATTCTGAAGCGATTATTCTCCAGAAAGATAGGCATAGAGTTCATAATTGTCGGCCATGATATAGTCGGCCATGGCATCAATCTCATGGTCGGCTGTGGTGGTAGCCACCTGCGCGGAAGTCTCCTGGCTTTGGGTACTTTCTTTGGTGTTGTTCTGGAAGTAAATACCAGCACCGAACAAGGCCCCCACGACAGCTGCTGCTGCAGCATACGCTCTCCAAGCCTCCCATCCTTTCCGTTTTGGCGTGGCTGGTGTCATCATCACCACCTCGTTCTTCGGGATGGCGCTCATGACCTGTTCTGTCAGCGTGTCAAAGTAGCCGTCAGGAACCTTGAACGGGTTGACGCGGCTATCCATAGGTTTTTCTTTCATGTGGTACATTAGTTATCTTTATCTTTATGACGTTTCAGTAGTTTAAAAGTTTAAGAGATATTGCATTTTTTTTCTATTTTGTACCAATTATCTCTATTTTGAGTCCATATTCCCTATTTTGTGCCCAAATAGAGAAAGATCATGCCCAAGAGGACGAGCTTGAGGTCTGCCACCTTGCTTTTGAGGTCACGCTCATGGAAGATCGTTCCAAAGGGCGTCAATAATCAGTCTCTAGATGGGCCTCTGGCGGATAAGTGATTCTCTGCAGGAAGAGAGCATGTGCCGGCATACTTTCTCCTGCGTTGGTACGTTTCCCGCTCTCGATGATGATCCGGAACGCTTCGAGCGATATGCGGTGTCGCCCCACATCGATGAGCGTGCCCACCACGGCCCGCACCATGTTGCGGAGAAAGCGGTTGGCCGTGATCACAAACCTGTAACTATGGTCGCCCGTCTGTTCCCAACGGGCCTCTGTCACATGGCACAGAGTGGTCTTCACATCCGTATGACTTTTGCAGAATGAGGCAAAATCGTCGTATGTTGTAAGGATCCTGCCCGCCTCATTCATCAGTCCAAAGTCGAGAGGACAGTGCAACAAAAACGAGTATTGTCGGAGAAAGGGATCCTTTCGGGTATGCACATTATAAAAATAGGTGCGTGAGACAGCGCTGAACCGGGCATGGAGATCATCGCTTACCCGTTTCACGTCATTGACAGCGATGTCGCGTGGGAGGATACGTCCAAGCCGATAAGTCATCTGCCGGCAATCGATTTCCTGGTCAGTATCGAAATGCGCCACCATCATCGCAGCATGCACACCGGCATCAGTGCGCCCAGCCCCCACGACAGCCGTGTCGTCTCTCAACAGGATAGAGAGCGCCCGCTGCAACTCAGCCTGCACTGAGTGGCCATTGGGTTGCACCTGCCATCCATGATAGGCAGTGCCATCGTACTGGAATATGATAAAGTAACGTGCCATCAACAAAAAAGCGCATCCCGCATCCGCGGTTACGGCTGCAAAAGTAAACAAAAGAAATGAGAACACCAAAAGAAATGAAAGTGTGCATCAAGGAGATGGGAGTAGAAAAAAATAAAGCGCTACGACCTTCACAGACAGCAGCGCTCATTTCCAAGAAAAATTACACTCTATTGATTATAAAGCCTAATACCTAAAACAATTGGAGAACATTATTTTTGTTCTGCAAATATATACATATTCAACTTGAAATAAAAACTTGTGGCAGACTTTTTTTTAGATATTTGCAAGTTATTTCTTTTTGAGAAAAATACATCGCTGAAATAGACAAAAATGAGGATAAATTAGCTTTCGCAACCCACATACTGGGCTCAAGACAATCATTTTACCAAGTACATGAAGCCCTGCGGTCCCTGGGCGGGGAATTGGTAGGTGAAATTCACGTATTCGGGTTTTCTCTTGGTCACCGTATCCACAATCTTTGCCACCTGCTCATCACTGAGTTTCTTCAGATCGAGTTGGTAAGTATCAGAGCCATCTTCGGTTGCCATTGCCACGCTTTTGTTGAAACTCAGACTGATGCCATCCTCCGAATCATTGATGACGATGCTTTCGGCCTGATCATCGATCAAATTGCTGTCAATACAGTAAACGACCGGGATGGCTAAGATACCGTCGTTGATCACACCCACTTGGAGGGTCTCTCCCTCGAGTTCATTATACTCATCGATCAGCACGATATTCTTGTACTTGCCTTCCTTTATCACCCGGCATTTCAAGCCGACTTCCTCTTCCATCATTTCCATCATGTCAGCATTAATCGGTGCGGTTTCAATGTCTCCGACACTGGCTTTTTGAATGTAAGCGCTCTTAATATCACACCATTTGCTAAGAACACTTACCTTATAGAAATCGCCTTCCTCGCCGAGGACAGGAAATACACGGCCTTCCCAAGTTATGATATCTGTGCTTAATTCGAACCCAGGCTTTTCTGGTTGGTCGGACCATTGGTAGACAATCTCACAAAAGTCGCTCTCGCAGTCTGCCTCATCCCATCTCATCAGAGTAGGACTGTTGGTGTCAGCTTTCTTATAGAGTCCTTGATCAGACTTGGTCACCACCACGAATTTCTGGAATGGCGGAGCGGAAAGGTTGATCACACTTTCTTTCTTCGCTGTAGTCTCGGCCGTTGCCTCAGCGTTTTCAGCTTTCTCAGCAGTCTTTTTGTCACTACAATTTGCAGTCATCGTGGGGAGCAGCATGCCAAGCACCACAAGCATCCCCATTTTAATTGTTTTCATCATTGTTTATCCATTGTTTAAGAGTGAATATACCACGTTTATGGTTGAATATTTAAGGTGTGTGCTATTCATACTGTTTATCTATATAGCCGTATTTGATAGCTCCACCTAAACTTATTTTTTGAGAGCGATATTGTAATTGTAGTATTTCTTATTGCCCGTGATGTCCTCTATGACACGGATGAACGGCGGGAACTTGACCGACTCATCGGAGGCAACCCCTTTTGTCTCAAGGATCATCAGTCCGTCGATAGGTTTCAAGAACGTATCCAGTTCAAAATACTGTCCTTTCCAGATAAAGCTCTTCCTCACCTTCACAATGGTCTGGCGGTAGGGATCAGCCTGCTGCAGCAACGAGTTGTAAAGGTTGTTGGAGATTTGCCGTTCTGTCTGGAGGCATTCGGTGTCAGAGATCGGTGTCTTCGCCGTATGCACGTTGACGTATTTACCCTGCCATCCTCTTCTTCGCAGTCTCACCTCGCTCCCCGGTTCCGATACGAGATAAGTCTGTGTGATCTCGCTTACGATGCACTCGGGCAGTTCACCGACCACCTCAACGATATACTTGCGCTCCTCCTCGATGGGCTGTGGCAAACCGAGCACGAATGAGATTTCCTTGATGACGCGGTTGATCTTTTTCTCGAAGTCCTCGTGGTTGTTGATGACCCTGAGATGTGTATGTCCTGTCCAGGCAGCGATGACCTTTTTGTCGAGCAACCTGGCCAACCGCAGTCCCTCATCATCCATTTTCTCGTAGCGCTGTGCGTTGGTGCTGGTGGTATAGAACTGTTCTGCCCCGTCGGCAGCCGAGACGAGATGCAGCACGGCGTCATAGCGATGGTCACGCAGTTGGGTGGTGCTGGTCCCCAATGATTCGGTGATTTCCTCCCACATCTCAGGAGTCATGTAGGCAGAGATGTCCATCGTGCCACGGTCGCAGACGATGAGTGTCGGCTCATGGCATTCCTGCGCCATCCGCAGGAATTTGTCTTCAAGAGCCATCTGGATCTCAAGTGTGGCTTTCTCTCCCTGATAGAAGAGCCCTTTGTTGTCGGTGAGATAGTTCATTCCTGCCTGACTGAAGAGCGTAGGCACTTCTGGAATAGTGAAAACTTTGTAACCGAGACTGGAGAAGTGCTCGATGACCCTTACGAGTGCAGTTGTCTTTCCTGCACATGGTCCACCCGTCAGGACGATTCTCTTGATGTCTTTATTCATAATTGTAGAAGATTGTTGCGGAAAAAGTCATATCATGATAGCAGAGACTGCTGAGCCAGACGGCGCAGGAGTTCAACAAACACCTTCCAGATGTCGCTGATGGTGCTCAGTTTCACCCGTTCTGACGTGGAATGGGGCTCTACGATTCTCGGTCCGATACTGGCAATCTGTATGCCCGGATATTTCTCGACGAAATAGCCCGCCTCAAGAACAAAATGCATGGCCACCATCTTTGGGCGCCATCCCAAGAGGTCTTGGAAGACATCGGACGTCATCTTGATGAAAGGCGCCTGTTGGTCTTCACGCCAGGCAGGAGCGTCCATCAATGTCACGGACGAGCCACCGGCCTCGGTGAAAGCCTGTGCGATCTCGGCAGCCACCGCCCGTTTCTCATCATCGTTGAAACTGCGGGTATGTGTGGTGACGATCAACTGGTCGCCATCGAGATAGAGACGTCCCACATTATTAGAAGTCTCTACGGTATCAGGCATGTCGTCACTCATCTTGATGACACCTTGCGGCAATTGCTCCAGACAGGTCATCCATCTTTGGAAACTGTCATCGCTGATGACCGTATCACATGGATTCACCTTCTCGACATGGCATCTCACGTCAGGATCAGTCTCTCCATATTCCTCTGCGATCCATTCATTGAAGGTATCCTCCTGCTGTTTGACAAATTCTGCCGCCTCGCCGGAAGGCACGGTGATGATCATCTGTGCCGAGGAAGCGATCGACGCGTTGGCCTCCCCCACGTCAATGGCGGCGAGCAAGAGGTCGAACTCATTATAAATAGCGGAGAGCACTGCCCAAGCCATCATCACAGCACTGGCCCTACCCTTGTTGATATCGACACCCGAATGTCCTCCCTTGCCACCAGTGATGGTGATACGGTACCATCTGCGCTTCCCTCCGGGCGCCTTGATGACCTCCATGGGCAAGCGATGCTGCTGCAACAGCGCACCAGCGGCTCCGGTGGTGATGGTGTCGTAGTCTTCAGAATCCAGGTTGATCACTTTCCTTCCTCGGATGAAGTCGAGTGCCAGTCCTGCAGCCCCCGTCATGCCATCCTCCTCATTGGTGGTGGTGATGACCTCTATCGGTCCGTGCACGATACTGTCGTCATCGAGCATGGCAAGAGCCATCGAGAGACCGATACCGTTGTCGGCTCCCAGTGAGGTGCCCTCTGCGCGCATCCATTCCCCGTCGATCTTGGCCACGATCGGATCGTTGAGCGGGTCTTCCATGCCCACGCACACCATATCCATGTGATTAAGCACGACGATGGGCTCAGCCTTCTCATATCCAGGCGTAGCCGGTTTTCTGATGACCACGCAATGCTGCTCATCACGCTGATAATCCAGTCCGCGCTGCTCAGCAAACTGGCAAAGGAAGTCAGCCACGCGCTCCTCATGGTGCGATGGACGCGGTATCTGATTGAGTTGTCTGAAAATACGCATGACAGCCTCTGGAGCAGGAAAAGGATGATTGGATTGTTCCATAATATGAATGCTGATTCTGATGATGATTAGTTGATATGGCAAAAATAAACAAAACCTCTGACAACACAAAACAAAGAAGCCAATTTTTATTTTGACGATGTAAAAAGAGGATGTTTATTTGCCTATTACGGGAGAAAAGTGTAATTTTGCACCCTAAACAGAAAGGACGCATCGAAAACGACATGAATTCCCAGCTTAAGGCCCTGATACTTTTTGTGGTGACTTTTTCAGCCATCTTTTTTTATGCCCAATCGCCAGTGGGCGTGACCTTCGCCAAGCAACTTCTTCGCAAGGTGGACCTGGCAGCCCTTCTCCCCCAAGCCCCCGACACCACACAGATGGTGGAGGTAGAGGTGAAACTGGCTCCCGACTCCACAGCCCAGCGATTTCTTTTTGTGGGCGACTCGATGGTGGAGCCACTCGCCTACCGTTTCTATGACTATTGCAAGGAGAGCGGCGACACGATGTATGCCGTCACCTGGTATGGCAGCACCACGAAAGCGTGGAGCGGCGAGACCCTCGATTATTTCATCCAGGAGGCCCGCCCCACATTTGTCATCTACTGCATGGGCAGCAACGAGTTGTATTCCAAAAACCTGAAGAGTATCAACGAATGTCTGAAACTGATGAAAGAGAAGGCCGGCGACTGTCCGTGCATCTTCATCGGTCCTCCCAACACGAAACCTGATGAAGGATTCAACGATGAGATAGCGAAGGTCTTTGGGAAGAAAGGGTATTTTGACTCCCGAAGCATCGAGATGGAGCGCCGCAGCGACCATCTTCACCCGACGATGATCGGCGCCCGCACTTGGATGGACGAGGTAGCGTTATGGATGGCGAGTGACAGTTGCCTCCATCCTGTGGTGCTCAATAAGCCCGAAGGTAAGCCCTCCATCCGAATTGAACATATCGAAGTGATGCCGGTGAAGGACAAAGGCCGCCGGCTGCGGAACCCTAAGTCATAACTGCCATCAGAATGCAGGTCACCGACTATATATCCCATTTTCTCTCTGGCCCTGACAGCACATGGTCGTTTGTGTCGATACCATTTGCTGTAGCATTCATCGTGTTTTTCGGGATATACATATACCTCAGGCGACAGTCAAGACGGCTGACCCTCGGTTATGTGATCATCTTCAGCATGCTGTTTGCCTACAAAGCCAACGGCGTGCTCATGGTGCTTTTGCCACTCACCGCCCTGTTGTCGTATTACATGACCCGCCGGATGGCGATGGAGTCCGACAGCCGCCGCAAGCGATGGATGTGGGCTACGGTATGCGTCGAACTGGCACCATTGCTGTATTACAAGTACACCAACTTCCTGCTCGACATCCTTCACGACCTCACGATCAGCAACTTTGGCCCATTGTCCATCATCCTCCCTGTGGGCATCTCCTTCTACACCTTCCAAGCCATCAGTTACACGGTGGACGTCTATAAACAGCGGTTCACCGCAGAAGTCGACCTGCTGGAGTATTTCTTTTACCTGACCTTCTTTCCCCTGCTCATAGCAGGACCCATCACCCGTGCCGAGACGCTTCTCCCCCAGGCGCAGCACCGCCGCCACATCAACGACACGATGGTTTATGGTGGTTTATGGCTCATCATGAGCGGTCTGGTGAAAAAAGCACTGATCGCTGACTATATCGCCCAGTACAACAACTGGATTTTTGATGACCCCACCGGTTATTCGGGTTTTGAGAACCTGATGGGTGTGCTTGGCTATACCCTGCAGATCTACTGCGACTTCTCCGGCTACAGCGACATCAGCATCGGTATCGCATTGCTGTTGGGATTTGAGTTGAAAGAGAATTTCCGCTTCCCCTACCAGTCACTCAACGTGCAGGAGTTCTGGCGCCGCTGGCACATCTCGCTCTCCACCTGGTTTCGCGACTATGTCTACATTCCCCTTGGCGGCAACCGCCGTGGTCTGGTGCGCACCTACATCAACAATTTTGTCACGATGCTGATAGCCGGTCTGTGGCACGGAGCCTCATGGATGTTTGTCATCTGGGGAGCGCTGCATGGTTTTGCCCAGGTGGTGCACAAGATGAGCAAGCCCTGGCTCGACCGACTGCCCGACCGCTGGTGGGTGACGTTTCCATGTTGGTTGATCACCTTCATCTATGTGTCGGTGGCATGGGTGTTCTTCCGTTCGCCCGACCTGTCAACCGCCTTCACCATCCTTGGCAAGATTGTCGGCGATTTCAGTCTCTCCTATCTCGTTCCGTTTGTGGAAACCCGCATGACATGGACCGTCTTCGTGGTGCTCGGCTTCGCTCTCCATGCTGTCCGTCAGCGCCATGTCGACAAATTGCGGAAGTTCTATGTCGACACACCTTGGACACTGAAACTCATCTTGCTCTTCATTGTCCTACAGTTGGTGATCAACTATCGTCTGAGTGACATCCGTCCCTTCATTTACGCACAATTCTGACCCACCTCATCATGAAACGGTTTTATTCACTGGTGTTTTCGCTCCTGCTGAGCACCATCCTTCCTTTGAGTGCCTCCACTTTTGTTGGTGCCACCGATCCTGGTTTTGCCTATGTCGGCAGGATCAGTTGGCAGACGGTGGAAGGAGCCGCCGTATGGACCTATCCTGGCGTTCAGGTGCATGCCACTTTCACCGGCACCTCCGCCTCGATGAAGACCAATACCGACTGCGGCTATTTCATGGTGGAGGTAGACGACCTGCCCGCCAAGAAGGTGGAAGTGCTGAAAAACAAGGAAGTCACCCTGTTGGTCAATGGGTTGGACGCAGGTGAGCATCGTCTGACACTGACCTATATCATCGAAGGGATGTATAAGAAACCCACCTTCTATGGCCTTTTTCTCGACGACGGTTGCGGTCTCGGTCCTCGTCCCGTTTTGCCTGAGCGAAAGATCGAATTCATCGGCAATTCCATCACCTGCGGTTATGGCATCGAAGGCAATGGCACGGAGAAGAAATTCCTTTTCAGCAAACAGAATTTCTATCATACCTACGCCGCCAAGACCGCCCGCGCACTGAATGCCCAATGTCAGGTGTGCGCCCGCAGCGGCATCGGCATCTACCGCAACTACGCAGGGAAGATTCCCGATGAGATCATGCCCAACATCTATCCTCAGACGTTTTATGCCACCAGTGGTGAGCAATGGGACTTCTCACGTTTCCAGCCCGACGTAGTATGCGTAAACTTAGGCTGCAACGACACCTCCGTGGGCAAATACGACAAGGAGTTGTTGAAGGAGGCCTTCAAACGGTTCACCCAGACGCTCCGAGGTCATTATCCTCAGGCAAAGATTGTCTATATCATCGGTGCCATACGCGCCTCATCCCGTCTGTATGACATCCGTGAGGCCCAGGATGCCGCCATTGCAGATGCCGCCGCTCATGGTGACCATGAGGTATACCGCATGGACTTCACGCCCGATGACGGTTCGTTGGGCATGGGATCGCAAGGTCATCCCTCCATGCGCCGGCATGCCTTGATGGCCGAAGAACTGACTACCTTTTTGAGGCAATTGATGGGCTGGGAGTAAATCCAATATTTGTTTTTGCAATCAGGTGCACGTTTTTATGATGAAGCGGGTTCCGCTGCGCTACAATGCTGATTCACCCATTGAGTCTTGGATGCGATATACATTTGTGACATCCGCAAAATGCTTATAATCAGGAGTTTATTATCTATTGGCTTCATCTAATATGATAGACAAACTACCATAAGGTGTTGTTTTTCTTTAAAAAACATCTTATCTTTGTCAATAAATCGAGGCCAATGGCATGAAACACCTATTCTATTTTTATTGGATGCTATTTTTCCTTTTGGTCACCCACTCATGTGGCCATTCAAGGCAGCAAGAACCCTACGACGGTAAAGACTCCACCACCGTAGTGAAGGAGCTGTTTGACACGAGCCAAAAACTATACGACGACCATGACACCGACAGTGCACTCGCTCTGATGCTCACGGCCGCCGACTATGCCCGGGGATGCCACGACCCACAAGTCAGCTACCGGCTCTTCAAGACCCTGTCGGCTGTTTATGAGAAAAAGAATCTGTTTCACTTGCAAGAGAAATACCTGCTCAGGCAGTTGGAGTCTGCCCATGCAATGAACGATGCCGGCAAGATAGCCCACACCCTTTTCACATTGGGCGTGTCGCGCTATACCCAAGAAGACAACGACCAAGCCCTCTCCTATTTAGACCAAGCCTATCGACAGGCTCCGAAAGACTCTGCACAACTACGCGCCAAATGCCAGTTGATGCGCTGCCAAGTGTTTTTGCAAACAGAAGCCATCGACTCAGTGGCTTCCTCACTCCGTCAAGCCCATGCCATCTATCCCCCTATCGCCCAAGAGGAGATCTATCATCTCTCGGAAGTATATATGCTGAACAACACCGGACATGACGATGAGGCGGAAAAGAAAATCAACCTGTACGCAAGCACCGACAGTCTGTATGCGAGAATAGAAGAACTGAGCCTCTTGCAGAGCATCCATGAGCGACGGGGACAGACCCTGCAAGCACTCCATGATGCCAAACGGCTTCTCGAGCTCAACGACTCCGCAGCCCAGCGCGAGGCCTCAGAGGCAACCATCAGGATTCACCAGCTGCAACATGAAGAGCAGATGAAACTGTCTGCTGCACGTCAACAGACGATGAAAGCACAGTCACAGGCACGGATGTGGGGGATCCTGGCCGTCAGCGCCATGGTGCTGGCAGGCGCAGTGGTCGCCATCGTGGTGTTTCGCCGGAAGGCGGTTGCAGCCCATCAAGCCGAACTTGAAGCGCTTCGGCTTGCCGAGGATGCCCAAAGCAGTGAGGCAGAGGTCCGGGCACTCAACGAAGACTTGCAAAAGCGGTATTACGAACATCTCTATGCCATTCTCTTGCCCATTCTCAATGCCAAGCGTACCCACACCGGCCACATCGACCTAAACGAAAAGTCATGGAAGCTGATAGAGGAGAACACCAATCTGGTGCTACCCAAATTCACCCATCAACTGCGCAAGAACCACACCTCACTGAGTGATGAAGATGTACGCTTCTGCTGTCTGGTGGCTATGAAAGTGCCCAATCCCGTCATAGCCAACATCTACTGCATAGCTCCCTCTTCCGTGGCTGTTAGGAAGCAACGCATGAAGCGCAAACTCGAAGAGAGCATCATGAACGAGACCTTGGAAACCTATCTGTCAAAATATAGTCTATGAAAAGATATCTCATACTCTTACTGTCGGCGCTGCTGATGTCGGTGAGTCTTCCCGCCCAGGAGGTGTGGCGTGAGGGCACACGATGGGAAGTGGAATGCTATGACGAGGAGAACGTTGTCCATCTCATCTTTGAACTAAAAGGACACACTGTATTGGACGGAGTGGACTATCTCAACCTCATTGATGTGAATAAAGGCAGCACCATCGGATTCGTACGCTCTGAGAGAGGCGACACCTTGGTCTATGCCCGACTCTGTGCAGAAACCATCACTGATGAGTTTGTGCTCTACGACTTCAGCGCCTTTGAGCCAGGAGGCTATTTCCACTATTCCCAATGGGATGGCACCTATAACGACACCATCCCCCTCCTCTCAACAGAGACCGACACCATCAAGGCAGAAAACCTGACCTACTATCATGACGTGATAAAAGAAGGAGATATCCTGCCTTGTTGGAATAACATATTATTCAAGGTGGGATGCATTGACGGGCCGATGGCTTACCTATATGACCCTTTATCGGCACTTCCAAGCCAAACCGAAGCGACCTCAAAGCCCAAGCGCAGGAATGTGAGCCACACTGTGCTCCAACTGGCGGGAAGAGAAGTGACCCTGACACCCAGTGGCATCATAGCCATCCAGACACACCATTCTCCTACCACCGAATGCTATAATCTCATGGGAATACGGGTCATACCTGTTCAAAAAGGCATCTATATCATCAACGGGAAAAAATACCTCAAATAAAAACACTAACACAAAATGATATGAAAAAGCTATTGATCCTAATCGGTTTTCTGCTGTCAACCATTTGCATGAGGGCACAAGACAGTGCACAACCACTTGAGTCTATTTACCAAAAGCTCTCCTTCACTTTGTTCAACAAAGTGGCCAAAGACATCAATGAGAATGCCATATTCTCTCCATTCTCAGCACAGATAGCCCTCTCGATGCTTGAAAACGGAGCCGCCGGCAATACCCTTTCCGAGATACAAGAAGCCCTTGGCACCACCGGTTATGACATGGAACAGGTGAACGCCTACAACCAGATGCTGACCAAGCAGCTCACCTACCGGCCACCCTTTGAGTGGAATCCCCAATGGGGACAGGAAGAAGAATGCAGAGAAGCATACGACGCCACCTACCCGAAATGCGAGATTGCCAATGGTCTATGGACAAGATATGGGGTCACGATGCATGACGGTTTTCTCAACGACCTCCGTACTTACTATGATTCAGAAACGGATCAGGTGGATTTCGGATTACAGGAAGACATTGACAAGATCAACCAATGGGTAAGCGACAAGACACACCAGTTGATTCCATCGATCATCAATGAGCCCAATAGTGACATGTGGCTATTGCTTGCCAATGCCCTTTATTTCAAAGGCTCTTGGACCATCGCCTTCAGCGAGACAGACACCCATCCTGAGGATTTCCATCTGATCGACGGCACAACGGTCAACGTAGACATGATGCAATCAAGCGACAGTTACAAGACCTCCACCACCCAGGATTTCAAGACAGTGACCCTACCCTATGGAAGAAGCAACTTCTCGATGACCATCTTCTTACCCATCGATGCGCAAACATTCCCCCCACTGACATTTGATGCCTGGCAAACAGCCATCAACAACAGTGAGCATCGCAATATCCAACTGCAAATGCCCAAATTCAGCATAGAAGGGCAATATGAGCTCAATGAAGTCTTAAAAGAGATCGGCATCCATGAAGCATTCCAAATGAAGGCCGATTTCAGCAAGATGACAGACAATAGAGGAGGCATCAACCGTGTTTTCCAGTTTGCCAAGATTGTCGTGGACGAGAAGGGCACAGAAGCGGCAGCTGTCACCGCCATCGAAGCTACAGAATCCATACCTCCAGAAGCAGACGAAGCCTTTGTCATCAACCATCCGTTCTATTTCACCATCGAAAACAACGTCACTCACACGGTGCTGTTCATGGGGCGCATGGCTCAAGTGCAAAAGTCCAACAACTCTCCCAGTGGCATAATGGATAAGCCTGTGATGCAACCAACCACCCGCCATCAGATCTACGACCTGTATGGACGAAAGCTTCAGCAAATCCCACAAAAAGGAGTCTACATCCAAGACGGGAAGAAATACGTGAGATGAAAAGAAGCAGCGTCTGCGCTGTCAGCAAGCGGACAGCCTATGTCACGATGGTCATCGCATGGGTAGCTGCATTCGTGCAGATCGCCTTGGGCAACTTTCACAATGACTACGCACGAAAGGAACTGACCGTCACGCTGCTGTTCTATATCGTCATGAACATGGCCTATTGTGTGAAACTGAAGCAGGCATCTCTTCTCGATGTCTTCATTGTCGCCATCGGATTCGTGTTACGTATCGTAGCCGGCGGACTGGCCACCGGTATCATTTTGTCACATTGGATAGTGCTCACTACTTTTTTGCTGGCACTCTTTTTGGCCCTGGCCAAGCGCCGCGATGACGTAGCCATCTACGAGGCCTCTGGCATCAAAGTACGGAAGAAAGTGGAGCACTACAACATGGATTTTCTCAATCAGTCGATCGGCATTTTAGGCAGTGTCACCATTATGTGCTATATTCTTTATACGGTGTCAGATGATGTGGTAGCGCGCATAGGCAGCCCATACCTCTATGCCACCTCATTTTTTGTACTGGCAGGCATTTTACGGTATATGCAGCTCTCCTTCGTCAACCAAAAGAGCGGTAGCCCCACAAAAGTGCTGCTGCACGACCGTTTCATTCTGATGTGTGTCGTTGGTTGGATTGCGTCATTTGCGATCATTCTCTATATGTGAACGATTTTTTCAAGGATATATAAATGATTTTTCCCCGTGGATATATAAACGATTTTCCCATGGATGAGACCTACCGACAGCAAGAGAAAAGAAACGTTGTGGCTGCTTTCGACTTCGATGGCACATTGACGACAAAAAACACGCTGATAGCGTTCATCCGCTTCACCCATGGGCGGTGCCGACTGTTTTTGGGGTTTCTGCGCCATACCCACTGGCTATTGATGATGAAAATGGGGCTCTACCCCAACTGGAAGGTGAAAGAGAAGGTCTTCAGTCATTTCTATAAGGGTATGACGCATGAGCAATTTATACTGTGGGGACGCAGTTTTGCCGATGTAGCCGAGACGGTATTGCCCCCCCAAATGGTTGAGACACTACGCCGGCATCAGAATGAGGGTCACATGGTGTGTGTGGTCACGGCCAGCATCGACGAATGGGTGCGCCCCGTTTGCGAACGACTGAATATCAGCAGGTTGATTGCCACACGAATAGAGCTCTCTGCTGACGGCAGATTGACGGGACGTTTTCTGACGCCCAACTGCTACGGAGCTCAGAAAGCATCAAGGTTTCTGGAGGTCTACCCTATGCGTCAGACCTACCTGCTCTACGTCTATGGCGACAGCAGAGGAGACAAAGAATTGCTCGCCCTGGCCGATAAAGGTTTTCGAATAAAAAGAATTCGCAAAAATGCTAATTAATTTGAAAAGAATCATTCCTCAGATTCTCCATCCGAAGAGGAATCAGGGGAGGAATCAAGGAATCAGGGGGACAGGTATTTGATTTTATTTCAATCAATTACCTGTCCCCCTGATTCCCAAGGCCAGTTATTCTCCAGGTGATTCTTCAGCCAGATTACTGGTTGAGGATAAAGGTGACAATCAGCATGATGTCGGTCACGTCGATGATGCCGTCATCATTGAAATCGGCATTTTCCTCGCTGAACGGCGTGGGATGGTTGCCAAGGATGTGACTGACAATGGTCATCACATCTGTCACGTCAACGATATCGTCGAGATTGGCATCGCCTAACAGGCCGCCCACGAGCTCTTCATCCACAATGAATGACTTGCTCTCGCCATAGAAGGTCTCATTTTCCGTGGTGGTGACAAATGCGACATAGCAATAGGTGCTGCCGTAATCGAGTCCTGTGATGTTGGCTGTCATCACCTGGCCGCTGGCCTCGACGGTCATGGCGTCGGCTGGGATGGTCAAGGCTGCCACATGTTGTCCATTGGCGTTGGAAGCCGCTTTCCAGTATTTGAAGCCCTGCACTTTCACCTTGTCCGTTCCTTGAAGGGCATATCCTTTCAGCAATGCGGTATTACCATCCACCGACACATCGTCATAGGTGTGGACGGTAGGCTCGAAATAGGAGGTGTTGGTTGGATCTATCCCTATCCAGTCACCATAGTAATATGTGCCTGAGTCGGAGAGGTAGTAAGGACGGCATTTGAAGAGGAATCGGGCATTGAGGTTGCGGATGAATCCCTCGATTCTACCCTCATAGAGATAGCCCTGGCCCGTATTTGACTGGAAATCATCCGTCCAGTCGGTGCGCCGCCACTCAAATCCCACGTTCGTCTCCCTGTCATCCAAATTGGACTGGGCCGCTACGATCACATTACCCTCTGTCACCACCTTGGGCTGCAGGGTCTGCATCGAGAGGCTCTTGGTATAGACCGTGCGCCGCTCGCTCTTGGTCCAAGTATTCCCGTTCTCATACGTTCCGGAGATGATGTATTCCACGGAGTACGAGGTGTTGGGATTCAGTCCGGTGAACGTGGCTTCCACGCCATCGATGGTATTTCCGTTGATCCTCATCTGTTGGCTGGTGACCTTGGCGTCGCCCTCCGTGTAACTGCCTTTGATCGACAAGGAAGAGGCGGTGGAAGCCACCGTACTGATGGTGGCGTTGAGCGACTCTGTGCTATAGGTGCCGCTGAGCTGGTAATAGACGTCGTCCTTGAACAGACGGACATTGAACTGGTAGGAGTTATTGGGTTCCAAGGATTTAAACGTCAGCTTGCTCGTCTCGAAATCCTGGTATGTGCCATATAGCTGATAATAATCCGTATAGGCATGCCTGAATTCCTCATAGAAAGGATCGATCTGCAGGGACAAGGTGGTTTGGGTCTTCCCTGTCAAAGAGAGTTGTGGTGCTGTCAGGGTGTTCTCCGTCCCGGTTTCTCTCGGGGTGTATTTGGCGTTCCATAAAGCTAACAGGGTGGATGTTCCCTTGTTGGAATAAAGAGAAGCATTGCAGCCTCTGAATGTGTTCGTCGTGAAAGACTTGATGTCGTCAGGCAGGTTGATCTCACTCAGGTTGCTACACCCGGTGAAGGCATAGTCTCCGATACGCTCAAGACTATTGGGAAGGGAAATCGAACTGAGGCCCTTGCAATTACCGAAGGCGTAATTGCCTATGGATGTCAGTGTCTCTGGGAATTGGATGTTGGTCATTTCCGTGCATCCATAGAAGGCATAGTTGCCAATAGTATTCACTTGCTCCCCGAGCGTGTAATTGGTCACCTGCGTGCCAAAGATCGTGCTGATGGAAGTGCTGCTATTACGATTTTCAGAAATTATCATATTATTGTCTATAGTCACTGTTTTCAAATTAACACAGCCATTAAAGACATTTTCACCGAGTTGCGTAATACTGTTAGGGATTGAAATAGATGCTAGAGAATTACAATTGGCAAACGCCATCTTTTCAATAGAAACTAATTGGTTGGGGAGAGTTATGGATGAAAGATTTGTGCAGCCGGAAAATGCACCACTAGGAATAATCGAAATGCTATTGGGAAGGTTGATTGATGTAAGAGAAGAACAATTATAAAAAGCGTTATTATACAATTTCGTTACACTATTAGGGATAATTATTTCCTTTAATGCTTTACAACCATTGAAACTTATTTCATTCACGCCATCAGGAATGTCAATTGCTTGTAATGAAGGACAATTTAAGCTTAATGATTTGTTGCCTGAAGGAATATTTATGGAAGTTAGACCTTCACCACAACTAACATATATTTTTTCTACGCTGTTATTGAAATTAACTTGCTTAAGATTCAACATAGAAATGGAAATTTCATTCTTTTTTCCGTTTACAGTAAATGTTTCCAGATTTGGCAAGCCAGAGAAATAAGACTTTGTCACATCTTCTCCAACAACAAACTCCTTTACATCATTTCCAAAATAGTTATGAAGATCTTGGGTACCACTAAGAGGCATAGAACCAGGAACAGTCCAAATATAGTTTGCATTACTATTCAAAATAATCTTTTCAGGACCAGAAAAAGCACCATAACAAATTTTAGTAATACTATTAGGTATGGTAACTGTTGAACCTTTGCAACATCCGCTAAATGCTCCAGACCCTATTTCATTTAATGTGTTTGGCAAATCAAGACTGCTAATACCGTTGCACCCAGAAAAAGCAAAATCACCAACTTTTTTCAATCCATTAGGTAAATGAAGGGTTTTGATACCGCTACAACCAACAAATATCATAGGTTTAATTTCATCAACATTATCAGGAATTACTAAATTAACAATTTCATTGTCATTTAAATATAAATGATGAGCAAAATATAATGGATTGTCACTTGTAGTATAACCCCAAGAATAATCACAGTAATAATCAATAGCCATCCAATCATTTAAATTATCAATTATTACTTTTTCCAAACTATTACATTGAGAAAAAGCACTACTCTCAATTTTTTTTACACTACCTGGTATCTTAATAGACTTTAAATTTGAACATCCAGAAAATGCTTCTACACCAATACTTGTCGCACCATTTTCTATATATACGGAGCTTAGTGATGTGCAATTATTCGCAAAATTACTGGGAATGGAAGAAATACCACTACCAATGGTTATTGAGGTCAGACTAGAACAGTTTCCAAAAACACGCCCTCCAATGCTTGTTACACTATTGGGAATCGTGACGGATGTCAGGCTGGAGCAACTTAAGAAAGCTGTCTCCCCGATGAAGGTCACACTATTGGGAATTGTGACGGATGTCAGGCTGGAGCTTTTTCTGAAAGCACTCGCCCCTATACTCGTCACATTATATAAAGTTCCACTATAAGTAATTGACGAAGGAATTATTATTGCCCCAGAATAACTATTATAGTTAGTATTCTTGTAAGTCACCGTCGCAGTTTGGGCCGATTTATTGAGATTGTAATATATGCCATCAACAGCAGCATTGTAAGCGTTCGCTACGATAGAAGAGCATAGAAGCATGAAAACCCATAGTTTTCTGAGTGTAAAGTTTATTGGTTTCATAATTGATAGATTATAAGATTTATAATGATTGCTGCAAAAATAGTGAAAATCGAGCGCAATGCAAAGTAAGAAACGATGTTTTTTACTTTTATAGAAGGAATCAGGGGATATGGGGAGGCGGGGTTTCGCATCGCTCCACCCCTCCCTATGTTCTGTTGCCCCTTCTTGCGCACAGTTTTGCAAATGGGAATCAGGGGGAGGATCCGCCACCTGATTCCCCCAAAAAATAAAGGATGAAAATAAAAAAAAGGGAAAAAAATCGTCGGATGTGATTATTTTTCCTAATTTTGCCGCCTGTTAGTATGTGAAAGTATGAGAAAGATACATTTTTTCATCATCCCCATGATGATGCTTTTTATCATAGCCTCCTGCGGAGACGACAAGAAAAGTGCGGAACTGCTCCGCCAGAGCACAGAGATAGCCGTGCAGCGCACCGACTCGTTCAATAAGGTGTATAAAGACTCGCTTGAAAAGGTGAGGTTGCGCGAACAACGCCGTTCCGACAGTCTCCGCCGCGTGGACTCCCTCCGCCGCATCTATGAGCGCAACAACATCACTATCTCTGGTAAGGTGGGTGAAAACCCTGCCACCCTTACCCTGCGCCGTAATAACGACACCGACGGTGTGGGCGGCACGTTCACTTGTGAGGGCAAGTCGATACGCGTCAGCGGCAGTTTCAACGACCGTGTGCGCCTGAGCGGCAAACAACAGATCGACAGCGTGTCATCACTGAAGGTGAGCATCAGTCTTACCCGCGTGGAAGACAAGTTCAGCGGGCAAGTGACCTACGACCGCAACGGCAACAGCTATACCCGCCAGGCGATTCTGCACAGGTATTAAGCAGCTGTTAAACAGCTATTAAGCAGCTATTTTACCAAGACTTTTTTTGATTCTGATCCTTGGCGGATGACATAGATGCCACGGGGAAGACGCTGCATGTCGCTACCGACATATTGTCCCGACAAGAGATAGATACGGGGTGCTGCTTGATCTGAGATCACGTCTACCTCACAGATACCCAAGTCGATGTCGGCAAGGGCAATAGTAGTGTAGAGGTCATCCGTCTGGTCAGCCTCAGACGTGCCTAAATGGGTGATGTCGGAGAGCATGCTCTTGATGGTCTTCTCCCCCTTCTCCAACATATAAATATACAATGTAGAAGCCAGGAAAGCCCTGGTCGTCTCATCCTGATGGTCGAACACCAGTTCGCAGGCTTTCTCACAATCCTTTTCCAGTTGGCTGATGATGATGCTCGACGCATCCTTGAGGTTCTCGTTGCCCTCGAAATGGGTGAAGAGCACTTTTCGGATGGTCTCTCCAAACGCCTTGTTGGCAATGGCAGCCAACGAGTCGGGATCGGATGGGACATCCTCCAGGATACCAGCAAACTCAGGGATATAAGCAAACTGTTCGAGCATCTGATTGAAGGTAGAGATGTAACTACCTGTCAGCGAGGCAATCGAAGCATCGAGCGTGGCATCCACCTTCTGGCGAGCCTTCTCCTGCAACTGACTGATCTGAGGTGTGGTGTGCAGATAACGGGTGTCGACCTGCATCACCTTACGGTCATCGCTCACATACAACATTCTATACTGACTGGGATAGCTGACTGTGGAAGAAGAGGTGATCTCTGTGATGAAATCACCAGACTCAGTGCCTTGCAGACGAGAGATACCCGGGATATGCATGTGCCCCGTCAAGACGACCCTTGCACCATGGTCAGCCAGCAGACGGGCAATCTGTTCCCCGTTCTCGGTGGCAGCCGACGGCATGAGCGTCTCCTGACCGTCATAGTGACAGAGCAATTGGTGGTGGACAGCCACGATCACCGCCTTCTTCTCCTCCACAGCCCTATCGAGTCTCTCCAACACCCATTCGAGTGTGGCAGGTGTGATTCGACCATACTCATAGTCATTCCAAGATGAGATGCCACGGCTTTTGATGCGGCAGTCGTCGATACCGATGAAGACGATGCCCTCCAAGGGTTCGCAGGAATAAGTGAGGGAGGTTGGTTCGCGGTCGACCTGCGGTCCATAGCCGAAATTGCGGTAAATCTGGGCAAACTGCTCAGGCGTGATGGTTTCGACAGGTACGCTCCCCGTGGCAGTGTACACCCTGGCACTGGGATTCTCCATGTCGTGGTTGCCAGGGATGACGAGTGTCGGGATGCCCGCATCAGCCAACTGCTGCAGGTAGCTCACCACCAATTGATGACTGACCCATTCACCATCATTGGTCATATCGCCAGGAATGATGACGAGATCAGGCTTGAGGATCTTGATGGTGTCGATATACGCCTTGAAGATATCGGCACTCTCGGCCAGCAATTTCCGGCTTCCCTCGATCATCAATTGATACGCACTACTCTCCGTGCTCTCGATCAACGACGGATCCATCACATGCGGATCACCAATGACCAAAATTCTCTTGCCACCCTCTTTTTGCGGATATTCTCCTACAGAGAACCACAGGGAAGTGATTTTCTGTCCCTGGCTGTCGGCGAGCACCACCGTATAACCACCTGGCTGCAGCACGGCAGGCACCTCAAAGAGTCCATCGCCATTCTCCACCTTACAGGATTCCTTGATCGGCAACATGGCCAGGTCATGGTAGATCATAATCTGGTCGCCCTTGGCGGCACCGGCATATCGGATAGCCACCTGCTCGCCTGGTTCGAATATCGTCTTTTCACTTGCTAAAGAGAGTTGCTGCGCGTGAGCAGTGCCTATAGCCACGAACAGGCATAGCGTGCTCATGGCCATTCTCAAAAGATGTCTCATTTTCTTATTTATCATTATCGTATTTTCATTTTATCTACCTTGCACCATCCGCTGCAGGTGACACTGCATCAGATGACCCTCGCCATCACGCAGGTGCATGCCATTTCCTCGACAGTATCTCCATACATTGCAGTCAGCACACGGTCCGGTTTTCATCCACTCATGGTCGCGGAAGGGCAAGAACCTGTTTTCCCAGACCTCCATGAAATCATCGTGATAGATATTCCCCTGGCTGTAGTCAGAGCGGATGCTGGTACAAGCAGAGATGCTTCCATCGGCGAGTATGCCCGCCACCGTGATGCCCGCATGACAGAAGAACGCATCAGGTCGCACGTCGAACTCATATTCCCCCACAAAGCCCTCGCATCCGTAATTGACCGATAGTCCCGGAACGTTTTTCTGAGAGTCGCGGATAAAGTCAAGCAACTGTCTGTAGTGCTGATCCGTGAGCATCATCATCGGGTCTTCGGCCGCCCGTCCCATGGGAAAGACATCAATGATCCTCCACATCTCCACGCCATGGTCGATGAGCCACTGCCGCATCTGCGGAAGATGACCGATATTTCTCTCTGTGGCACATGTCACGATGTCCCATACGATGAGCGGTTGCTGCCGGAGCATGCTGATGGCCTGTTCTACCATCCCGAAACTGCGGCTGTCGCCCCTCATCCACGTATGGTCTTCCTCCAGTCCATCGAGGCTGACCGCCATGCTGTGGATACCGGCATCCACCAGCCGTTGAAAACGCTGTGGCGTGAGGTGCCGCGCGTTGGTGACCATCCCCCAAGGGAACCCCATCTCATAGATTCTTCTCCCACATTCCTCCAGATCAGGCCTCATCAGGGGTTCACCTCCGCTGATGGTGATGAAGACCTCATGGGGATTCAAGCGTTGTCGGATGCTCTCCAGCACACGCAGGAAATCCTCCAGCGGCATATCAGGTGAATCGGCTTTTGTCTTACAGTCGCTGCCACAATGGCGGCACTTGAGATCACATCTGAGCGTGCATTCCCAAAACAGTTGGGTGAGCGGGTGCTCCCTGATGACCTCCATCTGCAGGCGGCGCTCCATCTCAAGCGCTATTTTTTTAGCCACAGACAAGCCCTTATATCTCATGACAGCCTCTGGGGTGAGATTACACCGTTATTTCACGGAATCAGGTTTCAGTATTCTGCGTCCCATCATGTTGGGTCCGCCATAGACACATACATTCCTTCTTATCCGTTCCGCATTCTCCAGACTATCGCGCAAGAAGGCCGCTCTGGCAGCTTTCTCCGCTTCGGCCGCCTCACGGGAAAGGCTGTCTAAATAAGCCTGCTGCTGGCGCAACCTGGCTTTCTTTCCTATCTTTGTTGTCTTGCAGGAGCCAGCCCCCATGATGGTCAGGAGAGCCGACAATGCCAATAACAACAGTTGATGATATTTCCTCCTCATAACGAATTCATTAAATGAACAATAGATGGACACCTGCCGGAACAGGTGTTTTCCAAGTACAAAATTAAAGAAAAAAAAGATGCTATGGGGCTAAAAACCATTAAAAAAGCGTAAATTTGTGCGCTTCATATGAATTAAGCCAATCATGTACACCGCCCGACCGTTATACCGCACCACTTTTGCAGCCATCCTGTGGGCCGTAACACTATTGCTGAACGCCGTACCGGCAGTTGCCCAGTCGTCGGTCATCACCGGTAAAGAGCGCCATCCGCTCTTCACCACGCTACGCCACAAATTAAGTCTCCCAACACGAAGGAGTCTCGCACAGCGCAGCGATATCCTCACCGTCACCGTCTGGTGCAAAGACAGCCGGCGAGTGGCCCGATGGCTTGAGGGCGAAGGTCACCGCGCCCATATCCTCACGGGCGACCTGCTCACCACACGGGTGCCTCTCCCGCTGTTGACCCGACTTGCCCAGCGCGACGACGTGACCCATATCGACACCGGCGCACGTTCCCACCTGGCCATGGATGAAGCACGCAGGTTGACACATGCCGATGAAGTGCATGCCGGCATCGATCTCGACACCCCGTACACCGGCCGTGGTGTGCTCATCGGCATCATCGATGCCGGCATCGCCTACCGTCATATCTCCTTCCTTGACTCACTGGGAATGCCCCGCGCTCTGGCAGTATGGAACCGCGACGGCAACGAGGCAGGACTTGACAACGCTCCCACCACGGAGATTCCCATTGAGCCCGACACCCTGATGAACACCGACCACGGCACCCACGTAGGCAGTATCTGTGCCGGCAGCCGTATCCCCGAAAACAACTTCCACGGCATCGCCCCCGAGGCCGACCTCCTCTTCATCTCCTCGGAACTCTCCACCCCAGAGATCATGGAGGACATGAAATATATCCGAGACTTTGCCCAGCAACGCGGACAGCCATGGGTGATCAACGGCAGTTTCTGCGACAACGTCGGCCCCCACGACGGCACCGATTACCAGTCAAGGGTCGTCGACACCCTTCTGACGAATGCCATCGGTTGCGCGATTGTGGGAGCAGCCGGCAACAGCGGCAACAAGAACTCCCATGCCTCCCACACTTTCACCCAATCCACAGACACCATCTCGCTGCTGCTGAAGTCCAATGGAGGCGAGGTGAAAGTGGATCTCTGGGGAGAGGCGACCGACTCCCTCCGGCATTTCTATTACCGTCCTTTCGTCTACCAAGACAGTCTCCGCGAGTACAAGGACAGCACCTACTGGGCCAGCTACTGCTTCGATGAGCTGTCACCCTACAACAGCCGTCAGAACATCTACATGGTCATCCCCGCCGACAGCGTGACACAAGGTTGCCAATATGGTTTTGACATCTGGGGTGATGAGCAGTCGACCATCCACGCATGGGTGGAAGGCAACACCATTGTCTGTCCTGATGAGCATTTTATGAAAGGAGACAATGAATATGGTGTCGGTGGCATGTTCACCTGCAATCCCAAGGTCATCGCCGTGGGCTCCTACGTCAGCAAAAAACAGTTCACCAACATTAACGGCCGCACCATGAACATCAGCAACGGTGTGCTCGGTGCCCCTTGCCTCTTCACCTGCAAAGGTCCGTCACTCAACGGCGAGAAACCAGATGTCGTCGCTCCCGGCTCGGTGATTGCCGCCGCCTTCTCCGACCATTACCGTACGTTCAACCCCAAAGACAACACCATTATCGAAGCTGTGGAGCGTGATGGCCAGCGCTATTATTATGGTGTGAAACAAGGAACGTCCATGTCGACCCCCATCGTGACAGGCATCGTCGCCCTGATGCTGGAAGCCAACCCCCATTTGCCCGCCTCCGCCATCCATGATATCATCTGTCAGACAGCCCAGCACGATGAGCAGACAGGTGAAGGATGGGACGCACGGTGTGGCCACGGCAAAGTGGACGCCTATCGCTGTATCCAGGCAGCCCTTCAGCGTGCCGACACCGATGGCATCCCCCGGGTGACCGACGCGGCACCAGCCATCAGCATCCGGCGAGAAGGCGCCACGGTGCATCTACTCTTCGGTCATCCGGTGAGTCAGGCACGGCTGACGGTCAGCGACCTCCAAGGGCGCCTGTGGCAACACACCATCATGAGCCATCTCAGCCGTGGTGAGGAGCAGACAGTGGACATCGAAGCCCTCCCGCGAGGGACCTACCTGCTCTGTCTCCAGACCCCCAACGGGAATGTCACACGGAAAATCATCCGCTGACAGCCACCCCATCTCAGGTGCAAAGCTTGCGTAAAGAAAAGTAAAATATTATTTAAAACAAAGTCATCAACGTTAACACATCTTCGTTTAGTGTTAAAAGACAACAAATAATTAGCGAGAATGATTAATTCCGTTTTTTTGAGCCTAAATTTGCATCATAATTATAAAACCAGCATCATAAAAACAGATAAATCAACATATCAATTATTACAATGACAACCAACAGAATGATTCAGACAGCAGCCTGTGCCATGACACTGGCACTGTCGGCCGGTGCCTTCAGCACCCTCAATGCCGCTACTCCCGTAGGAGCCGGTCAGGTGGACCTCACTTATGCTGCAGAGAAAGCCCTGCCAGCAGTTGTCCATATCAAGTATGTGCAAAATTCAAAAGTCACTACCGTAGAGGTGGAAGATCCTTTTGGCGGTTTTTTCAGCGACCCCTTCGGATTTTTCGGCAATCCCAACAGTGGTGAGAAACAGCGCCGTCAGGTGCAGACACCCAAGCGCGAAGCCAGCGGGTCGGGTGTGATCATCTCCTCCGACGGTTATATCGTGACCAACAACCATGTGGTGGATGGTGCCGATGAGCTGACCGTGACGCTGAACGATAACCGTGAGTTCTCCGCCCGCATCGTGGGTACCGACAAGAACTCCGACCTGGCACTGATCAAGGTAGACGCCAAAGGTCTCCCCAGCCTTCCCATCGGCGACTCCGACAAATTGAAAGTTGGTGAATGGGTGATTGCCGTGGGCAACCCGTTCAACCTCAACTCCACCGTGACCGCCGGTATCGTGAGCGCCAAAGCACGTTCCCTTTACGCCAATGGCGTGGAGTCATTCATCCAAACAGATGCCGCCATCAACCAAGGCAACTCTGGTGGTGCCCTCGTCAACACCCAAGGAGAGCTGGTGGGTATCAATGCCATGCTCTACTCACAGACCGGCAGCTACAGCGGTTATGGCTTCGCCATCCCTACTACTATAATGAATAAGGTAGTAAGTGATCTCAAACAATTCGGTACCGTCCAACGTGCCGTGCTCTCCATCGCAGGCATGGACCTTCACAACTACATTGACCAGCAGAAGTCAAAAGGTAACGAAGTAGACTTCGGCATCAACGATGGTGTATATATCAGTAAGGTGGAAGACGGTGGCGCCGGTGCAGACGCAGGTCTGGAGGAAGGCGACGTGATCACCTCTGTCGACGGCAGGAAAGTGACCAAGATGGCCGAACTGCAAGAGATCTTGGCCAACAAGCGTCCTGGTGACAAGGTGAAATTAGGTTTCCTCCACAAGAAAGCGCACAAGGAAAAGACCGTGACCCTGAAGAACAGCCAAGGCAACACAGAATTGATGAAGACAGCCGACCTCGACATCCTCGGTGCCAACTTCAAAGCAGTGAGCGATGAGCAGAAGAAACAGTTGGGCATCAGTTATGGTCTTGAGATCACCAAGGTGAACAAGGGTAAACTGGCAGACGAAGGTCTCACCAAGGGCTTCATCATCCAAAAGGTGAACGACGAGCCCATCAAGACCATCGACGATCTGCAGAAAGCCGTGAAAGATGCCTCTACCAGCAAGGAAGCCGTGCTCTTCATCCAAGGAATCTATCCCACTGGCAAAAAGAAATATTTTGCCGTGCCGCTGAAAGACTAATATGCAGCATCCGTAGCTACTAAGGTATCACAAAAACAGACAAATGCGCAAATATTTACGCATTTGTTTGTTTTTTTTTCGGAAATATAGTACTTTTGCATTCACTTAGATTAATGCTACATGAGACAACTGAAAATCACGCAATCGATTACGAATCGGGAGAGCGCATCTCTCGACAAGTATCTTCAAGAAATAGGGCGCGAGGAACTGATCTCCGTTGAGGAAGAGGTGGAACTCGCACAGCGCATCCGCAAGGGTGACCACAAAGCCTTAGAGAAGTTGACACGCGCCAATCTGCGTTTCGTTGTCTCCGTGGCGAAGCAATACCAGAACCACGGGCTCAGTCTGCCCGATCTGATCAATGAGGGCAACCTTGGCCTCATCAAGGCAGCGGAAAAGTTTGACGAGACCCGCGGTTTCAAGTTCATCTCCTACGCCGTGTGGTGGATCCGCCAGAGTATCCTTCAGGCCATCGCCGAGCAGAGCCGCATCGTTCGCCTCCCCCTCAACCAAGTGGGGTCGGTGAACAAGATCAACAAGATGCTCAACCAATTTGAGCAGGAGCATGAGCGCCGTCCGAGCATCGACGAGATCGCAGCCTCGGTGGATTTGCCGCATGACAAGATAGAAGATGCGCTGAAGGTGAACACCCGCCACGTCTCCGTGGACGCACCTTTCGTGGAAGGCGACGAGAACAGTCTTCTCGACATCCTGCCGAACAACGACGCGCCGATGGCAGACAACGAATTGGTGATGGAATCGCTTCGCAACGAGATCAACCGTGCACTTCTCACCCTGAGTGAGCGTGAACGTCATATCATAGAAGCATTTTTCGGTATCAACCAGCCCGAGATGACGCTGGAAGAGATAGGAGAGAAATTTGGACTGACCCGTGAGCGGGTACGACAGATCAAGGAGAAAGCAATCCGCCGCCTCCGTCACAACACCAAAAACAAGCTTCTGAAATCCTATCTTGGGCAATAGATTGACTTCAAAAAAGAGGTAAAGGATTTATTATCCATGAGACAAACAAAGATTGTGATTTTCACGCTGATGCTGTGGTTTCTTTGCATACCAGCATCGGCTAAGTTGCGTTGTACCCCCATCTACATTTTCGGTACCGCGGCTTCCTTCAACGATTCCATCGTTTTTGTCACTGAAATCCAGGTGATCGACAGTGCCTGGATAGACGACAAGACCCAGTTTTTGGTACAGCGTGAGGAATACTCCAACCAATTGCGTAGTTACATGAACTCGCTTGGCTACTCAGACCGCACCTGCCTGGTGTCTTATTCCACCAAACAGAAGAAGATTCTCAAGAAATACGCAAAAATACTGAAACAGTTTAAAGGGACTTCCAAGAAGCCCAAAAGCTTTGACTTTCGCGATATTGACGAAGATGAATTTCATTTCACTCCTGCAGTGGTATTCATCAATGATGAAGTAGAGACATCGAAGAAACCCGCCAAGCCACTGAAAGCGTCAAAAGAGAAGAAAAAGAAGAAAGAGGAAAAAATGCGCGACCGCCTGGACAATAAGCGCCGCACCAACAAGGGCCAAGAAGATGACGGTCTTCCCCCCGCCATGCCTCCCCGCCGCTAATCAAGACAAACAATTATTAATAGATAAAATGAGCACAATAGAAACAGAAGTCATATACCTGTGTATCGCCGAGCACTACATCAAGGTGACCTTTATCGATACGAAGTACAATAATATCAGCTTGATCCGCTCAAGTTTACCTTTTTCGACGAAGCCAGTACCCGATGAAGACCTGCTCTACACCCTGACCGTCGACGACACGTTAAAACCCATTCCCAAACGCCGTCTGGAGCGAATCCGTGATTTTGAGTCTGGCAACGGCCAAGTGATTGTTGATGAGATCGATGAAGGCGGTTACCAGTTTATCTATAAAGACACACTGGGTAAAGACTGCGCGATGTTTCAGACCAACAAGGATTTCAACGAGACCAAGGTAGCCCTCAACGGTACATTCGACATGCGCTCATTTGGCATTCATAATGCGATGATGATGAGTTTCGCTTTGGCAGGCAGTTTCAAGCAGACGATAATGATCCACTCCTCCCTGGTGCGCTACAATGGCTACGGATATGCCTTCCATGCCCCTAGTGGCACAGGCAAGTCGACACAGGTGAGCATGTGGCTCCGTCATATTCCTGGCTGCGATCTGATGAACGACGACAACCCCATCATCCGCATCATAGACGGCAAGCCCTATATCTATGGTTCCCCATGGAGCGGCAAGACTCCCTGCTACCGCAACATCAAAGCACCTCTCGGTGCACTGACCCGTATCGACCAAGCCGACCACAACTGGGTGGAGAAACTCAAACCGGTGGAAGCCTTCACCTCGATACTGCCCTCCTGTTCCGGTCTGAAGTGGGATGTGCGTGAATACCGCAACCTGTGCGATATCGTCACCATCATCGCCTCTACGACAAACGCTTTCATCCTTCACTGTCTGCCCAACAAGGAGGCAGCAGAGGTATGTTGTGCTGCCATAGCCGTAAAAGACCCCGATAACGCTCAACAACAAGCTTAAAAAGAAAGATGGTTTTATCTGTACTGACCAGTGTTCACCACGCCTTTTTCAACTGGCTTCACCGTCATGACGGCGGTACGCGGAAAGTGGCCAATGCACCTGGTCCATCAAGCAAACGGTTTGAGAACAAATATTTCTTCCCTGTAGTGATCGATGCCATCAACCAAGGACATACAGCCACGATCAACCTGCGTGGCAGAAGTATGCGTCCTTTTCTGGAAGATGAGCGCGATAGGGCCTTGCTGACCAAGCCTGTCGGTCTGAAGGTTGGCGATCCCGTGCTGGCAGAGATAGAGCCGGGCCATTATGTGCTCCACCGCATCATCAAGATCAAGGATGGCAATGTGACACTGATGGGAGACGGCAACCTGAGTTGCGAATATTGCACGACAGATGATTTCCGCGCCAGCGTGATTGGTTTCTATCGTAAAGGCAGCGACAAACTTGACCGCACCGACGGAATGAAATGGAAAATCTATTCCTGGTTCTGGATGCGTCTGCGCCCTATCCGCCGTTATCTGCTTGCAGCCTACCGCTATATCTGGCTCAACATCTTCAGGCTCGACCGTTGACCCCTCCCCATGTAAAATCTCAAAAACTAATATTGATATTTATTATGAAAGCAAAAAAAGGATTCAACCTGCGTGAAATTTGCGGCGAGCAAATCATTGTCGCAGAAGGAAAAGAGAACATTGACTTTACCAACATCATCAGTATGAACGAGTCATCGGCATTCCTCTGGAATAGCGTCCAGGACAAGGAATCGTTCACAGCCGACGACCTGGCCGACCTGCTGGTGGAAAACTATGAGATGGAAGACCACACCCCACTCGATCGCAACCGTGCTTTGGAAGATGCCAGAGCCATGCTTGAGAAATGGATCGAGGCCGGTATCGTGGAGCTATAAGGCTTTTGGTCACATCTAGGAGATGCTACGAGGATGCGCTGTCTGCGCATCCTCGCTTTTTTTAAGGGGCATCAAGGGGGGGAGGAGGATTTTGGCCAATATTGGCCAAAATATAGGAAGCAAAAAAGGGAGGGGGATAACGGGCGGAGCAAAAAAAATGACCCCCGCCAATTCCTGCACCTCACGGTGGAGGAATTTTCGGGTGTCACAGAATTAAAAGATCAGCATTGAAAATTTTTCCTTTAGATTATACCCTGAAACTAACACTCAAATTATCCTGTCGAGTAAAATAGAATTTATCTATGAGAATTTATTATGTTTAGACCGATTAAAAGTATGTTTGACCGCAGTGTAGTTCTACATAGGAATAACATCATGCCTGAAATAGCCATGCATGCCTATACATCCGCACCGGCTTATGTATGCAATCGTCGATATCGCAAATGACGGATGGAGACAACTCCCTTCATCACGCACAATAAAGAATCCAAAGCTGTGTTTATTCCTCAATCAATTATGCTGCAAAAATAGCATTTTTTGATGAACATTGCAAAAAAAAATGAAAGAAAATGTCATTTTGGTTAAAAAAATGTAGAACAATTCCGATAAAAAAATGAAAACAACGGCAAATACAGCATAAATTTGTTTTTTTGATGATAAATCGCTACATTTGTAACGAAAAAATGGAAACCATGTGATCTTCACTTTTATCCATCTAAAACCATCATCAAAACACGATATTATGAGAAAAACAATGTTAACACTGATACTCTCACTTGCCATGTCATGGGCATGGGGAGCAGGTATCGAACGACCGAAACTGGTGGTAGGCATCGCAGTAGACCAAATGCGCTGGGACTATCTCTACTACTATTATGACAAATATGGCGAAGGAGGCCTGAAGCGCCTGTTGAATGAAGGATTCAGTTGCGAGAACACGATGATCAATTATATCCCCACGGTGACAGCCATCGGCCACAGCAGCATGTGGACAGGATCGGTGCCCGCTTTCACCGGAATCGCCGGCAACAATTTTATCCTTAATGGCAAGAACGTGACAAGCGTGACCGACACGACCGTACACTCGGTAGGCAGTGATGTGGCCAACCGCGCAGGGAAAGCCTCTCCCCGCAACCTGCTTGCCAACACGATAGGCGACCAGTTGAAACTGGCCACCGACTTCAAATCGAAGGTGATGAGCGTCGCCATCAAAGACCGTGCCTCCATTCTCCCTGGCGGTCACGCTGCAGACGCGGCCTTCTGGTGGGACGCCAAAGCCGGCAACTTCATCACCAGCACGTATTACGTCGACCGTCTGCCCTTCTGGATGGAGAAATTCAACCGAGAGAACCACACCCAACCCGGATTTGACCTGAACACCTCCAACCAAGGTGTGACGATGACCTTCAAGATGGCCGCAGAAATCGTGATGAGAGAGCATCTGGGTCACCATGAGCAGACCGACCTGCTTGCCATGAGCGTCTCCTCCACCGATGCCATCGGCCACACCTACAGCACCCGCGGTAAAGAGAACTACGAAGTGTATATGCAACTGGACAAGGAACTGGCCAATTTTCTCCGTATGCTTGACAAAGAGGTAGGCAGCGGCAACTACCTTCTGTTTCTCTCTGCCGACCATGGTGCCGTGCACAACGGTAATTTCCTTAACAGCCACCATCTGCCAGGCGGCGGTTACGACTCCGGACCCATCGTCAATGGTCTGAACGACTTTCTCGGCAAGCGTTTCGGTGCAGAGGGGAAATATGTGAAGACCGCCATGGACTGTCGCATCTATCTGGATCATGACTTCATCGACGGCCATGGTCTGAATCTCGACGTGGTGAAGCAAGAAGCCGTCTCTTGGCTCCGTAAGGACCCGCAATTTGCCTATGTTGCCGATTATGATGCCGTAGGCAGCGAAAGCATTCCACAATTTCTGCGTGAGCGCATCATCAACGGCCGCAACCGTCACCGTAGTGGTGACCTCGTGGTGATTCTCCAGGGCAGTCACATGCACGGGAAAGTAGGCCCCGACTACAAAGGCACCTCACATGGCACATGGAACCCTGACGACTCTCACATCCCACTGCTCTTCATGGGCTGGAAGGTGAAAAAAGGCAGTACCAACCGTCCGGTGTTCATGACAGACATTGCCCCTACGGTATGCGCCATGCTGCATATCCAGATGCCCGACTGCTGCATCGGCAATGCCATTGAGGAAGTTTGGAAATAGATGGTGGCGGTTCCACCTTATTAAGAAAACGGCAGATCTGAGAAGTGTTTTCTCCGCCTGAAATAATACTGCCAGAGCAAAGAAAAACCAGCCTGCTGTGCCACCTTTCCGGTGGCACGGCTTTTTTGTATGCGCTCACGGTCGGCCTTGAACTGCGGCAGCCATTTCTTAAACGCCCTCCTGGCCTGGAAGATGGCCTTACAATCGCCCCAGTTGCGGTTGACGATCAGCGTCTCAAGCGCCGCCACATAATCAAGTACCCATCTCATCCTCATCACATGGCCCAACTCCTCATCCGGCAAGTTTTTATAGAGCATGGTCAGGTTGTTGCGGAAATTGAGAAATGTCTTCCTCGGATTTCCTTTCGGCAACGTGCCGCCCCCCAGGTGATAGACATGGCTCTCGGGCAGGCAGAAGATCTTGCGTCCTTGGATGTGAAGCCTCCAGCACATATCGATCTCCTCATTATGGGCAAAGAATCTGGCGTCGAGTGCTCCACAGCTCCAATAGTCAGATGCTCTGATAAAAAGACAAGCCCCTGTGGCCCACAAGATTTCCTTTGGGGCATCATATTGTCCGTGGTCCTTCTCCACCACCTCAAAAATTCTTCCACGACAGAAAGGGTAACCAAAGCGGTCGATAAAGCCACCCGACGCGCCAGCATACTCAAAGGATCCTCTATCGGTATCCGACAGCAGTTTGGGTTGACAAGCCGCCACCTCCTGATGCTGGTCCATGAAACTGATGAGCGGAACGAGCCAATGAGGGGTCACCTCCACATCCGAGTTGAGCAAGACGAAATATTCCGCCTCTATCTGTCGGAACGCCTTGTTGTACCCCTCTGCGAAGCCCCAGTTTTTTTCCAGCTGGATGGTTCTCACCTGCGGGAAATACTCCTGCAGGAACTCGATGGAACCATCCGTTGAGGCATTGTCGGCCACATAGACCGTGGCCTCTTCAGAACAAGTGACGACCGAATGGAGATAATGCTCCATCATCCGTTTCCCGTTCCAGTTGAGAATGACCACCGCCACCTTATCCATACTGCTCCTCCTTGATCGTTGCCATGAGCGCCGTCGCATCATGATTGAATCCAGCCATCTTTACGACGACCAGTTGGTTGTCGAGTTCAGGACGAGCCGCCTCTGCCGGCAGTTCCACCCTTATATAATTCTTTGTAAAGCCATGCATGGCCTTTCCTCTCGATGCTTTCTCAAAGAGCACCTCCGCCTCTCGGCCTATCCAGCGCTCATAAAATGAACGCGTCTTCTCCTCCGAGAGTTTCAACAAGGCAGCCGACCTGCGTTTCTTCTCCTTCTCCTCCACCACCAAGGGAATCCTCAGCGCCGTGGTTCCCGGACGCTCAGAATAAGGGAACACATGGAGTTGTGAGATATCGAGCGACTGCAAGAAGTCATAGGACTGCTGGAAATGCTCCGGTGTCTCCCCTCTCATGCCCACGATCACATCGACACCGATGAAAGCATCGGGAATGAGCGTCTTGATCAGTTCCACCTTTCTTTTAAAAAGCGCCGTGTCATACCGCCGGTGCATGAGCCGCAACACCTCATCGGCCCCACTCTGCAGGGGAATATGGAAATGAGGCATAAATGCCCTGCTCTGAGCACAGAAGGCAATGAGTTCGTCGGAGATCAGATCAGGTTCCAGACTGCTGATGCGATAGCGTTCGATCCCCTCCACCTGATCAAGTTGTCTGACCAGATCGACAAAGCGCTCACCGGTATGTTTTCCGAAATCCCCGATGTTGACCCCTGTGATCACGATCTCCTTTCCCCCCTCACTGGCAGCCAGACGAGCCTGACTTACCAGAGAGTCGATAGACGGGCTCCGGCTGAATCCCCTGGCATAAGGTATCGTACAATAGGTACAGAAATAGTCGCACCCGTCCTGCACTTTCAGGAAAAAGCGGGTGCGGTTGCCACGGGAGCAACTGGGTACGAACGACCGGATATCTTTTGTCGCGACGGTATGGTGCTCATGCAGCGAAGCCTGTTTTCTCTCCCCGCTCCATTTTTGGGAGAGGAAATCCAGCAATTGGGCTTTCTCGTTGGTACCAAGCACCAGATCGACGCCCTCGATCTGACTGACCTTCTCGGGTGCCAACTGCGCATAGCAACCTGTCACAACGACAAAGGCGCCCGGATGCATCCTCACCATGCGATGGATGGCCTGTCGGCATTTATGGTCAGCCACATCAGTCACCGAACAGGTATTGATGAGGCAGAGGTCAGCCGTCTCCCCCTCTTTGACGGGGGTGACTCCCCATTCGGCGAGAAGACGAGCGAAGGTAGATGTCTCAGAGAAATTGAGTTTGCATCCTAATGTGAAGAAAGCGGCTTTCTTTCCTTGGAAAGCAGAGGAATTGATCATAATTCATCAAAAGATTTGTTATGAGCCATGTGGCGACTGCAAAAAGACGGTTGATGTCTGATAACTTGCAGGATCTTTACAAAATCTGTTATGCAAAGATAATACAAATAGTTTGAAAACACGATAGTAGAGCAAGAGAAATCATTTTGTGAGATGATAAAAAGATGAATTGTGTTGCGTTAATAACGCAACATACAGAACGGGTGATGAAGCAACAAGCGGAACGGGGGATGCAGAATAGACAGAACGGGGGATGCAGAATAGATGGAGAGATGACAGACGGAGAGATGACAAAGGGAAAGACTGGTGCTGAAAAGTGAGAAAAAGGCAGTTTTTCGAAAGTTGTGTGGGTGCACAAAAATAATTAAATTTTATTAACAAATCGTATTCCGCTCATTATCAGCACTTTATAAAAATGTTACAAATCTGTCTAAAAAAAAAGCAGAAAAAATGATTATGAATCAAAAATTATGTATACCTTTGCCACGTTTTAATAAGCAAATGATTGTTTTACAGTTTTAAAAAAGCAAAGAAAATGAAAAAGATTACTATGTTCATGGCTACTGCAGCTATCGCTTTTGCCTTCGCTGCTTGCACAGAAAACAAACCTGCTGAGGCTACTACCGTAGAGGAAGCTGCTCCTACTGTTGAGGAAGTTGCTGACAGCGCTGCTGCTGCTGTTGAGGAAGTTGCTGACAGTGCTGCTGCTGCCGTTGAGGAAGTTGCTGATAGCGCTGCTGCTGCCGTTGAGGAAGCTGCAAAATAAGCCACGAACAAGACAAGCCAATCGTCGGGTCGAGAGATCCGGCGATTTTTTTTGTCATATCAAGTGATCGCTATTTCATTTCTTTTTCGATTGTTTTTTCTATTCTTTCGATTGTTTTTTGATTCTTTTGATTGTTTTTCTATTCTTTTTGTCGTATTTCAATTCTTTTTATTACTTTTGCGAAAGTGAGGCAAAAGTCTCCGTCATCCTATTATGCGACAATTTTTCAAGACTTTCTTTAATGGGCTCATGCTGAGCGTGAAACCCTGGTTGCTGTTCGGTTTGTTGGTGCCGATTATCTTCTTTATTTTCCAACCTGTGGATCCGATGCTTCTTCTCGGTGTATTGGTGATTGCGGTTGTTGTTTTCTTCAGTGCGAAATGGGCGAAGGAGATGCCAGCCGCCAAGAAAGCGACAGAAGAGGCAGAAGCTAAAGGCCAGCATTTCACCGACATCGACCCTGAGGACGAATCCCATGAGAGTCCGCTGAAACGCTACAAGAACAAGTTTTATCCCATGTTCTGGTCGGCCATCTTGTCAGCCTGCATGCTCGGTTGCTCCTATCAGATGATATACGACAACGTGTCGAAAAAAGGGCGCACGGTGGCTGCTGCCGCTGAAGGCACCTCCAAGACATGGAACGCCTCCAACATCGAGATGGTGCATCTGAAAGACTCCAACCAGTATGTGACCAACAGCGACAGCATCCTGAGTGCAGAGACCCAGGAGAAGATGAACGCTATCCTACAGGAACTCGACACGGTATGTGAGGTGAAGACGGCATTCATCATCTGCCGACAAGTAGAAGACGGCGACACCTACCAAACCGCCGTCAACCTCATCAATCAATATGGTATCGGCAGCAAGTCGACCGGCAAAGGCGTCTGTGTGGTGGTGGCCTACGACCAGCACCAATATACGATTGCCACCAGCCGTGCGATGGAAGGCGACCTCACCGACGCCATCTGCAGTCAGATGGGACGTACGTATATTCTTCCTTATATGAAAAGCGAACAGCCCGACAGTGCGATGCTCTACCTCACCCAAGGTCTCTCCCGCTATGTGCATGACCTTCGTGAGAAAGGCAAAGCCGAGGTGATCGCTCCCTTCCAATCAAAGAGAGGAGGATTCTTCAGCGGCCAGTCAGGCATGAACATGCTGATTATCCTTGTGCTCTGTTTCCTCTTTGGCTACTTCGACGACAAGAACAAGTGGACCAAACCCTCGAAAACCATCGCCAAAGTGGCCGACACCTCAGATAAAGACCATCAGAAAGAAGAGCCACGCAAGTCGGATGTCCGCCCCACCCCACCCGTCAACAAAGGCGGTTCCTACGGCGGCGGCACCTCTGGTGGTGGAGGAGCCACCGGCACATGGTGACCCTCGCCAGTCAATCACCCTTATCAAAAAAAGAAAAAAAATGAGAACACGAACATTTCTTGCCTCCCTCCTTATCGCCATCTTCTGCCTCCCTATGATGAGTGGCTGCGCCACCCGCCAAGGAGCCATCCAACAACTGCAATCATTGTCTGACGACCTTCGCGACAATGCCAGTTATTACACGATCAAGGACTGGGAGAATGCCGCCAACAAACTGGGTACGATCCGTAAGAAGATGGCCCATTACGATTACACACCAGCCGAGCGCCGCCAGATCGGGGAGCTCGAAGGCCAGTGTGTACGTTATATGGTGGAAGGTGCCAAGAACAAAGCCATCAATGGTGTGATGGGCATTGGCAACGAGGTGCGCGGCATCCTCGAAGGCCTTGGCATCAGTTATTAATCCTCCTGGAAATGGATGATATCCATATACCGGCGAATCACCTCAGGTTTGCCGGTATGTTTTCCTTTGTCCTCGCTGATTTTACACGTATCGTTGTAGAAATCCCATGATTCAGTGATTTTTGCCGCTACCAGTTTGATGACGATATTCATCGGTACCACCCCCTCGAAGTCGTTAGTGAAATGCGTGCCGATGCCGAAGGAAGGCAGACACAGATTCTTGGCATACTCATGGATTTTGATAGCCCTGTCGGTATCCAGCGCATTGCTGAAGATCACCTGTTTGGTCGTGGGGTCGATACCCAATGACTTGTATTTCTCCACGATTTTCTGCAACTGCTCGTAATTGTCTCCACTGTCGATGCGCAGTCCCTTGAAAGAATTGGCGAAATCCTCTGAGAAATTGTGGCTGAAGAGGTTCCATCCGAAACTGTCGTAAAGGAAGGTTCCCAACGCCCCTCTGAAGGTATTTCTCCAAGACTCCATGGCCATGTGGTTGGCCATCTGCGGTCCATACATGGCAGCGATGGCGCAGATAAACTCATGTGCCATGGTTCCGACAGGTGTCAGGTCATATTTCATGGCCAAATAGACATTGCTGGTCCCCACGAACGTACCCTTCCATTTTTTCGCTTTCTGGCAGTCGCTCATGGCTCTCACCACCACTTCCTCAGCCTGCAAAGAAGCCCTTCTTCTGGTACCGAAATCGGTGAAGACACACCCTGCTTCGAGCAGTCTCTCCGCTTTCTCATAGGCTTTGGTATAGTATTTCTCATAGTCGAGTTTGCCGGTCTGTCCTGTCATGATATAGAACAGTTCGGAGACGATAGCCAGCAATTTCACCTCCAAGAGGATGGTATTGGCCCAATAGCCTTCAATCTCGATATGGAGATGCCCCTCCTCATCCTGCCATGCCTTCACCCATTTTCTGTCATATCTGAAACCTTTCAGGTAAGGATAAAACCAGTTGGGCAGGTAGTAGCATTTGCGCTTCATGAAGTCGATTTCCTCTTGCGTGACCACCACGCTCTCAAGTCCCTCTATCTGCCTGTTGAGTTCTTCGGCGAATCCCGGAGGATAGACCGTATTGTTTCGGTCCACGAACATATACTTCACCATGGCTCTCGGATAGTTGTCGATGACCGCACAGCACATGGACAATTTATAAAGATCGTCGTCGGTAAAATGTGTGATGATTTGTCTCATAATAGTAAAAGGTTTATTGTGATACGTTATGATAGCAATGACATGTAGGTGTTATTTTCCGATCACCCACACAAACCCACCCCTTGGAAGACACTCTACGGAATGGGGTAAAGCGGATATCGAGGAGATGTTCCACGCCTGTCCAGGTTGAGTACCATCCAAGAAAGCCTTGGCCTGCTGTTGGCCATGGATGAACCCCAAGTCAACAGGGATGGTTCTTGGTTCATCCGACCCGTTGATACCTGCCACCCACCAGGTATGACCAGAGCGTCGCGCCATGACCACGAACTCGCCAGGATAGCCTGCCACGAAGCGTGTCTCATCCCACGCGACGGGCAATGTGGACAGGAACTGCTGCACCTCTGCAGGTTGTGCAAGATAACTCTCCGGTTTGTCGGCCAGGTGCTGCAATCCCGACTCATACAAAACCGTCAGCGCCAGTTCATGCGCATTGGAAGTGATATGCGGGTGCTGTGAGTCACTGAACGTACAAGGCGTATAGTCCATCGGTCCGATGATGTTGCGCGTAAACGGCAAGGTGGCATTATGTGCAGCCGCTTTACGGGTGAATGTCGGCACGTTGTTGTACCATTCAGCCCCATACACCGCCTCGGTGGTGAGCAGGTTGGGATAAGTGCGCTGCCATCCTCTCGTGATGGTGGCGCCATGAAAATTGATGAGCAGATGATGCCTGGCCGCACATTCCATCAGTTCGATGCAATAGTCCATATTCATCTGGTTGTCGCCAGAGAAGAAGTCCACCTTGACGCCAGCCACTCCCAGGCGCTCACACCAGGCAAACTCACGCTCCCGGTCCTCCAGTTTGTTGAGGCGGTATTTCGGTCCCGGCGCACCGTTGACCCATCCGACAGAAGAGTTATACCATATCATCGGTTTGATACCTTTCTGTCGTGCGTAAGCCACGGCATCCTCGATGGTTTTCCCATCCTTCATCTCGTCCCACTCCGCATCGATGAGGACATAAGGCAGCTGCAGTGTCACGGCCATATCCACATATTTGCAGATGATGTTGTAATCGTTGGAACCATGGTTGTAAGCCCAATAGATCCACGACACCGTACCGGGATGAATCCAACTGACATCCTCTATCCTGCAAGGTTGTGACAGGTCGGTGACCAAAGTCGACTCCACGACATCTGATAGTTGTCCGATGATGGCCACTCTCCATGGTGTATGCCATTCTCCCGACAATGCCACCTCGTTTTCCGCCGGAGCGACACGATAGACATCCGGTTGTTGGTCATTATAGAGGCACGACGCGCTCTGCCTGCGGTCGATGTCAGCCTCAGAGATAAGTGCGAAGACACCCTGTTGCGGTTCCAATAGTGCGGGATACCCCCAACGCCGGTTTTTCTCCTCACCCGAGGTCGTCAGGGGGAAGAAGCCCTCATAGGCATCCGTCCACCGTTGTATCCATCTCTTTGTTCCCTCTGGGATACGATAGGCCGTCTGTTCCTCTTGCAACTTCTCGTTGGCGAGGCCTTCAAGTTCATAACGGAAGGCGACACCGTCATTAAACAGTCTCCACACAAGCCGTTGTTTCTTTCCCGTAGGATCCAGGAAGTCACAGGCATATTCATTGGCCACATTGCTACAATGCAACCTTTTTCCCGCCAACATCTGGTAGTCGACCTTCACACGGCGTTGCTTGGTCATCTTCCCCCATTTGGCAACCGTCTGCAGGGCAGAAGTTTTTACCCCCTTGCACTCCACCTCAAGCACCTGTTGCTTCTGGTAGAAGATGACGAAACCGTCATTTTTCTGTTGAAGGGATATTTTCCCATTGGGCGACGAGATCTGCCGTGCCGTTGCAGAGACTGACACTGCCAACAACAATAGACCTATCCACTTTCTCATTTTCTGGATGATGATTGATTATATTCCGATGATGATTAATTATTTACCGATGATGATTTTCTTGCCATCCACGATATAGATACCTGGAGTCAAGGCAGCAGCATTGACCCTTCTTCCACTGAGGTCATAGACTGCCTGCTGTCTTTGCAGCACTTCCTGTATGGGCGATTTGATGTCATCTTTCTCTTTCAGGAGGTAGCGGTGGCGCAAGGCCGACCTGACCGCATAGAATGCCGGTTTCTTTCCCAGTCCAGAATTATAGAGCAACGGACTCGACTGATTGCGCCAACTGTCGTTGTCTTTCAGTCCCCAGATGATCATATTAGGACAATTGTCGTTGTTGAGCACGATATCGGTGATCACCCGATAATTGCGTGCCTGTTCCTCAAGATCTTTCGATGATGTCGATGGGATGCCCATATCCAATTCGGTGATAATACATTTGAGTCCTGCCTCCGCGAAACGGCGGATGGTATTTTCCAGTCTGACGGAGTCGACCTCACCGATGGAGAAATGGCATTGCAGCCCCACCCCATGGATGGGTATTCCACTTTTCTTGAGTCTCATGGCCAGGTTGTAGAAAGCCGCCGACTTCGCCTTTCCCTGCAGCTCCACGCCATAGTCATTGAGGTAGAGCAAAGCCTTCGGGTCAGCCTGATGGGCATAGACGAAAGCCGAGTCGATGAAATCCTCGCCGATGGCCCTTGTCCACACGGTCGTCCTGAGGTCGTAGGCATCAGGGTTGGCTCTCACGGAAGTCTGGTCATCGTCCAGACACTCATTCACCACATCCCATTCCGCCACTTTTCCTTTGAAATGCGCCATGACCTTGAAGATGTGGTTTTTGAGGATAGCCAGCGCCTCTGTCCTGCTCCAGTTCTGGTCATTTTTCTTGCCGTCGCTCGACACCCACTGAGGAAGTTGTGAATGCCATGCGAGACAGTGTCCTCTCATGCTGATCTGATGGCGTTGGGCAAAATTCACCAATTTGTCAGCGCCATAATAGTCGAAATTGTCGCGGGAAGGTTCCAGGGCATCAAACTTCATCTCATTCTCTGCCACCAGCATATTAAACTGTCTGGCCACCTCCTTCGTCTCGTTGAGACTCTCATTGGAGAGATCATTTTTCCAAGTTGAGATGGCCGTGCCGATCAACTTCCCGTTTTTCTCCGCATAATCCCTCAAAGGTGTATTGTCGGAAGTGTCGGCGATGCCGTCATCATAGAAGGCCCCCATGTGGTGTTGCGAATCATCTTCATGCGGATCATCAGGATCGTCTTCAGGCGTACCGTTTTCCAGGGAGGTGACTCTTGCCAACACCTCCCAACCATCTTCTGTCTCATGCTCCACCAGTTCCCACGTATATCGAGAAGGCATTTTTCCATCAAACTGCCACTCACCCGTCTGTGATGTCTTGCCCAAGGCCTTGAGCAGAGCGAACTCATCCCCCACCTTCAATTCAGCCTCATCATCTAAGACAATCTGTATCACAGGCATTTTATCACTCTGCGTGAACTCCTGCGTCATATTGTCGTACTTCACCTGTCCGTCGACCAGCAGTTGATCGGCATTTCCTTCCGCATCGATTTTGAAACGGAGGACAGACTTCGGTCTGACGCAGAGATGCGCCCTTTTGTTGGCCTGATAGTTTTTGATGACCAGTGTGCCAACGGCATCCTCACCCGGTTCCACGAAGCCGAAATTGTCGACAGATCCAGCGATGTTGCCCGTTCCGCCAAGGATGGCGTCGTTGAACACAGTGACCACCGCCTCCTGTTCATTGGTCATGGCCCCCGTGGCACCTCTCAGTTTTTTCTGTTCAGCCTCTTCCCTGTCGTTCATGATCAAGACACGTCCGTCGAGGATGCGCAAGGTGCCACTGATAAAGTTGTTGTTGCCTGTGATGCGGTAAGTGCCTTTTCCTTCTTTGACAAGTCCCACCCGATGCTGGTCGCTGAAATCAGGCGGAGCGATCGTACCAGCCAGTGTGGCATCGGTATCGAGACATCCGATGAGGAAATAGGAATGGTAACTGCCTTTTTTCATATACCCCTGAATGGTGGACCCTTTCTCTGTCTGCAGTTCACCAAACCGGAAGCCCCTGGTACCCGACTCACACACCAGGAAGGCACCCTCATGAAGCGTGACACGGTTGTTCTCCATCATGATGTTCACCTTTCCCGATTTCAGGCATCCCTCCACATCTTCCACAGAGAATGTCTTCCCTCCATGAGCCATGACAATGCCATAGAAACCCGCCGAGGGTGCATTTTTCTGGTAAGGATAGACATGCACGTCGCCTGTAAAACCTTTCCAGTCAGGGTATTGGGCTCCTTTTGCCGTCCCCAGGTAGCAGCGTTCGCCACCAGCGTAAAGGCACAAGGTGCCCTGTCCGGTAATTTTGGAGTTGAAATAGGCATATCTTGCCATCAGCACGTCGAGCGTCTTGCCTTTCGGCAAAGAGATCGCCTTCTCATAAGTGACATAACTTGAAGACGTGTTGTTTCCGCTGATATCAAGGGTATCATGCGGGGCATCATCGTCGTTAAGCAGACTGAGGGCATCCCTTTCCGCCATCATGGCGGCAGATGTCGTCAACGAACCTATCATGGCCAAGACGGCCATCCATTTCCTCATCATCTCGTTTAGTTTTTCTTGATCAAATTACTTTTTTGCGGCCTCTTTCAAGAAGAAGTCTGTCATCTGCTTAAAGGAATTCTCATTGAATGTCACAGGGCCATGCTGTCCTTCAGGCACACTGACAAAAGTCTCCAACCTGCCCGCTTTCTTCAATTCTTCAGAGAAATACACCCCTTGGCAATGGGGCACGACATTGTCGGCCTCTCCATGGAAGACGATGAACTGCGGTCCTTTCTCTTTCACATAGGTGATGGGACTGATGAGGCTGATCATGTCGGGCATGTCGGCAGGCGCGCCACCGATGAGAGCCGCCTCAGGAGATTTCTCGTCGTTCACCTTCTCACAGTTGTTCATCCTGGCCATATCCACAGGTCCGAACCAGTCGGCCACGGCATCCACATCGCTGCTGAAAGAGAGGCAATTGCCCAATGTCCCTTCAATATCCACGGTGGTGGTGCCCACTGTGCGCGTCTTCATCCCGTTGGTGACGCCCGCCATCGATGCGAGGTGTCCGCCAGAGGAGAATCCGGTAATCCCAATGAAAGAGGTATCCAGCTGATATTTGGCGGCATTGGCCCTCAAGTATCTGATGGCAGCCTTCACGTCATTGATCTGGGCAGGGAATTTTGCATCCCCACTTGAACGGTGATTGATACACGCCACAGCGAAGCCAGCATCCGTAAGTGGTTTGCCTAAAGAAAAATAAGTCATCCCCTTCATGTTGTTGGAGAACCATGCGCTGCCATAGATGGCCACGATCACCTTATATTTGTCCTGTTTCTTTTCGGGCAGGTAAATGTCCATCTGGTGAGCCTCAATCCCATCGCCCACATAATCCACATTCTTAAACTGAGGATCCACGGCCGGTCTGCCGAAGCCACCAAAGCCACCCGGTTGCGCCTGCATGAGCATGGCGCAACAACTCATCACCATTGACAAAATGATTTTTTTCATATCTGCAAATTTAGAATAAAATAGTTAGAATAATTAAGTATAGTTAGAATTTTTAGATAATCTTTATTTGAACTGCCACCAGTCAAGTCGGGAATCACCGTCGGCCTGGTCGAAGGTCATATAGAGGTCGTGCACACCTGTGGCACGGTTGACCTTGGCCGTGAACGTCTTGTATTTCTCCACCGACCCTGTAGATGTGATATTGACTACACCCACGACCGGTCCGTCGATGGCATCGAGATGCAATGTCATCACCACTTTTCCTGTGGTTGCAGCCGTTATGGAGAATTTCTTTGCACCGCCAGCGAAGTCAACCCCACGCAACCGGATATACTCCCCTTTGTCGAGATGCGTCACATACATATTTTTCCGACCGGTAGAGGCAGGCATGTCGGCGACGACTCCTGTATTGGGAATTCCCATCTTGGCCGATTTCAGTCCGAAGCCCCATGCCATGGTCTCTGCTTCCACCCGCTTATACGGATTGAGCCACTGCAGTTGTTTCACCGGTTGCTGGTCAAGCCAATAAGGGATCTCCGGTATGGTCCCATCGGCCAGGTAGTTGATTTCCGACACCGACACAGCTCTGCGCTCATGATGCACAAATGTCTCCAGGTGCATCAGGTCATAACTCTGTCCGAAGATATAGGAATGCCCCTTATAATCAGTGATACCCGGATGGTTGCCCCTGTCGCGCTGTGTGGGTTTCATGATATAGCCTTTGCTTTTCCAAGGACCTGTAGGCGAGTCGCTCATGGCATAGCCCAGGGCCTCGGGGCAACATGTCGTGGCATAACTGAGGTAGTATTTCCCGTTGCGTTTATAAAACCACGGTCCCTCCTGATAATGATCAATTTTGTAGTCGAGTTTCACGATATCCCCTTTGGTGGAAATCATATCCTCGTTGAGTTTGACATAATAGGTATGTGGGTTACCCCAGTACATGTAGGCCTGTCCGTCATCATCAACAAACACCGTCGGGTCGATGTCATCCCAATGCTCCTTCTGCCAGACGAGGGGTTTTCCAAGCGGGTCTTTGAACGGTCCATAAGGAGAGTCAGCCACCAACACGCCGATGCCATGTCCATGAAGGGGAGCATAGAGATAATATTTACCGTTGCGCTCCACGGTCTGGATGGCCCATGCCCCATTCTCCCTACTGCGCCAGGAGAAATCCTTCAACGATGCGACGGCACCATGCTCCGTCCAGTTGACCATATCGGTGGTAGACCACAAGAGCCAGTCATACATGAAGAAGCCCGCCGAATTTTTCTCGTTGACATCAGGAATATCCTCTGGTGAGGCATCGTGCGAGGTATAGAGGAAGAGGGTATCACCGACGACAAGTGGTGAGGGATCTGCCGTGAACTTTGTCTGAAAGATCGGCATGTTGCACTGTTCCAACGCCTTCATCTCCCACCAGTCGAAGTTGAAGAGTTTTGGACCTTTCCTACCCGTAAAGACCAGATAGACATCGTGCACCCCTTCTGCTATTTTCGTGAGGTCAGCAGTGAGTGTCTGCCATTTCTCCCAGCCACCCGTGCCGGGCACCTGAAGTCTCACCAGACAATCCCCTTTGACACTGTCGAGGCGCACTTCGATGGCCCCGCCTCTCAAGCCGCTCGCCACTCTTGCCGTGAAGGTACGCGGTTTCTTCTGACCGAAGTCGACCGCCTGGAGTTTGATATAATCGCCATTGTGAATATCGGAGATATAGACCCCGACCTCGTCGTTTTGCTCAGCCTTTACCCCTTTGGAGAATGCCATGGTCTCCGCCTGCACCCTGCGGAAAGGACAGAACGTCCCGATGGGTTTGACGCCCTCGTCGGTCGGCATGATGGTGGGGAAAGAACCGTCAGGATTGTATTTAAACTCCTCGACGGCTACACTTCTTCCAAAGCCCCCTCCCCCGGGGAGTTTTCCTGTATGGTAGAAGAAATAACTATGTCCTTTGAAGTCAGCCACGCCACAGTGATTGGTGAACGATCCTGTGTCGGCGTTGGGCATGATCTGTCCACTATAGGTCCAAGGTCCCGTAGGTGCCGGTGCCGTGCTGTAGGAGATATGCTCAGGGATACCCCCAGCCGCATAGAGCAGTTGGTATTTCCCGTTGCGCTTGGTGAGCCAAGGTCCTTCCACATAGGAGTCTTTATACTGGCGTCCTTGCACGCGTTCGTTCATGACCGGCGATCCGAAAGCCTCCTCGGTCATGGGCAGCATGCCCACCTCACCCTCATAAGAGATCATGTCACGGTTGAGTTTGAGATAATAGACACGCGGGTTGCCCCACATCAGCCAAGCCCGTCCGTCATCATCGATCATGACGGTGGGGTCGATATGATCCCAACTGCCGTTTTCGAAAAGCGGTTTTCCGATGGCATCGCGGAAAGGTCCTACAGGCGAGTCAGCCACAGCCACGCCGATAGCCATTCCCTTGGAGATCTTGGAATGCGCACAGATATACCAGAAGAAATGGCCGTCGCGCTCGATGCACTGGCTTGCCCAGGCCCTGTCGTCGGCCCAGGAAAAGCTCTCCAATGCCAGAGGCGAACCATGGTCGGTCCAGTTGACCATGTCAGTCGTGGAATACACACGCCACTCCTGCATCCAGAAGAAGTCAGCACCATCCTCGTCGTGCCCGGTATAGACAAACAAAGTATCGCCCTTCACCATAGGTGCCGGGTCACTGGTACACCAGGTCTGCACGAAAGGATTCTGTGCCAGCATCTGTGCGGGGCACATCCAACTTATCAAAGCCAGTCCTACCGCCAAGATGGTCTGGCATCTCCAATTGTTGTTGTTTTTTCTTGCCTTCATAAGAATGAACATCTATTTATAGATAATCTTTGATGGGTAATCTTTGATGAGTAATCTTTGATGATCGAAAAGTTTGATTTCTGACGCATCAGTTGACGATGACGAGTCCGCCATTTTTGGGTATGGACACTTTTATCTGTCCCCGTTTGTTGGCCTTCACCTCCTTGACACTGCCCTGCAGTTGGGCATCATCGCTGTAGACTTTGAGCACCGAACCTTTTGTAAACATTGGCAGTGAGAGGTTGACGGTATAAGGCTGATCCTGAGCATTGATGCCCGCCACATACCATTTCTGGCCCTGTCTTCTGGCCAAGACCACATATTTTCCGGGATAGCCGTCGATAAACTTCACCTCGTCCCAGGTAGTGGGCACCTGTTTCATGAAATCGATCGCCCATGCCGGAGCATCATCGAGGTTGTTGGGCGCCATGGCGAAATGCTGCACCGCACATTGGAAGAGGACCGCCGTGGCCAAGGCATAGACATCGCTGGTCATCCTGCGCGTGCCCCGCTGGTTGTCTGCGCCATAGAACTTGTTTAATGTAGAACCGCCAAAGTCCATCGATCCCACAGTGTTCCGGATGAAAGGATGGATACAGCCGTTGCGTGCCTCATTATTGCAGAAATCCTGCGAGAAATGCAGGTTCTCGCTAGCGAGCACCGCCTCACTGGCCACATAGTTGGGATACATACGCTCCCATCCCCTTGGCAGTGTGCATCCATGGAAGATCACCATCAGTCCGAAGTCATTGGCATCCGTCAGAATATCCTCATAGAGTTGCATCATCATCTGCTTGTCGCCTCCGAAGAAATCCACTTTGATGCCTTTGATGCCGATACTTTGCATCCATGCCATCTCTTTTCTGCGCACTCCCGATTTATCCATCTTTCCGATAGGTGTCTGCGGAGCGTCATTCCATGCGCCGTTGCTGTTGTACCAGAGGAAGATGCCGACACCTTTCTCACGGCCATATTCAGCCAGGGTAGCCATGCGGTCGCGACCGATTCTCTGATCCCAGAAAGCATCAATGAGCACACTGTGGTATCCCATGGCAGCGGAGAAGTCGATATACCGTTTCTGTTCATCGAAGTTGCAACTGTTGTCCATTCCAATGATCCAACTCCACGAGCCTTTCGTATACGCCTTCTCATAGGGTATTGTTGCCTCATATTTGGGAGCGACGAGATCGAATGGCACGGTTGTCTCCACGATATTGGCCAGGGTTGGTCCGAGTGTGATGGTGCGCCACGGTGTCAGTCCAGGGAGCGCCATGGCCGGAGCGACAGAACCATTGCCGTTGGCCTCACCCTCCTGCGGGAAGCCGATGACATAGGTGCCTTTATTACCGCCCATCAACCTGCTGGCACAATAAGAGCCGTCGACCCCCGTCTCACTGATCAGGACCCATCCCTTATCTGCTATTTTGAATAGGCAGGGGAAACTATATCCCTCACCCCATCCGTTTTTTCCCACGGCATCGTCTGTCGTGTAGGATGTCTCATAACTCGGAGAGGTACGTGCGAATCCTCCCATCGGTTTTGACTGCGGACAGAGGAATGTGGTGGTGCCGTCGGGCATCGAGAAACCGCTGGCCTCCCCTTTGACCATACACACCTTCGTGTCTCTTCTTGGAAAAATCTGATAGCGGAACGCCACATCACGATTGCTTACTCTAAAGATGATATCGAGCACCTGCCTGCCATTCTGTTCGAAGTGAGCCACAGCCTCATTGGCCACATATTCCACATGACGCTGTTTGATCTGATAGAGGGTGTAAGAATCTTTTACCTCCTTTGTCTCTACGTTTTTGAGGACAAGATCCTTGGTATAGTCACCAATGTTGGTCACCAGTCCGAGCGGCGAAGCGACAAGCATCTCCTGCCCGTCGTAGGTCACTCCATAACAAGGTTGTCCGTCCTTGACATCCAGATTCACTAACACACGCCCATCAGGGCTTTTGACCACCTCGCTTGCCATCATCAAAGAACTTACTCCGATGGCCATGGCAAGCAATGCCAATTTCTTTTTCATCATCTTGGTTGGGTATTTTATTTATAAATCAACGAAGCAAAGGGATAAAAGCACTCTCCCGAGGGGCTTGGTGCGGCTTAATGTTTGCAAAGTTACAAAAAAAATCATTGGTGCCCGTATGAGAATTGTTTCCTAAAATTTGTTTCAAGTAACCAAACCGCCAGCAACGAGACACAACACCCCATCATGTCAGACATCCCTTTTGGGAAAAATGTTCCATCATATGAAATATTCCCCCGAAAGGGTGACTTTTATGAGATTAATTGCTTATATTTGCATATCATGTGTGCGTTTTTTGCTCGTCTTGAATCGCAGCACTAAGGTAAGTAAAAATCAGACATGGCAAAATCCAGAGTAACCTTTTACTGCTCAGGAACTTATAATAAAACTATTTAACTCAAGTGCTGCTTAACTTAGATGCCAATATGCCAGTTATAGAAAAAATATTATGTTCGTTCTATTAATGGAAAGTCGGGGAAACTGAAGTCAAATCAAAATAAGAACATATAGCGTATATGATGAAGAAATCACTGTTGCTCGTGCTGATGCTGCTATGCTGTGCAGTCATCCACGCAGAATCCTTTACGGAAAATTTCGAGAGCGGTTTGCCGACCTCTGCGCCCTCTTCTGAAACCCAGGTGACACTTGTCTCGGGTATATGGACGCTCAAGGGTGTCTGTGTCAAGAAGGATAACGGCAGCCAAAGAGCGGCGATGAGTACCAATGCCTACCTTGTGACACCTGCGCTCTCTCAGCCGCAGCGCATCACATTCAGTCATCGCGCTTCGGGCAACGGCAAGACGCTGGTAGTGGAGAAATCCCTCGACGGTGGCGCCACATGGACCCAACTCGGCACATCGACCATATCGTCGTCGACACCCTACGGCAGCAGTTCGTTTAAGGTCAACTCTACAGAAGAAGACACCTCGGTGTTGATCCGTTTCACGTGCCAAAACGGCACCATCTATCTCGATGATATCGAAATCACCATCAACGCCCCCGGTGGCAGCACACCCATAGAGCCCGACGACCCCACTTATATCACAGAAGGTGTGCCGGTGCCGACACGACCGTTCCCAGAGGCGCATCACACTTACTTCATCGCACCTGACGGCAATGACGAGACAGGTGACGGTTCCATGGAGAACCCTTGGTTCAACCTTCAATATGCCGTTGACCGGGCGGTGGCAGGTGACCATATCGTGTGCCGTGGAGGTACCTACAAGCCGACAATGAAGAAAGACGGCAAGAAATACACCGTGCGCATCACCACTTCGGGCACCGCCGACAGCCCCATCGTGATAAGAAGTTATGAAGATGAGAAACCTGTGTTTGACTTCGTCCAACAACTGACAGATCAGAGCATTGGCGACCGCGGCATACTCATCACGGGCAACTACTGGTGGCTTTTTGGTTTGCATATCACGCATGCCGCCGACAATGGCATCAAACTCGAGGGGTCGCACAACCGGATAGAGCGGTGCGAGTTCTCCTACAACCTCGACACTGGACTGCAGTTGGGTTTCGGGCACAAGTTCAGCGACACCTTCCCCAACCTCAGCGCTAACGATGGGACCTACTGCGCATACAACGATGTCATCGACTGTGACTCCCACCACAACTGCGACTACGACACCAACTACGGTTCGGATGCCGACGGCTTCGCCTGCAAGATGCACAACGGCAAGGGTAACAGGTTTATCCGATGCAGGGCATGGCACAACAGCGATGACGCCTGGGACCTTTACGAGACCGACTACGACGTCATCCTCGCAGAATGCTGGGCCTGGGACTCCGGCAAGGCAGAAGACCATCAGTGGGTGAAAGACTACATCAAGAAGAGCGGGTCGATGTCGTTCTCCGGCAACGGCAACGGCATCAAACTTGGTGGCAACGGCACGGGCGGTTCATCCAAAGGCATCCATTATGCCTACAACTGCGTGGCATTCAACTGCAATGCCGGCAGCAGCGTGAAAGGCTTCGACTGCAACAACCACAAGGGCGGGCATGTGCTCATCGGATGCCTGGCCTTCAACAACAGTTACGACTACATGTTCGAGTCCGGTGGCTCGGATGCCAACACCAAGTTCTACAACAATATCTGTTTGGGAAAACAGGAGATTTGTGTTGGCAGCGATGACTACAATGCCATCTCCACCCCCATGTCGAAAAACGGATGGACCAACCATCTTGTCACAGGTATCGGGCGCGACGACTTCATCTCACTTGACGAGGATGACGCCCTCATGCCCAGGGCCATCGATGGTTCGTTGCCTCGTCGTTTTGCCCGCCTTGCCAGTGACAGCAAGATGATAGATGCTGGATATGCCGGTCATGACATCCCCGAAAGTCTGCTCGCCGACTTCCCCTTCCTCCGTCGCACCATCACCGGAGGGCAGCGCGATTTAGGTCCTTACGAACGTCCAGACTATGAAGACTCCGTCACCGATACCCCAAGCATCGACAAGAAAGCCATGACGCCCAAGAAATACCTGAGCCACGGCCGTCTGTATATCGTAAAACAAGGCACGACCTATAATGTACTGGGTCAGGAAATAGACAAGTAAGCGAAAAAATCCGGCAAGTCAATATCCTTGACAACACCTTGTCGCTCAGTAACTTATAAAATAGCGTCCAACTAAATTGCTGCGAAATTAAGGTATATCAAGTTTTTTGATTAATTTTGCCCCGAAATTGTAATTGCCGCCAAGGCATCAACCTTCAAACCATCACTATATGTTAGTTATCAATTCCTATGAGGAGTTTGCCTCCTATTTAGGCAAGGAACTCGGCCACTCTGAATGGCAAGAAATCGACCAGAACCGTATCAACCTCTTTGCCGACGCCACCCTCGACCACCAGTGGATACACGTCGATACAGAACGTGCCAAGATAGAAAGTCCCTATAAGAGCACGATCGCTCATGGTTATCTGACCCTTTCCTTGCTGCCCCATCTTTGGAATCAGGTGATCAAGGTCAACAACATCACCATGCTTGTGAATTATGGCATGGACAAGATGCGTTTTGGCCAGCCAGTGATCACCGGTAGCCGTGTGCGCATGACGACCAAACTCAACAACATCCAAGACCTCCGGGGCATCTGCAAGGTTGAGATCGACTTCAAGATAGAAATTGAAGGCCAACGCAAACCTGCTCTTGAAGGCCTCGCCACCTTCCTCTATTATTTCAAGAAATCTAAATAGTCTGACCCCAGAGCAGATGCCTTACGTCAAGGAAGACCTTCCATATCATGACAGCATGGAGAAGTCGGCGCCAACGAGGGTGATCATCGCCATCGGTTCCAATCACCATGCAAATAAGGCAATGAAAATGGGCAGACAACATCTCTGTCGCCTGTTGACAGATGCGCGCCATGCCGACATCATAGAGACAGAGGCGATCGGCATCCCTTCCGGTCCTTTTCTCAACAGCCTCACCACGGGTTACACCGACCTGTGTCTCTCCGACCTCACCGCCCGACTGAAGGAGATCGAGCGATGTTGTGGTGACCGCCGTGAGCTGCGTCGTGAGCACCAGATCGTGCTCGACCTCGACCTGTTGCTCTATGGTGAGCAGCGGCTGCATCTCTCCGACTGGGAACGTCCTTATATTCAGGCACTGTTTGACGATCTGTCTCGGTCCACCACACCAGACACCTCCTCGACCCCATCATCCAACCAATTATGAGTAAGAAGTCTATCCTTCACCTTGTCTGTAACTTACTGATCTTCAGTCTGCCTTCTTTCGTGTGTGGGCAAGACTTCAACCGTTACTTTAACGACGCCACCCTCCGGATCGACTATGTTTTCTCAGGCGATGTGCGACAGCAGGAGATTGCCGTCGACGAACTGCATACCATCCCCCATTGGTATGGCAAACGGCAACATCTCTCTGAGGTGCCTGTACGCGGAAACGGTCAGGTCATCGTGCGCGACCATGCCACCCAAAGCGTCATCTATCGCAATTCCTTCTCCTCTCTTTTCCAAGAATGGCTGTCGTATGACGAAGCCACGCAGATCCGCCGCGCTTTTGAGAATGTCTTTCTCGTTCCGATGCCTAAGGATACGGCCGATGTGACGATAGAACTCTACGACAACCGGCAGGAGGTGATGGCGACGCTCACCCATCAGGTCGTTCCCACCGACATCTTGATCCGCCACACCGGTTGGGACAAGGTGACCCCTTACGTCACTCTGCAGGAAGCCGCCGACACCACCCGCTGCATCCATATCGCCTATGTGGCTGAAGGTTATCGTGCCGATGAGATGGAGACCTATCTCGCTGATGCACGTATAGCCATGGAAGCCCTCTTCGCCCATGAGCCTTTCAAGTCACTCCGCGACCGCTTCCACCTCATCGCCCTGCTCTCACCGTCTGAGGAGAGCGGCACCAGTTCCCCACGGAAAGGCATCTGGAAGAATACCGCCCTCCATTCCCATTTCGACACCTTCTACAGCGAGCGTTATCTCACGACCCTCCATCTGAAAGACCTCCACAACTTGTTGGCCGGCACGCCCTACGAACACATCATCGTATTGGTCAACACCGACCAATATGGCGGTGGCGGTATTCTGAATTCCTATAACCTCACCATGACCCACCACCGGCTTTTCAAGCCAGTCGTGGTGCATGAGTTTGGCCATAGTTTTGCGGGATTGGCCGATGAATATGCCTACGAGACGGAAGCTATCCCCATGTATCCCACAGACGTGGAACCCTGGGAACCCAATCTGACGACACTGAAAGACTTCCACGGCAAGTGGGAAGATATGATCGAAAAAGGCACGCCCATCCCCACTCCACCCTCCAAACGGAGCAAGGACATCAGCAGCAAGGTGGGTGTTTTCGAGGGAGCCGGTTATTCCGTCCGTGGTGTCTACCGTGGTTGCGAGGACTGCCGTATGCGCACCAATGAGAATCCCGTTTTCTGTCCTGTGTGCGACCGAGCGCTGCGCCGACTTATTGATTTTTATACCCGATAAATGCGGAAATGGCCTGTTATCATCCTGTCGGTATGGCTGTTGCATATTCCTTTTCGGGCACAGAAGCCCAGCGACAGTGAGCAACTTGGCATGGCCTTGGAGTATTTCCAAAGTGCCAAGTATCATGAGGCGTTGCTGATTTTTGAGAAACTTGACGAGCATTATACCCTCAATCCGCGTTACCACGCCTATATGGGCGTGTGTTACTACAATGAATGGTTATACCAAGAAGCCTGCCAATACCTCGACGAGGCCATCCCGCAATTAGAGTCATTCTCCCCCCAGGAACGGTCTGTATACTATTATACGGCAGGTGAAAGTCATTTTCAGTTGCAACAATACGAGGCAGCCATTCCTCTGTTTGAGAAGGCACTCACCGTGTGTCATGAGAACGAAAAAGGACTCATCCATTACCGGTTGGGCATGTGCCACATGATGTCGAGAGAATGGAAGGTGGCACGCGACCATTATGACGCAGCCTTAGACAACCTGATCACCTACCGTGATACGCCCGACATGCAATCCCGCATCTATCAGGCGGCTCACATGCTGAAAGGTTGTGAGACTCATTTGCCCAAGACCCTGTTGACGATGATGGGCAGTGCCACAGAAATGCCCCAAGCGGCAACCCGCCAGCAGCTGACGGGATTCGGCACCTTCTCCGCCCGACTGGGAAATATGGCAGATATAGCCAATTCATCGGCCGAATCCTCATCCGTCACGACTCCATCCGCTTCCTCGCCGCCATCAGCCTCCAACCGTTCCGCTGCCCCAGACCATCCGACAGAAGGCATGGCACCGACAGTCGTCTTCAACCAACTCCTGCAGAATGTGCGCTCCGCGGTCGCCCTCAATCAGATGTTGGCAGAGAATATGTTACCTCCTGATTGGCCACAAGCACAAGCGACAGCGGCAACGGAAGAGCCCACCACTTCTACGGCGGTAGAGCCCACTACTTCAACCGCTCAAAGGCACACTACAACGACGGCACAAGAACAACTGACCGTGATCATCACACCTGCAGACAGCCTACCTGCCACCACGAAAAAACTACCCACCAGCGAAGCCCGATGGGAAAGAGATACGATCAAGAATGTCATCCCCACCACTATCAACATCGAAGACCTCTTCGAAGATAAAATTGAGTTGCGGGAATAAGACAATCGCCGTAGTTTTTTTCTATCTCATACTCTCATCGATGAAACAGAGAGGGAGCAAATCACGCACGGTATTGACAGCATAGACACCATCTGTACCATAGAAAAGGATGCGGATAGGCTGGTGATAGCGTTCCTCCATCTCCAGGATCACCTGACGGCAAGAGCCGCACGGAGGGACAGGGTGTTTCACAATACCTTCCTCATTCCTCGCTGCGACCGCCAATTTGGTGATGGCCATCTCTGGTCGTTGTGCCTGGGCAGCAAAGATGGCCGTGCGCTCAGCACACAATCCGAGGGGGAATACCGCATTCTCCTGATTGGCGCCAATCACCACAGAGCCATCAGCAAGCAACAACGCAGCCCCCACCCTGAAATTGGAATATTTGGCATTGGAATTGTCGGTAGCCTTGATGGCCATTTCCACCAAGTGTAATTCCTCTTCCGACAGTTCATTGAGTTGGAGATGCTCTACACAGATGTTGATGTGAATATTTTCCATAGTATGACTTTTATTTATGATTCATTGGGAGGTTTTACATACTCATAACAACCGAGATCGGGCTCATCATCTCTTCTGATTCCCATCCGGTCGAATAAGAGGTCCTCTATGACAGCCGCCTTTCCGATGGCTGTAGAGACAGAGTCAAGTCTGAAATCATATTTCTGATGGTCGCCATCGACCAACCGGAAATGCTTGGTGGCAGTGCCCACCGTGTCTTCAGGCAATTCCCATACGACATCGCGCACACGGACAGTGTCGTCGATGGCAGGTGTTCTCAACAGGCAATGGTCGAAAGAGAAAACATACTGGGCAGTGGTATCCGCCTCTCCCATGACCACGTCATCAGCATAGCCCGTGACAAGGCTGTTGATACATGTGAAATTATACAACGGATAGACATGTCCATCGTGCACATTGCCAAACCTCAATGCCGCCCCCCTGTTGGAATCGAAAGGATAAAATTGTGCGATTGTCGACTGTGCGACACGCGCCACACCACCAAAAACCGCCAAACAATCATTGAGTGCATTGGTAATCTGACAGTTGACCACATCGACCACACAATGCGTCGCCATCAGTCCATAGCCCTGACAGTTGTGCACCACAGAATGATAAAGATTCAGTTTCAACTTCTTTACATCCGCCGAATCACACACGATTCCGTTGTATGTGCTATGAATATCAGCATAATAGATATCATTGCCGTAGGACGGCTCATAGAAATGGATGCCTTGCCACTGCCCGCTCACCCTGTCGTAGGGCAGATAATCAAACATATTGTCGATGCGGTCTCCCCGCAGCACCACATTGTTGTCCACCTCGCCCTCTATCCGTAACGTGCCATAGACATGGATGCCCGCATTCTCGTGGAAATAGAGCGTCGTACCGGCAGCGATTGTCAGCGTGGCCCCTTCCTTCACCGTGATACCGCCATAAATGATGGTGGGCACAGCGGTGGATGAGATCGTGGAGTCGCGGTCGATCACCATATTGGTGCGTTTCTCCGCATCCCATGTCCAAGCATTGAGGTTCACCTTCTGCTCCACCCCACTCTCAAGTCCGAAGACCAGGTTGTCCTCAATCTTCATCGGTTCTTCCTGATGATTGGCAGGAGAGGTGAGTTCGACAAACACCCTGATACTGTCGCGGTTGCGCACTTCCACATCATTCACCTGAAAGCCTTCAGAGGCGCCAAGATACGACCCGTCGACATTGACACGGAATCCCGTCTGGTTGCCTTTCTCCAGACGGACGGACTTGCAGCGGATGCCGTCGCCAGAACTGTTGAACACCCAGAACGACTTGGTAGCTGTAGGCACTTGTGAGAAGACAGTGTCGAGCGCCACGGTGTCGACAGAGAAAGTCAACCGTTTAGAAGTTGACGTAGAGAAGGTGTCGTCGTCGGAGCATGAGATGAGCACCACCGACGACAACAGGCAGGAGAGGATATACAGTAAATGCCTTGACATATGTATAATAACGAGCCAGGCGACGATTTATTGTGTATTTAGAAGATGGCGTCGAGCCACGAGAGCAGACCGACCAAAGAGGCATTCCAATTGATAGCGATCTCATTCGACGCATAGGAAGCCATCACATCGGCATACGACTCATCGGGAGCCTTAGAGGGATAGTTGATGCCTGATGCGAGATCTTGCTGTCCGGGATTCGGTCCCCCCACCAGCAACCCTGGCATGGGATCATCAATGCCATCAGCCTCAGAGATACGCTGATGCGGGTGACGCGGGCTCTTCACGCCATACCCAGTGACATAGCAGAAACCGGTGGCATTACGTCCCAGGACATAGTCGGCAGCACGCAAGGCATCCTTGCGGTATTTACCTTTTGCCACATAGTTGTCGGCATAGAGCAGAGCGATGGCAGGAGAACAGAAATTCTCCGCCAGACATCCCCATCCGAAATCAGAAGGCTGATCGCCGAAGGGAGACATGAAATTGGATTTTGCCGTATTGCCCACGATCTTGTCGGCAAATTCCTTCAGCATCGACAAGCATTTCTCACGCAAAGGTCCTGATGCCGTCTGCAACCAAGCATAGACCCCAAGACCAGAAACCTCACCCCAGACGGGCCGGACAAACCTTTCGGGCATGCAGCTGCGGGCATCCTCGAGATACGACGTCTTGTTGGTGGCGATATACAGTTGGGTGGCGGCCCAAAACAGTTCATCCTCCACCCTTCCGTCGCCATACTCACCGGTGGAGACCTCCGGTTTGTACCACCTGCTGTTCAGTCCCTGCCGGTAGAAAGCCTTTGGATTCTTTTTTGCCCAAAGATAAGCCTTTTCCGCTGCCGCCAAAGCCTTCTGAGAGAAATCGGCGTAATCAGCAAACGGCGCATAGATGCCTGCCGCCTGTGCCATGACAGCCGCAAAATCAAGGGCTGCAGTCACCGACTTCTGCACCACATACCGCTGTTGCTTGCACGCTATCGGCATGACGAACCCTTCGAAACTGGGGGTCGTCAACTTATGGTATACCCCGCCATCATCCGGATCCTGCATAGTGAGCATCCACTTCAAGTTGAACATGATTTCATCGAGGAAGTCGGGAGTCTTATTGCCCCGCTCCGGGATACGGAGTTGCAGTCGTGCGAAATAGTCGGGTTGTTGTTGGTAAACAGCCAGCATCAGACCGATGGAGAAGGCAGAGTTGACGATATACTTGTTGTAATCACCAGCGTCATACCATCCGAGAGGTGAAGAGATGACCGTCCCTGGAGGCCGCATGGAGGTGGCTGCAGTGGGATGCACCATCACCATCGTGTCGGGATGCCCCAGCGGTCGGGCAAACCTGCCGGCGTATGCCTGATCGATGACCGTTCCCGAGCGCATCAGATAATATGACTCCATCGCCCCCTTGGTAATATCGGCCAGGGCATGGCTTTTCACGATGAAAGGCATCGATTGCCCATCCACCTTTACAGTGTAGTTGCCTTCCGTCTTCACCTGTGAGAAATCAACAATATAACGCGTCTTTCCTGTAAACGGTGACACGGCGGAACGCACTACTTTACCCTTTGCCACGCGGTGACCCTGTGCATCGAATACCTCCGCTTTCTTGGGTTTCACCTGATCAACGACCACCACTTTCTCTTGTTGTGGGTAATAGCCAACCTGGTTGAGACGGATGAAGTCTGTTCCGTCGGCCCACGCCATGGTGGCATTCACCAGCGCCACCATCAGGAGTATTTTCTTTTTCATCTTCAATAGATATTAAACGGTAATAATCAAAAAAGGCTGCCCGTCATTCCACTAAGGCAACAATTTTGAGATAAAATACTTGGAAACGATATCAGCGGCCCGATAAACATTCTGTGAGAACCCATGGTCGTAGGCATCGAGGATGACGATCTGGCTACCAGGCCATATCTGATGGTATCGCTCACCATAGGTATAAGGTACCACCCTGTCTGCCGTGCCATGCACGATGAGCGCATCACCATGATATTGCTGTGCTGTCTCGTAGATCGGCAACGAGAAGGCCGTCTTGATGTAGTCTCTTCCGAGTTTCAAAGGTCCGATATTCACATATTCCGGTGGGTCGAGCGGGTCATAGGAGACGCCCATCGTATTACCCCGGATAGCATCGTCGCGCAATACGGCTGCCGGTGCCATGAGCGCCACAGCCTTCAGATCGCCAGGCTGCACCTTTCCAGCCACCATGCTGGCCACCACGCCCCCCTGAGAGTGCCCCATGATCGCCAACTGGCTGACATAGCGCAGGTCACGTGCATAGGCGATCACCTTCAGCGCGTCCTCTATCTCATTGGGAACCGTCATCTCCACAAACGGTCCATCGCTCTCTCCATGACCATTGAAATCAAACCTGAGCGTGGCAATGCCATTGTTCATCAGAGAATCGGCTATCAATTCAAACAAATCACCATTCTTGTTGCCTGAAAAGCCATGGCACATGATGACCATCGGACATTGCTGGCCCTGTTCCAAGATGGGTTTTTGGATGATGGCCGACAAAGCCCCTTTGCTGCCATCGATTGTCTGGAATTGGGTTTCCCCTCTCAATACGGCAGGATGCTCCTTCGCCATAATTTCGGTGAGCGTCTTCTCTAATTTGTCAATCAAAACCGTACTGAGGACCACCTTGCCTTCCTTATCAAGAAGCATCATCGAAGGAATCCATTTCACGCCATACATGTTGGCCACCTCAGATTCCCTCATCCGTTTACCTTCAGACAGTTGCGGATAACTGAGCCCATATTGCTCGACAGCTTTCTGCCAGGATTCTGTTTTGTCGTCAAAAGAAATGCCCACAAACTGCACATCCAATGGAGCGAATTTCTCGTAGATCTGCTTCATCTGTGGAAGATCCTTCCTGCAATCCGGGCACCATGACGCCCAGAAATCCAGCACGGTATACTTTCCCTTGATCAACTTGCTCAACTTTTTGGTCTTTCCGGCCAAATCTTGTGCTTTGAAATCAGGAGCGCTGACCCCAGGCTTCAACAATTGTGTGGCATATTTAGAATCCGCATCAGTCGGCATGAACTGAGCGTTCACACCGACTGCAGCCAATGACCAAAGAGCCACCAGCCATATTTTCTTAGCGTTCATGTCAATAAGATTAATCTGTCGGATTATTTGATTCTCTTGGCATACTGCTTGAAGACATAATAATATCCTCCAGCATAACTTACTTTATACCAATCGCCTTCCTCTCCTACACAGACCAGTTTTTCTCCTTTCTTAGGTGCTCTGGTCGTGCCGTCTTTCCATTTCAGGAAATCGTAATTGAGTCCCGGTCCTTCACGCAGTCTCACACCTGTACCCGTGATCTGCACCATTTTGGAGGCTGGTTTGGGAGCATTTACCTTCTGGCTGGTCACCTTGGCATACTGTTTGAAGACATAGGCCACATCATTTCCCCATTGCACTTCATACCAATCTCCAGACTGTCCGAGCAAGAGCAACTTAGCGCCTTTTTTGGGGCTCGTCTTGTAGTATCCATAATTCAGACCAGGTCCATATCTCATTCTGACGCCTGTGCCTGTGATGGTAACATAAGTGTTCTCTTGGTTGATCTCATCGAAAGATGGAGTTGTGGCAGCCGATGCATTTATGCACATCAAACAAAGCATCGCCATGAGGCAAAGCATCATCTTTCTGATTGTGTGAAATTGGTTCATAGTCATCATTTTTAAAATTAAACATCAGATAAACGGAACGCTCGTGGAACATGCTTATAATAGCCGACACGATGGTATCCGCTGCGAAGATATAAAAAAAATCGTTGATTTCACCATATATTTCTGATTATTCTAAAGTCTTATGCATTTTTTCCTTGTTAACCGAAAAAAAACAATCCCCCTAGACTACATCATTTGGCTTTTTTACTATATTTGCATAGACAAATCATTTTTGCATAGATATTCATTAAGACCTATAAACCTTCACCCTATTGACTCGTATGAAATACCGATTTTTCCTAATCGCCATGCTTACTACCTTCACCACCATGGCGCGTGCTCAATCTGCACTCTATCCCAAACATTTTGATTTGGAAGAAGTCACGCTGCTCGATGGTCCCATGAAGACAGCCATGGACTTGAATTTCAAGACACTGCTCGACTATGATGTCGACCGTCTGCTTACCCCTTTTGTCCGTCAGTCAGGTCTCAGTGGCACCACCGACCCGAAAAGTCCCTATTACCGTTGGACGACCCTGCATCCGTCGTTCACCAACTGGGGAGACAACAGTTTTAATCTGGAGGGACATGTTGGTGGGCACTACCTCTCTGCGATTGCATTAGCCTATGCCGCCTGTCACGATACACCCACGAAAGCCCGTCTGAAAGAAAGGATGGACTACATCATCGGCGTGATGAAAGACTGCCAGGATCAATTTAAAGACAACACCGAAGGGCTGCAAGGCTTTATTGGCGGCCAGCCCATCAATGACGACTGGAAATCACTCTACAAAGGCAATACCGCCCCATTGCGCAGTCATGGCGGATGGGTGCCTTTCTACTGTGAGCATAAGATCCTTGCTGGTCTGCGCGACGCCTTTCTCTACGGCAAGAACGAGACAGCCAAGGACATGTTTCTGAAACTGGCCGAATGGAGCGTGAATGTCGTGGCGAAGGTCAGCAGCACAGACATGGAAAATCTCCTCGGCATAGAGCATGGCGGCATGAATGAAAGTATGCTCGATGCCTACCAACTTTCGGGTGACGCCAAATTTCTGACAGCAGCCAAGAAATACACCCACAAGGCCATGCTCAACGGCATGCAGACGCTCAACACGACCTTTCTTGACAACAAGCACGCCAACACCCAAGTGCCCAAATATATCGGGATGGAGCGTATCTTTGAGCAGGATGCCACCGCCACGGGCTACAAGAAAGCCGCCGAGAACTTTTTCACCGACGTGGCCAAGAACCGCACGGTATGCATCGGCGGCAACAGTGTGGGCGAGCATTTTCTCTCTATCGCCAACTCCAACCGCTACATCGACTGGCTCGACGGTCCGGAGTCTTGCAACTCCAACAACATGTTGAAGATGTCAGAGATGTTGAGTGACCGCACAGGTGATGCGCAGTATGCCGACTTTTATGAAAATACCATGTGGAACCATATTCTCACCACGCAAGATCCACAGACCGGCGGCTATGTCTACTTCACCACCTTGCGCCCCCAAGGTTACCGCATTTACTCTCAGGTGAACCAAGGAATGTGGTGCTGTGTCGGCACGGGCATGGAGAACCATTCCAAATATGGGCACTTCATCTATACCCACGATGGAGATAACACCCTATACGTCAACCTCTTTGTTCCCAGCGAACTCAACCATTCCGTCTTCGGTTTGAGACAGGAGACGCTATTCCCATGCATCAATCCGAAAGCCTCCAACATCCCCACGCCCTACACAGCCACCACCACACTTACCCTGACAAAGGGCGGCAACTATCAGATCGCCATCCGCCATCCGGCATGGGCAGGAAAAGAATATCAGGTGACTGTCAATGGTCAAGCAGTAGATGCCACAGTGACGAAGGGAACCGCCAGTTATGTGACAATCGACCGCAAATGGTCGGCAGGCGACAAGATCGAGGTGTTACTCCCCATGCAGCTTTCCTATGAAGAATGTCCCCACTACACCGATTATATCGCATTTAAGTTAGGCCCCATTCTCCTTGGAGCACCCACCACAGCGGCATCTGCCTCAGAGTCCGCCACGACAGGTCTGCCCTATGAAGCCCTGAAAAATGAATATGCCAAAGCAGGGCGCATGGATCATGCCCCAGGCAGTATGGCATCCGGCAGGACGCTTACAGAATCCCCCCTGCTCATCGGTAATCGTGCGGATGTGCTTGAACGCATCAAGATGTTGCCAGGCAATGATCTCCATTTCACCATCGATGCCAGCCGTGAAGGCGTGGAGTCTTACAAATGGAAGACACTGGAACTACGTCCCTTCTACCAGATCCATCACAGGCGCTACATGTGCTATTGGTATCAGCAGACCGCCGAGAACTACGCCAAGAGCGACATGGCCCAAAGTGAGGCCGCCCTCCAAGCCCTGGCAGAAAGGACGCTCGATTTCGTCGCCACGGGAGAGCAACAGAGTGAAGCCGGACACGAATACAACTACTCGAGCGACTCCAACACCGGAGACTACAACACCGAACGTTACCGTGACGCCAGAGCCAACGGCCATATCCAATACACCCTCTACAATAAAGACTTGGTGTCGGAAGGCTTGAGCGTGATGTTCCGTTTCAACCTTGCCGACAGAGGGCGCATGGCCACATTGACCATCGACGGCACAAAAGTGTCGGACATCATCATCCCCTCTGTAGCGAAGGGCAGCGACGGCAACGGTTTCTACAACATCGAATATGCGATCCCCGAATCCTTGGTACGCGATGCCTCCGGACAGGTGAAGAGTCAGTTCACGGTCAGGTTGACCGCCTCGTCGACGACCATGTGTCCAGGCATTTATTATATCCGCTTGATGAAGGATTACAAAGACCATTCCTACCGTTTTGTCGCAGATGATTGGACAACCGGAGACCCAGCACGTGTGTCGGCCGCCAACATCACCTACGACCAGGAGGAGAATGTGATCCATGTGCACGCCACCGGCACCAACAACGTTGCCCTCATGCTGAAATATCAAAACCTCGACTACTCCATCCTCCATGACCAGAAATACCTGGTTGTGCGAGGCTCTCACCTCAGCACCTCCACCGGCGCCTCCTACCTGTGGTGGTTGAACGGCAGCAATCACGGCACACAAGTGCCCCCCACCACCATCACGTCAGCAGACAGCAACGGACAGACCATCATCGCATGGGATATGACCCAGAGCGGCATCAACGAGAATATCTCTGGCGACCATCCCAACGTATGTATCGGCCAGACGATTTTCGGCCTCACATCAACGGATGGCTTCAGCGATATTTATGACATCAATTTTGTGAGAGATTTAGACGCATACAAAAATATGACCTTGGGTGCAGTGTCACCCAAGGCTACTCCCGAGCCACGCACCTCTGCCACCTATCAGATCAATGGCATCCGCTCCAATGGCCACCGCGGCATCGTGGCTTCAAAAAACCACAAGCGCATCATACACTAAAAACGCTAATCTTTGAGCGACATGGTGAAACATCTGTGTCGGCGATGCTGCTCTTTCTCAAAATATTGCCAATGGCCGAGCACGGCCTTGTTGGTCTCCATTTGAGGCATCGCCTCAGCCCAGACAAACCCATATTCATTAAACCGCTGGACAAGATCATCAAAGATCAGCGCATTGGCACCTTTCGAACGATATTCGGGCAATACGGCGATGAGCAACAGATCCACGGTGTCGGTCTGATGGTATTTCAAGATCTTGAGCAGATGCCACCATCCAAAAGGCCATAATTTGCCATCACGGGTTTTCTTCAAAGCCTTGGAGAATGAGGGAAACGAAATGCCAAAGCCCACTATACGATTGTTGTTATTGGCATCGACGACACCTGTGACAAGATTGAGATCGGCCATCTTGATGTAATCATCCACCAGTTTGTCGATCTGCTTCTCACTCAGTTTTGAGAAGCCATATAATCCGTCATAGGTGAGGTTGATGATATGGAAGATCTCCCGCCCCATCCCCTCTTCTACCAGTTCATGCCGGGTGAACTTTCTCACTTGGAGGTTGTAGCGCTGCTCTACCATCCTTGCCAGTCGGCCCATTTTTTCGGGTGTCTGCTTAGGGATCTTGATATGAAACTCCAGATAATCGTTATCTTTGACGAATCGTCCGATGTGCTGGATATGGTCTACGTAATAGGAATAGTTGTAATTGATATACATGGTGGCCAGATGATCGAACCCTTCTACCAGCATACCTTCTTTATCCATATCCGTAAAGCCCAGAGGCCCGCTGATTTCAGTCATTCCCCGTTGTCGGCCCCATGACTCCACCGCATTGATAAGTGCCGACGACACCTCAAAGTCATTGATGAAATCAAACCATCCAAACCTCACCTGTTTTCTCTTCCATCTTTCATTCGCCACATGGTTGATGATGGCAGCTACCCTGCCCACCATCTTGCCATCTTTAAACGCCATGAAATACTCAGCCTCACAGTGTTCGAATGCCGGGTTCTTCTTTTTGTCAAGTGTAGCCAGTTCGTCAGAGAAAAGAAAAGGAACAGCATACGGGCAATCACGATACAGTTCGTTGTAAAACTGCACAAATTGCTTTAAATCCTTTCTTCCCTCAACGATTCTTATCTCTACGTTTCCCATCACTATCCCTCAGACGCTTTCAGCAAATGATCATTATTGCATCTCTTCAACAACTTTCATAAGCTTCTTACCCAGGGAGTCGGCTTCCTCCATGGTAGCAGCCTCACTATAAATGCGGATAATGGGCTCGGTGTTGGATTTACGCAAATGCACCCACTTGTCAGGAAAATCGATTTTCACGCCATCGATGTCATTGACCTGTTGGTCGGCGAACATTTCCTTGACTTTTTGAAGAATGGCGTCGACATCGGTCTCTGGTGTCAAATCAATACGGTTTTTTGCGATGCTGTATTCAGGCATCTCTGCCCTCAGTTCACTCACGCTACACCCTTTATGGGCCAAAGAAGAGAGGAAGAGAGCGATACCGACAAGAGCATCACGTCCATAATGGCTCTCGGGATAGATGACGCCACCATTTCCCTCTCCACCAATGACAGCGCCCACCTCCTTCATCTTGGTGGTCACATTCACCTCACCCACCGCAGCGGCAGCATATTGTCCGCCATGCTTTTCGGTTACATCACGCAAAGCTCTGGTAGATGAGAGATTCGACACGGTGTTGCCAGGCGTATGCGACAGCACGTAGTCGGCCACGGAGACCAAGGTATATTCCTCACCAAACATTTTTCCGTTCTCACAGATAAACGCCAACCGGTCGACATCGGGATCGACCACGATACCGAGGTCATACCCACCGCGCTTCATCTCATTCATGATTCCTTCAAGATTGCGCTCCAGAGGTTCCGGATTGTGCGCGAAATCACCATTGGGTTCACCGTTGAGGATTGTATATTCCACCCCCAGACGTTCAAAGAGTTGTGGAAGGATGATTCCGCCTACGCTGTTGATGGTATCCGCACACACTTTAAAATGAGCGTTGGCCACAGCCTGCTGATCCACCAGATGGAGGTTGATCACCGCATCGATATGCCGTTGGTTGAAAGAGTCATCCGCCTGATATTTTCCCATCTGGTCGACCTCAGCAAAGACGAAATCCTCTTTCTCAGCGATCTGCAGCACCTCATTGCCATCCTCTTTGGTCAGGAATTCCCCTTGACTATTAAGCAGTTTGAGGGCGTTCCACTGTCGGGGGTTATGACTAGCCGTGATGATGATACCTCCATCCGCCTTTGCCATGGTGACAGCCAATTCTGTGGTGGGAGTAGTGGCCAGACCAATATCAACGACATCATACCCCATTCCGAGAAGCGTGCCACAGACGACGCTTCTCACCATCTCGCCCGAGATGCGCGCATCCCTTCCCACCACGATTTTATTGGTGGCTTGAGTGGTATTACGTTTGATGAAAGTGGCATACGCCGCTGTAAACTTGACAATATCCAGAGGGTTGAGTGTATCGCCGGCAGGTCCGCCAATGGTTCCTCTGATACCAGAAATAGATTTGATGAGTGTCATGATTATAAACCTCTTTCGTATGTTAATTCATAATAGCATGGAATCACCTCTGACAAAGCAGCAGAAGTTCCTTGACTATGTGGTACGATAATATTCACTTTGGCCAGTTCATCATTTTCGTTGACCATTCTTCCTACATTGATATAAGACAGGGGTACCAGCCATCCTGCGGGCACCGAAGTAGTTTTGTAGGTTGTCGACATAGCTCCAGAAACGAAGGAAGCGGTAAAGGTACCGAGTGTATTGGTGACCGCCATTTTGTCGGGCAACGAAGAATAATACAGGATATTGTTGGAGAGATGTAGAGAGTCGGTGAGCAGATTATACTCATTAAATCTGCAAAGCACATTGATGGTCTCACCGTTTTTGATTTTCTTTCCACATCCTCTTCTGACGATTTGCATATAGACACCCGTGTTCTCAAAAAGGACAAACTCATTTTTGCTGACATCGGTGATGGTGTCTTGTTTGAACTCACGTTCAGAGATGACTTTAATGCCTTTCTTTTGTATAAAACTATTGATGGCGTCTCTTTCCCTTTCTTTTTGGTCGGCATAGGTTTCAGTATGCGAGCAAGCCGTATGTAAAAGGATGCAAGCAATAGCCATCATAAGGAGACTGAATTTTCTCATATTTCTCGATTCGTTGTTAAAACGGTGCAAAGTTACGGAAAAGTTACGGAAAAGCGAGAGAAAAAACAAATTCATTTGCTTTTTTCCGTATTATCTACCTATTGCTCATGTGTAGCAAAATAAAGAATAGCCTTGAGGGTGATTTGCTCCGCATCCTCGATAGTACCGACCACCTTTCCACCGGCCGCATTTTTATGTCCCCCTCCCCCGAAAAACAATTCTGCTAACTTATTGCAGTAATAATGGTCGACCGACCTGAGGCTTACCCAAACGATATTTTCCTTTTCTGTATCCTCACGCAGAGAGATAGACAATCGCATCCCCTTGATTTTCAGCGGTTCATTGACCAGCCCCTCCGCATCTCCCTTCAGGAAGTGAAATCGTTTCATCTCCTCTTTGGTCAGCGTGTAATAACAGGCATGGCTTCCTTGGACGACGGTGAGTTTTTGGCTCATGACAAATCCCCTCATCCTGATACACGACTCAGAAAGTTGGTTGTAGACGTTGCGGAAAATTTTGTCTTTATCGAATCCTTTGGTGAGCAACAGGCCGATGATGGTGAATATCTCCGGTCTTGAGGAATTGTAGGTGAATCCCCCCGTATCAGTCATCATTCCTGTGTACAGGCAGACGGCAATGCTTCTTGGTGCGCGCTCAAACTCCCCCAATTGCCAGATGATCCGGAAGAGCAGCTCACAAGTGCTGCTCATTTTGGGGAAAGAAAAGATGGTAGCCTCGTCCATCAAGGGGTCTTCATGATGGTCGATCATCACTTTATGTGCTTTCGACTCCTCCAGGACCTGTTGCATATCGAGAACCCTTTGGGGATTGTTGAAATCGAGACAAAAGACCAGATCGGCTTGTTTGAAAGCCTGATCCACGATGTCTTTCTTTTTGTCATATCTCAACACTCGCTCGTTGCCCGGCATCCATTTGAGAAAGTCGGGATAAGCGTCAGGCACCACGAGCATCGTCTCTTTCCCTTTTTTTCTAAGAAACTCCCCCCATGCCAAGACAGCTCCAAGCGCATCTCCATCCGGACTTTTATGCGCACAAACGATGATATGCTGTGCCGCATCAATCAATTGGTTGAGTGATGCCACCTGAGCATCACTGAGCAGATCCAGTTTCATAAAAAATATAGTTTACATCAAAGGCAAAAGCCAACGGATGGCTTTTGCCTTTGACTGATTGCAAAATGCGATCGTAAAGGATTTACAAGTATAGTAAGTCTACTTATTCAAACAATTTTTGAGGATAAACTCCCTCGTCGATCAGTTGCTGGATTTTCTCCACAACACTTGGTCTGTCGGCTGAGTAGGTGACACCAAACCACTTGCTGGTGGTATCGAGCACCTTCACTGTAGCCGTATTTTCATTTATCAACTTGTTGACCATCAGCGGGATGAAGAACTCTGCCTTCAGGTTCTCCATATTTTTAGGATCACTAAGGAAAGCCTTGAAGAAAGCCTCACTATGCTCAAAATAGTCGGGTGTGAATCCCCACATATTCATGCTGACAGGTGTATTGTCATCGACAGGAATCCACTCTCCCACCTCGTCTTTATAGCATATCGGGCCATTGACCCTCATAATCTCTGTTCTCTCCACGACAGTTGTCAAGTTACCTTGCTCATTGGTGGAGCAGATACCACGCGCCACAGTACCGTTCTCAGAGAGTGTATTGCCCACTCTGAATCCCACCATGGCATATTTGTTGGTACTTCCCTCAGGCAGATCAGCAAGGAACTTGCCTATCACCATAAAGGCATCTCTGTTATAGAAATCATCGCAGTTGATCACACAGAAAGGCTCTTTGATGGCCTTTGCCGCCATCATCACGGCATGGTTGGTGCCCCATGGTTTTACCCTTCCTTCCGGCACAGAAAAGCCTTCTGGCAGTGCGTCGAGGCCCTGGAAGACAAGTTCTGCGGGAATATGACCTTCATATTTGCAAAGTATTTTTTGACGGAAGTCTTGTTCAAAATCTTTTCTGATGACGAAGACGATTTTTCCGAATCCTGCCTTGATGGCATCGTAAATGGAGTAATCCATGATGGTCTCACCATTTGGTCCCAGTCCATCAAGTTGCTTAAGTCCTCCGTATCGGCTTCCCATGCCTGCCGCGAGGAGTAACAATGTTGGTTTCATAATGCTGTTATATATTATAAATAAGGTGTTTTACAAATTGCAAAATTAATAAAAAAATAGCGACTATCAGTTGGCCTGTGGGTATTATTATCAATATTTAACTATCAACAGACCATCACAATGATCATCAAGATGGAATACGATGCTCCCATTATGATTACCTCCTTGTGAGCAAATGGTCGAGCAAGCCCTCACAGGCATCCTCCAGCAATTCTATCACAAGTTCAAACCCAGCGTCTCCACCATAATAGGGATCAGGAACGGATCTGTGCATCGGATGATGCCGCAGGAATTTGGCCATTCCTACAACCTTATTATAATCATATGGGCTTCTTGCCATGGCTTTTATTTCATCAACGTTGTTTTGGTCCATACCAACAATCAGATGAAAGTTGTCGAAATCGTCGGGTGTAAACAACCTTGCCCTGCTGCGAATATGATAGCCATGCCTGTCGCCATGCCTCATCATTCTCTGGTCGGGCAGTTGCCCCACATGCCAATCTCCCAAGCCAGCGGAATCGACATCAAAAAGGTTTTCAAGTTTTCTGTTTTTGATCATCACCCTCATGATTTCTTCTGCTGCCGGTGACCGGCAAATATTACCAAGACAGACAAATAATATACTTTTCATAACAATAATAATTATTAAAAATTCAAAAAAAGCGGATTAACCAAATGTTATCTTCTCAAAAAATTGTTTAATTTACAAATATACATTATTTTTGCAGAAACCAACACAAAACCTCAATAAAAATATAATGACAAATTTAGAATCATCCACAAGCGCACAATCATGGAAAGGCAAAATAGCGTGCCAGTATGTTGACAGAAACCTCCGTTTAGACACCAATCAGGTGAAGACATCTGTCAACAGTTATATCTATGCACTTTTTGAGAAAGGAGAAGCCACCATCAAATTTGGCAAACACGAGATCACGGTCCATGAAGGCAGTTATTTGATTTTTCCTCCTCACATCCCACCGGTCCTTGTTTCAATGAGTGATGATTACTATGCTTTATGTCTGATTGTCAGTTCAAGTTTCGTATATGACTGTCCAATGGCGCGCAACGTATACCAATCAGCCACTTTCTCTTTGGTCAACGAAGACAACCCGGTGATGCACATCACCAATGAAGAGCGAGAGAACTTCCGCACGATATTCAAAGTCATCATGGGTCACATCACTCACTGTCACAACTACACGACAGAATCCTTGCAGTCACTCTATGGTCTGCTGCTCTCCGACACCATGTCGGCGATTGAGCAAAACGCCCAATCATCCTATCTGAACCATCGTTCGTATGAGTTGTTCATCGAGTTCAACAAATTGTTGCGCCAACATTTCTGCGAGCATCACGACATCACGTTCTATGCCGATTCATTATGCATCACCCCCCGTTATCTGTCGATGATCGTGAAGAACATCTCTCATATGACAGTGGCCAATTATATCAATCGTCATTTAATGTTGGAGGCATGCTGGCTATTGAAGACCACCAATCTGAGCATCCAGCAAATCAGTATGAAACTTCATTTTTCCGATCAGGCCTCTTTCTCCAAGTTTTTCAAGCGTCTCCGGGGTGAGAACCCTCTCCAATATCGACGTGACAAGTCACGACAGACCATCGAATAATATTTTTACTAAAGGCCAGCAGATAAAAAGGCAAGGAATATCATTTTTGTGCCTAAAAGTTTACGTTTTTTTTGTATTTTTGTCAACAAATCATTATTTTTGCAGTCTGTCTACTAACCACGAACGAAAAGACTTTAGATAAACTATGTCGACAATAGAAAAATACCTCAAGAGCAGCAATTCCCAAGAGCGTGAATACTGTTATTTTTGGCTGACCTCCTTTGGCATCCAGTCAGTGGTATCGCTCAAGCCATCCGAGCATCTGTTCCCCATCATCTCCCGTCATATTGAGGGGGAGATTGATTTGCCACGCACACATCAGGAAGTGCATGATTTTTATCATCTTTTACACAAGGAGAGCGGCAGCCATCAGATCCATCATGAGGAGGAGACCGACAAGGTGGCCGTCCGCATCGTGGAAATATTGATGTCAGACGACTTTGACTTGTCTCCGGAAGGTTTTGCCAATGTCCATCGTCACATGTTTCACGGCATCTACCACAATTCCGGGAAGTTTCGTGAGCATACTGCAAGCAAAAAGGAATGGGTGCTAGCCAATTCCACCGTGATATATCCTCCTTCGGATCAGATAGAAGCACAATTAGACTACCTGTTTGCCGTGGAGCGCAACACCAACTATGATGCGCTTTCAGAAAGTCATCGTCTGCAGAACTACAGCAATTTCATTGCCCGTCTCTTCATGGTCAATGCCTTCCAATATGCCAACAGCCGCACGACTTTTGTGTATGCCCTAAAATATTTGCTCTCACGTGGTTACCGTTTGCGCAACGACACTTTTTATCGTGAGGCCTGGTATTTCCGCAATGCCATTGTGCGTGCATGTTATACGAACATGCACCAAGGCGTCTATCCCACCACCCAATATTTAGTGATGTTTCTCCGCAATTTATTGTTTGATGAGGACAATGAATTGAAGAACCATCGCATGATGGTGAAGGGCGACTGATTATTGTCTAATTTTCACCAATCCATATTGCATCCAAATGTCAACCAGTTGGATGCAATCTTTTTTTGCTTTCAGACTATCGATCTCATAATTCTCCAAGAGGATGTCCGCCATGTCTTGAATACGGAACATCTCATAGGGAGTGGCGTTCCACAACAGCAGTGCGGTGTCATTGAAATCGATTATCCGCCGCATATCCACACATTTCTCTAAGGTATCGACCACGATGGCATGTCCATTATGACAATCAAGAAAGATGTTGGGATTTTTCTGAAAAACGGCCGATTCTCCCACCATGCCATCCGTAGAACGTAGCACAGAACGGGCCGCCCCCCCGATCTCAATATCTCTCACTATAGCCATGACCTCCTGTTTGCGTGCGTGTTCGACGGTTTTATTATGGTCACCTTTGAGCACGATGCTATCCCCCGTCATTTTCACGATTCTATGAAGCACATAATGCGCGCTGTCGATTTCCGTGAGAGCGATATCCCCCACCTTCAAGGAATCTGTCATGGATAGAGTGACGACATCCTCATTATGGTGGATGGTAGGCAGCATACTGATACCGCCAGGAATCATCCTCACCAGATATCCTTGTTGCAGATAAGGTCGCATATAGGTAAAAAACTGGTCATTGTTGACTTTTCTCACCTCTTGCTGATCCTGGCCTTTCTTTTCAGAGTAGCACGCGGTGAGGCCAACGGTCAACCAGACAGCCACAATCAGCGTCTGACTTAAGCACCAAATGCATCGCCAATGGCTGGTCAAGTGTTTTAACATATCAATACCAATCTTATGTAACATGAAGTGAAATATTGGGCAAATATAGTGCAAATCAACCACATAACAAAAAAAATGTCGCTCAAAAAAATGAATCTTCCTTTCCCACTATTATATAAAATATGTACCTTTGCAAAATTATAATTCCTCATAGACAAAAAAATTATGAAATGGATTGACAATTCGGTAAAAAACATCTTCTGCAGCATAGACTCCTCGTTACGGTCATTGTTGGAGAGCAAACCCAGCAATTTGCGTTTTTACGAAAATACCATCATTCCTTTTGAGATCAAACTATTAAGATGGCATGGCAACTCCATAGGCAACCGTGCCTATCCATATTTGGAGCAATCTCTTCATGATTGGCTCCCGAGGTATCTCAGTCCCGAAGAACTCTCAGATGCCGAGAGGCGCCGTAAGATAGAAGACGACATGATCAAAAGTAGGGTCATCCATGGGGTAATCCCATTAGAATATGTTCTTTATGGCTATGAGCCCCTGGATTATTGGGCACGTCAGGAATTTATCAACGACCACGATCGCTGGGAGATCCTTCACAAGCGTTTTGGCGAAAAAGTGAAGCGAGACCACAAAGACAAATGGCGTTTTTATCAACTAGTGGGTCAATATTTCAAGCGTGAGGCATGCAGGGTCGGCAAAGGAACCCCCCAAAGCGACTTCATGGATTTTGTAGCGCGGCATCCACGATTTTTTGTAAAACAATTGGAAGGTTGTTTTGGGCGTAATGCCTATCTGCTGGAGGCGCATGATACAGAGAAAGCCCAAGAAATCTATGACAAATTATTCTCCCATGGCGCTTGGATTGTGGAAGAAGTGATCCAGCAATCGAAAGAAATGTCAGCCTGGAATGCCTCATCAGTGAACACTGTCCGCATGGCCTCTTTTCTGACAGCATCTGGCGAGCACCATATCATGGCCCCGTTTTTCCGTGCAGGTAGGGTCGGTTCGATCATCGACAACGCTTGTAGCGGTGGCATGGTAGCAGGAGTGGATGAGCAGACAGGCCGTTTGCTCTATGGAGGTTTTGATGAGAATGGCCTTCGATATGAAACCCATCCCGATTCTGGGCACAAGATAGAAGGCTGGCAATTGCCGGAATGGTCATCTTTATGCCAATTGACAGAAGAAGTTCACCGAGCCATGCCTCCTGGTCACCGTTATGTGGCATTTGATTTTGCCCATACCGAAGACGGTTGGGTGCTTGTAGAAGGCAACTGGGGCCAGTTGATCTTCAATCAAGCAGGAAGCCGTCGAGGTTTGAAAAAGCAATTTTTGGAATATATCCGTTAAGGAACTTCTCTCAACCATTTCATCAACAAGCACCCATATCGTGGTCACGATATGGGTGCAAAAATTAAGCCAGACACTGAGTGTCTGGCTTACGTTTCTAATCAGTAGATTAGAACAGAGGCTCGTCCTCAAGATTGGTAGTAGTGTCAGTCTTGGAAGCAGGAGTTTCCTGATCCTCGCAGATTGCACTTGCGTTCAAAGACATAACCTTTGTCATCGGCTCTGAATAAATTGCTTTCATAACTGAGTTTTTTAAAAGTTAAAAAATAAAGTTCTTAAAACGTCACAAAGTTAAACATTTTTCTTTTATCTCCAAAATTTTTCTCACTTTTTTTGATAAAACATATATATCAAGTGAAAAATTTTTACACGCATTCTGTCTTTTCTTGTATATTAAACACGAAATGGAGAAAAACAGTATGTCGATGCCTTGCCCCTTTTCATCACAAAACACGTTCTCCACACAGTGAAAAACGGGTGTGCCTCATGAAGGCATGAAGAAGAAAAAAAAAGCCAGGCAATGAATGCCTGGCCATGAATCCTTGTCCGATTGATTAGAACAGAGGCTCGTCCTCAAGATTGGTAGTAGTGTCAGTCTTGGAAGCGGGAGTTTCCTGATCCTCGCAGATTGCACTTGCATTCAAAGACATAACCTTTGTCATCGGCTCTGAATAAAACTTTTTCATAACTTTTAAAATTTAATGTATTAATACATAATGTTAATTAAAACATTGCAAAGATAAGTACTTTCTTTTAGAAAACCATCACTCCCGAGTATTTTTTAACGGGAATTAACATTTTTACTATTTTTATTCTCAAAATATACTCAAGAAGCCTCTTTTTTTGGAGTTTTTGATGAGTTTTGATGAAATTTTAGGGTCTAAAAACGCAAATTGGCTCTACGCTGGTCTCCCAAATCCACAAGTCACTCTTCCCAAATTTCTCATCCAACTGTCGTATTCGTGCCCTTGCCTTGTCCTTGGAGTCGTATCTTCCCTCACAGATGCGGTATCTCACCGTACCGTTTTCCACATATTTATATATAGGGCTCTTAAACTCATTTCCCAGTTGGTTGTCCACGGCTTTTGCCCTATCAAGGTTTTCAAAACTGGCAATCACCACGAAAAAGATCGGTGTTTTAGCCTTATCTGCGCTTGATGTGGTGTTGTCAAAAGAAGCGTAAGTGCTTTTCACATATCCGGTTTGCCCCTGATACTTGATCAGGTACCACTCCCCTTCGGTCTTGACATACTCAGCCCCCTGGTCACCTTTCACGAGTTTTCCCAGGATTTCAGATTTGACAGTCGGTTGCTTTCTCACATTGACATATCCGTCGGTGGAACTGGCATATACCCTTTTGCTTGTGGTTTTGAGTTCAGGCGTTTGCTCACCAGCATCCATGGAGGTCTGTGGTTTAGGCATGGTGACAGTATCCTGCTTTTCAGCTTTTACTGTAGAGTCTGGTCTCTCGCTCATGAGGGTCGTGTCAGACGCTACAGCAGCCACTGTTGTATCCGGTAGTTCCTCATAGTTACTATCTATCGAATCCACGAAGACCTCAATATTCTTCTTTTCATTTTTTGAGCCACCACACGCCATCAACCCCATCAGGAGAAAGGCGCTCATCACCCATGTTATCCTTTTTTTCATGATGTAGAGCATTTGATGTTTATTTGATTTTATTCCACACCCAGAGAACGACAACCGCACCGATGATGGATGTACCAAAATTACTGAACGGTCCACCCCAGGTGATACCCAAGAGATTGAGCAGCCATCCACCCACTACACTGCCAAGCACCCCGAGAAAGAAGTCCATACAGCATCCTTTCCCCTCGCCAGAATAGATTCTGCTGGCAATATATCCAGCCAGAATGCCTACGATAACGTATCCAAGAGTCAATTCCATAAATGATATTTTTAGTTGTTGATAATGATGTTCACAAATTCTCCGAAATCTGTTCGTCGGGTCTCTCTTCCGCCGCCATTCCCTTCTCGTTGAGATCAGGCAATGTATATTCCTTAGACCTATCACTTAAGAAGATGGTATTGAGTGTATATTCCAAAGCCGTCAGTGTGTTTGTCCGTCGGGCCGGTCTCAGTTCACACTCCCAAACCGTGATGCAATGCCATCCCATATTGGCCAATGCTTTCTGGTCAGTCTTATCTCTCAAGCGGTTACGTTCAATTTTAGCATGCCAGAAGTCAACATTTGTCTTGGGCATTCTGAAATACGGGCATCCCACATGTCCATGCCAGAAACAGCCGTTGACGAAGATACAGGTACGGTATTTTCTCATCACGATATCCGGATGTCCCGGCAGTCGGGGATGACACAATCGGTATCTGAAACCTCTGGAGAAGAGGAACCTTCTGACGATCCATTCCGGTCGGGTGTCCCTCCCTTTGATCGCCGCCATATTGTTGTGCCGTTGTTGCCGGGTGAGTTTGTCCGCCATGTACCTGTAGTCATTAATGTCAAGAGGTATGAGTCTTTCAGATGCCCAGTCCGTGGGTGAACGAGACGTCCACCGCCTTGCTCTGCAAGATTCTCGACCCCGGTGGCACACTGTGCGTGAGCCAGATATTACCACCGATGACCGTATTGCTCCCGATGGTGATACGTCCTAAGATGGTGGAGTTGGCATAGATGGTGACATGGTCGCCGATGATAGGGTGTCGTGGCACATTGACGGGCCTTCCCTGGTCATCCACCTGGAAGTTTTTCGCACCCAGCGTGACACCTTGATAGATGGTGACATGATGTCCGATGATGCACGTCTCTCCGATGACGACGCCGGTGCCATGGTCGATAGAGAAATACTCTCCTATCTGTGCACCGGGATGGATATCGATTCCCGTGGTGGAATGGGCCAATTCAGTCAATATTCTCGGGAGTATGGGCACACCTGAGATATGCAACTGATGAGCAATTCTGTAATGAATCATGGTTTGCACGACAGGATAGCAGAAGATCACCTCACTATAATTGTGCACGGCCGGGTCGTTGTCGAAAATCGCCATGACATCTGTGAACAGCAGTCTTTTGATCTCTGGCAGCGCCTCGATAAACTGCTTCAGGATAGCCACGCTCTCCTCCTCCACCTGTTTGTCACACCCTTTCTCGAATGTCAGTGCCAGTTGTATCTGTTCTTTCAACTTCACGCAGAGGCGTTCCACGTTGACACCGATATGATATTGTCGGAACGACCGGTTGCCCTGTTTATCATCGAAATAACCGGGAAAGACGATATCCTTCACGATGCCCACGATTTCCTTCAGCACCTGCACCGACGGCAAGTCGCTGTTGGCGCAGGGAGTCACCAATTTTTCCTCATCCAATCCCTCTACCAGTTGAGCGATGGTCTTTTTGATGGTTTGTTCAATCATTTGTTAAGCTTTATCGATCATGAATAACAGCATCCCTATTGATAGAGAATGCCCTATCAGAAAATCTATCTCTGTTGTCTTTTTTTCTTTTTGGAGGTCTTGCCATTTTTTTCCACAAGGGGCGGTGGCGTCTTGATTACCTTGGCCACGGTCTCAGCCATAAGTGCCGCTCCTTTGGTATTGGGATGGATCCCATCACTCAGTATCATTTTAGGATCGGTGATCACCTGGTGCAGGTCAAGCACTTCGAGTCGGTTGCGTCGTGCCACCTCATCAATAGCCGGTATCACCTCTTTTGTGATCACACTGTCGGTGATGGTCCATTGGTCTTTGAAAGCCTTGATAGGATATGCCAGGATGATACGAGGATGTGAGGGCAAGGCTTTCAACTGGTCGATCATCATCTGATAGTCAGTCACAAACTCCCCGTGGTGTTTCCAATTGTCGGTCTTGCTGTCATTGGTGCCCAGTTTGATCACGACCACATCCGGACAGAATGCGAGGGCATCCCTCCAAGCCAATTCTTTCATAAAAGGGTGGTCACCTTTGTTGAGCAGCGTACGTGCCCCCACTCCAAAGTTTCTCACCTCATATCTCTCACCAAGAATTTGCTGCAACTGAGCAGGATAGCCCTTTGTCTCAGCCATGTCGATACCAGATCCGTCGGTAATACTGTTTCCGATACAAGCCACCTTGACAGCGTCGCGCGCAGGCATTTTGAGATGATCCAACCAAGCCGAGAGTTCGTCGAGCATCTGCTGGTGATAAGGGAATGACGTCCTTATCCCGAAGCCATGCCCACCCCTTGGATAGACATGCAACGCACATTCATTGCCCGCATTTCTCATTGCCGTGTAGTAAGCGATGCCGTTTTGCACGGGAGGCACCCCGACATCATCATTGGCGATGAAAATGACCGCCTGAGGTGTGAGATGTCGCCGCACCTGTCTGTCGTTGCTATATTCCTTGCATACAGTCTCATCATCACGGTCTTTTCCCAAGAAATTTTTACACGACCCCTCATGTTGTCCTTTTTTCCCCATGGTGATGACAGGATAGAAGAGGATGCTGAAATTGGGCCGTTTCTCAAACGCAGCATGCGTAGACACCGTGGAGGCCAGGTGTCCTCCTGCCGAGAATCCCATGATTCCCACATCCCTCGGGTTGACATGCCACGTCTCTGCGCTGTCGCGGATGAGCGATATGGCATTTTCCGCATCACTCACGGGAATCGTTCGGTCGCCTTTTGGCATTCTGTATTCCAGAACGACGAAGGCTATTCCCCTGCTGCAGAAGAACTCAGCCCAGTCAGTGCCCTCATTCTGCATGGAAAGATGGCCGTATCCACCACCCGGACAATCGAGCACAGCCCTGCCGGATGCTTTCTGTGGCGAGGGTAAAAACACATGCAGCCGCGTGGTATCCGCTTGATGAGGAATGGTGACAACGAAATGCCGCTCCACCGACTGAGCCATCAAGACGGTCGGCCACCATAGGAAAGCCATCATCAAAAGCCCTATTTGCTTTAATATCAAAGTTTTATTCATTTTCTTGCTATCTATTGATTGCGTGTATTGTCAACCATTGTTTCATCCGACGATGGTCAGTCGTGCAAACCTGACGAGGAGCAGTTTGGTACCGGCATTCTCGAAGGCCACGGTAGCCTTCATGTTCTCCCCTTTCCCTTCCAACTGGAGCACCCGTCCGATGCCGAATCGCTGATGAGCCACCGTGCATCCCACACGAAGCCCTGGCAGCGGAGACCCAGAAGTAGGCTGCTGTGGTGAAGATTGTGAAGGATGTGATGAAGGCTGTGAAGATGGTGAAGGCCGTGAAGGATTCACGGCTTTAGGTTTGGAATCCGCCTTGAACTGCCACCCCACAGGTCGGTTGTTCTGCATCCAACTGTTGTTTTTCTTATGTCTCGCCCAAGAGGCATTGGCAGCGGCATCGTGCTCCTTTCCTTCAATGCTCATATAGCGCCGGTCGATATCATTCAGAAACCTGCTCTGCTGGTTGAACTCCGGGCGTCCATATCTCATGCGGTGCTGGGCACTGGAGAGGAAGCAATGTTTCTCTGCCCTGGTGATGGCCACATAGAGCAGCCGTCGCTCTTCCTCCAGTTCTCTCATCGAGGAGGATGACAAAGGACTGGGAAAGAGGTTTTCCTCGAGTCCGACGATGAAGACCGTGGGGAATTCCAGTCCCTTCGCACTATGGACAGTCATCATGGCCACCCGTCCGTTTTGTTCCTCCTCATCACCACCATCCAGATCGGTGAGCAATGCCACCTCCTGCAGGTAATCCGTGACAAAGACCTCCTTCTCATGGCCTTCCTCCTTGCGCAAGTCCACGAAATCCTTCATGCCGTTGAGCAGTTCGTCCAGATTCTCTTTTCTCGCCCTGCCTTCCGGTGAATGGTCCGCCTCCATCTCCTGTACGATTCCGGATGATTTGACGATATGCAGTCCGACAGCAAACACATCATCGGTGGCAGCCATCTTCATATAATCCCCGATCAGCTGTCGGAAGCCCTCCACCTTGGTAGCGGTGGCCTTCGTCATTTGCAGTCCCGCCTCTTCGGGACGACAGATGACCTGCCACAGGCTGACATGATGCTCTCGTGCGGCATCAGCCAGTTTTCCTACCGTGACATTGCCGATGCCTCTGGTAGGATAATTGATGACCCTTCTGAAAGCCTCCTCATCATCGGGATTGGTCACGAGTCTCAGATAGGCGATGACATCTTTGATTTCCTTACGCTGATAAAAACTCAGTCCGCCATATATGCGATATGGTATGTTGTCTTTTCTGAACTGTTCCTCAAAAGTTCTGCTTTGCGCGTTGGTGCGGTAGAGGATAGCAAAATCCCCATAAGAGGCATTTTCCTCTCTTCGGATTTTCCGGATATATTTGCTGACAATGGCCACCTCCTCCCTGTCGCTATAGAGCGGGAAATAGTGCAAAGGCTCCCCCTCATCATTGCGGCTGTAGACATCTTTTTGTATCTGCCGTTGGTTGTGTCTGATCAGGCTGTTGGCCGCCTTGACAATCTTCTGTGTGGAACGGTAGTTGCGTTCCAACTTGAAGAGTTGCGTATTGTCATAGAGTTGCTGGAACCCGAGTATATTGTCGATATTGGCCCCTCTGAAGGCATAGATACTTTGTGCGTCATCACCCACGACACACACATGCTGGTGCTCACCGGTCAACAAGTAAACAATCTGTTGCTGTGCGTAATTCGTATCTTGGTATTCGTCCACGAGTACGAATCTGAATCTTTCAGCATATTTTCTTCTGATCTCCTCATGCTGATGGAAAAGCATATATGTATTGAGGAGCAAGTCGTCGAAATCCATGGCATTCCCCAACCTGCACCGCTGGGCATATTGCAAATAGATTTGGTAGAGCAATGGCATATTGGCCTCCTGGTCCCGCTGTCTTGCATCCCCATCTTGCTCATATAGTTCAGCGGTGATGAGTCTGTTTTTCGCCAACGAGATGGTGTTGTGCACAGAGGCAGGCTTATATTTTGTGTCATCAAGTTGCAACTCCTTGATGATATTCTTGATCAGCGTTCTGGAGTCGGTCTCATCATAGATGGTGTAATTGGATCCATACCCGATGGCCGCTGCCTCGATTCTGAGGATTCGTGCAAAGACGCTGTGGAAAGTGCCCATCTGCAGATAGGCAGCCTTCTCGTTTCCCACGAGGGAAGCGATCCGCTGTTTCATCTCACTGGCCGCTTTATTGGTGAATGTGAGTGCGAGCACTTCCCATGGCATATACCCGTTTTTCAGCAGATAGGGCACCTTATAGGTGAGGACCCTGGTCTTTCCCGACCCGGCACCTGCGATGACAAGCGATGCGCCATCGATGTATTCCACGGCTTTCCGCTGGTTGTCATTCAACTGACTGAGCAATGCCTCATTCTCTTGATTCATCAGGATTTGTCTTTTTAGGGGTTATTTGTTTTTTCTCTTTGAGTTGACATCGTCATTTTCCTCCATGGGGAAAGGTGGTGTGGCCTTCATCCTCCGCTCGATGATCCGTTGCAATTTTCTCAATCTGCTGTTGGGAGCGATCGAACTGCGTTTTATCGGGTTGGGCAATGACACGGCAATCAGCGCACATTCAGCGCGTGTGAGCTCTTTGGCAGATTTTCCGAAATGGTCCTGAGCGACGGCCTCCACACCATAGATGCCATCCCCCATCTCGATGGAGTTGAGATACACCTCCATGATGCGTTGTTTGCTCCAGAACAATTCTATGAGCAGCGTGAAATAAGCCTCCAGTCCTTTTCTCACCCACGTTCTGTCCTGCCAGAGAAAAACATTCTTTGCCGTCTGCTGTGAGATGGTGCTGGCTCCACGTTTATGGATATGTGTCTTGTTGTACTCCACGGCATCCTGAATGGCCTTTGTATCAAAGCCGTGGTGCTCAAGGAAATGCGCATCCTCGCTGGCGATGACAGCCACGGGCATGTGGGGTGACATATTGCTGAGAGGCGTCCATGAATGGTGAATCTTGAGTTGCTTTTTATTCTTGATCTGCTCGCAGCACCTGATCACCATCAGCGGCGTGACGGGTACAGGAACAAAACGGTAGGCCACTACCGCCAAGACGGAAGAGACAAGGAGAAAGACAAGTATCTTCCTTAAGAATTTCAGCAACCATTTGATAACACCCATGACAAGATCACATGATTATTTAAAGGTAAAAAGGGCGGATGATAAATCCGCCCTCTGTACCTATATAAAAAGAATAAATTCGATTATTGGAGAGTACCAGCATTAGCGGCATCGATCATAGCCTGGCTAGCATACATGTACACCTCCACGCGACGGTTCTGAGCACGTCCGGCAGCGGTGCTGTTGTCAGCGATGGGCTGATGTGAGCCGAAGCCAGAGACATTCTGGAACTGTGAAGCGGGAACGCCACAGTTGACGAGGTAGTTGGCGACAGCCTGTGCACGGTTCTGTGACAGCGGGTCGTTGACACGGTCAGAACCAGTGTTGTCAGTGTGACCCTGAATGTCGATGTAGAGTTGAGGCTCAGACTTCAGCATATTGGCGAACTTGGTGAGCGCAGTCTTGGTGTTGTTCTTCAGTGCATATTTGCCAGTGTCGAAGAGGATACCGCCATCGAAAGCCACCTTCACAGCGGTCAGACCGTTCTGGTCGGTGATTTCAGACACCTGTGCATTCTCCACAGCCTGTGCCTTAGCCTTCACTTTATCCATATGCTTACCGATGAGTGTACCAGCAGTAGCACCTACAGCAGTACCGATAGCAGCACCAATCACGGTACTCTTCGTGTCTTTTCCAATAAGTTGTCCGATGATACCACCGAGCACAGCACCACCGCCGCCACCAAGCAAACCGCCTGTTCCAGCTTGAGTACTGCAACCCATCACCATCAATGCACACATGACGTATGCGAGAAAATTGATTTTTTTCATAATTGTAGAATTTTTGTTAAAAAACGATTTTATTAAATTCTTTCTGATTGACGCAGCCAAAGCTTTTCGGCTACATTTTGATGCAAAGATAATACAAAATCAATATGACGCAAAAGAAAAAGATATTTTTTAAATGATTTTTTAAAATATTTTCTCTAATTCTATTAATATTTCCTAATTGTCATGCTTATCTGTCGTGGTAAAAAACCGTTCAGGCAACATATTTTTGAGAGACAGGTACAGGTCTCCTACTCCACTTCGATAATGTCAGACCAGCGTGTGGTATAGTTGGGACTTTTGAGATCTCTCTTGATGGCTCCGGCAAATTTGCCGGCTTTTCCCTGACCGTTTTTCGCGGTGTATTGCTGCGATCCGAGCACCACGGTCTCTGAGCCGCAGATTTTATTGATTCTGTCGACCACATCATCGATTTTTCTCATCTTCTCATGTCTGCCGGCATCATAGTCGACAAAATTGGTCTGCACAGCCCTATCGGACACGATGTCCATCAACATCACGCCCACTTTTTTGTAGGCATATCCATTGATAAACGCCATCTGCAGTGCGGCAAGTGCCGCCTCGACGATTCTCATCGTAGAGGCCGATGGTGTGGGCAGTGTGACCGTGCGGAACATGCCATATTGCGGCAGGTCTTCCCTGAAATGATTGGTATCGACGAACACCCCTACCACGGTAGCAACCGAGTGCTGCTTCCGCAACTTAGCCGCACATCGCGCGGCATAATTGGCCACATGCGTCCTGATGACTTCCATATCGGAGACATTGGACGGGAACGACCGCGACGTGCAGATACTCTTTTTGGTCACCATGTCCATATCATCGATAGGGATGCAGTCTATGCCATTGAGTTCTTTCCATGTTCTTTCGGCCACGATATTGAAGCACGCCCTCACCCATGGCAAGGGATGGGCAGCGAATTCATAAGCCGTCAGCACATTCATCTCCACCAGCTTCCGTTCCCACCTGCGGCCGATCCCCCACACATCCCCTATGGGAAAGAGTCTCAGAGCCGTCTCGCGCTTATAGTCGTCATCGATCAGGCAACAATGGTGGTAGCCAGGTATTTTCTTGGCAAATTTGCTGGCCACCTTTGCCAATGTCTTGGTGGGTGCGATGCCGATGCTCACCGGCATCCCCAGTCCTCTTTTAATGATCTCGTAAAGATGCTCGCCCCACGCCTTGAGATCCTGCCCCTCCATGCCTTCGAGCACGCAGAAACCCTCATCGATGCTATAGCGATGAAATTCGGGCGCCTCGTTGCGCACGATGTTCATCAGCCGGCGGGTCATATCGGCATAAAGTTCATAATTGGATGAGAAGGCGTAGATGCGCTGGTTGGGGAAATAGTCTTTGAGTTGGAAAAAAGGCATCCCATCTTTCACTCCAATGGCCTTGGCCTCATTGCTTCTAGCCACGACGCACCCGTCGTTGTTGGAGAGGACCACGACCGGTTGCCCGACGAGGTCGGGACGGAACGCCCTTTCACAACTCACGTAGCAATTATCTACATCGACGAGTGCATAATACATCATAGCAAGACTATTTATTGCCGCGCCAATTCTTGATGGTATATTGAACCACCCCCCAGATGGTGAGTTCATCGTCGGCCGTGATTTTAAACGACGGGAAATTCTTATTAGCCGGCACGAGGTTGATATATCCTTGATCTATATGCGTATTATCAAAGAATTTTAGGGTGAAACGGTTGTCGTAGAATGCGACGACCACGTCACCATTGCGTGGAACGAGCGACCTGTCGATGACCAGGATGTCACCATCACAGATCCCCGCATCAATCATGGAGTCACCCTTCACCCTGCCGTAGAAGGTGGTCTCTGGATGACGGATCATATCTTTGTTGAAATCGAGCACCTCCACCTCATAGGCCTCAGCAGGCGAAGGAAACCCCGCCTTGATACCGGGAGCATAACTGAGTGTGAGCGGTTGTGCGAATTCACTTCTGATGAGTACGACCTCATTGTTGTCGGTTGGTGATTGTTTCATCTCCAAACTAAGGAATATTTCCTAATTATAAAAAAATGTGTCTTAAATATTAAAAAATGTTTGCAAAATAGCATAATGTGTTTGCAAATGTAGTGAAAAAAAAGGATATCCAAGAGGTTTTCAATGGTATTATTTTGTATTTCAAAAAATAATGACTAACTTTGCTACCATCATGAAAACGACCTATGGTGCCGATGGAGTTCAGCATCACTACATCCTTTACTTCATCAAAATTCGTAGGTTAACGCGCAAAATCTTAAGCGAGTATTTGTTAACTCCTATTAATTTTGCATCATGATATGTTCTGTTGCCGAATCACAACAGCATACTGGCCTAAAAACAAATATACAACCTAATAATAACATCATCCTAATCATGAAGAAAAGAAAGTTTGTCAAAGGACGTGTTCCTCTGTTGGCTGCTTTGCTCTCCATCATGACTATTCCCGGATTTACAGGTATTCAGACCGCGACAGCCGCCCCTCAGGAGCAGCAGCAGTCGAATGTCATCAAGGGAACTGTTGTTGACGAGACAGGCGAGACGGTCATCGGAGCCACAGTCCTCATTAAGGGAGGTGACGCATCCAAAGGAACGATCACAGATTTCGACGGTCAGTTCACCATCCAGTGCAAGCCTGGCACCCAGTTGGTGATCTCATACGTGGGTTATGAGACCATCACGGTGGCAGCGAGAGACGGCATGCGCGTGCAACTCAAGAGCGATGCCATCGCGCTGCAAGGCGTGGAGGTGGTGGCCTATGGTGTGCAGAAGAAAGTGACGGTGACAGGAGCCCTCTCCTCGATCAAGAACGAAGATCTTGTCCGTACGCCCGTGTCCTCAGTCAACAACGTGTTGGCCGGTCAGTTGTCAGGTGTGACGACGGTGCAGTATTCCGGTGAGCCCGGTTCTGATGCCGCGTCCATTTTCGTCCGTGGCCAGGCCACATGGGTAGACTCCTCGCCACTCATCCAGGTGGACGGTGTGGAGCGTGACATGTGGGACATCGACCCCAACGAGATTGAGAGCATCACCGTGCTGAAGGATGCCTCTGCCACGGCCGTCTTCGGTGTGCGTGGCGCCAACGGTGTGGTGCTCATCACCACCAAGCGCGGTGCCGAGGGAAAGGCGAAGATCACCGCCAATGTGTCGTTTACGGCACTGACCCCGACGAAGATGGTGGAGCAGACCTCTTCTTACGACTATGCCAAATTCTACAACCAGATGCTGGCCAACGACGGCAGCAACCCGATGTTCTCCGACGCTGTCATCGAGAAATTCCGGACCGGCAGCGACCCCATCCGCTTCCCCAGTATGAAGTGGGATGAGTATATCATGAAGGATGTCACCTTGCAGCAGCAGCACAATGTGAACATCTCTGGCGGCAACAAGCATGTGAAATACTTCATCAGCGCCGGTATGTTCACCCAAGGTGGTATTTTCAAGGAGTTTGACAAGTCATGGGACTATGGTTATCAATACCAGCGTTTCAACTACCGCTCCAATCTCGATATCAACGTGACGAAGAGCACCCTGTTGAGTTTCAACATCTCAGGTAAGGTGGATGACTCCGCCAAGCCACGTACCGGACAAGGCTCGAGCGGTATGATCAAAGCTATCTACTATGCCACACCTTTCTGCAGCCCCGGTATTATCGATGGCCGTTATATTATCAACAACAACAATACCGCCGACAATGCCGACGGCAATGTGCTGCCATTCATCGGAGACTCCCCGATGACCTATTACGCCTACCAGCCCGGTGCTATCCAGCAGAACAACAATAAGTTGTCTATGGACCTCGTGCTCGACCAGAAACTCGACTTCTTGACCAAAGGTTTGTCAGTGAAGTTGAAAGGTTCTTACAATAGCGGTTATGGCGTGACCAAGACACTGACCGCCAGTGTGGCCAACTACACTCCGGTATGGACCGACGACGGTAGCGAGAACGGTACGCTGCTCTACCGCAAGTCGGGCAGTGACGTGGAGCCCACCTATGCTTATGGATATGGCAAGAGCCGCGACTGGTATGCAGAAGGTTCTCTCAACTACAACCGCACTTTCGGCGAGCACACCATCACCGCCCTTGCCCTCTACAATCAAAGCAAGGAATACTACTTTGGTGATGAAGCCACCTACGTCGACATTCCCCGCACTTATGTGGGTCTGGTGGCCCGTGTGACCTACGATTGGAAAAACCGTTATATGGCAGAGTTCAATTTTGGTTACAACGGTTCAGAAAACTTTGCCCCCGGCAAGCGTTTCGGTTCCTTCCCCGCCGGTTCTATCGGCTGGATCGCCAGCGACGAGTCATTCTTCAAACCACTGAAAAAAGTGGTCAGTTTCCTCAAGCTGCGTGCCTCATGGGGTCTTGTCGGTAACGATAAGGTGAGCCGTAGCCGCTTCATGTATATTGCCGACCCCTACAATGTCAACCAGGACGCCCTGCTTGAGCGTACGGGTATGAACAACGCCGCCTTCGGTTACAACTTTGGTATCGAGAACCCCACCACTTCCAAAGGTGCTGTGGAAGCCAAGAAGAACTTCCCTGACGTGACATGGGAAAAAGCCTTCAAGCAAGACTACGGTATCGACATCTATTTCCTGGACGACCGTCTGCGCGCCACCTTCGACTACTATAGGGAAGAGCGTAAGGATATTCTCTGGCAAGATGGCACCGTGCCTGGCTACCTGGGCTTCACCGTGCCCTACACCAACTTCGGTGAGGTGAAGAGTTGGGGTTGGGAATTGTCGGTCAACTGGCAAGACAAGATTGGCGACAACTTCCGCTACTGGGCAAAACTCAATATCTCCAACAACGAGAATGAAATCATCGAGAACCGTCAGGCCCAGCAGAAGAACGACTATATGTATACCAAGGGTCACCGTATCGGTTCGCGTTCACTTTATAAATTCTGGGGACTCTATTATGACGGATGTGAACAAGACTACATGCGCGAGTATGATGTCGACACATTCCCGACGCAGCTTGTCCCCAATCTCAAGCCTGGTGACGCAATCTATGTCGATATGGACAAAGACGGAAAGGTCGACGGCAACGATGTTGTAGTCGGTATGGGCTACACTGATGACCCAGAATACATTGCCGGTCTGTCCTTGGGCTGCTCCTGGAAAGGTTTCACCTTCAATGCCCAGATGACTGGTGCATGGAATGTGAGCCGCTTGATCAGCGACGTCTTCCGCCGTCCGTTCACGGCATCCGGCAACACCAATTATGGTGGTCTGCTTCAATACCATGTGGACAACACCTGGACCGTAGACAACCCCGATCCCGGTGCCGAGTACCCCCGTGCCACCTGGTTGAATGCCAATCAGAACTATGAAAATAGCAACCTCTATGAAAAAGACGCCAAATATCTGCGTCTGAAGACCATCCAGATTGCCTACGACTTCCACTTCCCCTTCATGAAGAAATTGGGTCTGACCAATCTGCAGCTGGCACTCAGCGGTTACAACCTGTTGACGTTCACCCCCTATCTCTGGGGAGATCCTGAGACACGCGCCAGCAACTCACCCTCTTATCCTTTGCAGCGCACCTACACAGCCAGTCTGAAAATCGGATTCTAACAGCAAAAAAGGTATCAAAAATGAAAATATATCATCACATATCCCAAGGAGCATTCGCATTGCTGGCCTTCTCCATGATGATCACATCGTGCACCGATGAGATCAAATTCGGCGAGGCATTCATCGAAAAGCAACCTGGAGGAACGACGACCATCGACTCGGTGTTTGCCAACCCCGAATACACCCGCCAGTTTCTCACCGGCATCTATGCTCTGCAATATTATGGTCTGCCTTACAGCAACTATGCTGGCATTCCTACGAGCCAGAACCCCTATAACGGCGGTAAACTCGATGCGCTGACCGACTGTTACCAACTCCACTGGAACGGTACGACGATCTACAACTCCTTCTACTCTGGCTCTCTCACCGCCAACAACACCCCTATATTCAGTTACACTGGTGACAAGGTATGGGAAGCAGTCCGCCAAGCCTGGCTGCTGATAGAGAACCTCGAGTATGTGCAAGGAATCTCCGATGAAGAGAAGGCCAACATTGAGGCGCAGGCAAAATGTCTGATCGCAGCCCGCTATTTCGACCTGTTCTCCCTTTATGGAGGTGTACCTCTCTTGGACCATTCCCTGACCGGTTCGGAAGGCGCCTTTGAGATGCCCCGTTCCACCGTGGAAGAGACAGTCAACTTCATCGTGAAGTTGCTCGACGAGGCTATTCCTCATCTGCGTTGGGCTTACAACGGCACGACCACCGACACTGATGCCGCCAACAACACTGGCCGTTGGACGGCAGCCGGCGCCATGGCATTAAAGGCCAAAGTGCTGCTTTTCAATGCCTCACCGATCTACAATTCCAGCACAGGATATTTTGGAGGTTCAAGCGAAGCAGAGCAGCAGCATCTCGTATGGCATGGCAACTACGACGCCAGCCGCTGGGATCGTGCCCTCACCGCCTGCCAGGAATTCTTCAACAGGCTGAACACAGAGGGTTACTATGAACTGACACAGCCCACCGCCAAAAATGCCAACGCCTATCGCCAGGCCTACCGCATGGGCTATATCTATCAGGGCAGCAAGGAAGTGCTGCACTCCACCCGTGTGGCAACGGTCTATGGCTCACAAGGCACCTACTGCTGGTGGAGTTGGGTCGGTATCGGCCGTCATTCCTATCTGCCGACACTCGAATACATGAGCATGTTCCCCTGGAGCGACGGTACCCCGTTTAACTGGGAATCCGACTCTCTGAAGGGCCGCATCTCAGGCAGTACAGGCCGTTTGTTCTATCAATATAAGGAATATCGTGGTAGCATCACCAAGACCCCAAGCCGCGATCCACGTCTCTATGAGAATATCCTTGTCAACGGCACGACCTACCAGTTTGACTGGACCTCAGGTACCCCTACCGGCGATGCCTACGAGCTTTGGGTCAACGGCTACGATGCCGGTTCACAGGTCATGAGTGCCATACAAGACAAGAAGACCGGCGAGTGGACGCTGAAACTGCAGGAGCAACTCACCAGCAAGTACTCCACCGGCTTCGGACTCATCAAATATTACTTAGGTGAGGAATATCACCGCAAATACATGCACTGGGTGTACCTCAGTCTCGACGAGATGTATCTCATGTATGCCGAGGCCTTGGCACAGACCGGTCATCTGGATGAAGCCATCCGCCAGGTGGATGTCGTGCGCAGCCGTGTCGGTCTGGGTGGTCTGAGCACAAGAAACCCGAGCCTCAACTTGTCGAGCAACAAGGAGAACCTGATCGAGGAGATCCTTCGTGAGCGCGCCTGTGAGCTGGGTATGAGCAACAACCGCTACTACGACATGATCCGCTACAAGCGCACCGACTGGATGACCACTCCGCTCCACGGTCTTGTCACCTTCCGTCTGATCAAGAACAGCCAAGGCAACATGGTAAGGAGTTACGAGCCATGGAAAGGCGACCACAAAGACAACGGCATCGTGGAACCCTCTCAGTTTGACTACATGCGCTTCGAACTGTTCAACCGTCGCCGTGCCTTCTGGGACATGGACAAGAACAATCCCGACGTGCTGAAATTCCTGCTCTTCCCCTTCCCCATCACCGAGATCAACAAAGGTTATGGCCTGGTACAGAATCCAGGATGGTAACAACAAGAGTATCGCATTCATAGAAAAGAATCACAGATTATGAACAATCATAAGAGAAACCTATTCATTCTGTCGCTGCTGGCTGGCTTTTGGCTGCCGACAGCAGCCCAGACAGACAGTACTGCACTGACAGGCAATACCTTTGTTGACCAGAAGATTGAAATCGGTGCCAACAAAGATCTCACCCGTGCGCAGTCGACCGCGGCCGTCTCTGTCATCAGCAACGACCAAGTGGACAAACGCTCAGCGAAAAATATCGGCAACTCCATCCTCGGCCAAGGCAACGGCCTCGTGTCTCTCGACGGATCAGGACTCTATTATGCCATCAATCCGACATTCTATGTCAGAGGTTTGCAGAGCCTGAGTACCAGCGCGCCACTCATCCTCGTTGATGGCATCGAGCGCGACATCACCCTCGTGAGCCCAGAGGAGGTGGATCATGTGACCATCCTCAAGGATGCTGCCGCTGTGGCACTCTACGGTTACAAAGGCGCCAACGGTGCCATCCAGATTGTGACCAAACGTGGCAAATACAACAGCAACACGATCCGCGTCAATTATGACCACCTCTTCAACAGCCAGATTGACCGTCCGGAGTTTATCAATGGCCACACCTATGCCCTGGCCATGAACGAGGCGCTGATGAACGAAGGTGCCTCCCCCCGCTATTCCGACCAGGAACTGGCCGCCTACCGTGACGGAACCTACCCCTACCAATATCCTAGTGTGGACTGGGTGGAGAACACTTTCCGCAAGAAAGGCGTGACCAACAAATATGCCATCGAATTCTCTGGTGGCGGTGAGCGGTTCCGCTATTTCACAATGCTCAACCTGCTGTCGGACAAAGGCTTTATCAAGAACTTCGATAAGAACGACGGTTACTCGACACAGGACAAATATGTGCGTGGCAACCTGCGCACCAACCTCGATATCGACCTCACCCCGACGACAGACATGAAAGTCAACCTGCTTGGTGTGCTGAGTGAGATGTCGCGTCCTGGCAATGCCGCCAACCTTTGGAATATGGTATACACCCTTCCCTCCAACGCCTTCCCCATCCAAAATGAGAACGGTGACTGGGGCGGCACATCGACCTTCGCCGGCACCAACAACCCGGTGGCCATCTCCTCCGACGCCGCCTACTACAAACTGCATGAGCGTGCCCTCTTTGCCGACGTCACTTTGCAGCAGGATCTGAAATACTGGATAGAAGGTCTGAGCCTCACCGCCAAGTTGGGCTACGACACCTATTCCACTCTGTATGAGGACCACAGCAAGACCTTTGTCTATGGTAATTATCCTGTGACAGGCTGGTCGAATGGTGCCCCGACACTCGGCGACTACTGGTCGGGCGGTGCGAAGACCGAAATGAACAAAGGCTCCGGCACCGACACCTATCAGCGCAGACTTACCTTCAATGCAGGTGTCAACTTCGAGCGTCACCTCACCGATGACGATTATCTCTACAGCCAGTTGAAATACGACTATGACTACAGCAACTCGACAGGCGTCAACCAGAGCATCTATCGCCAGAACATCTCCCTCTGGGGACATTACGCTCACAAGAACCGTTACCTCGTCGACCTGGCATTGGTCTATTCCGGCAGCAGCCGTCTGGCTCCTGATACCAAATGGTCGTTCTCACCCACCATCTCCGCAGGATGGGTTCTTTCTGAAGAGGATTTCCTCAAGGATATCGACCTGATCAACTTCCTCAAGCTGCGCACCAGTTACGGCATCATCAATGCCGACTATCTGCCTGGCGACAATGTGTGGACCTATTACACCCAGTCCTATTCCCAAGCTGGTGGTGGCTACGCTTTCGGTAGTGGCTACGATGCAGCCAGTTACGGTCCTGTCTCTCTGGGCCAGATGGCAGCCGTGAACCCCACCCACGAGAAAGCCCATAAGTTCAATATCGGTATCGACGCCACCCTGTTTGGAGGTCTCAACGTAGAAATGGACTATTTCTTCCAGAAGCGCAAGGACATCTGGGTATCGGGCAACGGTTACTACTCATCCCTGATCGGTTTTGACGCTCCTTTTGCCAATGAGGGTGTCGTCAACCAGCACGGTTTTGAACTTTCTCTTGACTACACGAAACATCTTGGAGACCTTACCCTCAACGCCGGTGCCAACCTGATGCTTTACAAGAACAGCATCAAGAGCATGGCAGAGGAGCCCCGTGTCTACGACAACCTCGTACAGACCGGCAATCCGCTGAGCAGCACCTACGGCCTCATCGCAGAAGGCCTCTTCACCAGCAATGAGGAGATCGCCAACAGTCCCACGCAGACATTCTCCACGGTGCGTCCTGGTGACATCAAATACCGTGACGTGAACGGTGACAAAGTGATCGACGCCAACGACGTGTGCCGCATCGGTTACTCCACCGCCTGCCCTGAGTTGTTCTACAACTTCCATCTGGGTGGTGAATATAAATATGTGGGCATCGACCTCATGTTCCAGGGTGTAGGCCGCTATTCTGCCGTTCTTAATACCACAGGTATGTATTGGGGTCTGATCAACAACACCTCCCTCTCACAATATGTCTATGACAACCGCTGGTCATTGTCAAACAACGATCCCAACGCGCTGTTCCCCCGTCTGAGCAGCAGCAGCAATGCCAACAACTACCAGACGAGCACCTTCTGGCTGCGCAACCGTTCCTACATGAAACTGCGTCATGTGGAGTTATACTTCAACTTCCCGCAGCAACTGCTTGCAGCGACGAAGTTTATCCATTCCGCACGACTCTACGTCCGTGGTGTCGACCTGTTTACGATCGATGACCTCGACAAGGTAGACGCAGCATCCTACGGAGCCACCAATCCCTTGACCAAGAGTGTCGTCGTCGGACTGTCAGTGACTTTCTAATCTCCATTCAACCAAAGCAAACCAACGTATATGAAACTGCATCAATATATCATCTGTGGCCTGACGGCCGTGTCGCTGGCATCCTGCTCTGACAAGATGGACTACCATGAGTATAAAGTTGATGGTGCCGACTATATCAAAGAGATGTTCAGCCGTGTCGGCGGTATCACTACCACCGTCTATCAAAACCTTGACTCCGACTTCGGCAACTACTCAGGCGCCATGCTCAGCAGCGCCACCGACGAGTCGGCCTACTCCCACCCCGGCAATCAAATTGAAGACTTCTACAACGGCGCATGGAGTCCCACCAACGCCAAAGGTTCTATCTGGAGCTCATGCTACAATGGCATCAGTTACTGCAACCTTTACCTCGACGAGTTTCTGGGTCTCACCTTCCCCGACTACCGTCTCGACGTAGACTACCAGAAGGAGATGTACCAATACAACAACTACCAATGGGAAATCCGCTGGGCCCGTGCCTACTTCTATTTCCTGCTGGTGCGCCAGTATGGTGATGTGCCTTTGAAGATCAACAACATGAGTGCCGCCGAAGCCAATGGTCTGGAGCGCACCCCGGCTGATGAGATTTTCGAATTCATCGACAAAGAGTGTGCCGCCATCAAGGACAGCATCATCGAAGACTACAACAACCTGGGCAACATGGCCATGAGCATGGCAGAGAGTGGCCGTGCCAACAACCTTGCCGTGCTGGCCCTCCGCGCCCGCGCTGCCCTTTATCATGCCAGTCCGCTCTTCAATCCCTCCGGCGACAAGGAGTTGTGGCATCAGGCAGCCCTCCGCTGCCAGGAGTGCATCAGCGCCTGCAAGAGCCGCAACATGGGTCTGGTGGCCGACTATATGTCTCTGTTCCAGTCCGACAACTACAAGGATACCAAGGAGATCATCTTTGCCCGTCGTCAGAACAGCACCTCCACCAACAATAACTTTGAGAAATACAATTTCCCGATTGGTCTGGAGAATGCCGGCGGCGGCAACTGTCCGACACAGAACCTGGTCGATGCTTTCGAGATGAGCAACGGCAAGGCGATCACCGACCCCGACAGTGGCTATGACCCACAGAATCCCTATGCCAACCGCGACAAGCGCCTGTCATGGATCGTGGCCGTGAATGGCGAGCAATGGCCCAACGCCAACCCCAATCCTCTGGAGATCTATCAGAACGGTGCCAACGGTGCTCCCATCGCCTATGCCAGCACCACGGGCTATTACCTGAAGAAATACTGCAATCCCAGTACGGTGATCGGTGCCACAGGCGCCAACTCTTTCTACCACAACTGGGTAATCTTCCGCCTGGCAGAGATGTACCTCGATCTGGCAGAGGCCATGCTCAACTATACCGGCAGCGGTTATGACACCCGCGACGACCTGCCTATGTCGGCCGCACAAGCCATCAACGTGGTGCGCGCCCGTGCCGGTCAGCCCGACATCGCCACCGGTCTGAGTGCTCAGGAATTCAAGAAGCGCTACGAGAACGAGCGTTTCGTGGAACTGGCTTTCGAGGGTCACCGTTTCTTCGATGTGCGCCGGTGGAAGGAAGCCCCTGAATACTTCACCACTATCCGCAAGATGACGATCACCAAGAACGGTGAGGACTTCAATTACCAGCCAGGCGTGCTGGAGACCCGCCAGTGGAACGACAAGATGTATTTCTTCCCCATTCCACAAAGTGAGATCCAGAAAGCCGGCAACCTGGTTCAGAACCCAGGCTGGTAAGTCACGCTAACAGACAGATGCGCTGCCACCTGAATGGTGAGTCAACGCCACCCGACAGCGCATCTGCCATTCAGAAAAGGAAATATTAATGAGTTATCCAACTTTTATTCACTTTTAAACGTTTAAAACTATGAGAAAAATTTACTTGATGTTTGCTGTGTTGAGCGCATTTTTGCTGACCACCACAGCAACTGCAGGCACAAGGTATCTTGTGAAGCAGGACTTTGAGTCAGGCAACGACCCCGCACTGATGGGCTGGAAATCTCCCAACTATCCTGGCGGTATGTCGATCTCTGGTGATGAGTACGGCAACTATTTCCAGTATGACCTGGGCACCCAGAACGGCCGTAGCTGCTACTGGATGTGGGGATCGGGTGTGTACGAAGACCAGGTGCCAGAAGGTGTCTATCACATGGAACTGGAGTGGTGCTACAAGAAAGGTAGCGACAACCAATATGGCACTCAATTCCGCGTGCTCAACACGGATACCGAGCCTACCAGCAACGGTAAGACAGCCAACAGCAATGACCTCACTCAACTCAACTGGCTGTTCACCATCACAGAGGTAGACGCTGACCGCAACTTCTACGTCAACGACAACACGGCAGAGACCTTTGTGGTGAACATCGGTGAGTGGATGAAGATCTCCCTCGATGTGGACATCCTCAACCGCAACGTGACCTACTTGGTGACCGACGTCATGGGACAAGTCACCTACGCCTCTGGTACCCGTTATGTGCCCGAGGATCAGAGCATGCTGGCTACCGGTATCAACCAGTATAATGCCCGCCGCAACAGTGTCGTTCAGATGGACAACATCTCTGTGTCTGTATCATCCGACGAAGACATCGCCAATCCTCCCACCGTCGCTCTGACAGGCGTGAATGGTGTGGAGCGTACCTATACCATCACTTTCAGTTCAGAGGAGCAACTTCACCTGAAAGGCACCGACGGTGCTGAGCAGACCATCGACTACATGGATTGCGACGGATCCTACAAATATGTCACCACTACTTCTGGTGTCTTACAGGCATGGACCGTATCCGGCAGTGCTACATCTGAGATTGTCTACACCGAAATCGAGTGTGTCAACATCGCTTTGCCAGGTGCCGAGGCCATTATCACTTCCGTGGAGTCGGGCTATGCCAAGACCTACACACTGAAAGTGGAGAACACCGACGTGCCCACACAGCCCACCCTGTTCTTGGAATACAAGTTTGTGAACGAGAACGGCGAGATTGAGGCTCAAGGCAGCGACAAGTTCTCTGGTGAGAAAGTGAGCGTGGAGTCTAAGGGAACCTTGACTATTACCACCATCGCTCCGGGCTTCACCTCTACTACCGTGAGCATTGTCAACGACAAAGAGTTTGCCATTGACAAAGTGGTGGACTTCCAGCATATGACAGGTGACGAACTCAGTGCAAAAGGTTTCGAGCGGTTGGAAGACCTTGACAGTTCCAACACCTCAGGTGAGAGCAACTGGACAGGCCGTATGTATTTGAACTATTCCATCGATACCGGCACTACTGACGAAGAGGGCAATCCTGTATACGAGAAACATGTTGTCTATGGTCCTACCTCTGTTGATCCTACCTACGAGCCCATCCAGCGCTATCGCTTCCTCCAGTCAAATCTTGACTCTATAGCCGCCCACACGCTGTTTGCTCCTGTTTATACCTGGTATTACAATGACGGCATCACCGCAACTTCCTGTGATTCAATTGGCCAGCCATTGCTCGATGCTAACGGCAATGCTGGTGGCACCACCAACTTGCAAGTGAAGATCGGTATCGGTCTGGTGCATTCAGGTGTGCAAGGTGACACCGAGTCCTATGACCCAGCAGGTGCCGGTTATGGCAATATCCGTATCAATGAAGCTACGCTGGGTGTGGACGGTCTGACTGATAACGACTTCATCGTCGTATACAAAATGAAATCTTATGGAAATCAGTCTGTGCATCCTGTCTTCCCCGTAGGCACTACTCCAGAAGACGCACTCCAACAGTACAAGGCCATGAACCTTGGTAGTGAAGTAGAAGTTTATACTGGTTTGGAGACCTTCAAGCTCTACCGTGTCGACACCTCCATCACCCGCATCAACATTCTGAAGGGTGTTGCCAGCGACGGCATCGAGGAAGTGAACACTGGTCTGGTGGTTTCCGATCACAATGCTCCCATCTACAACCTCAACGGTATCCAGGTGAAGGCCAACACACTTCGTCCCGGCATCTATATCAAGCAGGGTAAGAAGTTCATCGTACGCTAATCACTATCTCCCTAAAAATCAGCCCCTGTCTTCCCGGCAGGGGCTTTTTTATGTCTTGTTGTATGCTATGAAACATGATATATGCTATGAAACTTGTTGTATGCTACGGAAAGGGTCATCATCCGACGATAACTACACAAAAATGACCTATCACCATCAAATTATGAGAATCCACCCAAATAAGCCCTTCATCCGAAAAGAAATCCATAAAAAAAGATTATCTTTGTTGTCGTAAAAACAAACTATCCCACATTCTATTCATCGTTGTATTCACTAAGATCACCCATCATGAGACCATCATTCATCTTCCGACACATCCAACGCAATTTTGCCTTTGCGTCTATCACCATCATCGCTTGTGCCAACACCTTTGCGCAGAAGCCCACTGACACCCCCGTCAGTCAGATGGAACAGCTCGACCGTGGACTCATCGTCTTCCCCACCACCTCAGGCAACTGCTTCGCCAGTTGGCGGCTGTTGGGAACAGATAACCAGTACACCACCTTCGAACTGCTGAAGAATGGCAAGAGTGTGAAGAAAGATATCTATGCCACCACGTCCCTGAGCGTGACAGGCAAACAAGGAGATGAGTTTCAAGTGGTCACCTATCAGCAGGGCGTGGCCGTCGACACAACGGCTGCCGTCACCCCATGGGCACAGAGTTTTCTCAAGCTCTCCCTTGACCGTCCTGCCGCCATCGGTGGGAAGGCCTACTTTCCCAATGACTGTTCGGTTGGTGATGTCGACGGTGATGGTCAGTATGAGTTATTCCTCAAATGGGATCCTGAAAACTCCAAAGATAATTCCAACACCGGTGCCAGCAACCCCGTCATCATCGATTGCTACCGTCTCGACGGCACCCGTTTGTGGCGTGTGAACCTGGGTGTCAACATCCGTGCCGGTGCGCACTACACCCAGTTCATGGTCTACGACTTCGACGGTGATGGCAAGGCAGAGATGATCTGCAAGACAGCCCCGGGCTCCAAGGACGGCAGCGACACCTACGTGTCGTATGCAGCCACCGACAACACCATCCTCAGTACGAGCAACACCGTAGACCTGCGCAACTCCGATGGCCGTATCCTCAAGGGTGCCGAATACCTCACTGTCTTCGAAGGTCTCACCGGGAAAGCCATCCACACCATCTGGTACAACCCCAACCGCGCCGGCACCTTCAACAAGAGTGCCGAACATCCAGAGAAGAGTTTCTGGAATGACAATTACGGCAACCGTGCCGACCGTCATCTGGCCTGTGTGGCCTACCTCGACGGACCCGACAGAAACCCCAGTGCGGTGATGGTCCGCGGCTACTATACCCGCGCCTATCTCTGGGCCGTGGATTTCGACGGCAAGGAACTGAAGCACAAATGGCTCCATGCCTCCATCAACCGCAACACCGTGGAACTGTATGATGCCAACTGGCAAAAGACCAGCAAGACATACAATACCAACACATCAGGCGTGGGCAGTTACCATACCATGTTTGGTAACGGCAACCACAACATCTCCGTTGGTGATGTGGATGGTGACGGTTGCGATGAGATTATCTGGGGTAGCGGAGCCGTCGACAACAACGGGCAACTGCTTTACAGTGTCGGTTTCGGCCATGGCGATGCCATCCATATGGCCGATCTCGACCCCGACCGCCCAGGTTACGAGGTGTTTGACGTGCATGAGGAGAGCACCGGCTCCTATGGTTGCGACCTCCACGATGCGCGCACCGGAGAAGTGCTTGTGCGGAAGACCGCCGACCGTGATACCGGGCGCGGACTGGCCGCCGATTTCGACCCCAACTACCGCGGTGCCGAATTCACCTACGCCACGCAAGCCAGTTCCTACAAGATCAACGGCGGTTGGATCTATGATGCCAACCCCGGCATGAACTTCCGCATCTATTGGGATGGTGATGAGTATGAGGAACTGCTCGACAACATCTCCATCACCAAATGGAAAGACGGCAACTCCACCGTTCTCGGTCTTGGTTTCGGCCGCAATGCGCTCAGTGCCTTTGGCAGTCCGGCCTCCTGCAACTCCACCAAATCCACCCCCTGCCTCACTGCCGACATCTTTGGCGATTGGCGCGAGGAGTTGATTTTATGGAGCAAGACCGACAGCGCCTCCATCAACATCTACTCCTCAGCCTACACGACCAAATACCGTGTGCCCACCCTGATGCACGACCATCTCTACAGAATGGGTGTGGCATGGGAGAACGTGGCCTACAACCAGCCGCCACATCTGGGCTACTATCTCGCCGACTATATCGACACCTTCCAAGGTGTCAGCGCCACAGGCATCCAAGAAGTGGAAAAGCCATCACCCGGCCTCACCGACGACGCCTATTACACCCTGCAGGGAGTGCGTGTGGCCCATCCCACCAAAGGCATCTATCTGCATCAAGGAAAGAAGATTGCCATCCACTAAAGACCTCTCATAGAGAGATGAAAACCAACTCTTCACCTGTGATTGTTTTATAAATAATACATAAAAATAACTATCTGCAACGCATCCGAATAAAAAAGGTCAGACGATATCATCCCTCTTTGAATAATTTTAGGTAATTTTGCCCACAAATTTACTTTTACAGAAGAAAAATGGCAAAAGAACTAAAAGAGATGACAAAACGCGCTGACAACTATAGTCAGTGGTACAACGATCTGGTGATGAAAGCCGACCTGGCAGAACAGTCAGCAGTACGCGGATGCATGGTCATCAAACCCTATGGCTATGCCATTTGGGAGAAGATGCAGCATCAACTTGACATGATGTTTAAGGAAACAGGTGTTCAGAACGCCTATTTCCCCCTCCTCATTCCCAAATCCTTCCTTTCTCGCGAAGCCGAGCATGTGGAAGGTTTTGCTAAAGAATGTGCTGTGGTGACCCACTACCGTCTCCGTTCAAAGGAAGACAAGAGCGGTGTGGAGGTAGACCCCACTGCCCGTCTGGAGGAAGAGCTCATCATCCGCCCCACATCAGAGACCATTATTTGGAACACCTATAAGAACTGGATTCATTCGTGGCGCGACCTGCCTCTGTTGTGCAATCAATGGTGCAACGTGATGAGATGGGAGATGCGCACCCGTCCATTCCTCCGCACCTCCGAATTTTTGTGGCAAGAGGGTCATACCGCCCATGCCACCCGTGAGGAGGCAGAAGAAGAAGCCCGCCTCATGCTCAAGGTCTACGCCGACTTCGCCGAGAAGTGGATGGCTGTGCCAGTGGTGCAAGGAGTGAAGAGTGAGACCGAGCGCTTTGCTGGTGCCCTTGACACCTACACCATCGAAGCCATGATGCAAGACGGCAAAGCCCTGCAGAGCGGCACCTCCCATTTCCTTGGCCAAAACTTCGCCAAGGCATTCGATGTCACATTCCTCAACAAAGACAACAAGCCCGAGTTGGTTTGGGCCACCTCATGGGGTGTGTCGACACGTCTGATCGGCGCCCTCATCATGACCCACTCCGATGACAACGGTCTGGTTCTTCCTCCGCGCCTCGCTCCTATCCAAGTGGTCATCGTACCCATCCACAAAGGCGGCGACCAGTTGGCAGCCATTAGCGCCCGTCTGCAACCTGTCATCGACGAATTGCGCAAGGCAGGCATCAGCGTGAAATACGATGATGCAGAGAACAAACGTCCTGGCTTCAAGTTTGCTGACTATGAGTTGAAGGGCGTTCCCGTGCGCCTGGTGATGGGCGGCCGCGACCTGGAGAACGGCACCATCGAGGTGATGCGCCGCGACACACTCGAAAAAGAAACACAACCCCTCGACGGCATTGTGACCTATGTGGAGCAACTGCTTGAGGAAATCCAGCGCAATCTGTTGGAGAAAGCCCGCAAATGGCGTGATGAGCGTATCTACGAATGCGACAACTACGAGGAATTCAAGGAGCGCATCAAGGATGGCGGTTTCTTCCTCTGCCACTGGGACGGCACTGCCGAGACCGAGGCCAAGATCAAAGAAGAGACCCAGGCTACCATCCGCTGCGTGCCCTTTGGCGTGGAGCAGACCCCAGGAACCGACATGGTGAGCGGCAAACCTTCTGTGGCCCGTGTGATTATCGCCCGCAGTTACTGATGAGCCACAGGAACTGACTTTTTAAAGAGAAACAAAAAGTACGTTCAAGGCAACCAAAAAGTACGCTTAAGATAAACCATAAGTTCGACAAAATGAGACTTAGAAGAATCTTTACGACCTCAGTGTTGGTGCTGTTCAGCATCATCACAATGGTGGCGCAGGAGATGGAAATGCCCGCCATCCCTATCGACCCTGCTGTCCGTATTGGTAAACTCGACAACGGCCTGACCTATTATATCCGCCACAACGACTATCCTGAGCATGTGGCCAACTTCTATATCGCACAGCGCGTGGGCTCCATTCAGGAAGAAGACTCACAGCGTGGTCTCGCCCACTTCCTCGAGCACATGGCCTTCAATGGTTCCGAGCACTTCCCGGGCAACGGCATCATCGATTTCACCCGCTCACTTGGCGTGGAGTTTGGCAGCAATCTGAATGCCTACACCTCTATCGACCAGACCGTCTACCGTGTGTGCGACGTGCCCACCAAGCGCATCACAGCCATCGACTCCTGTCTGCTCATCCTGAAAGACTGGAGTAATGGTCTGCTGCTCGACCCGAAAGAGATTGACAAGGAGCGCGACGTGGTGCACAATGAGTGGCGCCTCGGCGAGAGTCCCTCGCAACGTATCCTTACCCGTGCATTGCCAAAGATGTATCCCGGTTCAAGATATGGCGAGCGCATGCCTATCGGTCTGATGAGCGTCATCGACAGTTTCAAGCCCCAGACGCTGCGCGACTATTACCACAAATGGTATCGTCCTGACAATCAGGCAGTGATCATCGTCGGTGACGTGGATGTCGACCATATCGAGGCAGAGGTGAAGAAACTGTTTGGCGGCATCACCGTTGCTGCCAATGCCGCGAAAGTGGTGGATGTGGAAGTGCCCGACAATCCTGAGGCCATCTATATTATCGATAAGGATAAGGAGATGCAGATGTCGCAGATCATGGTGATGATGAAGCATGATGCCACCAAAGCGGAGGATAAGACCAACATGATGTATCTGCTTGAGATGTATGTCAAGAGTGTGGTCTCCGAAATGATGAATGCCCGTCTGACGGAGATGACACAAGAGGCAGACTGTCCCTTCTTCCAGGCAATGGCAGAAGACGGCCAATATTTCTACTCCAAGACGAAAGATGCGTTCACCTTTATCGCCATTCCCAAGGAAGGAAAAGAGAAGGAAGCGCTGGCAGCCGTCATCCGTGAGGCCAAGCGCATGGCAGAATTTGGTTTCACCGCCACAGAATACGAGCGTGCGAAAGCCGACTATCTGAGTTCTTTAGAGAAAGCCTACACCAACCGCGACAAGCGCCGGAACGACGAGTTCGGCGACGAATACCGCGACCACTTCCTCACCAATGAGCCCATCCCGCCACTCGACAAACTGTATCAGACGATGAACGCACTCGTCCCGCAGCTGCCCGTCGAACTGATCAATCAGTCACTACCCGAACTGGTGACCGCCACCGACACCAATCTGGTGGTCATGATGCTCTGTCAAGAGGTGGAAGGCAAGCAATACCTCACAGAGGAAGAGTTGCGTGAGGTGGTGAATACTACCCGTGGCGAACAACTGCAGGCCTACGTGGACAACGTGAAAGACGAGCCTCTCATGACAGAAATTCCTCCCAAAGGCAAGATTATGAGAGAGAAATCCAATGCCACTCTCGGTTTCAAGGAACTGAAACTGTCGAATGGTGCCACCGTGATTCTCAAGAAAACAGACTTCAAAGACGACGAGATCGTGTTGCAGGCCTTCTCGAAAGGCGGTAAGAGTCTCTATGGTCCTGCCGACTACAACAACCTGAAAGTCTTCAACGAGGTGATCGGATACAGTGGTATCGGCAATTTCTCCAGCAATGAACTGTCAAAGGTTCTGGCAGGTAAGAAGTGCAACGCAGACGCTACCCTATCGGTGACCCGTCAGAACATCACGGCCCATTCCACCCCGAAAGATGTGGAGACCATGATGCAGATGATGTATCTCTACTTCACCAAGATCAACAAGGATGAGAAGCAGATTCAGAACCTGATGACCTCGCTCGGCATGGCTCTGAAAAACAAATACTTGCAGCCTGAGGCTGTTTTCAGCGACTCGTTGGACAACACGCTCTACAGCCACAATCCACGCTTCACCAGTCTGCAGCCCGAGGATCTGAAAACCATCAACTACGACCGCATCCTCGCCATCGCCAAGGACCGTTTCAAGAATGCCGGACAGTTTACGTTTGTCATCGTGGGCAACTTCGATGAGGCCACCATCCGTCCGCTCATAGAGCAATACATCGCCTCGCTGCCCGCTGACAAGAAAGCCAAGCCCGACAACTGCAAGGATGTGACATCATTTGCCAAAGGAAAGGTGAAGAACCATTTCAAGGTGAAGACCGACTCCCCAAAGGCGATTGCCTTTGAGGTCTGGTCGGCAGATGCCCCTTACACGCTGGACAATGTGGTAAAGCTCGACGCCATCGGACAGATCCTCTCGATGATCTATCTCAAGACCATCCGCGAAGAGGAGAGCGCCGCCTACTCATGTGGTGCCAGCGGCAATTTCAACCTCCAGGGAAAGAAGCCGAAGATGATACTTCAGGCCTATTGCCCGATGAATCCTGACAAGCAGGAAATCGCCATCCGCCTGCTCCATGAGGGCATGGAGAATGCCTCAAAGAACATGGATGCCGACATCGTGAACAAGGTGAAGGAGTATATGCTCAAGCAGGCAGATGATGATGCCAAGAAGAACAACCACTGGTTGAACGTCATCACGACCTTCAAGGACAGAAGCATTGACTTGCAGACCAATTACAAGAAGACTGTGGAGGCACTCACCCCCGCCAGTCTGCAGGACTTCCTCAAGAACAAGTTGCTCTCCAGCGGCAACCATGTGGAAGTGGTGATGCTTCCAGAAAGCAAATAAGCGTCATCGCACCTTCATCGTGCGACAGACAACACTCCGATATGATCCCCGCACACAACTGATGTGCGGGGATTTTTAAACAAAGCATCCTTTTGCATCAAGATAGTCGCCGAATGAGAAAGCCATCGACCATCAACCACACGTCCCCGACCTATTCGTCTGAGAAAAGCCAGCATGTGATCGCACTGACAGAGAAGAGAATCATCGTATTGATTCTCTGTCTGTTGATGGCAGTGGTGTTTGTCGGCCTGTTCTCGAGCACTACCTCACCTTTCGTCCCCCGCGGCTACTACAGCACCGATTCCGCTATCTTCCAGGTCATCGGCCGAGGTTGGACCGAAGGTATGTTACCCTATACAGACCTGTGGGATTCCAAAGGCCCTTTCATTTTCTTCATCAATGCCATCGGCTACTGGCTCACCCGCACCTCACTTGGTGTCTTCCTGCTTCAAGTGGTCAACCTCACCGCAGTGTTCTATGTCATCTACTGTTGGTTGCGCAAGGTCTATTCTCCGCGATGGTCATGGCCGCTGCTGATCGTCTGCTGTATCGGTCTGGCATGGAATTATGATTATGGAAATTCCACGGGCGAATACCTTCTTTTACCACTCGCCATCGCCCTTTATGGTTTCTATCATTGGGGACAACAATTGAAGGCAGGCAGATGGCCACACCCACCATTTTATGCATTTATTGATGGCATCGTGATCGGTCTGAGCATGATGAGCCGTCCGACAAATGCAGCCAGCATCTGTGTCATCTGTCTTCTGGTGGCCGTCGCCCTTCTATATCATCAGCTGTGGGGCAGCCTGCTGCTTAATGTCCTGGGATTGATGGCGGGCATCGCCGTGACCGTGCTTCCATTTCTCCTCTATTTCTGGGTCAAGGGAACTCTCGGCGAGATGTGGTATGCCACATTTGCCTATAATTTTGATTATCTGTCGACCTCTGCCTCTGAACAAGGTCCATCGATTGCCCAGACTGCTTACCGTTATGCCTTCTGCCTGCTGCTCACGGTGGTGGGCATCTATACCTGGATGAAGGAGAAACGTCATGGCTATTTCTCTTTCAGTCTGGTGATCACGGCTCTCGCCACATTCATCTACCTCAACCATACCTATGGCTATCTCAACTATGGTTTGATCGCATGGCCTTTCCTACCACTTTCGCTGATACTGCTGTCCAGACTCTCCTATCCCAACATCCGAGGCTGGCTGTTTGGATGTGTTGCTCTCGCTGTCATGGCCGTCGCTTTCGCCAGAATGAGGTTCATCTTTCAGCCACACGACCTTCATTTGGAAGCCTTTCATCATTTCATTCAAAAAAACATTCCAGAGGAGGATCGCAAGATGGTTTTATTATACAACTGCAACCCCTACCTGTATCTGGAGCATGGTCTGCCGCCTGCATGTCCCTATTTTGCCGTGCAGGACTGGGCTGCGAACAACAGTCGCACGATGCGCCAACGCTTGTGCGACTACAACTGGTCTGAAAAAGTCCGGTGGATGGTGGTATGCGGTTCTCCCAAAGAAGTGGTTATCCATCAGTCATTATCCAATCATGATTATGTCATATGTGATGAGAACCGTCAAGAACAGATCACTTGCTTCCGCAGGATATCAGATCTGTATTTGACTCCCATGCTCACTCATTGAGCACAGTCAATGAAAAAAATATGGTTAAATATTGTGAAAGACAAATTATTTGTTTAAATTTGCCGAATAATTGATTCAATCCTTAAAAAATATCTCACTTATCATGACAATTATTTATTTGATTGTTGCCATTATTGTCATCCTGGCATTGTCTTATGCATATTATAAAAACCGTCAGCTCAAAGCTGATGCCATGGAATGTGCAAAGGAAGCAGCACTGTTCCAAGAAAAGTTGCGTCAACTCTCTGATCCGTCGCATCTTTTTACTGATGACGAACTTGTCCAACTCAAAAAAGAGTTTGAGCCTCTACGCAGAACAGTCAACTATCTATACGACAGTTCATTTATTTCAACAAATTACCTCAGGAAGTTGGGACTGAATGAATTCTTGGAAAAGCGACAGTTGCTCAACCATATCCAGATGACCAACAACCAAAACTACCGCGCTCAACACCCCTGAAGCAACCTTTTTCAAGCAGCACTTTCAAAACATCTTGAGAAACAGCACCCTCACATCTTGAGGAAACAGTGCCTTCAAATACCAAATGTCCCCGAATTCGATGAGTGAATTCGGGGACATTTGTTATCCATGCCATAGAGGGCATGGGATTTCATGGTTTAGAAAAACTTTCCGTTGAGGCGGAATGAGATCACTGGATAGACCGTGATTTCAGACATGGCTTTCAAGAAATCGCCACCGCCCCCGAAATCGCTTTTATCCAGTTTGTTTCCTTGCACCAGCACTTCCGGTTTTCCCCAAAATTGCACGCCGAGATCCACGGAGAAAGCCAGCACGCTCTTTCTTGGTACGCCACGCCCCCATCCGAGCCCCAGATAAGGTCTGAACCCCTTCACTTTGTATTTGGCATCCACATGGCCATTGGCATCAGGTGTGAACAGATAATCACCTAGTTGTGCGCCAATGACGGGCGCATTCGGTTGTGTCTTTGCCCATTGGTTATAATTGGCCACAGGAAGCAGTTGTGCATCATCGAGGTTATAAACATCCATCACTTCAGACGGTGCGAAATAAGCACCTACGGTGACACGGAACCCCACGTTTCTGTAGGGATAGAGATCGATAAGCACATGGCCAGAGGTATTGGAGAATTTTCCCTCAAATTTCACCTTATTAGGAAAGACCGTTGAACCAGCAGCCTGAGCTGCTGCCCATTGGTTGTAGGAACTCTGTGTTTCCACAGTGGTAAGGATATCCAAGTCATCTTTAAATTTTAAATTTGACATGATATCCACACCGGCACGCACTCCCACGAAATCGGTGATGTTTGTTGAGAGGTCAATGGTGACACCTGTCGTGCCCAATCCCACACTACCACCGAGATGCGAGAAGATATTGTTTTTGTCTTGCGCCTGCAGTCCTGTCATTGGAAGCAGAAGTGCCCAGATAAGAATCCATTTTTTCATGATCACTCGAATAAATGTTGATGAAATAAAAAAAGCAAAAAGTCAGTCAGAGATTATCAGTCAGAGATTATCAGTCAGAGATCGTTTTCAGTCCGATATAGAAGAGATTACGGGTATCCTTCTTCTTCAGCGTATGATCACCGGCAGGGAGTTCCATGGTCAAGGTGTTGGAAGAATCCGTCTTCAGCACACCATCCACTAAAATGTTGGCTGTCTCCGAGGGTCCGAAGACAAGGGTCATCGTCATGGGAACGGTCGTGGTGAACGACACTAATGTGGAAGACTCTAATTTCAGACACCAGTTGAGTGTCTCTCCATTCACGGTGACAGATCCCTTGCTGTTGGAGTAACTGCCGTTGACGGTGAACAACGAACTGGACGGTCCTGTTTTGGAGAAGGTGCAGACCACATCAGCATCGATGGTCGTCCCGGTCTCGCCGCCACCTGTATCATCACCGCCACCGATATCGTCACCGCCCGTGCCGCCACCGCTGATGGTCTCACCTCCGAAGATGCCCACCAATGATGAGGTATAGTTCTGCAGGGCCGCCTTCAATTCTTCGTTGAGTTCATAGTCTTGATCATCCTCTGAAGTGAAGGTCCATGTGAAATCACCATGGTTCATACGTCCAGCCCCATACCAACCCTCGACGGTGGAGGGCACATCAGCAGCCGCCTCTGGCTCATAGGTATACATCAGCGTGCTGTTGGTGTCAAAATTATCATAGGTGTGTGAGCCCTTTTTCGACTTGACGCTGGAGGGTACCTGATCATTTCGGTTAGTGGCCTCCCAGGCATCAAATTCCGTCGGGTTTTGCTGATATGTCACATAACTGAAGTTTTTATCCTTTTCAGCGAACACATTGGCAAAACTCTTGATGATTCCACCATCCTCACTCGAGAAGGTACCTTTCCCGCCAATCATGTCACTACCCTGCATGGAGATCAGCATCGGATACTTGGTGGTTCTGAAATAGTTGGCCTCTACGAAGGCACTTGATCCTGTGGTAGCGCCCACGCCATATTTTGCCACGCCGTCAAAATAGTTGTTCCATACATGTACCGACATGGTGCGGATACGAGGATGACGAGAATCAGAATGGTCAAACCAATTGTGGTGATAAGTGATATAGTTGGGGCCGCTCTCACTGTCCATGCCACAGAGCGATGCTTTCCCGCTATCCCAGAAATGGCAGAAAGAGGTGGTGATCAACTTTGAATTACTCTTGATATCTATGGAACCATCGCCCTTGATCTGATCGGAGTCTTTGCCCGTCTTTCCGTAGAAGAGGTCAAGGTTGTGAGCCCAGATATGTGAATTATCCGTATCCATCGATACACCATCATCCAAGAAGAGCATGATGGCGAAATTGCGCAACTCCACACTGCAAGCATTTCTGATCAGGAAGCCGAAACCGCTGATGGTGGCATCCTCACCGATGCCCTCAATGGTGGTATTGAGCACACTGTTCGCTTTATTCCCCTTCACCTGAAGCCCTTCAGCCGAACTGCTGATATGATCCAGGTCTTCCAAAGAGATTTTCCCGATCAGTCGGATAGCGAGTGGCGTAGTGTCATATCCTTTCTGATAAGCATCTAAGATCTCCTGCAGTCCGACGCACTCGGTGACAGCCCCCTTCTCGCTGGTAATCACATTGCATTTGACGGTCTTGGCCGTATTCTTGGTCACATAGAGCACCTTCGCTCCACTTTTGAGAGAGCCATCATTGTTATAGGCACCCACACCCTGCGCGTAGTCTTTGTGTGCGAAACCCGCCCGGTTATAGTTGACCACCTTGATATTTCTGGCGAAACTGGCAGCCGTCTCCATCTCGTTGTCATTGACCACAGGCACCACCTTCAGTTCATAATTGGTGCCGGCGACCAGTCCCACCATGTCGGCACGCCCATAAGAGCCGTAGTCGCGCACGAGCATGTTGTCGAGCAACGTGTAATCGCTGTAGTTGCCCCCTTTGATATACACCTTATAGGTGGTCGCATCCTGGTAGGGAGCCCACTTCACATATGCCGACTCAAACCATCCCTTCGACTCGGTGATGATGACGCCATGATTGTCGATAGTGGCATTCTCACCACTGGAAACACCTTTGGCAAAGGAGATATGGTTGACGGAGCCGTAATAGATATCACTGTTTCCCGACAGTGGAGCGATGGTGACCGTGGAAGCCTCTTTGTCGATATCGACAGCAGAGAGGGTATTGGTGTTGTAGTATTTGATCGAGCCATCTTTGAGCGTCACCTGCATCTGGTTGGCAGAGGCATCACGCTTCACCGCATTGGCCGACACATCCTGATAGAGCGTTGTCTCTCCACCAGGGATCACCTCTGTAGCGCCAGGTATGGCACCGACAATAAGCTCATAGACATAGAGGCCAGCCGAGGGAGTGAGCGTCACATCACCATCAGCCGCCACCTTTCCCGTAGCTGTCTGCTCAGATGCGCTGTCATCAAAGCCTGAAGTCTCTTCCAGGTTGGACGGTGTGAAATGCCTTGCCGTGCCATTGCTTGACGTCTTGTATCTGACGTTGACCGTCTGTCCCTTCTTCAGTGCGGGAATGACGATGGGGCAACTGGCGTTGCCGACCCAGAGACGTCCCTCACCGAGCCTCAGGTTACCATTCTCATTGGCATTGCAGGAGAAGAGCAGTCCTTTGCCGAAATCCAGTTCGGTGCCATTAGCAGTCAAGGGAGCATTCGCCAAGGCTTTCACATGGCACCATCTGTTCTTGCTGTCTTTCATCCAATTGCCCGACTCATCGGCAGCGAGCAACGACTGGTCGGCAGAAGAGACGGTGGTAAAGTCCCAAGAGGTCTGTGCCAGCGCATTCATCCCCATCATTGTCAACAGGAGTGCGCCTAAAATATTGATCGTATATCTTTTCATGATTTGCGTAGTTTTATTGTTCATCCTCTTCCTGTTCCCAAATTGATGACCGGTTGCCTGCCATATCGGAGCCATCCCCCTCACCATCATTGGAGATACCACTGTACTTCTCGTCGACAGTGATGGAGATATCACTCATAAGTTCATCATCTATGATGATCACATTCACACGCGGTTGCACATACATCATGTACTGACGACATGGATATTGTTGATTTCTCTCTTTCATAGCAGACATGATTTATTTGATGAGGATTTTCTTTCCGTTGACAATATAAACCCCATGAGGCAGTCCGTTGACAGACGACCCCATCAACTGTCCGTTGAGGTTGTATACCTTTTGAAGAGCCAGATGATCATTCAACAAAGTTGCGGCGATGCCGGTGACCTCCCCATCAACCGAGAATGTCATCTCATTGCTGGCGGCATTCTTGCCGAGCAGATAAGCATGGAGCGCCTTGACAGCGCTTCCGGCGGTCAGTTTTTTGATCTTGTTGCCGTTGGCGATATAATACACATCACCATCGGGCACGGAGGAATTGATGGTTCCGACAAGAGCAAACGCCTCTCCTACGGCCCTTGCCCCCTCAGCGACATTTGCGACGAGGGCCCCATCGAGATGGAAGGCAGTCGTGACCTCCTGCTGTGGCTGAATGATGTAGGCAATCCCTTCCTTCATGGCGTCAACAGTCTCAAAGTTGATATTTTCCGCAGAAGCCTTTTCCAATTGGGCCACCTTAGTGCCCTCGCCGAAGACCGTGCTGATCTCTTCTGCCGTCATGCTGAACGGCAGGCAGATGGTATTCCATTGTCCTGCTTTCACAGCTCTTCTCACCTCGACATCGACGTTTTTCTGTCCGAAGGTTTTGATGGTCTTCACGTTATCAAATCCAGCCGCATCACTAAACACAGCCACATAATTCATATCGACAGCGACTTTGTCTATCTCTTCGGTCAGTGTATTGCCATCCGCAAAGGTCAGCGTCAGTTGATCTCCATTAAACGTGATGCGAGTGGCGAATTTATCCACCACGCTGCCGTTCACGGTGACCGTCTCTTTGGAATCGGCCCATCCCATGCAAGCCACCCCAGCCAACATGAACGTGAGCAATATAAATTTCCTCATGATAAGTAGGTTTTGTTGATTTTAATAGATTTGTTATTACAATAGATATGATTGCAAAAATACAAATAAAAAACGCTCCATCAAAGAAACGATACCATAAAAAAAGCAGGATGACACGAAAACGTTTTCAAAATCCCGCAAAGTAACGTAATGTCGTTATTGTTTGGTGATGATTTCACCTTCCGTCAGATTTCTGTCGATTTCTTTAGGGTAAAGGTGAATCGTAATCCATGAGGGAAGTTACGAGAGACGGTGATGGTCCCCCCATGCATGGTCACCGCATTCTTCACGATGGCGAGTCCCAGTCCTGTTCCCCCCATGCTTCTGCTTCTTCCTTTGTCCAGCCTATAAAAACGCTCAAAAATTCTGGGCAGGTGCTCCTCCGCCACCCCTACTCCATTATCGGAGACAGAGAAGAGCCATGTGTCGAGTTGCTCATGTGCCTCCACATCGACCGTAGTACCTTCCCCGGCATAATTGATGGCATTGTCGATCAGATTTCGGAAGATGCTGTAGAGTAACGAGGGATTGCCCAAGACGAGAATGGTGCCTTGGAGACAATTTCTGAGCTTCATCTGCTTTTTTTTCAAGGCCAATGCCGTTTCCTCAGTGATCTCACTCATGAGCGAGGCCACGTTGACCCTTTCCACCTCAAGCGCCTCAGGAGCATAGTCCATTCTGTTGAGGATGGAGATATCCTGCATAAGCGAGGTGAGCCGCTTGGCTTGCTGCAACGTTCGGGCGAGAAACTGTTGTCTTGTCTGCTCATCAATATCTGGATGCTCGATCAGCGTTTCCGTAAAACCGGTAATGCTGGCCAACGGTGTTTTCAGTTCATGAGCGATGTTATGGGTGAGTTGCCGGCGCATGGTCTGTTCCTTTTCCGCCTGCTCCCTACTGATCCGCTCATCCATCCGATGGGAGTAACGGTTGAGCAAAAAACCCAGACCAATCATGACGAAGGCAGAAAACACCAACAGGTGCAAGTCACTATTCTCATCGAATAGCTTCCGGTCATAATCCTCAAACAAGATGAAAAAGAGTGCATAGACGAGGAAGATGGCCATGACACTGAAAAACATCTTTCTCCCCTCAGTCATTCTTTTTCTATCCTATCGAAACTATATCCAAATCCCTGTCGTGTGATAATATTGGCGGAATAAACTCCAACTTTCTTTCTGATGCGGTTGATATTGACATCCACCGTGCGGTCGGTGACGATGACATCAGGCGGCCAGATGATATTGATCAGCTGTTGCCTGGTGAACACCTTTCCGATATGTCGCAGCAAGAGGCTGAGCAAGGCAAACTCCGTCTTGGTGAGTGGCACCTGGGTGCCATCGACCACCAAGGTCTTAGCCACCAGGTCCATCTCCATGCCATGATATCTCAGATAGTCCTTGCTATTCTTCTCCGGCTCCATCGTGCGATGCAGGACAGCATTGACCCTTGCCTGGACCTCTCTGAGCGAGAAGGGCTTGGCGATATAATCATCCGCTCCCAAGCCGAATCCCGCCAGCATGTCATCCTCAGCATCCTTGGCAGTGATGAAGATGATCGGCACCGACCCTTTTAATCTTTTAGCCAGATCAAATCCCGACATGCCAGGCATCATCACGTCGAGGAGCAACAGGTCAAAGGTGTTATTCCTCATTTTCATGAGTGCCTCCTCGGCCGAATAAGCCACCTGCACCTGAAATCCCTTCGTCTTGAGGTTGAACTCCAAGATCTCAACGATGTCTTGCTCGTCGTCTACAACCAGAATGCTTTTCTTCATGCCACAAAAATACGAAACGTCCTTTTCTGAATGGTTCAAGCATTAAGCCGTCTATCTTCCAAATCTTGCTTCTACGACATTGACCACATAGTCGCCCAACTTCTCACATTCACTGATAAAATCGATGAACATGGTGCCGAGGGCATAGTCGTACTGGTGCTCGTCCACCGCACGGATATTCTCCATTTTGAGTTTGTTGCGCATGGCATTAATATCGTTCTCGATGCGGTAGGTCTCATTGATGTCCTGCTCCTCGCGTCTTCCCTTCATGATGATATTCATGTGTGTGAGCGCCTCATCGAGGAGCACCAAGATGCCTTTCATCTGGACATATTGGTTGTTGGTGTAATCCGTTCCCGACTCCTGACGGCGGTGCAACGTGCGGGCCAGTTTGTAGCAAGAGTCGCCGATACTCTCTATCTCGCTGATAGCACGCAACATCTGTCGGATTTTCTCCTTCGTCTCATCGGAAAGATGAGCATCACTCACCTTCTCCAGATAATTGGCAATCTGCATCTCCATGCTGTCGCTCGCATCCTCGAATTTCTCGATACGGGTGAACAGATCCTCAGCCTTGTCTTTGTCTTTCTCATCAACGAGTTGTCTGACCATTCCAAACATCGACTGTATACGCTGTGCGAAGAGTGCAGTTTCCTTCTGAGCCTGGAGCACAGAGATTTCCGGTGTCTTCATCAGACCACCTTGGATATACTTCAACTGCGTATCTTCCTCTTCCTTGACGCTCTTAGCTTTGATGACGCGGCAAACGAGTTTTTCAATCTGCGGTATGAACCAGATGAGAATACCGGTATTGATGAGGTTGAAACACGTGTGGAAAGCAGCAAGCACAAAACTGAGATTGGCTCCCTCTCCGACTAAGCCACACACCATGTCAACGAAAGGCTTAAAGACGACCAGGATCCAGCACACGCCGAAGATATTGAAAAACATGTGGGCGAATGCAGCCCTTCGCGCCTGTGTGCCAGCGGAGAGTGCCACGATGTTGGAAGTGACCGTGGTACCGATATTCTCACCCATGACGAGTGCGATACCCTGATAGATGGGCATCGCCCCACTGGAGCACAGGATCATCGTGATGGCCATCACTGCGGCAGACGACTGCACACACATGGTGAGCACACCACCGATGAGCAGGAAGAGTATCGTGGTCATGAAACTTTCGGGATCGAAACTGGAGAAGAAAGACAACACGGCCTCGTTGTGCCCGAGGTCCATATTGGTGCCTGTCATCCTCAACGTACCCAGTCCCAAGAACATGAAGGCGATACCGAAGAGGAAATCACCTACGACACGGTTGCTCTTTCTGTAAATCAAGATGATACCCAAGAGGAAAACAGGATAGACGAAGTCGGTGATATTGAAAGAGAAACCAGCCGACATGATCCATGCGGTTAGGGTGGTACCGATATTGGCACCCATGATGACGGAGATGGCCTGTGCCAACGTGAGTAATCCGGCACTGACAAACGACACGGTCATCACGGTGGTGGCAGTTGACGACTGCACAGCTGCTGTCACGCCGACACCAGTGAGCATACCCGTGAATCTATTCGTGGTCATCGCACCGAGCACATGGCGCAACTGAGGACCAGCCAGTTTCTGGAGGGCGTCACTCATTGTTTTCATACCATACATCAAAAGTGCGATGGATCCCAGTACCTGCAAGGCCAACATCACATAATTGGGGGAAGCGTCCATACTTCTAATCTTTAAAAAATTATCTATACATGTATAACTGCAAAATTACGTTAAAAAGCGGAGAATATGGTCATATCCATATTACGATTATGTGAATTTTCAGGCTATCATCCAAAGACAAAAAAGGCATGAAGGACACCCTGGACCTTTCAGCCCATCAAGTCCCTCATGCTCTACCATATCCGCTTTCACGCTCCGGCTTTTTTATCTGAAAAAGCCATAGAAATACATCACAGCAGCGATGACAGGAATCCGCTGGTTGCGCACCTCACCGATTTTGCTGCCATTCTTGTAGATATCGCCATTGGAGCGAATCTCGCCTTGTTTGCTGCCATTGACATAGACATCGCCATTGGAGCGCAACTCGCCCGCCTTGCTGCCGTTCTTGTAGATATCGCCGTTGGGACGTATCTCACCGACCTTGCTGCCGTTTTTGTAGATGTCGCCGTTGGATCGAAACTCTCCAGCCTTGCTGCCATTGAGGTAAATGTCACCATTGGAGCGCACCTCACCAAACTTGCTGCCGTTAAAATAGAGATCCATGGTAGCGGCTGTCTGTTTGACCTTTCCACCTATGCTTTTGGCAGTGGGTGCGGTGACCTGGGTCACCTTTCCTGTCGAAGAGGAAGAGATCGTCGTCGTATTGGTCTTTTTCTTAGGCGCCTTACCTCCATAATTGATCGTATTTTTAGAGTTGTTGGTGCCGTTATTGTTCTTACCAGTATTGGTGCCAGTATTGTTCGTGCCAGTATTGGTGCCAGTATTGTTCGTGCCGTTGTTTTCATTGGTAAAATAGGAACCAGTTTCCGTACCCGTATTTGCCAACAAATCAAAGATATTCATAGCACCCACGAGCGTATCCTCCAGCGAACCGCACCCAGCGAGTCCTGCTCCCAGAAGGGCTATCATCATAAAAGATTTGATTGTTTTTTTCATGTTAAAGGATTGTTTGGTTGATTTCCGGCAAAAATACAAAAAAGAGGTTAAAAAGCCATCATTTTCTGCAAAAATAATCGGGCAATTCTTAACTTTGTTGCCCGAGAGATAGGATTAACCTCTTTTTTCCAAAATCTTTCCACATTTATCATGCGCAAGAACCATCAGACATCATGCCCCATCTCCCACCGACATGCGGTGGCACGGACCTGCCGGAGCGCCTTAAGCACCTCCTTTTGGAACTGGCGGAGCATCGCTTTGGGGATCAGCCGTTATGCTGTTCTGATATTTTGCGCCCTCATGCTTTCGGGATGCGACCGAGCCACCTTGCGCAAATGGATCTCATGGGTCGTACGCCCCAACCATTCCAAGCCTCAAGTCTACCATGAATATGAAGGCTACAGTCCTGGAGCCACGAAGAGCACGGTGGTGGAAGACTTCTCCCGCTACTATTATTACATCGCTCCCAATGAGGAGGAAATGCGCAACTCCGACCCAGAAATCTATTTCCGTCAGGACTATGAGGCCATCGAGCCCCAGGTGTCTTTCGATGAGGAACAATATTGGCGCGAGCATCCCTTGCAATTAGACAACGACGCACCTCCTGCCACTACCAACAACTCATCTGAGTGAAATCCATTCCATCCGAATAAAATCTTATCCTACAGAATAGCATCTATGTTAAGAACCATAATTACCATTTTACTGATGTCCATCAGCACACTGCTCTTTGCCGGTGATCAGCCTGACCGTCCGAAAATCGGTCTTGCTCTTGGCGGTGGCGGAGCAAAAGGAGCCGCAGAAGTGGGTGTCCTCAAGGTTCTTGAGGAGAAAGGCATCCACGTGGACTATATTGCCGGCACCAGTATCGGTGCGATCGTGGGCGGCCTTTATGCCTGCGGTTACAGCGCCAGCGAACTGGAAGAACTGTTTCGCACGCAGGAATGGCTGACACTCATCGGCGACCGCAACAAAGACTTGCGCAACAGCGTCCTCGACCAGCGCGACGGTGTGACTTATCTTTTCGGGTTCCCCATCAGCGGTGCTGGCAAACGTGCCCGCGAGCGAGGCGACGACATCATCGACCCCACGGCTATCGGCGCCTTCAGCGGGCGACACATCACCCATCTGCTCGACAGTCTGACCAAGCGCTATGACGGCATTAAGAGTTTCGACCGTCTGCCCATCCCTTTCCGCGCCGTGGCCGTGGATCTCAAGGAACAAGAGGAGATCATCATGGACAGTTGCGAACTAGAGCTGGCGATGCGTGCGAGTATGGCCATCCCTGGCGCTTTCAAACCCGTGAAATGGAAAGGTCGCACCCTCGTTGACGGCGGCATGCTCAACAACCTGCCCGTCGATGTGGTGCGTCAGATGGGCGCCGACATCGTGATTGCTGTCGACCTCGAGCAGTCCGACCATGAGGAGCGTGATTTCTCCTTGAAAGAGACATTTGGCATCGGCGGTATCCTCGACTGGCTGGTGTCACGCCCCGACTGGAAGAAGAATAAAGCCAACCGCGAGGATGCCGACATATACATCAACCCGCAGTTGGATGATTATGATGTATCGAGTTTTGGTGCCGAGAGCATCGACACGATGATCGAGCGTGGCGAGCGCGCCGCCCGCAAATGCCTGGAAAGCCAAAGCAACAACATCAAATGGGAATAGGAAGCGATGGGAGGAGCTAGGAAGATCTAGGAAAAACTAGTACATCTTAGAGCATCCTAACCCATAATAGCCATAACAAATAGGCCTGATTCTCAGGGAATCAGGCCTATTTATTTAAAGGATTTTCCTAAGTAAGGATTTTCTCCATTAATCATTTTTCTCGATGGGATGATTCTCTGCGAAGATGGCCATGCGCTCATCGAGGAGATCATATTGGTTGTCGCGGATGAATGAGGTGCACACGCGAAGCCCTTCCTGATGGCTGCCTGTCGTGATGAGGCAGATGGCACTCACGCCATAATACATCAGTTCGTGAGCCAGTTGGCCACTCGTCATGCCTGGATAACCGATGGTGAAATAGAAACCGTCGGCGATAGGTTTTCCCATATCCTGATCATAGACGATATAGAAGCCATGGCGAGTGAATATCTCCTTGAGCCGATGCGCCCGCTCACCATATACCTTCACCTCATCACGGAAATGGTAGGTACCATCACACGCCGCCTTCATGATGGCAGCAAGCGCATATTGCGCGCTGTGGCTCGTGCCTGAAGAGAGGGCATAGAGGAGCCTGGTGGAGAAGACCATCCCAAAGGGCAGACCTTCATAACGTGCAGACAACTGTTCGAAGTGACGGTGAAAGAGTTTGTCGCCGATACAGGTGACAGCGATGCGCTCACCGGCATAGCTGAAAGCCTTTGATCCGCTGATAAGCAACATGTAGTTGTCGGTATAGCGCGCCACCGTGGGTTGGTAAGGCGGCTGAAACGGCTTACTCAAGTCATGGCGGAAATCCATGGCGAAATAAGCCAGGTCTTCCATCACGATCACATCGTATTCTGTGGCCAGCCGCCCGATGTCCTGCAACTCATCCTCGGTGAGACACACCCACGACGGATTGTTGGGATTGCTGTAGACAATCGCGCAGATATTTCCCTTAGAAAGATATTCGGTCAATTTGGGAGCCAGTTTTTCACCCCGGTATCCATAGACATCGAAGGTCTCGTAGGCGACCCCCATCACCTGGAGTTGCATCTTCTGAACGGGGAATCCCGGATCGATGAAGAGCACGGTATCCTTGCCCTTGGATGCCTGCGAACAGAGCATCATCGAGGCATAGGTGCCCTGCATCGACCCCACGGTGGGCACACAGCCCTCCGGTTGGATATCGACACCGATGAAAGCCTTGACAAACCTACTGGCCTGCTTTTTGAGTTCAGGATAGCCCTGGATGTCGGGATAACTGTTGGCGATGCCATCTTTTAGCGCCTGTATCTGCGCCTCGACACCCACCTTGGCGGCAGGCAGTCCGGGGATGCCCATCTCCATCTTGATAAATTCCACTCCAGCCTCCTTCTCTGCGAAAGCAGCGATAGACTTCACCTCACGGATGGTGGCTTTTGCAAAGTCCTGAATGCCATAGTCTTTGATGGCATTATCAATGAGTTGTTTGGGTAATGGTGTCGCTCTCATCGCTGTGCTTCCTTTCCGATGGCCAGCGCCTTGATATTGGCCTCCACGATTTTCTCACCTTTTCTCCCAAACACTCTTCTGATGGCGTCTTCCAGTTTCTCATAGTCGATGCCGAGTGCTTTTTGTGCTGCACCGAGCAGGATGACATTAGCCGACCGTGCGATGCCATTATCCTTTGCCAACTGCTCGATATCGAGCATGATGACGTTGCCCACCTTGTTGAGGTCGCCTTTGATGGTTTCGATGTCGGGATAGTTAGGGATATTGACAAAGGGAGCCGATGAAGTGATGATCCATCCGTCTTTTCCCAAGAAGGGCAAATATCTCAACGCCTCCATAGGTTCCATGGAGATGATCACGTCGCACTGTCCCTTGGGTATCAGATCGCTGGCAATGGGAGCCGAAGAGATGCGCAGGTTGCTCTGCACATCACCGCCACGCTGTGACATGCCGTGAACCTCAGCCTGTTTGATATACAAATTCTCCTTCATGGCAGCCTCGCCGATAATGGTGGCGATGGAGAGAATACCTTGTCCTCCCACACCGCAAAGTATGATGTCGGTTTTCATTTGCTCTCCTCCTTTGCTTTCTTTTGTTTGAGATGACGTTGGAAGGTCTGGATGCACTCCCTTCTCGGGATGATCACACTAAGACCTTTGTATTCGATTTCCTCACGGATAGTGGCCGTAATCTCGGGCATATTCTTGGGCAGGGGCACGACGACCTTGAGGTGTGCGTCGTCGACACCCAGTCCGCGGCAGATAGCCTCAAACTTATTGGTACCGGCGGAGTCTTGTCCTCCTGTCATGGCCGTAGTGAGGTTGTCGCTGATAATCACGGTGATGTTGGCGTTTTCATTAACGGCATCCAACAGGCCTGTCATTCCCGAATGGGTGAAGGTAGAATCGCCGATGATCGCCACGGCAGGCCATTGTCCTGCATCTGCTGCGCCCTTGGCCATGGTGATGCTCGCACCCATGTCGACACAAGAGTGGATGGCATGGAAAGGAGGCAGGAAACCGAGTGTATAGCAACCGATATCACCGAAGACCCTCGCGTTGGGATAGTCGAGCAGCACCTCATTGAGGGCTTTGTAGACATCGCGGTGACCACATCCCTGGCAGAGAGCCGGTGGCCTTCCCACTACGTCGTCACAAGCATCGTATCCCTTGACCGGCTGCAGTCCGAGTGCAGTTCTCACGCAGTCGGGACTCAGTTCGCCGGTTCTCGGCAGGTCGCCCGTCAGGCGTCCTTTGATGACAGCGTTGCCCGGCATGATGCCAGCCAGCATCTCCTCGACCACGGGCTGTCCCTCCTCGACCACGAGCACGCTGTCGCATTCCTCGGTCATCTTTCTGACCATGGCTTTCGGCAAGGGATAGCGAGCGATTTTGAGCAACGGGAAAGGACACTGTTCAGGATAGCACTCCCTGACGTAGTTGTAGGCGATGCCACAGGCGATGATGCCCATGGAGTGGTCATCCCCGTCGAAATAAGCATTGGCGGCATCGTTGGCAGCATCCTCCTCAAGCGCCTGTTGCTGTGCAGTGACAAAGTCATTTCTTCTCCGGGCATTGACAGGCAGCAGCACCCAGTTGGCAGCCACAGAGTCATAGTTGAGCGCATTCTCCTCCCTGGGAGTCTCTTTCACCTCGACGACGGCACGGGAATGCGCCATTCTGGTGGTGATACGCATGAGCACGGGCAGTTTCACTTTCTCCGAATAGTCGAAGGCCTCACCGATCATGTCATAGGCCTCCTGCTGTGAACAAGGTTCGAAGACCGGCACCATGGCGAACTTTCCATAGAATCGGCTGTCCTGCTCATCTTGTGAAGAGTGCATCGACGGATCATCTGCGGCCACCACGACGATACCGCCGTTGGTGCCCGTCATGCCAGAGTTGACAAACGGATCTGCACACACATTGAGTCCGACATGCTTCATGCACACGAGTGCACGTTTTCCCATATACGACATGCCCAAGGCAGCCTCCATGGCCGTTTTCTCATTGGTACACCATCTGCGGTGCACATTGCGGCTGATGGCGAGAGGCGACCCCTGGATATACTCTGTGATCTCGGTAGAGGGAGTGCCCGGATAGGCATAAACCCCGCTCAATCCAGCATCCAAAGCCCCCTGTGCAATGGCCTCGTCGCCCAAAAGCAGTTTTTTCATTCTGTGATGTTGTTTATAATTATATCTATGATGTTGTGAATATTTATATCTGTGAAGTGATGCTCATTTTTACCTGAGATGTGGAGATCATCGACAGGTTATTTGATGGTAGCCTCCAGCGGACTGTGCAAGGCATCGAGGAAACCATTGATTCTCAGGATCCACTCCTCGAAATTGCGCACATCGTTCTTGCTCCATGCAGAACCGAAATAGTAGGTGTATTTCTGTGCGTTGCTGTAATTTTTCTGGATGCCCACCACATGTCCTGCCACGCCGTTGGCCGGTTTGTCATAGAACAACGGTTTGGTCTCTGAGATGCCATTGGGGAAGAGAGCCGCCACATAGATCTGGAAGTTTTGTGCGGCAGGATTGTCGGTCGGGTCAGCATAGGCCACGAAATCGCGCCCGCACTTGATGCTCTGCGTATCCTCCTCATGGACGACCACACCCGCAGCGATGTCGGCAGGCCTTGAGAGACCCTCATACCACACGGTCATCTTATTGAAGTTGGAACCTTTGTCAAGGCTCAGCAGACGGTGCTCGATGATGTTTTTGTCGCCATTGGCGGAACTGGGGTTATAAACCAGTTCAACGGTGAAGCGCAGCGGTCCGTTATCAAGAATCTTATAGTCTTTGTAACTGTAGGGCATGACGAGTTTTCCGTTCTCCATGAGTGCTGGCGTGCCACATCCGAGCGTCGGTCCCACCTTGTAGCAGTCGAGTCCGTAGCCATGGTCGAAGTGATAGGTGGTGGCTATCTCCATTTGTTTGGCTTCAGCGGTCTTACCCTCCTTGGTCAACTGCTGGATCTTGGCATGGTTGCTCAGTTCCACCCGATACCGGTTGTCGACCTCCAGGTCAGGGGTATTTTTCACCCATACATCGATGCCGTAAGCTTTCTCGCCCGACCGTTGGAGTGCCGGTCCGTAGAGTCTGTAGGCAGTACGGTCATTCTCCCATGCGATATCATCTACCCGCTCGGGGTACATCTTGCCCGTGACAAAAGTCTTCATCGGCTGAGGCTTTCCCTGACTGACAGTAAATACAGCCTGTCCGCAAGGTCTCACGGCCACGTCGAGGAGCAATTTCCCGTCATAAGAAAGTTGGTAGGTCACTTCCTGTCCAAGCGCATTTTTGACGATGATGCTCTCCCCTTTTCGGATGCCCATCTGCGAATAGACGGCGTCAGCCGACACCTCGACGACTTCCTGCCGCTGCACGGGTTCGTTGTTGTTCACCACGATGGTGATGTCTTTTGCCATTGTCGCGGTGGGCAGCATCATGGCAGCCACACCGATTCCGAAGATCAGATTTTTAAGTTTCATGATTGTTTTTTTATTGATTTGATGTCTGTTTCTTTTTTCCGAACAAATTTTTCACTTCATCTTCTCGATAAAGAACTGTGCAATCTGTCTGAGTAGGTGATTGCGTGTGTTGCGTCCGTAGATGCTGTGATTGCGGTTGGTATAGATTATCTCCTTGAAGTCCTTGTCGGCCTGGACGAGAGCCTCGGTATACTCAAAGGTATTTTGCGGATGCACATTGTCATCGGCCAGTCCGTGACAGATAAGCAGAGAGCCATGCAGTTTGTCGGCCCTGACCGTGGGGTTGACGGCATATCCGTCAGGATTCTCCTGTGGTGTGCGCATAAACCGTTCGGTATAGATGGAGTCATAGAACCGCCAGTTGGTAGGAGGTGCCACTGCGACGCCAGCCCTGAATACCGGGCGCCCCTCGCTCATGCTCATGAGGGTGCAGAATCCGCCGTAACTCCATCCCCAGATGCCGATGCGCTGTGCATCGACAAAAGGTTGCTTTGCGAGCCACAAGGCCGTCTCCACCTGGTCGCGGGCCTCCAGTTCTCCAATCTTCAGGTAGGTACATTTCTCGAAGTCGGCACCTCTGCCTCCCGTACCCCGTCCGTCGACACATACGATGATGAAACCCTTCTGTGAGAGATAATGGTCATAGATTCCCCCTTGTCCCATCGACCCCATGTTCCAGGAGTTGACCACCTGTTGGCTGCCAGGTCCGCTATATTGGAACATGATGACCGGATAGCGCTTTGACGGGTCGAAGTGGGCAGGTTTCATCATCCATCCGTTGAGTTGCACTCCTTCAGAGGTGGTGAAGGAGAACAGTTCCTTGGATGCCAGGTCGAGAGAAGCCAATGTAGCCTTGAGCGAGCTGTTGTCGACCACCGAGCGCAGTTTCTTTCCTTTGACATGAAAGACATCACACTCATAGGGAGTGTTCATATCGCTCCAGGTGCAGATATAATATTGGAAGTCGCTGGAGAACAGCGCACTGTTCCACCCCTTTCTGGTGGTGAGGCAACGGGTGCGGCCCTTTGCATCAGTGCAGTAGACCTCGCGCTCCATCGGCGAGACGCCGGCAGCTTGATAGAAAAGGCTCTTGGTGCGCTCGTCGTAGCCATAGATAGCTGTCACGCCATAACGTGCATTGGTCAGTTTTTTGATTCTTCTGAAATCCTGGTCAATGAGATAGACCTGCAGGAAGCCATCCCTCTCGCTGGGCAGAAGTGCCCCCTTCTTGGTACAGTTGATATTGCCCAGCACCTCCTCCTTCACATATTTGGGCACGGTCTCGGTGAAGAGCAGACGGCATGAGAGCGCGGCGGCATCGGCACTGTAGACACAGAGCGAGTCCTGATGGCGGTTCATGGTGTAGAGCAGCACATCCCCCTCCCCGATTCCCGTAAAAATGCGCGGGATATAACCCTCAGCAGGCAGGGGCAAGCGGAACTGCGCGGTCACATTTGACTCTAAGTCGTGACTCCATGCCGTGACGACAGCGTTGTCGCATCCCGCTTTTGGGTATTTGTAATCGTAGAATCCCGGATAATCAGCATACTCCTGACGCTCGGGGTAAAGTCCCTTGAAGAGTTGCAAGGCATAGGTCTTCACCTGACTCTCATCGTAGCGTATCCAACAGATATGTCGGCTGTCGGGGGTGAAAGCCATGGCGGTGCTGAAGCCGAATTCCTCCTCATTGACCCAGTCGGGGATTCCATTGATGACCTCGTTGAATTTCCCGTCGGTGGTCACCTGCCGTTCAGGCTTACTTCCGTCGGCTGCTGCCACGAAGATGTTGTTGTCACGTACGAAAGCCACACTGCGGCTGTCGGGCGACCAGACAGGCGACTGCTGCGGTCCGCCCTTCGAGAGACGGGATAGGCGGTGGGTGGCCACCTCATAGACATAAAACTCCGCCTTATAGGAGTGCCTATAGATGCGGTCGATGTTGGTGGCGATGAGCATCCGCTGTCCGTCAGGGCTCGGCATATAATTGTCGATATGTCTGATTTTCTCGCCCTGCGTGTCGTTCACGTCGAAAAGGACGCCGGTCTGCTCGCCGGTACTGAAACTGTATTTGAGCAACTGATCACTGTTGTCGCTCAGTTGTGCAAAACTCGCTCCATCGCCCCACGGTTTGAGAGAGCGCATGCTGTTGGCTGCGTAACGTCCGGAGGTGATGCCGCGGACAGACAGCGTGTCACCCGCCTTGACACTGGTAACCAATGTGATCAAGGTGGTGAGGGTCATGAGTATTTTATTCATCATAGTTGTCTTCGACCTATTTTTGCAGAACGCAAAGGTAGGAATAATTATCGACAAACAGAAGAAATACGGAGGATATTTCATCATCTTCGGCTTTGCCGATGATGAAAGGCCCCTATCAGTCGCTCCATCGGCCACAGTCCCCATAAAAAACGCCCCTCTCACACACTGTCACGAGAAGCATCTCTTGCTGACAATGAATGAGAGGGTGCATCAATGATCAGAAGACCTCTGCCATCTGTTTATTTGGCAGCCTTGAGCGCCTTGGCACGTTTGGCGGCTGCTTTCTTGTAGGCCTTCATCTCAACGATGGTGGCGAGGCCCATTTTCACGCGGAACTCCTGGCGCGCCAACCGCATCTGCTCGAGAAAACGTTCACTGGTGTGAAGTCTTGCATAGGCAGCAGAAGCAGCCAGACGGGCGGCATCCACATCACTCTGCCAGTGAGCGCCTACGATCAGACGGCTGTCGCCATACATCAGGCCACGGGCCAGGATGGTGTCGGCACGGTCGGGGTTGATCTCTGAGAGCAACAGGGCAGAACTCCATCCGAGGAGGGTGTGACCAGAAGGATAAGAGCCGTTCTTGCTCAGCGATGGCTCATCGTCAGGTGTCAGCGTATGCTCCTTGAAGCGCATAAACGGGCGCTTACGCATATAATATTTCTTGGGAAGGGTGCAGATACTGTCGCAGGTGGCAGTACCCTCACGCAACACCTTATAGATTTCCGGGGTTTCCTCCTTAGAGATCTTCAGGCCGAAAGGTTCACTGAACTCACGGATAATGCAGTCGAGACCATAGACCGCATCACGCACGGCGATATCAGCGCGCACGGGGTCATTACGCATGGTCTTTCCCCACATATAGCGCATGATGTCGTAGGCGAAGGCCGCTCCGATGGTGTCGGGAGGAGCAGGGCACCACTTGATCATGTCAGGCATCTCGCCGGTGGTGAAATACGCATCAACAGGTGTTTTGTCACTCTGTGCCGAAGCACATACAGTCGCCATCATCATGGCAACGATCATCATTAGTTTTTTCATGTTCATATGCTTAGTTCGTTAATCAGAATTTCACTTGGAGACGGGTTTCGAGGATACTCACCTCATTGTCGGCAAATCCGCTGCGGTTGGTCACCTTGGTGTAGGATCCACGCACACGCCAGATCATGTATTTATTGGGGTAATAGTTGAAACAGAGTGCCCAGTCGTTGAGATAACCTCCAAAAATGCCTGCGCTCCTGTCGGAAAGCGACGTGTAGTTGTATTGCAGACACAACTCCATATTTCCCGGGTCGGGAGTGGCAAGTCCGCCGTCGGCCATCGTGTAACTGTAGTTGTCGCCCTTGATCAGTCCGCGTAGGGTGACATAAGCGCCACTGCCGGTGAAGTCGTGCATACCGTTGTCGCGGGAGATTCTATTCCAGAAATACTGTCCGATGGCAGCAAAACGGCCTTTGGAAAAGAGCACCTCGGGTGAGAACTTATACATCACCTTGGCATCCGTGACGACCGCCTGCTGGGAGTTGACTTTCGGCACACGTGTAGGCCATCGTGTGGCCAGTGTAAACTGCTTGTGGTTCAATGCCGGGTCGCTGCTGTAACGGGCACCCTCCACGCCACCGCTGATACCTACATGGAGCATATTTCCCCGTTCTACAAAGGGATGATACACCAGGCGTGTCAAAGCTCCTACGCCTTCGTCGCCCGTCACATTGGTATTCTGCTTCATGGCGTCAGTCTCCACCACGACACTGGCCGTGGCCAGCACCTTGTCATCTGTATGCTCGAACATCAGACCGATCATACGGTCATTGTTGAACACGGCGTTGCTCTGCGGTTCCTCCATCGTCTCTTTGAAGGATGAACTGGTGCAACTCTGATATCCATACTGATGGATGAAGTAACCGCCACGGATGAAGTGTTTTTTATCAAATTGATACTGCAGCCACACGTCTTTCATGTTCACCTTTCCATAAGCATAGCCCATGTCAATCTTACCTTTCCACTGGCCATAGGTGAAACCGACACCCACACGCATATCGGGAATCCCGACACCACTTTTCAGTTCATCTTCCAGATGTTGCGGATTGATATAAGCTGCATCAAAAAGGATGCGTCCGGATGGTTTGACCGTCAACTTTGGCTCTTCTTGAGCATCAACAGCAGTAGCCACGGCCAGGCCCACCGCCAACATTGCAAAATATTTTTTCATGTCTGTGATATCTGTGGTTTACTAAGTCCACGTCATGTATTATTAGATTATATATAAGTTACTGAACAACAATAAATTGCCAAAGCACTTGTTGTTACTAAGGAGAATCATTCACCATTGTAGTGACTAAAAATCCCATCGATTCTCTAACTCGACAAGGCAAATTTAGCAATTAAATTTTAGAAACAAGTCCGTTTGATGATTTTTTTTGTCATAATCTGTTTTTCAGTGTCTTTTGGGATGACATCATGAAAGAAAAACGACGAAATCATGATATTTTTTTCACTTTTTGATGATAATTCCGACAATAATGATTACCTTCGCATTAAAAATCATCCCACAGTGATTGACAGACATCACTATATTTACAGATCAAATCATCATCTATTCCTTTTTAAAAACATTTTCACTATGAAAATCAAGCATCTAAAATTGGCCGCCATTCTGATGGCAGGCACAGTGCTCACCAGTTCGTGCATCGGTTCCTACAGTCTGTTCAACAAATTTGCCAAGTGGAATGTCAACGCCACCAGCAGCAAGTTCCTCAATGCCGTCATCGGTGTTGTGTTGTTGCCCGTCTATGGCATCTGCTCCATTGCCGACTCCCTGCTGTTCAATTCCATTGAGTTCTGGACAGGCGACAACCCCATCGCCTCCAACATCGGCACCACCCGCCAAGTGATGGGCGAAGATGGCCGTTTCTATGCCGTGAAGACATTGAAAGACGGTTATGAGATCACCGCTCCCACTGGTGAGATTCTGAAATTTGTTTACAACAAGCAAGAGGATTCCTGGTCGAAGATTGAGAACGGTGAGGTGCGTGAAGTGTTCCGCTTCAACCCCAACGGCACCATCCGCTTGACATTGCCTAAAGGCGAGCAGATGGACGTGACGCTCAACGAAGATGGCCTCAACCAGGTGCGCATGGCACTCTGGCAAGGCAACTACTGGGCTATGTATTGATTGCTGAAGTAAGCATTATTTTTTGATGAGGGCCAATAATTTCTTGGCATCCTCATCACCGGCGGCGGCATCCTTCCGCAATTTCTGGAGGATCTCGTCGCCATCTTTTTCATTGCGTACCGCTTTTTTGATCCATGACTTGGCTTTTGCCTCATCTGCGGCCACCCCTTTACCTTTGAGGTAAGCCTTGGCCAGTTGGTATTCCGCATCCGCATTGTCCTGCTTGGCGGCTTTCAACCACCAGGCGAGTGCCTTGCTGCGGTCTTCCTTGCACCCCTCGCCTTCCTTGTAGCATTTCCCCAACTGGTATTGTGCTTTGGCATAATTCTGCGCAGCCGACTTCGAGTACCAGCGGAAGGCCTCGTCGTCATTCTCTTTCATACCTTTACCTTTATCGTAGCATAGTCCCACGCGGTATTGCGCTTTCTTATGGCCCTTTTCGGCAGCCGCCTTCAACTTGACGAAGGCCTTCGCATAGTCCTTCGCATCATAGAGCGCTTTGCCCTGCTTATAGAGGTTGTCAGCACTCTGGGCATTGCCAGAGAGACAACAGACCAGCGCCAGCACCAGCATCCAGATTCTCATGTTCCCAACAATTAAAAGTGTGTTTTATGCTGTCCGATCAGAATCCGAACCAGCGGCGTTTTTTCTTGGGAGGTTGCACCATCTGACGCTGCGCCTCACGCTTGGCCTCGCGGATAATGTCGTGATAGGTGAGGTTGTCATGGATGATATGGTAGACGGTATCCCAGTCCATCCGTCCTCCGATATTGCAGTCATCAATATAGATGTCGGCATTTATCTTGCGCGTGTTATGGCTATGCTCGTTGGTGTCAGCCCTCAGGGTCTCGTTGATCGCACTGAACTCCACGCCACGCTCCCGGCACCACGCCACAGCCTCGTCGAGCAGTTTACCCTCGCGTACTGTCCATAGCACCAGTTTGTGACCGTCTTCCATCAGTTTTCTCAAAGTCTCAGTGGCATGGGGGATCTCCTCCCCTATTTTCGGGTACTTATGCTCTACCACAGTCCCGTCAAAATCGATAGATATGACCATGTTTGAAAATTTTGGTTGCAAAATTAGATAAAATTCGGGAATTATCAGCCAGTTGAGACAAAAATGTGACAAATAGCCCCGAATTGATTTGTAGTCATTCAGAAAGCCCGCTCACGTGGTTTCTTCCGGATGACATAATAGAGATTGCGGATCTCATCCTCGCTGATGGTGAAATCAGCGTATTCTGGTGAGGGATTGAGCGAGTGGAAGGTGAGCAGCCCCTCTTTTCTGTCCTGGGCGATCATCTGTTTGATGAGTACGCTCGATCCGAAGACCACCACCCAAAAGGGATGGTCGTCGAAACGGATGCGGTCGCGCCAATGCTCCCGTTCCAGTTCCCTGACGAGCACCCGGTCACCCGCCTCAAAACTCTGTCGCGTGCCCACATCCATCGAGTCGCCCTTAACCTCGAACGACAGATAATGCCCGTGAGCCACCCTGTCCACCTCATAGGTCTCCTCTCCCCAGTCCTCATCATTTGGTTCGAGGCGGTCAGACTCATTGGCAAACTGTCCGAAGGCAGCGTAGGGTACATGACGCACGGTCATATAGAGTTGGTCACCCTTCTTATAAAAACGGCACCCCTTGGTGTTCTCCGTATAGAACTCCATCTCGCCGTCATCGATCGGTTCAGCCTCCACCACCTTTTCCTCACCGGCAAGCATGGCACCCGAACCGTTTCTCACCCACTCGATGTTGAGACGTGGCTCGAAGGCCGACAGCCGCCGGAGGAATTTGTCGCTCAGCGGCACATGGCCATTGATGACCTGCGAAAAGGCCGATGCATTGTAACCAAGCACCTTGGCCAGTTCACGCTGCGAACCCGCTTTTCCTTGGGCAATCAACCAGTTGACAACCCGACGCAAACGTTCTTTCATTTCCATATTCTTTTCAGTCATTTTTTACCATTCATATCCACTCCTCCGGTCATTGGTGTTTATAATATAATGTCAAACTGTTTAAACATAATGACGTAGTGTTAAATATTTGTTAAATATCCAACCGTCTCTTGTCAAAATTATAAATTCAGTTTATATTTGCACCAACAAAAGCGGATAGAGTTTATAAAATCGAGATATAAAATCCCTATTACGCCGACAAATTTAATCAATTTTGAGATAATCAGCAAAGAATACACCTCTTTTTTCCTTAAAAATATAAAAATATGCTTTCTTTTTATAAAGATTTGTTTTCAGGACAACATGTCAGGTTCATTTGCCGCGAGGCAGGTGGCCTGACACCCTTTCTGCATTCATTCTACTACAACAACATCATAAAAAACAAATCCCATGATTCAACTATTCAGAGAAATCTCAACATTTTTGTTTGGCACACGTTGCTATGCCATCATCATCGGTGAGAGAGGCAGCGACCGTTATGACATCGCCTCACAGATACACTTTTCGAAGGCATCCGCCGAAGCCCACCGCCGCCGCATCGAGGAGACCCGCACCTATGTCTACATCACCACGATCACTTTCAGATGGAGGAGAAGATGATGTCTGTGCACCCGATTGTCACCATTCCCCGCCACCATGACGTGAGTTTTCATGCCAACGGGCGCATCGACCTCTCCGCCCACGTGACGGGAGTCCTCGACCTGCATCCGGGCGATGTGATCAACATCGCGGAGAGCGACAGCCTGCCCATCGAATATTATCTCTATGTGTGGCGCAGGGCTGCCGACCTGATTGGCCGCCATTCCGGTACCTGCCGTCCCGCCAAGGGAAAAGGCCGTTACCTACGTGCCTTCTGCAAACGGCTGACCGACCATATGTTGCGTCTCTGTCCAGGCTACACCCGACTGAACTTCCGTGTCGGCAGTCCGACATTTATCGACCACCTGGGCATCACTCTCCCCCTGATCACCCTCCCCTTGCACCATCTCTCATCCATCAGCAACCAGTCTCATCTCTCTAACACCCATCATTCCCACAAAACATCATGAAAAGATCCATCACATTTGGTGGGCTCACCACCCACACCACCGACCATGAGGCTCACGAAGGCGACTGCTGCGCATCGGTCAACCTCATCCATGAGCACGAAGCCCTCCGACCATTGTCAATAGCACTCGATCCCATCGCCACCCTGTCGCCATCAAACCGTCTCGTAGGCACCCATCAAGGTGACGGCTACTGCCATCTCCTCCTCGAGGAACCCGTCAGTGACGGCTGGACCTATCGCTGGATGGATGAGCACGACGGCCAATCGCATCTCCTTACCCACTGCACCTGTCAGATCCGTGCTTTCACCTCCACCGGTGCCCTACTGACACTCGTCTGTGAGGACGGTTTGCGCTACGCCCTCTGGGAGGAAAGCCAGCAGACCTATACACTCTTCAACCGAGATGACCTGCTCTATGGCCTCCACCTCACGCAAGACAACCAGACAGCCTGCATCCTGACACAAGATGTCAGCGAGACGACCATCCAGCGTCTCGATGCCCAGGAAGCAGATGCCGCAACCCTGACAAAATCATTCGACCAGGCGCTCAGCCATCGGGCAGCCCTTCTCGGTGGCGGTGTCCATCAACAAGTGGTGCTGGGTGTCGCAGCTCTCCGTCTCCACGACGGCAGTCATGTGCTGGTATCCAACCTCTTCGCATTGTTGCCAAGCGACATTACCGACACCATCACCGTTGACCGTGAGAACAGGATCCTGCGCACCACCGCCTACCTGCACCGTCATTTCCTCACCGTCACACCACGGCATCCGCAACAGATGCCCTCCTCACTCATCGAGGGTGTCGACATCTTCCTCAGTCCTCCGTGTCCGTTTCTCGACACAAGCCGTGTGGCCTACTATGAGAAGGATGAATCCGAACATACCATCTCCATCACCCTCGCCCATAAGGGCGTGAACGAAGTGCTTCAGGAGGTGGCCTCCATGACCTTTCACAAGACGATGACCATCAGCCGTCACCTGTGGGGCACGCCCATCCTCGTCCCCACCACGGCGACCAGCGCAGAAGCCATCGACCTCCGTCAACTGCACCAACTCGACCAGACCGCTCACGATGCCTGCAGCCATCAAGGACGCGTCACCCTGTGGCAGACCACCACCCTCCTCCACCATCCCCTGGAGATCGGTATCCGCTACCGCTTTGCCCAACGGATGGCCGGTGTGTATATCGACACGCTGCTCTCTCCTGACGGATCGGCCGACCTCGTGGTGCATGCCATCACCGACGATGATGAGGTGAAGGAAGTGTGGTGGCACGCCTCTGTGCCCTATCCCCTTCCCGGGATGATGATGCACTGTGGCACCCATGTGAGAGAGACCGACTGGCATTTACGCTTGGCAGACGGCGATGGCTACCGTTACTACACCCTGCGGCGACATCTGCAGCAGTTGGGCGACAAAGACATGATGGCTTGCGCCTACTCCACTACCGGACAGGTGCACCACACCTCGCGACCCGCTGTCCTCTCACTGCTTTTCCAACAGGTGAGGCACCTCGACACCGACTACGACACAACACAACCCACCGAACAATATGCCATCTGGCAGGAAGAGACAGCAGCCGACTATGAGCGACATGCCTCACAGGTGAGCAAGACATGGACCATCGCCCGCGACACCACCCGTCTGAGCAGTTCGCGCCTCTCCAACCCATTGGTCTATCCCCGTGAGAGTGCCGTTAGCCTCGGCGACGGGAAGGTGCTCCTTCTCACAGGCAACACACGCCGCACCGCCGACGGCCTCTATGGTGACGGACAATATTACGCCTTCACCGACCGAGGACTCTGGCTCCTGCGGATGAGTGGCGGCCGATGGCATGCCCAACAGGCGGTGACACGTCTCGGCATCTCCCACCCCCGTCAAGTCACTTGTACGGCCGACGGTGTGGCGTTCATCAGTGAGCGAGGCGTCATGCTCGTCAAGGGTTCGACCGCCACCTGCCTCTCCGACGCTATCGCTGGCGAGGCCATCTCCTTCGCCACCCTCCCCCATGCCGCCGACATCGTCGCCACAGAAGAAGGTCTGCCGCCAACAGTCATCGCCTACCCAGACTGGAAAAAAGATTTTCTGAAAAAAGCCACCATCGAATATGACAGCGCCAACGATCGGCTGTGGTTTCATGTTTCATCCGATGATGGTGCGCCATCTCTTGAAGACCACTCATCTGGTGATGATAACACATTATCTCCCTGGCCTCACATCCTTGTCTATTCACTACAGTCAGGTGCATGGTGCACCCTCTCCGCCACGCTCTCCGCCACGATGCGTGCGGGACAGACCGTCTGGGGTGTCACAGACACCCCGCAAGGCCGGGAGATCGGGAAAATCAGGTTCGCGAGGGGATGCCGTATGCCGGTGGTGCTATGCAGCCGACCGCTCGACTTTGGCCAGTGTGGGGCGAAACGGGTGGAAAGATTGATTGTGCGCGGTCTATTCCACGACAAGGGGACAGACGGGAGTCATATCGGCGTGGCACTCTACGGAAGCAATGACCTCCACCACTGGTGGCTTCTCCAGACCTCCTCATCACAGTATCTGCGCCTATATAAAGGCACGCCCTTCCGCTGGTGGCGTGTGGCCGCTGTCGGCCAGCTCCACACAGGCGAGAGCATCGAAGGAGCGCATGTCTGTTTCCGCAACAAGAAATAAGCGTCAGCCATGCCCTGACTGCTATCGGGTCTGTATCTGGGAGAACTTCTTCCAACCGTCGAGGGCGGCGTAGGCATCTCTGCTGCCATCAGGCACACGCAGTACCGCCTTGGCATAGGTGTATTCATTGAAGCAGTCTTTTGAGATGGCAAAGGGCTGCTTCATGCCGCAATCAATTTCACTGATGGCCTCACAGTTTTTCCACACCGCCTTTCCAATGGACGTCAACTGATCGGGAATCTTGACGGAGACCAGATGTGAACAGTCTTCAAAGGCCTGGTTTCCAATGCTCGTCACACTGCTGGGGATGGTGATGGAAGTCAGACGGGAACACCCTTTGAACGCCCGGTCCTCGATACTTGTCACCCCATCGGGGATGCGGGTGTTCTGGCATCCCCGGATCAGTTTGTTGGACTCTTTCTCGATAAGGGCATTGCACCCATCACGCGAGTCATAGTAAGCGTTGCCTTCCTCCACTTTTAGAGCGGTCAACTTCGAGCAGCCTAAGAAGACATCCTTTCCCAGACCCGTCACGTTTTTGGGGATGGTGATGGAGGTCAGTGCCGTGCAACCTTCGAAAGCGTTTGCCCTGATGACCATCAGTTCCTTTGGAAGGATGACAGAGGTAAGTCCCGTGCAATCTTTAAAAGCCTTTTCCTCAATGGCCGTCACATTGTCGGGAATGGAGATGGACGTGAGACTCTTGCAACCCTCGAATGCTTTATCTGCAACTCGATAAATACCATCAGGGATAGTGACGGAAGACAGTTTGGAGCAATAAGCAAAAAGAGAATAAGCCACCTCATCCACACCATTAGGGATAACGACAGATTGCAGCGCGCTGCACGACCAAAAGGCAGTACTTCCAATAAAAGACATCTTTTTGGGGAGATGGATGTCAGTCATCTGGGAGCAATCATGAAAAGCCGCTTCAAAAATGGAATCCACCCTTTCTGGCAATGTGATCGATTTCAAGCTGGAACAGCCATAGAAAGCATATGCTTCGATTTTCTTCACATTTTTGGGAATGGTGATGGTAGTCAACATGGCGCATTGTTTAAAAGCGCTTTCTCCAATCTTTTTGAGGCCGGTAAAAAATTTCAGCTCATCAAACGACCGGATTTTATCTCCCGGCCATCCGCGGTTGGCAAGTCTTGGTTGCTCTTCGAACACATGTCCCAAGTCGGTGACGGCAGCAGCCTCCCCTCTACTCAGTTCACCGTCGCCATTCTTATCCCAGTTGGCGACACATTTGCGCTTGACATACTCGTCTTGAAACGAGATATTCTGACCAATAGCCCACAAAGGCATGATCGACAGGATGGTAAAAAGGATGATATTCTTCATGATGGTCTAAGATGATATAAAAAGGACTAGGAAATTCTAGAAAGGGCTAGGAAGGACTGGGATTTAGGGGATGGCGTGCTTTTTGCCATTGATGATGTAGAGACCCTTGGTGGTGGGTGGATCATCCAGGCGGATGCCCTGCAGCGTGTAGATTTCTGGCTGAGGTATGGGCATCTCAAGGGAGGAGACAGCCGTTTCTGATGGGCGGGGATAGATCTCATTGATGCCTTCCATGGCATATTTTCCAAAGACCGTCAAAGTCTTGCGGTCGATGACGGTCATGCATCCTTTCGTACCCTCCTGATTCCGGTAGTTGGTGTCCCATGTCATCGGCACCATGCCCCCCATCTCCTTGCACAACCGATGGAGTTCACGATAGTGGGCCTTGATGGATGCGTTGTGTTTCTCCTGACTCTCACCGGCCAATGACGACAGGTCGCGCCAGTTGGCGCCAAACTCTCCGATCACCACCGGATAGCCCTTGTCGACGAAATGGGTCTTCATCATCTGCAACTGATTCTTCATGTCGTCCTCCTCGCCCCAGGTGGCATTGTGTGCGGAACCGCTGTGGTGGTTGCCCTTTCCCCAATAGAAAAAGACCTTCCCCCACGACTCATCTTTCTCCATCCCCCAGAATTGCCAGGGATTGTAATAGTGAACTTCGATGGCCAGTTTGCCGTCGACGATATCTGTCGGCATCTTGCCTGCCATGAAATCACAGGTATGATAAATGTTGGTCGATGGTCCCTGCACCACGAGGATACGCTTGGCATTGTTTCCGCCAGTGGCACGCACGGCATCCACGAAGGCCTGATTGTACTGGATCAGGTTGTTTGTCGTCGCCTGATTCTCGGCCGGCGGCTCGTTCATGCCAGCAAACAGCAGATGTTCATCATAGTCCTTGAAAGCATTGGCGATCTGCGTCCACAGTGCCGTCAGGATGCCCTTGTTTCTCTCGATGGTGGTGGCCTTGGAGTCTTTCATCTGGTCATCAATCCAGCCGCCGTCCCAATGGTCGTTCAAGACCACATAGAGTCCGTCGCGGATGCAGTAGTCCACCACTTCCTTCACCCGTGCCATCCACTGTCGGTCAATCTCGTAGGTCGACGCATTGCTGATATGTCCGAAAGCCCATGCGCACGGGATGCGCACACTTTTGAATCCGAGACTCTTGACATAATCGATGATGGCCTGAGAAGTTTTAGTATCCTGCCATCCTGTCTCTGCGGCGAGTCCGCCTTTGTTGTTCCACAGGGCGCCACCAGTCCAACTTGTCGTGGCCTCAAGGGTATTGCCGAGATTCCACCCTGGCGCCATATCGGTGATGACATCCGTTGCCGATCGGTCGAAACCAGTTTGTGCACGCATGCCCATCCCCAATATGCTCGCCAATATGGTAATCAATACTCGTTTTTTTATGAACATATGCTTTCTTGTATTTATGATATGACTATTTTCTTCTCACGGCATGCGCCTTACCCTGCTGGATATAGATGCCCGACTGCTGCGGGGCGGTGGTGTGACGGCGGCCGCTGAGGTCGTAGAAGTCGCCATCGGATGAGGAGCCGGCGGTGGCATCGTCGATGCCCGTCGGGGTCGTCATGTCGGAGAAGGTAACCGACTCACACTGCACGGTAGTGAACAGGACATCGCTAAGCGACACCTGTCCACAGCCTGCGGTCTTCAGGCGCAGCACGCCCTCATCAGAGGTGCGCAGCGGAGTGCCGTCGGTGGAGAAGACCACCACGCGCCAGGAACCGTCGGGAAGTTGTGCCGTGAGCACTTTCTGATGGTCATCGCCATTGTAATTACCCGTATGGGTGTCACCGCCCGCAACGCCAATCAGGCGCATGCCGTCAGTCAGGCGCACCGTCATTTGGAAGGCGGTATAGTCGGAGGCGAAGGGCACGCTGACCATCGTCTGGTCACCCACAGTCTTCAGCGACAGACCCTCGCGAGTGGGAACGGTGGGAGAATAAGCGCTTTCAGGATCCAGGATCACGCTGACGATGAGCATGATGTCGGTCACATCCACAACGCCGTCATCGTTCAGGTCGGCATACTCTCCGTGGTAGTCAGTGATCTCGTTGCCGAGAATCCGGTTCACCACCACCATCACGTCGGTCACATCAACGACATTGTCGGCATTTACATCGCCCAAGTCATATTCTGGGATGACGAAAGAACAACTATCTCCTTTCACATCCACACTGTCACCATTTGTCTTGCTCAAATAGATATTATCAACATACCCCCAGTAATTGGCGGCCTCCATGTCCTTATCGGCTACTATGACAAAACGGATGATTTCTCCATCACTCTCCTTGATAAGCCTATTCGTCGAGGAGGATGCCACCACACGATAACTGCTGTTGGCGATTTTACTGATGCTGACACTCACATCATCTGAATTGAAACGATCAGAGAGTGTGTAACAATATTTTCCGTTTTCCTTGAGAATATCGAAGCCCTCTGGCAGATAGAGGTTAAACTGATACCCTATAGAGCGATGTTGAAGGGTACGGATACCAACAGACAAATCAAACAAGTGGCCAAGACGCATCTTTGAACAGTTAACATCTGCGGTGGGAACGATAAAGGCATCTTCCTTCTTAATGAGAGTAAGTTTGGTTACTGTCATTTCACAATCAGCCCCTAATCTTCCTTGTAAATCAAAAACAGCATCACCACCTCCAATGATTGATATTAAATTTCCCTGGTCATCGACAAATTCGGTTGGTTCATAACCTATATCAAGCATCTGTTGGGTCAAAATGATTTCGACATATCCTTTTTCGGAAAGATTAACAATCTCTGTCGGTATCAAAGAGCCTTCCTCATCGTAATAAGGTATTTCTGACCAAGCCGCATACTGTTGA
>JAEEGL013585723.1_pt1 | contig 254456 bp, 176 predicted proteins | sample 9134231 | NCBI WGS metagenome assembly JAEEGL01 (sample SAMN16246548, study PRJNA631951) | gut metagenome | biome: gut microbiome; feature: rumen; material: fiber-attached | host: Bos | place: Iran: Karaj | collected 2018-10
AACCAGAAGAGTAAGTCAAACCTGCTGTTGCTGATAGATATCGTCCTATATTGGTAAGTTTAGCCAATGCGGAAGCGAGATCTGCTCCATATCCATGACGAGTAGCAAACTCATCTGCCATACGCTCTGCATGATAGTAAACTGAGTTCGATGTTGAGTACTCAGTTGACTTACCACTTTCTCCAGGTTTGTCACTGATAAAGTATGTTAAAGCAGATCCAATCAAGTAGAGATACACGTAGATACCAATACGTGCAAAAAACAGAACGACAGCAAACCACATACTCACTAGTACAGAACAGAGCCTTTCGAAGATTCCATAAAAGATATCAGATCTTTGAGTATGCTCAGCATACTCAGATGCTGCACAAAGCGCATCTGTAGCTTTTAAGTATTCTTTATTCAATCTACCTTTCTTAACATGTTCTTCGAAGATAGGACGTAAGTTTGTCTTATAAGTATTGATCATCTTAGAAAGACTTGGATTCTGCCTCTTACTAGCTACGATTGCAGATTCTAGGTGTTTCTTTTCTAAGGCAAAGGTCTGGTACATGTTACCAGCTTGTTCAAGCATAGTTACAAGATGACCTACTTCGTGTAAGTAAATAGCTGCTAGTTCTCTTGCAGTAAAATCTTCTACTAAGTGGTTTGGCATATTGTCTTTCATAAGGAAAGCCATATCAACATCCATATAGAGCGTAGCTCGTATTCTGCGCTTTCCTCTTCCAAAAACATTACTAGTGAACCTACTTAATTTTTTATCAAGCAGCTTAGACGTTTCAGCTATTTCCTTGGCGGAATCGCTTAATACGTCACCACCAGTAGTTGTACCAGTCTGATGTTCAAATATCTCAGTAACTGCTTCAACATCATCGAGACTTATATCTACAGCAAACATTCCACAAAAAGTACGCGCATCTACGATCTTAGTAACAATGATGTTAGTTGTCTTTTGTATTACTGACGCAATCTGTGGGAAAAGAGTAGACTTGGCATATGAGTGCACGTATGTATATCTGTGCTGTGTCCATTTATCTTCAGAGACACCTGTGTAATCTATCGTGTTAGTATAGTTGATAGCTTCAGCAAAAGCTTGCTCAAGACCTCTTCCCAAGTCTGAATCAAGCTGAAAAAAGATAGATTCAAATGCTCTACTTCTTCTAGCCATACATCTCTCCTATTGATGAGAAGCGTCAGACAATATAGATTGACAAGCACGAAGAGCATGTTCAAAGAGCCAAGCTCTTCTTGTGTCGAGTGCTTCTTCATCCATAGAGAGGAAGCTTATGAGTTTAGCAGCTTCTTTGGAAGATTTGATTACATTCTTACAACTTGCGACACAAGACTCTTTATCCATCTTTCCAGTACCTGCTGCTGCAAACTCTCTCTTCTTCTCTTTGAGTTGCTTTTCAAAAGATTCAAACCTATCTTGTAAACCAAGGAGGATACGAAGTTTTGGCCACACGTCTTTGTTATACGCTAGATGTACTTGAGATAATGAAGCAATATTTTCATATCCAAGAGCACCAAAAGTCATAGATGGCATTGTGTTATACGCTGATTGACGTTCGAATGCGTTCTGTTGAAACTTGATACCAAAGAGAAGTAAAGCTTCACGAGTTGTTGGATCTTCATAGAGCTGAAGAATCCATGTAGGTACAGTTTGCCCTTGAGCCTTTTCTGTACCAAAAAGAGATATGTCTTTACTGACATACTGCTCTACTTGTTGATCTATCATCATTAATACATGAGAAAAACTTCTACACATGTGAAGGTACTGATCAAGAGACGGCATGTACTGAATCGTATAACTTGTAAAGCGATTCTGTACAGCTTCTCTATCAGTAGCAGACATAGAGTTCAAGATAGATACAAGTTTGTGATATTGTTGATCTCTCATCTCTTTCTTTTTCTTTCTGAAAGAGATGAGACTTTTGATACGTTTAGTAATCCAACTAGCTACACCTGTTACTACATTGATAGCAGTTGTGATAATCGTTACAACGAAATCTTTGATAGATGAGAAGAAACCTTCACTAGCAGCAAGTTCAGGATAGTTATCAAGCATCAACGCTTCATCAAACAAACGAAGAGCATCATCAGAGAAAACCATAAGCTTTGCGTAAGCAACTTGTTCTTCTTTGATATCTTCTTCAACTTCTTGATCATCTATCAATCTGGTCAAAGCAAGATCATAACTCATGTTAGAAACTCCTTTGAGCTTTACGTTGCTTGATAGTCATTTTCTTCTTTCCTGCATCTTGTTGCGCTTTCTGTGCAGCGTCATCTTTCGCTTTCACATCAGCAGCTTCAATAGCTTTTGTTATAGCTTCTTTACATATATTCATGAAACGATTAAAAGCGTTGTGATGCTTCTGAATCAAAGTTACTATAGAAGCAAAGCACTTCGTCAGTCCCATTGTAAGATCCATCAAAGACTTGATATCAGAAGATATTTCCTTTTGAACTTGTGCTTTGTATGCTTCTTTAGCTTGTGACTTAGCATTCTCTAATTTATGAAGAAGATTAGCAGCAGACTTACTATGATTCTTACAAGCATCTCGCCACTTTACCGCGCCATCAAGATCTATGTACTCTTTAGGATTCTCAAAGAGTTTCTCATAAGGAGTAGATTCTCCTGTACCTGCCATAATGGTAATCTCACCTTCAGACCCTTTAGTTAAGTGAGATGCTAATGAGGTTGAGTATGCCTGATTGAACAACGGGAAGTTGAAACCAACATTGTTCATTTTGTAACCTTTAGCACCAACCAGATGTGTGCTTGAGCTACTTGTAACTAGTCCAAACTTTCCCAGATCTTTGCAGTACTGACTATCTACAGCAGTCTTTATTGCTGCTCTAACATTCTCAAAAAGTTCTTGTTTTATAGGAGTGTATTTGAAATCTTCATGAGCAGCATCACTAGCAGCTTTGGCGATATGATCAACACCTTCTGTAATGAAGCCCAAAATTTTATCTGGAGCTAAGGACTCTATGAATGCAGTACACTTACTAACAACATTCGTACCTTTGAAATCATCAAGAAAATTTACTGTAGGTACTCCTTTAGGAAATGTGTACTTAGCAACTACAGTTCTATGAGTTCGAATAAGGTCTTGTATCGCTACAGCTTTTTTTGTTAAAGACTCTAGTCCTTTGATGGTGTTCTCTGTAGCTTTCCCTGCTGTATCTCCACCACCACCAAAGATGAAGTTTGTAACTGACTTAATACCGTTCCAGATCATTCCAAAGAAGCGACTAAAGATTCCTTTCTTTTCTCCATCAGTAGCCTCTTCTAGTCCAATGAGCCAGGTTGTACCATTAGCCAACTTTCCATACGGATCTATAGGAAAAACTTTCTTGCATCCAGTTAAGCAAGAAAGATCATAAGCTTCAAGACCGATATACTTAGAATCCTTGAGGTTTCGAGCATCAAAGATTCTATTGAGTCTATCAAGATCTTCTTGAAGTCGATTACATTCGTATTCTAAGTAGACTAGCTGAGCTTCTAGACAGAGTTCCATGTTCATATGCTCCATAAGAAAGGGAAGACTCTCCCCTAAGAGAGAGCCTTCCCTAAAATGAATTGAAATTACAAATAAGAAATAAACAACTTGGTTACTACTTAGTGCACAGGCGAATGGCAGAGCACTGCTTCACGTATATCATAGCAAGTTTGTTGATAACAGCGTTGTACTTGCTGTAAACCGAAGACATGATAGATATCTTTGCACGCATCTGCTTTATCATTTCTTTGATATTCTTATCAGCATTTTCTTCTTTATCTTTGTTTCGAGAATCCTTGATATCTAAGTCTGTCTTGGAATCCTTCAACTGCTTAGCCATATTTTCACAAGCTTCGATCCTGTTTATGGCTTCGTCGTAGTACTCTTTCTGGCATTTAGAAAGGTGCTCACTAGTTGCAGATTTTTCATCAGTTTCTGGTTTCACTGTTGAATCAGCTTCAATTCCAGACTTGCTTTCAGTATACTTGTATCCAATTCCCTTCTTCAGATCTTCTTCTTTGAATGTTCCCGTCAAGGCGTCTTTTTCAACAGAAGAATTGTTACCAACACCTATAACGGTATTCTTTTCAATATTGCTCTTTATATCTGCCAATCCAGCCTGCAAACCGGTTTCGATATTCTTCAGAGCATCATGAAATTCTTTCTGCTCTTTAAGTTCAGGAAATTTACGATCCTTTTCAAGATCTGGATCCCAACTTCTATCTTTAATGGAAGCATGAGCACGTTTGACACGAGTCTTTATGCCACCAAGTCGATTCCAAACCCACTGAGCAGCCTGTACAATCCGCCGCCACACTTTCTTAAAGAACAGCTTTGTGGATTCCCAGAATCCTTCAACAGCAGCTTCAAGTCGTCCAGCAATGCGATCAGCGACTGCCTGATTTCGACCAGAAGAATCCAGGGACTCCATAGCCGGCAGAGCAATTCCATAAGCTTCGATTGGCGTAGTAACCTTCAGAAGAGCAGCCATTCCCTGAGTAAGTCCATGCTTACGCAGCACAGCTGCAAGCTCCGTCATTTCTTCAGCTTCCTGGGTTGCTTCTTCGTTTTCCTGAGAAATCGCAACATCTTCAGAAGCAGTTTCACCAGCATCTGTAGCTTCGATGATATCTTCAGCGGCTTCGCCGTCAGCGTTCACGATGACTTCGATGTCAACATTGGTATCGCCAGATTCTTCTTCAAAACGACGATTCAAAGCTTCCATTGCACTTTTAGCCATGGCTATATCTCCTCTCATGAGAGATTTAGGATGTAAGTATCTTACCGAGCTCGGGTGTTGGTAAGAACTAAAACAATCTATACACGTTTACACAGACACGAAGTAAACATGCATGATCAGTGAACTGCACAGCATAATCTATTAGAAAGAATGAGACCCGTGAAACACATGGTAAGCCATGTGTAAGTAGGTTTCAGACGGACAATGAGTTTCAGTAACTACATCTCGCTTCCATCTGTAATGATAGTTAGTATACTCATCTATAGTGATGACGAAACGAGGATCGTAACTTGGAAGTGAAGCGATCCAACGATTGGCTCCTCGTTCAAGAGTGAAGTCTTCTACCATGTCCTTTTCTGCTGGTCCTTCAGGCCAACTATAGAAAAAAGGAAGAGTATGGTCTCTAAGAGTTCCTTCGATTTTGACAGTCCTTAAGGCTGTCAAGATCTGAAAGAGGAATCCGTACATTGTACACAGTTTACTTGAAAAGAACTTAAGCATGTACTCATCCCACTCTTTTTTACCAGAAGACGTGGAGAATGTAGATTGTGTAATTCGAATGTCGGGAACTATAGTCAGTAATGGTTGAACAATCTGATTAACAGGAACAACTTCAGGAAGAGGATTTCTACGTTCACACATACGTGAACCGTATGCTTCGTCAAGATAGTTGAGCTCATATCGCTTGCTATCTTGCCAAAGTGACATCTTGATCTTCTCTAAAGTGTATCTAAGTTGTTGCTGTTGTACAGGACATTCAACATCTATTCTCTTAGCTTCCAGAGCATTGATAAGATCAAAGAGATAGACCTTGGTTGTTTCAGACAAATCCATTGTGTATCCAAACTCAAGTGTTCCAGATTCACATGAGAAATCTGGAGCAATTGGATTAGACTGACTTGTCCATGAAGAATATGTCCGTAATTCACCTTGTTCTTGATCTGAAAGAGAACTAAGTGTGCTAGCTAGACGATCTGGAACAAAGAGATCTTTGAATGCTAGAATCTTGTCAACAAGAGCTTCATATACCCAACGTCTGATGTTTCCATACTCTTCAGTATAGATCTTCTTATACTCATCATAATTCATCTCTACATCTTCCTCGTTCGTGGTCTCATGATGACCATGAGCGAGGGCATAAAGCCGTGCAAGATTCAAATCTACTGGTTGTGGATCAAGTTTCTCAAGAAGTTTTCCAAAGGAACAGATGAGTGCATTAACATCTTGATTGTAAGGATGATAAGGATTAGCTCTAAGTTGGCCTACCCAACTAGTAATTTCACCAGGTTTCTCTCGTGAAGATTCTGATCTTCTATGACGAACAGGAACATGTTCTTCTTGTGCTGCCACATTTCGTAAACTCATCTTACCGTTCCTCCAACTTCGTTCCTTCGTATTCAGCTATCTGCTGATCAAGTTTTGCTATCTCAGCAGAGTATGCTTCTATATACTTCTTGGTCCGTTTTGCATCTTGAGAGTTCGGATCAGATTCATTTAACAGTTGTTTGAATCGAAACTCTTCTTGTTTGAGCCATTCACGATGTTTACGAGCTTCTTGATTCTTAGCATACTTCCAATCTTCCCACTTTGAAGCTATCCAAGCAAAGATGTTGAATCCAACGATTCCGTGTTTGATATGAAGCTCATTGTCAGCATTGTACTTAGAACGATCAAGGAACGATAAGAAAGATGAACCATTTGCATATAGCGTAAGATTTGCATTACGCTGTTTTAAGTAGTCAATCTCTTTCAAGAATGAGTAGTTTGCGCTCTTGTTGCAGATGTGTTCAAGAATAGATGAGTACGTTTCGTAGTGATCAAGGATGAACTGAGTTCTATAAGGAACTTGAGGAGGATCTTGATCAAGAACGATCATGAAGTATTCCCACAAATAAGAAGTATACTTGACAAAAAGATCACATTCTTTCAAGATTCCAAGAACGATGACATCTGACACACGAGACTGTTTGATAGAGATAGTCCCTTCTTCAAGTAAGTTCTTCGCATTCTTGTTGACTTCTTCGATAATCTTCTTAAACTTCTTAGCAGCTTCTACTGCTGCACCAAAAGCTTGATCTCGTTCATAGAGACCAGCTTTACCGTGCAAGTTTTGTTTAAGATCGAGAATGATTCTTTTCGCATCATACTTGTCACCAACGCGAGTAGTGTTCAAGTACTTATTTCTCAAGATGTTCAAAGAGTCTTTTGGAAGCTCACCAATGGTATCAAGAATGTTATTCAAGAACTCAAGATCAAGTTTACAGATGTCCTGCACATGAGAAACAGACATCGAACCTAATTTCAAGTTATCCTTGATAAAAGAGAGCACTCTTTGCTCTAAAGTCTGAAAGATGGATGGCATAACTTCTCCTAGAAGCGAGGTGCAGCTGAGTTAGAGAATGCTCTCATGACTGCTGTCAAGTCGTATTGATTTGGCTTGGTATAGTTCTGAAGTTGAGAGAATTGATATCTAGCTTTGCTTCCTGTACCAGCGATATACATATCGACAGTTTGATACGAGTTATCTATCACAGCAACAATCATAGACAATGTAGATCTGAAGTATTTGAGTCGATCAGATTCAGAGTTGAAGTTACAGTGAGTTGTACGACAGTAGTCATCAAACTGAGGCTTTGTAAAGATATGAATCATCGAAGCGATATTCTGTCGATCAGCTCGCCAGCCTATAAGCTTAAGCAACCAAGAAGAAAGAGCAGATTGTTTAGCATCGTACATCTCTTTCACTGTGCCAGTTCTATCATTCTTGATAGCATCAGCTTTCTCTCTCATCAAGTCCATTTCAAAAAGAAAATCTTTCCAGAAAGAGATCTCTCCAGTCTTTACTTTGAACCAGCGCATCCAAAGATCTTGTTTAAAGTTCGAAGCAAAGAACTGTTTGGCAGCATCACTAGAAATGATAGTTGGATTCAAGCGAACAGCCATTGGGACAGTAATGGTTTTTCGACTTCTGTTGTCACCTAAAGCAAGAGAAATGTCAATGATGATACCAGAGCAAAGTCGATAGTCTTTAGAAAACTCAATAGGTTTAGATCCAGCAGTTCCACCAACTCCCCAATCAGTTTCTCCAGAAATATCACTTGTATCAGCTTCAGGAATTATAGAAGAAGTATCAAGTTTTCTGAATGGTGTAGGAATTGTAGAGAATGCGTTAAGATCTCGAAACTTCTCATCCAAGAAGATATGAGGCTGGTTTATTGATCTAGATAAAGATTCTGTTGCTACAGTGTTCATGATGTCTCTAATCTTAGAACCATTACACATTTGGTTCATAGAAAGCGCTGTCATGCACCAACCAGCATATATCACATTAATACAGTAAAGTAAGTCGTTGATACATTCCTCTATAGCTGCTTCACGAGTGATGAAAGTTCTTGATTCAATCACAGCTCGTTTGAGATATGCTGGAAGAGACATAGAGACTCTGTCTTCAACTGTAAGCAACCACCTATACAGTTTACCTAACGTCATCTCACCATTCTTGTCTACGAAGATATCTGAGACGTCTTCTGTAGCAGAACGAAGCAAATTGTCTGCTGTTTGTGACATGTTTTATCACTCCTCATATCAACATTCAAGGCCGTCCGATCCTTCGTGGATCGGATGGTCTTGACTTAAGTTTATGTATCCGAAATGTTTAATCATTAAGATCTAGCAGATCATCGACAGGAGTCACTATCATGGCGACTGATAAAAAGAATACTAATCCTGTTAGTACGCATATAGAACAAACTTCTAAAGAAACCAATGTCTTAGAAGCTCCTATGCCAGATACTGATAATACAGATACATTTGGTGCTCTTCAAGCAAGATTAGCTTCTATTAATGAAAAGCGAACAGAAGCTCTTCAAACCGAAATGGAAGCTATCTTTAAAGCAGGAATGGAAGCTACATGGCTCGGTTCTGGCTGGGGAAGTTATAATGAACAGATTCATAATAACTTTTCTAAGTTTGATCGTTTTCGAACACGGTTTGTCATGGATAACTATCTTAGGACTGGATTCTTGTTCATGACTAGACCGATGTTAAACTTACAGTTTTCTAATCTTCAGATGAACAGGACGATGAACTTATTGAACACGATGAATCCTAAGAGTATCCAGTTTGCTATACGAAGTTATCTAGATACTCGATTCGCTAGATTACATCCTGTTCTTGTAGCTCAATGTCCGTTCATCGACTATCGCAGTCCATTCATGACTATTATTACAAACAACGTAACAGATTTCTCTGGCGGTCCTAGTTACCAGATGAATGTAGAAACTGAAGAACCAGGATACTTTAGTGAATCTCAGTCTGTAGCTATAGGCAGTGATAGCTTTAAACGACCATTCGACATACAACTTAGTGTAGTTGATCCTATTGGTGGACCAATAGATGCTATCATGCGTTTTTGGACTCTTTATATGGAGCTCATCAATACTGGTGAAATGATCATGTATCCTGATCAAGTTCACGAAAGAGTCTTGAACTATACAGTTTCGTTCTATCGTTTCATCATGGATCCATCTATGACGTATATACGAAAGATGGCTAAGTATACAGGATGTTTCCCTGTATCTCATCCTGGAGCTTCTGTTTTTGACTTTTCTTCAAAGCAGACATTTGTTGATACTTTACGAAACTATAGTCTTACATTTAAGTGTGGAAGTGGTCATGTTGATGTAGATGATCCTGTCATCGCTGAAGAATTCGATATCTTAGTTGAACGATACTTCCCTAAGATTCGTTGTTTAAGACCGAATCTCGTTTCTTCTAGTGGTGGTAGAGATACGCTTGATAGAACACTTTGTAGTACAGATCTTCGTAAAGTAGATGAAGTACTCAACAACAATGGGCTAGTTAGAAATCCTATCATTCCAGAGTTTAACTACTGTGGTGTTCCGTATATAGTCGATACTCCATCAGGACTTAGACTAGATGTCATCTCTGAAGCAGAAGAACTTCCATTTAACAAACATCTTTTTAAAAATATGCCAACCATGAAGTTTCAGTTACGAAACTTAAATGAAAGTGGCATACCTGGAGTAACTGCTGATAACTTGATCATGAAAGACGCTTCTGGTCAAGCCACTGGACTAATTGAAATGAGTAGTGTTGATCTGTTAGAAGCAGCAGCTGATCAAGTAACAAAAGCTATTGAAAAGTATGACAAAGAAGAAGATCAGCTCATATCAAGCTATCTAGCTCAACGACAGCAGTCATTACTTCAAGATAGACAAATAACAAAAACTGAAACACTTGGAAACAAGTTAACTACTATCTAACGGTCATCAGTAAGAGGAGAATACCAATGGCAGATGAATCTACACTCACTCCTGAAATGCAAAAGAATCTCAATAGCGATCTTGTTGATTCTGGAATGATGCTCAAACTGATGGCGAACCCCATCAACCTCCAGTTGAGGCTGATGGAGCATTTAGAGTCAAAGCTTTTAGGTGGGCAAGCGGTTCTTGTTGATCCTAACTCTATAGCGATGGATCTGATTGAAGGATTTTCAACTGTAACAGCAGACTTTGCTTTTGCTGTACAAAGATCATACGAACGACGATTGCCAACAAGAGCACAAACTGATGCTGATCTTTTCTTACACATGAGTGATTATGATTACATTGGGTGTTTTGCCACTCCTTCGGTAGCTATGCTAGAGATTTCCTTAGATAAACAGTATATCTTAACTCATGGTGCTAAGATCAATAACTACACTAGAGCTGTTAAGATTCCTAAAGAGACAGTTATTACACTAGGTACAATACCATTCTCTCTTTACTACCCAATCTTGATTTATGTTGATGAACGAACCAACATTCCTCTTGTGACATACGACATTACAGTTCAGCATCCTCTTCATACTCTTGATTCTAATAGACTTTCTTTTAGAGAACAACGATACTTGACATATGAACTGATTACAATCATTATTCCTATCTATCAGTTCACTATGACTACCAAGACTGTCTCAGCATCAACAAACATAGGGTTTACTCAGACGTTTAACTACGAAGATGAATTTTACGCTCTTAGACTCTTTACAACTGTCGATGACAAAGTCATTGAACTAAACCAAAGTCTTGTTCAAGATAACTACGATGCGAACCATCCTACAGCACGATTGCAAGTCATGACTGACACAAAGAAGTTTCTTGTGAATATTCCACAAGTATACTTCACGTACAACATGATTGGACCTTCATTAACATTAGAGTTATATACCACACAAGGAAATATCGTAGCTAATGTAGGAAGTTTACCGAAAGATGACATACGCGTTGATTTTAGAATTGATAAGTCTAAAAATGATCCTCTTACAGCATGCATGTCGTACAACCCAACTATCGCATATCAAGTCTTGAGTCCTACAACAAGTGGTGGAGCGAATGGATACACATATGAACAAAAGAGAGCTCGTATCATTCGTAGTTCTTTCCAGACAAGAGCGCACATCACTCCTATTGACATCGAGAATTATTATGCTGATTATGGCATTAGTGTTTTGAGATACGAAGATAATCTTACAGGTCTTATCTACTTTACATTTAAGCCATTCTTAGATACAGATGGTCGTATAGTAGCTACAACTAACACGTATCTCGATATCTATCCAGATACTCCTAAACATGTCTCAACCATACGACTGAATCCAGATACAAGTATCTCTATTGTGCCTACTACACTCTTTAGAAGAAGCACAAAAGAGAATATAGCTACGCCACTAACAGATACAGATATGGCTTATCTTAAAGACCTTACAAAAGAAGAGTTAGTAACTGAGTATAATGCAAATGACTACGTTCGCATTCCTTTTCACATGGTCTTGAATCAGTCAGCTACGTATCCATACGTGGTGTCGTATAACCTTATGCAGCCGTACATTTCTAGCGTGACAATAGAACAAGATAATCCTAACGCTTTAGCTCAGATGTTAGCTGCTTCAGAAGATATTTATCATCTTGAACAAGGTTCTGGTGGATACTTACTTCGTGTTGTTGTTAAGAAAGACTTCTTAACAGATGTTCCAGAAGAACATCAACATGTATGGCTTTATACAAAAGCTACATCTGGATCGGCGTATGTTGGTATGGAACTTTCCTATGCTGGACAAGTTGATGACTTTGACTTATATGAAGGTCTTTTGACAACCAGTTACTGGATAGATATCCAAGCCAAATCTATAGAGATTACTTCTCTAACAGATTCATCTACAGAACTTCACTATCATGTTCCGCTAACAACAACATGGTACTTAGTCTTTACTTGTTTGAATGATTTCTTCCCAGATGTAGAAACTCCACTTGAAATGTATATGGGTTTTCCAACAAACGCTATACCAGACCAGATGGTCATGCTTCGCCAGAAGTTTACGATGTCTTTTGGTAAACCTCTTGATGATGTTGTTAATAATCTTATCAATCTTACATGGAGTAAAGAAACTTACAGAACTTATCCTGTTGATATACCAAACACATATCCTACAACAACAGTAGAACTAGATGACGAACATCTTCCAATACTTGATGATCAAGGTAACTTAACAATCGTTCATAGAAAAGGCGACTCCATTATAGGAGATGATGGAGAAATGGAGTATCTTCATAAAAAAGGAGAACCTTGGTTAGATAGCAATGGGAATCCTGTAGAAGAAACTCCTCGTGTAGAAAGATACCAGATAGATACTCCAGTCTTTGATGCTAAACTGTGGGTAAGTGAGTATCCTACTGAGAAAAAATTAACAGAAAACATCGTAGCTCTCTTTGAAGAGAACTTTGATCTTATCAGAAATGCTCGTAACTACATCACTGAAAGAACAATGATCTACTTCAAACCAAGTAGCACAGTAGGTAATGCTAAGTTCCAGATAGGCAACGGGATTACACAGATTCATCCTCTTGATCTTAAGTTTGCTTTTAGAGTACATGTCGAATCTGTTGTCACACAAGACGAGACTTTGAAACAAGCTACGACGGATTCAATGATTAAGATCATTGAAGAATGTATAAAGCTCGATATCATCTCACAATCTAGAATGGCAGAGCGAATCGTACAAGAAGTTTTCTATGTCCAATCTGTAGATTGTCTTGGTATCAATGATCAAGAAGATCTTCAAACTCTGATTCCTGTGAATAATGATTGTCAACCTTCGATCAGAAAGAAACTTATCTTAACAGAAGACCAACAGATCAAACTTGTTGAAAACATAAGGTTTGACTTTGTAAGTGTAAGATAAAAAGAAACTCAATAAGAGTCTCTTCTTTATACCTAGGGTATCCCTCTTAAGGGATACCCTAGGTGAATACGTTAAATGGCTTCTTCTTCTAGATATTCTAGTCTCTTTTCGAGCTCTCGAACTTCTTGGTCAAGAATATCAGCTTCTTCAATACGGCCGTCGGCATGTGCTTCGTATAGATCTTCTACTTTCCGCATCAATTCTCCTTGCAGTGATAGCTTTTCTATTTCTTCTTCCGGAATGTCTTGCGGAGATTCATGAAGTTCTCTATAAATTTCTCTTGCAAATTGTTCATCATGCTCAACGTGCGAATGGCCATCTTCGGTTTCGTAATACATACTAGACCTCATACAAGGTTAGAAAGTTAAATTGTGAATAAACGTCTAGATATCTACTAGATGTTCACAATAGCAATATAGTCTTAAGTTGCATATGACTTACACGCACTAGAGATCCCAAGTAAGGATCTCTAGTGCATATAAACAGCATGTCTAGTTAGCGTGCACAAAGTGCTTGAAAATATACTCACTGCCAAGGCTAGCTATAGCTTCAGCTTTAAGCATTCCCATAGTTTCTGGTGTAAGCTTACTTGTTTCTGCAAGTTTTTGTACTCCACCACGAATGAACTTGTAGATATTAGCTACAAGAGTGTCATGATACCAATGATTGATGAAGAGCTGATATATCAAATCTTCAGCATTAGCATTAGGATCTGTTTCCAGTGTTTTGCATACAGAACCAAGAGCTTCTTGGATCTTGTTCAAGAAGAGAGCTTTATTTGACTTGGCAACAAGCAACGCTTCTTCAGGAGTACGATCTGCCAACCTTTTCATCACTTTAGTGATAACAGTTCTAAAAGCATCCTGTCTTGCAGTCACAATAAGCTTCTGATATCTATCTTTCGTAGCTTCTTTAGCATTGATTAGCTTCTGTTGAACAGCATAAGTAGAAGCAAGAACCTTTTCATAAGAAACACCACCAATGATAGGATCATGATTCATTCTGTCGTAATAAAGATCCTTCTCATTGTGGTTATGATAAACACGAAGGTAATTCCTAATAGTAAGATAGATGTCAATACCTTCAGATAAAGCTTTGTTGACTAGATTTTTGTTCAAGAGATGTTCATCTATCAAGAGAACATTAGTATAATTAACAGCTTGGATGTCAAGATACAGAATACCAGCTTTCTGAAGATCGTGCATCAACTTCAGATTCTGCTTCACTTTCTCCATATCAACAAACGCCAAGTTGTTTTCAAATGCTTTATACACAACTTGTTCTATAGGACGTTTGATGAATGAAAGTGTGGATCGCAGATGCTTTCCTTGAACTTGCCCTTTAGGAGCAAAGCACAGTTTCTGAAGAGAAACGAATGCTCCAGGATCGATACAAGCTTTCACGATCGTTGTGAGCATTTCGGTTTCTTCATTCTGCACTGTCTCATCATTAATCGTTATGGTCACATTGGAGTTATCTCCACCAGAAACAACATGCACGTTAGCATGATCTTCATCAACATCTGCTTCTGTGGCATCTCCTTCTGGTGTTGGACTTCCATCTTCGGCTACTGAATTTTCATCTATATCAGCTGTAGATTCAGACTGATCATCTTCTTTAATGACATTAGGAGTCGCACCATCTACACTGACATCATCAGGATGATTCGTAGCTACAGTAACTTCATCATCAGAAGACGAAGAAATGTTGATCTGAACTTCTTCTAAGATAGCTTTAAGCGCTCCTGAAGATACGTCAATGTGTGTCGGTTTCTCAAGACGAGAGATAAGTCCTGTGATGTTTGTATCGTTCAAGTATTCGACATGGTAATTATACTTGGAACAAAGATCAACAGCAATATCTCCTGCTACAGCTTCATATCGACTATAAAGATCGTGAACATCAAGAAGATAGAACTTGTGAGGATTACCTCGTAAAGCTTTGCCTTTGTCATCTTGATAAGAGGAAGCAAGAAGAAGATTCTTCTTTGTTTCATCATCGACTTGATTCATAATAGAATCAACTTGTGGCGCGATGTCTTTGGACAAGATATCAAAAGCTTGAGAAAACGCTGCTGACAGTTTATAACTTATGTCATCTAACGTAAAGAATGTAGTGTGTCCATAAGGAGTTTCGGCATATGAATCAAGGATGCGTGCAGCGTACTGAGTATCTGTTTCATCTTCAGATTTTTCCAATGTATTCTGCTGCATGAAGTAATCGATAGAATCTTGAAGAACAACAGCAAAGTCGTTATTCGCTGCGAAGGATGAAGGAGTTGTAAGATACTCTCGTGGAGCAATACTAGAGAATGTTGTTGCCATATTAAACTCTCCGTACAACAGCAGCTGTACCTACTTTATCGGCCAGCATGTTTGCAAGTTCTTGAGATAAACAACTTTGACAACTGGACATTCCTTGTATTGCATCTGTAAGAATCTTCTGAACTAAGAGGTTAGCAATGATTCCTTTGTAATGCTGCTCTTTTTTGGATAAATTTGTTTGCACTAAGATCCCTCTCGGTTGAGGGATATTGACATACTGAACTTGTGACATGATAAATACCTCGATTGAGAGGGTGTATGACAGTGTATGACCACCACATGGCGAACACTTGATGTAGTTTTGTGTAACACGAATGCAATGCCACATGGTTATACAAATCTCTGTATCCAACCTCTAATGGGATAAATTCGTTATGAAATCGCACTATAATCGAAAGGCTAAAGCTTTCTTAAGTTCAGCTGGACTTCCAACTTCTGATCAAGAAGCTTTTAGTCGTATCTATCTTGCTACTAAGATTAAGATAGGTATTATAAATGAAAAGACCTTTGAGATGTCCACAGATTCTGAAACTGGATATACTCCTCTTCAAGGTACTGAAGGGTTGATTGATTCTCTTATGGATTTTGCTGGATTAACTCTTAAGTACCTAGGGCATGGTCTTTATGCTTTAAGTGAGCGAACATTTGACTCTATACGAGTTCAAGCTGAAAAGTCGTTTATGTCTTATCCGTCAATGGTCACAACTTGGAAGTCTAGAGTCTGGGAAAATGCTAGAGACATAGATGGACGCAAGTTCGATGCTTATACATTAAAAGTTGTTCCACATGCTGTTATGGTTAAGAGAATACATGCTGTAGAGCAAGTACATAAAGTGCTTTCATCCATTTCTGCTATCTACAATGCTCCAGTTAGTAAAAGGAATGATGATTGGACCACACCAGAGTGCACTAAAGCTATTACCGCACTTGACAAGATAGGTATAGATGCTGGCAGTCTTGACATGATGAATGAAGTATCCAAACAGTATGATTCAGCAAGAAAGAAACAGCCTATGTACCTGCATGGCTATACGCCTAAACGAATTCTGGACATCATGACTAGATGTGAAAAGCTTGCTGAATACGGAGATACTAAGTACATTTCTAAGTTTGAAGATCAGTATCTTTCACATGTAGATACCTTAGAAGATAAAGAAGCAAACACATCAATGGCAAAGATGGAAGAAGAAGAAACAAAGTTAACAAAGAAGAGTAAGCAAATAGAAGAAGATGAACATGAAGAAAAAGTTAAAGCAGCTAGGCTTTGGTGGCTTGCTCACTTTTTAAAGGCTGCTTACCAGATCACATCAGACATCTTGAAAGATGTTGAGCTACTTATGACTGCCACATCACGTTGTGTAGTTGAAGAAACTGCTGATGAAGCGTAACTATTTTTAATCTAGGATGCTTAGACAGGAGAAGAACATCATGCCCAAATCTATACTGCTTGATCTTCAGCTGAATGGAGTAGATGCTAACAAAGAGAACATTCAGATAGCAACTTCTTTAACACGCAAAGAAGAGTATCAGAATGTTGTTAATGCTAAAGAGATGTTGGATTCCGCTCTTATTGAACGAGGAATGTATCTAACTCATAAGAACAGCTACACTGATCGATCATTGAAGAATCAAGATGATCGATGCTACGCTATTTTGACAAAGCTTGTAGCCAAAGAAACTGAGTTCTTAGATCAACTTTCTGAATCAATGAAGGATTATGGAGATATCATTAAGAAAGCATTGATCTCAATGGAGTTAGCTTATCAGACAAACCAGATAGCAACTATCTCTGATCAAGCGTTAGATAAAATCATGCTTGCTGCTCCATCGTACAACTGGTGTATAAATCATCTTACTTCTTTGCATAAAGCGATCAGTGCATTCACAGACATTAAAGCCCTTCAAGCTGGATCTATCTCTACAGATGAGATTTCTTCTGTCATCTCTTTGTTCTCTGGTGAGCCTCTTCTTCAAACAAGGCTTTCATCTATAGCAAAAGACTCTGTTTCTCCGTATTACAGAGTCGAGAATGTACGTCCTTCTAAGAGAGGTCTTGCTACACAACTTGGGTACAATAATGTCAAGGTAATCAGTATCTATAAGCAGTTACAATTTGTGGCTAATGATCTTGAAAAACTTTATCTGCATTGGTTTGTGGAGTATCCAAGATTCGCATCTTCCTCTAAGTGCAGAGCTCATCAAGCTTTTGATGATCTTCTTTATACTAAGCATAACTCTGTTGAACAAGTTGACTTCTTCGATAGTGTCAAAGTACGGCTTGCTAGATTAGAACAAGCATCAAGACTCATCTTGAATGCATTCTACCCAATGGTACTATCAGAGATTACTTCATACACTCAAGTTCTTAAGAGTCTTGGTGTGTATAGAACACTTACTAAAGAAAGTAAAAATATTGATCTTCCTCTAGGAAAAGAAGAACGACAGTACAATGTAAACTACGATTACTTGATGTTTGCCAATGGTAATCGTGATGATAGAAAGACATACACATACATTCCAAAGGCATTATCTTTCGCTCACGCTACACTTCAAACAGCTATTAACAGTTTAGAGTTTGCTGCTAGTCAGTATAACAATGCTAATCGTCATGTTGTATCTTTACAAGCCGAGAATGTACCTAGCTATACGGCTAAACAACTGATTTCTTATCTTACAGAATGGAACACCCTCTTTACATGTGTAGACAAGATTGTTCGTTCATTCTTGAATCAATCAAAACCAATAGTATCCTGGGATACATTCTCTTTTGGAACTGAAGAGTTCGTTACATATAGAACTGCTTTAAAGCCTATACTGCAGAATCTGGATATCGAAAGTGTTGATACAAAAAGTTCTGTATTACCTACGAAGTACACATCTTTTTATAGAGAGAATACAGACAGATGCAGTCTTGTAACTATAGAAGAACTTGGATATACAGAACAAGCAACACAGATCGATTTACATAAGCAAAGTGGTGTATGTTTGAATACATTGTACGAACTTGATCAGATTCTGACTACTACATACAAGACTCTTGATCACTTTGCTAAACCAAGACAAGAGATTGATTCAACAACTCTTTCTATCAGTTATCAGACTTTATCTGATCTCATACAGCTTACTACATTATTCCAACACGATGTTGAAGTTCTTTCAGTAGGACGCATCTGCTAGTATTGTCCTCTCTGGACTCTTGATGAGTCCAGAGAGGATCTAAGACGTATGTTTAGAAAAACAGATAGTCATGCTCCATGACTAGTTTTCCAGCTGATTTACACAAAGAATGAGAAGGATCGCATGTTGCACTATAAAGATAGAGTTCTAGATCTTTGTATTTAGATAAAGAAGATAGCACCTTAAGCATCTCTTCCACATCTTGATTAGATCCTTGTGGACGATATATATTAATCCAACCACCACTCTTATCTTTCTCTATATTAAAGCGTGCACATGCGACAATCTTGTTATCTTTCTCTTTGATAAGAACTGTTGGAGTAGGCAAGAGCAAAGGTAGTATGTCAAGTTTCTTTACATCAGAAGGAATGCTGACCTTAGCATAAAGTTCAACTACTTCTCCAATGCGATCTCTAGAATAGTTTTCTTTCTCATGGACAATCGCATATCCTTCTGGAAGTTTATCTAAACTTCCAGTGCCTGTTCCAATTAAAACGATGGTTTCAAAAGGTTTAAAACCAGCATTGTGATAGATGTGAGCTGCTCGTTCATTCTCAGCTCGTACCCAAAGAGACGCACCAAGATATCCTTTATTCTTAGCATTCTTAAGAATCAATCTAAAGAACTCAGATCCTACACCTTGCCCTTGTAATTCTGGGTGTATTGTAAGATTTGAAACACTGATACAAGTTTTAGACTGTTTCTCATACTTTACAGTACCGACAACTCTTGTTTCGTCTTTGGTATTTTTACCATTAGCAGATTCTACATGTAAAAGAAGAGTCATGCGTTCTTCGAGTACATGTTCTTGAGTGATCTCTTCTCCTTCACTCTTATTATCCCACAGCACGCTCAGACAAGCTTTGATATCATCCCAGTACTTAGCAATGTTCTCTTTGTTGGCTTTAGCAAACTCAAAACTGATATTCTCAAACTTCTTAGGATCAAACTTCTCAATACCTTGAATCTTAAGTTTCTCAACATTCAGATAAGCTTGCTCGCTTTTGATAGTTCCTAGACTTAAGATATCTTTGAAGTACTTGTGGTTCAGCATTACAAAGCCAGAAATCTCTTTGCAATGTTCTATACCTTTATATCCAAGTGCAAGAGTGATAAGTTCCTTGATGAGAATTGATGATTCTGCATAAATGCCGTAAAAATAGCATCTAAGCTCATCCATAATGAGAGTTTGCCTCATAGTCAAGACAGACTCTATAGTACCAACTGAAGGATCTTTCTTGTAGAAGACGATTCGATTCTCAGCTGGTTCTCCCATCCATGCATACTTGTTGTGTTTAGAAGAAGAGAATTTTTCAAGATCAAGATGTCGTTCAGCATGTTTGTGCAAGAAAGAACCAATCTTATCTTTCTCTTTCTCTTCGAGTTCTTTAGCATACATGAGCACGTAGCCATCAGGAAGTCTATCAAGCGGCTTGATATTTTTTCTGTTGAATGTGATCAACGTTCCGTATTGTTTATATCCAGCTTTATAGTAGATTCTTTTCGCTGGAGTATTATCAGCTCTAACTGTGATAGTGGCCCAAGTATATCCTTTCTGTTTGATTATGTAAAGGACATAGTTAAAAAGCCTTGAACCTAGTCCTTTACCGTGATACGAAGGATGAATAGCGAACGACTTTACATAAGCACAGTTATTGCTATCTGTGGGGCTTATTTCAGCAACACCAACAGGAACCTTCTTATCTTTCTCAAGTATCCAGCCAATATACCAAGTGCCATCCAAGATCTTCTCCTGAGAGTATTCCGAATCGCCAAGAACTTGAAGACAAGTTTCTTTGATCTTATTCCAATCTTCTTTCTCTATAACCCACTTTGTTGCAACAACAAGAGAAAGCTCTTCAGTTCCAACAGAATCTGTAGGTCTTATAAGTTCTTCTTTGGAAAGTTTAAGAGGTGTTTTATACAGGTCTCTAATCTTCTCTTCAAGCGTGTTTAGTATAGATTCGCTTAAACCTACCAAAATAGGAGAGTTAACAATACGATTGTACACACTGGCTAAAGAAAAAACACAATCTATCTTCTTGCCAGAAGCTGTAACTGGAGGGTCTGCTAAAGTCTTACATGTGACAGTCTTCAAAGATGAGTCTATGACAATCTTATCACCTGTAGCGTTATCAAAGCGTTCTTTAATCAAGTATTCGAAGATAACCGTATCAAGATCTACAGTAGTTCCTTTATACTTACTGTTTTCTGGAACTTGGGATGATCCTGAAAAGAGATACTGATTCACACTAGAAGCAGCATACTTTCCTATAGCTTCTTTCTCTTTAGTGAAGGTATTGACCATTGTCCTCATCTCAGGAGACATGTCGCTTTTGTCACATGAGTAAAGAACTCTGACATTACTGATTACGCCTTTGCTCTTAGCTTTTGGCGCAGTCTTGTTTAGTTTCTCAAGATAAGCAATGGCTTTATCGTCAGTAGTGACACCAGAGATGTCTGTGTAGTCATTACGTTCAAAGATGACTAGAGGAGTAAGAATCTCTACTTCTTCTCCTACTTTACGAAACTCATGAACTTTGGCATCTCTAGGAAGAATCAGTATACGAGGAACAATTGGACAAATCTCAAGTTTCTTACTGAACTCTTCTGTAACAGCATTAGAGTCTTCAAAAGTAAGAGTATTCTCAAGAAGAACCACTTTGCCAGTAAGCCCGTGTACCAAACTCACTTGTCTAGGGATGTCTGGATCTGGTTTGAAGAATTGCGGATTATATCGTAAAACATCTTGTTTCTTAAAGGAATCGCCTTTCTTGACAGTAATAACTTGTCGTTGTTCAGTTAAGATATCTGAACAAACACCATACTGAAAATCATACGAATATGTTTCGATTTTTCCAGATTTGTATTGTATCTTAAAGAGTTTTAACTTCTCGTTGACATCAATGACTTTCCCATCTTCTTTAGCTGTAACAGCGTATAGTTCAGTTACTCTGTGTGCTGCTACATTTTCAAATCCAGTACGAAGATGCGTGACTTCAGATTCTTTTGTAGGCATCCAGTGAGCTAACTGAATTCCAGCAAAGGCTGCACGTGGAGGATCATCTTGCATAAGTCCTGGCATGAAACAAGCTGAAGATGAAAGCATATGAGCAGGTTTCATATCGTCTAATTCAGTCTTCTCAGGAAGCCCATACACATTCGCAATGGTTGGATTCATTGATGTCTGTGTTGTAATACCAACTTTTGAACTAGATGGAGTTGCCTCAGAAAGTACACCAAGAGCATCAGGTGGAAAACGTCTATCAGAAGCAACAATAGATTCAGCTGTACGACCACCAGAACCTAAGAATGTGATACGAGTCGTATTCTGAATATCATGAATCGGATTAATGTCTTCAACTAAACCAACTGAAGGATCTTGGAGAATAGATTGAAGAACAGCATTAGGATTCATAGAAAAGGTTGTAGATGACCCTCTTTGCCTCTTATAAAGACGCATGGCGCTGGTCATTTCTCTATACAAGATGGAATTGAATCGTTCATAACTTCGTATGACGTGATTTGCTATAGAAGAAGCAGTATCGTGCCAAGGATAAGTTAACATCTCTGTAGCACGAACTAAGAGTCCGTCAAATGTTGTTGGCTCTCCTAACTGCTTTAGTCTTTCATACGTCATGACGTCAACAAACATATCAAAAGTATCATCAATGCCTATCAAGTAGTTTGTTCTACCAGCACCCATCCTCTTATCAAGAAGTAGTTGATAGTAGACATCTTTGTGCTCAAAGTCTTCCATTAGTGCTTGCTGTGTGTTGAACATAGCAAGACCTTGAAGAATGAATGATGTTTTAAGAGGATACCTTGGTATAACGATAGCATCACCTTTAGCGAACTTGAGCACGATGTCTGATGGACTAGGTGCAGGATTTGTTTCAGGATTCCATCTAGCACGTGTGTTGATCTTACGATACTTAACATTGAGTCGACGTAATACATTCAAAAGACCAAAACGATAGCAAAGTAAGAATCCTACAGGAAACTTAGCATCAAGAATCTTGATATCTGTCCATTCTGTCAACCCTTTCTTCTGAGAGACATTAGACACACCCTGAAGCAATGCGAAAAGATCAGTTTTCACATGAAAGTCTTTACCAACCATATGAAGTTCTGAATTCATATCTAGGTAATAGACGGATGGAGCATACTTGCCTTCTCCATATCTGATACCAATGAAGTTTACATTATTCTTCTCTTCAAACGCCTCTATTCGAGCCCAATCATGCTCGGATAGAGGAACGTCTTTAGTGAAACACTTGTCATGTTTACGTTCTTTGATATTTCCAAAGTACAATACAGAAACTTGCTTCTCATTATTCTGATGCTTCAGTTCGATAGATCTGTATTTCTGAGAAAGTTTCCAGTATTCAAATCCACACAAGAACTTATCTTCTAATGTAACAACTCCTGGACGAATCTCAATAACACAGTTTGGAGCTTCTTCTTGTATCTTATCTAAGCAGTTAGAGATGTGGACCAAGTAGTCGTGTGCATGAGTAGCTTGTTTTTCGACAATGGTTTTATTATAGTTAGAAACAAGTGATACTCGTGTTGGAGTGATCTTAGCGATCGGTCTTCCACTAAGTTGTTTCAAGAGATTAGAACGAACTCCATTTACAAGGAATGTTCCATCTGGGCGAACTATAGGCATAGAAAATTTTAGCGTGTGCGATCTGCCTAATGCAGTCTTATATCGAAGCGAATACTCAACAGACTGTGTAAGTTCGGTATTTGTTACTTTCTTCTCAACAGCTTGTAAAAACATTCCTTGTCCAGCCATAGATGCTGCACAAGCTAGCATGTGCCTTGTGAAGAATCTCTCCATATAGATACGATCAAGATCTGTGATCGTTGAAGACTTCATGGACTCATCAGGAACTTTTGACGAATCAAAAACGTCGATATTTGCTACATTCTTTAGCGTTGGATCTATTTTAGCAGACAAGTATTGCTCTATAGTCTTTCCATCAAACGGAACTTGTCTATATGTTCCAATCATCTTAAGAGCTCTTGTCTTCTGAGCATCTGTCAACTTAGGATCTCTCATGATGAACAACTTAGCTTGTTCATCAATGTTCTTCATGTAGTCTATACCAACTTGAGCTATCTCATCAGGATTTGTGAATAGGTGTGAGTTAACTCCTGGTAAGACAGGATCTTTGGATAGATCTTCATCTTTGTAATAGGGTTTTGTATCTTGATATAGATCAACAAGATTCTCCTTAGTTGTATCTCCGCCAGCATCAATCACTTCAACAGGAATAGATTCTTCTTTAGTAGAATGACTTACTTCTTCTCGTACAACGATAGATGTTGCATCATCTATACCAAGTACAGTTCTTTCTTTTGCTAAATCAAAAGAAACAGACTCTATCTCTCTTGTAAGGTTGTCAAGTTCTTCTGTATCGACAGATTCATTGTAATCTTCTTTTGATTGAATACCTGCATTCTTATCTTGGATCTTTTCAATCGGGGTCTTTGTGATCTGAGAGAAGGTATTTACAATAGAGTCTTCTGTTGAAGTAAGTTCTTCATCTGTGCTCGTGTCAACAGAAGGTAAGTTCTCAAGCTCGTTATGTCTAGCATTCTCTTCAAGAATGCCTTGTAAGATGAAACCATTGATGTGATTGAATAGCTTAAAATAGATCTGGTTTCTTTGATTCAACGACACAAGAGTATCAATCATCCAAAACAAGTAGTGACCTGCATACATGAACACTAAGCAGATCTTCTTTAACATATCTTTCGGAATCTTATCAAAGACAGTAGATACTTTACAGTTGACATTCAAGAAGTTGTAAAGTTGACCTAAGAAACAGTACTGGTAAGATGTTCTATCAAGAACTGTGCCAGTTGTTACTTTAGAAGATAGTTGAGTAAACTTACTTCTAGCAAAGATCTTAGGAGCCAAAGGAATAAGAAAGTAATGTGTCTTGTCTGGAAGATGTTGTACAGTATTGAAACAAGAAGCTAAGAAGTGTTCGACACATCTCCAGTTTGTCATGATACCACGACAGAAGAGTCTAAAGATAGGGTTATGATTGATAATTACAAGAGAACTATCTTTAACATTACAATCATCAAGTTGCCGTTTGATGACATACTTGCTTCCTTGTGTCATCCTCCAATTGTCTAGATTCTTTTGAAGTTGCATGTTCTTGAAGATATAGTCGTTTGGAGTCGTAATCCATCCAGAAGTCAACGGAACGACTTGATGATACAACATCTTTCGTGTTGTTTCATTGTTCAAGAACGGATGATCAAAACTTGGTATATCAGAAAGAGTCAAATGCTCTTCTAAACGATAAAAGTTGTCAAGTAAATGAACAACTGATTGGAAAGGAAGAGTTTCTTTTGGAGGAAACTCTTTGAAGTTAGCAGGTTTAACATCACTAACCTTCCAATTGCATACAGCCTTAAAGAATGCGGGTGGACTTAATCTCTCGAGACCAGCTTGAAGAGTAGAAAGAGATGAAACGATCATGCAGCTATCCTTACTTTGGCAAAAGGTTCACAGAACTGAAGGCACCATAAATCCTACCAAGCATAGAACTTCCAAGAGAGGTAGCCCAGAATACTGGATCTAACCACGTTGTCCGTGTTAGTTGTGTCGCTAGTTGGAATCTTCGTGCAAGTGATGTTGAGAAGAGTAATCGTTCTGAGATACTAACACCTGCCATTGTTAAGAGATAATCTTGCATTGGTGTGTTACCAGTAATAGAAAAGGCATCTGAACCAGTTGTAACAGCAAGATGCATAATCGGTGCTAAATCTTTGATAGAACAGTTAACTTTGATTACTGTAGGAAGCCTAGACATATTCCATCCGAATTCTGATGCTCCTCTTGTAATCGTTAATGAATCAATGATACCAAGAGGAATGCCAAACATGCCTTTAGCGTATGCTCTAATAAGGAATGGAGATGTATAAGCATTCATGCCAACTGAACGAGGACAAGCCAGTGCAAGAATACAGCATAGCGGGAAGTAACAATCTTGCAAGACAGCAGCATTATCTCCAGCTGTGGCTCTAAATGTAAATGAAAAGCTGTAGTTCTTAGTCATTGAAGAACCTGTCCAAATGTCAGGTATATCAACAAAACCAGAACCTGTTAATACTGCTGAAGCTATACCAGAAAACGACGCTTGAGAGATCAATCCCTTTCCAAAGTCAGCAACAGTGTTCATTACTGCACCAACTCCAGGAATAGAGCTTAACATTCCAACAAACTTGTTAATACTTCCTCCAGCTGAAAACCTAGCATCTCGTCCCTTTGATGCTGCTGAGTTAATAGCTGAAGCTACAGAAGGTTGTCCTGTTTGGTTAGAAAAAGTTTCTGTTGAATCCACATTCTTATTAATACGAAAGCCTATAAACTTATCAGCACCGCACATGGTTGCCATAAGTCTATTACTCCATCCATCAAACAACCCACCATCACTATTGTGATAGATGCTAGCAGCTTCAAGATAGTCATCTGAATCTATACCACCGCTTTGCATAGCGTTTTGTAATCCATATCGGTAATCTCTTTTTGATAAGATTCGATAAGCGCTAGGCCCAGTTTTTTGCATAAACAAAGGCATCATTGGCTGATGGTTGTCCATCTGTGTTGAATTCTGATATAGATCTGAAAGTGCTTTTGAACCTTGGGTGCCGTGTGTAGCTCCACCAGTTCCCGCTTTATTATCTTTCATGAGCCAACCAAGTGTCGCTTGTTCAATATTGCCCAAAAATGCTAAAGCATTAGAAACAAAAGGAATACTGCCAGAATGAGATCCACCTTTCATGAACCAAGGATTCTCAACCATGCCAAGAAGCACTGCTAGTTGAGAAAATAAAGAATTGACATAACGATAATACATAGCCATACTTGGTCTAAGCTCGTAATACCTTGTAACTCTTGAAGCTGGGTCTAGAAGCTCTGCTAACCAATCAAGCATGACAACTGGAAAGATTGCAAGTTTAATAGCTAGCTTAAGAGCTCCACCAGCCATAGCTCCAAACATTTTAGCCCAAGAAGCTTCGCCGCTGTTGACATCTCCAGCTAAAGACATATCTGCGCAGTTATTATAGAATCGTAATAAGTCAGAAAACTCTGGTACACCAGCTGTAAGATACATAACCTGCTGTGAGAATGAATAAAGCTCATGATAAACTCTACCAAGACCGCCAAGATCAGGATTTCCTATGATAGCATTTTGCGGATGAATGATATCATCATCTCTTCCAAAAGCTGGACGACAATTGATAGCTTCATTACCACCTAGTGATGTATCTTCAACTGAGAATCTTGAGAATGTCGATTGCTCTTCATCTAACATGTAGTTAGTTATAGCTTCTTCATCAAGCATACTAGCTCTAGAAGCAACAGCTCCTGTCAGCTTTTTCTGATTAGGAGTAAAGAGCCATGACAAGATGTTCTTATCATCATTCAGATCTTCTTCTTTTATAGAAAAAGTCTTCTGTAAAGCTTCTTTGTAGGTTTTAGGTCCTTTAGAGAAGACAAAGCTATAAGGAGATAAAATCTGTGCTAGATTATAGTCGTCTATCTTAGTAGTGTTAGATGTTCCAGCATAAGTTTTGAAAGATCCAACGGTTCGTTCATAATTACGAGATACTGTATCTGATTCACTAGTTGCATTTATTGCAGTAGCCATATATAAAACTCCTAAAGATGAGGAAATGCACAGCATTCAGTACTCTAGAGTAGGAGGTTATCTCTCCTACTCTAGAGTGAATGAGTGTTATGTTCCTGTGCGTTGACCAGCATACATAGAAGTAGCAGGAGCAGGTGTAGATGATGGTGCCTGATTCTGCTGAGAAGTCATTACTTCTCCTAGCTTACCAAGTACAGCAGGTACCTGTTGATTTACTTGTAAGATCTGTGAAAGAAGAGAAATGACTTCAGAGAAGCTAGGTGTGTAGTCTTTAGCTGGCTCTTGAGATTGTTGCATCTGCGGTGCAGCTGCTTGTATCTGAGGAGCAATAGGTGCTGAAGACTGCGACATATGAGCAGCTCTAGATCCTTCAAATGAAACTGCTCCACTAGTTCCATGTTGCACATATGGATTCGCTAAGGTAGGACCACCATTAGCGTAGTTTACACGTGCCGTAGAGGCTTGTGCAGATGGAGTAGTTCCTATCTGAATAGGCATTCGCTGTCCACCGCCTAGACGAGTAGACATAGAAGAGAATGCTTGTTGGAATAGACTCTGTGGAGTGGCAGAAGGTATCTCATCAGTGGGTGCAGTGAGTCTATACTGAGAAGTAGTATCTTCTCCTACATATCCAGCCGCTTGATTTGCATATTGTTGAATTGGCTGGTTATCTGGAGTGAGCATAGGAACTGATTGAGGAGCAGATGATTGAGCTCTCGTAGAAGGTCTTTTGACTCTTCTCTTTCTTCTCTTTCTACTCTTCGTTCCAGATCCTGATGCTTTTTTCTTAGTTTCTTTACCTTTTCCTTTGCTTTCGCTTTTACCTTTCTCTTCACCCTTCTCTTTTTCTTCACCTTCCTTCTTCTCCTCTTTAGCTTCTTCCTTCTTTTCTTCCTTAACTTCTTCCTTCTTTTCTTCTTTAGTTTCTTCCTTAGCAGCTTCTTTCTTCTCTTCTTTAACTTCTTCCTTAGTTTCTTCTTTCTTTTCTTTAGCTGGTACTGCTTGTGCTTTTTGAGCCTGTTTAGCTTGTTCTTCTTTTTCGAATCGATCCATAGCTGCTTCCCAAGAATCTTCATTTGCAGCTTTTTCTGGTTTAGATTCGGTCGCCGGTTTAGCTGTTTCAGTTACTGGTTCACTAGGAACAACACTAGCTTCTTCTACAGGGCCCTGAGATTTAGGTTTGGCTGTTTCTGGAAGTTTATCTTGCAGAGCCTCCTGAGCTTCCTTCTCTCGTTGTTTGATATCATCTTGCTCTGGTTTAACAGAAGCTGCTGTAGCTTTCTGACCAAGTGATTGCTCATAAGCTTTAGCTTTTTCCAGACGAGCTTCTCTTGCTTTTCGCATTGCCTCTGTTTCTTCTGATTTATCGAATCCAGGCAATGCCATTGATGCTCGTTCTTTATCCGCATAGTTTTGGATGGTATCTCTTCTGCGTTTACTAGCTTTAGAAGATAAAGAAGGATCAATCTCCATAGATTTCTTATCAGAGATTGTAATGAACTTACTGTTTTCTTCTCTATCACTAAGCTTTCGTGTTTCTTCGAGAGCTTTCTTTGTAGCTTCTTCCCTTGAAAGAGATGGATCAGCTTCCATCTGCTTCTTAACGTATGGTTCGAAGTCGTCTTTATGAAGCCAACCACCAGAACCATGCTTACCAAAAGAATCAAACTCATCAGAAGCATAGATGAAGTCTCCTTTTGTATCGCCTAGTTTATTGACATCTTTTAATGATCGGTAGTTGAATGATTCGTGCAATGCTTGAACTTCTTCGTCTGAAGCAGTGCTTCCATTCCAACCACCACCACGTTTCTTAAGTTCTTCTGTTTCTGCTGCTTTCTTATCTCTTTTCTCTTGTCTTGCTTTCTCTTTAGCAAGAGCATCTAGTTCATCTTGTTTGCGTCTAGCTGTTCGAACTTCTTCTAATCGTTTACTCTCTTCTTCTTCTTTAACTTGATCATTTTTGAAATCTTTGTAATCTGCTAAAACTGCTTCTAACTCTTTACTACCTTGTCCAGCTCCTGATGCTTCTCTCTGCTTGACAAGATCTGACATATGCTTCTCAAAGAAGTTGAATGTCGAATCTTTACCATATTCAGAGTTAGCACGTTCGTCAAGGACTTTATACGTTTCCATCAGCTGTTGATCTAACGGAAGCTTCTTGATCTGTTCTAACTTCGCGTTGTTCTCATCATTCATCTTCTTGATTCGTTTCTGATATTCATACTCTTCTCTTTCACTTGGTAACATTTTAGAAACATCTACATTTTCATCTAACGAAGATGCTGGAGTAGGAGTATTAGCAGGTGTTACCATTGCTGGAGCTTGAGCTTCTTGTTTCTTAACAGGAGTAAGAGCAGGAACTTGAGTTGGAATCTCTTGTTGTTTAAGTGCTTCTTTAGCAGATTTTTGTTGTGGAGTTTCAGCTATCGCAGCATTAGCTTCATCAGTTAGTTGAGCTAACCAATCATCCATTGTTTTTTCTTTATTAGCTTCAGGAAGTTTAGGTTTAGCTGAATCAGGAAGTAATGCTTGTTGTGCAGGTTGTTGTGTAGATTGCGTAGGTTGTTGTGGCTGTTCTATAGGAGTTGCTACTTGTGGAGTCTTATAATCAATATTCGCAATCAGTCTGCTATTAGGCGTGCTTCGTAATTTGTCTATATTTGAATATGCGTGAGTTTGTGTGATAGCGAAATCTTCAATCGCCATTTTTGCTGCTTCTTCTTTCGTCATACCTGGATTATCCTTTATTATTTCCTCTGTATAACGATCGAAAGCTTTCTTATCTATCCAACTGTCATGACTCCAACGATCTTCTTTGGTTGTATTTGCTCCACCATAAGCCCAACGTTTAAGTAGTACTTTACCATCAACTTCTTCACCAACCTTAGCTTGTGCATACTTGAGCTCTTCTTCTCCTCTCAAGTTATGCATATCTTTCATTTTTTTAATGCGCTCTCCGTAATCTTTTTCTCCTACAGGATGAGTATACCCTTCTCTATAATCATAAATTCTATCTAATCGATCACTAATAGCTTTAGCACGAGAGTTCATTCCGTTCTCAACTGTTTCACCAGCTTGGAATGCCGCACGGCCGTGTACTGTAGGTGCGTTCAATTGCTCTTCAAGAATACGATCAGCTAAGTATTGCTTTCTTTCTTTCTCTACTTCAGCAGCTGTCTTTAAGACCTTGCCAGTTTTTGAATCTATTTGATCTTTGTACACAGTTTCAAAGAACTTGCTACGATCTCGTTCAGATTTAGGTTTATTTATATTCTCTCTATAGAGAGCTTCGGCAACTTCTTCTTTAGACATCTCTGGATGTTTAGAAAGATAATCAGCAAAGTCTGATCTTTTAACCCACGCTTGTGAGGGTTTCCCATCTTTATTTTTACCTGAATAAGCAAGAACGAAATCATCAACCACATTACCGATTGCTACTTCACCACTACGAAGCCGTGCTTCTTCGTCTTTATTCATTCTCCAGTTATAAGTACGCTTATCTTCTTCTTTTATTTGTGCTTCAGCTGTTCGATATTCTTTTAGAAATCTATCTTCAAGTGCAGCACTTCCTCTAAAGTTGTTTGCTCTGCTATCTAAAATAGCTTGTTCTTCCTCTGTTCTTTTAGGAAGAAGATACTCATCATGCAAAACCTTAGGTTGAACAATCTGAGTCATGTTAGCTTGAAGATCTCGTTGTCCTTGAGCTTGTGCAAGTTCAGATGTTCCACCAGATTCTGCTATTTCCACATCTTCAGAAGGTCCACCTACTGCTGTTGCTGTATTAGAAGTTTCTATGATTGGTTGTGGAGCAACTTCTTCCCAAGCTTTATCAGTATCTTTCGACATCTGTTCTTGAAAAGCAGGATCTTCCCAAGGTGAGATCTCTGGTTGCGCAGACTGCTGTGGTTGTTCTTTCTGTTCGTTCACTTGCTCTTTAGCAGGTTGCACAGATTCTTGTACTTTAGTTGGTTGTTCGATTGGTTTCGGTTGTTCTTGCGGTTTCGATTGTTCTTGTGGTTTTGCAACTTGTGTTGTATTTTCAGTTTTTGGTTCTTGTTGCTCTAACACTGAAGCATCAAACCACGGACTTGCAGCTGCTTTAGATTTTTCAGCAGCTGTAGGTGTAGTTGTAGGTATAGCCGTTACAGCAGATGCAGGTGCAGATGTAGATGCAGTTGAAGTTTGAGTAGAAGTTGAAGCTGTCGATTTTGATTGTTCTGATGATTGTGAAGCTTGTGCTATATCTGGCAGCTTCGACTGTTGCTGTTTCCAGAATGAAGTATCAAACCGTGAATCAGTCGTACTAGATGAAGCTGTAGTTGCAGTTGTAGTTGTAGTTACAGATGAAGCAGATTGTGCACCTGGCAGTTGTTGTGCCCAATGAGAAGTATTAAACGTGTTATTGGAAGCTCCAAGCGTCGATGTATCAAGCCACGGACTTGCTGCAGCATTTTGATTAGCTCCAACAGAAACAGATCCTGAACTCATTCCAGAAGGAGCAAATCCTGAACTCATTCCGCCAGGATTGCCCATTGTTGGAGCATTTGAAACAGGAGCAGCAGCAGAAGCTTTTGCTTGTGCAGATCCAGAAAGCCTAAAGAATCCTTGATAAGTTTGAGGCTTAGTAAATCTCTTAGCAGATACTTGTTCTTCTGGATGATTTCTATAATAATGATTTTCTCCATCTTCTCCATGTGCACCTATAATCATGCCGTTACCCATATAAGTTTCGACATGACCGTGCCCACCTCTTCTATAGAAAACGATATCACCAGGTTGAAGTTGTGAAATATTTGGAGTCCCAGGATGCCATTCAAATCCTTCTTCTTTGGTAAGATCTTGACGAGCTTGAATGGTCTCTGTCGTCATAAGAGGATTCTTGATAGGAACTCCAGCCTCTTTAAAAGATCTACCTACGAACGAAGTACAATCGTAAAATCCTTGCTCTCCACGCTTATCTTGACTGTAATACGATCCTTGCGCATTACGCTGCATGATTGCTAATACATTCTGAATAATGCCAGAAGCTTGACCACTACCTGTTAAGGTTCCATTTAAGCCACCAGGCATGCCTGGCATCATTCCTCCTCCACCTTGGAGGTTGTTTGGATCGAGAGCTGGTTGCCCCACAAGTGAAGATACTATTCTTAACTCTTTTTGGAATCTATCAAGTACTCCACTTTTAACATCTCCAAATCCAGATTTACTTCTATCAGCATATACGTTTTGAAGCCATATAGCTGGATTAGGATCAAACGTGCGTGCAAAGATATTAGGAGCTCCACGACCATCCTTAGGTGCATAAGGACCATGTTGCACAGCTGTGGACATGAAGGCTTCTTGTAAACCACGGTCTTGCATGACCATAGCAGCAGCTTGAGGATGTAGTTTAGCTAAGTTTCTCAAGGCTACTTTATAGAAGTTCTCCATGTAGTATTCGTATTCAATACTTTCATTAATGATTCCAGCTTGTGCAAGTTCTTTCCACTTTTGTGCGAAAGCTCCAGTACACTGATGGCCTTGATGTTCATCTGCACTTTGGTAGAATGGAAGTAAGTTTTGAGAAATCTGTGGATACTTCTTACTGCACCACACAAGAAACTCTTTTAGAGATCCTTGCTTGTAAGACAACTGGTATGATCCGTAAGATCCACCACCAGAAGAATCCCAGGATGTTGCAGCAGACCCATCTTTACCAGATTCAAACTCTTTAATAAATCCACCTATACGTGCTCCCTTTGGTCCAGTAGGTGCTCTACCAGATCCATATACTCCACCTACTAATCGAGCATCAAACGGTGTTGCACTACTAACTCCCATTCTTCCGTTAATGGGATATCCAAATTGAGCAGATCCTGAACTGTATCCAGAAGACCCATAAGCTCCAAGTGGAACTTGTGAGTTATACTGCATATTGACGTTAGGTTTGTTTGTTGGCCAACTAACAGTACCAGCTCCAGTTCCATTCCAGAGCTTATTAAAGCCTCTGATCTGATCTGAGCTCATGTGCTGTGTTAGACCCTGATGCAAAGCAGCAAACTTCTGTTCAAGTTGTCTTCTCTGTGCTTCAGGATCTGTACCAGCTGGTGCCATTTCTTTATCAACAGCTATTCTTTCACTAGCATTAGGATCAAATCCTGATCTAGATCCAGTTGTCGCTTGACCACTACCAAAGCCTAAAGAACCAGCTTGCTTTGCATCAAGTTCATACTTTCCACCAGTTGTAGCTACACTAGAAAGGTCATTAGAACTCTTATCAATATAAGACTTTGCTAACGTATCTTCAGTATCTGTTCCAGCTTTCTTACGACGAGCTTCAAGTGTATGCTTGAACTTCTCAAATGCTTCCTTATTGGGACTAAGATCAGATTTCGGTGCTGCATTCATCATGTCCATAAGCACCATACTCTTTTTCTTTTCATCCAAGAAGTAAGAGTCTTCAAACTTACACTTTTGCTTTTCAAGAGCTTTTAGATATGCTTTAAAGATTGGTAAGAATCTGAACTTAAACCAAGTCGCCCAGTATGTAACTTGAAGAGGATCGTCCTGACTCAATCCAAACTTATCAGCCCAAACCTCCATATCTCTATCTGTGAAAGCTGGGCGTTTCGCTTGTATCGTGTCATAAACTTCTTCTTCTAGTTTAATGACTTGCCTCAAAATAGACCCACCAAAGACGTTGCCAAGAGTTTTCCAAAAACCTTCATGGGTATTAACACCATACAGGTTGCAACGTTCTTCGACGAACGGATCTTCCAAGATTCCTAAGTAGTTGAATGCATGCTGTCCATACTTTCCATCAAAGAAAATTTGATCAACAGCATCAAGACCAAAGACTGCCCATCCTAACCAGCCACCACTAAGTTCTGCTACTGCTCTAGCAGCAAATGCACCAGTACGGAGTCCAGTTGCAACAACTTTTCTTGTAGCCATCTGTGCAGCTTTTCGTTCAGCATACGAAGCAGCACCTCTAGCTACCATACCGGTACCAGCCATCATAGCTGCATCACCAGCCATAGTTTTTGTAGTAGCCCATGCTCCTTGTTCAGCACGACCAGTTTCTTTGTACTGAGGATTGTCGTTATGACCAATCGGCATGATACTTTCATTGTCCATGAATTGTGGTAGTTCGGTTGGAATTTGACCAGTCGCATAATTCGGACCAAGCCCTTCGTTTGCTTGAGTTCTAACTCCTCCAGTGCTAGGTCCTTCAGAAGTCATTCCACGTAATTCTGGTGGAAGTTCAGAAGCTTTAGCTTCACTACTACCAAATAGAGCATCTGCTCCATATGCGCCAGCTCCTAAAACTGCTCCACCTATAAGAGCTTTCTTTAATCCACCACCAAGACGAGCACCACGAGCACCACGAGCACCACGTGCTCCACGAGCACGTCCACCACCATCAAAAAGACTAGCTCCACTAGAAGCAAGTGAAGCCATCCCTTTAATAAGTGTAAATGGAAGTTTGGTAATGAGTTTTACGAGAGAAAAGATTCCTTTTGCCATAAACCCTATAGGTGACAGGATCTTCTTAGCTACACCTAAGATGAGAGGAATGGCTACAAGAGCTGGTTTGAAAAGGTTAAAGAATTTTCCAAAGATGCCAGTCTTTCCATTCTTACCTGTGAAAAAGTCTTTGATACCGATGAACGACTTATAGAACTTGTGCCGTAAAGTATTCTCTTGCTTATTCTTTTTCTCCTGTTCCTGTCTAAGCCTATCATCATAAGCATCAGTTTTACCATCTCCAGAAACATCTCCAGCTTCTAAAGCTTGTGCTGTTCCATCTAGGAAGCTTGACTCATCAATTTTGCTGTTTAGACCTTTAAGTCTTCTGATCAGACGAAGATTACTTTCTCTTTTAACCTGGCTTACTGAATCTTTCTTAGATTTCTCTTCAGAGTCTTTTTCATCTTTAGATGCAAACAAGGCATTCTTGAATCTAGATAGAGCACCTTTGAATCTATCTTTAAGCTTCTTTCTTTCAATAACTTCTTGAAGAGTTCCTGTTTCTTGCGTAGACAGATCTTCTTCATCCACTACTTGAATGTTTCCATTCTCATCATTAGTAAGATGGATGACTCGACTTTTACGTGGTTTACGACGCTTTTTATGAGTTCCAGGATGCTGTTTTTCTTCTTCTGCTCGTTTTGCTTGAGCTTTCCCATGCTTTTTATTGAAAAGTTCTGCTGCATTCTCAGGAAGTACTGTAGGATTCCGTCTTGCTTCTTCTATCTTTTCTTCTTGTGACTTACCGATACCAGCAATGCGATCTGATTGTGGACCGAAAACCCACTCAATGAGATTACGAGCCTTTCTTTTCTGAGGTTTACTTTCTTGAGACTTACTTTCTTGTTGTTCTCCAGCACTTGTAGTTGTTTCTGAAGCTGCCTTATTCATTTCTGAAGCCACAGTTGGGGCAAGTTCAGGTTTAGAGATACCAAAACGTTCTTTTAGAAGAGCAATGATGATATCTAATCTAGCACCAACAATGTCATCAAGATCTTGTCTAGTTGCAGTAGCCTGAAAACCCAAGAGTCTCTTAGTTAAAGTACCTACTCCGGAAAGCAATCCGCCAAAAGCCTTTACACCTTGTTTTGCAAGACCATGGAACACTTCACCAAGTGTACCTTCTCCAAACAAGAAGTTCTTGACAGAATCTTTCGTAAATCCTAACATATTTCGTGCTGATTTGAATGCACCACTAACAATCTTACCAATTAGTGTACGAGCACCAATGATGGGTTTGTTATCAGAGTCAACAAGCCCTATTGCTAAGTGTTCATCCGTGATAGCTATTTCAAGATCAGCATTAGTAAGAGTCGCTTTAGCTACAGATTCTGGCTTGATACGAAAGACTGGTTTATTGATAGCAAAAGACGTTAAGACTTTATCCATATTAGCAAAGTAAACACCAGGATCTCTTTGCTCTTTAGCAGTAAGAAGAGGTTTAGATGGATCAACTTGATCTTTCAAGAAGATATCAATGTAACGAACCTTAGTATAAAAATTACTTATCTTCTTACCAGCAAGAGCAAGTCTCTCTTTAATAGCAGTCTTGGTGTTTTGATACTTTTGCATTGCTTTGAAGTATCCACGACTGAGTCCACCTAAAATGTTATCAGCACCACTGTAGACTCCATTCTTGATACCTCTAGCAAGATCAATGATCCCACCAATACCGTAAAGGCCAGCTGCACCTATATTTTTGAATACATCCTTTCCAGCACCAAGGACACTCCCACCAAGATCCCAAGCTTCTTTACCAAACCACTTTGCTCCATCGACAGCTTTATTCTTAACCCATTTTGCACCATTCCAAGCAGTACCAAAAGCAGAAGAAGCTGTATCTTTGAATCCTTTCCAGATACTACCAGCACCTTTCTCTTTAAGATAAGACTTAACTGCTTTATACGGAGTGGCAATAGGAAATTTTACTGCTTTCCAAGCACCACCAAGAATCTTCTTAATTGTACTTGCAGTGTTTCCAGAGATCAGGTTCAAAAGGCTTGTCATCGTTCCAAGAGCTGTAGCTATTGCTGCTTGAGCTTCTTGTTGCGCTTGTGTATACTTTAAAAAGTCATGATGAAAACCTTCGACTTCACTATAAAGAGCATAACTACTACCATGAACTTGCTCTTGTGGTGAGTCGATCTTGACCTTAAAATCAATACCACTGATACTGGTGGCGATAGCAGAACCAAGTGTAGAAGAATTTAAGACTGTGACAGGAAGACCATTCTGACTTACGTCTAATGTTGTTTTGATTGGCTGATCCAATATCTGTACTTGAGCAGCTACACCAGAAACAACTGTTCCTGTTCCACCTGTGGAGATGGGACGTATCTCTTCTTGTCGATTGTTGTTCTTATGGTACTGGATGTATGGATCCCAAGCTACGTTTTCATCAGGGATGTAGTCATCAGCTTGGAATAAAGCTTCTCGTTCTTTAGCTTGCTTGATGATCGCTTTCTGCTCATCAGTAAGCTTTGATTCATCATACTCAGCTTTTGCTTTCTTAATTTTAGATATAGTTGTAGCTATTTTTGAACTAATCATTCTGAAGAAGCCTATCGCTTCTTCATCATTGGTAATGTTCTTAGCTTTCTCTCTTACAGAAGCAAGAATCTCATCTTTAGACTTAGGTAACTTATCGATAAACTCTTTGTTATCGTCAAGAAACTTCTTAGTCCATGTGAGTATAGGACCTACCCAGCCTTGTGCAAGTTTTTTGCCTTCTTCTGAATCAGTTCCTATCTCTTCCCAGGGCATCTTTGCCCGCATCGTGTCTTGACGTTTAAGTTCTGCTTCTAAGTAGTCTTGTGTACTCTTCTGATATGCATTACTCGAACGATTCTTATCTATCGCTTCAAGATGTTTGTTTATAATCGTTTCATTTCTGATTCTAAACTGGCCATTCTGAGCATATGAGAAGAAGTCTTTGAAGTAACTTGCATAACCACGATCTGCCAATGTCTGAAGTGCTGTAACAGCAGCATCATTGTACATTGGCGTTACAATCATTCTAAACAGTTCGTTATAGTTAACCTGGTCTAATTTACCATCCTTATAAAGCATGTTGGCAAGGATGATACAAAGACGAACAGGATCTTTAACACCTTTGAATGCTTTAGATAGATACTCATCTTTGAGTATAGTGGATTTTGCTTCGTTATACGAAGAAAACGTTGGATCGTCAACTACTTCTTGCTGGATGATTCCAGCTATCTCACCAATGACCTGAGCATTGAGTTGCTGTTTGTTAACAATCGAATTCTCGATGAATCGTTCAATATCTTTTACAACTGCATCATCATCAAACTTAGAAAGCTTACTCACTCCTTGAGCAGCCTGATACATTCCTTTGATAGTACCAAGTCTTTTGGATGCGGCACTTGCTATTGAAGCTTCAGTTCCGAGAATCTTTGGAGCGTATTTTGCTTTATATGTAGAGACATTTAGAAAGCTTTGAGAATCTGTGTCGTATAACTTTTCTTCGGCAGTAAGATTCCCAGTAGACAATATCTCTAGGTATCTGGTCATCTGTCGCAGATAACCAGGAATGACTTGTGTTATCGAAAGAGATACTTCATTAGTAAATTCAGCAGGATCGCTTGGCTTTCCTGTTGATACTCTATTTGTTACATAGTTTACATTATTTTTAAGTCCTTGTGGCGCTAGGATTGAAGCGAGAAATCCTATCGGATTGTCTGATTGCTCTTTGGCAACATCTGCCATCTTGAAAGCAAACTTCTCTCTCCAATTTTTGAAGTAATCATTCCACTGATCAAACTTCTTCTTGAAGATTGAATCTTCAAATTTGTTGTCGCCAAAAAGCCTTTTGCCAGCAAGATTATTAAAGAGCAACGATAAACCAAATCCTGCACCAGTCCCAAGTGTAGACAATGCGGATGTTCTACGCTTATCGAATTCGTCTTCCTGGCCTATCGTTTCAGCAAGCATCGACCCCATAGAAGAGGCCATCTCAAGATAATCTTTGCCAGGAGAGAAGATCTTCTCTTTCAGATTAGATAGAACTTCTTTAGCATAGTCGTTGATTTTACTTGAGAATCTAGTCTTTGCTACTTCTTTGACACCTTCAATAGCTCTTTTCTTTTGAATATCCGGTAGAGCTGTATTGTGTCTAATCTGATCAAGTTTGTTCTCAACGATAGATGTAAGACCTTTAACAGTCTTATACGTATCTCTAGCTATAAAGAAGTGACGATACTTAAGCTCGAGATCTTTCTTAAGATACGGAATGAAGATCTGGTTAGTGAAGTTCTTCTGAAACTCAGAAGCTTTAACAAGCTTCTGAGATTGCATCCATGTTTCTTTGTATTGATGCGAATGAAGAGCACGATCTATGATGCGTTCTTGCTTTTCATCTTTGTATTGCTCTTTCTGCATCTCTACAGATGCACTTAGATCCTTAGCAAAGATCTCATTGACAGAAGCACCGATTGCTTTATCTTCGGCTTTTTCTTTAGTAATCTCTTCGTATGCAGCATCTCGTTGAGCTTGATCAGATGTGATTTTATCGTACCAATCAGCAAGTTTCTTAGGAAGAAACGCTTTGACACGAGGACCCAATGCGCGACCAGCTCGTTTAAGCTCAGCTATCGATGGAGCTATATCTCGCCCGAACTGTGACGTCATGTACATGGCGTCAGATGCAAACTGGCCAACGTCTCCTACAAAGTTTGCTGCATCTGGAAGCCGATCTCTAATGCGGTCCTTGATATTGCTGGTCACACCACCTGTGAAACTATCAAGTGCATTGGAAGCACCCAAGCGAACATTGGACAGAGGAGCTCTGTTCGAATTCGAATCGGTATCAGCTCCAAACTCAAAGAAATCGGCTGAAAAATCGTTATCTTGGTTTGGTTTATCTATTGATGAAAAATCAAGCTCTTTTTGTTGTGTCTTTTCATCAGTATCGAGTAAGTTTTGTTTTGCCATATGAACAACTCCTCTTATCATGAAAAGCATGGGTCTTACGATATAATAAGTGAGATCCAGCGCAAAGCATCAGCAGCACCTCTTGTGGTCTTGATCAAGACCACAAGAGGGTAAGTTCACTTCGACTTATCTTGTTTGGATTCTTTAGAATTGAAGCAAATTACTGTTGGTCTATAATAATGAAACTCAGTAAAGATATTGAATAGAAGTGTTGTATTCCTTTCTAGTTCTGTGATTTGATCAATCGTGTATGAGTAGATCTCACTCAATACAGTTGGTTCTGTCACAAGAGGTTTAGCAACAACTATAGCCTTCTCTAATGCTCCATTTTTGATCTTTTCTTGTGAGATACTACCTTCATCTAACCAATCGTTAAACCTTTCCATAAAGTAATACTTAGGTACCGTATAGATGAAATCTTCCATACTTCTAGGATCACATGAAAATGGCATAAAGTCAAACGCATCTTGAAAGATTCCGAAGGTGAATCGTATCTTGAATGTCTTCATTGCAGATACTGTTGGTGTGAAGGGATACGTATTGATTAGATAAGAAACTTTACGTTGTTTGAATCCATGTACTTGAGCAGCTACTATGTTTTCTTTGTGAATCTTTCGAGCAAGAGCAGCCAAATTGATCCAAAATGATGTTGGTGGAGATTGTAAGAAGACAACATCTGTATTGTTTTGTATATACTTAATAAGCTCTTCTTCACTGACTTGAAGATCAGGAAAATATGGAGCATGCAGCCCATCTAAACTATTGTGGTATAGTGGTAGTTGAGACACAATGTAAGAGAACGCTGATTCGGAGTCTTGATGCATAAGAAGAAGAGCACCTAGATAGATATCATACAACATCGCAAAGTCTATATAAACAGCATCAACTATAGGGACTAAAGTTCTCATATAGTCTTTAGAAAACTGATTTCGTTCTTCTTCTGATGTTGTTTGTAGATAGTGCGATGTCAACTCATGCAGTTTCTTCTGTCGAGCAGGATCTTTCTTTTGAGTAAGATCTTTCTGTCGTTCATGAAACTGGTTGATTGTTCGTTTATCAACTTGAATCTTAGCCATAGAGAACTTCCTGGAGATTTAGTATGAATGTAGCGAAACCAGTTAATATCTGGACTATGGATGTAGATAAGTACGTTAAAGAAAACTTTGTTAAAGAAGTAACAAGCCCGATGATTTATGAGCCATCTACTCAATCGTTTCATCCGCAAGGACTCTATTCAGAATCTATTTTTGGACAGATAGGTACTAATGAACGGATGGCTACACTTGCTTATATAGATCTTCATTGTACAGTTTTAGCACCTCTTATCTATCTTAACATTATCAACGTGTGTAGTTGGTATAAAGACTTGATAGAAGGTAGAGTTTGGGCCATTTGGAATAAGAAGGATCATGAGTTCCAACCAGTAAAGAAAGAAGAAGATAACGCTAGAACTGGTTTTTCATTCTTTCTTGAGCATGTTCAAGATTGTGAGTATGAAAAGAATAACAGCAAGACTAGAACACAGAAGATTGATACGATTTATAAAGCGTTTGGTGATGGAAGTGCTTGGGTGAGAAAGTGTTTAGTCTGTCCTGCTGGTTGGAGAGATGTAAAAGTAGATATAGGTGGGAAGATGGAGGTTGATGAAGTCAACAAGCTTTACAACTCTATCATGATAGCAAGCAAAGAGATCAGAGATGTCATCACTACTCCAGAGATAGCTGTCTTCTTTGATACAGCTAAAGTACATCTTCAGTTAAAACTTGTTGAGATCTTTCAATACTGGAAGAACTTCTTTGAAGGAAAGACTGGCTTTGGTCAAGCTCGTTATGCGAAGAGACATCTAGCTCTTGGCACAAGAAACGTCATTATCTCTTCACCAATGATCGCTAAGAATCCTACAGATCCTGCATTTATCAAACATAATGAAACGTATGTTCCTCTCTTCCAAGCTCTTAAGATGTTTGAACCAAAAGTCATTTACCAGTTGAATACAAAGTTTTACTCACCTATTTTTACAATGGGTAGTGTGAATGTCCAAGTAATTGATCCAAAGACGAAAGAAACCACTTATAAAGAAATAGATACTAGTACAGTAACTCTTGCTCTTGGTAATGATTACAAACATGAGCTTATCAATAACTTCGAAGATGATTCAACTAGACATACTCCTATAAGCATTCAAGATTCTAAAGGTGATACTTACTGGTTATGGCTTGTGTACGATCTTGATACTGAGATTTATATCGGAAGATCTATTCAAGATATTCAAACTCAAGTCCAAGAAGTGCAAAAGAACAATGCAACTAAAGAAACTTCTCAAGAAACAACTGAAAGAATAGAAGTTAGTTATCCACATAGACTTCTTTATAGAGAAGAGAATGTAAAGTTTTTAGATACTCTCAATGCACTAAAGCTTGATGATGATCAGTACGTCATAGGAGCCAGTGCTTCTGCTGTGTTGCACGGAATGCCTATAGAGAATCAAGATCTTGATATTGCTGTTCCACTCAATGTGTTTGAAGAACTTCGCATGTCTGGAGTGTGTATACCAGGAAAACAAGATGGAGTTCATGATAACAACTTAGAAGATAGAACTGGAGTCATTAATATTTCAACAAATAACGAACGATTCAGATTCGAAGATCTATTTGCCCAGAGCTTTGTAGTCAATGGACACCGATACTTAACGCTTGAAGGACTGTATCGTTTTTATAAAGTCATCTACTCATTCTTTCAGAAGGAGAAGTATCTTGAGAGACTTCAATGGTGCGAAAAGGAGTTGGAGCTTCGTAAGAAACAAGAGGACGAACACTGGAAAGAAATTGATTCTCTGGTCAAGGAAGCGGGCATCCAACTCTTCGCTTATGATCGCGGATTTGTCCATATATGGAGAGCCTCTAACCAACAAGATACACCAGAATTTCGGCAGCTTGCTAGTGTGGCACGGTCTCACGAAGTTAATGTCTGTCCTTCTATTGATGTGTCACTTGTGGATGTCCGTGATCTTGCAATCGAAGAAAAGCGACGCATTCTTGAAAAGATAGAAGATCTCTTAGGCAATGATGATATCTTTCTTGCGACAATAGGTGCAAGTATAACAAGAAACAAACATAACTTAACCATCAAAGCACTGCATGACAAACTTGCTGAACATGAAGTATCTATCAGTAGTCGTCTTGATGAAGATTGGCGTATAGATTCTAAAGTTGTAATAGATACAAAGAAGATTAGACCCCTAACTATCATTGAGATGTTCTATATTGCTCTTGAATCTATACCTGATAAGCTTTGTACAGTTACGAGATACCCTGCTATTGAGATAGGTAGTATCTATCCTAGTTATGCTAAAATACTTTCAACCGTTCCTGATAGAAAAGTTATCTTACATAAACCAGCAGATGCAGACCAAGATATTGAGTTTGCTCATTATCCGGTACTTGGATGCGAGCAGTATGTTGAAGCATTAACTATACATCCATCAAAGACACCAGGTCTAAATGCTGAGTAAATACTCAATCGTACTTATCTCTTGTGAAGGAGGTAAGTAATGCTTATCGAACAGAAACACTTACAGAAGTTTAACATTCTCGACTATGATGATACTTGGTGGGGATGTGCAGATATAACGGATTACCTGCACCATTGTCCAGAACCATGGTCAGATTACTGTTGCTCTCCTGATGGTACATTCCTCGATTTACAACGTATGCAGTTGTTTAGAGGACAAGCCTATCAACCTGGATGGTATCCAACTGTATCTTTACGATGTGGATCTAAGACTAGGACGACAACAATATCAGTGCATCGAGTGTTAGCTTGTGTATTCTGCCCAAATAGTACAGGACTTCCATCTGAACAGTGCCACGTCGATCACATTGATTGTTGTAAAGAAAATTACAGTATAACTAATCTACAGATTGTTACTCCACAAGAAAACAAACGACGTGCCTACACTAAAGGTGAAAGAACTGACAACATCTATACAGTAGTTACAAATTTGATAACACATGAAAGAATCTACTGCTATAGCTTAGCAGAAGCATCTAGAGTTACAAGAATTCATTATTATAACTTAAGAAAAATTCTAGATGGAGAACTGCAAACGTTCAATGGGTGGAATGTTCGTGAGATTACTAAAAATGAGTATTTTGTTGGCCGATCCTTACAGTAATGTTAGGATTGAATCATCTCTGAATTGCTGGAATATCCTTAGAGCTTACTTAACTACAACATGAAGCTGAGATTATGCTTGAGTGTGACAGTTTTGAAAATAAGTAAGATTGGACGATCAGCAGCCAAGCTCTGATGAGGAGAAGGTTCATCGACTATCCCTGAAATGGGAGTACACTAGTAGTCTAGTGGAAGTGGAGATGCTTCTTATATAAGAAGTAGTGATATAGTCAGATCTGTATGAAAACATACAGCAGCTAAGTAGCGGTCTAGAAGTAACGATTCTAGATGAACAGTATGGACTACGACGGTGATAAATGTAGTTGCAATGCTATCTTAACCGAAGAAGCTATAGCTGAAGCTAAGAATATGCTTTCCTCTAAGCTTTCTATAGTTACTCCAGCTAGGAAGTTTCAAGATACAACAAAGACTAAAGCTACTCAATTTGCTCTTTCAGCTATTACACGAACGAATGATGAAGAGATGCCTGAAATTGATAGAGCTACTCTTACTGTACACGAAAGTTGATACACTAGGAGGAGACATTGAGTCTCCTCCTAGTGATTTGTTATTTAGGTGCGTTAGACGGATGTATTGGATCTTCTCGTATAGAAGCAGCGACAATCTTTCTTTTTGAAGGACTATATCCGCATCGTGGGCAATAGTCAACAGAATTTGGCGATAGACGTATATACACCCAAACGTGACAGTTTGGGCATTGCCGATATGCTTGAGGATGATCCTCAAGGTGACTTAATTCTTGAGACTCTTTAGATCTCCACATATGCTTCTCCTTAGAATTGATAGATACCGATCGAATGCTCGAGAAGACTTTGCATAAGTCTTTTTATATTGATCAATATCTAGCGAGGTACCACATGTATGTAGGATTCTTAAATGACACAATCTTCCGTAAGAAGACTACTATAGACACAACAGCTACTGTGTATAAACAGTGTGTTATAGATAAGAAGATTCAAACTTACTTCAATAAAGAAACCATCATTACAGATCCTAGACCATCTAGATTGCATCTTGGTGGAAAGGTTGTAACAGGAGAACTTTCTTTCCATTATGATGGCAAGAGACATGCTCCTGATAACATTCCGGACGTAGATCTTTTCCGTCAGTTAGATGAAGATCAGCTTAAAGCATTCTTTATAGTTGTAGAAACAGTAGCTCTGGCTAATGGTAGCTCGCAAGATGAACTCAATACAAACCTGTATACATCTGGAGCTACAAAAGAATATTACGTTCGAGATACTTTAAGATTGTCTCGACACATTGTTCCAGCTACTGTTTATGACATAGACGGTCTTACTCCTGAAACACTGATCTCTCTAGTTACCCACTTTGACTTTACACTTTCTTTTCCAGAGAAAGATCCAGTCGAGTTTCGTATCTTCTTAGATAGAGATGATTTCTTATCAAGTTATCCATATAGCACAATCACAAACGTTATCGTGCCGTGTGATCCAGCATACTTATTAGATCCTAGGCGCATTGATGGGACCATAGATGCTCTTGTTAAGTCAGGAACATACTCTTTCAAAGACCTAGATCCATCAATAGGTGTTGATGATCATACTGGACTTCTGACATATACAACTAGATATATATCCAGTCTTAAGTCTGGTTCAACGTCAGTTCATATGCTTCCATTTGGTATCTTGTATCAAGGAGCTAAACCTACAAGTCTTCAGATTCGTGAAGCTATAAGAAACGAACTCTTCGCTGAAGGATTAGCTTCTGAGAATCTTTGGGAAGCTTGTCTGCCAGATATCTTCATTACAGCACAGTTTTATATCATTCCAGCATGGGACAATCAAGTACGTAGACCTCAAGGATATGTCTATCCTTCTATCATCAGTGCTGAGAAAGTAAATAAACTCATCTCAACTGTTCTTCCTGATCTTGACAGTGTATACATCAAACAGTATCAAGAGATTCTAACTCTTGGGTATTCTGAAATCTTCTTATCCTCTATACCTGATCCACTTAACAGCGAAGAACATTTTGCTATACTAGATTGCCATCCGACATATCAATACCACATGAGTCAAGATGGTACAGCTTTTTTGAATCAAGATAATAGTACTAGAGACTTCAATATCAAGCTCAATCGAGCATTAGCTGTTGCTTTTGGTGCTGAAGTTCATCCTGAAGTCTTAACACAAACAGTAGATGGACTTACTTGGCATACATTCTCATGTGCTAGAGTAGAGTACCACATCCTGTCCAAAGCAAGTTACAATCGAGCATTTGGGCTCGAAGACTAACTTTCTTGTAATCTTTTATCCTGTCTATCAGAGGTAAACACAATGCCATTCACAGAACATCAGCGTACTGAATCTCCAGTTCATGCGTGCCAGTTACTCCTTTCTACACAGCAAGACATTGCAGATGAACTTTCTTCAAATGCTACAATCGGGCGATTGGCAGATTGGACTGTCAAGTTAAATGACTTGAATGGATGTCAGGAGCATGTCTTTCGGTATCAGAATTCAACTGAGTGGCACCATCTCAATATGACGAATTGGTTGGTTCGTCTTCCGAATGGTGATCTTCGTGTAATGACACATGAAAACTTTGTAAACATATACTCGTATTGCGGTGACGATTATGTCATTCCTGAAGAGAATAGGAAGACGTTCGAACAGGCAATGATTGAGTTTTTGAACAAATATCATCCAGAGCTGTATTTGAACAATCAACAGCCTGTCATCACTCCATACAAGAACATTGTTCCCACTTCGGCATTTTGTAGTTCTGAGAATGCTGTTATCACTATTGAAGGCTCAGCTGTTGTTATCGGTCCTGCACATCCTGCTAACGATAAAGCAGAGGTTCTTGATGGTCTTGAAGTTGTCTTCACAGTAGCAGCTCCAACTACAGTCACCAAGATACTTGTAAGTCAGGTTGCTGGATCATATAACGCTCCGCTCGAATGGGCAGTTCAGGCTACAAATTCATCTACAAACGAAACTCGAACAATCAACATGGTCTCTGCTTCAATGGATCATCCTGGCTACTACTCAAGTACAGATGATCATTTTAAGGCAGATACATTTAAGTTCACTTTTGGGCGTTTTGAATATCCAGACCAGTTCGTCGACAATTTCATGATTGCTGTAACTACTGGTGGCAAGTTTGTTGAAGGTTCAGCAGAACCTACACCGTTGACCGAGTTATCCGAACCTATTTTGAATCTTGCTGCAGAAGCTTTGAGTGCTTGGTATGATCCTTCTCGAGATGTTTTTACTGTCAATCTTCCAACTATGGGAATTGTCTCTGCTGAAGGATTAGCTCGAATCTTTCCATTCTTAGCTCGTGCAAGCTTTATCAAAGATACGACGCATTTTGCGTTGAACTTCTCGAACAATGGTGTCAATCCTGAAACTGGTCAGTATCCCAACATCTTTATCACAAGTGCGTTGCAGGAAATCTGTTTCGAGATCCATAAGCTTCCTATTGACATTCGGAAACGAATCATTGAAATAAACTTTGCTTCGGTGGATAGCATTAGCCCTTCAGCTGTTGCTAACTCAGTTACTGTCTATACTGATGACTACTGGAATGATTTTGTCAAAGAACTTCTTACAATCACATCTTCTCAGCAGCCAGGCCAGATAAGGAAGTGATAAAAAAGTAACACTTGTTCACACCTTACTTGTACTCCTATGGAGTCCATATGGACTCCATAGGAGGGTGTTGTGTTACTTATGTCGTTTGAACTCGAATAGTTTCGCTACTTTCATAGGAACTTGTTTCAAGAAGTTTTCTGAAATTTGATCTGGGTATGATTCAACGTAAAAGATGCGTGATACTCCAACTGAGTATAACAACTTAGCGCATGTAAAACAAGGCATTGTTGTGCAGTATACTGTACAACCATTCAAAGAGAATCCGAACTTAGCAGCTTGTACTAAAAGATTCTGTTCTGCATGCACAGCTAGATCTAACTGTTGCTGTTCTCCAGAAGGAATATTCATCACAGTGCGTAGACATGTTTCTTTTGTACAGTGAGGAATCCCTGGAGGAGCTCCATTGTACCCAGTAGCTATTATTCTCTTATCCCTTATAGCTATTGATCCTACCTTCCTTCGTACACATGTAGATCGCTCAGCTATTTCATATGCTAAGTTCATGAAGTAGTTATCCCAAGATTCTCGTTCACTCATTAACTTCTCCTTATAGAGTCAAAAGTTTTGAAGAACTTGATACTTTCTATAATATCAAAGTCCCTCATGGCTTCTTCGAATCTCTTAAAGACAGCTAATGCAGCAAATTTCTTATCAAACTTAATGTTCTTCCTAGGAACAATCTGTGGAAGTTGGTTTGGATCATACTGTTCTAAGAATGAATCAATGAATGTAGCATTCACTTGAGCTATAGATAAAGTAAGCAATACTTTCTTCCACGTTAAGTCTTTGATTACTCGATTGATATCCTTAATGATAAGCCCAAGCTTTTCATCCCACTTTTTTGGTTGATTCTCAAAACTTGCAGGCATTGGAACTAGTCGTTTTAGATCTTCTAGTTTCCACTTAAGAATGTCTTCAGGATAACGAATCTCATCAGACTGAATAATATTTTCAAGTGTAGTAACATTGATAAGCTTTCTAAAAGCTGGCATGTCAAAGACTTGTTTAGATGTCAAGTACATGATCTTGTCTTTAAGCTTACCTTTACACATTGAGTTAGGACAAGTAAGCTTAGCTCCAATCATAACAAGACCTGTTCCACATACAGGACAGACCGTTGGCAATTCTACTGGTTTTGCATCTTTCGGACGAAGTTCTTTTACAACATTAGTTATCACTGGAATGACTTCATTAGCTCTAGCTACTTGTACTATATCTCCTATATGAAGATCAAGATCTCGAATCTTCTTAGGATTGTGTAAGGTAGCAGCACTTATATATACTCCTCCAATTTGTACTGGCTTGAATCTAGCAACAGGAGTGAGCGTACCAGTTCTACCGATACCCCATTCAACTGCATCCAACTTTGAGCTAGAAGCTGTTGCTTCAAACTTGTACGCCATTGACCACCTTGGAGACTGTTTAGTAGAGCCTAAGAGTTCTCTGACTTGATACGAATCAACTTTATATACGATTCCATCAGTAGCAAAGTTTACTTTTTCATTGTATTCTTTATAATAATCAAGTTGTTTCTGAAGAAGGCTTAAGAATGCATCTAGTCTATTATCAGTTACAACAGTAATAGGCTCAATCCTATAGAAATTATCCATAGGAACAACTTTACAGCGACACATGTATTTCAACCACTGAAGATTGAACATTTCGTCTGTTGCTGAAGGATCAAGGACATTAACGCCATGAATAATGTATGTGATTCTCTTGAACTGACCAGCATTGATCAATCCAACAGCAGCATGACGTTCTGTAGCATATGTCGGTTTTCCTTGTTCTTCTAATTCCTTATTGATCTCTTCGAAGTCTGTTTTGGTAACTATCGCTTCCCCAACAACTTCTACATATGCTGGAACACTTGTTATATTAGGATCGAATCCAGTTTCAACTGTATCGTCAGGCATCTTAGCTTCAAGTTTGATCTTGATACCATCTTTGGCCACAATAGGACGAGAAGCTAAAACATCCTGAATATGATCTTCGCCGATCTTTCCATCACCTCTTGTGGCAACATGTGTCAGGAAACTATGCTCATAGATCAGTTTAAGTGCGACACCATCTATCTTTGGTTCTATAAGTATCGAAGCATCAGGTGCTTTCTTCCAAATTTTGTAGCACCATTCAGCAAGATCTTCAATGTTAGTCACTTTGCTCTGAGAAAGCATTGGAGTCTTATGTTTGAATGTATGAACTTTTGCTGACGGAGCAGATTCGATTACTGGAAGAATAGTTTCTATCTCTTGCTTGATTTCTGGATACTCTTTTAAGTTTCTAAGAAGCTGTTCCTTATACAGATCAAACTTGTCATCAGAAAGTAAAGAGATTCCTTCATGATAATACATATCTGAACAAACTCTTAAGACTCTAGCTAAGATCTTAAGATACTTCTTCCAATCTTGATCTGTTGATGGATACAACGATTCATCTACTTTCGTTGTTATCAACTTAGATGTAATAGCTTTCAAGTCAGAGTTCTCTTTTGAGATAGGACTGTCTAAGTTATATCTATCAACTAAGTCTTTAAGAGACACTTTTAGTTTAGGTTTCGATTGCTTCTTTGCAGTTGACTGTCGCATTTCAATCTCCTAAGGTAAATCAACTTTAATGTCATCTGACAAGTTTGTCATGATACTTAGTGTAGACATCTCTTTAAGTTCTGTTTTACCAGGCAAAAGTTCTAAGTATATACCTACTCGTGAAAAGAGCAAGTTTTGAAGAATCTGTCGTAACATTCCTTTAAAGACACCTTTAGTTTCTCGAAAACAGAACGTCTTTACAAAAGTAGACATAAGTTTACTAAAGTCTCCTTCTACCTGCTCATATAAGAACGACATAGCTGTGAATAAATCATTAGCGCATGATGCTGTAGAGAAGACATATCTCATCCTGTCAGATAGGTACTTATGTTTACCAGCATGAGGCAGAATACGAATAGTGCTTTTGTTTTCAACATCAGCAATCGAGAGTGTGTGTTGCTCTATTAAGTCATCAATATAAGCAGCAATCCACCATCGAACTAAAGCCTTAAGCAATGATGGAGTTAGTGTTCTATACACAAGAACAACTTCTATATCTGTAGCAAGAGGACAAATGTCATACTCACCATTAAGAACTCGATACTCCATGACTAGTATTGGTTTTGTATAATCTATAGGTAATGGTGCTTGGACATATCGAGTTTCTTTAGAAGAATATATATCCTGCGTAAATGCTTGTAAGTAATACATTGACCAAGAAATATACACTGGTTCTGGAAGAAAGAGAACATGAGCTGTTGCAGTATCGATAGTATCAATGTTTTCTTGACAGAACTTCACGTATTCTGTAGCTTTAGTAACCAACGCATTAGAAATTGACGCATGAGAAGAAGTATCAATGTTGATGAATGGAAAACGAAACATTTTCTATACTCCGTAGGTTAGAGGTTTATACTGCACATTCACAATAGTAATATAGTTGCATCTTTCTGATGACCACTATGCGATCCTTTGCTCTTTGGGAAAGCTTATCACAAGGATAACTAGCATGGCTATCATTACTACAGGGTGGACTTATAAGTTTACCTTTATACAAAAGTTCGCAGAACTTGATGGAATATACACGATTACTAAGATCTACTCGTGGGCAGAAGTCTTAAATGAGCAATTGAGTCTTTATGACATTCTGTATGCTCCACTGAACATCCCAGAGACTATCTACAATGAAGATATTAAGACATACAAGAATGAAGATATCCTAAAGTTGATCTCTCCTGTAGATGGTACAGAGCTATATGTTCCAACTTCTATCCTTTCGAGCAATCCTCTTTATACAGTTAAAGAATACAACAACTTAGTACTCTTTATCAACTTAGGAACGTATGACGATGTTTCCGGTCTTGATTACTTAGTATCACAAGTAGGTGACGAAGTTAAAAGTGTTCTTGGTATAGGAGAACAGCCAAAGATAACTTCTGTAAGTAAAGTCTATCTAACAGAGCAAGAATACAAAGAACTTGAGAACACACGTCAAGATAGAATCACTACTATCTTAAACTGGTTCTCAGCTCTTAAAACTCTTGAAAAAGAGAACAATCTTCTTAGAGCACAGCTAGGAGCATATAGACAGCTTGTTCAAGAAAAGCTAATCCAAAATCCGTAAGAGGAGTCTCATGTCTTATCTTATTCCAGACCTGACAGGGGAGAATCCAGCTTACCGTTGTGGTAATGATGCTAAACGTGTCGTTACAGCAAACCAACGTGTTGAGCTTTTCAACGCTGTCTATAAAGAAAGTCTAACAGTTGTTATGATGGGTACTGTAAATACAGTACTAATGGAAGGTTATGATTATACCTTCTTAGATGAAGATTACGATTATGATGCAACTGGTAGAGCACAACTTCTTGATAAGTCATTTAGCAAACGACTTGTTAAAAGCTTTACCGTTACAAGGTCATTCATCGAACCATACACAATCAACTGTTCATATCAGCAACTCTATCCAAACACAATACAGTACATTCTTCAGAATCCTACAGAGAACATTGAGATTACACCAGAAGTTTTGTGGGATCTGATCAAACGCGTGCAACAGATTGAATTACTTACTGCTCCAGTTACTGATGTGCATGCAGCTGCTGAACGATCTCCTATGTTGCTTGCTCCAGATCCCAACAAACAGTACAAAGAAAACATCATTGATGGTGAAGTTTGGGGAATGGATACAACAGTAGGACGAAAAGTCATCTATCCTGTTGCTGGAGCATTCTTTAGAGATAGTCTCAAGATAGTCAAAGGAAAACACGCATCTGTCGATGATGCTCCTGAAAAAGACCGTCTCATAGAAGGTACCGATTATGTTGTCTCTGGTGTAGATGCATATGGAATCCATACAACCGCTAACACATCAGGTGTGTACAACATAGCGATTCTTACTTGTATTTATGTTGGAGACTTGACTATACAGTACCACTCGTATGGTGGTACTCCTACGCAGTATGATGTCAGAGCTATAGCTGAATCATTGACCAATCTTTATAAGTATATCTCCGAGGCCCAGCTACTTACAGCAAACACTGTTGGTAACACTTTGCCCTTGATAGAACTTCGGAGTAGAATCAAAGCCTTGGAGGATACCGTGCGCATCTTAGCTAATCAAGGTCGTCCGAGTTATGGAGACATCACTCACGGTGAAGCAATCGTCAAGAAGATCTCATCTTCTGATGTTGATTTTCATTGGTGGACTATTGCCGAACTGTATAAAGTAGCTGGATCAGATACAGTCTTTACAGCTCAGATCGGACGATTCCAGATCAATACAGTTTATACCAACATCATGCTTGATTTTACAGTCGTTGTAAATATCAATAAGAAAGGTAGAAAACTTGAAGTAAAGACACTTTCTTCTTCTTTGCCTCAAGGGTACGTTCCTTTTGAAGATGATTCTGGTCTTGCTAATGTCATTCGACCTCAGCTGCGCATCATCTGGAATGAAAACTCAATTGAAGGATCTGGAGTTTTCTTACAGTTTGGTATGAGACTTCGTGGAGTCGCTGAAGAGATTCTTGGTATAGCAGACATGTCTGGCCGTGAATCTTGCTGGAAGCTTGTTACTCACGATGACTTAAGTGTACCACCTGAAGATGACGGTTTGACTTTACCCAGTGGTAATCATTTCTGGGATACCACAAATCCAGACTCCAGAGAAGAATCTTGTCTTATTCCTGTAGATGAGAATCACATCGTCTGGGCTGGAGCTATGAGTCTTAACAGACCTTCTACTGGACTCAGACATTTTGTACTTGATCACTTCTTAGAAGAAGAAGTAGATCTTTCAAAGCTCAAGACTGTTACGTTCTATATGGAAGAAACATCTGGAAGTAAATTCAAGAACGTTGCTCCAGTTCTTGGAACGAATGATAAGATTACTGGCGTATCTAGCTTTACATATGCTAACAAACCAGTATCGCTTGTCTTTCAAGCTGTACGTAACAAACTGACAAAGAAAGTCTCTATGGAGATAGCTATAGAAGTAAGCGCTGGACTTCAGTCTAATCGTTTAGATCTTCGTTATGTGCTTGTAAACTCATAGAGGCTTATCATGATTAAAGTGCATGTATACAAAGAAGCATCAACACAAGTTTTTCGTATTCAAGGATGGAGTTACATCACTAAAGAACGAGCAAGTGAAGAAGAACCAATACCTGGTGAAACTTACTACTTTCGTGATGCCGATATTCCTTTAGGTTTCTTCAAGAATTACGAGAACTATTGTATTCGGGATAGTAAAGTTACACCGTATTTCCCAACAGTAAAAGAAGTTTGATCGATATCTCTTCAACAAAAAAGAAACTCTTGTGAAGTTCCTTTTCTTGTATCCTAGGGAACCCTTGTGGGGTTCCCTAGGATCGCGTTGAGAATAAACGACTTAGATGTAACTATTCTTCTTAAGCCACACTAATGTAGCTTGGGAAGTCCTTATATACTTCCCGTTATAGATGATATTTGCCTTACCCGACTCGGGGTTGGATGACACATAGCGCGCCGGCACGCTGTCAGACAACAGCGTCGCCAATAGACATGTGTCATTTGCTGGAACCAGCTTACCGTTGACAACATAACGAATTTCAGCTCCACTTCCTACGAAGTAAGAAGTATAACCAAACTTAGCTAATTCATCTGACACTGTACGGTGAATAACAGGAAGATTAGTCATGACGTCCTCCTTAGGACATTGTGCCTCTTTTATAGAGGTAGTTGATGAATTCAGTAGAAGATACTTCATCTTCTATCACAATAGTCATATAGGCGTGAAATAAACTGATTCACATTGATACTACACCTAGAGGAAGATCTACAGATCTTCCTCTAGGTTCTTATTAGTCTAATCGAATTAACAGTTCTCTAATATTCACGATCTTAATCGGTTTACCAGCTTGTGTAGCAAGTTCTATTGACATTTTAGTTCCTTGACTCTTCATATCCCAGAAAGCTATTACTTCATCACACGAATCAATAATCTTCTTATTACGTATGTATGCAGCTGCTTTGCCATATCTATCCCACAATGGTAGATAGACGACTATAGGAGTGTATGTCTCTTCGGCGTATTGCTCGGCTAAACTATCAGCACCTATAGCTCCACCACTAACTAGCATCACTCCAGTTTCTAAGTGGCTTAGCATAATAGGATCTAGAATAGTTCTGAAGTGATCCATTCGAGTGTATCTTCTAGATCCTACTATAGCTATAGAGTATCTTCTTGGTCCAAATCGTAATCTCCAATCTTCTTCGTATTCTTGTGGTGTAGGATCGAAGAATCGTAAACCAACTTCAACTGGATCTCCATACAACTCACCTAACATTCTGTTCATGCAGTCCTCGAATTCTTCCATACATCAACATTAACAATGTCAAGTGATCTAGCACAAGCATTCAACGTCTTTCTCTTTTGCCAGAAGTGATGCCTGTGACTTGCAACAAGATTATTCATCAAGTCTATAAAGATAAGGTTCTTGCCAGGAATCTTACGAAGTCTGCCAAACATCTGTTTATACCTAGGTCTAGATCCAACAGACACTGTGTTGATGACTGTAGTTAAGTTAGATATATCCTTGCCAACTCCACATGAGAGAGGAGTTGAAACAATCACATCCCCATCAGCCAGATTCTCTATAGGATCTTTAGCTGTGTAAGAAACTACTTTAAGATTGAATTGATTCACATCAATGAACTTCTGTAATACACTTGCCAAAATGTTAGCGAGTTTCACAGTAGATACAAAGATAAGAGCCTTATCTTTGTCATCATGATTTTTAATAAAGTATCGATGAAGAGTTGATCCAATCTTATTCAAGAAAGACTGAAGAGCAACTCTATTCTTGCAGAGTTGCTTTTCATATGCCATGTGGTTGTATCCATAACCAGGATTCGTAAACTTAACTTCAGAACAGCCTAGATCAAGTTCATATCCTTCTATACAAGCATCGACATATCTGTCATACTGATTCGATCCAGCTATGATTCCTTTAGGGAAGATGAGATTAAATATAGCTTGTTCTCTCTTTGCTGCTCTTTCAGGAGTAGCAGACAGAATGATGTTCTTTTGTACAGGAGTAACAAGCATGATAGCGTTGATTGCGTGTGTATTCAGATGTATCTCATCATAAATGGCCAATCCAACACCAAGCGCACTGCACAGCTCACTAAGTGATGGTAATGAGTTATAAAGCTGATTGTTTACTGAAGTGTATGATCGTAGAGTATCTATAGACCCAATAAGAACTGTAGGATAGTTCATTGGCGGCTCATGTTGAATAAGGTCCCACAATCCTTCAATGCTTTTGTGTCCTTGTAAAACACAGATGCTATCTGGTTTGATTGTTGTTTTCTCTAAGAAATTATCTCTCCATTGATCAATAAGTCCATCACAAGCTACAAGAGTAACTGTATCTTCCAATACAGCCATCTTAACGCCAATGTAACTCTTTCCTTTTCCTGTCTGAAGATCATTACCAAGTATAGATCCTTCAGAATGAAGAAGATGTTCAAACACTGGACCGTGTTCTGGTCTGTCTGTCCAACCAGCATTCATTACGAAGTCGTGCTTTTTTCTATCTATTCTTCTTGTAACAGAACGAACAGGAATGATCTTAGTGACGTTGAAAGGAACATGATGCTTTTTTAACTGATCAACTAGAATCCCTAGTGTGTGAATAGGAAAATGATAGTACCCACCTATATATCTGTAATATCGAATCGTGCGAACATACTGCCCCTTCGCATTGAAGATTACAAGATCTAAACTAGTACGAAACTGTGCAAGATTAAAGATGATGCTACCTTTAGGTCCTAGGATAGTACCGTCTGGCTTTCCTTTAATTTGAAAGTATGTTGCTGTCGATATGATTTCAACAGTAGATTCCATAGCAACTCCATACTCTACTAGGAGCTTGTAGCTCCTAGTAGAGTGTATACTAAACTCCCATAAAGGCATCAAAGACACCTTGATCTTTCCTTGTGACATAAGTCAAGGCAGATGCGAAGTGAGCTTTGTGCCCTTCGTGTGGTAACTGACACGAGATTGTTCTATTTGCAAGAATCTCTTTAGTCTTTCCAAAGAGGACGTTGTATGGATTAGTAACCACAGGAATGCTGTAGTTCCAACTGGAAGTTATCTCGTGCGCTTTAAGAAGTATCTCTATCTGGAAGACATCAACACTCTTAACTTTATCAATGATGAATCTAGAAATGTCTGTTAATGCTTTAGAAGCATCACTATACTGAGACAGATGCCTCTTTCTAAAAATCTCTGTCAAGTGCGTCACATAAGTCATCATTGAGTTGTTATATACAAGAGATCTTAAGATAGGAGTTGTCTTCCTTTGCATATCAATTAGCGGCACGTAAAAGATGTCTTCGTCGTTAGTTACAGCTTTCAAGTGGTCTTTAATATATATAATAAATTCTTTAGTTAAGAACGGAATCATGTCCTCTTGAACCAAGTTATACTCATTCTGGATATGATTCTTTACATCTCGTACCACTATAGACTTGATCTCACTGAACTTGTGCTCAGGAACATCCATAGAAATCTGTTCAAGATCGCCTTGAGACATGGATAGATCACTAAAGTATAGACCAAGTTCTATTGTATCAAGTTGTTTCGATTTTGATGGTTGTAATCTGATACCAGCTTCAGAGATAGTGAACCATTCTGTAGCTTCCTCAGGTAAGACATAAATAACTGGATTTGCAGAATCTAGATGCTTGATGGACAAGATCAACTGACTTACTGATGAGACGAAGTTGGTCGAAGCTGTCATGCCAACATTGATCTCTGGTGTGTGATTTCTTGCAAGCAATCCGACGCATCGTTCACAAACTCCATCAGTGTGAGCACACGTGATCGGAGAGAACATATAGACTTCTCTATCTGTATACTCAGCACAGTTGTGGTCTGTTAGAACAAGAATGTCATCTGGTTTTCCTGGAAGATAGAAGAACTTACCTATGCAGTGATTCACAAGTTCTGGAGTGAATCTAAATGGCAAAGCTGTGCTGCTTCCGCATGCACCAGGGTATAGGTGCTGTATACTTGATGTTACAAGTGAGATTTCTCTATTGAAATACTGCGATGTCTTGATTGCGTCATGTGAGTAGTATACATTCTTTCTAGCAGAGCAATTCTCAAAGATATAGTCAAGTACATTAGTAAGTCCATTGATAGCATTGCCTTTAACAAAGTACTTATACACGAAGTCATTAATCTCAGTTTTTACTCCATATGCGATAAAGACTTGAACAATCTGGGCTGGTTTTAATGCACCTACTGCTGCGAAAGCGTGAAGAGCATTACCTGGTAGGAAACTTCTACTCTCAAGTAGATCCATAAGTTCAACTTCAGCTAACTTCAGTTTCTTTTGAACTTCAAGTGGACTACAATTTTCAAAGTTGGCATACTTCTTAATGATATCCTGAACTTCGGGACTCATGTGTATCTCTGCCAAATCAATGATAGATAGCCCTACCAAGTATTCTGGAAGTTCTTGTGTTCCAAGATCACTAACATTTGTAATACAATCCCACATTGCCATAGTCATTCTGTCAATATAGGCTCGTGTTGTATTGATCTCGAAACAATGCTCATAAAACGCTTTCATTATCTTCTTATAGACCTTACTGTTGAACGGCGGTCCTTCAAAGAAGATCTTATCTGACGATACTTCTAGATCTAGCTTTCTCCACATCTCCCAGAATGGAAGATGAAGAAGTGCGACACGTACAGGCATTAACTTGACGCCATCTGAAAACTCAACCTCACAGATTCCTCTAATCTCTCGGTTGTGATGGAGTAGATATAATACAGTCGTGTACTTCATGTTCTCCTGACGGATTCTTAGCATGAATCATCTTCCTCCTCACTCTGCCGTCTTCTATGACGTGATCGCATAGCTCTATCCTCAGCTATTAGCTCAAAGTTGTTATAAAATTCAGCTTCTTCTTCTTGCATGATTGTATTCTCTAGATCAACACCTTCGACATTCATAGCAGCTTTCAAAGCCATGATAGTAACACTTCCATTCCTAATCTCTTCATCTGTCATTGGAATGAACTTAAGCTGCGATGGATTCTTTGTTGTCATGAGCATATATGCAAGAAGTTGAGACGCTTTTGGATTGTTAGCATGTACTCCTAAAAATCTAGCTGTTAGTGTTGGCCCTATTGAAATCACAAGACACCGAGTTTCATCTTCTCCTAACCGAATCGATGTTGGGGCAACAGGCGTTTGTGCTTTAGTTGCTGAATCTTTAACTGTTATAGGTACTCCTATAGAGTTAACATAACCCATGCCAGATGACTTACAAAATGGAACCTTGCACAGAAGAAAAACATACAGTTGTCCAATGAACATCTTTCTCTTGGTACGAACTCGTCTGATGACATTGCCATTTCGATCAAGCTGATTAAACTCAACTGGAGTCTGGTCAATGTGATACTTATCCCTCATTCTGAGAACCCATTCTGTTGTGAATACGTCTAAGAATGGTGGACACACAAGAACGAGTCTTCCAACGTTAAATGAATCCTGAACTAGTCCTTTAATATCTTTATCACTTACAAATGCCTGCTGAATGAGTTTAGCGTACTCTGGATTAACATCATAAAACAAGGACACCATAATGTCAAATGCTTTACGATAGTCTTTGCCGCATCGTTTCATATCTTCTAAAGTACGCCGAGCCATCTCAGACAAGAAACATATATAAAGCTGCTGTGGATTCATTCTGTTAGGAACAGATTGTGGATTGATGATGACTTCAGCTCGTATTCCATTGTCATTGACTGGCATATGCTCTTCTGGAACAACATCTGAGATGACACCTTTGTTCGCAGCAGAACCAGTAAGCTTTGATCCTCGATGAGGAATGATTTTGTACTCTAGTGTGATCTCTAACCTAATGTATGAAATCAGATTGTCTTTGGTTTTGAACTTAGCTGTAGACTTTCTTGTAACTCCCAAAACTTTCTTTGAAATAACAGTCTTTTCTCTAGCTACTCGTGTAACCAAAGATACAAAGTCGTGCGCTGGAGCATGGCCTTCAACTTTACAATACTTGTCGTATGCAGCCAGAATGTCATCATGCGCTCTCCAATCTTCCGCTTCGTACTTAGTTAACTGATCAAACATGTAACTTGGTGTCAGAACTTTCTTGTTAGGATTCTTATAAACCTTAACATCAACTACTGTAGCATCTTTGTCAATCTGATAGTAGATAGCATCATGTAAAGGTTGAAGTGTACATAAAGCTTGTTCTGTGAGATCAGCATAGTACGTTTGTTGATCAACCTTTCTAAAAGCACAAACGAATCCGCCAGGCATGACCTTTTCACCAATGTCTGGCATGAACTTATAGTTGTCCTTATCACCATACAGGTTAAGAGGAACCATATCCTTGTGAATATCTACAACAATGTCTTTATATCCAGTAGCTATTGCTCTCTTTGTAAAAGCATCAGACACAACAACTGCATCTTCAACAGCTCCTGGCATGGTAGCATAAAGAGTAAAAGCATTCAGTCCTGGACAATACTTAGAATTTTGAACAGCATTAGAGTGTGTTAGTGTATCTCCTTTTGATACTGTAGTTTCTTCTCTGAACAATACTTTATCGAAGTAATTCTTCCAACCAAAGCCGTTTGTACCCTTCGTGTATGTCGAAGCATACATAGCGTGGATCTTGTTATCTTCAAGACCAAGATAGATTACAACATACCGTGGACAATACTTGATCGCATCAAGTATCTGATATGTTCTAAAGATAGGAATGATCTTTAAGATAACTGAATCTTGATCGAATCGTGTAGAATTTAGGGTATACTCCAGATATTCTCTCTCAAAGCCTGAAGCCACTATAGGAAACTCAGCACCATTGACAATCAGAGCTTGAGTTGCCATTGTTGTATACATGTTGAGACGTTGAGATGAGATATAGTTCCCAAGAGGAATACCTGGCAGTTCCAATCCCATGCACTCTACAGGCATCCGTAAATTTCGTGCTAATGGATAATCAGGTCTTCCATTAGGAAGCCTTTCTATGTACGGTGGAACTTGATCAACGTTGTTTGGATCAAATATCTCCATGCTTTACTCCTTTGAGTAGTATACGCAGAAGCGTACTATAATAGTTCTCAGTATAGTAATATACACGTGCAATTGTCATGAGTATCACGATAGGAGTTTATATGTCCGAAACGATACGAAGCATACTAAATCAACAGATAGACAAGATGTTCTCTATAGAAGATCTTGAGTATAGATTATTCTTGCAAGATCATAAGAAAGAACTTATAGATACAGCTGAAACTGTAATCTTGTCTCCAAACGAAATGAATCAGTATAAGTTTAGACCTTGGTACTTCTTACTTGCTAAGAAGCATCCTCCAGCTGCTTATTGGATTCTTCTCTGGTTAAACAACTTGACAGGACCTATGGAGTTTGTTAGACTCTCAACGATATATGTCCCTAACTTTAGTGTCTTAGAACAACTATATACTTTATATAGAACGCTGAGCAGTGAACTTTCTCGAGCTAGTCGATCACTAAAAAGGTAAGGATACATTCCGCTCATCTATACCAGAGGTAGAGCTATGTAGCTCTACCTCTGGTTCTATCGTACCTTACTGCTTATCATACTTTCCAATGAATATCTCAATCCCACTCATCTCTAGCTCGTTATACAGTCCTGGCTTTTCTATCTCCTCTTTGAACCTAGCAACTGCATTCTGCCGAACACGAGTTGCTTCAGCTCCATTAGCTACATTGAACCATTCCTTATCAGCTCTGTAGCACTGTACTTTCACAGTCGGTTTAGTTGTTAGTGCTTTTCTTGTAATAGCTAGATAGTAATCTGCTAATCCTGTAGTCTCTAGAAAGATAAGAGAAGTTAGCATTCCTTTTGCTACGTCTGTGGTTTCTTTTTCTTTAGATTGTAACTCATCTTCTAACTTCTTTATCTTTGCTTTTAATTCATCTATACACGTGATAGCTTCTTCTTTCTCTTTCTTTATCACATCTTGTTGCTTTTCTAAGGTTTCTATCTTCTCTTTATCTTCTATTGACCTTTTTGCTTGAGATTCAATATCAGACTTTAACTGCTGAATCGTTTTCTCTTTCTTAGAAAGTTCTGCTTCAGCGTTGTTAGCTCGTTGTTCAGCTTGATACTTCTCTTTCTTTAACTTCTTCGTTTCTCCTGGAGTTTTTGCATCTACCCAGTTCTTCTTCATTGTTTCAAGTTCATTTTCAAGATATGAACGAATAGAGCTCATAGTAGAATCTAACAATGACAACTCTTGAGAAAACTCTTCATCTTTCTCTTCTTGTTCTTGTTTAATCTCTTCGAGTAACTTTTCCTGTTTCTTCTTGTTCTCTTCAGCTTTCTGTTCAAGAGCTTTTTCTAAAGGGATCTTGTTTGCAAAGTTTGCAGAATCTTCTATAAACTCTTCACCAAACTCATCCATGTAACCAGTGAGTTCTGTACCAACTGGATTCGTGTCAAAAGACTGAATCCAAGTCTTATATATGGTCATATCAGATTCAACAGCTTCGATAGGATAATCCATCGAAGGTTTACAATAGAAGAGACGATAGTACTTATCGAAATCACTTTTCCAATACAATCTAAGATCTTGTCCTTCGATAATAGGACATACGGTCGTTACTTTACCCCAACTATTAGAACAAGTTACATACAAGTAATGCAGTGTATTTTGTCCATCAAAACCATACAGCAAGTAGATCCATTGTGTATGCTGATCAACTGCTGATATCTTACCAACTTGTAAACCATAGATAACTGGATTGCTAGCCCAACGGCTGAGAAATGTATAGAACTTTATAATGAACTTCCTAGCTATTGGATTTCCAGCTATATACGTCTGGAAAGTTCGTATTCTCGCTGCATTGATTCCTCGCAACTTAACTTGATTGCCGATATCTGGAATGTCGTACTGTGTGTATTGCATACGTCCTCCTTTAACGATACAGTTTTCTAAGTTTCATAGATGCTTCAACGTGCGCATAAGCAAAATCTAGTCTCTCTTCACTTACTTCGAGTAAGTCTGGATCTTGATCAAACCTATTGTTATAGCAAAGATATTGCCACTGATACAGCAATTCTTCATATTTGTCCCAGATATGTGGAATGAGCTTCTCCTTTTTCTTATCTGGCGCTAACAAAGACTTGATAATTTCATACTTCATGCAGTATGCACAATCATGCATGTATGCTCTAATGATTGGATCTTTCTGAGCATACACACGACTCCATAAAGATGCTTCGATAGAACTTTCATACACCAGTGGTATCATTTTAGATTGTCTATCTATTGGCTTTTTTGGTTGATCGTCTCCTAATAACAACAAGAGCTCGTTATCTTTCCATAACGATGAAACGACTTTGTCCTTAATCGCACTCTTAGCAAACTTCTCAAAAGAGTTGCACTTAAGTGTAGTTTCTGGAAGATAAAGCAATTGTAAGATGTTTTCGATTCGCAACACTAAAGAAGAGATAAGTTTCTCTACAGCTTTCTCTTTAATACGATTAAGAATGATCTCAGTATACACGTACAGCAATGTTGCTGACAGAAAGACAATCAGTCCCAAACTGTTTCCTGTATCTACAGCAAATTTGTCTGCTTCAAGTTCATATATATCATTCGTAAGTAATGGAACCACATGGTAATCTGTTATAATGAACTCAAAATCTTTATTGTTCTTTAGTGCCGATTCTGGATCCCTCTTAACTTGTTCTTTGAGTTTTCTATAAAGTTGTATATGGTCATGTGCAAAGTGCCCAACTTCGTGTGCTAACACTGATCGAGCCATCAAACTACTTAGCTTTGCTTCTCCTCCTTGTAAGCTTACATTAGGATTTATCAACCAAGTACTTAAAGTTTCATCTAACAAACAGACTGGTAGATAGACGTTATTAGTACAATCAGTCAGAAACGAATACGCTTGAATGAAGTTAGATATAGGACGTATATCTTTCCATCTCCTAGGGCATGCGACTGGCAGTATAGTCAATAGCTTCTTAAGTACATCCTTAACAAAGAAGTGCTTTTTGATTAGCGGTGCTTGTGGATTTACAAACCAAGCTGGTTCATAAACTGTTATAGGAGCACTATACACGGCTTTGAGTTTTATAGCGTGATCACGTGTTAACAACTGAATCAAGTCTTTGCTCATTATAAGTTCATTTTGGATCATCTCTAATGATCTATACCACTCTTCATCATCCTGCTTCTTCCTTTGTATCTTCTTCTTTCTGTAGTTAGAAAAAATAGATTCAAACCACTTGAACATAGTCACCTCCTTGTATGTCACGTTAGTAATATACACACTTATCTTTACTGAACAACACTCCAGAGGTAGAGCACGAAGCTCTACCTCTGGAGATCTACATATTGTTCTCTTGAGAGATATTTGCTAACTGTCCAGTATCTGGTTCTGGAATTGTTGAAGGCATAAGAGATTCTGCGAAGTTACCACTAATATCAAGAGATTTGTACACCATGAAGATATATACATACGGAAGATAAATCATCAGATCCATGACCTTATGAATCTCATTAACATCTGTTACTGTAACAATCTTCTCTTGGTTTTCAGTGTTATCTACTTGATACTTACTTCTCTGTTCCAAGAGATATAAAAAGAGTTTCCACTTGACAGTATCAATAACTCGTGGATGTATGTTTAGTGCTATAGACTGAAATAGCCGTTTGAATCTTACCCAACGTGTAATGTCTCTTGTAAACTGATGATGAATCCAGCACTTAAGTTCTGGTAAGAGATCTAAGTTAGTTGTCGATAAGATCTGAATATACTTATACTGAATGTCTATAGAGTTGCCTACACCTCTGGAATACTTGACATCACTTTCTAAGAACTTCGATAAGAGAAGTTCAAGATTTGAATAGTGAGGATAGTACGCGTCGTAATCTGAGAATATAGCGTATTTTAAGACTTGAACATTAGGATCTTGCTTACCAAAGAGTCTATATAAAAACCTAGGAGTACCTCTTTGTATAGTAACTTCAATCCAAGGATCTACCGTCTTAGTACTTATGTTTATTGGTGAAGTATTAGTAAGTTCAAGAAGATACTCTCGATATTGCGCATCTGAAAGTTTATTCCCTATATCAGTATCTGTATACGTATCGTGCAGGTAACTTTCTGAATTGAAGATCTTACCAACGTTAGCTGAATTCATACTTATTCTCCAGTGTTGAATGTCATACGGCATTCAGTAGCGTATTGTCTAATATCCATAGTTACACAACCAAATGGCCAGTTAGCATTACACTTTTCAAGCTCATCACAAATACGAAGAATAGCAGGTGCTACTTGTTCCCAAGCAGTGCAATGACGATTCATTCCACTACCACCAACAACATTGGGTTTGTTATTAGCTCGTTCAGCTGTTCCTGTTACCATATTGACTACAGGAGCTCCATATGAAGCTGTATTCGCTCCACCACCACTAGTGGCACCACCAACTATAGATGATCCGCCATCGTTCAAAGCTGGAGTTGTAATTTCTGGTACAGATATCTCTGAGTTTTGAGGCAAAGTAGCTGCTGAAAGAGCTACGGATCCTGCTGCGTTCGATGGACCAGTATGTCCACCTAAAAATGCCATACCTCCTTTAGATAGTGAAGCTGCCATTCCTATACTAGGAGCTGAAGATGTTGTCGAATATGAAGTTGCTATATGTGGACCAGACACGATGTTGGTTGCTTCAACAGCGCCTTTGAGTCCTATACATCCAGAATTCAAGATAGTAGAGTTTCCTTTGAAGCATGCTTCTTTGTACTCCAAAATAGCTACTCCAGCTCCTTGAGAAACTCTACCGTATAGAAGAGGACTATCAATAGTCAAGCTCTTACCAGCTTTGATCATTACGTCTTCTGGAGCAATGATAGTAACTTTCTTTTGAGCAAGTTCAATCATAGCTCCATCACGATTCTTGAGTGTTATCTTTGGTATCTTGGATTCAATTTTGATGAAGTTCTCTCCATCATCAGAGATAATAACCTGAGAGTTTTTAGCATCAAGCTTGACTGTGTATGTATATTCTTCTTTATCTGTCTTTGATGTCTGAAGGTAAATAGTTTTCTCTTTCTCTGTATCCATCCCCATTGTGTAACTATTCTCTCTATGAACATCATCAGGTTCTGGAGTATCAGCTGCTGAAAGCTCTACCTTCTCTGTTCGACGTAAGTTATCATCACGCCCCATTGACCTCCAATAAGCTTTATCTTGATCGACGTAGATGGTAACGAGTACTTGTTCTCCATTCTTAACATCTGGTGGAAACCTTCTATTGGGTTCTCCTTCCCATTCTACATCTTTGTAGTAGTTACGAATTTTATTGCCTGTTGATACATCCTTCTCTTTTTCTTTGAGCTCTCCATTATAGAACGGAAGAAGATCTTTGATGAATACATTGATGAATCGAGAGTTAACAACCTTATCGGTGACAACACGGCCAACATACGTGGCACACTTCTTGCCACCACTTTGCGTTAGTGATGACGAGTTCGAAGGCATGTTCTCTGGCATAGAGCAACTCCTAGTTCAAAAATTAATCTACACACATCGCACCCTATACGGAAGAGACACTCATGCGAGTGTCTCTTCCGTAAGATCAATTAACGATGAAAGTCAAAGTAGCTGCGGTAGCCATTCGAGAATGGACGAGCACCATAATTGGATCGAGAAGCATACTGCGTGCGACGTTCGTCTGGATGATTCTCGCCATACGAACGTTCACTGTAGATAGATCCAGAAGTGCGAGCACGAGAATACCGATCTCGTTCTTCTATACGAGTTCTCTCATATGCCCTATCATACCTATCAGCATCTCGATTGTAGCGATCGGGCTCTCTTCGATAGTAATCGTACCGATCTGGCTGTGTAGGATGATTTTCACCATACGAGCGATTGGAATAGACGTTTGATTGAGCATCACCAGCAGAAGAAGATGCTGGAGCTTGAGCAGGAGCAGTAGAACTGTTTGCAGCAGATGCATCTTGTTCCTTCTTTAACATCTCGAGCTGCTTTTTAAGATTCTCGATCTCCCGCTGTTGTTGTTCTTCACGAGCTGTCACATCTTCCTCCATTTCTGAAGTCTTAGCAATTTCAATCTCATTTGTGTTTGCTGTGGACTGAGACTTCCTAGAAGAATAAATCTTTGGATATGTCTCAGGAATGTTGTTCTTGTCGATAATCTGTTTGATCTCGTCATCGTTAGATATACGCCCACGACCACGGACAAACTGAGTCTGAAAGTCACTGGACTGCAACTCGTCTATATCAGGAGCTACTAACTGCCCATTGTCCTTTGGACCTAACCCGCATCTGTGCGCCCACTTATATGCATTCGTAATCTCAGACAACTTAGGAAGTGTGTCTTCGATTCTCTTGATACGAGTAATGTTTGCTTTAGCAAAATCATCGCCCATCATGTTCGCAAGATACGGAATGAATCCGTTCCAAACATACATAAGCGCCTTAGTAAAGGATTCAAGTGTAGGACACTTAGAGTTTGGTTCTGGAGTGAAGAACAAAGAACCTTTATCGTGAAGCATCTCTTTGTTTGGGCATCTGAGAATGATAGAGACTATCTCTTCGAATACGCTCCAAGTCTTCTTACGAATCTTTTCTTGCACTTTGTTGATAAGTGCTCGATTCTTGTCATTCAAGAATGTAGAGAACAGAGTGAACGTATTTCCTTTTACCCGCACAAGTGAGAAGAATTCACGTGGCGAGTTCTGAGATGTCAAGAGTTTGACCTCTTTCAACATCTCAGAATCAAGCTGGTAATCTGGATCAGCGGCAGGAAGAGCGTTAGCAAGCTTGTCGAATTCTTTCTTGCTTTTGCTATCGACTTTTCCAGCAATAAGAGACAACTCTCGAATCATTGCTGGATCGATCTCATTTTCTTTGCCTTGAGAAACTTTGATTGCTTGCTCCATGATGAAGTTCATCACGTTAGCAAACATAACAGAAGTTGTCTTGCCGACCTTGTCATAGAACCAAGCTTTGTCGATAGTCTCAGATCGATCTGATCCTTCTTTACCTGGATCGATGAAAAGTGCATTAGGAATCTCGACTTGTTCATTCGTGATTACTACAAGCGGCCTAACCAATTTGTTAGTAACATACTCAATTGGTCGGTTTGGTTCTTCAGTATACACAACAGTCAAATCTTGCCGAACTCGAATCCTGTCACCAAGTTCAAGTACATCAATCAAGAACTGTGTATACGCACCACTTGCTTCTTTTCTCGAGATACCTGCACTTCGCTCTTCTATCGAAGGTCGATAATTATTGGACGGTTCCACTGTGACATTGTCAGTAGCCATAATTACTCCTAAAATCTTTCATACGTTAATGGCCTGTATGGCTGATTTTCCTTGTAATCATAGATCGAATCTGATATGGAGTTAAATAAAGTAGTTCCTGCATCAAACTCAGCAGTTGTTCCGATCATAGGAGATACAAGACCTCCCAAATCTCCATGATACAGAGCAAATCCATGATTGATAGCGGTTTGGTCAAGAATCTGTAACTGTATAAGTGTTTGTGCATCTGCTTGATAGTTCACAAGTACATCAATATCACCAACTTGATCTTCAACAATAGCAAATGCTTCACGCACCGTTTGCTGGATAGCCATCTGGAATCGATCACGAGTCTGTTCAAAAGGTTCTTCTAAGAATGGTGTAACAGAGATGGGCTCTAACAGATAGTCTCTGTCACACATTGGGATGAATCTCTGATTTGGGTCGCAAGTAGCATATCGAAATGAAGCTTCTGAGAATCCTAATTCTGAGAAGATGGCTGGAATAGTAACTTTCAAGAAGGAAGATGCAACAACAAGCGCATCATTTCTTTCTTCATCGATGACATCAAAGTCTCTATTGTCAACCTCTAAGACAACTGTATGATCTTCTAGATTGGGATACAACGTCAAAAGTTGTCTAATTGTCAATCGTTGATCAACTCGTGGTCCTAAACCCGAAAGAAGACCTTCTCTATCTTTATTGTGTAAGTAGGTTCCGAGATTAGCTAAAGATGCTTGAGTATCACGCACATCAATGAAAGAACCTTCAGGTCTTCTAAAAGTGACATCTCCTTTAGTTGTTACAGCAGCGTGTGTTGCGGCAGCAACTATACGAGACAACTGTTTTCGTGGAGAGTTATATGAAACTTCACTCAGATGCGCTTTACTGTAGTTACTTAACTGGTTAACACTTGAATTTGCGTATGTGTCTGACGTATCAGGATCAACAGAGATCGCATTCACAAGCTCTTCTGGACCAATAAGAAAGTCTCGATCTGATAGTTGGTTGGAGTCAAGTAACCGAGTAGAAGGACTAAGAATATCACAGTCCATTTGGCTTACAGGGACTTCTTCCATCGCTTGAGAGTTTAGATTCGTCTTTACACGAACAAAGTTCACATGAGTGAAGATCATCTCTGCTGCCAGATTAAAATGCCGTCCAAATCCAAAACTGATTGGTTCGTCCAAAAACCAACCAGAATATGTGATCTGATTACGACTCTTTGTGATTCTTGAACGAGCATGTAAGTTAGCATTCTTCAAGATCAACACAAAGTGATAGTATTGATTGATAGTTGACCTACCATATCTGATTGGATTGTCAGAATCAAGACCTAAGCATTCGTTGGCATATAACCGGTCGAATGTGTCGTATCGAGGTTGGCAAAGTCGCTGTTGACCGAATCCGCCTGAACTTATAAAATCTGAATTCATTCGCTGAACGTTTCTAGATAGTTCTTCAATCACCGCTTCACCGTACTTATACTTCATAGGACGCACAACGGCATCTGGTAAGTATCGTGGTGCCATGATGTAAAGTTGTACTTCTTGTTCATTCGAAACGTTTCGTTGTGGACGATTAAACTCTAACACTAAGTCATTGTCCATAGTTCTCTACCCCTTTGGTCAATGAGTTATCACACGCACAACACTCTAGAGGATGAAATACATCCTCTAGAGTGCGCATATATTACATTTGGTTTGTTATCTCTTACTTGTTGTTCAATCTACCATCCATCCATGTGGGATTTTTCGATGCTTCTCGAACCTTATCCCAGCCACCAAGATTGATGAATGGATCATCAGTACTTGATTCTTTATCAAAGATTGGTAAGGTATCTACCATTGGAAGAAGGTCAACTGCGAACTCGTACAATGCGTGTTCGTAAATGTCCTGCTTGTTTTTCTTAGCATTATCATCACCACTAGGATTATCATTGTAAAATGCAAACTTAAGTAAGTAATCTTCACAACTAATAACAATGCGACTTGAACGTGTGATAAGGTATTCTGTTGCGCTAGAAGTTAAATACTGTTCAAATGCTGCTAAGAAATCAGTCTGAAACGCATTCTCATCTTGTTCGTCTATTGGTGTATACCAGTAGTTGGACTCAATGTAATACTTGTTAGTATTGGGATCGCGAACGACTGTAACATACATTAAATTAAGCCCAATCCCAAAGAACAGACGAATGAGAGATCCAAACGTGTGTTTGTTGCACTCTCCGTCTTTCTTCCAGAAGTTTTGACCTTTGATGGCTTTGTAATACTCATATCTTGCCTTGCATTGTCGATAAAAATCTGACTTCGCCTTCTTATATTCGATAGTAGCCCACGATCTAAGCGTTTCAAGATTACATAACTGCCACTTTTCGCTACGTCTCAGTAGTTGAACAAACAGTTGTTGATCAAGATATAACCCAACCAAACACTTATGCAACTGTGAGAATGGAACTAGGTTAGTGCACTGATGTCCAAACTGATCAGTATAGTTTTGAAAAATCGCAAGATTGTGATAATCAAGCCTGTTTCCTGTGAAGATATCTGACTCAGTACACAACTTGTTGAACTTCGGTAAGAGTCTTTCTTGAGTGCGCTTGTTATATATACAAGATAATTCTTGCATTATGCAATCGTAGTGTTGCATGAACAAGAGATATAACGCCCGTAAGTACGCCTCAACGTCTATCCTGTCTGAATCAAGCACCTGCTTTGTGTAGCATTTGGCGTACCACAGTTGTGGTGTCAGATTCATATGGTCTTTGATCGGAATCATGACTATAGGAATCTGAAGATCCTTTTGTACATCTGTCGTAATGGTTAGAATGTGTCTCCATGTGTCTTTGTCTATAGCACGAAATACATGCTTGTGCTCCCATGGGTAACATGTTTCTCTAATTTCAACATACGCTGGAGGCCATGGACCATAGGTACCCTCGAACCGTTTTAACGGTTTTATCGGTTCATTGTTAACAACTACTTGATCTCCAAACTCATGATACTCTAGATCTTCTTGAATCCCACCAACGCTTCCTGTAGCAACCAAAACAAGTCTGTTGTCATACAAATCTATACCACGCGGTGTGGGCGATGATGTAAAGAGTTTTAGATGGTCTATCATACGGCTCCTTATGCTGTTTGCAACTTTCTGGAAGTCCATAAGTACTGCATCAAGTTCATCTCCTCTCTGATGTACATTGCGTTATCGTCAAAGATACTACCATTATCCAGTTCATTCTTCGTGTAAGATTCTGGAGCTGTATTGATAAGTTCATTCCAAATCACTGGAGCTGTATGGTAGTAAAACTTCTTTGTTGTAATGAGAGTAGCATGTTCTTTGAATGCAGCATCCCACATGGTCTCACCGAATCCAGTAACAACAATCTTGCGTAGCTTACTGTATTCTGGACTTGCTTTCCATGAGTTTGTGAATGAGAAATCATCAAGATCTCCCATTTTTTCATCTGAAGAGATAGGAGATGTTAAAATGTGAACTAAAGCTAAACTGTCCATCTGTAGTAACAGACACTGCATGCATATCGTCAGTTGCAGTAAGTTCTTTGCAGTAAGTTGTTCTACAGATTGTGCACCACCAAGTTCTGGACCAAAGTAACTAGCAAGCAAGAAGATGGTGATAGGGTTGGGTATTGTTGGATTCTTCGTATACCAATCTTTAGCTTGATCGTAGACTTCTTGAGAAACTTGATTTGTGCTCAAAAGTTTCTTAACCAACCACTCTGACATTGTTGCTGCTGCTGGCACGATAATAACAGGCTTGCTTGAATTAGCAGACTCAGTCTCTATTCGAGATGAATTTGTTTCTTCGTTACCTGTCATCAAGTCACCATCTTTAGGATCTGTAAACGTGTTGATCCTTTCACTACTCATCTGACTCTTCTGTTGAGCTTCAACTGTAGACTTAGTTACAGCTGCAATGAACTTAGCTAAGTTACTGTCTTTAGCATTCAGATCAGCAGCTGGAGCTTTCTTAACTATAATCAAAGCAAAGATTTCTCGAGCTGTATACAGAGGAGTACTATAATTGTAGTGAGCAACTACATCATCTCTTGCTTTACCTTCTGCTAACTTCTGAATATAGTGCTGTATTTTGTTAACCAATCTTGCATAGTTAACCATCAAGACACTTGTATACATCGAAAGCAGGATGATGTCTTTGGATGTTGAGTTCGTAAGATGAGCATGCCTATAGTAGAACTCACCAGCGATAGGAGCAAACATTTTAGAAAGCATGAACATAGCTTCAATGTTCATGATTTCATACAAGTGAAATGTCATATCTGCCCTATCAATGGCTCGTGTTCCAGCATTAGACATATCTGCTATAGACATCTCTTTCGTGTGAATCTGCCAATGAATAAAATCTTCAAACTTGTGGCAAAGTTTAATCTTCTTATCTAGCTCATAGATCAACTGTCCTTCTTGGTAGATGAGTTCACGGATATCCCTTGGGTTTGCGATATCCTGCTTAATCAAAGCATTCATCAAGATAAGAGTGGATACTATTTCTCTTTGATCTTCTACACTAACAAACTCAAAGAACCTGTTGATAGGACGAATCAACGGATCCGTGCTATCGTGTTTGACGAATGTATAGAACGTCTTTGTGTTGAACTGTAAGAGCTCTGGATGATCCGTCAACATAGCTGTAACATTGTCAGGAAGATCAATTCCAGCAATGTTAAGATTGATTATAGGAGATCCTTCATAATACTGTTGATCTTCAACAAACTGTACCATTAGCACCACTCCTGATAAAGCTATGAAGCTTTACAATGTAGTAATATAAGCGTAGGCTTACACTGACTCGCATATAAGAGCTACATGGTCTTATTAGACCATGTAGCTCCTAGTATTATATCAAGAGTAATTAAAATTCAATCTGGTCTTCTGAAGATGATGATGATCCAACCGATGACTGATTAGAACGACTGAACTTACTTGGGTCTGTCATATAGTTGCGAGTGAGCAAAGCACTTGCACCAAAGTAGTTCTGCTGGAAGAGATTGTAAATCATTCCAAGTGTCATAAAGCTTCTGTTCTTCTCATCATCGTAAAGCCCTGTGACCTCAAGATATCGATCACCAATCAAATCGAACAGACCGCTCCAAGTTTCTTTTGTTTGCTTATCAACATGTTTTATTGCAATGTAGCAAACAGCATTGTCACCCATTCCAATGGTGCATGTGAAAGACAACTCACGTCTTTTGGTCTCTTTATTCCACTCACCATTGTACACGATTGTAAACTTCTTGCCAGGTTCAGGCTTGTCCAAAATTTTCTTCATGCAAGTCATGAGCACATGTGCCATGTGCGGAGTAACGTTAACTGAACGCGGGCGTTTACCTTTCTCAAATGTATTTGGGCCAAAAGACATCTGAATGTTACCGCCATATGCAGTAAATGTCAAGTGTTTGTCTCCATCTTTGTTCTTGATGGACAAGAGATTGTTCATCTTGAACTGCATGTGGTCATTATAGTCAATCGCCATTGTGATCCCTCCTTTAGTAGATCATGTACAGTACTCAACATTATGTTGTTGTTAAGTTCATCATTACAGTTTCAGATAAGTAAGCATATGTGCTGGGATCTCACCAGTATGTTGAATGAACTCAGCAATCTCCATTGGAGTACGTATATACCACGATTGCTTCTTAGCTAACTCTATAAGGCGTGCTTTGCCTCTTCGTAAAGCTATGGGTTTTACAAGATTCTTATCACCAAAAGCTAGAAGAGTAACTTGGTTGAATGGTACAAAGTTCGTACCAAAGACTTTGAATCCTAATACTTTAGCTTTCAGAAACTTACCAGTAAATGATTCTAAGATAGAAGCTCTTGGATACTGAAGTAGAAAGAGATAGTCCAATGCCATATGTGATATCATCAAGTAGTTGGTCAAGATAGAACGAGGATCTAGACCAGACAACGTAAACACATCTCTAATCTCTCGAATGATCGTCCTATATGGCAGTTCATTCCGTCCACCAGCAAAGATCTCAAGAACTGTAGTTCTTCTAATCTGCTCACGTATTCTCTTTCTCTTAACTAAGTTATCATTCTTGATGAATAGATCTGTTATGTCCTTAATGATCTTTCTATTACCTACAAGTGGGCGCATATGAATAGGTGGTAAGAATGTATACTCAGGTAGATAGAAGATAGCTAAAGGATGCTTAATAACAGAACCCATAATCTCGTGATACTTCGCTATTTCTTCAGATAACTTGATAACATCGGCTTCAGACTTCTCTTTGATCTCTGAGATATCTCGTATTTGTAACACATTGTTTCTAATGATAGTGGATACATTAATCAAAAAACAGTCAAAGATGTTATCTTTGGCTTGATGTGGTAGTTTCCTGATAGCAGAGATCAGTGTTCCTGTACCTAAGCCAACTTTAGAAGAAGATACATCATCTAAGAGATCTTGATCTTCTCCTTCATCCATCTTGAGTCCATCTTCATCAAACTCATCATTCTCTTCAAGTTTATCACTTGTACCAGGCTCCTCATTAAGAGGAGCCTGGTACGCAGGTGCTTCTATGTCTGCACGAGATACATTTAATCCTTTATCAAAGATGTTGAGTGGCATCTACACCTCCATCACTAACTCATGCAAAGCTGTTTCTATATCTTCTTCAGAATAATCATACTCAGTATCATGTTCTAGAAGAAACTTGTGTAATAGATTTGAAAGATTCTCCATTGTTGGAACTTCACCTGAATATGTAGAAAAGACAGCATCTAGATTGTGCATAGTCTCCTGACCATGCCCTGCGCGATCTTTAACGGAGGTATCTACTTCTGTAATGGTTATATCTGAACTATATAAGTTCTTAAGCATCTTACTTACAATAAGTCGTTCAGGACCACCACCGATTCTTACATATCCCCATGGAGGATTAGGAAGTTTCACTTTCAAGGCTTCTATCGCTTCAGCATATGCTTCATCTGGATCTGTCTTAGTAAGATAGATCGTTACATGAGGAGTCGCTTGTGGATTAGGAATAGTTTCAACAAAATGAGTTCTACTAGGAGTGATAGTGAAAAGTAAACAACCTTTATCTCCTTCATCTCCATGACAAAGCCTATCGAACGATCCTGGATAATACACAAAGTCTTTATACACACTTGACTGATGAACATGCCCAGCTGCTATAATCTTAGTAACATACCGTTGCATCAAGTCACCATTGAACGCTTCGAGATGCTTACCAGTTCCAACTACAGTAGGTAAAACATGTTCGAAGTATCCATGAACTAACATGCAGTCAGCTTTTTCATCCATTAGGTTTTCTTCAAGCCAATCATACACTTGAAGTGAAGTCATGGGTAAGTTATCTGGGGCATAGATGAATCTTAGCTGGTCTTTTACAACATCAATAGAAAGCTTGTCATAATACTTGTAATCGACATTAGCATTACGAGAAGCTATAGCGTTAAGAACTTGAAGCTGATCTCTGTCGTGCGTGTATGTTCCTCTAATAACACGTATAGCAACATCGTGCTTGCTAGACAATGTAATAAGATCAGTTAAAACTTCTGTTGCTATAAGAGCAGCGATACTATCCACGTATAGAGCACTATCAAACCAATCTCCACCAATGGTGATAAGATCAAGCGAATCATCAATGAGCGGATAGACGATCGATTCGAATGTCTTATGAAGTCTATAAGGATTCACATGCCCTGAACCAAAATGAACATCAGCCAAGTGCAGCCATCTAAAATTATGATCAAGCGGTTTCATTATACCTTCTTTTAGAAGAGATCATCGTCAGATAACTTAAGCTCTACTCCTTCAGATGTCTTACTTTCTTTAGATGATTCTTCAGTAGTTGTGGTAGCAGTCGCATTAAGATTGTTTTGTATATTCTCTCTGTGTTCTTTCAAGTATGGATGATCAGGACAGAAAACTGCAATGACGTCTAATGCTTTAAGGTTAGCTTCTTCTTCCTTATTCTTATCTGGCTTAAATAAAAAGTCAGGATTGCTCGCACCAATAGAGTATACAAGTTTCGATGTAGCTTCATCCATAATGTCAGGGCGCATCTCTGTTCCTGGTAGTGATACAGCTGCTGAGAAGCTTGAAGCGTACCTATGTCCACGTTCTCCTGTGATAGGATTGGGTGTTCTCATGACAGGTTCAATCTCACACAGAACTTTGTTATGGTCAGCATCATCTACAATGATAACAGGATACGTAACAGCAAAACGTTGAACATACTCATTCGAAAGTTCTGCCCTCTTCTGAATGTATTCTTCTTCAGTTTCACATCCAGAATGTTTGAAAGACCTGTGTAAGAACAACCACTTGTCTCTATACTCAGAGAAAGTACAGATATTTCGTTTCTGTTGACTTTCTAAAAACTTCTCGCAATCCATTTCAAGTTGCATTTGCTGGATGTATAGATCACGGTAAGCCGCCGGTCCATGTTTTAAGTGCTCTGGTATCTCTATCTCTTCTCTTGATGTATACGCTTTAAGAAGATCGCCATACTTCTGTTGTAACTTTTGGACTGACTGCCTAGCTGTTTCTTGTATATCAATAGGATTCTGGGACATCAGTATACCTCTTTATCAAAGTCAATATGAAAGGTGTGCTCTTCGTGATTGATGCTAATACGACCTTTAGTAATTACTCCTTGCGTAAGACCATCATCAAGCACTCGAACGATATCGATGTATACGTTATATCTGACTAAGAACATAACGTCTTCAGTAGGTTCAACCTCTTCATTCTTTCCATCTTCAGTGATAAGTTTATAATAAATGTTGATTCGTAAATCTTCATTCTTAAAGTATCGATCAAATACAGCCTGAAGCTCATTAGTTAGTTTGGTGATAAGAGCTTGTGGCTGACTACCATAATCAGCTTCTATACGTCTGAAAGACAGCTTGTAATCTGTGTAAGAATTGCGATAGTAATCAGAATGCCCAGCTGGTGATTCAAACATATACCTCAAGATACTTGGTATAACTTCCTCTGGACTAGTCAAAGCTCCTGCATAAGAGCTAAGCGATGGATAGATAGGAGTAGCCATGATCATTCCTTGTTGATAGTTAATAACAAGCATCGAATCCAGAGTGCAGAAAGAATAAAATTCAAGACATAACTTCTTATTAACTCTACACCTCTAGACAACTAGAGGTGTAGAGCCCGACCTGGTTAACTACCCTCGGATATCAGATATATCCGTCGGGTCAAGTTGTGTCTCTTTGATTACGTAAGAGACGAAACTTCTTGTTCTTCTTAGATCACAAATCTCAGATGCTGTCAGTTCTGGATCATCAGTAGTCCACGACCAAGTGATGACTTGATTCTTATCTTTCGGCAGATCGTGATCCATATCGAGATATCCATTCTTCTCAATGATTCTTTCATACATCTCGACATATGGTTTAACGTTTTCTGCTGTAAGTTTTCCAAATCCGTGTACTCTTCCTTCCTCGAACTCAAGATAAAGATCAGGTTGTGAAAGAATAGCTAAGTACATACTTGGTGGTATCCTTCTAAGACCCTGCATTGTTGTAATCGGTCTAATGCAATCTACATCTGAGACATTCGCTAATGCTTCTCGTAATGTGTTAGAAGCGCTGTATGAGTTTGTGAAATGTTTCGCTATTGTGTTTTGGAAAGTATCGTAATATCGATCATACTTGCTTCCAAAGTACTCTCTAGCACCTCTAGAAGTGAAATGATCTCTTAAGTAGTTGTTGATATCTCTCTGTCTATCTAAAGCTCTAATATCTCCTAAAGAAGATAATGAGCCAATAGGCGGTGGAGCAGCTACTCTGACAAACTGTATACCTGTATCCATTCTCTACCCCTTGTTCATATTAAGCACACAGTTTCTCAGCAAAAGCATCTATCTCGTCTTGTGAAGGTAAACTATCTTCACAAGGACTTGTATCCTCCTCATAGTAGTATAGGAACTGATTCAAATGGATTATAGCTTCTTGAGTTGGTTTGACCCAATCGGATACACAAAGGTTTGCTTCTGATAGGATTCCTTGAGATGGATGAATACGAGCAAGGAATGGGATCATACCCATCTCTTTGATAATGAATCCATTCATCTCGTCCCCATCATTGTCCATAATGTTCAAATGTGATCGTTACTCACATCCCGCTACTTAGCTGCTGCATGTCACCATGCAGATCTGACTATCTCATCATCTCGTATACGAGATGGCACGCACTTCCACTAGACTACTAGTGTACTCCCATTCCAGGGATAGTCGATGAACCTAGACAAATCTAGGCTGCGGATTGTCTCTTCTTGAGATGTCCCCGCAATTCACGTGCTTATACTTAGACCTCACAATCTAAGCAGCCAACTTTATATTAGCATTAAACCCTTTATATATCTCAGCTCCTAAGTTAATAGTCTTGTCATTTACATCTGTCTTAACAACAGTCACCCTGCATTCACGCATAGATGGACGAATGAGTGTCGGATTACGATTCATGATGATAGGTAAACCAAAGTATGCTCTTTCAAACATCGTGAATCTGCACTCGGCAATCAACATCTTGAAACACTTATCTATATCTTCAGAATACAGATTGATGTGTACATAGATGTGAATCCATGCGTTTGTCGGTGTGTACTCGAACCTATTGACTAAAAAGTTATACAGCTCACACATGTACACCATCATAGCGATGTTCCAAGGAAGATAGACTTCATCAGCTTGATGTTTACCAATGATAGGAGCTATAACTCCACGTCCAGTCCAATGTGCACGTCCAGCAACAATGTGCCTTCTGATAAGAGCTTGTTTGTCAGAGAGCTTTACTTCCATAACAGTTTTCAGATACTTGATATACTGTTGATAGATAGCCAGCAACTCTCTATCCAAAGTCTTAACATCAGTTACAAGTCTCTTTGATGCGAATGCAGTATGAGTAAAGTCGATTAAGACTGGCATGATAATATCAGCTGTTTTATCCAGTGTCTTTGACTTACCTTTCGCATGAAGAGGATGGAAAACTGAATTTAAGATAGGGATCTTATCTACAAGAACATTGTTAGCTGCTTTCTCTCTAAGATAGATCTGCCACAATGCAGCCGCTTCAATAGACTTAGAGATCTTAGGATGTTCAAGCAATAAGAACGAGATGATGTCATCATAGTTCTCAGCAAAGTACCGCATACCTTGCCCATGAACTCCTACAGCTATGTCTTCTGGAAGTTCAACATCAGGATCTAAGATCAAAGAAATAACTGATACCTTTTCTTTCTTACAAGCAGCCTTGGATGACTTACGATTCACAATGTGTCTACTCGCTAACTTCTCTAACAAGATGTAGAGTCTAGGATGTAGAATGTGAGGCATCCAAGGTTCTGTCTGAATCCATGAAGTTGGCTGAAAGTTCTTAGTAAACGCACTACTAACTTTTGTAGCACAAAACGGACATACTTTTCCTTCGAAAACAGTAGACTTATAACAACCGCATTCGCATTGAGGAACAAAGTCCATGATACCATCAGACTTCTGAAAGAGTACATCGATGATATCTACTGTTGGATCATCGAAGTAAATTTCATTCAGAATCTTAGGATCTTGAGTTCGTTCAAACAGTTTGTTCATGTTTGTGATATGAACAACTCTGTTTTTAACTGTTCCTCCTACACGTTTGATAGAGTTTACTTCTGCCACATGAGAACCCTCCTTTATATCTAGTACACGTTATGTACATTATAGGTGAAAGTATAAGAAACACAAACATTCTGAAAAGGAGGACGAGACCATTACGGTCTCGTCCTCCTGGAGTTATTCGAATGCTTTATCTGTAGTATCTGTTATCATACCTTCCGTATGATCTATAATCGTCATAGTTGTTAAAACGATCACGAATACCACTGTAGCCATGGCTTCGATACGATATATCGTTCAGCAGTTTTGACGATCTATCAAGCCGACCAAAGTCGAAGGCCAAGTTATCGTTGGCAGACTTTAAGCTGTTGATAATCTTCATGTTGTCCTTGAGCTGCATCATGTATGCGATTAGATCAGGATCGAAGATATACTTCCGTGTCATATACAGCGGAATCAACGGCTTGTGAAGACTCTTTGTTCTGACAGAATTGGGGGCCTTCTGTACCCAACCTGCTTCAGAGATCGCTTTGATACGATCAATAGGATTGTCGAAATACGTCCGGAAATGAACAAGCAATTCTGGATCAACGACATTCTTATCAATCAGTGTAAAGTAATCAATAGCCCTGGAATCAACATAAGACCCTTCTGCCATTACAGCGCCAGATACGAAATCCCAACATTCACGACTCGGGCAGAAGTTGCCCCACTTTCCACCATCGACGTATGCATTGATGACGTTGTCGAAAGTTTTCGGATCTTGTTCCAAAACCCTGACGCAGGCATGATTGAAAGCACCATAACGATAGTCTACTGCTAGCAGCGGATAACCAATATGGTTTACAATGAACTCTTCAAACTCTTGCTGAGAGTTCACAAACTCAACAGCATTTTCGCGACGATTGAAAGCAAGAGAGCCCAAGTTAGGCTGACTCTTTCCATATATACGGAAAGGCTGCTTCCAAAGGTCACCCTGGATAAAGACTGAATGTGCCACTGCCAGCATAAGCGGCAACATTCTGGGAGATTGCAACGGAGATTCAAAGTTTGAAATGGTTACAACCGGCTGAATAAACAACCTGTCACCATCCCAACCTTCGCAGAGAAACTCTACATATGCAGTGCATACACAGAGAAATTCCCAAGGTGAGATCTTGGGTTCATTCTTCCAGTTGTTGTACTGAACTTGGTACTGATTCTTCGGATCGAGATTGATATCAATTCTGAATCCAATCTGATAATGTCCGAGAACGCCAGATGGTGAATGATCAAACAACGCTTGTCTAACATCATCTTCAGACACAGATACTTTCATTTGAAAATTTTGCAAATCTTGATAAGACAGTGGAGCTCGATAGCCCAAGAAGAGATTGTTCTTGATATTCTTGGCAGCAAGAATACCAACTTCTTTGGCCAGAGTTTCAGAGACCATCTTACCAACTGGCTCGTAGTCAGTTGAAGGAATAACAACACCATCAATGACTTGGATGCCATTTTGCCCTACATAGTCGGTATAGATCGGATCCAGCTTGATTCTATCAAGATGCATGCATGCTGGCATGAACTCATCATCTGTAAACTCTTGCTGGAGTTCATTGAAGATTAAAACGACTGCACAATTGTTTTGCCGGTTTAAAGCCAAGTATACGCCATCTTGAAATTCTGATGGGTGCACAAGCTCGATTCCGTATGAAGCGAGCTCATTAGACAAAGTTTCTTTATAGTCTTGTCCATTCTTACTCAGTGAGTGAGAAAACCTGGAAGACCGCAACATTTGCTGTACCGTAATGGGATTGAACTCCTTACGGTGATTGTACCCAGCTGCTCCTGGACTGTCCACATAGCCATTCTGAAATGTTCGTTGACGTTCAAAGAACGACACGAACTCTGGATCGATTTCATTTGCTTGCTGACGAGCGTATCTACGATCCTCGTACTCTGGAGCCTGTTCAGGCTGTGGCGGAGTTTGCCGTTCAGGTTGTGGCTGAGCCGTTGGTTGAGGCTGCTGTCCTTGCTGTGCCTGTTGAGTTGTGTTAACTTCAACACCATCATTCGTTTTCATACGCTTTACTCCTTTCAACGTTGAATATCCTGATCTATCTTAGCGCGCTTGATAGACCAGTTAGGAATACAGCAAAGATATGTGATTGCTGTTCATTATAGTAATATAAGCATGAACTTCAACTGGAGCACACATGCTAGACTTCATTCTTTCTTGTATTGGTTCTACTTCTAGTACAGTATCTTTACCACGATGGCAACAATATCTGACTCTTATCAAAGTCAAGAAAGAACAACATTATCAAGCTTTTGCAAAACTTAGACAGCTGACAATTCATAAAGGAACTGCTTATCTTTTAAGAATATTAAGAATCGCCGATGCCATTGAACTTCTTCGTCTAGGTGATGACTTCTACATCTATAGAACACAAATCGACAACATTGTCGTATCTATCGTCGATTCTGGAACATTTGCTCTTACCAAAGAAAACTTCTTTACAATGCCGCCATTTGGAAGTTCTGTTCTTGACTACATAGTGTTTCCTAAGGATAACGATCTACTTAAACGTGCTCCTTTCAACAAACCGTATTCAGATTGGAAAGACTATCATCCTTTACGTTTGTATTATCATGATTCTTTAGAACAGACTTTAGATATTGCTTCAGCTGGTGGCATTGTCAGGTTTCATGAGCTTTCCCCCACATATACTATTTGGTCTTGTGACATTAAAGGTATCATTCTTAAAGCTGTTGCTTATGTACGAAATCTTAAAGAACAAGATGAGTTTAACAGTATTGACTTTATAGCTCATGAACTTTACGACAGTATACTTGATGATCTTCTTGTTATCTGGTTCTTCAAGATCAATGAACAATGCATCAAAGTAGCCAAAGGAGAGTTAACTGAAGAAGAACTTGTTTCACGTTACAGAAGAACGGAAGGAAAATACTCTTATGTTGGAGAATCATTCCGTCCTCTCGTACATGATCTTATCGATCTTTATAAAAAAGTACACAATGGGTCAGTATTGGTTAAAAGCATTCTTCTACTTCCTCTCTTAGGAACTACTTCCTTTATAAAACAGATCTCTACTCGTGATAGAATATCGTCTCATACACAAGCGAAAGCATTGCGATTGATGTTTGATCTTCCCTACATAACGTATCTTCTTACTATACTTGATCTACAACCTGAGCATTCTGTAACAGTTACAGTTAAAAGATACCTCAAGCAAGAACTTCCTAAGTGGATAAACGAAACACCGTATTCAAGTATACGTCCTGATCACTTACGTAATAAGATAAAAAATACGCTCACTCAGCTTCAACTTTGGGTCAACGGTGACATTCAACTCAAACTAGACTGACGTGTAGGTAGAGAACCATATGGTTCTCTACCTACGTTAAATATATACATATATTTATTTTTTACCAAGGATTAGCATTTGAAACTTCATTCACTCTTCCCGCATATGAAAGTCCAGAAGTTCCTTGCTGCTGTTGTGAAGTCTCTATAAGTCTAGCATACTGAGCAAGATCATTGGCATCTGTAACTGAATCTTCTACAGGAAGATTGGTTCGTACTTTAAGGATAGCTTGCCATCCATAAACGGTTGTTTGTAAACCAACTATGCTATCAGCAACAACGCATGTATACTCTACACTACTCACAATGCCATTAACAGAAATGACTCCTTTCTCATTCTCGTAATAGTACACACACTTTGTATTGGGTTTAATGATCCAAGGCCAAGCATACGTCCAGCTTGCTGTTAAGAATCCACACATAACAGCAGACATAGCACTCGTCATTACAAAAGGATTATCACTAGCTTCTGTATATCTTGTTGTCGTTCTACCTGTTACTGTACTGTGCTCTTGTTCTGCTGCTACAGACATCATGTTGTTATTACGAACAGTATGTTCTCTTCCTTTTCTTGTTGTATCTATATCAATCATTGTGTCTGTTCGTTTAGCAATGTGATAGTTGCCTAGCATCTCAGTGCCAACTTCTGACAAAGATTGAAACTCTGCTTTGTCATTGATCATGATTGCTAGTTTCGTCTTATCTTCATTGTGAGCGAAGTATGAAGCTGCTCCATCATAAGCTTGTTCTGGAAACTTGAACAATTCAAGCTCTACTGAAGGATGCGCTGGTTCAAGTTCATATGCTGGATAAATATATAAGGATACTTCTTGACTACTGTCATATTGTTCAAAGATAGCAAGCCCTTTCTGATAGATACCAAACGTCTTCTGAAGTTCTGTAAGTGCCGAACTTAATGTCTGCATAGGTGGGATAGGACAATGTTTCAGCTGTCGTTGGTTATCAGACTTCTCTACCTGAACTTTCTTATAGTCTAAAGCAGAAACTATAGTTGATACAGCTTGGTCTAGCGTTGTATCTGCTATCAGCCCATTGATCGGCTGATCATGTTTCGAGAAAGTTTCTTCTACTTGAAGTTCTATAACTAGATCAAACCGTGCTGCTCTAATCTCATCACTTCCTCTCGATAAGTCAAGATCTCCAGCTGGAGATTTGAGCTGATTAACATCAAGCAACACTTGTGACTTTTGTAAAGCTTTCAATATGTCTGTTGCTTGAGGAATGAATACAAGATATTTTAGTACTTGCGGTTCTACATCTTCCAAAGGTTTATGATAGTGTTCATCTACACGAATCAAGACGATTGTAGCTTCAAGAGGAGAAACTGAAGAAGAAGAACAAACAAAGACAGATGTCAACATGATGGCTTCTTCTACTGAAACATCTATCGTCATTGTGTTTCCTTCAGAATAATGACCTTCGTAATCGTGAACAATGTTCCATGTGTGTATAGAAAGAGGAAATACAACAACGCTCTGTTCCATATTAGAGATCTTCATTTCGATCCTAAACATAGCAGATTGTGAATTAGTAAGAATCTTCGATGCTACTGTCTGAAACCATGCACCAACATCATACTTAGGCATTTGCTATGACCTCGTTCTATATAGACAACCATCTGTTCTATCTCTTGTATCCTTGATAGACTTAGTTAGATCTGGAGCGTTTCGATTCATTGCCGATAAGACTTGATCTCGTAAAGTTCTGTGAAGTATATTAGACTTTGCTTTGTATTTTGAACGCTGAGCAATGTAGTAGTTATGAAGTCTTCTTGCTAATGGAAAGAGATAATCATCAAGGCTTTTAGCCATGTGAAGATAACCCATTGCCATATCGAAATCTTCTTGTTGATCAGCAGATAAACATTTAGCCTCAACTCGATCACATTGGGCTTCTAATAGCTTTGTATATTCATGAAGTAATGCGGCAGCAGCTAGACAATCTTCCCACTTAGCAAACTCAAATGGAACTTGCATAGCAAAGTTCTTAATCATCCAGTTAATCGAAAACATGCCTTCTGAAACTTCATTGCCAAATGGAAGCTTAACTGGACCACCTGTAAACTCATCAAGCTCATAATCAGATCGTTCTGCTGTTACATCAGGAATGTTCACTAAATGATACTTATAGTTGTTGATGTGTTCAGTCAAAGTCTTGTATTCAGGGCTCATGATTGTCTTAAACTCATTTCTATTAGCTAAGACATCGTAGACACGAGGATCATTCTCGTTTCTACCTATATAAACTGAATCTAGATATGATTCTGCTTGATGTTTAGAACCAAAATACATAAGAACTCCTTATCACACATGAGGCTCTATACAGAGTCTCATGTGTGTTCAGATTACTTAATAGCAACAATAGCCCCATCAATGAGCTCTAAGTACAATGCCATCTTGTATAAGGCTGTATTGGTCTTACCTAACTTTCTATATTCTTTCACCATCTTCAAGATTGCCTCAATGTTAAGCTTGTGATGCTCAGTTAGATACTCATAAATCATCTTAGCTAACGGATCTATAGATAGATTCATGTATCCAGAATAGAAGTCTTCTGTAAAAAGGATTCCAACCTTATTAGCTTCATCATTGTCACAATCTTTAGCTGAACATACAGGGCATTCAGGATAGTGATAGGTATATCCTAGTTTTGGATGTGGATGATGCATATTGACAGCGCATGCGTCTTTGATCAAGTGTGGATATCTAGGATCCATAGGACGACAATTACACATATTAAAGTTAGTTCCTACAGCAACTCCATATCCATCTAAACCACCAGCCATCATGTTCATAAGAGGAGGATAGAGCCTTCCACCAGAAGTAGTATCTTCGACTAGTTCTAAGTAATACTTACCAACGAGAGCATTAAAATCTGAAGTAAAGTATCGAGGATCTTTATATCTAGGGATAGCATACTTCCATACATCAGTCAAAGATTCACAGTTCTCTGCATCAAGAAGCTTGAACCAGATAGAGTATTCGAAGTTTTGTAAAGGAACAAGAAGTTGTAGAGGATGAACTCTATTGTCTCGAACTGTAAGTTTATGTCGTAAAAACTCAGTTAAGTATGGATCATAAACTCCATCAACTCTAAAGAAGGATTCTCTATCTTTATTGTAGAAGAATGAGATTATGTCTTGTGAGATCTTTCTTCTGTAAGCTTCTAGTTCTTTAAGTATGAACCAACTCTTCTCTGAAAGAAAGGTAAGTTCAGACTCACCAAAGTACTTCTTTCTCTCAAAGTAACAAGTATCACGTACCATCATTTCGATTCTCTCATAGAGAATCTTTGAAAGCTGCATGTATGCAGTAAACTGTACTTGATAGTAACGCTCTTGTCTAAAAGTAGTTGGATCTACCTTATTGACAATCATAACAACTTGTTGTTTATTATCAACTTCTAAGATGAAGAGATCACCTTCGTATGGTTCAAGTCCTGGATATGTTACAGCAGTTCCTGTAAGAGAAACAGACTTATCTTCTTCAAGTTGTTGAAACTGAATAGAATCTGTTAATCTCATTTCAAGATTCATGATCTTTGTGAAGTCTTCATGAATGATATCTTCATCTTCGAAAGAGAAACGTGCCATGAAGCTTCTAATATCCTGATTAGGAGTGTTTCTATGGTAGTACGGAACTACCATTAAGAATCCTTTAGGATATGCTAGAAGCATCTTGTATGTTTCTGGATACCGTACAGGATTTACTGACGATTGCGTTGTGAATGTATCTTCAATGTGAGCTAGTTTATCATAGTTTTCTGCGTTAGCAGCGTATTTGTTTCTAGGATCTACCCAAGGTGCTTCTGATACCGGTACCCCTTGGGCGGAGGGCTGCTCTAAAGATCCTGATCGTGCGATAAGAGCCATAGGGGTCTTTACCTCCTGTGGTAAACCATTCTGGGAACTGTTGTTTTAGACACCAAGATGGTACAGTTTCTGATGTTCCTGTCGACCAATTACCATTTTCATCTTCTATAGTCCAATCAGAAGGAACAGACCCTTGAAACTGATTAACAATATAGAACCATTTCGTATGTACAAATCTATAGTGAGATACTTCTGAGATCACTAGGTGTTTCTGAGCATGAGGATCTTTAGCTTTGATGGTTAAGATGAGATCTTTACTTAAGTGAAGATCTCCATGAAACTGCTCACGATTCCTTCTCCAAGCAGAGATGTTAATCAGGCAATCATGCTGGAAACTTTCTTCTCCTTGCTCCTTAAGAACATACAAAATAAGAGGATGCAGACATACATCTTCATACAAAGGTTTCTTCAAGTCTATTGTAGCTATACCTGACTCTGATGTATCAGCTGTAAAGATAGAGATGAAGAACGGACGATATCCTTTATGGAATAGATCGTTCCAAGGAAACACCCAATCATCATAAAACGGACAGACAACAGTGCCTTCGTCTCGCCGTAAAGCTGTTGTATGTCCGTAGTATGAAAAGTTCCAAAGTCCATTGCGGTACGCTGGTTGTGTACTAGCAATTGGAGTATCATTACTTCGTATCTCAGGAATCAAGTTAGATGCTAAAGGAACGTCATCAATGATCACAGGGTACTTAAAGATCATGTTTGATGCTTCTTCGAACTGTAGCTTAACTTGAAATGAAACTGTGTATGTATCAGGAACATTATTAGTCTTCTGTTCTTCAGGTTTCAATATATCAAATTCTAATGAATATAAAGCGTTATCTAGGATCTTAGAGATGCACAGTTCTTGATCTCGATTCGTTCTGTGTTTTGTTGTGACAAAGTGAGCTTTCGAATAGTGATTCAACCAATCACTAAAGGTGATCTTCTTAACAGACTCAGGAAGATTCTTATTGTTTAGTTTTTTCTTAAGAAGCTCAGCAAAGTACGTCTGTGAATCATGAACAGTATACTGCTTGTACTTATAGATTTCATACAAAGCTTTAACTATGTCTTTGGGAACAGGATAGTCATATGCAACAGAAAGAGAGTAGATCTCATTAGTTGTAAATCTAAGCATCATTCTCTTAATACATTCATAAGCCACATTACGAGATAGAAACCACCATGTGCAGTCTAGAGTAAAACTAGCTGGCATTACTTGTTCATGTAGGTAGATCTCAGCAACAGGATCAATAAGTACTGGATAGTTGTGCGTAAACTGTTGTGAAGGATAGAACCCATGTCCACCTGTAAACTGAAATCCTTGAAAATCGAATACAGGTTGCATGAAAGAAGCTTGTTGAGCTACTATTCGTAACGTGTTTGTCCTTGTAAAGAATGAATGATTCTTTCTTGTATTCTTAGGAGAAGTCCATCCTGTTTCTATATAGATGTTATCTCCAATGTAGTGTTGAATGTTCAACGAACGTATTAAGTGATGAGCAACTTGTTGTAGTACTGGCATGTACACATGTGTGTCTGATTCAGCTATAACTGAATGTACTGTTGGCACTGGACTCCCCCTTAACACACTAGGAGAATAAGTATGGCTTTCTTATTTAGTAAGTATAAACTCTTACAAAATCTTGTAGTTCCTCTTCCATTAGAAGAACGTGTGGAAATGAATGTTTTAGATATACTTCATGTTGTATCAGCTATACATCTCGATGCTTGTTCTAAGTATCCTGCGTATGGATGGGAACAACATCTGACAACTGAGTGTGATGCTACTCCAGTATGTAACCTAGACGCAATTTTAAGACATACCCTTCAACTTGCAGTAGGTGAATCTATAGACACTGAAAGTACATTTCCTCACATATGGCACATCTGCTGTCGTCTTCAAATGTACTTCACATCGCTTTATAGAACAAGAGTCGATGAAAAAGGATGTATACAGCGTAGTGTTTATATACTTTCTCAAGATTTGAAAGATAAGACAATCAAACCTCTTTACCCTTGGACTTCAGATTTTTCTATGTTAACTCCTGAGTTCATCTACTTGTGTATGATGATTCTAGAATCGAAGGATATCGGCGTTTTATCGTTCAATGATATCCTTATAAAGTACATCAATGCAGCTAAGCAAGGATTCTACAATCTGGTTCGATGCTTCTTCATCGAACTTATATCTATACTTCCACATATGCCAAAGAACCTTCTTGTGACAAGTGGTCTTGGAGTAACTGAACTTAGATCAGCTGTATCATTAGGAAGAAATATCTTTGCGCTTTTCTTTATTATGTATAGTCCTCTCTTTGAACATAAAAGACAAGTCGAACATTGGAAATCTTTAGTTGTTGGGTATAACAAGACCAATAAGACTGAGCACAGCATCCAAAGTGGAAACTAAGATTATTGATTGACCATACTCTCTAGACAGGATCGATCCTGTCTAGAGAGTATCAATGTAACTAGTCTAACTATCATAGTGTCAAGCAATAGACCTTGGTACAAAACCAAGAATCACTTAAGGAGGGACTCTTATGGATCTTGCTGAAATTACCAAAGAAGCTTATCAAGCAGAACCAAATAGATACTTTCTTCTCGATGGAAGAACCTTATCTTTGAACAGTATACCAAAAGCTATACAAGAGGATGTTCTTCCACAATGTACAGAAACGCACTACTCTTGTCAGCCACCTACTGACAATGCAATCTGCAATGACTTTTGTACGATTATCTCCTCTAAACCAGCTGAAAATACTAAGTTCAACACACTTGGTGTTCCTCAGTTTGCTTTTAAACCTATAGGAGATGAAGCTCCTATAGCAAGTGAACAGTTCTTATCTGAGGATACAGGAAGAAGCTCAGTTTACATTGGTTTACTTCTTGGACAAGATGTTCCAGAGATGAGACTCGAATCAATAACACTTATTGTCAGGACACCAATGGAGTCTATCAACTTCTCTAAGATAGATCTTAAACATCCGGTCAATCCTGTTCCACTTCCAAAAGTCCTCCAGATCTTTGCTACTAATGATACTTATTACAAAGGGCAGAATCCTGATGATCTTAACTGGATAGATATAAGTAATCGTATCATTGCAGCAACAGACATGTGGGGATTCATGATGCCAACAACTCTAGATTGTGTTGGCGATGAATCTAAACGTTCTTCAATACAAGCTTTCAAAGGGTTTAAACTCGTTGTCAATGAGTGGGACTACACTCATGCTGAAGAGAATGATAGACTTCCTGGATTCTCTCGTATATCGTTTAACTTCTTTGCTGAAGACATACGTGCAGCAAAGAACGTTACAAGATATCAACTTCCAATGCTTTCTGGTCAGACAAAAGGCACAGTTATGGGTTATGACTTCGGTTCAACCAAACAAGAAGTTAAAGAAACTATTCCTCAACAGAACAGACAACAGAATAACCAACAAAACGATCTCGAGGATGACCAACAAGACAGTGTCGAAGTTTCATTCTCTTCAGAACTCATTCAAGAAACAATTAATCAGATCAAAGATACTTGTATCAAAGAAATTCAAGATGTTCTTGTTCAGAGTACTGTAGATCTTGCTATCCAAAATTGTAAGAAGATTGTTGATGAAGCAACGTTGAACATTCAAGATCTGTTCACTAAGAAAGCTAACATCATAAGAACTAAGTTCACTAACGATCTGCAAGAGCTTGGACAATCTACAGAACGTAAGCTTAATGCTTTAACTACAAACAACAATCTTTCAGTGCTTCTAAAGAGAACCGAGCCATATGTCCATCTTCAAGAACAGTTTGCTTACATTGAGAAACTGCACAAGGAATGTGAAGACATTCGTGCTGCTATTGCTTCTGAACTTGAAATGCTGAAGACTCTTTCAAACTTCATTGTCATCGAAGACATTACAAACTCAGATAACAACTACAGTAGAAATCTAAAGAAGATTGACAATCTTTCAAAGTTCATTGTTGTTAATGAACAAAGCTCTATAGTGGAATCAGGCACTAGACAAGCACTTGAACTTGTTCTTGATACTTCAACTTTTGAACAGTACGATACCGTTGAGATTATCAACATGAGAAGCGACAGTGGGGAAATCAGAATCAAACTAGATAATGGATTACTTACAGTTGTGGCAGTAGGTCAAACCTATCCAGATCTGAAAGATGTGTCTTTGACGATCCGAGGAGAAGCTATCTTGTTATACAACATAAACAACACTTGGACTGGAAGAGTGTCAGGATAAGGAGTCGAAAATGCCATCATTAGCTTCTCTTATCAAATTTAAGTCAGCTCAGTTCAGGCCCTATTACAATACAAGAACTCCTATCGACGTTGCGGTAGGACAGTTCATCAGAGGTTACAAAGGAGAGTGGCTCAATGATGGTGGAGCTTCTCCGATCAATGCTTTTTCAGGACGATCAGGATATTACAAAACAACTATTGTCGACAACTTAGTTCTACGTTTACTTGAGATCTATCCTGGGTCAGAATACTTTAAGATGGATACTGAGAACACGTCAACGAGTGGTGAGCGTTTTAAGAAACTCTCAGGTGGTAAAGTTGATGTTGACTCTAGAGTACACATCACGAACAAAGGAGAAGTGAACTTTACTGAGTATTGCCAGATGCAAAAAGAACTCGGTGAAGCTAAACTTGCCCATCAAGATGACTACATTGTTGAAACTCCTTTTGTAGATCCTACCACTGGTAAAGCATATCGAATCTTAATGCCAACATTCCAATCTCTTGATTCTATCTCTAATCTCGTTGTTGCTCAGAACCTTGAAGCTATAGAGAAAGACATTGAGGATAAGAAAACTAATACTGCCGATATGCTTGATGGTAAGATGAAGAAAAGACTTGTTGACCTAATGGTTACTTGGGCGTACAAGTACAACTTCGTTTACTTTATCACAGCACACATTGGTGAGAAGCAAGATATCGATCCGAGAAGATCAACACCAAAACAGAATCAATGGATGAGCAACAGTGAGAAAGTCACGAATGCTGGTAAGAACTTTCTTTATCTTCCAAACTTAAGTTTCCAACTTGTACGTCCTACTCCGCTCGTTGATCAAGATAAGAATCCTCTGTACCCATCAGCAGAAGCAACTCTAAGAAGTATCAAAAAGAAAGCAGATTCTCAACTTACAGAACTTGAACAGATAGAACTCAATCGCTTATCTCTTAAGATACTTCGTGGTAAGAACAATGTGACTGGAACTATCATTCCTACAGTCATGAGTCAGCACCAAGGTATTCTAGCTGATCTGTCTTATTATGAATATCTTGTAGAAGTAGAAGGCAATACAAAGAGTGGCGAAGTTGGCGATTCTGGATTCTTGAAGAAAGGATACAATCGAGTCTCTCCTCTTTTACCAGACTTTCCTCTTAATAGAAAGAACATTAGACAACTTTGTAAGACAGAGTACAGAGTCGAGCGTATGCTTGAGATCATGTTCCAGTTCCATTGGGTTTCTCACTACTGGAATACCGCTGTATATCCGTTTGATGTTCCTGCTACTCTTGAAGCTATGGTTAATGGTATTCTGTCTGGTAACAGCATCATGCTTGATGATCTTCTTGAGAGTAGAAGTTATTGGACTTATGATAAAAAAGATAAGAGACCTTACTACTCTATCTTTGATATCTGTGAGCTTATTGGCATTCGAGAAGCACCTGTATCTGTTCAAGTACCATCTGACATCACTCCTTCTAAGTAAGATGACATGCAGTGATAATGCACACCTGTCACTGCTCGCCATTGTGGACGCTGTGTGGTTGGTATCTCTGCCCCGTGTATCAGCCACACAGTTTCCTCGTTAGCATCCGCAGCTACAAGTGCGTTAGAGAGTAGAGAGAGCATAAGCTCTCTCTACTCTCTGATTTATGGCGAATTTTATTAAAAATCCTAAGGAAACTCCAGTCGGATGCTATGCTGTCGGTTCCAGGCAGCTTATATTAATTATAACACCCAAGTGAGGGATCCAGTTATGCAGAACTTAGAATGGATCCTATCTGAGTGGCACGCAGTATCATGCTCAGAAGCTCCTATCAAAATGGATGGAGTTCTCTTTCAGGATCTCTACACAATCATTAACTTGATGCTTGAGCGTCCTGAAGTTAAAGTTTGGGTACAATCGCTGCAAGCTTTGTTCGACCATACCTCAAACTACAATAACCCTCATGCGGTCACTATAGATCAGCTTCCTACTAAAGTTATAGATATCATTTACGACCAATGGATTCAACAAGGTTATACTGGTGGTAAAGATAAGTTCATAGAGCTTCTCTTTCTTTACTTAAAGATCATTGACTACGAAGAACTTATTTCATACGACTACATTGACAATGATAAACTGATACCTACTGTTCGTGGAGTTGCTCTTTATCTCAAGTCTCACAATGACGATCCAACTACTCATCAAGAATTGCTTAAACACGTTCTTATGGGTGAGAAAGTCATCGCTTACCCCACAATAACGTATACCGATAGAGTAAAGTTTGCACCAGACAACACACGAACTCTTTCAAAAGCAAGTAACTCTATAGTAGATCTACAGTCCTTTGAAGGTCTTACTCGATTACCTCAAGAGTTTTCTGTATTTATCCATGCTAAGTATCAAGGAACACAGACTTGGTTAGTACAAGTTCAACAAGCTCAAGATACGAATAATCATGGAGTTTGCCTTAGATATTTAAGTCAAGATCATTCAGTGGATATCTCAGATACTCTTTCTGATACTGGAGCAAGGCGCTCCACATACATCACTGTTCAAGATTCTGTATATCTTAGTACAGTCTTGTTATATAAAGATGGTTACTTTCGTTTTGCTTGTGTTAATCCAACTATAGACTTATTGAACATCTACACTTTGAATGAGTTAAGCAATCGAAGAGCTAACTCTGTATCTGGAGATCGTATCAATAGAGTCTACAAAGACGATGATAATAAATGGATAACTTACTCTTCTAAGCTACAGATAAGTCAAATCTCTAATCCAGTACTCTGTTTCAAAGATCCTCAAAAGACAGCTTTATCAACTATCATGCTCTTCAACATAGCTCTTACGTCAGAACAGATCCTCTATCTCGCTGGATCTAATCAAGAACTTCAAGGTCAATAGAGGAGAACAAAGGTAATGGCCCGATACCCCGCAGGTTATAGATCGAAAGATGCGCCAATCCTTGGAGTTCTATCTGGTTGGAATAAGGTTACAACAAACAAAGCCGATGAACTCCCAATTAAAACAGATCATGGATTTACCATTCCAGATCTGCTTCGTATAGTTCGTATCCTTAAAGATGAGTTCAGCCCAGAAAAGATCTCTTCTATAGAAGAGATGATAGAAAAGCATATAGCAAGGCAAGATAATCCTCACCACGTTGACTTGCCTCAACTCAATACTTCTGTCTTGCAAGAACTCTACAAGCTTTGGCTTGAGAAAGGATATTTAGGAACTGAAGATGACTTCCTTCGTGTGATTTTTCAGTACATCAAAGTAGCTGACATTGACACTACAAGAGAAGGCAAAGTTTACGATGAAGTTGTCCATTCATTAGGACTTAAAACTGTTGTTGAAGATCATGATCTTGATCCTAGAGCTCATGACAGACTTATGGCTAGGATCTTTCCAGGTTCTCCTGTGACTAGACCACCAGCTTATGCAATAGACGCTTTTATTGGCAATACTTACGACATGAAAGTATCAAGAGCTTCTTCGTTATGGATCTTGAATGCCAATGGAGTCATTGAGAAACTTGGAAACAATGAACTCAAAGCTGACTATAGTACTGGATACCCAGCATTTCCTATCTTTGCAGCTAACACAAATCTTATCAAAGAGTCAGAGAACTTTAAGAATACTACGTACTGGACTGTAAGTGAAGCTCGTATAGAAACTTCTAGCACTATCTATTCTCCTAAGAATAGCGCTGAAGGTTGCTCTCTTCTAATAGAGTCAACATCTGCTACAGCCAAACTACATGCTCTAACCTACAAAGATACATCTATCACTAAGCTTAGAGATAACTGGTACACTATTTCAGCTATGGTTACTCCAGCAGGTAGATCGTGCGTAGGTATTAAGATTACATCTGAATCTGAAGATAGATTCCCTTGGGTACATTTCGATCTTGAAAGAGAAGATGTCTTTACAGAAGACTTTGCGGATCATATCTTCGGTAAGATCTATCCTCTCTACAACAACTGGTATCGCATCCAAGTTACTTTTAGAGCTGAAACAGATGGAAAACTGACATTCCAAATCTATCCTCTAGACATTTACGATGGTGATGCTGTTTATGAAGGTCTTGGAGATAGAGGAATAGGTCTTTATGGAGTTACAGTTTCTTCTACAGCGTACTTGATTCCATACATTCCAAGTAGCAATGGGACTTGTGGAACTATAGCTCCAACTATCTTGAAGATACCTACCAACACGTGGTATAACAAAGCTGCTGGAACAGTAGTTATTTGTTGTACCAACGTTGGAGTAGATACTAAACTTACACAAAGCAGCACTATCTTCGAAGTTGGTAGTCCAGATTCTGTAGCCATGAGTGCTATCATTCCTGTTGGCAATAACAATCGTTTCTTTATGGCAAACTACAACAATAGGAATGTAACTATAGCTTCTAAATGGACACAAGCAAGCACAAAAACTTGGGCGTTCATTATGCAAGGACATGCTAACTTACGACATGTCTTCGGTGGTACAGAAGGTGATGCTTCATATGTCGCATCTACTACAACAACTAACCAGAATGTATCTTATCTTTATCTTGGTTGCTCAAGACACGGTACAGGACAGTTGAATGGATTCATTCGTACTTTTACGTACTATCCAGAACTCTTAGAGCCAAACAACATGCCCTTCTTTACTGGGAGAGCATTAGGTGAAGAAGACTTCGAGTAAGAGGGGGCTATCATGTCTGATGTTATCACAATGAAAGAACTTACCTATGCTGATGATAACTGGCATTTGGTAGCTCCTTTCGAAGATCCTAAGACTGCTTTAACAATCAAAAATGCTGGTGGAACAACAGTTTCTATCTATAAGACTAAAGCTACTGAGCTAACTGAAGATACTCTTGCTACCTATATAGAAGCCAACAGTATAGATCCTCTTGAGATAGGTGGTGTTCTGTATGAACTTTCTTCTGAGTATGGAGATAAAGTCTTCGTTCGTTGTACTGAAGGAAGTGGTAAGATAGCTGCTCGTATATACGGCACTCTCGATCCAACCGCTGATGTTGAAACTATAGGAAGACGTACTTCAGAACTCTCTATAGCAATAGAAGACCATCTGAATACTGTATCTGGAAATCCTCATCATGTTACTAAAGCTGAAGTTGGACTTGGAAATATACCAAATGCTATTTCGTCAGATCCAGATACATTAACTATCACAACTGCTCAAGGGAATAATGTTGTAGCTTCGCTTGAAGCTGTGCGTGTCGTTAAGCGATATGCTAGAGAACACATCGTTCGGACTGACAATCCTCATTATGTAACAAAAGAACAGATCAATTTGGGTCTCGTTGAAAACTATCCCATTGCTAATGACATACAAGCAGTCGATAGAACAAACAACGAAACCTACATGACACCATACACAACAAGTCTTCTTTTGAATGACTACATGGTAATCACGCTATCTGTGTTGCCACAGACTGTGATTAAAGGTGCGATAAGAGGAAGACCTGCTGGATGGATGGCTACTGACATTTCTCCAGTACCTGCATATGTGGTTAAAGCTGACACTAAGCTCGTTAAAGTATTACGAGGACTGCAAGTCTCATATGCTTACTTTGGGTCAAGTCGTCTTTCTAAAGTACTTGAAGAAGACTTAGAAGTCAACTTTCCTAATGTCACTGCTAATGGAATTTACTACATTTATGTCGATCTGAATAGTGTTGGTGAGATCACAACTGCTGGATACACTGCTGATGCCCCTTCTGTTCAGATGACTGATGATGAGAATGAAGTAGTGACTGGCGATTACTACAATGCTGCTGATTGTGTCATGAAAAACAACAGACGAGAAACTATCTTTCGAGTTTATGTAGGAAGAGTATATTGTCGTTTGAATGAACTTATTGATGTTACATCAGTGCCTTTCGGAACTGAATGTGTGATTCCTGTTGAGAATACCTTGAACTTGGGGCGTAGCCTTCTGATTGAAAATCCATTCATAATGCCTGTAGATACAGTGGCTCTTGTTGAGTATAATGGCAGATGGGGAGAGACCAAGTGGAATGATCAAACTGGTGTCATCGCCTCTCCACGTCCTGGTTACTCGCTTAATGAAATAGTTGTTCAAGCTGGTTCAGTTGGCTTCTTAACCAAAGGAAGCTCATCTGGTACTGGATTCAGTGGTGACTTTGAAACCATTACAACCCCATTGCGAGTAGCAGTTAGAGTTAGAAGAAGATTCTAAGCACATATAAGCTTATAGATGAGAGTTGACCTATCTTAGGTCAACTCTCATCTGAGGATGATAAAGAGAGGATACGCATGGCTAAAAGAAGTCATATCAAGATGTCTATTCTTGAAGATACTACCCCAGTTGATTACACTGATGGTCTTTCTGATACAAGTAAAGAAGAAGATGACAAGAAGATCAAAGAAGCCATTGAAGAAGGACAAGAGAGCTACTTTTCTTTCTTAACTTCAGATTACTTAGTAGGAACAGAAGACATCAAAGAACAAGCAAGTAAGTTCTTTGACATGGTCTTTAACTTCTTTGAGAAGATCTTTAAAGCTGTGACCAGTATGATTGTTCTTGATATCAAGACAGTCCAAGCAGCTATGGAGCGTTGGGAAAAACTTAAAGACCATCTTTCGACAACTTCTCCATATGAAGTTGAAATTGCTAAAGGTGGAAAAGAGTTCTTTACAATACAAGGACTCGATTGGATTGAAAAGAAGACTCCTAACTTGACAGAACTTCAAAAAGCTATAGAAACAGCACAACCTAACATATCTAAACAGATACAATCTTTACCTACAAATGCAACAACACCTGAAGCCATTACAACAGTCGTAACAGGATCAGAAGCGCTTATTACAGCAGTTAAGAGTATGTATGACGACATAACTAAAGCTGTTGGTGGATGGCTTCCAAAAAACAAAGAAGCATTTCCATCATTAGTCATTCTTACTGGAGAAGAAGAAAAAGGAAAAGGAAGATCAAACGGAATTCCTGTACTTAGAATTGCTGATAAAAAAGATAAAGAAAATGTTGGTGTAACTGATAAGTACTACTTCAAAGCTGGTACAAAAGCATCTATAGATGCTACATACATTCCTAAAGAACTAACTGTACATAAGGCATATCTCGAAACTGCAAACAAAGTAGTGGCTAATCTTGAACGTGTCAATAAGTCTAATACTGTTGACATGAAGAAGCTTCAAAGTCTGATCAAGAATACTTCTACTCAAGTTCGTACAGAACAGGGAGCTGCTAAACAAGGTACAACTACTACTTCTCCAACTCCTAAATCAGGAGCACCAACAGCTTCTTGGGCATATGAAGCAAAGCTTAATTCTGCTAAGACTGCTTCTATGCCAGGACTTCAAGCTGCTAACAAGATCAAGTCTTGTGTACAGAGTTGGCAACGTCCTATACAGTTATTCTTAACAACATGTCAAAAGACAGCTGCTGAACTTAAAACAAGTTTCAAAGTAGCTAGCGCTGCTATGGATCATTTCTCTCAAGGATACCAGATTCCTGAAGAAAAGAAGGAAGAACCAAAACAAGCAGCAACAGCTAGCTTAGGAGTATCTATGGACGTTGTTGATGATCTCTTAAACTTCTCTCCGCTCTCTAAACACATGACTTCTGCTTTGGGTGGATCGTATTCAATAAGAGACTTTGATTCTATCGAAAGAGAACTTAACTCTCTTGAACTACTTTGCCAGACTGAACTCCAAGCAGGCCAAGAAGGTTTCTTTGAAGCTATAGGTGAGTTCTTCACTAAGATCTTCGAAGCTATTGGTCGTATCTTTGATAGCATCTTCGGTAGTTCAGGTGGTGGAGGTGGTGGTGGAAGTACTTCTAAAACAATCAATAAAGCTTCCACTATAGCACAGACCCTCAATTCACAAGCAACGCGTGATCACATTGAACAGGTTCGACGTAATGTAGCTAACGCTCCAGATGCTATAAAAGCTATACCGTATCCAGATCCTAATAGTGCAAAAGCTGTGTTCAGCTCAGATGGTCTTAAGAAAGTAATGACAACAGATTTTGCCAAAGGAATACGATCAGTTCTAGATGATGGTTCATACTTATTTATGTATGTCGAAATTGTTGCTAAAACTATAGAAGAGTTAAAGACAGAATTAGATACAAGTACTAAAGCATCTGAAATCACCAATGCAATAGAAACTTTACAAGCGACTTTATCTAACAATGACTTCGATAAACTTGTAAACTCTTGGAAACAAGTAGTTTTAGATAGTGGTTTAGGTCTTCTTGAAATCGATTCTAATGATAAAATTACGTTTGTATCAAGCAAGATACCTGTAATGATTGGAAATGCTTTATCTGGTAACTGTATACCAGATCAAATCAATGCCATATGTGACGTTCTTCAAACCAATAAAGACACATTTGCTAAACAAGCAGAACAGTTACAAGCATTAAAACCAAGAGCAAAGAAGATTTATGCTGATATGAATAAAGCTCGTAAAAAACTTGATACGGCTATAAAACACATAAGTGCCAATGCTTACAAGTATCGCGATAAGATCCCTACAAACGCTAAAGATCCAAACAACGCACAAGAACCATACTACCGTAATAGATATAAAGCAGCCATTAAAGCTTGTGGAGCCGTTAAAGCGAAATTACCTACAAAGATAGCGTCTTTCATTCGTTGGATTATGGCTCCAATGCGTGTCTTGGCGAAAGCGAACAATATAGTTAATGCAGCATTGAAATTTATAAGCAGTGAGCTGGCAAATGTAACTACTACAGCAGCTGGCACAGCTTCATTTGTTCCAGAAGCCTCATACTTACAATCTTCTACATATGAAAACCAGCTATTCGAAGACGATCTTAACCAGTATCAGTTTTTATGGGACGATATCGAGTATGCCGCTGGCTTAGAAGATGATAGTGAGTTCTTCTTAGTTAGATGGGCTAAGTGGATCTGGAAAAAGATAACTGATTTCTTTGACTGGCTATTTGGTAGTGATAGTAAAGAGAAAGATGGTGCAGCTATTGATAAAGCTAGCAAAGAAGCAAACAAAGCTACAGCAGCATTACAATCTCTTCCAGCAACTCTATCTAAGTTGGATGCCGATGCTGTTGCTGCTCGACTCAAAAATAAGAAATACTTCAAAGGTTGCTTTACTGTACAAGGACTTGAGAAAGCAGTTGAAATGATCAACTATATCATTCAACAGGTTTCAACTGATGCAAACAAACCAGATAGTATTCATAACAAAATTTCTTCTCGAGTGAAAGAACTTACTGCTGCTATTAAAGAACTCAATACTGGTATCACTAGAGAAGAGTATGAAAAAACTCTTAGTAAAGTAAAGAAAATCCGCAACGAATTAGGATCTTTGAATGAAACATCTCCTGAAGCTAAGAACTTCCAGATACAAATGACTAAGTTCATGGATACCAAGGATCCTAAATACTACATACCTGACACAATGGAGATGAAAAAAGATGTCTTAACATCTCTTATAGCTGGATATAGTAAAGCTATCCCTACATATACTAGCATTCTAGCAAAATGCAAAGTTCTTGACGAGAGTCTAGAGAAAAACTTTCAACCTCTTGAGAAAGCATTGGAAGATATCCTTACAAGCGCTAAAGCGTTAAAGATCGATCCTAAAGTAGAGGAAGGATACGCCAACGCTAATGCTACTGACAAATCTAAGGACACACTCGAACTTCATAAGAAGCTTATTCGTAGAGCGTTTAATGAGGTTAAGTCAACAATTACTGCTATAGTCAAACTAATACAATCTGCTTCTGGCCATTATAAGGCATCATTCAGAAAGATCCTTAACCGTACATATTCACTTACTCAGCAGATCAATGCTTTACATAAGCATCTGTTACAGAATGAAGAGAATATTGCTCGCACTAAAGCTGAGAAAGAGACTGAAAACGAACTGAATGAAAAGCCTAAACAAAACCAAGGAGCAACACAATGGTTCATTCCTGAGCTTTTAGAAGAAGGTATAGAACCATTCTCACCTGGACTTTTAACTGAAGATATCCAACCTTTCGAATATCAACTTGAAGCTTTCAAGCTCTCAGGTACTGAAGGATTCGTAGATTCTGTCTTCTCTCTTCTAACTGGCTTAGCTAACATGGTCTCTAGGCTCTTCTCGACGTTCAAAATGGTTTATAGATCATTCAGAGGGCTTAAGAGAACAGAACTCCATTCATATCAAGAAAAGTATCCAGCTTCTATCATGCGTGTTAAGAGGCTTTCCTACCAAGATCTCTCTGATGTGGATGTTCCACTACCTAAAGGACTCAAGACTACGTATCAAGATGCTCTTCAGAAAGTCTTAACAGTCTTGAAAGCTTGTGATATGGTTAACCGTTCTAAGTCTTTTGTTGCTGTAGCTAGAAAGTTTGAAAGTCAGCTACGTACGGGAATCGACACTCGTACTACGAGTGGTGGACTCTATACACAGCAGCAAGAGATTCTACAGATTAACAACCTCTTTAAGAAGAGTGAACAGTGCTTTGATGGAACCTCTGCTTCTAGTAAGAAGTTTCATCAACTCTTCTCTTCAACTGAAGAGTTTGCTTCTGTACATGACTTACTTGATTCTGGATGTCAATACGAATATGACGTAGCTTCAGTCTACTCTAATCTTGAAGAGTGTGAGAAGCTTATGAACGAATCAGTTCAGCATGCCAAGCTTCGTAAGAATACTGGCAGCATTCCTATCTCTAAAGCAGAGCTGGTGAGTCTTTCAGAGTCTTGTCTCTTCATGGCTAAAACCTTCGATACTTTTGGTCTTGCTATAGCTAGTTTCAACAAGATTGAGCATAACTACGTTGAAACTTTGAAGAGTCTTGTTAGGCAATTCAACATCTAAAACAAAAAGAGTATAGATACAGCACTATCTCTTCCCACTAGGTAGCTCATTGAGAGCTACCTAGTGGATATACAGTACAGTTATGAATGATGACTTATAAGCAGTTTAGAATGTCAATCCTTTTGCACTTTGGTAGACATGGTCTAATAACAGAAACAATACCATCAGAACAAATAAGCGTATACTCTTGCAAATCCCAACCAATGTGATATGTTCGTGTTGGAACTATGCACTTCTTAAGAGTTGGTTTCCACAGAGCTTGTATTAACTTGATTTGAAGATCTTTAGATTCGGGAACTTCTCGCTTCACTGGAGGAGTTAATGACTTAAGTATTCTTTCGGCTTCTTGCTCTTGATTGTAATAGATCTTGATCTGAGCTTCTGTATCTTGAATCTTTCGTCTCAACTGATATATGGTAGAAGAGTAGCTTCGTCTAACATTTTCAGTAATATACATACGCCAAAGACGTTCTCCATCTTTTATGAACAAGTATCTAGCGGAATCGTACCACATGAATGTAACTCTAACAGGTTCAAGGTATTGTGCTTTTTCGATAAGCATGTCAAACGCTTCTTTTTCTGTCATACCTTGTTCAATGAGCCTTTCAAATTTAGCCTGAGATCTAGAATAATACTTTCTTAGATACTCTCTTAAAGTCATATCAAATTCACGCATCTTAAGTAAGCATATACTTTCTAATCTATCCAATTGCTTCTTAAGCCTCTCAAGTCGACTTTCACAACGCTTAATCTTAGCTTCTCGATTATCAACACTGTACACTGATCGAGTATACGTGTAATGACCACTTTCATATTCATAAAGTTCATCTAACAAAGCTTGAGCTACTTGTCGTATTGTCATCATTCATTCCTTTTTTAAAGTAGATCAAAACAATGCATTTTCATAAGTTATTGAAACGAGTTCATCTGCTACTTGAATCTTAGCAGTTAGTTTAGCTCGAGATGCTTTAGAGGTTTCTATTGTCCAATCTAAAGTAGAATAGTAACAGATATACCGTCTTGGATCTACACAATGCTTCTTAAGCCAATATGAAAGGCGTACATTTACAGGTTTCTCTGGAAGGATTTGACTCTTAAGAAGATCTCGTATGGCTTCTCGTAGATACACGATCTCTTCAGCATTCGAAATAATAGTTCGCATACCAGATCGAAATCGTGATGCGCTGTACGATTCATCTTGCCTAGCCATTCGTTCTAAAGACTCTGCCGTAGAGTTTATAGAATCCTCAAACTTATGCATTTCAATTTCATACTGTTTGACTGTATCTTCTTGTTGAATGTTAAAGTACCTATAGACGTCATCTAGAAACTGTCTTCTTGTGACTACTGCAAGCCTAGGTTTCATATAGTACCTCCTTTGGAAGTTTTAACTTCCTACATGATGGTAATATAAGTTCACGACTTGCATGGATTACAAAAAAAAGAAAGTTATCAAAGGAACTTTCTTTAGCTCCTAGGAAGCCAAGAGTCGACTTCCTAGGAGAGAGTGGCCTATTCGCCTGGGTGGATCCAATCCCACCCAGTCAGTGCGGCCCACGCTGTTATCGTGGCCGCTGCTGACAGAGTCATAGACCCTGTCAGCTCAAGGGTCAGCTCGCCAGCCTCTTTGGCGAGAGCTAACCGGATAGATCTCTTCATAAGAGCCTCCTTTGTTGCAGATCGATGAGAATACTTCTCTTATGCACTGACTCTTAGTACATAAGAGACCTTAGCCAATACAAGTAGTAGAGCTCATCTCTCTACCACTTGTATTCGATCCAATTAGCCTGGATTGTCATTTCGACTTCGTGGTCGAACGTCGTGTCAAGATGACGAATCCAGAATACCCGCTTGTTATACTTGCGGGCAAGACGAAGTACGGTTTCCCGTACTTCCTTGGGACACCGATCAGGATGCTTACACAACACGATGCCCTTTATATCGCGTGTGCAAAATAACTCTTCGTGCCCAGTGCCAGCATTGCTGCTGGCAGCACGATGAGTGGGGATGAGACGCATTCCGTTATACGTCTCGTCCTTCACTGACCACACATCAGTGCAGAAGTACTTCTTTACTGACTGGTCTGATAACCATAAACCGACTAACGGACGGTTTATACCACTCGCCTTAGTTGGCTTATATGTGTAGATATGCGTTTCTAAATGAAATATATATCTATACGGAATTGGGCCATCTATAGAGACAAATTCATCTCCCTTCCAATAACCCAAACTCCACGATATTAAGGTATCGTTCCAGCATTGAGTAGCTGGAATGATACCATTTTGATGACGTGCGTGATTATAAGCGAGCGCGTTGACAGGTATGCGCTCGATAGTAAACGTTTCACCTTCCACTTCTGTCCAACGACAGCCGAATCGCTGACATAGAAGTGGGAAGATGTGATAATGAGAATCTGCCCATAATTCTTTAACATGTGAGCAGATGCAGTGCCTCTTTGGGCACAACTCCGAAGAGATACGCACTACTTTTAAGTTAGTGCGCTCAATTAAGAGCTCACGTAGCTCAAGAGTTGCAGCATACTCTCTCCCCGACTGCAGCTCTTTTTCAAGCTGCTCTTCCAAGGAAAGAGCATGTCGGAACGCGTTCAACCATCGGACTATACGTCCGGTATAACGTCTGGCCATACAGCCTCCTTCTGGCCATACGGCCATTTTTATATCGCAACCCGTGCTAGAGATAGATATCTCTAGCACGTTTCATAGGAGCTTGCGATTACCCCTTGAAGAACTACCCACCGCCTTCTGGTGGAAGATGCCTAGTAGCTTCACGATACTCTTCAATACCGTACCTCTTAACGCGGATAAGACGGAGCGACTTTGGGTAACTCACCAAGATTCAGCAGGCAAATTGGAATTACACCAACCACGTACTGATCTTGACCCTTTAGTATTACTAGCTGAGACTCACCTCCTCTCAAGCCCGTAAAACGTGCTATAAGAATCTACTTCTTACGCACATTAAAGTTATATAGTTGCATATCTAATTGAGTCACACTAGAGAGATCGTAAGATCTCTCTAGTGTGTATGTCTTTAATACTTGTAAGTTCGATTGTTATAAGGAAGAAGTTCTTTAATCTGCCCTAAAAAGTGTGTCAGCTGATTCATCTTTGTGTGGTCTCCTTGAGCAGCATCGGTCTGTGCTTCCATCTGTTTTTCTATAGGCCATGCTTCTAGGATCCTTCTCTTTCGTTCAGCTTTGATAACTTCGTCATCTTTCGGATAAATCCAAGATCCATCTTCTCCAACTACGTAGAATGGATAGTCTCCTTCTTCTGGTGGATTAGGAGCTTTTAAGACTACATAATCTTCAGATAAAGTATCGGCAGTCATTGGGTTACCGATGATTACTTCTTGTGTTCCAACTTTTCCATAGTAGACAGTCTGCATACTTACGCTCCTTCTTGGGCCGTCTTCTTAGGCCTGTAACTAACTTCAAAGATGTTAACTTCTGCCAAGTCTCTAATGTTCTCTTCACTAACAGGTATGTTTGTATCTAACTTCAATGTATAGAGTCTACCTTCATCTACTTCTAATGAAGCGATCTTTGTAGTTGAACCAGAAACAAGAGTAACTAGACCTGATGTGGCAGCATTCGTATCTGGATCAATATAGTACCCTATACCAGTTCCAGTTAAAAGAACGTGCTCAGGATCGAACGAGTAGTTGATTGTAGAATCTGTAAGAAGTGTAGTAGAAGGCATAAACTTAAGAGCATTAGAAGACTCTGTATAGAAGAGAGGAGCTTGTATGTACGTTGGAAGGCCACCATCCACAAGAAGTTTAGTTGAAGTTGCTACACTAGCTTGAGGAATGAGAGACAACTTTGTAATATCTACAGATGCATCTTTGATAGTTACTTCTATCTGGAATCTTCTTTCTGAGTCAAATGACAGAAGAAACTCATGCTGATATGTCGTTAAGACTATCCTCATGCTTTCAGCTATATGATTGGCAATCTCAATTCTAGACTCTGTATATGCCAATCTGTCTGAAAGATCACCAAGAAGTTGATTCAACCCATCTGTTTTGCTATCTGTATAGTTATTAGCAAGAGTGATAGCTTCTTCCTTAGAAGAATCAATATACTCTATAAGACTTCGTTCAGATGTGTTAATAGCTTCTCTAAGTGCAGCATCAGCTTGTTGTCTAGCATCAGCTTCTGTTAGAACTTGACTAAACGTAGTAGCTGAAAGTTCTGCTATCTTTTCAATATAGTCTTCTTCAAGTTCATCTCTTGTATCTTGAAGATTATTCGTTAAGAGTGTTTCAAGGTTAGAACGAGCTTCAGCTTCTCTACCTTCACTTGCAGCTAAAGCAGAATCTGTATATGTACGTAATGTATCAATATTGTTCTGAAGAATGTTATCAGCGTCATGAAGTCTTGATTCTAAAGACTCTAGATCAGCTTGTGTATTATTGAGCCATCCTTGTACTTCAGTTCTTAGTAAATCTTGAGAATCACTCTGCTCTGCACGAAGACTATTATGCATGTCGTCAAGCATATCTTCAACTTGATCAAGAACAGCCTGATCTGCTTCTTGCATATCTTCAGTTAAAGTCTGTCGCAACTCTTCTAAAGCAGTATTTCTATTCTCAATTTCAGCTTGCAATGACGCTGTCAATGATTGATCAAGTTCACTAAGACTTTGGTTCTGTTTGACTTCTAATGCATGCAACTCTGCATCATGTTTAAGAGTCAACTCTTCTATCGACTCAGTAAGTTTATTCTCTAATACAGTTTCAGAAACTATTCGTTCTGAAGTAACTGTATCATGAAGTAAGCCTAACTTATCATCTACCTGTAATGCAGCTATTTTAGCATCTACTTCATCAAGAACTTCGTCATCAGCATCTTGAATTTCTTGAGCTATAGTCGCATGCAAAACGCTTAGTGCTGTTGTTCTAGAAGAAGCTTCTTCTCGTAAGCCTGTAGCTAAAGCCCCTTCAAGGGTTGCAATATCCTGATCATGCTTAGTAGTCAATGCGGCTAGTTCATTGTCATGCCGCTCAGATAACTCAGTAACTCTATTGTTTAAATCACTTGAAATCGTATCTAAACTATCTGTAAACTCTGTAGTTAAAGAATCGTGCAATCCAGTAATAGCACCATCAAGATTCGCTGCTGTTTCAGATCTTAGTGTTGAGATGTCTTCTTCTGTCTTAGTCGTTAAATTTGCTACTGAAGTTGCTAACGATGAATCATGTTGATCAACATACTCTCTAAGGGTAGATAATTCTTCTTCTAAACCATCTGTCGCTATATCTAAAGCATCATTCAGTTCTTCAGTAACTTGCTCATGCAAAGTTTCTACTGTAGCTGAGATATTTCGATTGGTTGCTTCTTCAAGAGCTGTATGAGCAAGATTTTGTTCATCAGTGATAGTGCTGTGCAGAGTGTCGAGCATTGATGTTATTGAATCAATATTAGTAGCTCCACCCTGCTCAATCATAGCTATCAAGCGTTCTTCTGTTTCTTGAAGAGCTTGAGACTGACTTTCATCTTTCAGTTCTATAAGAGAAGTTAGATCTTCAGTAAGCTCATTGAGATCTGTATCTATCCGTGTATTGATAGTATCAACATTCTGAATAAGAGATTCTTGTAGAGCTTCGATATCAGTCTGATGTGTTTCTTCAAGCTCATCTATTCTTTCGTTCAGTTCATTCTTTGAATCATTTACACTCTTAGTATACGCAGCTGTAATTGAATCAGTCGCATTCGAAATAGCCGTTCCAATCTGAGAAGTAACTTGTTCTCCAAATTGAGTAAACTTAGTAGTTGTTTGTGTAGAAAGAGCCTGAATGGCATTAGCTAACTCTTCATCATTCTCATCTGAATACTCTTTTACAGCATCAATAGCTTCTTTTAGATGAGCATCTGTTACCGATATAGCTTCAGTGATTGATGTGCTAAGTTCTTCTCGTAATGTAGATGCGTTAGTTTCAAGTGCCGTATTCAGAGTTTCAATATCTTCATCATGCTGTTCTTGAAGCTCTTGTATACTTGCTTGTAAAGTTGATGTGGCGTCAGATACAGATTGATCAACTAACTCTTCTACTGTTCCAAGAACTCTCTCTTCTAAAGCATCAGTGATAGTTACTACAGAATCAGAATAAGCTGTAAGATCTTGTCTAAGTTCAGCTATCTGTCCACTTAAAGCAGCTGTATCGTCTTCATGAGTTCGTTCAAGCGCAGCTACTCGATTAGTAAGCTCAGTATCTTTAGCTTGATAAGCGGTTTCTATTGCTGCCTTAGTTGTATTGATCTTGTTGTTTAAAGTAGTTTCTGCTTCTGTTATTCTTGTGTTTAAAGTAGTTGCCGTGGAGTTAAGAGTATCTGTAAGATCTTGAACCGCATCTGTAATGTCATCACGTAGTGCGTTTATATCTTCTTGATGCTTCGTTGACAGTTCAGTCTTTGTAGTTGAGATAAGATTAGTGTATGCTCTTTTAACATCATTCGTATAGATATCAAGATTACTGATATCTTCATAACTGTGCTGATGTTCTCTATGAGCAGCATCAATCATCTCACAAGTTACATGATGAGGATTTGACGTATCATCTAAGATATGTCGCTCTACATCTTGTCTAACTTGTTCTAAGACAACAAACTCTGCATGAGTATGATTAGAAGGAGAAGCTCCAATGATAGCAGGAGTTAAGTTATGTGGATTCGTAGCAGTTAAATGATCTTCGAATGATTCTTCTAGTGAATCATGATCTTCTCTAAGTTTTGCAAGAGGTGTTAAGATTCCTTCTTGAATCATTGGCTCATGCATGTAGTCATGAGTATGATTAGCAGCTGCTGCTCCAGTCTGTTCCCAAGTAACTTGATGCGGGTTATTCTTATCGTTTTCATGCGTAGTTAACTGAGAAATTATCTCATTTCGATAAGCTTCAAGAGTTTCTATAACCGAAAGTTTGAAAGCTCCAAACTCTCTATAAAAGCTTTCAAGTTGACGCTCTGTAACGAATCCAGAACCATCTGAGAGCATCATCTCGACCATATAGTCCATATAGTCGCTAAACGCTGGCTTAAGATAATGGACTCCGGCTCTAGATATTGTTACGTAATCATCAACTGGAACATCATCAACAAGAAACTCTAAATAGAAAGAACCAGCATGATCTACGTTAAAGGTAGACTTAAACCTACCAATCTCATCAGTAGTAAGAATTGCATTACCATGAGAATCTTGAACTGTGAATGTCGATCCTTCAGGAAGATGCTCAAGAGTTAAATCTAAGTAATGTGTTCCTGTTCTTGAGAAAGTCTTGTTACTAAGCTTGATACCAGCTTGAGAATCACCAGGCGCATCGCCTCGATTGATATATGTGGCTTTACCATTATCATTCTGAAAACCACGAAGAGTCCAAAGAGATAGATCAGTAAATGTAGGTGAAGCTAATGCGTCAGTGAGTACTGGTAAGTATGTAATAGTTGATAGATCGTACTGAATTGTAGTTAAAGCTTGTCTTACTTCACTCGTAAGTTGTGACAGCGCATATGCAGTCGTAAGTTTATCTGGATCTGTCTCAGTGTAATCTAAAGAGATGTCTGTAGCTGATGTACCTGACAGTTCTAACTCTCTAGAGAATACCTTGTTCGTAAACAGCTCAGGAGTAAGAGTAGATTCTGGAACTAATGTACTTCCAACGATATCTTTCTCTTCTTCTAATACATTCACAGCTGACATGGCACATCCTCTATATGTATAGGTATTGTCGGTTAAAGATGTAAGGACTAAGCACACGATCCAACAGAGGAGTATAGCTCTTATGAGCTATACTCCTCTAAATGCGTTAAACATAGTTACTTGGTTTTGTAGAATTTATAGATAAAGCATAACGAAGAAGAACGTAGTGGCATCCATCCTTACTTTGCTTAATCTTCTTAAATAGCGTACCTATCCCACCTGAAGATGTTCCTAAGAGAGTGTGTAAGTATGCTCTATTGTAGTTTGTATTAATATACCCTTCTAGATCAGTAGAATAGTTCTGTTGGATGCCATAGTGCACGTATTGGTATCCAGTTTTTAAGATGTTGAGAGGAATAGTCTTATCTTTATAGCCTATGAATATATTTGTGATCAGCTCTGCATCTTTCAGATAGTGACAAAGAAAAAGATACACGAACGGATAATAAGCACTCCTTTCGTAGCAAAGATCAAGTAGTTCTGTTTCAAGCTGGCTATACAGCGAGAACTGCTTAATGCGATCCATGTACTTGATTAGTGAAATGTACTTTGGTACAAGAAGACTGGTTGTTCCTATCTCAGGTTCAATTTCTTTAAACAAGGTTTGAAGTGAATCTGAAGAAGGTCTAAATGGTTCAAGATATAACGGCATTCTACATTCAAAATACTCTACTTTCTTAAGAAGTATACGAACAAGTTTCTTGATACCTGGATACTTCTTATCAAAAGGAGATACCCATCTGAGATCATGAGCTTCTTCTTGTGATTTCTTAGAGATACCTGTCACAAGAGAAAACTTACCATGTATCTGAAAGCTTTCTAATAGAGAATCGCTCACTATCTCATCAAGGTGATAAACACCTACTGTAGTTGTACCGAACTTGTGATAAGCTATCCCTACAAGACACCCAACCCACACCTTACTTGCTACATGAAGTCCGTTTGATGCTCGAGCCTTAAGAACTATAGCAGCATTAGGAAACCCACTTGGTGTGGCTATGATCATAGCTATACCAGAAGCATACTTACTGCCACCAAACTCAAACATTGCTTTCTTAGATGTAATTGGTAAGATGAGCGTCTCTTTAAGATGCCCTTCTCTGATAGGAGCTAACTGATGGATTACCGTTTGGTAATACTTCTTTCTCCATCCTGCTCCATCAGGGATACGAGCTTTTGGATTAGATTGCTGTTGTGTTACCATAAGCGTTCTATCCTTATCACATAACGACCAAGTGCAGTAACCGTTATGTAGATATCAGTCGCTGTTACCAATACTTGTCCAGTATCTTGATTGTTCGTCTCGAGCACAACAGAATCTCCATTTAGGAAGAGATTGACTCGAACATCAACTGTACTAAACGGATTAGGAACGCTATATTTTCCTTGAGAAATTCTGTTGTAATGCTCTACTGGAATAGTCATGCATTTAGCTACTGGATATCCAACATGCCGAATGTATGATGATGTAGAAACTTGTGAAGTAATAAGTTCTAATCTGCCTAACGGTATACCTATAAAAGTGGAAGATTCTCCTGTATATGGGTTAAATCCATAATGTTGAAAGTATAGATCAAGACAAGTAAGTGTTGCTCTTCCTTCTCCTTCTTCTTTACATAGTGCAACTTCTACCTTCTGTATTCCAGAATCATCATGCCTGTATGTAAAGATGTTTGCTTCCTGATCATCGTGGCTATATACTTCTTCATGTGTAAGTTCTACTATAGCTATTGGATTCGATTGTGTCTGAATCTCTTCTGATATAGCTTCTGATGAAGTTACTTTTAACGTGTTTGTAGATGTATATCCTGAAGGAGTTATGACATCTATTCCTTTTAGATCAAACTGCTCTATTGAAGAGAATGTATGGACAAAGTTAACACTTAAGTCATCTGCTGGTTTTTCTACTTCGAAAAATGTATCAAGAGAATGATCATACACAACAAGAGCTGTATTCTCAGGATCTTGACTTACTGAAATCGATCCAAATACTGGATGCGTGTATGCCTCTTCTTCTTCATTATACTCAAATGAAACATTCTCTAAGACAGTAGTTCCTTGTTGAAGAGAAGTGTAGTCAGGAGGAATGTAACTCTGATCTATAGAGTAACCTTCATCTGTTTTCTTAAGATACAAGTATACCGGAGCATCTTTGTATGGTTTACGTTCTAAGATACAACTGTTATCTGATATTTTAACGACTTCAGTCTTTCCATCTTCTATAGGAACTCTAACAGATAGAGAAGATACAGATAAGTAATACTTAGAATCTTCAACAAAATCTTGCTTAAATATTGGCTTTACATACAAGCCAAATACTAAGTCTGACGCTTCAACAACTTGTATCTTACAAGTTGTAAACTCATGAGTATCACAATGAATGATCCAAGCAGCTCCTGCGCTCCAATCCTCTTCAGCATAAGTTTCTTGAGCTAAAACCTGATCATTCTGATCCAAAATTTGTATAGAAACAACATGTCCTTCTACTCTTCCTTTAAAGTCTCTATAAATCTCGAACCCTTCAATCACTCGTGGCATCAAAAAAGTATATGTAAAAGTAGGAGCCTGCTCTGTTATAACTCCAGCTATAATAGCTGGATCTTCCCAATACGCTGAGAAGACATTCATCGGTTTGGTTCCTAGTAAGAAACCAACAGAACCTGACCCTTGTGTGTGTGATGCTACACCAGAATAGTAATCGAAATCAGTCGAAGATGTGTGAACGATAGCTAGATCAGAAATTATAGCTGTTGGAGGAGTAAGGAAGTTTCGTCGATCATTGTTATTTCTAACAAGAGCTCTATAACTAGGATTTATAACGCCTAGTTTAGTGTAAGGCATCTCGATAGATTCTATAGATGATCTAGTTACTTGATCTTCACTTACACGCTCTTCTTTTTCAAGATTGATTATGTCATCAACATGTTCAAGAATCGAACTACTTAAATCGTTAAGATCCTGATCATGCTTAGACTCAAGAGCAGTTATAGAAGCTTGTAATGTCTCAATGCTTTCTCGTGTATCTTGAGCAGTTATGGCATCTTGAAGAGTTTGTAAAGATTCATCAACAATGGCTGTATAACTAAGTTGCAAATATTGATCATCATGATTGTGATCTTCAGATGCCGCATGAAGATCTTCTAATGAATGCGTATGGTCACTTGTTGCAGCACCAATATCGCTTGGATCATGAGTATGATTTAAAGCAGCAGCACCTACTTCTTCAGGTGTGTGAGTATGTTCTATAGGGGCTGCACCAAGATCTTCTAGTTCGTGTGTATGGTCTACTGATGCAGCTCCAAGATCTTCAAGATTATGAGTATGGTTAATTGAAGCTGCGCCAATAGTTTCTGCTGAGATATTAAGATCAGAAAGATTCAACTCAAGATCTTGAGCAGTATGAGTGTGAGTAACTGCTGCCGCTCCACATTCTTCTGGAGTATGTGTATGTATAATAGCTGCTGCTCCACATTCTGAAGGGACATGTGTGTGGTGGACAGAAGCAACTCCAAGCTCTTCAGCTGAATGTGTATGTCCAATAGCAGCGGCTCCTATAGTTTCAGGAGTTGTTCCTATAGCTAATGCACCTACTTCTTCAGCAGTATGAGTGTGTTCTATAGGAGCTGCACCTAGTTCTTCTGGTAGATGTGTGTGATTTGCAACAGCTGCACCTATCATCTCTGGATTGTGCGTATGATCAGCAGTTGCTACACCTAACGATTCAGCTGTGTGAGTATGATTTATAGCAGCAGCTCCTATATCAGCAGGAATGTGCGTATGATCTATAGCAGCTGCGCCTAAATCTTCTAAAGAGTGAGCATGATCTACATCGGCAGCATGAAGTTCTTCTAATGAATGTGTATGTGCTTGACTTGCAGCACCTATGGATTCTGGAGTATGAGAATGATCCTTCGCAGCAGCGTTCAAATCGTCTAATAAGTGAATGTGATCATCAGCAGCAGCATGCAAAGATTCTAATGAATGTGTATGGTTAGCAGTAGCTGCGCCCAAAGACGCAAGAGTGTGTACATGTTCTTTAGCAGCAGCACCTAAAGAATCTAAAGAATGCGTATGAGCATCTGAGGCTGCACCTATAGATTCTGGAGTTAACTGATGAGGATTATTCGTATCGTTAATGTGTGTTGTGACTCGCTCAGTAACTGTATTAATACGACTATTGATGTTTTCTGATACAACAGGATCTAGTTCAGCATACCTTCCAACTTCATATTCAGGATGAATGTGATCTTCAGCTGCTGCACCTATCATTGAACAAGTTACATTGTGAGGGTTAGGGACAGTTCCATTCAAGTGGTCTGTTACTTGACGATGAAGTTCGTTGTACTCTGGATGATCGTGGGTAGCTACAGCTGCACCAATCATTTCACAAGTAATGCGGTGAGGATTCCCAGCTACATTACGAACATGCTGATTCCATTCAACTTCATTAGCAACAATGTTACTATAAGCATCAAGTTCAGGATGTGAATGATCTTTAGGAGCAGCTCCTATAGATTCTGGAGTTGTTTGATGAACGTTACCTGTCTCTGAAATATGAACGATCAATGTCTGATTGACGTTCTCTATGTTGCTCTGAAGTTCAGCTTTTGGAGCAGCAATCTCTTCTTTGAAGATTCTTCTAACATCAGCTGCTTGTATGCCATTGATATTCAGTCCTACATTGTCAAGCACACCTAAGAGATAGTCTCTAAAGCGCGTCTTAACTGCATGAAGTTTAGCATACTCAACTTTGATGATATCACCAGTATACACTCCTTCTGCTACTATACGAATAGTAGTAGAAGCAGGACTAGCTATATACATTTCAAGATGAGTATCTCCAACATCTGTAATAGTAGTGACTATCTGATCTCCAGAATCATAAATAACAAGCCGGCCAGAATCCAATCGAGAAACATTAACATGAAAGTGATAGTAGGTTGGATCATAGAAGGCTTCTTGAGGAACTTTCAAAAAGTTGTTATCTGAATCTTCAGTTCCTTGTTCGTAAATGGCTACACCGTTTGCTATCGTCCAACCTTGTATCTTCCAAGGAACTTTTGTATCTTCAGTTGCGAAATGTTCATCTATCAAGTCTTTTGAAACGACTGCTTGATCTTGATAGAACCTGTGATTTGGATCAATCTTATCTATATCGAACTGAAGTTTTGAGAAAGCTTCATAAAGAGCATATGAAGAAGGAATGCGCTGATAATGATTCTCTGTATAGTCTTGTGAGATACCTATAGCTTTACCTTCATCATTGATAAACTCTAGTTCTTTTGTTTTGATATTAGGAGTTGATACTTGAGCTGGAAGCATTGTACTTCCAGGAAGATGATCATACATAAGTTCTGTTGGATCTTGCGTATTCTGAGAAGATGGCATATAGAAACCTCACAGATGAGATATATTCGTGTAGATTGTGTTTGAATAAGAATCTTCCAACTAAACGCATCGCATTTCACATAAGAATCACTGTCCTATAGGAGACACGAAGTCTCCTATAGGACAGCTTATCCAGGAGGGGGTAGAGGATTTATTTCATATCGTCAGAGAAATCTATAAGTTCCTTTATAGCTTCAGCATCAAGGTGTGAATCCTTCACAACCTTAAGTATCTTCATAACTTCGGCTTTCGTCTTAACATTGTCTTTGCAAGATGGATGCTGAAGCTCATTCTCAGGGCAGTATCCAAGACTTACACAGCTTGGACCTGCTTCAGCAAAAATATCAGGAGAATGTTTCTTACAAATAGCGAGCATCTGACAAGCCATATGTCTGATTTCTTTCTGCGCTCTCTTACAGCATCGAATCTTAAACCAATCCAGCAAAGCATGAGAATTCATTCCAATGATGGCTTTGAATGTCGTTGCCTGCGGTTTCATATAGCGCAAGTCTTCTTCAGGAATGTTTCGTTCGATTCCTGCATCATACCACTTAGAAGTAAGTTCAAGAAGTAAATCTGAATCTACAGATATCTCTCGTTCTTCTCCAGTGATATCCATAACTTTAACTGTTGTGTAAAAGTTCTCTATATTGGAAGGAACACTAACTTCAAACTTTCTCCTACCCTTTAGTTCAACTCGTCCACTCTTGATGAGATAGTTAGCAAGACGTTTACGAACGAGTTGAGTCTCACAGACTCTGCTATAACCTTCTACACCAAAGATCCAGTAATCAAACTCGGTAGCAGCCAGATGACCAGATTCAATAATCTTCTTAACAATGTTCGCGTTGTATGGACTTGCAACGATCTCTTCTACACTCTTCTCACTTCGACAGAATCTAGCCGCAATGTCTGTATAAACTTTGTTACCGCCAGCTATAAGAACAACTTTGCCATTGCCAGTTGCATATTTGATTACATCTTGAGACATACTTTCTCCTATAGATCTAGTTCTTCATTAGAAACTACTTGTTTCTGTTCAATTGGTTCTTGTTTTTGTTCAGTTGATTGTTTTTGTTCGGTTGGTTCTTGTTTATCTTTCTCTCCAGCTTTAGCATAAGCATCGGCCACATCTTTCTCTGTCTGGCGAGACTTACTTTCTGGTCCTTGAGCATAGATATCTCGTACGTACTTTCCTTTCTTATCATTGACATCTGGTAAGATACCTAAAGTTGTAAATTTATAAGCGAAGTATTGATCAGTCTCATTTGTATCTTCGACGTATCTATGCTTTCCTCGTTGCACTGTAAGCCAAGCTTCCTTCTCTAGATCAATCTCTTTGTATACATAAATTTCAAGATCTGCTATCTGATTGATAGCTATAGATCCAGAAACACCATCAGCAGAAAAGTGCCTAACAACATTAGTTCTAACTCTATCTGCTACCTGTTGCATTGTTCTGTTGAACTGGTGTGGAGTAATGTAAGTAATATTCCTACTCTTATTCCAATCAAACATAGCTTGACATGTTGCTTTCAAAGCTTCAGATGATTCTAAGCTTCCATCGTAAATAGAACACTTCTTCTTCATCTTCTCTAAGTAATCATGAAACACCACAACCACTTCATATCCTTGAGCTTCGTAACTTTCTATTGTTCGAGTATAATCATCGAAACTAAACTTGCTTCCTTGATACATTTCAATGATGAACTCCCAATGATTCTTCATGTAGAAATCTTTCATCACCTTAAGCATATCTTCTACTGGAGTATCGAAGGAAGGTTGCTCTCTGAATGTATACATGTATGCAGTCTTATAAAACCATAAGGTATTGAGGGCTGCTTTGTTCTCATGAGAAATGAAAAGAAGTAGTGGTTTCTTTCCAGGCTTACAGAAATCGAGTCCATCATTCTGACTTGCTATACCACGAGCTATAGTTGTAAGGAGACCAGATTTGAAGTGATGTGACAATCCATAAATAACAACAAACTCACCACGTGTAAATCCACCTCGCTTACCAAGCATCTTGTTCAGTCCACGAAGATCTGTCTTTAAGACTCCTGTAGGTTTCTCACTTTCTATTGCTCGAACAAGTGCATCTGAAAGACTATCGTTAGAATTGAAATCAACCGATTCTTCAGCTGCTGTCTGAAAGAGTTGTGAGTTTTCTTTAGATAAGTCTACTATCTGCCTTGCAAGACTAACAACTGACATCAAAGCTTGTTCTTGATCATCTCCACATGTCTTGTTACGAAAAGCTGTAAGTTTACCTGACATTTTCTGATTGCACTGCTTGAATAGAAAGTATGCTATAGCAAATCGTACACTCTGTTTCTTGAGATCTATCAACTCCTTATCAACTACCGTCTCTTTGATAGTATCTGCTATAACAGCAAGAGCATCAAAAAATCCAGGTTCTTCTTCTCGTACATCCCCATTCTTTACAAGAAACTCAGCAATACAAGACGATCTTGCTGCATCACCATCTTCTTTTCTTGGACAAGCTCTTAACTTCTTAAGAAGATCCAAGTATCGTATCACAAGAGAATGATTAGTTCTAGCATTAGAACTGATAGTTAAACCATATGTTTCAATGAGCTTATCTAAAAGGTTGAGTGTTTCATCATCTCTAGTACACGATAAAAGAATGATCATATCTATCAAAACTGAACTGTCTATGGCGGCTTCATACGTCGTCCCATACCGACGAGCTTCTGCGATATCTTCTTGATAATACGCCATATATTGTTTCTACCTCCTGAGGTAGTTTTTGTATCAAGCACTTGATGACGACATTTGGTCAAGATATATATTTTTGTGTTTACGGATCCTGTGCGAATCTCTCTTACTTTTACTTTCATAAAGGACTTACCAATGCAAGACATCCGCTATATGCTCGTCCATGCAGATCCCTATACAAAAGGTCTTACTCGTAGTCAAGCTACAACTATAGCTGCTCTTATTCATCGTACACCTTCGTTGGCTGAACTCAAACTTTCAGTTAAGGATACTCTTGGTATCTATCTTCAACAAGCTATTCTAACTTTATATATGCTCGATATGAATCCAACGAATGAAAAGCTTCTTAACTATCAGAAGAAGATTATTCATTCATTCTTAAAAGAAGAAAATGAAGATAGATACAACTCTAAGAATCTTGAAGCAGAACGTATCTCTCCAAACATCTTCAAAGTTGTTCGATCGTTTATCATTCAAGATACTGACTTCTTAACAGGATCTGATCTTACTACTATACAAACAACTCTTCTTCAGAATAACCAGTATGTGACTCTACCTTCTAACTTTACTTTTCCTTATCTGAACTTTAGAGCTCATGCTGTTATGTCAGATGAGGACAGACTCAATCCTCTTACGTTGTCTGTCATCTATAAGAAAGATCAAGACTATCCGGATGACTTGATTCTTTCCTTCTATACAAGAAGTTTTTCCTCAATGCAGGCACCTAGTTCAAGAGCAAGTATTAAGTTCTTTAATGGCACTAGTCCTAACAAGACTATGGATTACATTGCTTCAATGAACTATGCCGGCAAGACTTGGAGAGAAGTTATTGATATTGTCCAGTCTTGTCATTTCCATTGTGGCACGACTATAGCTACAGAATCTCTAGCCAACGTGCTCAATTACTACATTCGTGGTAAAGAATATAAACATAATGTTAATCTAACTGCACAACGAAGAGATCTTAATAATCTCTTTGCTGCAATCATAGCACGAGGAGATGAGATCCTTGACTCTACTAGTATTCGGACTATTGCTGATCTCTATAGTTTTCTTCAAGATGATAGAGTAAAATATCTTCTTATCAAAGATCCCAAAGTTAAAGATGAGAACAAGTTTTTGACCTTCAAAGATGAAGAACCGTTTAAATCTTTAGCTACTCTCGGTATAACACTTGGGACATTAAGTGGCCAAGAAGCTTATGCGATGGCAGATGACAGTTCTAATTCAACTGCTGATTCTAATCCAACTGCCAATGATAGTTCAAATGACGATGGTGAAGATTCTGAAGAGGAAGGAGATAATCTTTTCGGAGATGATGGTGGGTTTGATGTAGGTGAAGAAGATAAGGAAGGAGAAGGTGAGGGAGATGAGGAAGATAATGAGAATGGTTCTCAGTCTTCTACAGACACGACATCTTCTTCAAGTTCTTCTGATGAATCTTCTTCTACTACTGATTCGTCAGCAACATCAACTGATACCAAAGCTGAAGATGTCAATCCTATCATTGAGATTATTGATGATGAATCTTTCGATGAGTATCTTGATAGATCTATTTTATCAATTCGTCTAAAGAGGCTAATCAGTAATCCTCCGACTAGTCTTTCCTCTATAGATCTTCGCTTTTTAAAACACTGGTATCTGCAATGGTTTCCTTGTGTATCCATAGCAACTACCAGAGAAATCTTAGGAGATCTTCTTACAGAACCTTCTAAGAGACTTACTTCAGACGACTAGAGGTGCGGCGAGTAGGCCTCGTCGTGATCAAAAACATAGAACATCAGAGATACTGTAGTATCTCTAAGAGAGTTTACTAATGGCTCGTAATGGCATCGACTTGACAAGTCTTCCTACGTTCAATAACTCTGCCATCTCTTCTTTCAAAGCAGGTATGGCAGAATTTGCCACTGATCATAACCTGACATATGCTGGCGAATCTGTTCTTCCGAAGAACCTGAATGCAGTCACTGACCGTACCCTGTATGGTAAGACTTATCATAAGGTTGTCGGATTCTTGAATGAGCTTGGCCATGGCACTGTCAATTATGAGTATGCTCCGATTGACAATAGTGTCAATCCCAACGCTGGCATGGAAGGGTTCAACATCACTCCTATGGAAGACTCTACCATTGTCGGTCTCAAAGAGCGTCTTTTTGATCTGTGCAAATCTTGCAACATTCCTGATGAGCGCATCACGGCTACGATGGAATCATTGGCTCTTATGCTTCATCGATATTCCAACAATCGTCTCGATGAGCATTTCCAGATCGCTCAGGAATCTACTTTGCCCAACTTGCGGTCTCTGTCTTCGATCTATCCTGGTTCCGTTACAGCTGAAGCTACCTATTCAGGTGCTCTGATGGGTGCTGAAATGTTCGGTGCCAACATTCAGCAGAAGACAACTGATATCAAAACAGCCATGACCATTACTCTGGTCAAGTCCTACAAAGGTCTGACCAACCGTCTGATGCACCGTGTTTCCAATGACAATGGTGTTGTTATGTTCATGGTTCCCAATGATGAATTCTACGATCTGTCCAAATCTCAGTCCAAGACTTCCTCAGAGCGTGATTCTTTCTCGCATCGTAACCAGCTCATTACTCTGTTGACGCATCCTGAACCTGTTGACATGGAAATGATTCCTGTCTTCTTGCAGAAGGCTCTTGATGTTGATAACAAGTTTTTGCTGGCTGATGACGTCATGCTTCCCAATGTGGAATGCTCGCTTTGGGATCTGTCCGTTGTTGAAGGCAAGGCTGGATATGATCGCTTCAACTACACAGACCTTCTGTCCTACAGTGTGAAGCTTCGTGCTCTGCACTTTGAGATCACCAGTGGTGAAGGCGACAATGCCAAGACAGAACAGTACATTCTGAATCTGTCTTCGTTTGGTGCGATGACCAACTTTACGCATCTGAACAATACCTTTGATAACGTCAGTGACCGTGGCCTTCAGTTCTATGGTCGCTTCCCGTTTGATCGTTCCTCTGAGACAGCTGAAAATACACATACTGAGATCTTCAAGAATGTGTCTCGCTCTACAGAATACGTGATTGGTGTTGTTCACTTCTCAGCATCGACCAACTTGCAGACAACCAAGACTCATGGTACTGGCTACATGGAGTTCCGTCCTGCGGTTTCGGTTGCAGGAGCACAGCCCTCTGAGAACCTTATGAACTTTACTAAGGGACTCAAAGCAACTCTTATTGGCTGGGAAATTGATGCCAGATATTCGGAAGAAAACTTCCGTAAGACGAACATGGCCGTTCGTGCTCTTTCGGACGTGTTTACTTATACACTTCCTGATGGCCGCACGATTGTTGTCGACTACAGCCATAAGCAGACTCTGTCTGAGCACAATCTCCAGGTGGCTGCTGAAGTTCAGACGATTGGCATCGACCATCGTAATTTGCAGATTATTCTGAAGACTCTGAAGGCTACAGCCGATCGTATTCGCAATGAACGCTCTGACAAGCGGTACATTGAAAACTACGACAATCAGACTGTTTCAAAAGCATTCGTTTCTGGCCGTCGTGTACATCCGACTGTCGCCTACAAGACAATCGACATGAGCCAGGTCAAGGTGTGGCGTAGCTCTGACATGCTGTCTGACCATTGGACATATATGCGTGCGTGTCTGAATGCTATTACAACTGAGATCAACTATCGTTCTCTTCTGCCTCAGCAGCTCGAAGACTCTGCCATCAAGTATAAGGTTCTGACTACTACACCACTTCTCGATACAATCTTCAGTCTTGCTTCTATCCATGAGAACCAGATGCCTGGTGGTAAGGATGGCGAAATGGTCTTTGATGCCAAGGTTCCTGGAAAGCCTGTTGAATTCAAGACAAAGCTTCCCAATGGTGTTGAGCTCGAGTTTATCACGACAGCTTATCACTACATCAAAGATCTCATGATCCTTATTCCTTATCGGGACAATAACCCGATGGATGACCTGAACTTCATGGTCAACTTTGATGGTGGGCAGTACAGTGTTAACTGGACGCCAACAGACGGTAACAATCTGACCATCAAGAGGTCTATGCAGAATACAAGAGAGTACCCCCTGTGCCTCTGTGGCATTGGAGCAGTAATTTCTGTTATCAACAAGGATAACCTTACTCCTGGCATGTTCGAACTCGAACAGTAGTCTTGATTGTAAGTCTTTTTGATTGCTGATTCTATCCTCTAGGGAACCTTTATAGGGTTCCCTAGAGGATGTTCAGATGTATGTGTTTACTCTGGAAAGTATGTCTCAATCTTAGTAATCATTGCGTCGTAATTCTTTTTCTTGTGCGGAAACGAACAATCAGAACAATCCTTAAATCCTTCTAAGAGCTTGTACTTCCCACCACAGTCATCCTTCCAATAAAGAGGGCAGAAACAGAAAAGACAATTGAACTCTTCGGTGTCAAGAACTTTGTGGCAAGGAAAGTACTCACACTTAGTATTCTGTACAAACCGATAATGCCCATTGTGAGTTGACTTCTCATCGTCTTGCATTTATAGTGACTCCACGTTAATGTCTTTACCTAATACAACTCGATACGGTATAACAAGTTTATGATCCTTAGGTGACCATTCACAACGGACTAACAATGAAGGATGAAAGCCCTGAGCCATCAATCTGCTGATAGCAGTATAACCCATACAGAAGTACAGTGGTCGAGCATGTGGACCTTCAGGATGCTTGTGGATATTAATGAACTCAACATTCCACAGATCTTTCGCAATAGAAATGATCATAGTCGCTTCGTTCTTATCCATAAAGGCAATAGCAACAGCATCTTCGCTCAATGCTGGAACTATAGCTACTGATCCAGTAAACCTAGAGTTAGGATTCGAATCGATGGTAATCTCATCATGAGCGCGATCATAAGCGGTAAAGAAACCACACTGTTGAAAGAACTGACTAGTAGCACGAAGAAAACGTTGTTTAGCATTGAGCTCAACGACAATACCAAAAGAATCAACTGCTTCAAGCTCTTTCAATGTAGCGTTAAGCTGTTCAGATTCTTTAGGAGTCATGTCCAAACGAGTAGTAAGCATAAAAGTTGTCCTCCATAAGTGTAGAAATGAACAGATTTTAAACATCACAATGTGTCTTGGTACATCTTACTATAGGAGTAAGTCATGAGTGATGGAATAAAAACATCTGTTCAATGGATGCATAGCTGTTATGATGTTCGAGAGAAAGATCAACTAGCTATCTTGACTGTAAAAGAGAAAGAAGTTACTATTGAAAGTGCTACTAATAAAGTACTTCAAACTACGTCAAGATTACGGCAGTATGTCAATCCTACAAGAACTGTTTATATAACTAAACCGGAATACAGAACTAACGAGTATAAGAAAGAATACGAAGAGATAAGGAAGTGTGATTGTCATGAAGTTCAAGATTGGGCTGTCAAAGACTTCTTAAAGAAAGAACTTCGAGACGAATATGAAAAGAGAGATATCAGTCTATATGGCCGATATGTAGGACTTAGAGAACTTTGTGATCTTCCTTGGATCTATGGGCTTGATATCAGCATAGAAGCTCTCTATAGATACAAGTATGAAAAGAATCAGACTCATGCTGTCTGCCCTATTACTATTGGTAGCCTTGATATCGAAAGTGACATGATGATAGAAGCTGACAAAATGAGTGATCGTCCAACCTGCTGTATGACTGTTATTTGTGATACAGTAGTATACACAGCAGCATTGTCTAAGTACATGTATGGTTATACTAAAGATAACAAAAGAGTTCCTTTAAGTGTTGAAAACATTCGCACGTTCTTTTATCAGGTTCTACAAGAGAAAGAACCTATCAAGAAAGATTGGGATCAAAAGCAGATGAGACTCGAAATGCGAGTCTTTGATAGAGAATCTGATATGTACCGATGGATCTTCGACGCCATCGATAATGAACGTCCAGACTACATGTTCATTTGGAACTTAGGGTTCGACGTGCCACAAATCTGTGCTCGTATGCAGAAGTTAGGTCTTGATCCTGAAGACTACTTCTGCTCGTCTCGAATATCTAGAAATGCTAGATACTTAAAGTACTACGAAGATAGACGACCTGTTGCACACATTGTACAGAAATGGAATTGGCTGCATTGCACATCAGAGACTCAATGGCTAGACGCTATGGCTCTTTATGGTCAAGTACGTAAAGCTAAACCTAAAGAGACTAGTTATAAACTTGATGACATCATGACTAAAGTCTTAAAGACTGGTAAGTTAAGCTTTGATGGAAAGAGTCATCAGTACATGCAAGAGAAGAAGTTTGCTAGATATTGGGTGTATAATATTTTTGATGCTCTCTTAGTCCAGTGTGGCACATGGAAAACTCAAGATGCTAACACACTTTACATGCTTACAGAACACAGCACACTCATGGACTTTAGTAAACAAACTGTAATGCTCTGTAATGATTATCACCATGTTCTTATGGATAGAGGACTTGTTCTAGCAAGTACTGGAAGACACATGGCAGGTCCTTATGATGAGTTACTTTCTAAAACAGGTGGAGCGGTTCTTGATGCCAAGAATGTAATAAACATGGGAGTAGAAGTACTTATAGAAGATCCTAAGAAGCAGACGAATGTTCTCTTTTATGTTGCTGATGATGACTTTAAGAGTCTATATCCTAGTGAAATGGTTGCAGGTATGATCGCTAAGGAGAATAAGCTTGCAACTATCGTAGCAATAGAAGGCCACAACAGCAATGATGTTGAAAACTTCAGTTCAGCTTTAGCTACTCCTAATGAGAATGCTGTTTATCTTGCTAAGACGTTCTTCGGTCTCCCTGGATATACTGAGATAGAGAAACTAGTTGATGAACGACTAAAGAAAGACGAAGTCCCATTCTAAAACTGAGGATCTAGGTAGCGATGCTACCTAGATCCTCATATAAAAGTATATTAAAAGCAGCAAGGCGCTCCATCACGTTCTGCTTTTGCACGAGCAACATTTGTCGAGTATCCTTTCATGATCTCTCTTAAGTAAATAGTCCCATATGTCGCTGTAGGTAGCTTGTAATCATGTTGATTCATATATTCAAGAAGTGACTTACCAAGCATGTAGATCTTATTCAAGCAGAAGAGATAGCTGTTGATGCTTAAAAGTACACCAAGTGCTCCCATACACAAAGTACGTTCACTCGGTTTGAGTGAGATGATTAAAGAACTACTATCTTCACTCTTGAACTGTTTTGGGTAATCTAACCGAATAGTGTCTACACCTTCCAGATAGTAACCAGCTTTAGAAAAGAATCCCGTTACTACAGAGTTTGAGATACGGCCATTCAAGTCTTGATAGTTAAAATTGAAATGGCCAGCTGCGTTTGTCATGATAGGAGAACGTAAAACAGATGCTATACCGTATACATCTGGAAATGAGAAAAGCTTATCAATAAAGCTTGTTGAATGGAAGATGAGTGGACGTTCATCTCGTACTAAAACTGATCCATGCTCTATCTTGTTTGTGTCGTCTCTGTCAAGTGGGGTATGAGATAAGTTATAGAACTTTGAGTTGGATATTGCAAACAGGTTAAAGAATCGATAAAGGAATAGACGATCTTGATCAGTTAGATCGTTGGTTTCGTCATACAGTTCCTCTAACCTCACAAACTGTTGAACGAAAGTATTCTTCTTATTGAAGATATCCCCATCTTTCTGATAGAGTGAAATGTCAAAGAGATCCACACATTTGTTAAAAAGTAAGCTGTTCTTATCTATAACTAACTCATTGTGTCCATGGCCTATAGCACTTTTTGAACATATATAATCGGCTTGAATGATTATATCAAGAAGATAACACAGATATGTCATTCCGTCAATATAGTGGAAGTATACTTCTCTACATTGTTTTGTTTCTTTCATCTCCTTATTTTTGAAGTAGTATAAGAGATGCTCACTACCTAAGATATATGCCATAGATGTATGAAGATCATCGATGATGGTAGATACGTTTCGATCTAACTGTTGTTGTTCAACAGGTAGAATAGATTTTGAATCAAGAAAATTGATTATCTTAGCCATTGACGTCCCCCTCTATACGTTCAACAAGATGTAATAGATCAGTATCTGAAAGTGTAGCTGTATACATAGCTAAAGCGTCATATACTAGTTCTCGAGCTGGTTCTGGTCCTAGATTTTCTAGAATCTGAATCTTGTATGCATATCGTAAGAGTTTAGCCCAATTAGATAAAGCTAATCGTAACGGATACAAGCTTGTTCCTTTCATGTCGTTTAGTGAATGAAATATAATCTCAGTCATTACTTCTGTTGATGGATCTATAAAGAAGTACTGTACATTATCACTTTCAAATGTAAAAGCAAAACTTAAGAATCCAGGATTAGTTTGTGGACCTGTTGGACCTTTCTGGCAAAGATACCATCCAAACGCATCATACCGTCTTTTATCTAAGAGTTGATCACATAAGCGTAGTTTCCAGTATGGAACAATGTTAGAACCCTGTTCCATTGGCACACGACTCATGATGTTGAAGAACTCTTGCACTAAATGTAAAACTCGTTCACACTCTGTATATAAGGCATCATCTTCTTTATACAGATTTTTCACTACTAACGCACGCTTAACTCTAACATATGAAGACTTATGAGAGAATAGCGACTTGAATCTATCGAAGAGTGAAGGAGCAGTCAATCTACTTAGTATAGAGCATGAAAGAACATTGAGTACCCACGACATAAGACTATAATAAAGGATGGGATCTCGCAAGATACCGACTGTAAGTTGATTCCAGTCTTTTATTTGTTCTGATGTAGTACGATAGATAGATCTAGGAAGAATGTCATCATACAGTTTCTTTAAGAAGAGTACATTGACTATTTTACTCTCATCACAAGACTGTTCTATATCTTGTAAACTACTCTGTAGATACTCTTGTAAAACACCACTACTTTTATACATGAAGAACTCCTTATGAGGTTACATCATGGCAGATCGATACACAGTACTAGCTATAGATCCAGGTATGAACAATCTAGGATATAGTTTCTCTATCTTCAATCAAGATACGCAAATTGTAGTAGACTACGGTACAGTGCAACCATCTTCTTATGAGAAACCGATACGATCAAGACGTAGATACTTTTCAGACAGAGTCATGACAGGACGAATTATAAGTAAACTCATAGTTGAACTGATCGATACGTTTCATCCAGACTTCTTGTGCAGTGAAGATGCTTTCTATAATCCTAGTCGTCCCACGGCATATACTTCACTTTTGATAGCCATCTACGCTATAGAATCTGTATTATACTTGAAGTACGAAGATGGTGACTATGAAGACATACATGAAACTCTCTTATACAAAATACCACCAAAATTGATCAAGAAGATCTTTGCTTATGATGCAGAAGCAGGTAAGTCTACCAAGATGGACATGTTTGAAGCTCTAAAAAAGCATGTTGCCTCAGGAGAAACATGTTTCATGAATCAAGTAAGATATGAGTTACCAAGTATAGATACATTCACTGAACACTCAGTAGACTCTATAGGAGTAGCATACTGCTTCAGTAAAGTATGGATTCCAATCATAGACGAAAAGATCTTACCTATACGAGAGACAAGCTTTACTAAGTCCATCAGAGCGCATCTCAAAAAGAAAAAGTACAAAACACAGTACTTTACTCCATGAGTACAGAGGGGGAGTTTATCTCCCCTCTGTACTAGAGATTACGGATTGGAACCATTGGAAGGTGATGACGATGAAGAAGATGAAGGCGAGGAAGATGAAGAGGAAGATGAAGATGAAGAAGATGAAGCAGTTGTTTGTTTCTTGGATGAAGTAGCTGTTAAATTCTGTAATAACTGTTGTTTTAGATCATTGATGGCAGCTTTGGCATCGTCCATTGATATAGTTTCATCTTTACAAACCTTAAGATACTTCTCAAACTCAGGATCGTCAATTAGGTTTGCAACAAGCTTGTTGACCAAGCTTTCTTTTTGTTGTTGTTTGATCTCTTCAGGCATAGCCTTATCTAAAAAATCTTGATATGCCCAACCACTGGGGTTTCCATTTGTGCGATACACTGACCCATCAACTTGAATCATACGAATGCTTGGATCTTTCTTCATTACTGCTTGGTCATGGTCAAATGGAGTATTCTTTGGCCAAACTTCATATTCCGGATATACTTGTTTCATAAGCCATACGCTCAGATACCAACAAAACGCATTTGTCATACGAGTTATTGGATACAAAGCACGAGCTATAGCGGCTTCAGAGTCGTCAGTTAATGCTAAGCAAGTTTTCTGGTCACCATTCCTGTCAGTCATAACGACTTCTTTAAACTCAATACGAATGTCCATTGGGTTCATGCCAGACTCCATACGGTTATATACAGGGTACTACAGACATTGCGTCTGTAGTACCCTGTAGGTTTATATTAGATCACACGAAAGAATAAGCGTTTCAAGCGATTACTCACCTTCGAAGTATTTCGAAGGAGAAACGGCGTTCACCATCTCAGTCTTGAGATCGTTAAGGACCTCAGAAGGCATTCCGGCATCCATTGAAATATTGCCACCACCGTAGTTGAACTTGCAATACTTGGTGGGTGTATCGCCATGCAGTTTGGTCACACCACGTCTCTCAACAACAGACTTGGCATCAAGGGAAAAGTTTCTGTTGAACGACAGTGTGGCTTCTGTTGTCATTCCACGATAATCCTCTCCCTTGGAAACAGCCTCTTTAACCCGCTCAATGTTGGCCTTGGTGGCTGCAAAATGCAGCGAACGAGAAGCAATCGTCGATGTCTTCACAAATGCATCAACCTGGTCGGTCGTAATGCCAGCATTCTCGTATGCTTTCACCAACACATCTCGGTTGACAGTCATGTGCTGAAGCTTCGGATTCTCCTCATCAATCTTGAGTTCAGCATTTTTCTGCATTTCTTCACCAAGCGAACGAATCTGATCAATCTGTGCCATTGTGGTCCTCCTTAGGACTTATTGAACACTCCAAGCTCTTGTAACTGTGAGAGTTGAGAAATGTAATCTTCAAACTCTGGCAGTGAACAATATAACTCGGAATACTGAAAGAAACTATACACCGACATGTACTTCTCAATAAGATCTCGAGTAGACGCATTCCACTCGTGGAAGTTGTCCATTATGCAGTAGTTCTGAAAGTTATCAGTAATGAACCGCATAAACTCTTGCGGATCCTTAGAGAAGTCTTTATCAATAGTCTCCTTGTACAACCAATATGGAAGCTGTTTACAAATTTCTCCTTGTTTGATTATCTTAGGAGACGTGATTGGCAATGATGACAGATAGTCTGTTAATGAAGTCTTTCCCATCTTGTCATCTACTCGAGATAGGAACTTCTTTACATAAGTTTTTGGATCTTGCTCATACATCAGTTTCCTTGGATATGCTTCATACAAGTCAAGAGCATTATGCAAAACTCCGCGCTTGATCAAGTGAAGAATGTACGTGTTGTATCCTGGAATCTTAAGTGCTTGTGTCACATATCTTGAAAGGTCTCTATATGCATAAACATCGCACTGAGGATTAGTGCATACGTGAGTATACTTTACACACCCTTCAAACTCATTAGAAACAGATCGGACCGGCATTACAGGAGATCCACACATAAGGCATTTATCTGGATAATGCCGTATATCAAGCACTTGAGCATGAGAGATGTCGTCATGGGCATACACTCTCTTACGTAAGATGAGCACTATATACTTGTAATCTACTTCATGATCAGGATTACAAACCTGTTCATACTTTTCAAAGCAGTCTGGATCGATTGGTGTGTATACACTGAAAACATCACCAGACATAATGTTTGGTGTATTCACAACAAACATTAGTTTGTCAGCTTGATGAGATACTTTAGCTATCCATGCGGGATCTTCAGTTATCAACTTGAAACTGATCTCACCATTTACATTCATGATCCATTTTGCTTCTACTATCGTTGCAGTTCCAAGATTCTGGAACTTCGATTCATCCCCCATCTCTGCTTCGTGCGATGCGCCAGCACGGTAGCAGATAACATCCTGGGTACTCATATTGCTCTCCTATATACAAGATGTCGAAGACATCTGGATGTCTTATATTAGTAATGTAGTTGCAAGCTTTGATTGAAACACAATGCAACAGTCTCACATTGTACAGTGTTTATTACATAAAAAATTACAATTTCACTACTACGAACTCATATGAGTTCGTAGTAGCTGATACTAGTTACAATGCACGTGTGGTTTGATCACCTGTCTATCCATAACCCAAAGTTGACTAGAGCAAGAAGCTAGAACAACTTCACAGTAACTGTAGAGTTCTTCATCTGTACAATCATCAGGTTGTGTATAGAGATTCAACCAGGGAATACCGAGATTGACATACTTTCTTTGTGTTGGTGAATCATTCTTGATAAGACGTGAAGCGTGCCAAATGTTCTTCAAAGTTCTAGCAGTCCAAGATAAGGAGTTTGCACTACAAGTAGTCCACATGTCGATGTTCCCATACGGAACAATGATACCTACTTCATTGATGTGCCAAGGATAAACTTCATATTGCTGACAGTAGTTTCTATAGAACGCTTCAGCTTCAAGAACTTGAATACCATACGTGAAGTGTGCGTTGACAATATAGTCTTGGGTAACAGGATAGATAGCATCTATGCATTCAGGGTAAACTAGCTTAATGAGATTTCTAAACTTCTTAAGAAGACGTTCAGAGTGCCCACATTTTAGATACACAGTAAAGATATTGCAATATGGAAAGCGTTCTTTAGGGTTGAGTAGAGCTCCACTCATGGTGTTCTCCTACAAGTATGTTACCACGTATGTGAAATGTTAGATGTGTGACGTATAGTCTTAGCAGACGATCGCTTAAAAGGAGATAGGTTTCATGTACATCACTAAAGTAACTCTACACAAACTCAAATGGATCCACACGCTTTCTCATATAGAAACTCTTACTATCAACGCTCTTAACCAGATTCAAATCTTGATAGGAACGAATGGTGGCGGTAAAACTGCTGTACTGAATGAACTTACTCCGCTTCCAGCTCTTAAGAACAACTATGAACGTGGTGGATATAAGAAGCTTACAATCATTCATAAGAACGATGAGTATGTTTTAACAAGCAGCTTTGAAACGAAGAGTGGAACTCACTCATTCATTAAGAATGGAGAAGAACTGAATGTATCTAAGTTAGCTAATCTTCAGAAGTCTCTTTGTGAAGATCATTTCGGATATACAACTCAGATAGATGATCTCATTCACTGTCGGTTTAAGATCACTCAGATGTCTGAAGCTGAACGAAAGAATCTTCTTTATGCGCTCTTTCCAGCTACACCAGACTTCGTTCTTGAGTTTTATAAGAAAGCTAAAAGTGTTATACGTACTACTAAGTCACTTCTTTCTCGTAGTTATCAACAGAAGAAAGAACTTGAAAGTCAAATGTATTCTAAAGAAGAAGTCAAACTCCTAGAAGATAGAAACAAGGTATTGACCGAACAGCAAATTGCTATCTGTGCTAGTTTAACTAAGCTCGAAGAAACCATACATCAGTGCAAAGAAGACTTACAGCAGCTTGCACAAGGACAAGAAGTTTCTATAGAGAAAGCTAAAGCTTATAAAAAAGCTATACAAGATGTTCTCTATAGAAGAAGTATATCTCAGTTATCTTCTAGTGATAAGGAATCTATAGACTTCCAGCTTGCAGCTTGTGAAAATGAATGTAAGAAGTACGAATCGACTCTCGAGCAACTTCAAGAGGAATATACGAAGTATCAAGTTGACATTGACTCAATCCAAGATGCTGAAGAACAAGAATGCATAACACTGATCGAACAAAAGAAGAAAGCTTTAGAAGATCTGAAAGAATGGACTAAGTATAAAGTTATCAGAAATGAAGATCTTGATAAACACATTGAAGTACGAGACAAGATTTACGCCCTTGTCGAACAATACCAACCTAAAGCAGTTTGTTCTAATGAGATCTGGACTCATGTACTTGATCAAGATTATAGAAGAACTCTCCTTAACTCTATCTCTGAATCTAAACAAGAGTTGATTCATATAGCAGCTCAACAAGATACTCTTACCGCTTCTTGTACTTCTTGTAAAGAGAAGTTAGCACGACTGCCAGATGGCCCTAAAGAAGAAGCTCATTGTTGTGCTACATGCTCGTATAAAGGATACTTCGATACTCATAAAAGCTCATTAAAACAAGAGTGGGAATCTTACACACAGAAACTTCAAGACTGTGCAACTAAGAAAATGAGTAAAGAAGAAGATCTTACTAAGAGCACTAACGTGTATAACCATCTAGAGGATAAGACCCACTACTTAGAATCGGTTTATGATCTTCTTTATGGAACAGTCTTCTCTATGAGTAAGAGTGAACTTGTATCTATACTTGAAGGGGATACTCAACACTGGCTATCAGAACTAACTAAGACTATTCAAGCTCAACGATACCTACAAGCAAGAGAAGAACTTCTCAAAGAGATTCAAGAGGCCAGTGTAACTTTAGCCACGCTTAAGAAAACTTCTACTTCAGCTGTAGCAGTTTTGAAAGAAGTAATACGAGACAAAAAGAGAAACCTAGAACAAGTTCATTCTGTTCTTCTGAATCTTAGGAAGAGACAACAAGTTCTTACTGAGTATAAAGAACTTGAATCTAGATTTGTAGCTCTTGTTAAGAGAGGAGAAGAACTGTGTCAAGAACACACTGATTGGCACAACTACCATCTTCTTCAACTTTATATCTCGTATCTTGAAGAAGACATCAAGACACACCTTCTAAATGAAAAGAAGACTATTGAGAATGATCTCTTTGAGATTAGAAAGATGTTAACAGAACAGACCACCTTGAAGGCTCGATACGATATAGACGTTTGTAAGTTCATAGGAGAACTTCAAACCAAACTTAAGCTTTATGAGAAACTTGAAGTTGCTCTTTCACCAGAAGAAGGACTTCCTTATGTTGAGGTTAAACGATCGATAGAAGCTATCATCAAAAACATCAACTTCATTCTCTCTAAGATCTGGACTTCTCGACTCGAACTTCAGTATCCATCAGAAGACAAGTCTGTTGGTCTCTTTAACTTCAAAGCACGAGTCAATGACCACGATCCAGCTCCTATCAACAAGCTTTCTAAATCACAGCAAGCTGTTATCAACTTTGGATTTTACATAGCTCTCATCTATGCTTCTAAGAATGTCGACTATCCTGTCTTCTTTGATGAGTGTGAAGATGGCTTTGACGTTACTCACAAGCAGAAGTATCTTGAATGGCTCAAGTCGTATGTTGACACTATGTATTCTCCAGAGATCTGGCTTGTATCTCACGATGCTAGTACTTATTCAGGATTCCTTTATAAGGATGTTACTTGCTTAAACAAGGACAACATCATCGTTCCTGAAGGTGCTAATATCCATGCTTCTATCACTGTTGGATAATGCGCATACTTCTCTATCAGAGTACATCTAGCTTTAAGCTAGATGTACTCTTTAGAAAAAGATGTTTCAAGCCCGCTACTTGAGACATTAGTCATATTGAGCATCCGCATGCTCCTTATAGCTGTTCTATCTTAATCGTTGTGTGTGAAAGCTGAATGTAAGATGCCCCAACGATTGTGATATACTGGATCGTCGCCTTTTGTTTTGACAGCATCTTCAGTTACTGTAGATTTGAATGCCCCAGTCATCCAGTCAACTTTAGCTGAAGCAGTCTTCTTCTTCGGATTGTACTTAATGCTGAATGAACCTTCTGGAGACTCATACGAAATCGTAGATACTTTAGAAGCATCTTCAAGATGTAAATCGATGTCTACTTTCTCACGATCCATCAACGAGTTTTCACTACAATGCTTAGCGAAACGCTGCATTGCTGTTTTCACAGCTTCTAAGTTGTTCTGTTCTTCCTGATCCAACTGAGACATCAGTTCGATCCTCCTTTGAATTCAAATGTGAATATACACTTCTACACCACGTGATATATACTCTCATGCAGTAGGTAAGTTGTAATAATTGCTCAGCTTCTTATCTAACTCTTCAAGAACTTCGTGTGAATGAGTTTCTAAGTCATCAATGATGATAAGAGGATGAAACCAACTAAGACGAATACGTAGTTCTGGAAGATGTGGTGCTGTAGGTGCAACATTCTTAGGTCCAGTATAGACAACACACATCTTGAAAGAGATAGTTCGTGCATACTTAGGACAAACAGCATCTATTAATGTATCTAGAAGATCTCTGCATGTTTCAAGCATCACGTTCTGATCTAAATCCATAATGTACTCAGCCTTACGTCCATCTATAGCAGGATAACCATTCACTAAAATCATATCGTAAAACATTTGCTCATAAGTTCGTCTAAACTTAGGAATGATACAATACTTAATATACTCAATAAGATCATTCTTGTCAACAGTTTCATGATATTCGTAAGGAACTTGGATGCTGTGCACGTCACTACCTCGCTGTTAAGGAGATCCAAGATATGATCAATGCTATTAGGCATATGTTATCAAAGATACACATGCAAATACCTCCTGAGATTCTCGAACTTGCATTTGAAACTAAAGGAGGTAGAAAGTCTATAGATGAAGTAATCACTGAAAAAATTATAGAAGATCAGCTCATTCCTGATTGTTCTGCTATAGCAGGACAATGGAAAGAGATCGTGTTAGATCCCAAGTGGGTTATACAAAGTAGTGTGGACTTAACCAATACATTAACAACTGTTCCCTATGCCATCTATGAAGTACCCGATTATGCTAGAGAGTATAGAAGGATCGTTAGCGTTCTTGAACTTAGCTTGCCCTTTGGCACTTCTTCTTCGATGGCTATGGTCGGTTCAATGAGTCTGGATTGTCAGTACAGTGGAGTCACAGCAGGATCTATAGGTGAACAAGCAATCAATGGAGTAACTGGAGTACAGAACTTCAGACTTCCAGATCCTTTACTTATAGCATACAACAAAATCAAGCTTACTCCAATGAACTTATCTTTACTCTCTGCATTCGCTCTTGTGCTCAGATGCAGATTGGAGTATGATAAAGAATTTACTAACTTAACTCCAGATGCTGTTATAGAACTTTCAGAGCTTGCTGTAGCTGCTACTAAAGCATACATTTACAACCAGATGTCAGTAAAGATAGATATGGGTGTAATGAAGAGTGGCCAAGAGATAGGAAAGATCAGAGAGATCATAGACTCTTATGCTGATCAGATTGACAGGTACAATGTGTTACGAGACGAGTTTCATGGTTCTGCTGAGATTCTTGACCATAACCAGATGTTCGATAGATTCAGACTTGGTATCTTCATCTGACACAAAAAGTCAACGATTACTTACAGTTGCAGTATCCTAGAGTGCACCTCCAAAGGTGCACTCTAGGATACTAGTTAACAATCTACCTATCAGCTCAGTTGAAACTGAGCTGATAGGTTACCAAACCGTAATCCTCAAGAAGACACTCTTCAATTTTTGTCCAGGTCTTCTTTTCGTTTTCAGTAACTGCATGTTCCTGCATCCACTGAGCTTTTTGGATGCGGTCTTCCAAATCTTGACGCTCTGCATCTAGCGTCAAGTAATCCATCGTTTCCATACATCTCCTAGTTGCAAAAGGTCCGGCGGTACTTTTCCCAGGCAGCATCAAAGTTAAGTTGGCAATTCACCAATGTTTGCGCTGCATTACGTAAACTCAAGATCCGGCCCTTATACTTTTCCGAATCCTCACATTCCAGTTCCCAAGCTTCATCCTCAAATTCAAACTGTTTCTTCTGCAAGAATATGCTGTACTCTTCTCGAGTACACTTATCACCATACTTCACAATGCCCTCCTTAGGCATCTGTACTCCTTTCTTAGGAGCAGTTAATGAACGCTAGTTATTGTTTTGAGGCCATTTTACCGAACTAAATCTATAATCAAGCCGACCGTTATGGTAAAGCATCTCTGCATATGGAAGGTTATTACTCTTACAGAACTCTTCAATAGATCCGATTGAATCATAAGAAAGGGATTTTGGATTCGGATCAACCCAACGACTATTACAACCGCTATGGGGTTCACTTTCATCGATCTTCTGTAATACGAATCCTGGGCAATAACCATTCTCAGCAGACCACTTAACAAAGCAATCAAGACTAGCAGAGAACTCACTGTCGGACGGTAGTGTTTGCCATATGGGTCGAAGTTCAATACATAACCACAAATGGGCGTTAACGTGTGTATATTCAAACTGAGCACGAGCTTCTGATAATTCACGCTCTAATTGAAGCACCTTGTCATGAGCTTTATATATATTGTTGTATAGTGTTTCCATAAATGAACGTCTAGCACTAACGTTTGTTTCATGTACAGATTCGGTTGTTGATTCAGTATGAATTTCAGTTTGTATCGGTTCAACTGATTCAGCATAAACTTCATGTGTTGTATTGTCAGTTATAGTAGATTCAGCATAAACTTCATGTGTTGTATCGTTAGTTGTAGTAAACTTAGTGTTTGTTTCTACAGAGCTGGTTCTCATATTTCCTCCCAAAGAACATTGCTTATAGCGGCCATATCGATTGCCGCATGATCGTGATCTGCCAGTAAGCAGATTGTCTTGTCTTACACTTCTAATATTCCCACACTCACATTCACAAATCCAATACGTTTGCCGTGCATCTGACCTATCAACATCTTCGTATAGCACAGTCCACTTGCCAAACTTCTTGTCGCAAAGATCTAGTACTTCTTTCATACTGTTTCTCTTATACCTCTAGGAGCCCGTGTACTGGACTCCTAGAGGTAAGTATACTAGTGATTAGAATTTCTATTGCGTTGTTCAGCAATATACAAGTCAACTGCTTGATCAGCAGTCAAGTGTTCTACAGTCATTTTGTATACAATCTTTCGATATGGAAGATTGTGAGCTTTACAAAACTCATGCAACGTCCGACCAGATGCTAGAACGTGTGATGATCGAACGTGCAAATCTGATAGATCTACCCATTGACAGTTCTTTGGACTGCATCGTTGATCAAAGTCTGTCACAATCATAGATAAACCAGGTTTGTATCCAGCCTTTATGGACCACTCCACAAAGGCCTGGAAATCTTGTTCCCATACGTTACCTTCTGGAAGTCGTTTCCATACATCACGAAGTTCGTCTTCAAAAAACTTTCGAAACTCTCGCATACGTGCTGTACGTTCTTCAATAGATTCTTCTACTACTGGAGTATAAATAATCTTATCAGGATACGATCCGTGAAGGCCGCATGATGTTGAAGAACCACTAGTAAGCGAATCTTGTCGCACGCTCTTTATCCTCCCGCAGAAACACTTACACCACCAGTAAGTGTGTTTGTCGTTTGTGCGGTCCTTATCTTTATACAAAACAGTCCAACCGCCAATCTTCTTGTTGTCAAGATCTTCCAAGACTATCACCTCCTAGACTAGATAGACCAACTGAAGATTTGTCTATCTATCTTATCAAGTAATATAGTCATGAAAGATCAATGAACCACAGTATACGTTTCCCAACTGTTTACAAAAGTATCCATTCGTTTACTAAAGTAGACTTTAAGAATCTATCACAGTCCCCAACTATGTACAAAACTTCCCAACCATGTACAAAACCCCCAACCGTGTACAAAACTTGAAACCCCCAACTATGTACAAACTAGTCGCGCATTTGCTTACTAAAAATTTCCCCAACAATGACGAAATTTCCCCAACCGTTTACAAAAGTGTTGTTCGATCCGCAATTTCCTTCCCCCAATAATGACGAAACGTGTCTCGGAAAATACGGGACGAACGCGATTTTCCCCAACCGTTTTCATTTTACCCCCAATTTACAAAATTTCAATCCGATAACTCCACAAACTTTTCGTCATTGTTGGGAGCGTCTTGCCGGACGAAAAGTCGTATCCAACTTTGTACGGTTGGGAACTTTTGTAAACTTTTCGTGGAAAATACGGGCCTCCCAACCGTTTACAAAATTTTAAGTTTGTCAACGATTGGGGAACCAAGATTTCAACCCGATAATCCTTACTTGAAAATGTGAACATTCACATTTTTAACATTGTATGAAGAAAGTGAAAATCTACTCTCTACTACTTTGAGAGTGTGATGAGAGATGTGATCTCTCATCACACTCATGACTCTATAGAACTCATCTAACCTACACAACTCTAGAGATCGAAGTTACAGAACGAAGATCTCTAGAGAAGTATGAACCAATGAGACAATACAGGTACTGGTGAGTAACGTAGAGTTACTCACCAGTACTTATTTGTGAACTATGAAACCCTCCTATTTTGGTGAGAACTTTTCTCAAGGTAAACCTTTCAACTTTCGTCTGTTCTATCGTGGTGAGAGAGGAGTGCTTGTTTTGCTATAACAAGCACTCCTCTCTATCCTTAGAAGCTAGCTAGAAGACTAACGTCTTCTAGCTAGCAGGATTAACTTACATTACAACTATCGTTAGATATAACTCTCTAGCTTAGACTGAATCAATGGGGCTCCGTTGGGCCCCTTGGTCAATCTAAGCGTTGCAAAAGAGAGACTTTCTAAACTCACGTAAGTATGGAGACTGAACACATCAGTCTCCATACCCGTCTACGAGTAAGATTAACTACTTTAGTAACTGTAATACAGTATTAACCTATAATTAGTATTATATAGGTATACTGTTCCTATACTGAGGTGGTGGGTGAACAGAAGCTATCACACATGTCTCTAGGAGTCCTACATGAGACTCCTAGAGACATGTTGCTGTGCTAACTAATGAGAATAACGAGTTTCGTAGATATGGATCTCTGGCCAACTAGAAACGTCATATGGAAGGAATGCTGGTTCTGCCACATTCTCAGATGTAGATGCTCCGTAGTTGTTCCAGATATAGAAGAGTTGATCACTGTTTCGAGTACCACAAACCGAAGCAATATTTCTTATAGATGAAAGAGCATATCCTTCAACTGTAGTATTCACAATGTTTACTCGTATTCTTTCAGGACTAAAGAGATTACGATCTGCTACTTCTGCTGCTGTACCTTTCAGGTAGTCTTCAAAGATGATAAGACCTCTCCAATCAGGATCTTGATCTATGTGATCAATCTGACAGTTTACAATGTTGATAGTTACATTGCGTGCTTGATCACGATTCGAGATACGTAAGAAGTTAGAACAAGAAGCGACATGACAGTTGGAGATCGTAACTGTTGTATCATCTTGAGTAGCAAAGATTAAGATACAGTTATTTGTAAGTTGACCAAAGTTAACACGATCAATGATGATAGACTTTGGAGCTGTGTTTGAAAGACCTATTTCGATAGAGTTGTAGCCCAACTGCTGAAGTTCACAGTTCGTTATCTTGACGTATTCATTTGTATTGATAGAGGCAGCAGCATTGGACACAGACTTATCTAAAGAAGATGTTGATGTCATCTTAGAGATTGTGACATCACCAGAAGTTGCTGTAAGATTAATACGAGCACCTGAAAGAAGAGTCGATCGTACATCTATAGATCTTTGGTCGAATGAAGCAATCGTGTTCAGTACTTGACCACCTGAGATGATCAGATCTTTCGAAGTATCAGTATAAGAGGTATCTTGAGATATTACGGTGTCGAGCATGATACCAACATTTTCTTGTTTCAGAGAAGCTACTTGTTCTTCTAAAACTTGAAGACGATCTAAAAGAGCATCAATGTTAGCTAATGCTTTACTTGATCGAACTTTACTTAAAAGAGCAACATCATTGACAGTAGTTAAGTCTTTTGATACGATAAGCTTATCGTCATCTGTATAGGCACTGTTTGAACAATCACAAGTCATATAGACTCCGTGATCAGTGAAGTTCATTCGTGTGCCTACATTAGTCGAACGATCTTTGGCGTAGAACTGAGCCCAGATGTCATTATCTACAGATCCATTGTTGATACCTAAAAAAGCAATCTTATTGGTCGTCTCATTAGTGAACTGAAGTCCTCCACCTGAGGACTCATTCCAGATACGAGCTGTATGCTTTTTGCCAGACTTTTCAGTCGTAATGACGTGTTCTGCACGAGATACATTGGTTCCAGAGATTGCAACAAGTCCAGTAAAGTCATTAGTCTTGAGATGTTGTACTGCTGTATGCTCAGCTAGTGATGTACGAAGTTCTGTAGTCTGAGTGGAAAGATAAGTAGCTCGTTGATCTAAAGAAGTTGTAGCATTCTCTAGAGTACTGATCTTATCTTGTTGGGTAAGAGTCCTGGTACTGAGTGTAGAAATGAGAGTTTGCTGGTTCTCAAGATTCGTTTTGACTGTAGAGATCGTTGAATTTGCTGTTTCAAAATTGTTTTCCAGGGTATCCAGCTTGGCAGTGATTGGGGTAATGACCGAAGAGGTAAGATATGTTTCTGCATAGAAAGATTCTCTTGTTGTTTGATCTTGCTCATATGCAGCAGTTGTCAGATATGGAGATAAAGCTGTTGTTATTTTCTCATCAGTTTGTGCAGGTATAGCAGCTATTGTAGTTTTAAGAGTTACAATCTCGTCGAGACCTTCATTCAAATGACTGACTGTTTCTTCTGCTGCTTGGATACGTTCACTTGCTGCTTGAGCTTGATCTGCGATATCACTAGCATTCTTTTTTATAGAAGCAACTGCTTCTGTGATACGTGCAGTATTATCTTCGATAGTAGATGTAGCTGCTTGGAATCTTGTTTCTAAAGAAGCTAAATCATCTTCAAGACTTTCTATGGAGACAGCTTGTGCATCTGTGATATCGTAAAGATCACTCGAGAGCTGATCGATTCTACTACTTTGAGCAGATAAGTCATTTGCTGAAGGAAGAGCTGATACAGAAAGCTCACAAGCTTCGATGCGTGTAGAAAGAGTTGTTTGTAAAGTAGATAGTCTTGACGCTATATCACTCTGGTATACTTCAGTCTTCAGGTAAGGAACAAGAGCTACTTTAACCTTAGTATCGATGACTCCATCATTCTTCTGAATATCAGCAAGATCCAGTTTAAGTTTATCGATGTTCGTTGAGATACCAGCAACTCGCTGTTCAACATAAGACTCTCTACTACTCAAAGATTCATAAAGAGTATCAACATGCTCAACAAGAGTTGCTTGTTCGACCATTTGAGCAGTCATCTGTTCTTTGCAAGTATTTAGATCCTGAATAGATGATTCGTGTGATGTAGCAAGTTCTAAAGCTTGATCTGCTGTTACTTTAATATTAGCAACAGCATCGACTCTTCCATTCAGTTGAGCGATTACTTCATCAGCTGCTTGAATGTGAGCTCTTGCTTGATCTGCTTGTTCTACAATAAGTTCTGTATTAGCTTGTATACAAGTAAGAGCGTGAGCAGCTGCTTCTTCTGCTGCACGAGCATTCTCTTCTATCTTAGCTTTGTTACCAGCTACAAGAGTTGTAGCATCGATTACATCCTGTTTTATCGTTCCAATCTGTTGATGAGCTTGATCGATTCCTTCTTCTATATTGTTAAGCTTAGCTGAAGTGATACGATCTTTCTTTTTCCACACATTCTTTTGATATGACATCTTAGTGTCTCCTTATTCCTCAAGTATAGATTCATCTGCCAGTGCACTGTCTACTATAGAAGATATAGCAGGTTGCGTCTCTTCAATAGTCTCTTTGATTTTGGTTGAAGCATGAACTTTCTGATCTACTAATGTCAAAACAGCTATAACGTCGTGTATAGGTTTAGTGCCATCTACTTTGAGTGTGATGAAACGCTGTTGACTTTTCCATTTGCCTTGTATCCACACTCTCGTTTCAATAGGAACAAGAGTAGGTTCTATAGATAAGGACGGAGTAGCATCAAAAGGATGATGTTTACTAGGACGTACGTTGGATGTATAGAGAGAAACAGTAACTGGATCAGCACAAGAGTATACTTCAAGTGAGAATGATGAGATCCTACTAAGATCTGAAAGATCAAAGGTTTTGTACCTTGTATTCAGATTCCACGAGTTTGTTATAGCAAAAGTATAGCTATGCATGTATCCTCCTCAAGTAAAAGCCATCGGCAGAGCATCAAGTCGATCTGACGACTGTGTGAAACAAAAAGTGAATGATTAAGAGAAAAGTATTGCGAATCCTCTAGTAGGAACTCACGTTCCTACTAGAGGTGTAAAGACATTATGAAAGGCTAAAGAAGCCGTGATGTGTAGGATTAGGTCTGATACTTAACCCTATTGCTTTACCAATGGGCGTATCTGGAAGCACAATTGGTAGCATAAGTTCAATATCACAGCAAGATTGTCCGATGTAATTAGCAACACGTTGACCAAGTTCAAGATATGATTCTGATTTTGGTAGAGAGAACAAAATAGTTACTGTTGACTCTAACTTAAGCTTATCTAGAAACTCAAGTGACGGTTCACATCTATTGGCTCTTTTGTGCGATGCAAACATGAGTGCAACAGCTTTTTTAGCGTGAAAGATTCCTAAAAAATCTTGACCGAATGTATCAACGATACTAAGAAGAAGCTCCTTCCATTCAGCAAAGTTAGATTCTGCCTTTACTTGATAATCTCTAAGCCGAATAGGTTTGTTATGAATCGTCCTGATTTCTTTAACCATAAAAGGCCAGAGATCGTTCAATTTTGGGACGAAGTGGATCAATACTTCATCAGCATCAACTTCAGCTTCAGCATCATCTTCGAAGCCTACAAATTTTGGTAAGTGTTCAAAAGGCTCAATGTAAAACGGATTTAGAGCTTTTTTAAGCTCCTCCTCACCAGGAACTTCATCCATCCAAGGCTCACGAGTTTTAGTTTCAGCAAGCATAAGACCTCCTTAGATTGAATGCTGTAAGTACACCAAAGGCGATTACGATTGATTCTTGATATACTTGCAGCGTTAGACAAGTGTGTATGTTAGTCGATCCAGTAAGTTCTGGGCGGTTTCATTTTGTTAACTCAAATCGTTACATCAATGAACTCTATAGAGAATCTAGTTCTTTCTAACTATAGAAGTAATATACACATACAAACCTCCTGATTCACATCTACCAGTAGGAAAACCTACTGGTAGATGTTTGTACAATGTGGTGCATCTAGATTGTTATATAAGGAGAACAACATGGCTATACACCCATATCCGGCACTTGCTTCGGATGACGATTTTGAGATTATACACAAGTTTACAGCTTCGTGGGAGAAAGATCGTGATCCAAACGGAATCACAAACATCAAAGCTGATCATGGCGGTGCCACTCGTAATGGCGTATGTATAGAGTTTCTGAAAGATCTTCCTAAAGAGATAGCAGATCTCAATCATGATGGCAAAGTAGATGTTAAGGACATTTGGCTTTGTACTCCTGATGTGGCTAAGAGGATCTTTAAGTACGCAATGTGGGACAATGGAAAGAGTTACTGTTGCCCACCAATGACTTCTATGGCATTTTACGACTTTGCAGTCAACTCTGGACCAGGTAGAGCTACACAGAAAGTACAGCAAGCTATGGATGATCTTTGGCCTGGAACTTTTGGTAAGTACGACATGAGTCTTGGTCCCAAGACTCGTGCAGCTCTTGCTAAGCACTCTTCACCTGCTGATGATGAGAAACTTGCTTATGCTCTTTGTGATAGAAGAGAGAAGTTCTTTCGTTCTATTGCTAAAGGAAATCAAGTAATATTTCTTAAGGGATGGCTCAACAGGCTCAATGCGCTTCGTAAGTTTTTGAAAGAACTTAACTACTATAAGTCGAAGTAGGAGGCGCATATGAGTTTTGATTGGAAGTCTATTCTTGGTACTATAGCACCAACTATTGCTAGTGCTATAGGTGGACCACTTGCTGGAAGTGCTGTAGCTGCTATTGGAAAAGCTCTTGGTTTTGAAAATGCTTCTGAAAAAGATATAGAGAAGCAGATGAAGAACTTAACTCCAGAGATGATAGTAGCTATACGACAAGCTGATCAAGATTTTGCTGTACGAATGAAAGAACTGAACATTGATCTTGCCGCTATCAACATGCAAGATCGCGCATCAGCTCGTGATAGAGAAGTTGCTACAGGAGATTCTAATACTCCTAGATGGCTGTCAGTTGGAGCTCTAGTCGTATTTGCTCTTCTCATTATAGCTACATTCACTCTTGTATGGTTCTTTACAGTAAGAAGTAGTACAGCCACTTTACCTAGTGAACTGTGGATGTTGCTTTCATCACTCATTGGACTATCTGGTTCACTTGTTGCACAAGGATTCAGCTATTACTTAGGCAGTAATTCGGATTCTTCTGTAAGAGATGCGATGATTTATAACAATACGCCCTCTGAACAGAAACTCCTTGATGCTGCTGCATCTGCATTACACTCTTCAACAAAGAAAGAATAATCAAAGACATATATACCGTATACAGTAGGAGTTCTGCTACAAGCAGAACTCCTACTAAATTCAAGGTAATTATGACTTATATACAGTGGACACATGCTTGTCCAGAGAGAACTTAAGATGTATATAAAAAGAAGAACTTTGTAAGTCCTTCTTTGTATGCCTAGGGATCCCTTATGGGGATCCCTAGGCAACAACGCTTTCGAACAGATTGGCGATATAAGAAGAGCTAACTCTTCTTACACAGGTCATGCACAAATTGTGGACATTCTGTATCCACTAATTCTGATGTGAGCATTCTGTGACCCAAAATAGTAGTTTTATAAACGATGGTCCAACTGTTTGGACCAAGAATAAGCCAATGAATCCATAACAGCTTATCGCTGCTGTTTTTTGCAGCGATAGCAATTGAAATCACTTCGGCGCTAATCTGCTGGAGCAGCTTGAATTGCTCCAGTCTGATCGCCTGGGTTACAAGAGCCTTGATCAGATTCCTATCGTCAGCCCATTCTTTACGATCCCTGAAAGCTTGCAGCCACGCAAATTGTGGCTCAAGATGAGCCTCAACTGCATCGTCATAATTAATGTTATTGAATTCAATAGACTTGAGATGAAGATGTTGAACAGCCATGATGTCCTCCTTAGACATTGTGCCCCTTTCTTAGGAGCAATTGTTGAATTGACAGAAGATACCTCATCCTCTATCACAATAGTCATATAGGTGTGAAATAGACTGATTCACACAGACTACATCTCTCTAGAGGACCTATAAGGGTCCTCTAGAGAGATATGGAATATATTTATAAAACTAGAAACCTGTTAGTGCGATGGTTCTGCTTCAGTTTCACTCGGAGCATCGACGACATTGTTCGAAAATGTAAGTCCGGCCTTGATGACTGTAGGCTTGACAGCAGAAGGAATGATCTTAACGATCAGATACCTTGCTGCTTCAGTGAAAGGACCTTCAGACCAGAAGGTCTCATTGGCCTTTACTTCTGCCTTGGTAATGGACTTACATTCGACTGCTGAATCGGTATCCCAAGGAACAGTCTTGATGTTCGCCAAGTAAAACTCAAAGTCGACATCCGCGTTGGCAAACGCTTGGAATGAGAAACCTGTGACATCACAGCCATCCTGAGCCATCTTGTCAAGTTCGACAACTTTGATGACAGGTTTGCCATCTTCAATGAAAAGGAAGCTATCAGCCTCCTTACTGGGAATGTGGAATGTACGCATGATGCATCTCCTTATAAAAATAGATATGCTGATAGGCCACTGTAGCATATAGAGGTACTTACTATCAGCATGCCATCATGCGACGGAAGCTTCAAGTTTAGATGTAGATGCAGAAGCAGATGCACCAACATAATCGAAACTTCGTACAAGAAGATAAAGTATTAGACAAGTAGTCAATGCTGCTATAGTAGCAGCTCGTCTAGAGATTTCCATCTTTGTAATCAAGTAGATAAAACTTCTCTTGATTAAGAGGATATCTTCATCTAAGATTTGTGAAGATGTATAGATGTTTAGTGTCTTGATCAAGATAGACTTCTTACTTGTGATGTCTACATCTTTCGAGTTAATGCAGTATCGATACGTCTTCTGTAAGAAAGTCTGTATAAGTTCAGAGATGGATGTGAGTACAGGTACTTTCTCTCCAGATTTTGGATCTTGAATGTTGATTTTCTTTTTGAAAGATCGATTCTCTTTCTGTTCAACATTCATCTCGCAGAACTTAACAAGAAGAGATCTCATAAGCTCGACTGATACTTCTCTATACTTAGAAGTTAAGACTTCAACTAGTTCAAGATCTATAAGCCTAGCAGGAGAGAGTATCTGAAGTTGCATGTTAGCGTTCATCACGTCAAAGACTTCTGTTGTCTGAACTATGATCTTCTTTCCATCTATGACATCTACAGATGAGTAAGTTGAAATCTTGTCATTCGTGGCTTTAGCTTCATAGTAGAGTTGATTCACTCGAACAATTTTCTGTCGTAAGTTAGTTTGACAGTCCGATAGAATCAAAACGATATCAACATCATCTTTGAATTCAATGAAAGTTTTGTAGTGAATAGATCCTTCAGTTAGAACATCTCGACAGCGTTCTTCTATCAAAGCTCCCCAAGATTCTACTCTGATGATGTCATATTTCTTTGTCATCGAGTTAATGACATAAGCCATAGTTGCTTCATCAGCTCCATATGGATACGACTTGTTGACAACAGAAGTGAAAAACTTATAGTGAAGAAGTTTAAGGAGCGCCATAGAAGTCTGATCTTTGAGATCATTCGAGAGTTTAGGTTCTGTTAAGACTCTATGGATTAGATAAACTACCATCAAGTTGTAAGGATCATTAGAGATGACCCAATTGTCTTCAGTGACATCACTCTCCATTGCTATCAGTTCAACTTCATGAATGTCTGCACCTGTTACAGCAAAGAGCATAGCTACATCGTTCCTTGTGAAGAACATAGGAACGACGCCTAGATAAGGAGAGTTAAGAGCTGAAGGATGCTGTTCTTTAGTTTCAAAGAACACACAACAAGCTATAATTCGTTTACAGTACTCTGGAGTCAGAGGAGCTTGAAAGCAAGCTAAGGCATCAAACGCTTTCTTGTAATACATAAGGCGTCTCCTCTAGACAGAGGTGAATTAGTGCTTCTTATGTTTCTTGTTAGGGGTGGAAACCGATGCGCCGCCAGTATTCATAGGAACTTCCATAGATGGATCTGTTGCACGTTCCAATTCTTCTTCAGTTAGTTCTTGAATGATTTCGTGTGTTTCAGTTGGCTCAGATAGAAAAGCTGTTTCAGATGGAGTCATGACAATAGTAGGTGTCTCAGAAGGTATTGTTTCTTCATGTGGTGTTTCTATTGCTGGTGATTCTTCGATCTGTGTTGATACTACTGGTTGAGCTTCTACAGATGGAGTTTCAAGAGGTTCATTTCCTGCCTGATTGGTTGTTTCTTCTTCTATAGTGAGAGAAGATGATCCAAGAAACACTTCTTGATCTTCTTGTCCAAAGATCTCATTCAAAAGAACTGTAGAGGCTTTAAGACACAAGGCATTCAAGATAGTGCCATTGCCTCGATTGGCACGAGCGATAATAGAAACACACTTCTGATTGGTTCCACCACAATCGACTACTGTATCCGTTTTAGCGATTCCTTTATAACCGCTGAATGCCGAATCATCTTGCTGCAAGTAACGCATTGAAATAAGAGGTTGCTGATTGTAGAACTGTTCCCAAGATAAGACATGATTCGTCAGAGTTGTAACTGCTATAGAGCGTTCTACAGCAGAGCCAGTCATTGTTTTAGAAAGCTGATGGATGAAGTCACGGACAGAAAGTTCATTAGGCATGATTAAAGGCTCCTTAAGAAAAAGTTAAGTTCAAGCATTGCATTAATAGATAGGGTTGGGGAACCTTGTATAGGTTCCCCAACCCCACTAGCAGTTAATCGTTACGATGCATTGTTCGCACTGTTTATATAGTTTTTAGTTTCTTTCTCCTTTTCTTTCTTCTTTGCAAAGTGATATAGAAAGTCTACAGCTTGTGTATCTTGCTCCGTATACTTTATCTTAGAGATGGAAGAGTTCTTAACTCTTGGAGCACAACGAAGCACATTGACACACTTCCGATGAATCATTATGATATTCCATTTGCTAAGATTTTCATTGATGCAAGTTATATGGACTTTGAATGGTTGCCCATTTCTAGCAAAGGTTTCTCTAAAGATCTCAACGCCAGAAACATCATCAAATTTAAGTGAAAGTATTGTACCCAGTACTTCTTCGCAGAACTCTACACTTGTTGAACCAGTAAGATCTCTTAACCATTCCCACATCTCACTGGGGAATTCGAATGTAGCAATATTGTTGAGAAGAACTGGAGACTTCGCATCACGCGAAGCTATTGCCCACTCACAATACTTGGAATAATCCTTTCTGAAATCAGGACATTTTGTAGTCATTTCTTGCAATATTGCTCCAACATTGGTCACTTTAAACATGTTGTACTCCTAGTGGCGTGAATACGCCAGGTTAAGTTTAGCCTCAAGGATTTCGGTGTTTGTCGAACTATCCGAAGGAATCATTGAAAGCACGAGAACCACTTGCTCTTGATTGTTATCTTTCGTAATAGCAAGTCGAATTGTCTTACCCTTGTTTTCTTTGATGCCTTCTCTTAAAGGTTCGATGTATTGTTTTACAATGAACCTTAAGTTCTCTAACCCATACAGGAATACACCCGAAGAATCCTTAACAGCTTCAACTGTAGTTGCTAGAAACGTATCGATCGCAGAAACTATACTAGTTTCATCATACGTTCCATCTAGAACTAACTTATGAGTCCATATAGTTAGATCTTTGTCTTTGATTGGTGTGTATTGTAACGATTTAGAGTCTACTATAGCAAGATTGGTAGTCCTGCTAGTAGCAAACTCTATTGATAATTTACACATGAATTCCTCCGACATTGGCAATGATGAAGGATATCCATTCTACGTAGATTCCTTCATATTTTCCGCTTTCAGTAAACCATGGTAGGTGATGCTTTTCTTCAACACAGCCGCAGCGATACATCAGACCTTCTTCGATATTCTCCTTTGAAATGGATGAGAAGTATTTTTCAGCTGCCTTGACATCCTTGAACTGTTCGATAACTGCTGAAGATCCTAGTCTATTCTCATATGAAAGAACTAAAGGTTCAGTAAGAACACCATCCGTTCTTTCAAATCGAATCAATGCTGCTAAAACCTCCAGAGCCATTCTTTCAGATAAGTAGTGACTGACAACATCAGTCACTTGTTCCCAAGCTCTGTTATACGCCAAGTTTACCATAAGAATGCTTTCTCTTTCTCGATTAGAAGACTGTGAATACACAGTTTCTTCTTGTACGAAAGCAGTTTTTGTATGCATCTTAGCGAGTTCACTTGGAAACAACAATGGGGCCGATTTCAACTGTATAAAGTTGAGTTTAATTTCACCGAAGAATCCTTGTTCCTTTAGCTTAGTCGATACTGAAATCAGCTCTGGATTCTCATCTTCAGTTAATGTAAACTTAGGAAGATTGAGAACTTCATAGATCTCTGCATTCAACCGTACACGATTACAATGACTCGTTGTGTAATTATACAACGTGTTCATAAAAGTTGTCTTCAGTTTATACAAGAATGTCACGACTCCTTGTGTAGGATTCTTGATAAGAATGTTATCAAATACATTGATGCAGACTACAAGAAGTTCTTCCCAATACTGAACACGGATTGGAATGTTGATTGTATCTATTCTAATTGTATCAGTATAGCAAGGATCTACAACCAAATCACACATCGGTTTTGGTGAGAAGAGTTTGAATACATCTTCTTTATGAGAATGAAAGTTAATCTCCAAGTTTGCTTGGATGTTCCACGCATCTGAAGAAAATTCACTATAATCATCACAAACATAAGCAAGTTTGGGAGTTGGTAAGTACATAGGCGCTCCTATAGTTAAAGTTGTATGGTTAACATACCAAGTACACATATTAGTAATATAAATACGAAAGTATGTTGATTTACAGATATATAGATCTCATGCAACGTAAGAGGTATACTGATAGTTCGAGATTCGCATAGAACGATTAGGAACTCACATAGAGTCACCTCTTACCTGGGAACTTTGCATGATACTCCGCATGCAAGAGAGAATGCGACCGCCATAGGTTCTTGTCATTGGGGGTTCCAAGACAACGCCAGCGCTGACACCCTAGTCTAGACCAAAAGGTCTAGACTAGGGCTATGTGAGCGTATGCATTAAGCGTTTGAGGCAAGAGCAGATACAAGTTCTTCTAACTTATCAAGTCTTGACTTTAGTGATTCATTTTCTTGTTCAAGTTCAGTTATACGAGCTTTCATACGTGTATTTTCACGACGCTGATAAGCCGCTTCAATACAAAGTGCTTCTTCATAACGAATAGCGTAAGCATCTCCTGCTTCTGTGACTTTACCTGTTTCTTCATCTACAGTCTCATCCCACTGATCATAGCAGAAGAATGCGTGTCTTGTTATATCGAGATTGTGACTTTTGAATACTTCGTTAACTCGTTGAGCCACAATACCCGTGTGAACACGAGCACTTTCTCCTTTCTCTTCAACAGAATCTTTAAACTTGTATTGATACCAAGATATATCGTTCCAAGCATCAAGGATTTCTTCTGGTACAGTTTCTATAAAAGACTTTTGACGTTCGTCAGATGTTGAGATAGTTGTAGTATTAGCATAAACTTGTGTCCATAAATGCTGAGCATTACCACAACTTAAAGTCTTAGTTGTGTTGGCAAACATACTGCCTGTTTTGCCTTGATTCTCAAGAATACAGTTAAAAGAACCGCCTGAAGATATCTCTGCACCAAAGTAGTATTCAGTTGTGGAAGTGCCTGGTTCCTTTATTCGTAACTGACATCTGCGCATATTTGTATTAGCGTATACATGGAATCCACCAAGCTTATGGTTTTTAGATCCATCAGTTGTTATAGTTCCATTAGAACCGCAGAATGCCCAGTCACAGTTAATTTTACCCATCGAGTCAGATTCAGTGGCTCCTGTTTTAAAGAAAACATATGCAGCACCTGTATTCGTAGTAGTAAAAGTAAGGTGATCACCAGTTGAAGTTAAACTGCCATGAGTATGACTGGCTGCTGCATATGTGTTAGCAGTAACTGAAAATTGAGTTCCTGAAAGAGTAAGTCCAGTTCCTGCTGAGTAGGTAGTATTCGTATTAGGATTGTTTACCCATTTAGCAGTTCCATCAGCTGACCATCCTAAAAATTGTCCAGAAGAACCACCAGAAGGAATGTGTTTATTACCTGCTGTAGTTGGATGTGTATAAGTAGTATCTTGAGTAGTAAGAGTTCCAGTTGTGCCATCACCTTTAGTATACGTGATGATCTTGCCAGAGATAGATAGTGCTTTAATTGTGTTAGCTAGAGTTGAATAGTTAGAAAGACTTTGGTGGGAAGTTAAGTACTTCTTTGTGGTACCGCAGAATGTTTGTACCCAGGCAGTAGTAGCTATCTTCGTTGTATTATCGTTAGCTGCTGGAGTTGGAGCATACGTATATCCATTTCCAGATCCATCTACGATCACACCAATTTGACAGTTACCAGCGTTACTAGCACTAGTACAGTTGAATACACGGAGATAAAAAGATGAGACATTCTCAGCAGTAATGCCATGTTCGATACAGGCAAGTCTGTCCTTATAACTGGACATAGCAGAACCATACCACTCGACAGCCGCATATCGAGTAGCTGATGGCTTCGTTCCTTTGGTTAAGCCAGTATCTTGAATAGCAATAGCGTAATTTTGTCCATTGCCAGTAACTTTGAGACCGCCACCGATACCAGTATTGGCTCGAGATATAAGTACTTGTCCTTTAGCGTTTAAACCACCAGAACCTATTTCAACAAGACCACCGTCGTTGTTGATATAAAGTGTACTTGCAGTAGTTCCGTTACTTTTGGCCATCACTTCGTTGGCATCTATCTCGATGTGAGCCGCTGTTCGTGCTCCACCCACTACTAGTGCTGGACCATTATCCGCAGCTGCAGCAGCATCAGTGGTTCGTGACAATATTAAAGTACCTGTTACTGTACCGCCTGCTAATGGTAATTTAGTACTATCAGCAACAGTAATGTCTCCAGAACCATCAAAGGCTACTCCATTAATCTTTCTAGCGGTGGCAAGTTTAGTCGCTGTTGCAGCATTACCAGTACAACTTCCTGAACTTCCTGAACAGTTACCAGTAACATTGCCAGTTAAGGAACCTGAGAAGCTATTAGCTGATAAAACTCCAGTACTAGCATCCCAAGACATTGATTTTGCAACAGTATTAGTACTAGATGAAACATTGGCATCAGTAATTGAATACCAAAGAACTTTTTCATCATTAGTAGGATAGACAGCACAGCCTACTCGATAGCTCTTTGTTTTAGCATTCCAAATAGTGCCAAATTTTGTCTGAGTTCCTGATACTAGTGCTGCACCTACTTTGATAGAATTAACATAAGAGCCAGTACCAAGATCTGCTTGTACTCGAGTTGCAGTAGCAGCATTGCCAGTACAACTACTAGAAGAACCTGAACAGTTACCAGTAATGGAAGCTTTAATAGTAGCAGGTAGGAGCAATGTTACTGCTGCCGAACCATTAACCGAAACTGCTGTACCAGCATTAGTGCTGCTTGAATCTTTGATGGTGATGTTTCGTGCTGTTCCCCAGTTAGCGGTTGTAATAGCTCCAGAACCATCAAAGTTAGTACCATTTATAGCTCGTGCTGTAGCTAACTTTGTAGCTGTTGAAGCATTACCAGACAACGCTCCTGAGAATGTTGTTGCTACAATAGTGCTCGTCTTGGGATTGATTTTAACCCCAGATCCAAAGTACGGAATAGTAGCTGTATTAGCTGTAGCATTGGCTGTACCAGAAAAGAGTATTGGATATGTGTTATCGGCTGAAGAAACACGTTGCTCAATATTGCCTATGTGATTTCCTCTCCAGTTGCCATTCTCTATACCTGTTCCGTAGTACAATGACCAAGCTGAGAAGTTCCATGAACCAGAGTTGTATGTAGTAGCGTAATCCCCAGAACTTCTGAAGATACCAAAGTCATTGTTCGTAAGTCTACGTACAGCATTTTGAATGACAAACTGTGTACCATCATACTTGACACTGTACCGAACGTGTTTACAGATCATTGCCGCTGGAACTGCTGCACCATTCCAGTAGATTGGTTTTGCGCCAGTACCATTGATGTTCAATGTAGGATTAGCAGCTGTATTAGTATTATTGAAGTTGACACGAGCTACAGCATTAGTAGCTAACGTGAATGTCTGTCCAGAGTCTAATGTAACTGTTTTTGCAGCTGTTCCTGCTGCTGTGTCAGATACGCCTGTTCTAGTGCCTGTATCTGACCAAATAGCATATGGCTGAGTACCTGTAAGCTTTAAATTACTATACCAGATTGCTATAGTACCGTTGTTCGATGAAAAAAAGAGAGAACGTGTAAAGTAACATTGTTCTTTGAAATTGATAATAACTGGACTACCAGGCCAACAAGCAAGGAATCCATTATAGCTAGAATACATCAAGTAGTCTGTGCCAGTATTACTGACATTGATGATGATGTTCTTTGCTATATTAATCATTCCAAAGACAGTAGCACCAATACGACCGACACCAAGATAGGTGTCAAGGGTTACATAAGCTCCTTGCCTCGATTCAAGCGTACCTGTTACATTGATATTTCTTACAGTTGCTTGTATGTTACCACTGATAGTTAAGTTACCAAAGATAGGTGAGTTAGTTGACTGATTGTCTAATGTTGAGTTAGTTCCAGTTGATGTCGTGATAACGAGTACTTTGACACCAGGCATTTTGTTGCTATCAAACGTCATTGTGCCGTATGACGTAGTAGATGGAACAAATGCTAAAGTGACAGTATAACTGGAATTCATGCTGTTAGAACTAGCATGCATCTGAAGTGCAGCAAGCTTTGTGGCACAGTCATTAACTGACATAGCTTTGGCAGCAGTTGTTCCATCTCCAGTGCCAGTTAACGAAACATATAAAGTAATAGCAGATCTTAGAGGATACTTGGCGTTGTTAAAAACATAAGCTGTTGTTGCTATTTGTGTACTGTTATCCCAAAGTCCTGGAGTAGGAGCAAATGTGTACGCTTTTCCACTTGTGTTACAACCGATACCTATAGAACCAATATTGTTTCCAGAAGTAGCTGTTGTGTTGTAAGCAAATATAGAAGTCTTTGATGACTTATCAGCAGCTGCTGTTGTTTCAAGTAAAGCAAATCGTACGTTGTTTTTATCTTTAATATCAATCAGTTCTCTGGTGTATGCAGTTGTAGAAACACCGCGTTCATAACTGGTAAGTTTTTGAATTAAGTCACCAGTCATGGTTCCACCAGTAAGTTTCAGATAAGTAGTATTGATCGCTTTACCATCTGAGTCTTGTGTAGCTTTAGTAGCTGTTGCTGCATTACCTGTACAACTGCCAGAAGAGCCAGAGCAGTTACCAGTTACATTACCTGTTAAAGCACCTACAAAAGTAGTAGCTGTTACTTTAGCTAAACCAGAAAGTTGCGCAGCTGTATCTAGTGTTACTGTCTTGGCATTGGCCCAAGTGTTACCATTAGTTTTAAGATGGATACTTCCATCAGCAACTAAATAAAGGTTTTCTCCTGCGTCATCTTTAAGATCATTGAGTTGTGATATATAAGACTCTCCACCGCCAACTATTGTGTTACCAGCTCCACCAATAGCTAAGTTGATACCATATCCGGCGTTATCACCGAGAGCTTTAATGATATCTACTGTGTAGTCTGTTGTATCAGCCGATCCTTTATTAACGGTCATTTTGAGGCTGTTCTTATAGATGGTAACTGCACCACGAAGAATAGAATTCCCATATGTGGTAAGAGTTCCTGAAGCAGACTCAATGATTCTACTTGTGTAGTCATTTGTACTTTGATTGTAATGAAAGTCTAAATAACCGCCATTATTACTCGTATTAGCTGTCGGTTTGAATTCTATAGAAGGTACATTACTGATTGTTCCATTGATATCAGCTGTTCCATTAAAAGAGTTACCCCAAAGAGAACGAGCTGTAGCTAGCTTTGTAGCTGTCGCAGCATTGCCAGTACAACTACTAGAAGAACCTGAACAGTTACCAGTAATGGAGGCTTTAATAGTAGCAGGTAGGAGCAATGTTACTGCTGCTGAACCGTTAACTGAAACTGCTGTACCAGCGTTAGTATTGTCAGAATCTTTGATAGTAATATTTCTAGCAGTGCCCCAGTTAGCAGTAGTTATAGCTGCTGAACCGTCAAATGCTGTACCATTAATATTTCTAGCAGTAGCCAGTTTAGTAGCTGTCGCAGCATTTCCTGTGCATGATCCAGAACTGCCAGAACAATTACCAGTGACATTTCCTTTGAATGAATTTGCAGTAAATGCACCACCAAAACTTGCTGTCAAGGTACCATCTGTATTTCTTACTGATAAACCACTTGGAGCACCATTACTTTCGTTGTGCACACCAAGTAACATTTCAGTATATCCAGTCCCATTAGTTATGCGGATAGTACCTACTCTATTCGTTCCATCTGTCACATTGACTACATCAGCATAATTTTCATTTGCAGATACAACGCTAGACTGTTTAGTTGCAGTAGCAGCATTACCTGTGCAAGATCCTGAAGATCCAGAACAGTTACCTGTGATAGAAGCTTTAATAGTAGCAGGCAGTAATGCTGTTATATTGCCAGATCCATCAAAATTAACAGCAGTACCAGCATTAGTACTTGATGAATCTTTGATAGTAATAGATCTTGCTGTTGCTAACTTTGTAGCAGTTGAAGCGTTACCTGTTATAGAAGCTTTAATAGTTGAAGGAAGAAGTAAAGTAACAGCAGCTGAACCATCTACAGAAACAGCAGTTCCTGCATTAGTACTGTCAGCATCCTTGATTGTTATATTTCTAGCTGTTCCCCACTTTGTTGTGGTAATAGCAGCACTACCATCAAAGTTTGTACCATTGATAGCTCGAGCTGTAGCTAATTTTGTAGCAGTTACTGCATTTCCTGTGCATGATCCAGAACTTCCAGAACAGTTACCTGTAACATTACCAGTCAACGGACCTGAAAAACCAGTAGCTGTTATGATTCCAGTTTTTGGATTGAGTTTAACATCAGTACCAAAAACTGTTGTAGTTGTAGTCGTAGCAGTTGCATTAGCTGTAGCAGATGCTAAGATAGGGTATGTGGAGTCTGTAGTAGATACAGTTTGTGTGACTTTGTTATTAGTATCATCACTAGCAGGAATTTTAACTGTTTTTGTAGATGCAGCTGTGATTCGTCCAGCTGCATCTACAGTGATATATGGCACATTGAACGTAGCGCCATATCCAGGAGTGGCATTAGCACTTGGACCATAAGACCCAGCTGTCACACCTGAATTCTTTAGTGTTGTAGCTACTGTCCAACCTGCCTGACTAGATACAGTTCCTGTTACATCACCAGTTAGTGTTATTGCTTGAGCTGAAGCAAACTTTGTAGCAGTTGATGCATTACCTGACAATGCCCCAGAAAACGTAGTAGCTGTGACTGTTCCTGTATTAGGAGTTATTGTTACTTTAGTAGTATAAGTAGCTCCAGCATTGACACTGCTACCATCATTAACAGTCGCTGAAGTTGCTAAGATTGGTAATTCAGTAGTTGTAGAATCTGAATGTGTTTGTGATACGAGATGATTAACTGTTACTGTTGTATTAGTTACTGATGTAGCACGTCCGTATCTATCTACAGTAATGTAAGGTATAGTAAAGTTTGTTGTACTGGCATTGATCGTAGTAGCATTCTGTTGTCCATAAGACCCAGCTGTCACACCTGAAGTATCAAGAGCATGTTGATGGTCAGAACGAGAGAATGATTCAGCAGAACCAGCACTAACTGTATTCCCTACTGAAGTTGGAAGTTCACTAGACCATCCAGGAATGTTGAAGGATTTGTTTGAGACAGCAGTAATTCGTCCTTTAGTATCAACAGTTATCTGAGGAACGGTGATAATGTTTGCTGTAGCAGTAGTTAATGCAGTAGAAGTTGGAGCAGATCCATATGTTCCTGCTGTAGCTCCACTATTAGTAAGAGTTGTTGTAATAGTCCAGCCAGCTGTTGAGTTTGCTGAACCTGTTACATCGCCCTGCAACACCACAGCTTGCTCTGTTTGAAACTCTGTTGCTGTAGCAGCGTTACCAGAGATTTCAGTCTGAAGAGGATGAACATGATCTTCTCTAGCTGCACGAACACCATTACCAGGATCAGCAGTACCATTTGGTAAAGGATCATCAGTAGACATAATAGCAGTAATTTGTGGAGAATTTCCAGCTAGAGATAGTGTTCCATCTTGAGAAACAGAAAGATAATCTCCTACTTTGATCGCTCCAAGAACTGTTGGTGATGCCATCTGAGGGACAGTATACAAGTTCGTTGTGTGTAAGTAGTCGACTAAAGTAGGAAGATCTTGGATGTCATATCCAAGCTGATGCAACGACACAATGAGGTCTTGAATTGTCATTGTAGAAGAAAAACGCTGTGGCATGATGACCTACCTAATTACATTTTAGAAAGAACTAAGGCAAGCTGTTGTTCAAGATGGTTTACACGATCCTCAAGTTGCTTGCGATATGCAACTTCTTCAGCTAAACGCTTTCTCATATAGGCAGCTTCTATACATAAAGCTTCGGTGTACTTGATTGAGTAAGAATCTCCAGCTTCTTTGTCTTGTTCAGCATCCCAAGTATCGTGACGGAAAAAAGCGAACTGATTAGCATCTATATCTTTATCAGCTAACGCTTGTTCTACTCTCTGTGCTATAACTCCATTGTGTACTTTATCTTGGTTGTCTGTCTTTATCTTGAACTGATAAAAGTTCACATGTTCCCAGGCATTAAGAAGATCATTAGACACAGGAACAATATCAGTCTTTATACGTTCGTCAGATGGATCAGCTGTATTATAATTAGCAACAAATGTTGTTACCCAAGCAGTTGTTGCTATTTTGGTAGAATTATCAGCTGCATTAGGTGGAGTTGGAGCTATTGCATAAGGTCCACCTGTAAGTGGATAATACACACCTAAAGTAGTTGTTATATCAGTAGCTGTTTCCCATTTATACGCTTTGAAAATCAGTGAAGATGTACCATTTTTGTCAACACAACTTTCGAATACAGCAGATCTATCTTGATTCTCTGTTGAACCAGAACTATCTCCAAATACAAAACTTAACCAATGCGAAGCTTCTGGAATAGTTCCTTTCACAAGTTCAGAGTTGTGCATCGCAATGATGGGAAACTCATTAGTTACATGTATGGTGTTACCAAAATCAAGAGCCATTGAAGATGTGATTGATTCAACTGTTTCAGCCATTGTTTCAGCTGTAGGAATTGTGATAGTTCGTACTGATGCCGCTGTAACTCTTCCTTTCGTATCTACTGTTATCTGAGGTACTGTAAAGGTTTCACCAAAGTTTGGAGCTACGTTAGCATTCGGACCATAAGAACCAGCTGTTACACCAGAACTTGGTAAGTCAGAACTTTCTATAATCGGTTTTGCAGGTAGTGTGTATGTCTGGTTTGCAGCAGCAGTCAAACGCCCTTTGGAGTCTGCCGTGATTTTAGGGACAGTGAATGTATCTCCAAAGTTAAGTGAGCTGTTCGCTAGTGGACCGTATGAACCAGAAACTATTCCTGTATTAGGAAGTTCTTTTTCAGAAGTCCACATGACCCTCCAGCATGGAGCTGATTGATCAGAGTTATCATACTTCAATCTGAAAACCATGTTTGGAGTAATAGCTGGGTAAGAAGAATTCGATCCATAATTGTAAACTGGAATGTTAACTGAAGGAGTAGTTATAGAAAGAGTCACTCCTTCTGGAGCTCCATATACAAATAAGACTGTGATCTGAGTTCCATCAGTGATACCAGATTCGTTTGACAATATTGATCCAGAAATATCTATCAATTTGTTCTGAACTGATGCTGCTGAATCAATAATGAAGAAATCGCTACGATTGATGTTTTTAACTTCAGTCTGTATAACAGATCTGATATCGTCGCCACTTTGAACCTCTACACCAAGTTCATGAACAGCACTAAGAAGTTCTTGAACAGTCATTGATTCTGAAAAGCGTCTTGGCATATAAACTCCTAGGAAATGCTTTGAGATAGAGAACATACAGTGTCTTATCCACTAGACCTGAGATGCTCAGAGCATCTCAGGTCTAGAATAGCAGATATGAACTTCTTTTAGTGGAGATAATGACATATGAACAGATTTACAGACAAGATGACTATGAATGCTCTCTGGAAAGCTTTGCACGATTTAGGTATTGAGCTCCAGGGAATAGATTATCTTGATGCTCACATTTTTCCTCGTAGCATCACAGCAGACAAGTTCACATCTGCTCAGTCAGTGAAATTAACAGGAGATGTGACAGGAACAGCTTCGAGTCAAGCAGGTTGGTCTATAACTACTACTTTGAAGAACTCAGGAGCTACAGCAGGCTCTTATGGCCCAAGTGCAGATGCTAACCCTGCTTTTGGTGGTACTTTTTCAGTTCCTTATATAACTGTAGATGCTAAAGGTAGAACTACATCTATATCTACCAAAACTATTAAAATTCCATCTACTCTTGCTAATGCATCTACCAATGGACTTATGAGTTACTCCGATCAAGAGTTCTCAGGTAATAAGACGTTTACAGGTCTTGTTACAGCAACTACTAAAGGATTCAAAGGTCCACTGACTGGTAATGTTACTGGCAACCTGACAGGCAATGCTTCTACTGCTTCTGCATTTGCAGAAGCAAAAAAGATAGCACTTACAGGAGATGTGACTGGTAGTGCAAGTAGTGCTGGTGGCTGGACAATAGCTACTACGTTAAAGAATTCTGGAGCTACTGCTGGTTCATATGGACCATCAGCAAATGCGACTCCTGCTTATGGTGCTACTTTTAACGTCCCTTATATAACTGTAGATGCTAAAGGTATAGTAACTGCTATATCGACTAAGACTGTTAAGATACCAGCTTGGGGAACTAGTGTTACTGGTTCGTCTGGCAGTTGTACAGGTAATGCAGCAACAGCTACTAAGTTTTCAGCGGCACAATCTGTTACATTGTCAGGAGATGTAACAGGAACTGCTTCTAGCCAAGCAGGTTGGTCTATTACGACAACTTTAGCTAACTCAGGAGCTACTGCTGGATCATACGGTCCTTCTGCTAATGCTTCTCCAGCTTTTGCTGGAACATTCTCAGTTCCTTATGTTACAGTTGATGCTAAAGGACGAGTAACTGCTGCTTCTACAAAAACTATAACTTTGCCAGCTACTGCTCCTTCTTTGAAAACAACTATTGCAAATGGTGCAAGTGCTTGTGATGATCAGGTATTCGTTAGAGCTGCTATGGCCAAAAATGATGCATTTGGTCTAATGGCTGGCGGAACTGATGATAGCGGTTGGGGTGCGATTTTTACAACTGATAATGGAACTGAACCGATATATGTTCGTCAGTATACAACAGCTGGTTATACTGCTGATCCACCCACAGCTGCTCACGAAGCCACATTGCTCGATGCAAGTGGTAATACAAAATTTCCTGGAACAGTAACAGCAGCAGCGTTTTCTGGACCGCTCACTGGCAATGTTACAGGCAATGTCACAGGTAACTGTTCTGGTTCATCAGGTTCTTGTACAGGTAACGCTAAAACTGCAACAACATTAGCTACTGCTAGAACTATAGCTATTTCGGGTGGTGCTACAGGTACTGCTACTTCATTTAACGGTTCAACAAACATAACGATACCTGTTACTGCGCTTGATGTATCTAAAGCTACTGCTGGTACTTTAGCAGTAGCTCGTGGAGGCACTGGTCAAACATCAATAGCTAATATTCAAGCTGGAAAAGATGGCAGCGGTAACACGATTACATCGTACTACTGTACTTTATCAACAGCACAGACTGTAACTGCGTGCAAGACTTTTAAACTTAATAATCAGTATATCAAACCTCAATATACTGATATTACTAAAGGTACAGCTCCAAGCGCAAATCACTGGTCTTATCAAGAATTTTTAGATAGTGCTGGGACACGACTTGGTTGGATAGGGCATAATTACAATACAGACAATTCTCATAACTTACGTTTTGAGATAGTTAAGCAAGATGCTACTACTGCTGCTTCTATAGGTGTCGGTTTCGATAAGAATAAAGCAGCTTATGCTTGGGCTCCTAATCCAGCAACTGCAAGTAACTCAACTAACATAGCTACTACATCTTGGGTTATGAACTTAGCCAACAGGCGTCAAGCTTTTGTTGGTCAGTCTGGTTCTACAAACACTAATCCTTGGTACAAGTTTGCAAGTTTTGCAGCCACAGTTGCTAATGATGATCCACAGATAGTTTTCTTAGTAGAAAAGACTTATGGTAACAGAGGTTGGGGTATTCTTCGTTGTCATGTAAGACTAAATGGAAGCATCAAGTACGATGCTTGTGCATTCAACCTCTTAGCTGATACCGGACTCGATCCTGCTAAATTCATGCTGGTAGCAGGTACTACTGAAAAACCAACCATAGAGCTTTGGGTTAAAATAGATGAGGCTTATCTCTTCTATAGATTTATGGTTCTTTCAGAAGGTAAACGCACTAGTAATGGTACTGTTTGGACTTTGTATAACGCTTCCTCAGCAGGGCAAGCTGCCAATCCAACATCAGGAACACAAGTTGCAGCATCAAGAACAATAACTAATAGTAACCCAACATTAGCTTGGGGAACAAAGTCTACTATTGGTACTGTACATGGTGTTGGTCTTACAGTCACTATGCCAGCTAAACCTGATACTGGTACGAAGTATTCTGCTGGTACAGGATTGACCTTATCAGGAACTACATTCTCAGTTACTGCTAACACATACGCTGCTTATAGCCATACTCATAGTTATCTGCCTTTGTCTGGTGGAACTATGACTGGTACGATCACTAGCAATAGTGCTTTTATTCATAAAAATGGAACAGCAGTTAAAGGAACAGCACCATCGTCAAATGTTTGGTACCAAGCGTATCAGCATCAAGATAAAAACGGCAAAGTAATGAGTGCCGTTGAATTTGGGTATAAGACAACTAAAGAAAACCGGATCAATCTCATTGTCTATCCAGCAAACACAGCAGACGCTTCTGGCAATGTACAGATAGCAGTAGGGTATGATGGATCTGGTAACTGGTTTACTTATTGCCCAACTCCAGTCGCTGATAGCAATACGACTATGATGGCTACAACAGCTTGGGTACGGACGTATTGTGAGTCAACAAAGAAGTTCCTTACATCTCACCAGAGTCTGTCTAACTATCTGACAAAGTTAACAAATGTCTCTGAGATGGGACGATATATAGATCTTCACAATGATAACGCAACAGCTAAGTACGATTATGATGTTCGTATGCAAGCCAGTACGCAGGGAGATGCTGCTGGAAGAGGAAATCTTTATATTACAGCAAACGAAGTAGTCATTGACGCATACTCTTCGAATCAGTTACGATTGGTAAAAGGAAACTACGGTTTCTTGATGAGGAATGATGGTTCTAACTTTTACTTTTTGTTAACAGCCAGTGGATCTGCTGGAACTGGATCATGGACAAGCGCACGTCCTTTGACCGTCAATTGTTCTACTGGTGTATGTAACATTAACGGTAATGCAGCAACAGCTACTACATTAGCTACTGCTAGAACTATCAATGGTGTATCTTTTAACGGTTCAGCTAATATCACAGTAGCAGATAGCACCAAGCTTCCACTTTCTGGTGGTACACTAACTGGAAACTTAACAATAGGAAAATCTAGTCCTTATCTCCAATTAAAATCGACAGATGTCACAAAAGCAACTGCACCATCAGCTAACTATACTCCAGTTGCTATAGAACACAATGATAGTGCTGGAAGACGTTTATGGGGAATCTATTATAATTACAATACAGATAAGCAGTCTTTTGTTCGATTGATAGCCAACAGTGGAACTACTACGAACAACACTTGGGCTGGTATAGGTGTTGGTTATGATGGATCTGGTAACTGGTTTACTTATGCGCCAACACCAGCTACAGCGGATAATTCTACTAAGATAGCTACAACAGCTTATGTTAAAGCGCAAGGCTATATTACTGGCATTACTAAAGCTCAAGTAACTACAGCTCTTGGATATACTCCGCCAACTTCTGATACTAATACTCATTTCACAACAAACATAGCTGCTGGTGGATCAAAAGCTACAGCCAATGCTGCTGTAAGCAATCCTTACATTGCTGTTCGTGACGATTCAACTTACAGATCACAAGTGCAGTTGAAAGGTAGTGGAGCAACTACAGTATCTTCAGATGCTAATGGTGTCATTACTATTTCTTCTACTGATACCAACACGAATACATGGACTGCATTCAAAGGTTGTTCATCATCAGCAGCAGGTACGGCTGGATATGTACCAGCTCCAGCTAAGGGTGATCAGGCTAAGTACTTTAGAGCTGATGGTACTTGGCAAGTGCCGCCAGATACAAATACTGTTTATACACATCCAACCACAGCAGGTAACAAACATATACCTTCTGGTGGTTCATCTGGTCAGTTCTTAGGTTGGTCAGCAGACGGTACAGCCAAATGGGTCAATAATCCTAATACAAACACTACGTATTCTGCTGGTACAGGATTAACTTTATCAGGGACTACGTTCTCGGTTACTGCTAATACGTATGCAGCAGCTAGTCATACGCATGACAGTTTAACTGCTACTGGTGATCATCTTACTTTTACTACTACGAGTACAGGCGCTGCATATGTTTTCTTTAAAACAGGAGCCACTGAATCTGACTCGATGGGTAAAATTAACTGCGACTGGGCGTTTTGTGGTTCCAACGGAACTGTGACAACTGATGGATCTAAGAACCACAAGCTTGGTGGATTTCATGTATACGCTAATCAAAAAATGCGCAGATGCCAGTTACGAATAAAGGAACCAGGCACTTCCACAACTGAATACTACTTTGGTGCGGAAATATCATCGAGTGGTTACTATAACTGCATTTTAGAAAATCACGGCAAAACAGGTAGCATGTTTGCCAATACAACTAAGACTTTAAGTTGTGGTAATGCTCAGCATTTGTGGACACAGCTTTACGCTAATACTACAACTATCTCAACATCTGACGAACGTCAGAAATCCTCTATCAGATCTGTTCCAAATGAGTTTCTCGATGCTTGGGCTGATGTCAATTGGGTACAGTACCAGTTCAATGATGCTATTGAAAAGAAAGGGACAGATGCTGCTAGAATCCATACTGGAATAATCGCACAACGTGTTCGTAAAGCGTTTGAAGATCACAATCTTGATATCACTAAGCATTCTTTTTTCTGTTATGATCAATGGGATCGAAGTGTAGATGAAGAAACAGGCAAAGTCACAGAAGCTGGTGATGCTTACGCTATTCGTTATGAAGAAGCACTTTGTATTGAAGCGGCTTACCAGAGAAGGCGTGCAGATAAGGCTGAAGCTCGTATAGCGGAATTAGAAGATCGTTTAACTAAAGTAGAATCTCTTTTAGCCCAATTGGTTTCTCATGAATGATGATCTGCGGTTAGACTACTTCATACGACATATATAACTTCCAAAAGCTCTTTCCACTCTACTAAAGAGTGGAAAGAGCTATCTGGACGTTGCAAGAACCAGAGGTATCTCGCTATGGCTAAAATCACATTGAAACAGAACACAGATGTAGAACTGTATCATACAGCTAGAGCTCAGTATGAGAAGGACTTCATTGATATACGTTACGCTAAGATAGCTTCTTGTATCATTACGCAACCTGGGCATGTGGAAGCTTTACAGATACAAGTATCATCTTTGACAGAAGCTCCTAGAAATGCTACATGGCACGTAAACTTTCGAATGACTGATGATGAACAGTATACATTAGCAGAAGCTACTGCATTTGTGTGGCATACATCAGCTTATTGGCATCCTGAGAACTTCTATCTTTGTTATACTGAGAATCCAAGTGAGCACAACTGTTTAGTAGAACTGTATCTCAAAGTAGATCATGGGCATCAAGATTATTACTGTATAGCTCCAGTTTGTATCACTGAAACTGATACAACTTCTACGTGGACGTTCTACGATTCCACTTATGACACAATGCTTACTAATCTTCCTCTTGAATCGAAGAAGGTTATAGCTGAGTCTGATGCTCCTGTTAAGCTTAAGTATCCTCGTGAAATAGATGGTGTCCTTTTTGATGGATCAGAATCCATTTATCATTCAGGGATCTGCCATACAGAAGGTGATACGCTCATCAAAGTCGTTGAATGCCCTAAGTTTGTCCTAACTCCACATTCTGAGATCACAGTTAAATTTACAAACGCCAATCTTTCGGATAGTCCTAAGCTCGATGTAAATTCGACAGGGGCTAAGCCCATCCTTAGAAATGGCGAGCCGATGCTAGCTGGAGAGATAGCTCGCAACACAGTTCTTCGGTTCTTTTATGATGGAGAAAACTGGAACGCTATCTCAAACTCTAATGCTAAAGGCATTCTGTACGGGTTAGCTACGCACACTGAAGATGGCCTCATGTCTAAAGGAGATAAAGATCTTCTTGATACAGTTGAACGTGGAGCTAATAAGTATATTCTACCGGCAGCTACTTCATCTGTTTTAGGTGGAGTTAAGATTGGTGCGAATATTTCTGTTACTTCAGCAGGTGTTATCAGTTTAAGTAAGGCTAATGTTTCTGGGGCACTTGGTTATACTCCTCTTAATGAAACATTAGTTCCTGTTCCTGCTTCAGCTACTCCTAAAGCTCCTGGAACAGCTGCTGTTGGTACAAGTATTAAATATGCCAGAGAAGATCATGTTCACCAGATTCAAACGACTATATCTGGGAATGCTGCAACAGCTACAAAATTTGCTTCAGCACAAGCTGTTACATTGACAGGTGATGTAACTGGCTCTGTTTCTAGTCAAGCTGGCTGGACAGTAACCACGACTTTAGCTAATTCTGGAGTTACAGCTGGAACATATGGAGTTGATAAGAACATAGTTCCGTTAGATGCTCCTGTAACATACACGATACCTCAGATTACAGTAGATACAAAAGGTAGAATCACTAAAGCAGTTGCTCGTTCTATCACGATGCCTAGTCCTTATGGTGATCAACCTAAATATGTTTCTACAACAACTTCTACTCCTGGTTCTTCTCTTCAGTATTCTCGTGGAGATCACACTCACGAACTTCCTAATTCTGGAGTTATGGAAGGACCATATGGTCCTTCAGAAGACATCGTTCTTACTCTGAACACTACTGCTATTCCTGTACCTGAGGTACAAGTTGATAAAAAAGGACGAATCACATCAGCTACCACTCGTTCTGTAACAGTTACATTGCCTAAACCTATAGAAGCAGATCCTAAAGATGTCACATCAGGAGCAGCAAAACAAGGAACATCTGTAGCTTTTTCTCGAGGAGATCATGTTCATTCTTTAGAGAACTCTGGAGTTACAGCAGGTACTTATGGACTTGCTAATGCTAATGATAAATTTGCTGCTCTTATTGCTAGTAACAATGATGCTGATATCAGCGGGCAATACAAAACAGTAACTTTTAAAGTACCTTATATCACTGTCAATGCTAAAGGTATTGTTACTGCATTGACAACAAGAAATCTGATTCTTTCAACACCTAAGTTTCCACTTGTAACATCAGGATCACCATCAGTAGCAGTATCTCCTATCGCCATCAATAATACTGTAAGTATGCCTGGGGCTAGCTATACAGCTAACAATATCAAACAAGATCTTGGTGTAAAAGATACTCCAGCCAGAGCTGATCATGTTCACGCACTTCCACTTTCTGGAGTTACAGCGAACACATATGGACCAAATGCAGTTAACTTAGATTATGCAGGTACGTTTGTTGTTCCAAAGATTACTGTAAATGACCGTGGTATTGTGACGGCTCTAACCACATCGACTATTAAAGTTCCTGTGCTACCGCCGGATGCATCTCCGACAGTAGCACGAGGTCTTGTGACTAATGGTTCACAGTCTTTTGGTGGAGCCAAAGCTTTTCACAATGGCATTAACTTGTATAAAAGTAATCTTCGTATGACTGTTAATAAAGGATCAGCAGATACAACAGATTACGGAGTTGATGTTCTTAAAGCTTCTGGTGATAACGCTGGATATGGTCTCAACTTAGCTCTTGGTGGATCTGGCAATACTATCATCGGTGGTGGTGAAAGTGTTGGTTCTCAGTTGACTGATCTTAAAGATAACTCAGGAGAGAATCTCTACTTAGTAGCTGATGGTACCATCTATTTTAAGACTAATGGTAACACTTGGGCCAATGCCAAGACAGTAACACTAGATACAGCTGCGCAACTTTCTGGTTTAGCTAAAGTAACCGCTACTACATTTGTAGGGAATCTTAGCGGTACTGCTGATAAAGCTACTAATGATGCAGATGGAAACAAAATCTCTACTACATACGCAAAGCTTGCAGCTGCTAATGCTTTCACGGGAAACAACACTTTTGGTGGAACATCAACGTTTAGTAAGGCAGTAACTTTCAACGAAACAGCTACTTTTAATAAAGCTGTAACATTCAAAGCTGCCACTACAGTTTCAAGTGATTTGACAGTATCTGGTATAGTTACATTAACAAAGAACCAAGATGCTTCAGGAACTGCTGATAATGGACCAGCGTTGATAGTTGGTGGAACGCGCACAGCTGCCCATCTTGAGTTTGACGCCAATGAACTTATGGCTAAGAATAATGCCACGACTGCAGCTACTTTGTATCTTAATTCTGATGGTGGCTTAGTTCAGATTGGATCTGGTGGACTTTCTACAGCTAAAGGTACGATCACTACTCTTACATCAACTACTGGCAATATCACAACAGTGAATGCTTCTGGTGTTAAGTATGGCAGTGGTGGTCTTAATCAGTATCATGGGTCGTATGTAAGAACAACTGCACCGAGTTCTAATGTTTATCTTGGTGCAGCGTTTCATTCCAAAGAGTCTGAAGGAACAACTTTAGCTGACATTTTGTATTATCAAAATTCTACAGCTAATGGAGAAGCTGCTGCTATTGAATTTAGGTGTTTTGGTAGTCATTCTTCTCCATCAACTACAGCTAATCTTGGTGTTGCCGTAACTAAAGATGGTGCTACGTACGGTTTCTGTCCCACACCAGCAGCTGACTCTAATACCACTCATATAGCAACAACCAAATGGGTCAACACCAAAGTCTCTTCAGCAATTTCTTCTGCTATAAATGGTATTGATTATTCCAAGATAACTGTTGGTAAAGCTACGACATTAGCAACTGGTAGAAAGATCAACGGAGTAGCTTTCAATGGTGCCAACGATATTACTACTTCTAGCTGGGGTGCTGAAAGAAGTATCACAATTAAAGACGCAAGTAGTACTAACACAGGAACTGCTGTACTTGTAAATGGCTCTAGTAATATAACGTTATTGTTACCAGCTACTATCAAAGCTTCTATTACAGGTAATTGTTCTGGTTCTGCTGGATCTGTTGCTTGGGGTAATGTCACTGGAAAACCGTCATCATACTACACACATCCCACTACAGCAGGCAATAAACACATTCCTGCTGGTGGTGCTTCTGAACAGATTTTAGGATGGTCAGCAGATGGAACAGCCAAGTGGGTAAATAATTACGTTCACCCAACAACAACAGGCAATAAGCATATACCTTCTGGTGGAGCATCTGGACAGATTTTAGGATGGTCAGCTGACGGTACAGCTAAGTGGATAGCTAATTACGTTCATCCAACTACAGTAGGTAACAAGCATATACCTAGTGGCGGATCATCTGGTCAACTTCTTGGTTGGAGCTCTGATGGTACAGCTAAATGGGTAAATGCTCCAAGTTACACACACCCTACAACTTCTGGCAACAAGCATATACCTAGTGGTGGTTCCTCTGGACAGATTTTAGGATGGTCAGCTGACGGAACGGCTCAGTGGGTGAATGCTCCAAGTGGTGGTGGAGGCGCTTCTTACACGCATCCAACCACATCTGGGTATAAACACATTCCTACTGGTGGTTCCTCTGGACAGATTTTAGGATGGTCAGCAGACGGTACAGCTAAGTGGATAAATAATTATACTCATCCAACTACAGCTGGGTATAAACACATTCCTTCAGGAGGCTCTTCTGGACAGATCTTAGGGTGGGATTCTGCTGGTACAGCTAAATGGGTAAACAACTATACTCATCCAACCACAGCAGGTAATAAACACATACCTTCAGGTGGTTCTTCAGGACAATTCTTAGGATGGAGCGCTGATGGTACTGCTAAGTGGGTGAACGCTCCAAGTGGTGGTAGTGGTGGAAGTACTACTGATAATACCAAATTACCACTTGCTGGCGGTACAATGACTGGTACTATCACTACTGAGACTAAAAATGCGATAGTTTTTAATTATGGACAAGGGTATTGGGGAGGAACCTACGGTTCCTTTTTAGCGTATGACGATGGAGAGAATTTTAAGTTCATTTGTAGAAATTCTGCGAAGACATGGATATCAACGATTCTTGATTGTGAAGCTAGTGCAGCATATGTGACACTCGCATCTCCCACGAAGTTAAATCTTGAATCGAGCACTGTGAACCTTACAGCACCGAGTGCTCTGAATATTACTTGTGGAAATGCTATAAGTATCAAATCGAAAACAGCATCAGCTGCGCATTATTTACTTTGGAATGTGCCGCATGATTCTGGAGATGGTCACAATTTAGCTATTGCATTTACTAGAGGTAGTAGTAACAATAAAGTAGCTGATTTTCATGCTTATTGGAATGGTAACTATATTTCTAGTGGTATACGTGTAGCTTTAAATAATGCGGATGCTTTAAGTTCGGATGTTACGGAAGCTGGTTTAGAGCTTGTTAGACTGAATAATGACTCGAAGAAAAGAGTAAACGTGATATTCAGGCATTATGGTTGGGGTCAGTGTTTTGCTCCAGCTAGTTGTGAAGCTGAACACGATAATGCTTTTGCTTATGGTGATGGTTTCTCTGATTCAGGTACAGTCGATCTTGGTCGTGATAAGGCAGTTTGGAATCAGTTATACGCAAAACAGCCAACAATCGCTACAAGTGATGAGCGGTTCAAAACAGAGATTTGTACCATTCCAGAAGAACTTTTAGATGTTTGGGAAGATCTTAAATTACGTCAATTCAAATGGAAATCTACGGTAGAGAAAGAAGGTAGTAATTCAGCAAGATGGCATTCTGGAGCTATTGCACAAGAAGTTGAACGAGTATTCAAAGAACATAATCTAGATGTCAGTAGATATAGTTTTTTCTGTCGTAGTGAATCACCGGATGGTAAATCTGAGGATAGCACGTATGCTCTCCGTTATACAGATATGCTTGTTATCGAAGCGGCTTACCAGCGTCGTGAAAACAAACGACTTAAGGAAAGAGTGATGAGTCTTGAAAATAGGTTAGCTAAACTTGAAGAGCTTCTTAAGAAGTAAGCTTATCTACCTCCTAGAGAGCATTAAGCTCTCTAGGAGGTAATGAGCACTAGTGTACTTGTTGCAAGTTATGAACTTGCGTAGCAAGTTGTTGAACAAAAGCTTCAAGCTGTGCAATTCGATTTTCAAGTTGTTTATTCTTTCTGCGTAAGTATGCAGCTTCTATCACAAGAGCTTCTGTATATCGAATACTGTATCGCTCACCAGCATCAGTGTGATGATGCTCGATCTTAGTTTTCTCTTCTTGTATTACATTGCCTGATTCATCTTTGATTTCTGGTTCTATTTCAATCAGTTCGTCTTCATCTTCGGCTTCCCATGAATCATAACAGAAGAATCCATATCTAGATACATCAAGATCATGATCTTGAAAAGCTTTCTGTACAGCTTGTGCTATAACACCTGTATGCCATCTAGCTATAGATGTTCCTTTTTCAGTAACTGAATCTTTCATCTGAAAAATCTTAAGACCAACATCTTCCCATGCGTCTAAGACTTCTGAAGGAATATCAGCGATAGAAACTTTCAATCGTTCATCTGACGTGTTAATCGTTCCGGAAACAGCGTATATATCTTTCCAAAGCAAAGTAGCTGATCCAAGAAGTCGTTTGTCTGTTTCGTCAGGATATACGCTTGGGCAAGACAAGTATCCATTACTATAGAGTCTAAAGAATGCACATGCATCAGAATTGGCAGTATTGTTGTACGCTCTAAGCTGTAAGCAATTCAGACCGGATGATGTTGTCTGACACATGAATGCTGCCAGACTTTTATATTTGAGATCATTCAAAGAGTCTGTGGGAAGAACAGTACTGTCACAGAACTGTATTGAAGACGTTGTGACTGTTGCTGAAGGAGTAGTGCCTTTGGTGTGTTGAAGACTGGCACCGATTATTGTAGGCGTGTTAGATAAGATAGAAAGTATCTCTGTTTCGTATGTGATATTTCCACTACGAAACGTACCAAAGTGATTCTGACCTATGTTTAGAAGAGTAGAGTATTGAGTACTGCGTTGTAGTAGAGATGGGCTTAAGAGAGGAGTTCCATACAGAATGTAAGAATACTTATTCGAACCGAACGATCCGGATACATTGAAAGATGAGCCTAGTGTTATAGATCCAGCTTTCTGACAATTTAAGAAGGATCGACAAAGATTATCTTGAGAAAGAACAACTGTTCCATTTAGCGATATAGCAGAAGTATCAGACATCAGTGTAAACACACCAATATTGCTGGCGTTTAACTTCATAGCTGTGAAGTATTCTGATGATAAACTTTTGATAGTAGTGGTTCCATACAGCGTAATTGCTGAAAAACCGTATACGAACGCAATACCTAGCGTGCAAGAAGTAAGATAACAAGACCCTACTTCTCCAGCTTCAAGTTTATCGATGGCAAGTTGATCTAAAGTGACACTTAGTATATTGGAAACAAAGATGCCAGAGAAGTATGGAGCAGTTCCTTCATCAAAGAGTCGAGATATCTGAAGATCTACATCAAAGTTTGTAAGTTCGAGATCTCCCCAATTGCCAGGTCCAAAGTAGATCTCAGTCCACCCTGTAAAAGTAGCTAAACGGCGCTTAAGTTCTGCTATGGTTCTAATAGGTGTATTTTGAGATAATCCGTCGTTATTATCATTCCCATCTGTAGCTATACAGATATAGTTTACATATGGAGCAGTGGAACCATGTGTACGATCCCAATGAGTCCATGTTTGTCCACCATCTAAGCTAGTTCTTGTATATGTATCTTTATATTTGAGAAAAGTAACAATCTGCTTGATACAAGCTGGTGTCGTTTTACTGGTTTGTACTTCAATATAAACGGAATTGTCATCGGTAGCATGCTGATAAGGAAAATTTAAGCACGAGGTTACATCTGAAGCGTGATATCTGCCTTCTCTTATCAGCAAGTTTATATCAAACACTGAATCTAAAGTACATGTTGAGTTGGTTTCTTTATATTCAAGAAGTTCTTGTAAGCCTTGTTGAACAGTGATTGTTCTCGCCATGAATAGCTACCCCCAAAATTTTCTAGTACTCATTCCGAATGGATCTCGTACTTGTTGTTCAAAACGTTTTCTATAAGCATCTCTACTAGAAACTATTCTGTTGGATCGTAAGTCGTTTGTGATCTCACATAGTGACTCCGTTGGTGCAGTTTGTTCTTCACTCATTGTACCTAATCGCGTCACAGATTGCACCACTGGTCCAAGAGCTTCCATTTGTTTTTCAAGGAAGTTCTTCTCTCCAAGTAAACTCTGTTTGACAATCACATCTCTTGTTCCATTGATCTGCCTATTCAGTTCGCTTATTCGTATACCAAGTTTACGTTGTCTATCTTGTTTAGATATATCAATTGGATCGCCCTCTTGCGATACTCTAGACAATCCTACATGTTCAGGTATTCCATACAAATGTTGGTATCGCGCATAAATCACAAACCACGCAGCTAAGAGAAATGCTATCACCGCATCATCATGTCCTCCACTCACGTGATCGATACGACCATGTTCATTGACCGTTAGAGCTCTAAGTTCTTGTATCAAGGCTTTATCTTTAACAACTTGATAACAAATCTTTAGAGCTCTGTTCAATGTAAGCTTATAGAGATTGTCTCTTGAGTTTTCACCAGATTTGGAAGTGGAATATCCTAAGTATTTTTTAAGAGGACCTTCAGTAGCGTATCGAGATGATACATCGATTCGATTGTAGAAGGGGTCATGATGTTCATTGAAGACTTTATTGAAGATTCTTGTATAAGGATTGATATCAGCTTCCCACAAGTGTTTTGAGATGATAGAGATGAGCATAGAAGCTGTACTTCTTCGTTCAGGTATCAACGTGACATTAGGATGCTTAATCAAGAGATCTGAAAGATACTGTCCAAGTTTTAGAAGATCTTCATCATTACAACGACTTGTCATGACTGTTGAAAGATCAGCTATATCAAGCATGTGAACAGTTGTGAAGTCTTGATTGATATTTTCTGAAGTATCAAGTCCTATAACGTACCAACGCTTTGGATTATTCCAAACGTCGTATTCTTTTTCATACCAGTTAAAGAGATAACCTTCATAACTCTGAACCTCTACCGGATCTTGTTTATACTCATCAATCTTCTCTAAGATCTCTGGAGCTACACCAGGTCTTTCAGATCCTGTAGTCCACTTATTCTCTAGATCACGAGCAAATGCCGCTGGATCATCTATCAAGTTATTCTCTTTAGCAACTTGATCTGCCCATTCTTTTGTAAAGCCAAGTTGTCTATAAGAGAACTCAGCATACAGCATGTTGTTCTTGCTGTTATGTTCTAAGATATACTTAAGCTCTGCATTACTTGCAAGATCATACAACTTCTCAGTGAAAGGAAGACACTTTTGAATAATAGAATATGCATACTGACCAGAATCTGTATCTAGTCTTCCAGCTGTAGTTGTAAAGAGATCAGCATAAGGAAGTCCTGCTTCTTTAGCTTGTTGTATAGCAGCATTCTTAGCATTCATAAGAACAGGATAAGAGATACGAAGATTGGGACAAAATGGTGGTTCGTCTATCTGATTGACTATAACAGTTCCACCACGTCCAGCGTTGAATGCACCTACTTTAGACTGTTGAGCAGTTTTAGTAGCATACGTGTTCTTCAAAGCTGCATATGCTACTTCTTCTTTGTTATCTGTATCTTTCTTAGATGTATGGATCAAGTAGGTTGGTAGTCCATCTCTAATCATTTTGAACTTCTCTATATTTTCTTGAATGAGTTGTGTAGAATGCGTGAAGAGTTTGATTCGAGAGTTCTGATAGAGAAAGTGCATGCAGTGATTCATTAGAGCTTCAGAACCAAAAGTCTTTCCAGTCTGACGAGGTTGAATCAAGACAAGAGAAACAGAGTTATAAAAACTCCAGAAAAGAAAGAGATTACTTCGATTAAGTCTGAAGTCTATATGGCTTAGACCGACTCCTGGCACTTTTACAAGTTCTCGTAAGAAATACCAGGGATTATTCTTAGCTTCTAAAGCTATACGAGCAACTGTCTCTGGATCAAGATGATCGTAGTCAAATGGATCTACATTCTCTAATGTGGGATCAAGCAAAGATAAGAAGAAACAGTTGTTCTTGATACCCATGTCTTTCAAAACAAAGTACATACGTTTGAAGCTATCATTCTTCGTTGTTGTATGTACAATCGCATTGGGATGAGTAGACCAATCTTGTTGATACAGTATCATTTATAAACTCCTAAGGAGTAGATATGCAAAACGCTTATCAAGGAACGTTTTCGATTCATACCGCTCACATGTACGGCATCTTCAAGCCATATTACACATATGCTGAAGAATCGTCTTTCTCATCTAGTACCATCAGTGACAGTGCTGTGATAAGCATTTCGGAAGAAACTCTGTTCAAGTACACACAAAAGCTGATCAAGATCCTAAACGAGTACAACTTTTGTATTCCAAAAGAAGAACAGATCAAGGCTCAAAAGACTATAGACAATTTTGATACAGAGAAACTGAAAGAGCCAGACCTTGTCTTCAGTCACATCGATCTTATCAATCTAAACTTCTGGACATCTAAGAATGTGATTCTTGGTGACTTTGTTCATTACCTTGAAAGTATCATTCACAACACTGACTACTATACAAAAGGAATGGGATTCACAACAAAGTACGATGGAAATCGTGATCGTTCTTCAATCTGTGCTATATCTGTGCCTTCACTGTATTTGTCATTCTCTATTCAAGATGCTCCTGCATTTATTCCTATAGATAGGCTGGAAAAGTATTACAGGAATATAAAGGTTGTTACAACAATCTCAGACAACAAGGATGACATCTTTGAGAAGAATCTTGTACTTACAGATTCTATCATGGAAGCACGAGCAGGGACAATTGGTGAAGGACGTGATAACGAGTTTACAGCATATAAAGTGGATACGTTTGTTGCCAAATGTGGATACCTACGAGATGTGGTTCGACAGGTCAAAGAGATTGTAAAGTATAAGTTTCTCTGTATCAAAGCTTTACTTTATTCTTCAATGATTGAACAGAAAAGCACTAATTGTTTAGATATCTTGTATGCTTCTGAAAAAGAAGCTTTACAAGCAGATCAGCTCATTTGGAAAGCTGGATCTGATGCGCAAATCAAGGCATTCTTGTTTGAAACTCTAACCGAGTTCTTTAGTGAAATTGAGTCTGATCTGTACTGTGTGTACGATGTACAGCAGCACACGTTGAAGAAGTTTGTGTATGTATGCCTTAAAAGTGCTGGATCTATCTTTCAACTTGATCTTTCTAAGACGAAGTTTTGCTCTTCGAATACTGTTGGAGCCGAGTTGTTTAATACGGTTAGCACAATTGACAATCTAGTCAAACAACTGTGTTCTATCAAAAAGATGTTGCTTTCTTATAGCAAAAATAACAAGTCATGATCATCTGCCGGTACCTCTACCACAAGCACTAGCTTGTGGTAGAGGTGTAATGCTATTACTTATAGGAGTGGTATCATGTCTCAAGCGTACGATGAGACAAAAACATTCAACTTCAAGAATATGGGGATCTATACAAGGAATGTTACAGATCCTCCCCTTAAGGCCATGGATATCAAGTTCGAATCCATGGTCAATCATTTTGAAAGTGTTTTAGCATCTGAAACTCAAGCTCGAACAGATGCTGACACAGACATCAACAACAGACTCGATGCACTTACATCAAGAGTCACTACTCTTGAAGCGAATCATCAGCAGTTGTATAACTACGTCCATAACGACGTTATCAACAAGATCAATACTCTTGACAAACGTGTAACAAATGAAGTTAACACGTTAAATGCTCGTATCAATAGCGAAGTTCAGACTTTAAATGCTCGTATAGATTCTTTAGAGTCTAATCTGCGTGCGTTGATCAATACGAACATTAGTGACATTGCTGCTCTTAAGTCTCGCATGACGAGTTCTGAAAACAATATCACGAATCTATCTCGGTCCTTGATTAATCTGTCTGATGCTCATACAGCTCTTGATACATGGGTGCATTCTCATTACACTGAGCTTGCTACTCAGCTGACACCTATGAGTAATCAGATTGTTGTAAACAAGAACGATATAGCTCGATTACGCGCCGATTTCAATTCATTCACTAGAAGTATCACGATCAGTCAAGATGGAACAAGTGCTGATACAAGTGCACTTGAAGCTAGATTGACTGTTGCTGAAACAACAATAGCTTCTAATGCGAGTCGTGTACAGGTCTTAGAGAACAGAATGCCTTCTATCTTTAAGGCAGCAACGGCTAGTAAAGCTGGTACATCTGGTACTGTTCCTATTCCTCCAGCTAACTCTGTTAACTGGTATCTCACTGGTGGTTGCCAGTGGGTATCTTTGAAGCTTGCTAAGTCGCTTAATGTAGCAGACTTATCGAAAGATGGTCTTATGTCTTCAGCTGATAAAGACAAGCTTGACAACATTGCTGCTGGTGCAAATAAGTACATTCTTCCTAAAGCTACATCTACAGCTCTTGGTGGTATCACAGTAGGCGATAACATTACAGTTTCAGATGGTAAAGTCTCTATTACAAAGTCAAATGTTACGACAGCTTTAGGATATACTCCACAGAACTCTACTGTAGCTTTTACTGGTGCTACAGCAGATAAAGCTGGCAATATAGGACTTGTTCCTGCTCCAGCTAAAGCTACTCAGAATGCTTATTTCTTGAAAGCTAATGGCTCTTGGGCGATACCACCGAATGCTACGACCTCAGTAGCAGGTTATATGTCAGCAGCAGACAAGACAAAGTTAGATGGTATCACTGCCGGAGCAAACAAATATACCTTACCTAAAGCTACATCATCTACTCTTGGTGGTGTTACTGTTGGTACAAACATCACAGTGTCAGATGGAAAGATCTCATTAACACAGCAGAATGTGCTTGATGCTTTAGGTCAGACTTCTGTATCAACATCACTTCCGTTCAAAGGCGCATCTGCTTCTGCTGCTGGTGGTTCTGGTCTTGTTCCTGCTCCTGCTAAGGGCACTCAGGATGCTTACTTCTTGAAAGCAGATGGAAATTGGACTATACCGCCTTCTGCTACACAGTCTGCAGCTGGTTATATGTCAGCCGCAGATAAGAAGAAATTGGATAATATACCAGCTACATTCACGAACTATACGCTTCCAGTTGCTACGTCTACCGTCCTTGGTGGTATCAAAGTTGGTGCTAACTTGTCTATCACTTCAGCTGGTGTTTTATCTGCTACTAATACTACTTATAGTGCAGTTACAACTTCTGCTAATGGTCTTATGACTATTGCTGATAAGAAGAAGCTTGATGGAATAACAGCTGGTGCCAATAACTATTCTCTCCCAACAGCTTCATCTTCAGTTTTAGGTGGAGTTAAGGTTGGATCTAATATTACACTGTCTAGTGGAGTCATCTCTGTTTCTAAAGCTAATGTGCTTTCAGCTCTTAATTTAGAAACAGTTGCACCTGATACAGTGTTTACAAGTTCTTCTGCTAATGCTGCTGGAAAACAAGGACTTGTTCCTGCTCCTGCTAAGGGTACCCAGGATGCTTACTTCTTGAAAGCAAATGCCACATGGGCTATTCCACCAAATGCCACTCAATCTGCAGCGGGTTATATGACTGCTGCTGATAAGAAGAAGCTCGATGGAATAGCAGCTGGAGCTAATGCTTACTCATTACCAATAGCTTCTTCTACTGTTCTTGGTGGCATTAAAGTTGGTACTAACTTATCAATTACTTCTGCTGGTGTCTTATCTGCTACTAATACGACATATGGCAATGCTACTTCTTCAGCTGCTGGACTTATGTCTACTGCTGATAAGAACAAGTTAGATGGCATAACAGCAGGTGCTAATAAGTACGTTTTGCCAACTGCTTCATCTACACTTGGTGGTGTCAAGACAACTTCTTCTGTGACTTCTACATCTGGACTTGTTGCTTGTCCAATTATTTCAGGCGTAGTGTATTACCAAAATACGAATACGACATATTCACAGATGACAGCAGCAACTGCTTCAGCAGATGGCACAGGTGGTCTAGTTCCTAAGCCAACTAAGGGTAAGCAAGATGCATACTTCTTGAAGGCCAATGCCACATGGTCCATTCCACCGAATGCTACGACATCAGCAGCAGGTTATATGTCAGCAGCTGACAAAGTAAAGCTGGATGGCATTGCTGCTAATGCTAACAAATATGTTCTTCCTACAGCTTCATCTACTACAATTGGTGGAGTTAAAACGACATCATCAGTTACGTCTACATCTGGACTTGTTGCTTGTCCAATCATTGCTGGTGTAGTGTACTATCAAAATACAAATACGACATATGGCCAAATGAAAGGGGCTACAGCTGATGCTGCTGGCACAGCAGGTCTTGTACCGGCGCCAGCAAAAGGAAAGCAGACTTCATTCTTACGTGGAGATGGTGCTTGGGTAGTGCCTACTAACACGACATACGCAACTGTGAGTACTTCAAACGCTGGTTTAGCTCCAGCACTTCCATCTGCTTCTGGTGATAGATCGATTAAATTTTTACGAGCTGATGGTACTTGGCAGATTCCACCTTCTGCAACTCAATCGGCTGTTGGTTATATGTCTGCTGCTGATAAGAAAAAGTTAGATGGAATCACTGCTGGTGCGAATGCTTATTCATTACCAACAGCTTCATCTTCGACTCTTGGTGGTGTTAGAACAACATCAACTGTAACATCCGCTTCTGGTTATATAGCTTGTCCGATTATTGGTGGTATTGTCTACTATCAAAATACAAATACTACATACGGTCAAATGACTGGTGCTACAGCAGATAAAGCTGGTACCACGGGTTTAGTTCCTGCTCCTGCTAAGGGAAAACAAGCATCTTACTTGAGAGGAGATGGAGCATGGGCTATACCCACGAATACTACGTATGGCAAAGTAAGTGATAGTGCTGATGGTCTTTGTCCTAAGTTCCCATCTAACACATCTGACAGAACTGTTAAGTTCTTAAGAGCAGATGGTACATGGCAGACTCCTGCATATCCAAGTACTTCTGGATTCTTAAAGTCTAGTGATTTAGCTGATTATATTAAGAAGAATTCTAATGCTTGGCTTAATGCTATTGAGTTTGCTGGTGAATCAGCTGATGGTGGATACTTAGATTTTCATTATGCTAAGAAAACATCCTCCGATTATACAAGTAGAATCATAGAGTCTTCTGAAGGAACTCTCTGGCTTAATGGTGTTACTATAGTTAGATCTGGAACAGTAGTCAACTGTACAACTTTGAATGCTACAAATGTTAATGCAACAAACGTAACAGCAACAACATTCAAAGGCACTCTTAATGGTACAGCGACGAAAGTATCTAACTCATTAACTATTTCATCTAGTACAGATACCGGTGCATTAGGTAACAAAACTTATAATGGTGGATCAGCTGTTACAGCAGTTGTTGTTTGTGGTTCACACAGCAGTTTAAGTAACTACTCTAATGGATCAAATAACCAATCTGCTACTGGTTGGATAAAGACTTTGGATGGAACTATCATCAATTATGGTAGGTATTCTGGCAATGGCAGTACTTCAGGATCTACATCTAGAAGCATTACTTTTCCAAAGTCATATAGCACTGGTTGCATCGTGGCTGTTACTGCTGAAGGATCTAGAGATGTGACAGCTACTCAAAAATCTGTAACAAAAACTGGTGCTACTTTATACAGTACTGGTTCTGGTGTTGGATTTACTTGGATTGCCATTGGGAGGTAACTGTGAGTCAAGAAGTTCTTGATGTACTACAAAGTGAAGGTTTTCTTGATGATGCTGAAGTGCACATTGTTGAAGTTCCAGATAAAGATTCGTTTTATGAAGGTCAAACCTTTGTAAAAGAGTATCCACCAGAAGCAGCAGCATGGTGCAACGATGATCCTGAAGGTCGTTACACGATCGTTGAAGCATCAACAACTGAAGATGGAATCACTATATACAAAATTGTCGATATCACTAAGAATCGAACAGAAGAAGAGTTATGGACTGACTTACGAAATACAAGAGATGCTCTTCTACAACAGACAGACAAGTACATGACTATCGATTACCCAATCAGCGCTGAACTTCAAAATGAGTATAAAGAATATCGCCAAGCTCTTAGAGATATCACTTCTAAAGAAGGTGCTCCGTGGGATGGCGGTGGAAAAGAAACACCTTGGCCGACATTGCCTTCGAACAATGAATAATACGAATGCCGAACAGATTCATCATGAGCGTGAGTCTTGGTAATCTGCTTTTTGGGTTATCATAAGCGTCATATAAGTCTCTCTGAGGACTTCATAATCCTCAGAGAGACTAGTTGTTATTAGATCATATAAAGTGAACAAGGTAACATGTCTGAAGATACTTTCCGATATGCATCTGAAAGTTACGATAGATGAGTTTCTTAACTTTACTTTGTTCTAATCCACCTAATCCACAACCAAGAGGTGGTATGGCCACACTTTTAATCTCTAGATCATTCAAGCATCGAGCAAGGGCTTTGAGTCCTTGCTCGATGTAGTCATATTGAGAAGGTTTTTTCCAATGTTCTTTTGTTGGAAATGATAAAATAAACCTGAATGTGTCCTTCCTTTCTTCTTCTGGTATACAGTAAACGAGCACTTGGCCTATTTGAAAGTTTCCATATCGACATTGTTCTTGATAGTCTCGGAAACAAGAAGGATATCGATCTCGTACAGCTTTAGCAAGTCCAGCTCCACTTACCCCAACAACATTGACTGGATTGACAATGGCATCAACTGGAGCTTGAAAGATGTCCATATCTGGAGCTTCAATGAAATTTGCAGTTATATACACATGTCTGTCAGTTGGATGGATCATAAAGCCTCCTTATTACTAAACGATCCGATGCAGTTCCACAAGCTTTATGACTTCTCATAGTAGGATGATACACATGCGAGAAATCAAAGAACTTTATCTTAAGGTCAAGAATCAACTCATCCTTAAAGATCTTGAGAGCATAACACCACGAGACTTGATCATTTATCACACAGAAGCTAGTGAACCGACTGGCAATGCGTGGTATGCTAAAGTTTTAGATACAGAACGAAATGAACTAGTATTTATAGACTTAACTTTACTCTTAACAATCACAACTCTTCAACGAGATTGCCTTTTGAAGATAGCTTCTTGTAATCCCGATTGGACAGAAGAAGATCCACTTCCTGATATCTCTCAAATTACTTGGGAACTCTTAGGAGAATGTATTACTGACAAGATGGTGATGGGATATACTTTTACAGTTCCTTGGTTTAACAATCCTGATGTCAGTATACGTTTTGCACAAGTTTTACACACACAAGACTTTACTTGTTCTTACTGCATGTGGAAAACTCCAGAAGACAGAAATATAAACTTTAGAAGATGGCAACTTTTAGATCTAGCTATTACAAAGTTAAGTGATAAGAACCCAATCAGACTTGAAAACTGTCTTCTTTCAGTGAATGGATGTTTCTCAAGACCGTTTATGTTCAATGAAGAACTTATCATGCCAGATGGTGCTTACTTCATGCACAATTCCTCATGGAGTAAACTTCCATCTGTAACTCTTATAGATTTTGAAGGTCTTGGTGGAGTATCGACCATTCCTTTCTCTGAGTGTACTTTTGCACCAAGAGAACCTTACCTTGAAAATCATAAGAAGACAAAGATCGTCTCTTTTACAAAAGAAGTAGAGTATCTTGTTCCAGAAGGTATTGACTTAACAAAGAAGACAGTTTGGATGGTTTTAGGACATTCTCTTTATATGTCTTCATCTGAAGTACGTGTTACCGGACCACGAACTGTAGTCTTCCATCCATGCAAGTTAGCTCTTGATACTGCTCTTATAAAGAGTGCGTATAACAAGAGTAAGTACCTTATGGATACTGATGTTGTTAGAACTGAAGATATGGTTACAACTTACTTGAATGAGATAGCAAACAGTGAAAGTCACTTTGGAGCATTCTTTATTGTGATCAATACAGATAACCTCTACATTCAAGAGAGACCATTCTTTAGGTATGCTCATGACAGGATGTTCTTTGGGCAAGCTCAATCTACAGGACTTTTGTGGGATAAGAAGACTCATTCTTTCTTTGATCATACTTCTATCTATTACGACACAGGAACTGATCAATACTCAATGGAAACGAATGATCTAGCTTACTTGTCTCAATGTGAAGCTGGTGGACACTATCATGCCACAGACCAACTTCATCCATACTTCAGAAATATGGTTCAAGAAGGAGATCCAGAGATGGTGATCTTGAATATAGCTAGATCTTTGCCTATTGCGATAGGTGAGTAGATATATGGCTAAACTTACAGATTACTTGACGCATTTGAAAGAAGGTGGATACGCAAGTAACCATACAGGAATCATCAAGGTATATGTTCCTGTTCGTTATGAGATCCACGACTTTTATATAGTAGATGCGTTCACTACAGTACTTGGTATTTTTCAGATAGAAGTAGAAGGAGTAACTAAGAAGTTTAATCTTCTTCTACCTGTCATGTTAGATATGCAACCATCTTCTCTTGTTCAGTATCATTCATCTGAAGATGATACTGATTACTACGTCTTAATCTTTAAGAAAGGTGACATCTTCATTAGGTCAGATTCATATATCAAGCAGACGTTTGTCTTAGGAAAGCTCTTCAAAGAGTTTATAACTAATGGACATATGCCTAAGTGGTTGACATACAACCAGATAGCAACTGTGTTTGATGATGCTCAGATGTTATCAGGAGTAGTGCTTTCTACTCCTCATACGTGTTTTGAGATGATGTTTGCACATTGTTGTCGAGATCCTAAGCACCTGAATGTTAAGTATCGGTATAGCTCTATGTCAGAATCTCCAGTTTTCTTAGGACTTCGTGATGTTTCAAACATTCGAGATTCTGTTACATCAAGACTGATAGGTTCATACTTTTTAGATGGAGTAAACGCTTCTATCGTAAATCCCTCTGAGCAACGATCCGAAGTAGAAGACTTACTTCGCATGTAACAACAGAAAGGACATACATCATGCCTAATGCAACTCAGCAATATCTTAGTGATACACCAAACAGACTGTACTTGTATGTTGGAATCATGGAGTCGATTGATGGACATAAACTTCATCGTCTCTCTCCAGATCAAGATGGATACTTCGAAGGCATTCCACTCTCTGTGTTCAATGCGAAGAGTCTGAATGGTTGCTATTACAATGCAGAATCATATTACAAGCAAATCACAGATCCTCAATCTGTGTTTAATCTGAGATTGGTGAATGGTAACTTGTATGGTGAATGGGGACATCCGAAAGATGCTTCTGATTTGCCTCGTATCTGTCGAGTAGATATGGATCAGGTTTCTCATCACTTCAAAGCTGTTTACACAGATAAGGATGCTGCTGGTAACAACCCTATCATTCGTGGAGATCTGAAGCCAGCTGGTCCAAAAGGTTCTTATCTTGAATCTTCTCTTCTGAATCCTCATGAGAATACATCGTTTTCTCTTCGTTGTCTCATGACTGAACAGTATGATCCTGCTCTTCGTGCTCCTGTAAGAACTGTTGAAGACTTAGTTACGTTTGATGCTGTTGATACTCCTGGATATATGCAGGCTTCTAAGAGATACTGGAAACCTACTGCATCTGGTCAAGAATGTCTTATTCCTATTACGCTTGATATGCTTTATACAAAGTCTGGAAAGCGTGTGGCTATGGAAGGTTTCTCAGATCAGAAGCTTCTTGATCTCTTTGGTATCTCAAACTTTGATCTGAATGGTAAGCCTCTTGGTACATATGTCAAGGGCATGTCAAGCTACAAAGATCCGTATGGTGTTAATCGTTCTCTTCTTCATGCTGCCTTACGTGGTAACTACTTCTAGGAGTTATATATGAAGTCCAACTTAGCAGCATCTCTTAAGATGAACGACATACGAAGAACTTCGTTTCATCAGTCTGGTATCAAGGTAGGACTAGAAGGTCTCCATCCTTCGATGATCGGAGCAAAAAAGAAAAGTGAACCACTTGTTGGAATAGAAGATTATCCTGTCAAGAGACCTACTCTTGATGGTGTCACTATGGAACAAGTGGCTTTGACGTTTAATCCAAAAGACTATGAAACGAATGAATGGTGTCCTATTTACCAGATAGCTAAGACATCGCACGGTGGAATAGTTTACTTTGCGGCTATCAATGATTCAGTTGATATGATCCATGAGTATGTCGGTTTACTTGACACTTTGTATGAAGCTAATGCGAATGATATCATTGAGATTAACATTTCTTCTCCTGGTGGATATATAGCTACAGCTACACAGATCTGTTCAGCTATCAACTCGTGTAAAGGATCTGTAATCACTCATGCTTCTGGAATCTGTGCATCAGCGGGTTCATTGATCTGGTCTGTTGGGCATGAAGTTACTGTAGGAGACAATGCACTTTTTATGTGGCATATGTCTTCTCATTTTGATTGTGGTAACTCTCTTGCTATCAAGGATGAAGCTGAATTTCAAGTGAATTATGTTCGGGATGCTCTTCTGTCTATCTCTTTGAAGAGGGGATTTATCACAGAAGAAGAAATCGCTCGTATCTGTTCTAATCCAGATGAGACTGTGTGGATTGGTGCTGACGAGATGAGAGAGAGATGTTCTAAAGCTCGTTCAGATGGTAGACTTTCTGCACAAGTTCCTCATCTTCTTTCTGGAAAAGCAGAACCAGCAGCAGCTGTACCAGCTGAAGTGATAGGAGATTAACATGGATGTTCATATGAAATCTTTGTTGACAGAAGCTATTGCTGGTACAGAAGACCTATATACAGATACTGATCTTGAGTCGTATAGTGGACTCGAATCATTTACTTCTTCTCCTACAACTACAGGTCTTATAACTTATAAACAGGTTGGTTCTCAGTTTCATCCACATCTTGCTCTTTTGATGAATGAAAAGATGTGTGGTGGTCAGGAGCAGTATCAGAAGCGAAGAGCTATGGCTACTCGTCTTCTGATATCGACTAAAGACTCGATGAACTTCAATCTGTATATCACTGAAGTAACCGAGTTTGATAATCCAGAGTGGCAGAACAAGTTCTGTAAGCTTCTTCGTACACTGACTGATGCTCAGACTCTTCATGTCTATACAGGAAACTTTGCTTATGGGGCGTGGCCTGTATATTCGCTTGGAGCATTGCTTGACGCTATGTCTCGAACTGCTGGTAGAGTTATCACGCACATCAACGGACGGTCGAGTTTTGGTGAGACTGTACTTTGGATGTATGGTCATGAACGATACATTTCTGAGTTTGGCACATTGATGTTCATCGGTCTTCAGAAACATCTTGAATGCACACCGATGTACCATTCATATTTTAGAACTCTTTATAAGAAAGCAAAAGAGTTGAACATCTTGACACAAGCTGAGATAGAAGACTGCATGACTTCAAACAAGTGTCTTCAGTTGACCTATACAGATGTTATCAACCGAATCAACGCTAAGCAAACGGATGTTGAATCCGAAAAACCTCTTGATACTCCTATGTAAAAAAAAAGAAACTCTTATGAAGTTTCTTTTGTGAGCCCAGGGTATCCCTTGTAGGGATACCCTGGGCAGTGGGGTGGGTATGGAGGTGAGGAAGAAACGGTTAAGCGATCTTAGCCGTAGTAAGACCCATCGCAAGGGCCTCAGACACGGTGACCGATTTACCGTGAAGGCCAGGTTCCGCCTGGACGCGGCTGGGGCTCACGGGGTCCCCAGGGTGAAATGTGAATAGAACCTCTTGACCTTGTTCTTCACCAAGTATGGCGACAACAAAGTCAACATGTGCACCACGAACTCCTTTAACAACAGCAGACACTTTACCAGTATCTTTGCGGTCGTCGAGAGTCACAAAGCTGTTGACAGGCAGAGTGGTTAAGTTGACCACACCGAGCTGTCCGCCAATAGCGGTGGTACGGAAATATGTGCAGTCGGCTTGTGCTCCAACAGGAGGAATATATTCCTCCCAAGGAAGTGCTGCAAGCTCTTCCCAGGTCAGTGCTCGATCGAGAACCGATCCACAAGACTCAGGACCTGGTTGTCTCTGAGTTAATGTGCGCTCAGCGTAGTCTGGTAACAAACTACGCAGAGTTTTGATCGCAATAGCGACACGGGCCTGTGACGCCGAAGAAGCAGGGGCGGTAGCCATCATGGTTGTCCTCCTAAGGACTTTGTGCTCCTTTTACTAGAAGCGTTGAAGAAATGATAAAGGGTACCGCATCCTTTATCACGTAAGTAATGTGGTCATGAATTTTGTTGATTCACAACTTCAGTTACCCACTTGTTTGCCATTTCAAGCGCACCGTCTCTAGAGCTTGCTGCTCCTAAGAATCCAGTGGCATGGCAAAAGTTTGCAGCTGGAATGCCGGTAACTTCTTTTAGTGCTTGTCCAGATTTTCCACGCCAAGCTTCAGGTGCTGGACATCTACGACTCTGCCAATTGGTGCTATTTGCTGGAAGATTTTGGATCATCCATTGTGGCCCAGAAGGGAAAACAATGACTTTAACGTAATCAAAATCACTCCAGAATCTTCCAACCGTTGGTTTCCAATTCATTCCTCTATTGAAAACCATGATTCCATCTTGAGCTACCTTTGCAGCAGCAAGTATATCTCTTTCATCAAGATATGCTTGCATATCGTGCAAGATCTCTCCGCAAAGATATGTACATACAAACCTGACGCATTCTTCAAAACGATAGTGTTGTAATGGTCCGAAGATATCAAGCTCATTTGACGCTGCGATAACCTGTGCTAAGCTTTTTGCAGCTGATTCGCCCAAATCGCTCGCTTGTCCAGTGTCATTCATGTCAGATGGAACAATAACCGTGCAAGCAACATCGTCCCATACTTTAAGATAGAAATCAACATGGATTTCTTGGTCCAACATGGACCTTTCTTCTATGGCATGTTTGATTGTGTTTCGGATAACAGTATGTCCGAACTTGGCCCACATCAAGCCTGCTGCTGCCATCTTGCAGCTAGTCACGGATTTATTATCAAAGACAACTGACCAGGTTTCTCCAAACTCAGCCTGATGATGGTCGAAATCCCGATCAGCAGTATACGCTCCACCCACATCCATACGAAATTCCATTTCGTTAAGTTCTTTTGTTTTACGCGTCCGATGTACAAAGAAACTTGGAACTTCTGGATGTGCCAGTGTTAAGATAGCTACAGAAAGAACATCATCTAGATGGAATAAACCGTCATGAACGGCTACTTTCGGTAAAGCAGTAAACGTATATTCGGTTTTGTCAAGATTGACATCGACAGAGCAACTAGCTTCGACAATCTTCATAATGTCCTCCTATGGACATTTGCTCCTTGATAAGGAGTTATTTATGAATCGGTAGAGAATACAACATCCTTTACATATTAGTAATGTAGCTGTGAGAATTGGTTGATTAACACGTAAAACGTTCAATATCTGTGTAAGTAGCTACTGAAGTTGTCTTAGCTCTAAGAGATGCTTCAATGTTAAGTATGTTGTCTTCTCGAGATAAGATTTCTCTTTCAAAACGATAGTAGTCAAACAGATTACTTGTTCCAGGATATTTTAACCAGAACTTACACTTGAGATACCGGTAGAAAGCTTCAAGATGCGTGGTATCTCCTGGTGTCACATATATGTAGTATAAGAACTCAAGAAATTCCTTTTGGTTGCGTACACTACGGGATTGTTCACAGCTTATGCTTCTGTTAACATATCTTTTTTCAAGTTCTTTGATGTAATCTTCTTTGGTTAAGAGTTCTTTCCACCTATAACGTGCAGCGCATTGGAATCCAAAGATGTATTCTGCTCGAGCGTAATACATTGGCAAGTATCTGGGATCTTTTGGTTCAAGATCTAAAATGGGAAGATCAACAACACTGTGAGTATTCAAAAACTGATTGCGAGTGCCTCGATATGAACTGTATCTTGGACCATTGTCATCACTCCAAATGTGAAGTTCACTTCGAACAAGCCTGTTGATTTCACGAAAGATGATGTTGAATATAGCTTCTAAGTTGTAGAATACAAGTTCTCTGTTAGTAACGAGCTTGCGATCTTCACACAAAAAGTGATTGATTTTATCAAGTTGAGGAATAAAGTGCTGTTCTTTAGTATCAAGAACTTCAGCAGTATCAAGAACTTCAGCTATATCCATAGCAACAAGAGCTAAAACTGGAAGTTTCAGCTCAAAGAGAGTTACTATAGGAAAGTATGCATGATCGCAGGTTTGCGTTGAACAAGCATTACAAAACGTTTCTATATTGAGATGAAGTTGTTCAAGAAAATCTTCATTAACATCTTGGACTATAGAAGGAAGACTGTTTACATAAGTGAACAGTTTAGCCAAATCAAAGTAACTATAGTAAGATTTGATATCGTTTTTTATAAGTGAGTGTTTGAGATCGATCATGACAGACTCCATATGGTAAAGGTTAAGTATACTTACAATAGGATTAGGGATCTCTAGTAGAGATCCCTAATCCTCATCAGTATGTATACTAAAGTAAGAACTTAAACTATAACAATACCTGATCGCACAGGAAGATTTCTAATTTTTCGAGCTATTGTTAGACATTCATTAAGTTCATCTTCAGATAGTTCATTCATCAGACTAGAAATCTTCTCACCCGAGTACAGCATCGTGTTGTAAATGCGACAGAACTTATAACAAAGAGTGTTGTAGATTGGTTCATACATACCACTCAAGCAATGCCATACTTTACCAGCAGGATAGGTATACTTTTCACTGATTGGGAATGAAAGAGGACATAAACAGATCTCTGGTAGATCGATTGGCAAAAGTTCTTCGTAGATCTTAGACTTGAGTTCTTTGCTCCACTGACAAGCATGACAACCAGACCCTTCAACTGGATCAAAATTAACTATCTGGTTGTTAGACAGATAGTATCCATAAGCATGGATTACATACTGCATTGCTTTAGTCGTAAGAGGCCTGAGAAAACGAGACCATATTTCAGGGATGACTTGGTATAGTCCGTGAAGTGCAGCAGTCTGATCTGTTTGAAGTTTCTCTATGAACCGAATGATCCCATCCCACGTAGCTTGGTGTTTGCTATATGAAAAAGGATGACTCGCCATGAGAGAAGTGATGTATGAATCAGTAACTTTTCGTGAGATGCATGGTCCAAAGACTTGTATAATGGCTGTTTTTATAGAGTCGTTATCCTCATTCATTTCCCTCAGCCTCTTTCACTCGATCTTGCTCCTCTTGTCTAGCTATCAACTTTTCGATGACAGGAGTCAGATCAGAAGAATCTTTCTTCTGATTGGGATCCTGTTCAACAGGAGCAGCAGGATCATCAGGCTTAGAAGGTTCACTGATAGGATCAATATCTTCAGGAACATTTACGCCGTCTTTTGATTTGTCATCCTTCTTTTCAGCCGGAGGATTGTAAATGTAACCAATATTCAAGCTCATAGCAACAAGCTGCTGCATAACTGATTCTTTCCAGTCCTGATAGCGCTTGTAAATCTGCTGATAAGCTTTGCCAGAAGGAGCATAATCCTGTTGAATGTTAGAAAGAAGAACAAGAGAAGCGGTGTGAAATACTTCAAAGTAGTTAGGAACAACCGCTCCATACGTCTTGAAGATAAACCACATCCAAGGACTCATCGCGTTGCATTCTTTCAGTTCATCAGCGTATCGTTCCTGAAGTTTTTCAAGCTGTGGATGAGGATAAGGAACATCAGTTTCACACAGAACAGCACGAAGTTCTTCAGAAGAAGAAACTCTTTTTTCCAAAGGACCAACGTTGCAAAGTTCATTGATCTTGATACGAGTCTCATACATCTTCTTCAAATGTTCTCTGATGGGTGAGAGAAGAAGATGCTGAATGGGAATGTTCTTGTCCTTGGCTGTATTCTCAAGAATCTTTGAGAACTTCACATACTTTCCATCTTCAACTTTGAAGAGAGCAATAGACCAAGAATGTAAAAAGACGTTGTATAGATGTAAGTTCTCAAGAACAAAGAGAGGAATCTTACCTTTGAGATTAATACAATCCCCAAGGTTCTGAACTGTTAAAGCAAGATCAAGATAGCATTTCGGCGGAGTTGGAGCCATAATACCCTGATCAGTACCTTGTGCACGAAAGTCGTAATACTGATACTGTTTGGCAGTTTCAAGCAGCATGTTGTTCAATTCGTCATAATCAACATACAGTTTCTGATCTTGAAACTTAGGCAAATCAAAGACTGTCAAATCCGTATCTTCTTCAGCAGGGGTATCATCCGTACCTTGTTTTTCTGATTTTGTTTCTTCTTCAGGTGAAGTAAGCTGCTCAACACTTTCTGATTCCTGAACAGACTCTTGCGTCGATTCCTGAGGTTGTTCTTGTTCTGTAACAGGTTCTTCAACTTCAATGAGTTCTTCAACAGGTACCTGCTCTTCAACCTGAGTTGCTTCAGTTTCGATGACAGTCTGAGATTCGACATGAGGGTGTTTGTGTTTAGACATGATCACTCCTTTGAAGGATCATACGGTTTATAGATAAGGTTGATGAAGTCTTGTGCTGCACAATTTATATTGGTTGATAGATGTGTGCCAAGTACAAGATCTAAGTGATCCGCATATCTGTTAACACGATCATCTACGGATAGATGACTTCTGAGTACATTGATGAGTCTTTTACAACCATCGTAAATGTGTAAGAAGTGAGGATATATTCTTGCATTATCGTACCACACTTGTTCGAAGTTTAAGACATTGTGAAGTAATGTTCTAAGATGTGGGTTGAGTGAATTCAAGCAACATTCATCACAAAACTCTTTATAAAGAGGATGAACGGGATATTCTCCAGCATACATCTTTACAGGCGTGCACAATGTATTAATAGCACGAAGCTCATCAACTTGAGGATATTGAAAGAAGTCTAGGATATCTTGGATGTCTGGAGCTTTTGTATGTCGTAATGGAACTCTAGCGATTTCTATAGCTACAGAAAAAGTATAGTACACTATACACGCCATAATCTTCCGTAGTTGCATGTTACGAGAATCAAGACAGGTTATAACTAGTTGTTGATACTTTTCATTGTGAAGATATTGATCAGAATCAATAGATCTAGTTTTCCATATCTCACACATTGTTCCAACTGGTTTGATCTGTGGTATAGAAACAACTGGTGACTGAACTACGAAAGATTGTAACTTAGTATCTTGAATGAGCGCTAAAGCATGTTCAAGACCTACCAAGTTCAGTCTTAAAAGATTAAGAGAATACAGTGTAATCAGAGGAATGATAAGTGAAGTATCATCATAAACAGTTTCAATTCCTGAACCATTTTGAACTTTAGTTCCATTGAAGTTATAACCAAGATAGATAGGCAATCGAGTTAGTTCATCATTCCACGCTAGAGTAGTATCTCTACTCAATTCTACTTCATCAGCATGTTGTTTTTCATTCCTGTGAGCATAATCGTATCGACATACACGCATGTATTCATGATCCAAGTCGCACAGTCTTGTATAGAAAAGATTCTCTTGATCTATCGGAATCATGTTGTTACTCCTTGCATTGAAAAGTTATTAACATTCATATACAACCATACCTACTAGATGCTCTTGTTGAGCATCTAGTAGGTTGTGTACTTAATTTTCTATTGGCTGTGGTTCACCAACATACCCTTGAGGTGTTCTTGTTTCATAAACATCTACAGGAACTCCATACAAAACGTTAAATCCGTCTCCTACAGATTGCAGAAACTCTACAATGACATTAGCACCAACAAGCATATTGCTTGGTCCTTGTCTATTGATAGTCCAAGCATTGTTAAAAACATTCATCGGAATAGGAGTTGTAATCAAGGTATTCAAGCTATCTATAGCTCGAATCGTGAAGTGCGTGGGCTTTGGTGGTTCTGTTTCATTTATAGAGTTAAGTGGTGGTTCTGCTGCATAGTAAAATGAATCAAGAACAGCTGCTTTGTTTCTAAATCTAGAGGTAGGGATGTAATACTGAGCCAAATGAGGATCGTAGAAGATTACAGGTCTTCTCATGCTCGGATTTTCACTTCCATACACAACAGACATATCACCTCTATCAGAGATCAAGTATCGTTCATAGTTGTTGTAGTGCTGTAGCTTGATATATGAAACTTGTTGATGAGGGATAGAACTTGATGTACCAAAGATAAAGTCAAGATCAATAGTAAAGTGTAATCTCTGCGCACTTCCCCAATCTGTCGTATCAATGTCTTGTTCTACATGAACAGCATTGGTAACATCAATGATCTTATCTCTACGATCTGAATAAGCGATATACTTAATGAAGTAAGCTGCTTGATTTGCATTCCAAACAGGAATCAGAGATACTTTCAAGGCATCAAGAGCTTCATTTTCGATGACGGTGATCCACTTCTCACAAGTAACAAATCGTTGCCCACCAGAAGTTTCAGAGATGGAAGAATGAGCGTACTGTTTTGGACCTAAGTATTTCTTGATAATGATCTTCTGTTTCTGTCCTGTGAATGTTGGTACAAATCCTTCAAGACCGTACAAGAAGCAAGATTCGTTATCAATAGCAATTTCTTCATATCTACCGTCATAATACTTAAGCTTAGGAGTCACACCAAGGTGAGATGCATCTTGTCTTTGATAGAGAAAGAATGTACCATCGGAAAGCATTTGTAATGCAACTGCATCCATACCAATGACCATATCAGACTCAGCAAGTAGATCATTGATAGCTGTCTCATTCATGACAAAGAGTCGTATTGTCATGCGCAAGACGCCAGTTGCGTCATAACAGTCCATTAGAACTGTTTCTCCATCAGTAAGTTCGAGCCAAGTGTGACAGTTAGTGCACTTCTTGATTGGAGAATCTTTCATTATCGGAAGTAACGGAATGTAGTTACCTTGATAGTTCTCATCTGAATCTAAGTAAACAGAGATGATTTCTCGTTCATTAGCTTTAGTATAACGATAGAGTTGATATCGAACAAGATCTGAACCAAAGACAACAAAGTTAGATGATACAGTTAGTTGTGTTGGCTTATGATCTTTGTTCACAAAGAGTGTGAATCTATCATTGCCATACGAAATGATCTTGTACTCTTGAGTATCTTCACCATAAGAAGAAACAATAGAAACTGGACGGATAGTAGACTTGAAAGTTTCTGGATCAACAGATTCGACGTAATAAAGATTACCTCGTCCTTCATCAGAACGATCAACGACTAATGCTCCTTCTTTAGGAACAAGACGAGGAAAGTCATCAGAGTCTACATATGCTCCATCTTTGTCTGGATCATATAGTTGATCCAAGAAGAGACTATCAGGACGGCGATCTTTGGTTAAGACTATTGTGTTCTTTTGAACATTGCTTGGTGTAGCCATGTATACATCCTCTATACACTCCTGGTAGTCACAAGAGACTATAGAGGAGTGTGGCAACATGAGTTAAGTGATAAGGTCAAGCATTCGATCACTGATGGATTCTCTTATAGAAAACAAAAAGTCGCAAACATATGAAGTTTGTGACGGGCGGAGAAGCCCGTATAGGACTTCCCCACCCAGTAGGATTACTTCTTCAGTTCTGCAGCATAGACAGCAGCATCAAACGAGCATGTAAGCTCAACATTGTTAAGATTGTGAAACTTACATACCCATTTAGCTGATGCACCATCATTGACAAGCTCAACATCTTCCATTTCGTCAACAACTTCTCCAGTTGCTCTCTTGACAATGTCCCACTTCAGATCAGAAATCTGGCTGACATATCCGCCAGCAAACACGAACCTACCCTCAGGTCCATAGATTTTTGTATCTGCGGGGAAGGTATTTATAACGCCATCTTCTTCGATAACCCAACGATTACGTCTAGTGTCGAATGATGGGTCTGATTTGAACATAGCGTGATCGCCATCCGGTAGGATGACGACGCATCCTCCAACCTCCTCGCAGGCGAGCGCATCTGTTGCTAACCACAATAAACCAAACATCATCATAAAAGTCACAACTGCAGCCATGATAGAAGAAATGATAGATTTGAACATATTGTCCTCCTTAGGACGGCGTTGCCCCATTCTTGGGACGTTTGTAATCAACTGCCACACCAACATGACAGTTATATTCTTCAGACCAGCATACACCTTGCCTGATGTACATTGGACTATTTCCAATTAAGAGTTTGATGCATCGTTTGGTCCACCGCTCTTGGATTGGAAGTTCTTGACGTCGCATGGACCTGATGATATCAATATTGTTAATATCACCATCCTTTCCACGCTCATCAGACACTATCGAAACTGGATACTTCTTTGCATCTTTAGCAGCACGATACATGCCAACCAATTGTTGCAAAGAAGTTGTTTTGTCTATATCGTTCATGAAAGAGTTGTCTATAGATACTCCAACCTTATTAAGAAGCTTAAGTAATTCCTTAATAAGATTGGACCTATACTCCTTTGATACATTTTCGTCTGTTGGAGCTGTGATAGGTGAACCCCAACGGAAAGTTTTTGTATTGAATAACATAGATCCTGAATCAGAGACGTCCATAATGGATATCTCATTATCAAGATCTTGCCTATTCGTTACAAGAGAGAGGTATGTCTTCGGAACCATATGTCTCTCGTACAATGAAAGTTGGAGCGGAACAAAGTTTATCTTATCTTTATCTTCAGGTAAGATAGCTTTGAATCCGACCAGCAAACTTTCACAGACATTGACTCGATATACTTTTGTCAGGGTGCCTCGAATCATTTTGACAATTACATAGTTGCCTGGAAACAACCGTTGAAATGTAGAACGTTCGTTCCATAGTCCCACTTCCTTTTGTCCGAGAATAGGAAGCAGAACGTGATCAAACTCATCCCACTCTACGTTCTCACGATTGTAGAATGCGTAAGCAACTATACCTATCAATCTATTCGCCTTTAAAGCTAAAGATCCATTAAACAATGAAACTCCGGCTTTGTTAGGCTGAGGTTTCGTAACCATATAAGGCAAAAGCGACTTTACCTTACTTTCTGTTAATGAAGCTGTCTGAGTCAATTGAATAAGTTGACTCATGAAAGCTTTCAGCTGAAATGACTCTCTCATAACTTTACGATATCGTCGTGACGATGTCATAAGGCAGATAAAATCGCTCTGGGAATGTCTGCCCTGACTCGTATCTAGTCATAACCTTCAACAGTTCCGGCAGTCGCTTGCGGATACTGAAGGTTTCTAATGGTTGCAAACCCATGCGTCTGCAAATGTAATCTACGTACTTCTGCTTAGCCTTTCCTTCGGCTTCGCAGAAACGAGAGACAATGGCATCGACTGTACAAATACCGTGTCGTGCTTCGTAATTTTTCAAAGTGTACGCAGCGGCACGAATACCCGATTCCCAAGTATCGAATATTGCGTGGCCGATTTTATCGGTGCCTATCTGTCCTCTCCATTTGCCAGAATGTGGAGTCTTTACATTAAGCGGATTCTTGTTACGAATTGCCAATGTATTGACTTTCACGGGCACTTCTTGGATATCGACCTTAAGAATGCGTCCGTTTTCATCGAGCAACGTTGCTCGATGAACAGCCTTTGTGGATCTTTGTGTCGTGCCTCGTTTGCTTAAAGCGTTTATTTGCTTTTGAGCATGTTCGAGTTTTGCGTTCTCCACATTCAACTGCCGTCTTAACTCAGCAGTTTTGCCGCGTTCTTGTAACAAAACTGTATAACAGTTTACCAGCATCACAAGCATAAACGCCATCGTGATGGCGCATGTTGTAATGAGCCGTGACCAGGTTATCGCTTGGTCTAACTTTGCCGTGATACGTTTGAACATAGATCCTCCTTTGGATCTGTTTCCTACTAAGTAGGAAAGTTAATGTTAATGATCAAGATGGTTCTTATAAGTCATCTCGACTTCATGTTAGTTATATATACATAAAGTTTCTCTGATTCACACGACCACTAGCTAGAGTCTATAACTCTAGCTAGTGGTATATTCTTACGGATGTATAAGATCCCATTCACGTTTATGAGAGATTTCGTCTTTAGGCATAAGTGCTTTTAATAAGCCTTTACAGAGAATGTACTGATCAATATCTTCAACAACAAGTGATAAGTAGTGTGGGAAAGTATCCGCATATGTAAGATCTATTTGTTTCTGAAGTACCAAATCAACTTCCTTCAGATAGTCATACTGCACAAGCTGAGCTAACATTCTTTCCCCATCTGGGTCGTATGAGATAGCTAGCTTGTGTCTAATAACATCATGCAGTATAGTAGCTAAGTATATAGAGTAGAGTAAATGAGGAGTCTCAAGAACTTCTATAGGTATTCTCTTAAGAACTCTATTAAAGTAATACTCATTGATCGTATCAATACGTTCGATATCATCATTCACGTGATACCGTTTCATGTAGTCAGAAAGGAAGTATGGAACAGTAGTTCTAATCTCTATTGGGTTTCCAGTTACCCAGTCTCTAAATTTCCATGTTGGATCTTTCGTAATGTAATTGGCTTTGACATCAGCATCGGTGTAGTATCCATCTACATGAATGATAGAGCAACCATCTGAGAAGAGAACAGCTTTGTTATCGTGCAATACAGCAGAAACTGTAGCTTTACTTAGGTCATTTTCAGTATACAGAAGTCTTGGAGCGCAGAATCCTTGTTCTAGTGATTCGTCGTTACCAGAGGTACAATAAACTTCAAGTGTATTTGTTCCGTTACTTTTAAGGTACGACAGATTTTGAATAACGATGACATTCATCACGACAGGATTTTCAGCTTGATCACTCACATGAGTAACAGTTTGTACAGTAAAGTCGATGTTTCTCGTTAAGTATCTATTATTGACAAACGAGATGATACTATCAACATCCCAGATAGGAACTTTATCTTGATCTTGAACTAACTCTATCTGACCATCTAGAAGTTCATATTTGACAGTCTTCTCAAGTGAGAATGCAAGAAGATCTCCATCTTCTACTTTGCTTTGAATATCTATATTGTCTTGTTCAATAGAAGAATGCCAGACATATACCCTAGGTTTAGCTTGAATGTAGAATCTGCGATTATAGCAGACATTGCTAAAAGTAAGCCTGAGTTTACCGTCTGATGTAGTCGTAATTGCTATTTGCCCAGCAAAGTTCTTTATAAGAACAAACCCTCGAGATGTAGTTTTCCCATACTTCGTTATAGGAGATAGACAATCTACTTCTTCTATCAAGTCAAAGTCAGTATAAGGGATTTCTATAGCTGCGTTGTTTGCATTTGGAATGATTCTATAGATATCTCTGATTCCATCTCTGTGAAGCTCAACTGTGAGTTGTGTTCCTTCTTCATTGATTCGTTCAGGAAACTTAACAGCGACTTGTGAATCTGAAATCTGTGATAGACTCATCTCGTAATCTGGAATATGAATACCATTCGCATAAGCAATAGCAGCTACTGGATAACCTCGATAAACTATTGGTTTGGCGAAGACGTATCCACCAGCATAAGCTTCGGTTATAACACAACGATGTATGTGTTTCGAAAGTAAGAACATCGTGTTGTAATAACCAAGAGCTTCTATATAGAGAGTCATGTTCTCAACTGTAACTATGTCTGGAATATCAAAAATGGATTTCACAAAGAGAGATTGCTCTAAGTAGTTAGCTGTCCAGAAGTAGAAAGCTTGAGTCCAGATGTGCAATCCACCTAAGTACTGAATGATTGCTTGATCTTCATTGACTTGATAGAGAATGTCGATATAGTTCTTATCTCTAATAAGAACATTGATGTCTTTGTGTTGTCTCCATATAACTCGTAAGATGATCTCTGGAGTATCTAGATAATCTCGATAGGCATCAAGAATGTAGTTAGGGATAGAAATATCTTGATGTGTGATCTGTCCAACACTTCTATCGGCACATCTGTGAAGATAGAGCCCTTTGTAAGTTCCATCACGTTCTGGAGCTTTCTTACGAACATAGATCTCAATCGCGTTATGCGTAATCATCCAGTTGTTTGGATTGTAGTCCTTTGGAATATGAACAATAGTCTTATCACATTCATCCATCTCTGAGAAGTATCCTACATTCAAATTAGGATCAGTCAGATCGTAGATGAAGTCAAGTGCTACATTCCTATCAAAGATGATGTCAACATGACAGTCGAGTGGCATGTTAGCAGCACCAGTTGCTTGTGTTTCTATGCCATTCAGAAAGAAAATGACAGCTGGTTTTCTATCTTCTACTTCTGTAGATTGGAGATTTGTATACGTTCTATAGATGTTGTATCGTTCTGCAAGATTCGAATCCCAAGGTGGAACATCAAAGCTATAGACAGTAATGTTGTTAACTAGATCATAATCGTAGTAGATAGTGAATCGGACTCCGTCCATATCTGCTGGAGTTAGAAGAGTCTTAGCTATCATGGTTTTATTGATAGCTATGATGAACGATTCATTCATCTTACATTTCTTGATAAAAACATGTTTCTTATGAAACATAACTCCATGAATGTGGTACGAGTCTAGAAGAATCTGATAATCATTACAGAGAACATCAGAAGGGATCCATTCTTCAGGAAGAGCTTTAGGCCATGTTAGAGCTGGAATGGTTTCTCTCTTGAGAATGAAGATGTAAAAAGGATCCCTTGTGTTAGGAAGTAAGAAATGGACATCTTCAATAGACATCGAACCTGTGATAGCTCTCTGTTTATAACGAATAGGACGAATGTTGTTTCTAAGTGCTCTATACGTTTCGTTCCATACCTCTTGAAAGAGGTACAGATTGAGATTAGCTGCTATCTGAGCCTCTCTGTCAGATGAGAGGTTAGTAACGAGATCTTTAGGCATATGAACATTCTCCATCGGTAATAGTACTAGCACAGGATTCGACTGACAAAAAGAGAAACCTTTGTAAGGTTTCTCTCTATAAGACTAGCTGAGCTCTTCAGAGCTCAGCTAGTCTGTATCGATCTATAATCATACAAAATGCGAACTGGTCAGCATCTTGTTCAAAGTCTTGTACTTTGATCTGATCTATAGATTCATTAGTGTAGTCACATGAATGTTGAGATTCTTTCATCATCTTTATATTTACTGGTTGCTTGTGACGATACTCACGCCAGAAGACAAACTCAGACAATACTTGTAACATGCCGATTGTTGGAGAGATCTCTGTGTTCCAGCAATGAGTTCGAGCGCAATTGATGATGTCTTTTAATCTAAACACCAGTTGTTGTTTATATAAGAGATATCCTAAGTCAGGCTTATCATTATCTTCTAGTAGCGCAAAATCCCATAGCACATTTGCTAACCCATCTGTATCATCTTGAGTTACCATGTCTTGTTCGTGAGCAAGATGCGTTATATGTGCATTGACGATACCAATAGCACGTGCAAGATATTCTTCGTATGTAGGTAGTTCAATTTTTGTTGAATCCGCATCATACCCAATGTCGAGAAGAGTTTCTACTAGTTCTTTAGACATAGCTGCTCCTTACTTAGCAACAAAAAGAGGTCTTTGTGAGACCTCTTTAAAAGACTGGCTGAGCTTTAGAAAAGCTCAGCCAGTCCAAACTTGTCGATGATCATGCGGAATGTCTAGAAAGTCATAAGCCATAACTACCTCCTGGCATTGAGGTAGTTATATGGTCTCGAAATCAATTGATTACTATTCGTTATCTCTAGCCTCTTGTTCCTCGATATCTTTTACCCAATCTTGATAGATCTTGTTTTTAAACAGCTCTGTACAGTTCTGTACACTAAGTTGACTTGGATGTTTCACTACAGCTACTTTCATATGAGATTTGTTATCAGCGCATGAATTTATTATAAGTACAAGTTTCTGATCGATTACTTTTACAGCAACAATGCTCCAGTATTCGATAAATTCATACTTGCCTTCTGAAATTTTGATCCTTCCAGAGATAGCATCAGCTGAGGACCATTCTTCAACTGAACCATGAAACAGTCCTGAAGATTCTGAAATAGAGGCTTCGTCTGACATCCAGATAGCTACGATTTCGCATATAAGTCGCGTTTTAGAATTTGACGTGTCAAGTCCTTCATAATCGCACCGGATGATATCAGAGAATTTGTGAATGTTGACAGTAAACTGATGCTTGCTTTTAGATTCAAGAGTAAGTGAGAGACATCCAAACACGTTATCAGCGAAGATAACTGCTACAGGATCGGCGATTTGGTACATCGTCTCGTTTCGATTGTGCTGATAAAGGAAGCCTGTAAACATAAGCTTTCCTTCCTCAATTTTTAAAGAAACACGATGTGCACAAATGTAAGGATTTGCTTCAGGGATCAGTTCGCCATTGCTCAGAGTTAAAGCAGTTTTAACACTATTTTCGACCTTCAATCGAGCACCAATCAGGTCAGCAAAGAAACAAAGATCTCTACGTTCCATAACAAATCTCCTTAGTTTATATCGAGGTGATAGAGACCCTTTACAGAGTCAATATGTTTATAAAGATCTTTTATATTGTTGATGTAGTCAATGCACATACAACACGCGAATTCATTTGCATCTTGTTCTTTTTCTACTGGATTTTGAATACGTTGATTAGCTTGTTGCAGATGTCGTTCTTCGTGCCAGGCAACAGCCCTAGCGCATGTCTCGATCCACAATCTAAATGGCGTTACAGCGTGGATTCTTGCATAAGCTTGAATTTCAGCCAAAACTGCATATGGGTCATATTCAATTCTATTGTTGTTAATAACTCTTGCCATCTCTGAAGGTCTTTCTTTCATTTTTGCAAACTCTACAAGAATTATAGGAACGAAAGACTTATATTTCATAGCGTCAACTGTGTTGATGATCACGTGAAGCATTACTTTTGGATCAGGTACGTAAACATATGGAATTTCATCATTGCAGTAGGATAAAAGTCTATCAAACATATTTTACTCCTCAAGAACTTTTATGGTTACTTTGTGCGGATACATAGTTAAGCAGCCATAGATGCCTGAATCTTCGAACAGTTCACAGTCTGGATACAGTGTAAGTAGCTCAGTCTGAGATCTTACAATCTCAATGAAAGGCCGATCTACTACAAAGAAGAATACGTGTTCGTCAGATCCCCATGGGTTTTCTATGCTGTTTAACATCTTAAACAGCTGTGAACACTTTGTATTCATTGTTATAGTTGATTCTATCTTACGAACAAGACACTGAGCTGTAGTCATACAGCTTTCACCCTGAGAGTGAGTAGTGCACTTAAAGATTCCTGCACCGCTTGCAGGAATCTTGTATAAAGACTTATTGAACAAGTTTTTGGTCATCACTTCGTTTTTGACATTATCTAACGAAGTGATAGTTTCTTCCATTTCTTGTCCCACGACGTAGATGTCATATGGAAGTAGACTAACTACTATAGTTGTAAGAGAAGAGTGTGTGGAAGAATGTTTGAATGTTGTAGTCTTCAAACCTAGCTGATTGATTACGTTTAACACAATGTCCTCCTTTGGGAATGATACGAAGTATGCATCAGACGCTTTCAACTTTTAACAACGCTATAGCAACCTCCTTTGTATGTCACGTTAGTAATATAAACACAAGTTTCACTTGATTCGCATAAATCGCCACTACCTACTAGGGAGGCCTGCACTCCCTAGTAGGTAGATGGTATTATGATCCCTTCGGAGGATTAGGGATACTCTAGTCGGACCCTTTGATTTGCATGAGTCCAGAGTAGAGCGATTGCAGCCTTGGTTCATCGTAGGATGATTGTTGTACAGACTCCATGTATTCGTGACCTTTATCATCTACTCTAGGTTCATCGTGATACGGAAGTCCTGGTAAGTTTGTTTCGCAAGACTTACTAACAATCACCCAGTATATCGTTTTTGTGTTGATTTCTTTAGTCTTTTGGTCTTGTGTGTATCCTTGGAGATAGAGATCTTCTCCAGACTTTCCTCTATGAGTTTCGTATCGTTTATAGTAGAAATCACACTTACCAATAACCTTATCCCAATGGTTAATGATGATTAGCTTCAGATGCAAAGGATCGCTAGTCTGATCTAATACTTCAAGATAACAAGCATATAAAGCTGGTTCAAGTTCTATTCCGTAGTACGAAGGATTCCATACTTGGGTTGTTGTATCTGCCATACTTCTTTTCCTTTATATAAGTCCATTGAAGACTGCTAGATCTTGAGCTAGTTTCATAGCTCCAGTCTTGAGATTGTACTGTTGAAGGCTCTTACTTAATGCACTCATCTTAACTCCAGATACAGCAAGAAGCAGTAAGTGCACCCAGTATGGTGGATAGTCAAAACTCATGAGAGTTGATACAGAATCATTGTACATGCCAAGTACAGCACAATGTCGAATAAAGAGTCCTAAGTTGTATCCATGCAGTCGCTGAGGACCATGATCAGATAAGAATTGACAGATACTAGGAAGAGTAAGTATACCGTCTGGCTCCATATATGGAGCGCATTGTTCAGCTGTATAGAGGAGATCTGCACGAGTTCCTAGATATGTAATATTCAGATAACTAGGTGGTAGAGTGATATCTTCTTCATCTCCAGAGAGCATCTGCGTCATATATAAAGCAAAGACAGAAGCTATGGCATTCATTTCAGAGAAGTCTAAGTTAGCCTGTCTTGCAATGACTGAAGCTATAAAAAGACTATACGTACGAGTAATGAAACTACGCATTACTGGAGTTAGCCATTCATGTCTACCAGAGATGTAATAACTTCTAACTAATAGAGCTTTTACGTAGATGCTGTGCAACTCGTGAAGAGCTGATGTCTCTAACTCATCTGTAGCGCGATTAATCTTAGTTAAGTGAGTTATGTTTACAACAACTTTGTTGTAGAGTTCTCCAAAAGAAGCTAATGTTCTTCCTGCTTCAGATTGAGCAAGATCGACTATAAGACTAGGCATCGCTAAGATGTCTGGAAGATCATGAGTTACTCTTCCTTCTGGGTCTGCTATTGTAGCAAAGATATCTAGATATTTTCTAGCTACCGCTTCAGTAAACAACAATGACATTGGAGTTTGTTGCAGACTTCTGGATGAGAAGATAGACATCAGTTTTTCTTTAGGTGTGATCACCGCACGGTTGGCCGCAAGATACGCAACTGTGGACTTCAGTCGTTTGTCCATATCTAGTTGTTCGGCTATCCTGGTGTGCGTGATGAATTTATTGGTGCGTGTCATTGCGCTCCGTGCTCCTTACCACTTCTATAAAGTATGTTCTAGTTTACGATACTTAGAACTAGATATATCTAGGGACAAGTATCACACGATAGTTTTGACCTGATCTAATTCAGTTCAAATAACTATCAAGTATCCCACGATGATCCAATTCTCAAGTGGAGCCATTTATGGATCTCTTTCGTAATACGTATCCAGAATCTATTGTCAATATCAAAGACGAATCAGGCGGAGCTCGAATCATTCGAACTCGGCGTCCTTTGCACCAACCCTTGTTCTTCATTCGTGCAGCACAAGGTAACGATAAATGTGAGTGGATGACTGGCCGTGAGGCTGTCAAGAAGTATGGTGATCAGACGTTCGATATGTATGAGAAGTACTATCGTGCTGAGCAGTACTTCTTGCAGCAGGCTATTCTTCCTAACCAAGCTGCTTATATCAAGCGTATCATTCCTACTGATGCCAAGATTGCTACAGAAGTCATTGAAGCACATCTTGCAACTGACCAGGACATTCCTCAATATAAGAGGGATGAAGATGGTCGCTTGATGTATTCCGAATTGACTGGCGAGCCTATTCAGGAACTCGATGAACTGAACAATCCTGCTTTTTTGAAGGGTTGCAAAGTTAAGTTCATGCGACGCCAGATGACAGAAACTGAGATAGCCAATGGCTATTCGAACATTCCTGTCAAGACAGTTACAGATGGGACGACTACAACAAAGATTTATCCTCTTGTCGCTTTGCAGTTTAAGTCTGCTTGTGAGATGGGGAATAAGTCTGGTTTCAAGCTATATGTCGATACTTATAAGCAGTCTGATGATCTTCTTAGTGCTACACAGAGTCTGCTTTGGACATTCATCCCGATGCAGCAGCCGTACAATTCCAATGTGACCTACGAGATCACAGATAAGTTTGAGACTAAGATTAACCAGATGGTTCTTCGTCCCAATCAGGTTGATCCATACACTCAGCGTCGTATTTCAGCTGAAGATGTCTTGACTAGGCTTTTTTATAATGATGTCACTCGTGAAGAACTTCTTCCGTATGACATCTACTTTTATGCTGAGAACTTTGAAGAGATCGGCAATGTCGTTCGGTCTACAGAAGAAGCTCATACTCCTGAACTCGTTAATGGCTGGATGGTCAATATTGCTTCTATGACCAATCTTGATGGAAGCCCTTACTACACAGCCATTCTTGATACGAGTGATCCCGAGCACATCACACTCTCCAACTTGACGACTCATTACCTTCAGGGTGGTGATGATGGAGATACTTCTGATGAAGCTTTCGAAGAAGGTGTTCGTCAGGCACTGCTTCTCCATTCTGACCCTGAGCTCGTCGATCGGTTCCATTACACGATCACACACCTGTATGATGTTGGCTATTCCTTGAATACAAAGTTTGCTATGGCAGACTTTATGGCAGATCAGGGATACTGCAAGATCATCATGACCACGCAGGACTCTTCTCGTCATTTGTACAGCATGGATGAAGCCACTTCTGTAGCAGCCGCTATTCGTGCTCGTTGTGCACTGACTCCTGAATCTGAGCTCTACGGCACACAGGCTTGTCGTGCTACGATCTTTGCTCAGGCTGGATATCTGAATGATACCACGATAAAGATGATCATCCCAATGACTTTCTGGGCAGCAGAGCGTCGTTCGACGTATCACAACGCTCAGTCGTTGAAGGGATCTTGGGCAGCAGCACCTGCCAATGTGGTCAACATTTATCGTCAGATCAACTTCACTCCATATACACCAACTCAGAAGCAGCTTCTGTGGGATGGTGCTGCCAATTACATCCAGTGGAAGAACGGTGAAGACATGTTCATGCCTTCAGTTCGTTCTGTTTACAAGGATGCGACATCCCTCTTGTCAGATGACGAATTCATGGATGCTTGTGTTTATACTAAGTACATCATTGATGCTACTTGGACTGATCACGTCTCTCGTAAGCTGCCGTTTGCGGCCTATGCCTCCACTGTTCAAGAGGATCTGAATAAACGTTTGTATGATACATTCGGAACGTTGTATACTGCCTCTACAACGGTGTATCTGACAGAAGAAGATCTGTCTAACCACGATACCTGCACTGTTGATGTCGTACTCGAAGGTGACTATCCGAAGCGCATCTGGAGATCTACGATCATCGTGCGTGGACGTTCAGAATCCTAAGGAGGTATGACTTATGGGCCAAAATTTGTACTCATATGGAGAAGACACTCCTGATACTACGCGAATTCCTAGTCAGGATGGCAGTCCTTCTTTTGGCGCAGCTGCTGTTGCAGGAACAGGTAACACTATTTTCAATCTGAACTCAGTCTTCAATGATAAAGGTTCAGCATTTGGTGGTCCTGGATTTGGTCCTTCCTTCAATATTCAGCAGGGTGGTCAGCTTGGCTTCCACAATCGTTCGGTGTCTATGGATGGTGCTACACCACTTCCATTACACTGCGCACATGTGTTTGTCTTGCAGATGCCTCGTTTCTGGGATCGCTTCCCTGGGACGCAGAGAGCATATAAAGCTATGATCGAACTAAATGCTACCTCTATAGATGGCATCGATATGGCATACACGCTTGATGCTCAAGATGTTGAAATTGGACACGATGGACAGATGGCATCGATGCCCACACTGACTAAGCGTACTGCTGTGTCTCCTTCAGTGACGCTCAATGAAGTTGGTGGTAACGTATTCTGGAATTTGAACTTGATGTGGCTTAAACACATTTCTCATCCAGATACAACTGCTTCATTGCTTGCATCTCTGTATGGTGACAATCTCGAACAGTGGGTGTGGTCGACCTTTACAGCCACTTGGCTTATTGTACAGCCAGATCCTACTGGACTGTATAACCGCATTGTCGATGCGCACGTGATTACAAACATCTTCCCGAATGAAACCGGTGCTTTCGGTATCAAGCGTCAGATTGGCGCAGCAGATCTTGCAAAGCGTACTGTTTCGTATAAGGGTGTTTGGACTCACAATGAGCACACTCGTGAACTTGGTCGTCTCGTGATGAAGGCCATTAACGCACATCGTCCCAACCTTGACTATGCTCTCACTTGGGATGGCGTCCACAATGGTATCGGTGACAAGGGTCATCAGGCATTCTTAGCAAGATCTAAGGCTGATGGCATCATGAGTGTCAAGGGTGAAAAGTCTCCTGTTCAGGTTGCTAATGACTGGTTGAGCTCCAATTACGGTCAAGAAGCAGTTCAAGAAACTTTAGCTAGTGTTAGTCAGGCTAGCGGAGATTCTTTTGCCAATGTCAGTCATGCTAGTTCTAACACAGGTTACAAGCTGTCTCAAGGTACTACAGTAGGCAGTTAAAAAGAAACAATACCTATCTGATATAAATCACCTACCAGAGACCTTTATGGTCTCTGGTAGGTGATGTTGAGTAATATGCTCATTTCTGTGGATTCTTAATAATGTATTGTGCTAGTTTAATAGCTCCCTCCTTGCTATCTGCTCCTGCAAGCCATCCGCCTGCATGAACGAAGCGTGCATCAGGAATACCGGTTTTTTTCTGAAGTTCAGCTGCACTGAGTCCACGTATATCCATCGGTGCTGGAAACTTTAAAGTTCGTTTAGATCCATCAGACATTGTTTCTGAAAACTGGTGCTGATCTCGATAGTAATCATATCGTGGAGATTGACAGCACCAACGTCCTTCTCCAGATGTTGTTGGATATACTACCATATATACGGAGTTAGTAGCATTTCCACTTTTGTTATATGCCGTATTCCAAGGGATGTATGGTTCCATAACTAAGATGTGGTCATTAGGATCCATCTGAGAAAGTAGTCTAGTAAACTTGCCAAAGTACCACAGGTCCTCAGCTTGCCGTAAGATATATCGTCTAAAGACTTGTGAAGCGAACTCGACAGCATCAGTGAATCTATTGAATTCAAGAGCTTTGATTTCAGATTGGCTTAATTGTGCCACTGTCGATGGAGCTGGATTCATTTGACCGATGATCTCAATAGTACTTGGAATATAGTACGGAGATGCATTCATGAAGAACTCTTTCTTTTCTCCGTTGTCAATAGCATCAACTGCTGCTACAAAGGAGTTATCAATCTGCTGCCACAGATCGATATAGTTAAACTCTCTAAGTTCTTCAATCACATCAGCTGATGCATCTTCAGCGATAGCAAATTTTAAGATCTCAAGTCCGTAGTGAAACCAAATAAGACCAAATCCAGATCGCTTTGGTCCATACATCCATGACAATTTGTGGCCATCAACTAGTGTCTTTCCTTTAGGAGCAGCATGTCTAAAGAAGAATGACATTTGGTGATGGTCAAAGTCTAAAGTTTCAGGATTGTACTTTCCTCCAACATCTATTCGCATGTCACAAGTTTTGAGCATCTCTTCATCTCGTGTGCGAACTACTTCAACATCACTTAACCAAAGTTTCAAAGCAGCAACAGCACATACTTCATCGGCATGCATACGCCCATCATGCACTCCGATGCTGATATGCTTGTTAGGATCTAACTTCTTGGTTTTGCTCGCATAATCATGCAAGAGCTCTTCCTGAGAAATAGAGTCTTCAACCATGATACAAATCCTCCAGAGTAAGATTGTTAGTACTATATCTAAGTAATATAGTTACAAAATTTCATTCACTACTTCCCTCACATATCTTAGAAACTCTCTCTGAGAGCTTACTGCTCTCAGAGAGAGTATTGTTACTGATTAGAATAAACTTCCACCATAACTACTAGAGCTTTCTGTTGTCTCGCCTTCTTGTCCTTCTGGAGCTTTCTTCTCTCTAGACTTAACTGTAAGTTTAAGAGAAGATTCTAAACCTTTTAACATGGAGTATTGCTTTGTAATAACAGAAGTTTCATCAGTTAAGAACTCTTCCATCTCTGGAACTTCAGATATCAATCCTCTAAAGCCTAACTTGGAAGCAAGTTCACGAATCATACGGGATTTGATAGAACTCTTCAAAAGTCTATAGGTATTCGTCATATCTGCATTCTCACCAAAGTTGGCTCCATCATCAGGATAGATAGCATCAACATACTCACCAACTCTCTTGATACTTTCGGTAAGAATGGCGTATTGCGTATCATCAGGAGCCACATCAGGTGGATACAGTTTGACTTGTACAGCATCGATTACTTTTTGGAGTTTGTTAAAGATCTCTGGAGTGATCTTTTTAGCCATATTGGATACTGTAGTTGCTCCATCATCAGGAGTAGTAGGTTTGAACTTAGTATCTTCGTCTTTATCTTTTTCAGGAGTAGTATCTGTCATTTGAGGTTTATCTTGCAAGATCTCGGCTATCTTGTACAATAGCACAGAAGACAACCGTAGATGCTTACGTAAATGATCAGAAGCATGTTCTTCAACAACAATCTGATCTTGTCGTATAGTCTTAGCAAAGTACAAGTTTGTTGTAGCTAAAGATCTTGCAAATTGAACTTCACTTACTTCTGAAAGTGCTGAGGGTGGAAGTCCAAGTCCTATGATCGTCTGATCTTCCATCTGTTTAAGGAAGTCAGTATCTGCTCTAGCTATCTCTCTGTGTGAGTCTTCTATTTGAATGCTCATACCTTCAGCATTAGGATGATGAGTTTCAATAGAAAGATTCTGAGAAAGAATCTGACTTGTAATAGAAGATGGATAGAACGTTGGAGAGAATGTTTCTCTATCAACGATAGCATCTCGAAGAGTAATGAGTTCTTGGAATGTAGAACGACGTTTCTTATCTTGATTTAGAACTACTTTCTTGATAGGTACAGCAGATTTCATAGCAGCTAGTGTAGCTGCTGTCATAAGAGAGATCTTGTTAGATTCCATATAGAGAATATCTTCAAGTTTGCTCTTTCCAGTACCATCAAAATGATAGTCAAATGCTAAGTAAGTTAAGTACTTCTCAGGAATAAAGATAAGTCTAGTCTTCTTCTTCTCGAAGAAACGAAAGAGCATACATTGCGCTATGGCATTGTACTTACCAAGAGTGACATCTGTCAATCCTACATCTTGTAACTTCTTCTTAAGCATCTCGTCTAAGATGTAGTTGAAGATCTTAGTAATAGCTTCTTTATTGCAACCACAAGTGTTAGGATAGATGCCAGCAGCTGAATGATATCCTGAAGTGGTCCGTATACCGGATTCCGTAGGAGCTTCACCATACATTGTGTTGTATGCTACAGAAAGTCTATTAGAAACTGGATTGTTGTTGCCAGCAATGATGTACGAAGAGGCTTCTATAGGCTGTCCCCATTCATCCACAAGAGCAAAAGCTCCTACTCTTTGTGAACGTGAACCAGGTATAATGATAGGAATCATCGATTCTGTAGGCCAATCGATAACTATAGGAAAAGCTTTCTGAAGATCATAATCCGTCATGAACGGAGTTAGATCCATAATAGGAATATCTTGATAGTAAAGTTTCTGATCGTAGACCGTATCTTGTTGTTCCAAGAGTTTCTGAATGATAGAACGATCGAAGACGCTATGAAGTTTACCTAGTTTCTTATCCTTCATCAAAGCTCCAAGACGAATCATATCTGGATTGTCAAGGATACGAACATACTGTTGATCACTCGCATGAGACTTCTGAAACGCTTTAGTAAAGTTGATAGACATAGCTTCTAATGAAGCTCTGATATCTTTAGTTTTGATGTTTTTGTGCGACTGAAGAAGTTCTGAATAGATAGGAGATAACTCTTCATAGGTTCGATCTACTATATCTGTAAGTTTCCACGCTGGAAGAAGTTCTTCCAAAGCAGAAGACGTTGTTTCCTTTGCACAGTTCAGTCCAACATGTATGCCTTCGTGACCAGTTGTAGAAACTGTAGTATTCTTTCTTTCTATAGCGTAAGGATCATACGAGCAAACTTTCTCATAGAAAGCATCGGACAAGATGAAGTCCTCAAGAGCTCGATGCTCTTGAGGACTCAAGTTTTCTTTACCTATAAGTTTCTCTTTATTCATTTCTCGTAAGAGCTTTCTATCTGGATCATACGTTTCCAAAAGAGATGTAAGAGTTGCTTCCGGAAGTATAACTGTGACTCCTGCTCCTGATCTGAAGTGAGCTTCTCTTACCCAGTTGGTCATGCGAGCACGAAATCCATAAATTCCACAATAGAACTTCGTAAGAAGTTCTGATATCAAAGTCTTTTTATTATCAGGAATCTCAGAGAGCTCATTCTTTATAACGATCTCAGGATCTGGATCTTGAAGATCGTTAGGAGCCATAATAGATGATACAACAATCTGTTCTATTCGTTTAATAGTAGGATCAAGAGCTTTGATTCGTTCAGCATCAGCTATATTTGCTACTATCTCACGATGTGAGATATCTGTAGCTTGAAATGCAGGAAGTTCTTCCCCTTGATATTGCTGTCTGTCTGAATTTGGAACGAAGTTTCTCTTAGTCAGTGTCATAAGCTCAAAGTTGTTAAGCTCATTCACTGTACCCATAGCTACAGATTTGTCAGTGTAGTTTCCGTTAGTTTGTTGATCATCTACTACAAATTGCGCCATGAACTTGGCTCTAAGAGAAGAGGCAGAAGTATCTTGTTTTGGTTGTTCAGATTTAAGTTGCGACATGGCGCACCCTCCTATAAATACTCATATGGTAGCTATCTCGTGCCAACCTGAACGAGATAGTCACTATCTCTGTTTCAATCAAAGAATCATCTAAGGAGTCGCACTCATGGCTTCTCAAGTTATACTTGATACAACAAGTAATGCTACTTTACGATGGACTTTGTATCGTAGAGAGATTCTTAATTACATATCGACGATGACTATCAAGTTTACTCCATTTCACGAACTTATGATCAAGAGAGCTAGAGAACGACTTGGTGATCTGTTTGTTATGGAGACTTATCGAGACAGTCCTTATTACAAAAACCTTGTAGGAGAATACAGTATCCTTGATACTCCAATGTATGTTTGGAGTTTAGAAGAACAACGTGAAGTGTTGTTTAATAGACAGCTTTGGATTGATTATCCAGCTACAGCTGGTATGTATACTTTTGGTAGTGACAATTACGTTTGGCTTTGTAAGAAGTATCCGAATCAAGTAGGACTTATTAAGAACATTTGCTATCCAGTTCCTTCTATAGATGAAGCATATGAAGCCGAAGAGTTTACTATCTTAAGACATGAACCAGACTTCTTAAAGCCAAACGAACAAGATGCGCTGTATGCTGCTACCAAAAAGATCATTGAGTATGTATGTTATCGTTGGTATGTGAAGGATTATGAAGTAGAAGATCAGTATCCACTTGTATTTATAAGCCAGCTTTATCTGCATCTATTTCAAGGTCTTTTGAAAGCTCGTATGGAGAATCAGGATACATATGCGGTTCATCAACTACATGTGTGGGATAGACTTGAGTCAAATGGTCTTCTTCCATATGAAGGAATCTTAAGTGATTCTCAAGCTCGTTGGTTCTATAAAAATATGCGATATTTGAAAGAGAATAGAGGTAAGAAGAGTAATCTTATTCTTTTAGCTGATAATCTCCTTCAGAATCTACGAGTACACTTGGTAGGCAAGAGAATCTTTCAGAACACGACAGATTATACAAATGACTGTGTCCTTGTTCCAGAGTTTCTGTCTGATGATGTTGTTGATTATTCTACTAAGAGAGTGACAACAATCACAACTGATCATGCTCGTATTAGTGAAGATGAGTTCATGGGAGCTTATACAGGACCAGCAAACTCTTCTATAGGTCTTGTTGATCTCAATAAACAAGAATCTATGGACCACATTTTGGCACGAGTTCATGAGGAAGGATACTACCCAAAATACGGATATCAAGATTCTCTTGACATGCAAGAACGTTTTGGAAAGACTATCACAAACAACGTGCCAACACGTCTCTTAGAACTTGTTAAGTATGTTATCCATACTCCTTATGCTAGGATTATGGCAGCTTTTTGTTTTGATACACTCATGTATCAATGTTACTTAGGCCACCTAAGTTACAAGATTGCTTTTGAAGATCCGAATACAGGAGTTATTGTCAATCTTAAAGCTTCAGATGCGATAGCTCTTCTTAACTTCTGCATGTATCGTATCTTCAATCCTGATGAGGTATCTATAGCAAAAGCTCCTATATGCCTACCACAGTTTGTTGATGTGCATAGGGCATATTTAACTTTACGTCCTAGAGATAACGATCTTCCCAAAACGTACTATTGGAATAAGTTTAAGTACAATATCGATACAATCATCAAGAATTTGAAGGTGTTAGATGAGATTCCTTGGTTAGGGAATAAGATTTTCTATACAGCAGAGACTTTTGTCAAAGCTATAGGTAAGCAATACAGAGTACGTGTGAAACATATGCGAGAGTTGTTTATGGAGATGCATCCAGCTCATCAATGGGCTATGTGTTTCTATTATCAACATCTTGAAGTTCATTCTAGACTTCAACTTAGAGAAAAGTGCATTCGGTATGATGAATGGATAGCTTCTACTGAAGGTGTATCTTCTTTAATATCTGCGTATGATGAGCTTATAGACTATCGAGATTACTACGATCAGCTCAGTACTATCTTAATGGCTAAACTCTTACCTATAGAAGCTTCAGAAGACTTAGCTGCGTATGTTGGAGCTATCTTTGATAGTACAGAATACTACGTACAGTTAAAAAGACTCTTTCAAGATTGGACGGGTCATTATCTAACGTATCTTGATACTGAACGTGACAATCTAACTTATCTAGAGCTTCAACCAACAACTGTCTGTACAGGAGAGCATGGATATGTTGCTAATACACAGATTAATGTTCCAGGCGCTACTTGTGTAGAAACATACATGGTTGAAGAGGAAGAGATTGACTTAAAAACATATGAATCAATACCTTATCTCATCTCTATTACTCATGAAGAGACAACAACAACTAGTCATGATGTATCAGTTGAAGTTGACTTAGGCCATGTTGAAGAATGTAATCAGAAAAAATTAAACAACAGTACAGTTATTGTCAACGGAACGTTCGAACAACGAAATCCTTCGAACATTTATCTTCGTTGTGGTTGTGATCTCATAGGTGCTTCTATACCTGAAGGAGAATGATGAATGGCTACTAGTACAAAGTTTCCTGAGCTTTCAATCAAGACAACAATGGGAGACCTGAATGCTACAGAGTCTCAAGTTCTTGGAACGTATCCGATACATCCAGAAACAACACTAAACACTCTGTACAATGTTTACCCTAACCAGATATCTGGAATCACATCTGCTCCTCCTATACAGTATTTTGGTATAGGAATCAATGGTTTTTACAATACTGGAGACAAAACTCAGTGCGAACCATACCAGCCATATCCAGAAGAATGTAACTTGTACGAACCCATCCCGTTCCGTTGTGTTCCTATTGATGATGACTTGACCGAGACAGAAAGAACGATGTACAGAATGCGAGTAGAAAGAACATATCACGGATCGAGATACTGGTGTTACTTCTTAAAGAAACTTGAACTTGTTGATAACTCAACAAAGATAGTTCGTATTGATCCAATTACTGGTGAAGAAGCTCCATACGAGTTTAACTTGAAGTATCTGACACCCACTCCTAGAAAGCCAGAAACTTCAGGCATTACAGAGTCTTCACAGACTGAGATTGTTGTTACAAAGCGTGTTCGTGCCGTTGTAACAGGAGCTGAAGTTTACGAAGCGATTAATGTCATCTATCAGGGTGACTTGACGTATGCTAAGATTTCTGAGTGGGGACTCTTTACAGGAGTTGATGCACAGGTTGATGGACATGATTCAGCTGGTGTATCTTTCAAGTTTATAGAAGCTTTGTATGTGCAGATGGCATTCAAGCTTTGTAACTCAGGAACTGGTGTGCACAGTGTAAGTTTCAATGGAACTCGTATCTTTACCTTTGGTAATGGACGACTTCTTTTGGCTGAGTAAAAAAGAAGAACTTTATAAGTCCTTCTTTATATGCCTAGGGATCCCTTGTGGGGATCCCTAGGCAGCTGTATTTCTATTGCTTACACATGTCCAAAATGAGCTGCGGACACTCTATATCCACCAACTCTGATGTAAGCATTCGAGTGCTTGAACTGGATCTATAGACAATGATCCATGAGAACGATCCATTTATGAACCAGTGCACCCAATACAGTTTCTCATTCGGCCGCTTTGAAGCGATACAAACTTGTATTGCTTCGAAAGCAATCTTCTGAAGTTCGTCTAGTGCGCCCAGAGCGATCACCTGGGCAGTGAGCGCCTTGACTAGAGCTTTGTTCTCTGTCCACAAAGAGTGATTTCTCACACCTTGCAACCATGCAAGCTGTGGCATCACAGATACATTCACCGACTCATTTTCAGCATCAGCCTGAGAAATTTTCTCAAACTGTCCGGCAGTCATGTGAAGTTGAATAGCCATAATCGTCCTCCTTAGGACACTGTGCCTCTTTCATAGAGGCAGTTAATGAATTGACAGAAGATACCTCATCCTCTATCACAATAGTCATATAGGTGTAAAATAGACTGATTCACATAGATCTTTCATAGGTACTAGGAGTCTTATAGACTCCTAGTACCTATAGAGTCTCACTTCAAGTCGTCATCCAAGAGAACACTGTCGTCATCTTCATCTTCTTTTCTTAAGAAAGATCGATGCATAAGAAGACTTCTTTCTAAGTTCTCTCCTATCTGTAATATTCCAATAGTTGTGCTCATGACACATCCGTTACAGCCAGGCAAACACTTGAAAGTTGAATCTTCTCGCCGTGTTTTCTGTATAAGAGGTTTCATAGCAGAAAGCCTCATGTTTGCAAAAAGCGCGTTAACAAACACTGTTTTACTGTGTTCATCAGGGAACAAGTCTGTAATGTTTACTGGTTTAGTAAAGATTGGACATTTCTGTAGTGGTAAGCTGTCGTAACCTTCTATATACCCAGAACGTAAGAGGTTTCGCATGTTGAAGGTCTTATAGATATCTTTATCGCTCCAATCACAACGATTGAGTCGGCAACTGCGTAAAGCTCGAATCATAGCTACATCTTCTTCTGGGCAGATATCAGTTTGAGGTATTACATCTACGTTGTTTATATAGAGAATATCAACTGAATCAATAGGATCGTCTTTGCGTCGATCTGGTATACCAAATGTATAGAGATTTGAATAGGCATTATCTTCAGAAGAAGCTTGTTGGGCAAGCTCATCTTTATTTGCAGCTATTCGTATCTTTGGAATAGTAAGAGTTCCAGCAGCTGCGAAACATCTATTAGTAGAGATGGTGTACACAAGGAATCCATTTTGTTTTTCCAGTACTCCTTCAGGAAGTGCCTTGGTATAGTAACTTTCATTCCAGATTCCATCTATAAGAATCTCTAAAAGTTCTTCACATGTAAGATTAGAACGAAGGAATCTGTTCAAACAGTAGTATCGTTCTTCTCTATGTTGTTCTGCCATAAGACGATTAAACTTGACAGTAGCATACTCGCTATCAAGTTGTACATAAAAAGCATTGAGATAACTTCCCATTAAGAGAGTGAATGGGTACTTTGGAGCTTTAGGTGGTTTTGATAGATGGTCTTCCATATTGGCAAGTGCACTAAAAGAAGTCGTGAACCCATGTTCTACAAACCACTTTGTGATGTCAGGAGTCTTTATATATTCAACGGATTCCAGGTCTAGATCAAGCTTGTTACCGTTAAGAAGATTGTTTACAACGTTCTGGTTTATTTTTTGTAATTGCTCAGCTTTCATGTTTGTAGCTTTACGTTGTCGCTTCTCGCGTTCCTTTCTCTTCTGTTCCTTTTTTACTTGGCGATTAGTCTTTCCCATATAGAGCTCCTCTTGTTAACTTCATAAGGTAGTCTCTTTAGATTAACTTATTACAAATATAAAGTGTTGATCTAGAGACTTTTCTAGATTCTACAAGAGTAATATAGTTTTGTCTCTTATTTCACTTGCACCATAAGGATTGCTTATGTCTACAATCACACAGAAAGATCTTGAAGTTTCTATTGAAGAGACAAGAGCTCTTCAGAACACAATGGTTATGAAGAAATATGCTGAAGGCTCGGAGAAGTCTTATGAAGATATTATCGAGCGTATCATTCGAATCTTAGAGAAGTGGAGATCTCAAGGATATCTGCATCCATTTGCCAATGATAGCTCCAGAATGACTCGATACGAATATACAGTTGAAGAACTTGAAGATATGAAAGTTCTTCTTCGTGAGAGGCGTTTCATTCCTGCTGGATCTATCCTGTCTGGTTGTACAGAAACATCAAAGCATCAGTCGTTAAGTAACTGCTACGTCATGAGTATCAAAGAAGACAGCATTGAAGGTATCTTTGACTTCATGAAGGAAGCAGCAAGGACATACAGTTATCGTGGCGGAACTGGTGTTGATATCTCCACACTTCGTCCTTATGAAACGCCAGTTAATAATGCAGCTAAAACATCAACTGGTGCTGTATCATTTATGCCACTGATTTCTGATGTTAATTCTACTATAGGACAAGCAGGCAGAAAAGGAGCTTCGCTTCTCAGTATCAAAAGTTGGCATCCAGATTTCTTCCGTTTTGTATGGTGCAAAGCTCTTCCTGATGCTGTCTTTCCTCCAGACAACATGTCCTTTGATAAGACTGCTAAAGCTCTTCAAAAACTTGACTTGTCCTTTGTAGATCCTTCAGTATCTGCTGTATTATCTTCTCTTGCTTGGACAGGTAAAACTCCTGATGTTGATGCTGCCAACATCTCAGTTCAAGTTACTGATGAGTTCATGCAACTTGTAGATAAGACTGATCTTACTCCAATGGTTTTCTATTTCCCAGACTTTGAGACAGATATACAGTTTTACAATGAAAACTGGCACGGAGATCTAGATGAATGGATTAGGAAAGGTGGTAAAGTTAAAGAGTATACAACTTCTCGTTTGTTTGTAACAAAGAACACCGTACCAATCTTTGATAATAAGAAGATCTTATCAGTTATTGTATCTGGACAAGAACAACTTCCACAGAGCAATATAAGTCAGCGAGAATGGCTGAACAAACTTCTTGAAACACATGTCATTTTCGAAGCGATCTTTGAGAATCCTTGTGCATATGAGTGCTTTAACGATATAGCCCGTGCAGCTTGGCTTAGAGCTGATCCTGGTGTTCTTTTTTGGACAAGAGTTTGTGATTGGTCTACTTTTCCTAAGATAGATCCTCAGAAGCTCATGCCTGTATGTACCAATCCTTGTTCAGAGATTCCAAGTTATTCTGGAGGCAGTTGTCTACTTGGCGCACATTTCCTTTCTACTTATGTCAAAGACCCATGGACTCCTCAGGCTTCATTTGACTGGAATGCGTATGTGTGGGGATGCATCACAGGTGCTAAACTTATGAACTTTTTCTCTGACCTGAATGAACCACTTCATCCACTTCAGGAACAGAAAGATCTTGAAACGTATGCTAAGCGAATAGGGATAGAGTTTACTGGTTTGGCAGATATGCTTTCGATGTTGAATATGACCTATAACAGTCAAGAAGCACGAGACTTTGTTGCAATAATCATGCACGTCAAAGCGTTTCTTGAACTTCAAGTTTCTGTAGAACTAGCTAAACGAAATGGTCCTTGTCCAGCTGCTAGTCCTTTAAGAGACAATGGTTCTGGTTTACGTCGTTTGTGTGAATCTGAATACTACAAAACTTGTGTACAGCTTCATAATGTTCCTGATGCAGCGATTGAAGCTATCAGAAGAATACAACCACTTTGGGTTGATGAGCTTATTCTAGAGCTTAATGAACGAATTCAGCAGACAGGTTTGCGAAATGTTGCGTTCAATACAGTTGGACCTACTGGTACAGTTTCTATCTTAGCTAACAACTGTTCTTCTGGTATAGAACCTGTCTTTGCTCTCTTCATGAAGCGTTCTACTCGTGTTGGAGATAAAGGAACATACAACATCTGTCATACTCCAGTAGCTGAGCATCTTCTTGCTTACATGAAGAAGAACAATCTTGAAAGCATTGACGCTGATGAGATTAAAAAGAAGTATTCGATCAGAGAAGCGCACGAGATAGATTATCATGATCGAATCAAGATGCAAGCAACTGTACAGCGTTATTGTGACTCTTCGATTTCATCTACTGTCAATCTACCCAATTCAGCAACCGATGACGATATCGTAGAAATCTACACTGAAGCTTGGAAAGCCGGTCTTAAGGGTATCACAATCTTTAGAGATGGAAGTTTGAATGCAGTTCTTGAAGTGACTTCTCCATCTAAGTCTTCTGAAGAAGTCAAAGCCAGTGCAGCTCTCACTTTTAAGAAAGAAAACAATCGAGCCACACTAACAATTACTGCTTTGATGCCTGTTATACGACCAACAGAAGTTGAAATTCTGTCGTGTACTGATATTTCTACGAATCTGGCATATCTGCAATCTGTAGGTTCAATAACTAATGATTGCCCTCAGTGCAAGTCTAAGACATTATCAATCACATCTTCTTCCAATGAGAAGGGCTTACCAGTCATTCACTTTGCATGCTCTTCTTGTAAGTTTAAACAAGATGTCGAATACACAGAGAAAAGCTACACATCTTTAGATCCTCTCAATTGGCCGAGTCCTAAGTATTGGCGTACTTCTATTGTTGATGAACGTATTGAGAGGGTTAAGAATAGTATTGGAAGTAGAGATGTTATTGTTAAGACTTGTACAACGCAACATGCTACAGATAAAGACATCGAAGCCTTTACTGAGAAGGTTAAGAACGGCATTGGACACAGAGCTGTTGTCATCAAGACTTGTGCAACGCAGTATGTCACAGATAAAAACATTGAAGCCCTTAAGCACGAGTTCGAATACTTCATCCGGTCAAGAGACTTTTCTGCTTCAGAAGCTGTTTTTGGACCTAAAGTTTGTGCACTTCTTCTTGATGAGCCTTTATATCACTTCTTCTATAAGCACATTGACGAAATACGCCCAGTGGTCCTTGCTACTTCTGAAGTCCAATCACTTTTTGTCTATGTTTATTGTCGCAACTCAGATATGATCATTGAAGAAGGCAGTATTGTGTTTGTGAGCAGCTCTGGTATAACACAAGTATGTTCACCTGTCGATTTAACTGAACCATTAAAGAAAGACGATACTGTTGTAAAGAAAGATGAACAGGTGACTGAAGAAACTCAACCAGTCGTAACTTATCGACGTGGTGAGATTCGAAAGATGCCTAAAGTCGCAAAAAGCCAACGGCACGAAGTATATTGGAGTGGGCATAGGTTTTATATTGTCATTACTGTAGATGAACAAGGATGCCCGATGGAGATCTTTACTTCAAACTTCCCGTCAGACATAGCGACTGTTGATGGCAAGTTCAATGAAGCTGATTATCAATTCAAACAGTCTCTTTGGGTTGGCATCTGTCGTCTTATTTCTATATCTCTTCGTGGTGGCATTCCAGTTGAAGCTATCATTAAACAACTTAACAAAGCTAAGAGTAACATAACCGACATTATGGCTATCATAGCTAGAGTGTTACAGAAGTATAACGGGAAGCACGAACAGGTCCTATCTCGTTCTTCTAATACTTCTGTAGTAGAAGCTTCAACTACTATCGCCTTACAGAAGTGTCCTGAATGTGGAGAGATAGCTCTTAAGATGGAAGCTGGTTGCATGAGTTGTACTGAATGTGGATACTCAAGGTGTGAGTAAGAATAAAAAGTGAAATAAACATACATTACCGCTCTCCCTACTAGGAGCTCACAAAAGCTCCTAGTAGGGTAACGTACCAAGCTTAGAACATTATTGAAGAATGGAATACCTAACGAACAACTTCAGACATCCAAGGAAGTTCTCCAAGTTCTCTTCTTTGGATGATAAGATCACTTCTTGGAACAAGACCTCCAGGAACATTGGCATCTATATCATTATAGTTAGAGATGCCGACTTGTCCCATAAAGACTCTTGTCTTATTGATGGCACCATACAGCTTGAATGATAAGACTTTCGAAGTTTTACTTGCATCATCATTTCCAACATTCTCAAGTGCTGTCTTCAGTAAACTTACTTCCGGCATATCAGTAGCTGAAACGACTGTAGTGTTCTTATCGATGTAAATGGATTTAAGATCCATGTTTGTATACACTACTGTAGCCATTTCTATAGTGGCGACCCAGTTAGCATTGAACTTTGCTAACCAGTTCTTCTTTTCCTCATCACTCATGATCTCAACTGAAGCGATGTTCTTTCCATCAACCACAACTGGAATTTCATCGTGAAATCTTGTAAGCCAATGTAGTTTGTTAAGATTCATATCAAAATTGACATATCCGTTACCATTCGTGATAACATCACGGACAAGTTCAAGAAGTACTCTGTAGTACTCATCTCTGAAACCTGTTCCGTGAGATGTTTGTATCTCAAGGAGAGCATCGCGATATGCTTGACTGCAAGAGAATCCCGCATTCAAAACACTCATAAGGTCATCAAGCGATTGTGCCTTGAGATACTTGTTTGGTTCTTTCGGAACAACAAACACAGTAGAGCTTATGTTGTTGAAGGCATCAACGATTCTCTTTTCAACGAGATTGCGAACAAAAGCATTTGGAATAGCGGTATGATAGTCATATATGGATTTATAGATTTCAGTAACAGAAGAGAGCTCTCCATACAAGTCATAGTTCTTTATAAGTTCATTGATTGTATTCTGATACTGCATCAAAACTTCAATGCGTTTTGGTCCATCTTCTTCAATCTCTTGAAGTTTCAATTGAGGATAGCGAACGATGTTTACATACTTGCTGCAGTTTGCTTCTGGCTTGAAAGCTTCAGGATAGTTGTATGCCAGATGGTATTGGACTCCAGTAAAGGAGTTCATTGGTTCAACAATTTTGAAGAGTCTTGTACTGACAGAGAGATCATCATTGATTTTTGCTTTTGTTAGTGCACCCTTCTTTACAAAGACTGGTTCTGTCGGTTGAACGACTGATTCTGCTTTCTCTTGTACAGAAGTTTGTACAGTGATTGCTGTTGGTGTGTTGCCAGCCACAATCACATAGTCTTCAAAGTAACTGTTACCTAACTTATCAGCAGTTGGGGTAACACGAGCGGACAGAGTTGCATTCTTTTCACTCTCATTGAGACCGTTGTTGTATTCGGCTTCTTGTACACGAATACTTGCTTTACGAGCTGTTTCAGCTGTTTGATTGTATTCTTTAAGAGGAGTAGATTTTTGAGAACTGTATCGTTGATTCTGCTGATTCTGTTGTTCAACATTCCTCTGTATCTGCTGTCGAACAGCTTCAGCTCTTTCCATATCTGGAAAGTTCTTAAGAAGGTGCTGGTTTTCTGGCTTAACTGGAACTGGAGTCAGCTTGCCAGCAAGATTGTCTAGAAACTGTTGCTTAGCCTTTTCATCATTTCCAAACTTTCGATCAAGAAAACTTTGTACAGTACTTGATACGTTTTGTGTTGGTTGAGAATCAACTGCAAATCCGCCTAAACTACCAGGGTTCTGAGTAGTGTATCCTCCGCCACGAGTGTTAGCAATCGCAGCATTGATTGCTTCTTGTGCGCTGGACTGAGATTGGTTGTATGGATATGCGCCACGACTTTGATTCTGAAGCCTGTAATTAGCTTCTTGTATACCTGTATCAAAACTTGCCAATGGACGATTCGAATTACGTCCATAACCGTAGTAAGGATCTCTTCGATCGTACTGGCTACCATAACCATATGAAGGTCTGTTATATCTTGAGCTTAACCAGTTACCAACCTGCTTTATTATTTCATCAATGCCCGCAGTTGAGCAGAACCTGAACACATCGGCATCAAAAATGATGTCATCACGATGATCGATACTCCGAATGACGTAATCTGTAAACTGCGCCAGAGACCTATCAGTGAGTCCATATATCCCATTGACTTCTTCTTGGTTCAAGTAACGCTGACGATAAAGAGTATCAGCTAACCCACAAGTGAGATCGAATATGAACTGACAAAGTTCTTGATATTCTCTTTGGTCTCGTACATCGAAAGTTCGAGGAGCAGAAAGTGGATATGCTGCACCTCTTGTGTCAGCCATAGGAAGGTGCCGTCCTTCGTCTCGACGTGGTACATAGTCGTATGGTGGACGACGATTGTCATTGAAATATGCCATTGCTGACTCCTTATACACTACTTAGTGTATACGTATTGATCTACTGTGGCTGCTATCTCTTTTAACCAATCAGGTATGATGAGATTGCCATTAGGATCAACGATGAGAAATCCGTTAATAGTTCCAGATTTCGTAGGATCTGTTGTTTGTGTTCTAGAACCAGATTCTACGATATATAGCGACGAATGCGTTCTGTGCTCGGGATCTTGAAGCAGATTAGTATCGGAACCTCCTTTTCTTCTAATACCTGAATTGCTACCAGCTCTTGCAGTAGAAAATGTGGCTCGTTTTCTTCTTCCTAGAACTGCAAGAAGACCATTGTCATTGAACACTGAAGGGTTGCTAGCGATCAACCCTGCGCACAGATAAAGCCTGTTAAACACTTTAGCTCCAACTCGTAAGGATGAAGCTATCTGCGCTAAAGTGAAAGGCTTGTCCCCTTTTCTGTTGTTGGTTTTCTGATAGATACGAGTAAAGAGTGTATTGACCATATTGCCTAGAAGAAGGTCAAGCACATTCATCTGTTTGTCATACACGTTTGATGGAAAGTAGTTTGCCACGTACTCATCCATATGTAACGAAACGTAATGAATCAAATCGTAGACATCTTTGCACTCGATACCGATAGATCTTAGTTTTTCTTGTGTTGCTGGATCCATGTAGATTTCAAGACTCTGTAGATGATCTTGAATGTGTCCAGCTACTTGAACCTCACTTTCATAGTTAATGCCGAAGACAGTCTTACCAAGAATAACTTTGTACACCATGAAGTCTGGATCTTCAGTTAAAAACTGCACAAGCTTGTGTCTGTCAGTATAGATAGTTGACTTACATCTAGAAAAGTATGTGAGGATATAGTGCAAAGCAACTACTATCTGTATCTTGATTCTGCCATTAGTTTTCTTCGCAATAGCTAAGATGTCATTGTGTACTTTCAAGAAGATGCCATTCCACTTTGCAGCTTCTTCATCAGCTGTAATTGGTATCCAAAAATAGCCATAATTAAGATCTTCATCCTGAGGTGTGACATCTGTTACTATCTGTATCTGAGAAGGATCGATTCCATATCGTTCAAGAGTTCCTTTCAGTCCAAACTTAACTAATGGATAGAGTATCAATGCTGTTTGGAGATCATCAGCAGTATACTGATACTCACGAAGATGTATCTTAGCACCAAGGATCTGGTCTCCATACACTTCACCTCGAGTACTACGAATAGAATATCGAAACATTCTCCAGAATCTAAGATGTGCACAGAGGATTTTGATACCTATTCCTGGGTTCTTAACTATGTGATAGAAGATCTTATCCGTCAATGCGAACATCACGTAGTACTTAGAACCATTGACTATCAAAGCGTCCTCTGACAGATGTGGAATATAGATAGGAGTAAAGAATCTGTCTCCGCCATACTCAAACTCAAACTCGGCTAAAGTTTGTTCTGTACGTAAGACTTCGACATAGTTACTATACTTCGGATTTTGCGCATCAGACGCTATGACTTCTTCAGGGGCTAAGAACCTGTGTCCTATATACTTAACAGTAGGTTCTCCTCTCTCATTAACGCCAAAGCGTTTGACAGCTTCTCCAAAGATCATATCAAGCATCTTGGGGATTTTGGCGATTTGTTGTTGTCTATATCCTCGAAGAGTGTATTTGTTGAACTTTGGTAGTGCGTTACTACACATATCGACAACTTTGTCCCAGGCGTCCATACAACCTCCTTATATAAGAATATGCTCACGATAGGTAACTATCAACTGTGTTAATTGCACTGTATTATAATAAGTGTCCTTCTGAACATACCGTTCAGTTGAACTTAGATAAATCATTAGTAGATCTAGTTCCATTCAAGTAACTACGTTACTAATGGATTTCCTGAACATACCGTTCGCCTGTGTCTGATAAAGGATGTCATCCCCAGACACTCGTGCAGATCAATAGTTTGTTTTATCTACTTATCTAATTACAATACTTAAACACATAAGCATATTCTAGCCTCTGTACACTCGTGTGAGTGTACAGAGGCTTAGAACCATGAGGCTATCCAACCGCCTACAGACTTGATGCCGTTCCATATAGCGTTACCTACTGACTTAACACCATTCCAAACTGTACTAGCAACTTCTTTGATTCCATTCCAACAAGTGCTCGCACATCCAGAAATAAACTCACCTGCTGCACTGATGTGACTCATCATTCCAGCTGTGATAGAGTTTACAATAGAAGCTGATTGTGAAGCAAATAGACCGGCAGCTCCCAATTTAACAAAAGCTGCACCAAAGATACCAACAGCTAGAGGAATAAGGACAGCTGCAGTTTTAGTTTGGGCAGATGCAGCATCATACGACGCTTTCACTACCTTATTCTCCTCTTGATGTTCTTTTAGAGAGTTAATTCTTTCAATGTGCTGTTGCTGAAGAATAGCCATCACTGCTTCATGTTCCATCTTTCTAGAAGCATTCGTTGCTTCTAATTCTCTTTGTTGAGAATCATGAACAAGTGCTACTTCTTTGTTCTTTACCTCTTGAAGTTCAATCTCTTGTATTCGATTCTGTTCTCGAGCTATCTCTTCTTTCTTCTGCTTCTGAACAGACCAGATATATTCATTAGCTTCACCTATCTCTTCAAAAAGATGAAGCTTATGATGCATTCCTTCAACAGCGTATCCTTTTCCAGTGCTCAGTGCCTTATCTAGTTCGGTACTGGAAAAGTATACGATATCATCTTCCTTTCCTTCTTGCTTCCATCTGACGAAACAAGTATCTCCATAATCATTCGTCTTAATAGCACGAACTGAAGATACTTCTTCTCCTGATACAACGAAGATATCCCATCTGTATGTTGAGTTTGCAGGATAGGTGATGAAGATCTGTATAGGAGAAGTGGATATATCAGACTTAATCACGTCCTCGATCTTCTTTATCTTCTTCACTTCTTCTACTGTTACTTCAGGAATAGGAGTATTCTGAAGAGCATTATAGTCATACGAAATGAAGACATCAAACTCATGAATGTATCTGACTTCATTTAAGCCGAGAGTACTGAGATCTATAGTAACAGAACGATACTTGACATCGTTCTGATTAGTATCAAGAAGATCTCTACTTTCAACTACAGTTTGATAGATCAACTGAGGCTTTGCTTGAAAGTTCCAATAGTCTAACGATGGGGCAATAGAAGTTATCTCATAAGAATACTGTTCTCTCATGTATAGACGACTTCTACTCATATTCTTAAAGAATCCACGAACAGAAACACCAGTTGTTGTCTCCTTAAACGTCTTCTGCGCTTCTTCTCGAGTATGTGATTTTACAACAACTGTTTCTGTTGGTCTTTGATAAAGCGGAACTCTTGATACAGAAGGAGTGTGTAATGGAGCATAGTCGTCAAATGCTGGACGATCCCAGTTACCAAGAGACCTAATATGCTTCCTATATCTGGCTTGCATCCGTTCTCCTTCTTCAAACATTTTCTGTTGAAGAGAGAGCTGCAAGGGTGAGATTAGTTCAGTCATTAGAACCTCCTTTATGATGCATAGAGAACATTCACTAGACTGTTCTCAATACTGTAATATAAGTCTGAAGTTCTAATGAGCCACATCTATGCACAAGCAGCTGCTTGTCCATTCTTCGAACCATACAAAGCTAAAGCTGCATTAACAGCTTCCACATCAGACTTGATAAGATCTTGCTTAAACTCCTTATCAGTTAACTGCATAGCTGTTACTTTAGCAGCATCAATGACTGTGTGCTTTCCTATTGGATTAGTATTGTAAACAGCATCTGCCTTATTAACACCTAACTTAGCAAGGATTTCATTCATATCCTGTACTGTTGATGCGTTACCTTTGGCATTAAGATATAAGTTAAGAACATCTTCTTTCTCATTCTTAACGACATCAGACGAGAAGTTGTTAAGAAGCGTTTTGTAAGAGTACGTATCACCAGACTTAGCAAGTTCAGATGTATAAGCTCTTGCTATGTTGCGAGAACGACCAGAGACATAAGAACTATCATTACCACAATTCATCAACGCTTCTAACGCTTTACCAGCATTTGTTGAAAGAAATGCTTGCATGAGCATGTCGAAGACATCTTGGTTTTCTCCATATGTTTGGTAGTTGTTCTTAATACTTGTATCATTACAAAGAACAGCTATGGAATCAGCTACTGATGCGTATTGCGCAGATGACCCAGTAAAAGAAGACTGTCCAGGAAGCCATGATCCGCCTACACCAGAGATAGAAGGTGTATTCAGTGAAGAGTTATTTTTCGAAGAGTATCCTTGTCCGTATGAGTACTTATAAGTAGATTCAAAGAGTCCTTCAACAGATAAGTTGTTCGCTATGTTGTTGATAGCTCCTACTTTACCAGCATAGTTTTGTATCTTTGAATGGACATTACCAGTTAAGTTACTAACCGCATTAGTAACCTTATTGCCGATCATGTTTCCTATACCAAAAGGAAGGAAATTTAAGTTCTGTGAAACAATGTTTCCATATGTTCTTGGATCGGTTAAGGTTGTAGCGGCATTCATGACTGCTGAGATTGGTGCAGTTACTGTAGAGACAACTTTACCTACAGTAGAAGTTACTGTATTGACAGCAGCTTTACCTTTCTCATACACATCCATGACTGTGTTAGTAACAGCTTTAAGACCATTAGTTACAGAAGACAATGCTTCTTGACCCATGGTTGCAAGCTTACCTAACTGTCCTGCTCCCATCTCAACAAAAGAAGAAAGCTGATCAAGTCCAGGAAGTGAGATACCATCCACAGACTTGTTAGTAGTAGAAGCTTTGAAGAATAAACCATCGTTCTTCAGATTACCACTGTTGTTCTTAGAAAGACTTGCTGTTGCTCCTTTGCAATCACTATTAAACTTCTTAACAGCTTCAGTTATTCCAGTAGAATGATTGCCAAGTTTGGTATGATCGGCCTTTGCTGGATCTTTGAAGAAGCTAGCAGTCTTTTCAAAGATAGAAGTAGCAATGTTTGCAGGAACACTCAAGATAGAAGCTACAGTCTGCCCATTGACAAACTTACCTACCATTTCTCCTACTTGTGTTGCTGTATTCTTGATGGCTGCTGCCGTATTCATAGCTGTGTTCACAAGGTTCTTTGCTGTATTGACACCTTGCTGAACTACGTTCTTTGCAGTATTAGCTATATTAGAAACTGTGTTAATTCCTTGCTGCACTTTGTTTGTAACATTTCTTGCTGTATTTACTATAGAAGCAGCTGTATGCGTAGCTGTATTGATAGTCTTCTGAACAGGTTGCAAGAAGTTAACAGAGTTCTTAGGATTGACAACAGCCATGACAGACTCCTTAGAATGGATAGAAGAACATACGAACAATAACAAATGCTGCCGCAACAATACAAGGAAGTATCCAATCAAAGATACTTTTAAGTGTCCATGCACGAGATGTGAATGGTGCCCACCAAGGCATATTGGCTCTCTTTTTGTTGCAGTAGTTCTCAATGTACCGATATTCAGCCTGAGCAATCTCTCTACCTATATAGAAGCCAGCAACAATACTAGCCACGGTATAAAGAATCTTCGGTTCAGGCAAAAAGAAAACAATCAAACAAAGTCCAGCTGTGATAAGAGCATGAATCATGATGTCCCCCTTGTTACATAGTTGCCATAGCTGCTTGTGCTTTATCTTTAGCAGCTTGTATGTCTTCAGGAGAATCCACAAAGTTGTTATCAAGTCCCATACACTTCAGTATCAGTGAAGTGATAAGAGTTGAACGAACAAGTGTGTTCTCATCTAACGAAGATTGTCTGAAACTTCCTGTTTCTTCACAACTCTGTTTGAATGATGTATAAGCGTGTATATCTCCACCACGAACTTTCATAAACTCCTTGATGGTTTCAGTCATTCCTCGTCCATACAAGATCTGCATTTCAACAAAACTACACTTAGATGATTGATCAGGTTTCATCACTTGACCTGTCATCGAGTCTATTCGTCTATCAGATTCAGGAACTGATATACCGTGTTGCAAGTACTGTCTAACACGTCTGATGGGTAGATCTAGCACAAGACATTCTGGTTCTGGAGTATACTTAAGTTTAGTGACAGGATCTGTGAAAGTGATACGAGAGAAGATTTCTGCTCCTATATAGTCAGCAGCTTTAAACAAGTCTTCTTGTCGTAAGACAACTTGCATGTTAGGAGCGTAGAAATCCAGCTTCCTTGTTCCATCTACTACTTCACCAATGAACTTATCAAACTCTTTATCATTCATCTTAGAAAATATTGCTTTATACCTATCTCTATTGGTACCTTTCGGTTCCATTAGTTCAACTGTCTTTAAGATCATCTCTTCTGCTTTCTTACGCTTATCATTCATAAGTACTCCTTGTGTTAGATGTGAAAGAATCAATGGCACAGCATTCACATATGAAACAGAGAGAGAGGAGAGATTATACTCTCCTCTCTCTGCATTTACTCTATAGAAGTTACTAGCTTAGCACTGTCACTTGTAGCATATGTGATAAGTTCTCCTTCTTCATCTCTAGTGATAACAATAAGATCCATAATGTCAAGTCCTATATAGTTGAGGTTGCGTTCAAATTGCATAATCGTTAGACTGTCTCCAAAGATAGCTTTCTTCGTATTAGAGATACAAGTTTGTACTTGAGCCATTGTCTTTCCTTCGGCTAGCTCATACTTGTAAATCATTGCCCGATAGTCATCCAAGGTGATGTTTCTCTTATAGCAGATGAGCCTAAACAATCTAAGTAGTGGGTTTTTTGCTCTAGCAATATCTTCCTTATTGAATAAAAGTTGGTCTTCTGTTGCTTTTGGTTTTCCCTTAACAATGCCATCAGCCAACAACGAACCTATTCGGTTCAATCTCTCACTCGGTTGTAAGTTGTGAGTACTTGCCAAACTTGGCATAATGAGATCTAGTCGATCACTCATGCATACATACTCCTTGGTAGCTTATCTGGATAAAGCATATGGTAATAGTACAATCTCTATAAAAGTAATATACACATGAGAATCGACTGACTACTTTGTGATGCTCTGCACTACTAATACAGGGGGATATATACATGTCCGAAGATGTAAGAGTTGTTGATGATATTAATGCTGATCTTCCTCTTAAAGATTTGATCTCTAAGATGCAAGAAGTGTATAATGATACAGCTCGTAAGCGTCAAGCTCTGCACAAGAAAGTCACAGATGCTATTGACAATATGAAGATAGATGCGAATGGCGATGCTGAAGTTCTTGAAGCTCAGATTAAGCTGATCGATCAGTCTGATAAGATCATGAACTCTACAGAGAAAGCATTCTTATCTAGAGTACAAGTACTCTTGAAGCAAAAAGAAAATGAAGAACAGAACAAGATCTTCTCAGCGTTAGCTGCACAAGTACTTAAATCTTCAAAGACTCCAAACTACGTACCTACGAAGAATGCTGAAGTCAATGAAGGAAGTATGGATCGAATACATAAAGCTTTAGCTTCTCTTGACCCTATAGAGTATAACTCTGGAGAACTTAAGACCGATTCGAAAGATTACTCATGACAAATACAAAAAGTGAACGTATATGCTCATTACCAGTAACAGTCACCAGAGGGATGTAAAGTCCCTCTGGTGACTTAGAAACTTATGAAGCTTTAGAAGCTGGAAGTGCCAACTGCTTCCAATTATCAAGACTTTCAAAAGAGAGCTCAACATACCCATTCTCGACGGCATAAGCATATGCTCTAGCGTCGATTTCTGGAATTGAATTCCAGTAAGTATCATGATCCCACTGATTATGAGTCTGTAGCCAGGCCGTGGTCGCATGCAAGAGATTCCATGTTGCTAGTTCGCCTTGAGCACCACATCCAACTCTCCAACAAAATTGAAGCATATGGCGACGTTCATGTGCAACTGTCGCCAATGCAATCTTGGTTGGATTGCTATTAACAATTTTAAGTGTACAAGATGCGTTATATGCAATAGTACCATTGCAAGTCCAACCAGCGTATCCCTTCTTCTCTCCAATGAATTCATCGTATACTTGTTCATTAGGAGAGAACAAGTATGTGTTGTTCACCCAGATTTCTTCTGGAAGAGGATACGCTTCTAGCGTCTGCAAGAATGCATTGTACATTGCTGCACACTTGTATGCACGTCGTAGCAACTTGTAGCTTTGTATTGAATATGCAGCCACTCTCCATTCTAATCTGAACAGGTACAGTATTATAAATCCTAATGCGGTTGCTTCAGGAGCAATGCAATACCAACTAGCTATAACTAAAAGGAAACAAAATACAGAAGTCATAATGTTCTCCTTGAACATTGTGTCACATTCTTGTGACGTGAATTGTGTAACACAACAATAAACCTCTCAATGCCAAAAAGTAATATGTATGTAAGATAGAATTGATTCACACTCTACGAGAGACATGAAGTCTCTCGTAGAGTGTATAGGCAGATTAAGAACATTGAAGTTTAGTTGGCTTCAACGTTCTCTGAATGCCAAGAAAGAATGTCGGAGAACCTTACTTCTCCACTCTGCAACGCACGCTGAAAAGCGTACGCATCGGCCTCTTCAGGCCGAGATAAATACTCATTTATTCCTTCTTGACTTGACATGTAAGCAGTTACGCCTATACGTCCGATCTCTGCCATAGCTTGGCGGAGTTGTTGCTCATTGAGCAACGTGGCACGCTGTACAGCATGTCTGCACTCATGACCAATTGTGCCACGAGTGATGTTTCGTATATGCGTACGAAACATCTCGTCTGTCCAGTCTTGACTATTAGGCCAAGATTGGAACAGACGAACCATATTGTCGACATACACAATAATGCCGTCATAAGCAGCATACATTGCCCATAACGCATCGATATCAGCTTGGGATCCTCCTAAACTGAAGATCATAGGAGCCATTTGGTCTCCCATGATCTTCGTTATATTTTCAACTAAAGGACCTGTAGCGCATTGTGCTCCAGGCATTCTACACATTTCGATCAATAGTTCGAGATGTTCAGCGTTGGCATTACTAAGTGTACAACTGATCTCTTCCTCTGTTAAAAGGAAGAGATTATACTTGAAACCTGCAGCCATAGCTTCAGCCATAGCTGCATTAGAAGTTTCAACAACGATCTTCGAAATTTCACTACTTGTCAACATGGCGCCCTCCTAAGGCGTTGTGCCCTTATAAGAGGGCGTTAATAAAGTCAATTGAAATACCTTGTCCTTGATCATGAGTGATATATAGTTGTAAAATAAACTGAACTACATCATCTATTAGAGTAATATACACGTACAGTTTTCTTGGTTGATAAGTGCGGCATATACCTTAATAGCTCCTTCTAGAGCATTATGCTCTAGAAGGAGGCTAAGTAAAGTAGTTGTGTGCACCTTTATATCTTAACGCATGCGAGAAGCGACATACTGGATAAATCCATTGTCAGGAGAACACTGAGGATTGCGGATCACCTGATTGGCCAGTTCAAACTCATAAACGCTGCGGCTTCTGTTTTTGTTAGTCAACTCAAACATAAGAAGCCACATGTATTCAAGTCTGGAACGCTCAGTTTCAGAAGAGATCAATGTTCCAATCTGAGGCATCGCCTGAGAATGAGAAAGGATCCCATCTCGATGAGTCACAAAGAACTGACGCAAGCCATTCAAGATTTCAAGATTATCCTGATGTGCCCACACAAAGTTCATCAAAGAACGGAATGCCTTAAGACTGCGTTCCGCATAAGTAACAGTCTTTGTTCCATTCATTCGAGGAGTTTTATCTCCATTCTTGATAGTGACAAATGTATCGCACAGGTTCTTGAACTGACTCATCAAAGGAGATGCAGTAGATGTGGTTGCCTGTGTAGGAGTTGTTACAGTTGTAGCCGGTTTAGCTGCTGTCACAACACGAGCTTGTGTAGGAGTGGCAGTATTTGTTGTTTCAGAAGCAGCTGCTGCCATAGCAGCAGGAGTAACCTGAGTTGCCTTATCTTTAGACATGTTGATTCTCCTCCTAGGAGTTCACCAATGGAGGAGCAAAAAGTGACTCCTCCGATTACAAGCATGCAAGCTCAGCTGGCAAGCACAAAGCTTGCCAGCTGAGCATTCAATTACCTCCTTTGGTACCCGTATGTATATTGCGGTCGCCACAATTTTACCATGGAGAGATCTATTTTCCTCTAACAACCACATCAGCGAATGCCATGGCGTCGATTTCCCATGGTCGTTCTTTATACGGTAGATAAAACAACTGCTGAATAGGAATTCCACCCCAGATTACCGTCTGGACCTCATGTCTTCGCTCATGAGCTATGAGCCGCACAGTTTCAATTGTAACTACATTTTCGTCAGATGACTGAACGTAATCTATCAGCCATCTGACGATGCGTGGGATGTGGTAAACAATTGTATTGTCCCATAAGACGTTGTACATTGTACAAGCCTCGGCATCTGTAAAGACATTATTTTTAACACAGATACCTAACTTCTTCCTCAACAGTTTCCTGTGGAGAGAACCTATTTTGCCAGCGAGGCATGAACCGGTCTCGCCAGCATCATCCCTTAAATATGAGGTTGGATCCGTGCAAAACGGATCGCACGGATCTAGTGTACGCCATTGCTCAGGATCCCAGTTAAGAATCTTGAACAAAGTTCTTCCGAAGTTCTCATCCCAGAGAACTTCATTATTTTTGTGGAAATACATGAACGTCGACATAACTATACGAGAAACCTGGGCCAAAGTAAGCATGGAATTCTCCATTGTTTTGTCGTATCATCACGACATGAGCTGTATAGTACAGCAAGAAACCTTTCGATGCTAAAAAGTAATATACGTGTAAAATAGAATCGATTTACACTCTACGAGAGACGTGAAGTCTCTCGTAGAGTGTGTGGGATTATACCTCATCGTGATGCGTCCAGTGGCAAGTTGTATCCACTGGATAAGTCTCAGCTTGTAATAACAAGCTGAAATCCTTAACACAAGCCCGCATGAAGTTGTTAGCGTCAGCTTCATGTGGAAGGGTGTCGTAATCTTTCATTGTTGTAGCCATTCCACCCTTAGAGAATAGCTCCAACGATTGATAAGAATGCCGTCTCTCATGAGCAACATTCCCTATCAAAAACCTCTTAACCTTTTCTTCATCATTACAACCTTGAACCGCTTCCTCAAGGTTGTCAATGAAGAATATAACAGAATCGTGCCGAACAGCATACCAACGATCTGCCGCTTCGGTATATTCTTCTCCAAGAGCGCGAATCACTTCACACTGTTGGAGAAGAACAGTTTCTCCAATAGGACCACGAAGGCACCATCCGCCTGGTGCGATCCCACAAATCTTCACGTTGAACCATTCCCATCGTGGTTCAATGTGAAAGACTTGTATGAACTCTTCGTACAAATCTATCGCATCCATTAATCTTTCCCCGTTGGTGGGGTCGATTATAGACTCCAGAAATGACCTGATATCCATAACTACCTCCAGTTATTAAGGTAGTTATATAGTTGTAAAACTGACTGATTTCTATAGATCGTAGTAATCAGTCTGTTCTACAGAACAGTTGTTTTCGGTATCAAACGGATGAGTCGTGTGATACCAATTAACAGCTTCAAAGAAGTCAGCTCCAGGATGGTCACGAAGATACTGGTTGATTGATTTGTAAGGAAGACTAAGACGTGCGCACAAAGTAGCAACAGAATTTGCTTTTCCAGTTGAAGGAGTTGTTAAAGCTCTATCAAGATCCCAACCACGATTTAGACGACGTTGAACAATATCTGAATCGATATTGTTACGGAGGCACACATCAGAGAAAGATTCTCCATTAATCCGGCGAGTTGTAGAACGATTATTGACTTGTGTATACGCATCAGTCCATCGACAATTCCAAGGAGCATATGGACCATTGTTATCAATTCGATCTAGACTGAGTTTCTTACCTTCTTGATAACCATGTTCAATGCTCCATTTGTAAAATGCTTCAAAATCATTGTCCCAAACTGGATCGACTTGAATCCCACGACCAGCATAATAGCTGTATGTGTGAGATTCTTGGTTTGTGGTACAACGATTACGCATTCTACGCCAAGCAGATTTAAGATGCTTCTTGAGTTGAAAGTCTGGTGTTTCTTCGTTAGAAGAAGCAGCTCGTCTAAGATCAGACCACGGCTTGTTAGCATTACTTTTTCCAAGAGCGCGTCCTTGTTCTTGGGCACGTTCTCTTATAAGACAGCCGCAAGATTTAGTTCGTCCTGCTCGTAATGTTCCAACTTCAACTTCACAAGTGTTGCCACAATCACATTTACAAAGCCATACTGCACATCCCCATTTCGTAGTATAGAGATACCTAATGGCAGTAAGCCTACCGAATCTTTGTCCAGTTATATCTGCTCTAGGCATACACCCTCCTCTGTTTGAGTACTAGAGCAGAATATAAAGTTACATAGTTAGAAATCATTCAGATGATGTAAGAGTTAATATCATTGATTTCTCCAAGTGAGACAGTTCCTCCGTGGAACGCGTTCATGCTCATCTGAGTGAACACTCCACCAACATCGATCGGTAATGCTGAGATGTTGTCATAGTTCATCTTCTTGAAGACTTCTCCAGCACAAGTACGACAGAACCCAAATTTAGATTGACAGTACATGACACTTCTAAGCTTGATTGTCTTGTTTATAAAGTCTTTGAGATTCTCCTTAGTCAGAACAACTAAGACTCCTTTCTCAGTGAGGACATATCTTCCTAAGAATGAAGATTCAGTTCCTGGGCGAATGACCAACTCTAAACACTTCTTGGTTTGACAGTCTTCTTCAACAATCTTACAATTTTGAAAGACTGAAATCATCCACTTTGTGTCAAGTCCAGATACTTGGGTTTCGACAGCTCGAGCATAGAAACCGTGACGAGCTTCATTGATGATCGCTGGAGCATGTTCTTTGGACCAACATTCGGATAAGGATTCAGGAACGAAGACGTATTTCCCTTTTTCAGCACCAAAGTCTTCAAGCATGCCTATAGAAAGAAACTGTCTCTTTCTTCTAATAGCAAAGTTCTTTCCATCTTGATCAAGAAAGTCCATTGCTGGATCACCTTTCATGTGAGCTTTATCCATGTTGATGAGTTCTGTCTCAATGATAGACATGATCCTTGGATCTTTAAGATCTTTTCTGTGCTCGTGAAGAAGTTCTTTCTTTCGTTCAAGTATCTTGTTAGAAGGAACAAGACTTCTACGAGAAGAGCATGTTCCACAGATTTCACCAAGAGAACCAAAGTAGTAACTATTATCAATGAAAGAATCGCATTCAGAAACTGTGATCTTGTCATCTATAAGAAGGTCAGCTAACTCTTTCTCAACTTTCTTTATTGGCCAGCATTGATTGATGTATTTGAGCTCATGACCAAGAACAGCTTTATCATTTTTCTCAAAGGAGTTACACAATACTCTATAGTTGACCAAGTATCTTCCATACGTCGTAACGATAGGATCTACATTGCCGTCTGTTTCTTTGATTTTTTCTTTAGCTGCTGGATAGTTGTCTATATCTCCAGGACGAAGTACCATCCAGTCCTTGACTGAATATGGAGCTTTTGTGTTAGGGCCTAGTGTGATTCCAGCTAGGAATGAATCACTTGTAGCATGAAGTCCGTAATAATAACCATCAATCTCAATGACATAGTAGTTGTGTTCTATGTCATCAAACGAAGCGCCAGGCATAAGTTTGAATGCTGACTTAGTGAATGCTCCAACTTTCTTATTAGCTCTAAGATCGTCTAAGAAAGATTCTTCAAGTTTGAATCCCACTTCTTCAGGATAGAGAACATGGGTAGTGCCATCTTGCCATTGAGAAGAATGTGTAATAGAGAATAGAGAAAGAACTACACCTCGATCCATAAGTTTGCTACGACGAGTACTACTAACAAACCAAGCGGTTTTCCATGTGAAAGGTATCTTCATGGCTATTTTCCTATACGTTATATCCAAGTTCAACCATTGCTTGACAGATATGAGGAAGCTGTTTATCCTCAGGATCTAACTTCTTAATAATGGATATATAGTTCTCAGAGACTAAATAATCATTCTCAGCATGTGGGGTACCATCTTGAACTAGAAGCCATCTATACTTGAACATGCCTTCATGACTCCAAGAAAGCTTAGCCAAAAGTCCTAACTTGATAGCAAAGAAAGCATCAACTCGCTTGATAACAGATTGGTACTTATAATACTGAAAGTATCCTGGAGTATTGTGCCTGTGAAACTTGATAATCTCCATCCAACGAGTAACTTGTTGTTTACTCCAAGTACTGTATTCTAAAGGAAGTGAGAGTAGATAAGCATAACCTTCTGCATATTTAGGATCTGCTAACAGTCTTGTATAATGAGGAATGAATGCTTCTTGTGCTGCTACATCTTCATGTGTAAAGAGACCATGCATGAGAAAGAGTTTGTCTAATGAAGAGAGATCTTTTTTAATCTCTACAAGAGCTGGAACTACAACTGAATATGCTTGTAATGCTGCATCAGACGTAGTTGAGAGAGGAACGATTTGATCTAAGATTCCTTGTATATGCTTCTTGAAAGTAGAAGTAGAAGTAATTTCTCCTTCTAGTAAGTATGTTTCTTCTAGAGACTTGACATTCCCTATACATTCGTGAGTTAAAAGATCCATAACAGTGTAGAGAAGTTCACTGACTGTGTAATCTACTGAATCCAAGATAGCTTCAAGTCGTTCTTTGAGATCATATCGAACTTTAAGTCCTTGTAAGAGATGTTCCTTATCTAAGATCTCTCGAAGAGAAATAAGGGCAGAGATCTTTCGACTGTCTTCATAAATGTCTTGTAAATCTACATGAAAAGCAAGTCCCATCTCTTGTAAGTCTTGGATACACATACTTAAGAGTATAGGGAAGAGAGTGTCCAAGTTATGTTCTTCAGAAGCATCTATATCAGCAACATAGAGTCCAGCGTTTATATAGTTAGCTATCTTGTTTGAGATAGTTTCAAGTCTTCTTGTTGATGAAAGTATAAAGTCATTCATGATGTCCTCAATGTGAGAAGTTTATATAGTTAATCGGATGCGTAGGAATAGAACACCTCTTAAGAGATGGTCTCTTTGGAGTTTTTATTCTTATTTGCACCACACTTTCAGTCTTCTAAGGAGACACATATGGCTTTCGCGTTTTCCACCGAAGTCAAACTTGTTAAAGCGCCTCAGATCCTGAACAGCTCGACGGAAGCCGAATGGAACGCAATGGTCGTTCCGCTTCCTGAGAACTTTATGGCGTACGCTACTGATACACGTACGCTCAAGATCGGCGATGGCGTGACGCTGTACAGCAACCTGCCTGTGTTCTACAGTGCCGGAATGGTTGACGCTGTTCAGCATATTCACTTCGTCGCTGACATTACTGCGCGAAATGCGCTCACTGGTTCTGCCAAGAATGGTCTGATCGTTGTCCTTGATGCTTCTGGCGATCCCACAGTTGAAAGCTCGACAAAGAAGCAGGCGACCTACGTTTGGAACAACGATACCACAAGCTGGGAGAAGCTCGCTGAGCAGGAGTCGCTTGACTACGACTTCAGTGACTTCTTCAAGATAGCAACGAATACGGCCGACGACATCAATGATGGCGCTACCAAGTGCATCATGACGAAAGTCGAGCGTACGAATCTTGCTGACTTGGTGTCCGATGCTTTCTACAAGAGCACCGATACCGCTGACAATATCACCGAAGGTTCATCGCATCTCTTCATGACCACGACTGAGCGTAGCCAGCTTGCTACTTTGGAAGCTAACGCCATGCGCTACACTGACCAGCTGGTCATCCAGGGCATGAATGCCTCTGAAATTGCTGCTGTTGCTGCTCCTGCTTCAAGCGGTGGGGAAGGCGGTGAAGGCGGTGGTTCCGGTAGTGGCGAAGAGCCTGGTTCCGGCGAATAGTTTTCTCTCCGGCCTCTCTGATGTAAGAGAAGCACACTGACCAATCTATACAGAGAGGTCACTTCGTGACCTCTCTGTATAGTCCCTATACGGTGAGCTTAATACTCACTATTAATAGGAGATAAACTACTTATGGGTTTATACACATTTCGCTTCCCGCATGAGTTCGAGGCCAAAGAGTATGCTAAACTTATACCAGGCAAACCTCGATACATAGTGTTGAATCTTGCTGCAATTGGCTGTTGTTCTAACACAAAACACTTTGGATTACAAGCTGTAGCAACTAGTTCGGTTTCTACTTCTTGTTTTGTATCAAACTACTCTAAGTGTCCATGGACCAATAAAACAGAACATAAATCATGGGTTACACCTAGTCCGACATCCGGCACTCCATCAGGTTTGTGGATACCATGTTCTAGTATCAGCGCATTTACTGTTCCAGCTGGTACTAACTTCTACCAAACAGGAGATTGGAAAGATCCATTTCAGTTTCTTATGTTTTCACTTACTGCTTCTGAACCAACATCTGAATCTCCTTCAAATTCGGCATCTGACTCTGAGATACACGTTGATTACGAAATAATTGAACAAGGAAAGACTGTTGATCCAGAAACAGGTCTTGTGATTACTAAAGTGCGAAAGGATCTTACTCCTCCAAGACTTGAAAGCGATGTCTATTATAATGCTGCTCTTGATCTTGAAGTTCAAACAGAACAGAATGAAGCACATAAAACTGAAGTAGCATTTAGTATGGCAATCAGCTTTCTTTAATCTGAATCAGCTAGCAGCTAGATTCGTGTGGCAGATCTACCTTATTCTACATCACTTATGTAGTACTTTTCCTGTGCTACACGATACTGAATCAAAAGGCGTTGACTATGCCTACTGATACCATTCATTCTGATAAGCGTGTAAACAATTGCTTCCTAACCTATCTCACGATAGATAAGCAACAAACAAAGATACTTCTGTCAAAAAGCAAAGAACTAGCAAACTTGTGTTCAAAATTACAGGAATACCTTTCTAATATCAAATCTTCAACATCGAAGATTAAGAAACTCTTTGCATGTTAACCATTATAACAGTTTAGCTGTTAAGGACAAATACACATGCCACTATCAACAGACTCTACAACGATTCTAACAGCCAAGCTTGAAGCTCAGGTAGAGTCTGTTAGATCGTCTTTAATTAAACTGCAAGATCAGCTGATAGAAGGCGGTAAGACGATTGCTGAATATAAAGCTAGACTTAACAGTTTAGAGAGCAACATCACCTCAACTCTATCAACTGAGTTTGATCACTTAAAAGCTTTGATAGAACCTCTGTCTGCTTCCATACAAGCATTTCAAACTAAAATTATTGAGTTTAACGCTGTTATTGAACGACATCAAAGTGATCTTACTCACATTGATCAGCAGCAAACGTCTTTACAAACGAAAATAGATCAAGTTGCCGTTTTGGTCTTTCAGGTCGATATGATCAAAGGCCAGATAACAAATATACTGGATGAGCATGAGAAGGATGTGGTAGCTCTTCAAAATGAGTTCAGAACTATCGAGAACCGATTCGAAGAAATGTCTGAATATATAAAGAAGTTACAAGCCTACAAGTCAGTTATTATAGCAATCATTACTGCATTTGCTGGAGCTATCGGTTTCGCTATCATGGTTCGAGAACACATCCTTCAGTTTATGTCTGGATAGAAATAGACTCTACAGAGAGGTATGCCTCTCTGTAGAGTCATTGTTCTTATACTTGCGCTTTAAGTAGATTCAAAAGAAGTTCATCTTCCGTAGAATGATAATGATCTAAGAAGAGTGGCATCTTCTTAGGATCTCCAGGATGTATACCAAACTGTCTTAAAAAGAGTTGAGCTGGTTTGACATTCTTGAAGATGATAGATCGCATGTCAACAAGCGGTATTAGAATCTCTGGTATCTGTTCAAGATCAGCTGGTATAGGTAGTCTTGAGATACTCTTCTTTTCAGGGATCTTACATAAAACTTTGGCAAGTCGTTCTGCTGTAACTGGATCTCTTTTTCTAACATAATTGTAGTAATGTCCAGTCCTGAAGACATTCTTCTTAAACGGAATGAGAGGAAATTTGCCAGGTAAAGCGAGATGTCCTAAGACAGGAGCATAGATGTTCTCCCAGACTCTATAGTTAAACCATATAGAGCAGTTTGGATCAGCATATTCCTTAGCATGACTCTTGATAGAAACATTGGTATAGTAGTAAAGAGAACCTTCTTTGAGCATCTTTAGGATTTGCTTTTCATAATCCATCACGATAAAAATGAGATCAAGAGCAGAAATGTGCCCATTTTCATAGATCATGTTGATAGTTGTTTTGATAAGGTTCTCTGCCATGTCACGAGATGCTTGCGGCAAAGTAGATGATTGAAACTCTACTCCCTTGATATCTAACTTAGGTTCCTTTTGTATTCTTCCTTCTTTAGAGAGATACGCAGAAACATAATGCTTTCCTATATCTGTCTTGATAAAGATAGCATAGAAGAACTCACTCTTTAGACTGATCTCGTCAGCGTTAGGACCTACTGCTCCTTTAGCAATGATAAGATCTCTATTAGCAATGTTCAAAATTTTAGACAAGATATAAACTAAGTACGCCGAAAAGTGGATTCCAGCTTCTGTAATGTGATAGTTTCCATTGAGATACCACATGACAGGATCTTTCATAGTGAAGAGAATAGAGTCAGTATCAGATCCAGCGACTGTACGTCTAAAGATATTCTTGTTATCTGTGAGTTCAGAAATAAGCTCTCCTGTATACATAAACGCTTGCATGATCGGTTCAATAGTCTCAAGATGCTTCAAACAAGCTTTACCTATCTGTGCAAAACGTCTTGCCACATCAGGATAGTCTTTCACAAGGTCTTTGTTAACTGCTTTACCATTCAAGATCTTGTTATAGATGATAGAAAGCATCATAGATACATCTCCTGGTAAAGATAGTGCATCTTCTGGTTGCACATCACCAGGAAACGGAGTTTGATCTAGAGTCATAAGTTTCTCTAGAAAGAATCTGAAGTAAGAATCATTATACTTAAAGAGATTGATCAGATTCCTTCTATAGAAAAGATAGAGAAGTTCGTTTCTTGTTAACTTGGAAACGAGTTGATGGATCTTCTTTTTCGCTTCTTCTAGATCTACTCGAGGGATGTAGTGAGCTGCTGATTCAGTAAGTCTATTGACTACAAGTTCTACTGATGGAACAAAGAGCTTATAACTACGAAACAATGTATCAAAAACTTCATTGGAAGGTGTATGCTCGGTAACATAAATGATGTAATCGTAGATCTTCTCAGGAGTAGACCAATAGAAGTTGTTTGAGAAGCACTGTTCAGTTAGTGTATAAGTTAGGATAACATTATTTCTACCTAAAGCTGTGATAGCTCCAAAGGACTCTCTATCATACAGAGGGTTACCTTCAAAGCCACGTCCACCGATGATGGAGTTATTCTTAATCTTTCGTAGAGCTTGCTTCTTGTCATTGAGATCTACGCCGAATGCATCTCCTTGCTCCATGCACTTGAACATAAGTTTCTTATAATAAGATCGACTAGCAGTGCATTGTTTGTTATACTCTACAGAGGGTGGAACATTGTTTAGATCAGACTTAAAGATAGTACCAGCAGGTGTGATAACATCAGCTTTATGCATAGCAACAAAGTCAGCAAGATGGACATCTGCTTTGACAATAGAACCATGATCAGGATATCTGATAATCGTGCAAGAAGGATCTATATATCGTTCTTTGATAATGTCATCTACAATCTTACTTAAATTGTATACTGACTCAGTAGAATAGAGTTTAGAAAGATATGAAAGAATGTGTTTCTTGTATGATGTAAGGATATCTGCTCGAGGCTGTACTGTAAGAGGAGCCTCTTGCCATCCAGGTGATAGCGTGGGCATAGTAAGTCCTTTAGTAGTATTAAGAGTTTGTTCATCACGTTATGGACTTGAACGGTCCAGTTATATATAAGGAGATTGAGTATGCCATCAAGTTCTTTTCACACCTTGACGAAACCATCTCTTGCTGAACAGCAAGCAGCGTTTGAGTCTTATAGAGCAGAGATGAAGGTTTCCACTAACAATTTATACAAGACTAAGATGTGTTATCACATCTTTCTTCAATATGGTCGTAGTCTTGGGATTGAATATACACTAAGCACAGCTTACAATAAGGTTTGTGAACAGATAGATGCTTTAGTAGCTAAGAATCCTTACTACTTAGATGCTTCAAGCGTTAAGACGCTCAAAAGAGTTCTCAAAGAAGCTATCTGTGAATACCGTGAAGATATTCCGTCTGAAAAAATTAAACGTAGCTTCTTGGTTGAACTTGCTGCTGAGAGTGCAGCTGGTGGAAATGCAACTGAAGGAGATCCTGGAGAGGATACTACTCCTGAAGATGAAGCTAAAGATGACGTTCAGCAGAATGATGCAGTATCAGCTGATGCCCCAAAGAACAAACTTTATCACGAGATGAAACTGCATGATTCTGTTCGTATGGTTATAGAAGGGTATTACAGAGAAGCAGTTGATAAGATTAAAGCTTCTTGTGAAGGAACATGGTGGAGCAAACTTTAACTCAAAAGGAATAGGAACATGGCTATTGGTGGTATTGAACTCAACAATGACATTTTTGGTGGTTACACGCTGATCAATGAACCAGCCACTTCTCTGCCTCAGAATTTGGCTACTGCTTTCTCCAAAGTGAATAGTGGCTTGCTTGGGGCTACATATGAACCTCTTTGGCTTGTCGGATCTCAGGTAGTCAATGGCACTAACTACATGCTGATCTGCAAAGAAGTTCGAGTAACCAAAGAAACAAAGCCAATGATCGTGGCTATGGTTATCAATGTTCCACCTGTTAAGACGAATGTGTCGCCTGGTTCAGATGGTAAACTTGTTAAGATTCTTGAGGAAGCAGAACTTTCTCCAGAGCTTGACAAGATTTTCAAGTCTGCTACAATGACTTTGATGGGTGTTGGTTACAAGCCTGTTGCTTATGTTGGCAAGCAGGTTGTCAAAGGAATAAACCACTACTTCATCTGTGAAGCTAAACCGATCATCGTTGATCCTACTCCATATCCAGTTGTGATGTGCATCAATGTCTTTGAAGGTCAGTGCTCGATCGTTTCCATTTCTCCAATGACTGGCAAGCAAGATGGTCTTCTTGGCTATGCCTTTACTTGGTAGATAAAAAAGAAAGTGCATAAGCACTTTCTTTATGAGGAAGTACACCCAAGAGGCAGCATTGACTGCCTCTTGGGTGTTTATAGTTTCTTATACACGTAAACCAATCCATGTTGCTTCACATACCTATCCGTTAATACAAACCGATAAGCTGTTAGATAATAAGCGGCTGCCTGTGTGACAGCACCACCTATAATAGTGACCATTATTGGCGGCTGTAGAATAACAAAGGCAAGGCTACCAAGTGCTATAGCAAATGCACCAACTTTCTCGGTAGCAATATCAAACTGCGCTAAGCGTGGCCCTGACAAAATCGTTGTCTTTCGAATGATGAGTTGTACTTTCCACAATCGAAAGACTAAGATTGCAGAAAGCGTATTCAAGAGAAATGAAGCCATAGCTCCTGATACGCCCCATAATCTTTCATCAGGCCACAACAACACAAGTTCTGTTGCACAGTCGATGACAGCACCAACTGTGCAAACCCACATGTAGTGAATTGTCACCCAACGCTTAAATGCTGGGAACTCCTGCACAATTCCTAGTAAGAAGTATGATACAGCACCTTCTACTACTCCAATCATAGCTTTCTCTACAGTCTCAAGATGGTGGAAAGCGTAAACCAAATTAGCTGTACACCAAAAGACATGGAGACTACTGTACAGTCCAATCATCAAAATCCATACGGAACATACATCTTCTAACGACGGTGTGCTCAAGTTCCATTTCCATGGTGCCTTAGGTAAATTAAATCCAATTATGCTCGTGAACCTACTCACGTTGTACCTCCAAGTTGTACCTCAAAGAGGATAAAGGTTGGTATATACTGTAGTTATATAGGGTTCATTCTGAATTGATTCACATAACTTCCACCTACAGGAGAGTCTTAATGACTCTCCTGTAGGTGTTGTGCGGATGCTAGTTTACTAAAGTAGCAATGTATCCATGAGACCGTAAGAGCTCAACTACTGTGTTTCCTTCAGTCGCTCGTTTGCGATTGAAAATACGAACATCAAAACTTGCAGTAGGCTCAAAGATTATGATAGTTGCGGGGTCTATCCAATCTAGAGCTCGTACGACTCTAAGAGTTTTGAAATCTTCATCTTGACTTTGAGTATATTCAAGAATCAAGTAAGTTAAAGTAGAATAAGAAGAAAGAGTCGATATAAGTTTAGAAACTTCTCTGTGATAAGGAACTAGATCAGCTTCTAGCTGCCTTGCTGTAGAGTAATCTACTATACCAACTATCTTTCCTTCATATGTCAGTTGATCAGTAGGATGACGACATGAGAAGGCCACATACTGACCTATCTTTAAGTCATATGGATTTATAGGCGTGCTCGGCATAGTACATGACCTCCTTAGTCTTACTACTTCCGATTCAACGTACCATTATCGTACAATGTATCGGGAGCAATCAGGTTGTCTGTAAAGCAGTATTTCAATGCCACTTCCTTCAAGCGAGTGAAGAGTACATCAAAAAGATTACCAACCTGACATGGCGGAGTAAGGATCGGTACACCTTCTTTTAAAGTGTCTGGCATGAGAATTGAACGAACATATGAGATAAACATCGGTTCAGCGTCTTTATTCTTTTCAAAGTACTGAGCACTGGCAATACCAAGGTTCAAATTGCGCTTAGGAGTATCAGGTGTTGTGTACAAATATCCAAAAGCTTGAGTGCCCATGCCCTGTGAGAAGAAGGAATCTTGATAAGCGTTAAAGTATCCAAATTCCTTAGAGCACTGATCGATGATTGGATCGATGCTTCTGATCAAAGAAAGACAATGCTTTCCAAACATTGAGTAAGCCATATCAACAGCAGCAACAAGAAACGCATTCAGCATTAGAGAATGCATGATAGCTTGTTCTTTATGCAGCTCATCATTGGAAAGTATTCCAAGAACACTTTGAAGAAGCTTGATCGGTCCATTAAAATAGACACCATGCTTCAGAGCGACAGTTGTTGATCCAGCAGCATCTTCAACAATGGCCTGATAAGCAGCACGATCGTGGTGCTTTCCAGAAATCACAATCTTCCATGGCTTCTGCACTGTCATGTTGATGAGTGTACGTTTACAATCAGCGATGTTTACAGCCCAAGAAGCATCAGCTGTAGCGATCATCTTCTTGACATGATCTTTGATCCAATCACGTGTTTGTACGTAGTTTGGATAGTATTCTGGATAACGCTCACCAAAATGAATGTTATCAGCTATACATGCATCCGCTTCTTCATTTGTGATGTGTGAAGCCTTTACTGGAATGATGTCATCAAGATAAAGCTGATGGTGATCGCAGTATACTGAAACTTCTTTGATTAAGAAAGGCTCGACTGTCGGTATATCAAGATGTCCAATCACTCGTTCGTTCAAAAGAGGAACTTCTGCTTTTGCATACAAGCCATCGATGACTACCCATTCAGAACTAGAAGACTTGTATCCAAAAGTCCTTTCATAAGCAGCAATAAAGAACTTGAATCCTTTCTCTTTACCAATAGAAAGAACTTGTTCAAGATATATCGAATCGTGCTGATTTGTACAAGATGGAATCAAGATGATGAAGTATTCAGGCCAGAAGTTATTCTGTTCTGCAGGAGATGCTGGAAGTCCATTTATAAAGGTCTCAAGTCCGACTCCAGTCATAGAGTCTCTCATAAGACCTTCCGGAAGTACTAAGAGATGCGCACGATCAACTTTGAATTCTGTATTTCGTTCATGATTTAGCAAGTCTGGCGTCAAGACAGTAACAGGGATCTGATAGTTGAACTTTGCTTGTTCAGCTTTGACTCCACTTTCTACTGTTTCATGGAACGGAGTTTCAATGATAATGTTGCAATCGTCATCAAGCTGTGGAGTGTTGTTGACAACTGTAGCAACAGCTTCGGCTACTTCTCTATTTCCAGAAGAAGCAGTATCTGCCATCATTCGTGCTAGAATGTATGTACATTCTTTTAGCGTAAATTCTTTCTGTGCTGGTTTGAAATATGTATCAAGATACTCTTTGATAGTTTCAGGAGTAACTTTAAGTGGAGTCAACGCCTGGTGAATGAGTTTGACACAATCGTCATAGACTCGTTCAAGTTCACTTAAAGATACAAAAGTTAGATTGTCACGAACTCGCATCAAGTCAAGAACAAAGCTTGCTGTATAAATCATCGCAGATGTAGTACCATCTTTGCAAGCGTCATCGATTCGAGATCCCATCCAACGAAGGATTTCATCCTTGATATATCTCTGTAAAGGAGAAGCAAATTCAATCTTTTCCAGAGTCTTGATGCCATCACGAGTAAAGACTTGATAACCAGAAGAACTACTTCCAACTGCTTGACTACCACCAGCAAGAACATCATTGGACTTCAGAATGAACATGTTTCGGCTGAATGGTCCAGAAATATCAAGCAGCTGTTTAACCAAGATCTTAAGAGTCTTGGTTGTGATTTCATACATGTCTTTGTAGTTAACAACATTCTGAACTTCTTCACCAGCATTCAAGATAACTTTGCCACGTGGTTCATAACCCGAAAGATCTGCAGGCATAATCTTCTCCTTTATAAAAGGTATGCACCTACGTAATGTAGGTGCATGCCTTTTCATTTGTTATTTCTCTCAAGATTCTGGAAGTCTTGCATAGCTTGCTTGAGAGCATCTTGTTCTATAGGCTTAAAAGCAAAGTACTCTTTTTCAAGATAGTCGAATGTTACTCTATCAAGAGCTAAGAGATCTGCCATTGTAAGTCCTGTCTTCTCATAGATGGTCGTCGATAAACAGAATCGAAGAACTCGCTTGAAGTACCCCATCTTGCCATCTTCTATCTCATCAGCCATCTTTGTATCAACTGGATACATGAAGATTTTGTTCGTAGGAGCACAAGGACTTGGTGCTCTGATATCTCTTCCAAACATCCAAGACTCATTCATGAACTTTGTAATAGCAGATCGAACAAGACTATCTTCTTGTTTGTACGTTTGAGACTGTTTAAAAACGTCATTGTAGTACGCAAGATAACTATCTAGATCTTTCTGATTGTCATACTCTTTTGATACATCGGCAGCTAGCGGTCCTAAGACTGAAGTCTTGCTGCCGTCCAGACGAAAAAAGTGTATTCAGGATCACAAGGAATAAGCCGATCTATAGCTTCTGGAGCAAACTTACCACAAACAGGACAAGGCATATAAGTGAAACAGATATGAGTCATTGTCTTTTCGTTCATATAGTCAACAAGTCTTTGTGGTAAAGTAATACCTTCAACTAACTGAAGATTGTTCAATGCTGGTTCAAGAGCAGATGGGTCTTCGAACTCAACAGTCTTTCCATCTTCAACATACATGACTTTCTTAACGAAAGGCAAGTAAGCAAGATAAAGTTTAGATCTAAAGTAGTCGTCAGCTTTTTGAAGATTAGAAAGTTGGAATGATTTAGCCATCTCAGCTACATATGCTCTCTGTTTCTCTTCAGCATCAAAACACGATGGAACTACAAACTGAGCTTTCCACTCTTCACTTTTATTGATAGGAAACGTAGTTCCATCTGTCTTTAAGTACTTAGATCTATATTTATCTAAGTCCTCTAAAGTCCTTGCTTCTTTAGAAACTGTATAAACGATAGCTTCAGCAGAAAGTTTTGACCAATCATTGTAACACATGGAGTTGATATCAACTTTAGCTTTCTCTACATGACGACACTTCTTTCCATCTGGAAGGTTGTTATGGCATAAGTATTCGACTTCTACTCCCTTAGGATACATAAGAGAAGCCATAGCCCAGATAGCAACTGGTTGATCAAGTACAGATAAAGCTTTCATGAGAGTGTTTCGATTCTCATAACCTTTAAGGTTTGAAGATTCGACACACTCGCAGAAAAGATCCATTAACGCAGCTCTTGTCTCGACTCCTATAGGAAGATAAGCATACTGGCCCATGATTCTTCCGTAATCGACCATATTCTCGCCGATACGGTTGTAATATCTAGAGAGCTGGTCCATACGTGGAGCATTCAAGTTGACATGAAACCCAGAATGATAGAAGTTGACTTGTCTGTATCCATTGATAAGAAGACTTGTAATCTTCGTAGCTGTAGAACCTTTGATAGATGCTACACCATTCTCGGTTATCTGTTCAAAGAGTTTCTTTTTATCAGCAAGTTTATGATCAACTAGTAAGTCCGATCCATCTGGACCAGCTCCTTTGATCTTAACATTACGAGACATCTTGAATGGCTTGTCAGGATACTTCTCAGTAAAGTCTTTCTTGGCTTTCTTTAGGCACTCTTCTTTTGCAGATGTGGCAGGATTACCAAACTGTCCACTTGAATTGTGAACTCTATTGATATAAGAATCGCTGTCAATTACATTCTCAGCAAGATCAAGAAGAGCTTCACGTGTTGTTGTATAGAATTCTCCTTCTGAACCATATAGATTCTTAGCAGTTTGTTCAAGAGCTTGAGAGTTTGTTTGAAGAACATAATGAAGTCGTTCTTCATTGGTCATGTTTGTTAGAACAATATGAGCTCTTGCTATCTCATTGTCAACTTTGATGTCCATATCAGCAGGATCAAAAATCATCTTACTGCTTTGTTCACCAAAGACTGCTGTATCATAAATGTTAGCTATTGTAGACAAAGCTACTTGTTTAGTTAGAACTCCATCATCATCTTCCTGAACTGTTTCTTCTTCTTGAGGAGTTTCTTCAATTTTCTCTTGTACTTTAGCTGTTGGTGGAGTAAGATCGAAGTCATTATCACTTATGTCATCAACAGCATAAGGATTTGTAGTCTCTTGAATTTCAAGAAGAGCATCTGCTAAGGTTTCTTTTTGTCCATCAGTTGATTGATTTTCTTCATTATGAGTGTTAGAAACGTCAGTATCAGTGCTATTATTATCGGCACTAGAAACTTCCCGAACTCTATCAGATCCTCGTTCGGAAGAAAGATCAGTAGAGTTATGTAAATCAGCATTATGATCAATGAGAGAGTCAGTAGAGTTAGATGAAGAAGAAGCATCATCAGTCTCCGTAGTTATCTGTTCTGATTCAGTTTGTTCTTTATCCACATTACTAGACCTGAAATCAGAAGAAGCATTGCCATCGGAAGAGTGATGTACTTGAGTACTGTTTGCATGTGCTCCCGCATCTCCACTATCGAGTTCAGATTTATCAGTACTACTAAGCTCAATAGGAACATCACTTGAATGATTGTTGGAAGCCATTTGAATGTTATCTTTTTCTTCATGATGCTCCTCCACTGCTTCGCTTATATGTTCTTTTGTTTCTTCTTTAGAGGAAAGGTTAGTATTAGTCCTAGGAACATCACGAACAGGATCGTTATTGCTATGATCCAACCCAACACCACTACTGGTATCGCTAGAATGAACAGACTGCATTCTAGTATTGTTCGTATTGATAACGGCATCAGTCACTCCTGAAACAGGCCCTTGCTGTTTAAGAACCTCAACTCTTTTTGACTCTGTGTTTTGTGTCAAGTCTTTAGCAGACATAGTGGTTACTTTCTTGATATCACTGACATTAGCACCTGGATTATGAATTGGCTTACTCAAGTCAAATCGTGGATCTGTATCAATGACTTCTTGTTCAGTATCTTTGATTCCTAAAGCTTTGGACTGCTGTTCTAAAACAGGATGTGTTTCTGCTTTGATATATTCAGGTTCAGGTTCAGGTTTGGATTCTGTCTGAATGTCAACAGAGTTCTGTTCAAGCAATTGTTTCAACTTCTCTTGTGGTGAAAGAGCATTGAACTTCAAGATCTCCTTCATCTTTTCCTGCTGTTCTTTAGAAGGAGCTTGTCTTTTTACAGGCTTGTTCCAGTCTTGAAAAACTGGTGTGTCATCATTAGGTGTGATGACATCGGGTGTTTCTTCACTTTTATTCGGAGAAGAGATCTCCATTGTAGGTATATCTGTATTAGTTGAAGCGACTTCATTCAGACGTGTATCTTCTGGATTCACCATTGTTCGCCTCTTATTTGGTAGAGAGTTGTGTTGAATCTTTGGTTCGGCAAATATAGATCTGATCCATCGGACGAGTCGTGCATACATCGCCAGCCTCGTCGGCATAGTAAGATAACTTCTTAACAGATCCAATATGATCATTAGTATAAATGTAGAACGTAAACCAAGGATCTGTAGAAGAAGGTGATGTTGAAAGGTTTTTAATCTTAGCAAGAAACTCAACTATGGAAGGTGTATCTTTACCTTCTATAAGTACAAGTCTTTGTCGGCAATACTTATATCCAGCTGTGTATGGACACTTATCATGAGGTATTGCTTTGTACAACTCATCTCCACTAAAGAATGGAGTGTAGAACCAGTTAGCGTAAAATCTAGCTCCAAGTCCTTTACTGATAATATCGTGGAGTGGTATAGCAAGAGATCCATGTCCTTCATGTGTGCGACAGAAGGCAAGATCATCTTCTATTAATAGAGCGAACTTTTCTATTATAGCAAGGATGTGAGGATCACATACAGGGATGCCAATAAGTTGATTGTCAATCAATCTTGCGTTATGAGAAATGACATCAACTTTAGATACTTGATCAAGAGTAGCATCTAGCTCATCCTTGAAATCTACTTCATCAGAAGACGTCACATCAGTCTCTACTGTCTCCTCAACGGAGACAGTAGAGACTAAGTCTTGTGATATGATTTCCTGTGTAACAGGGTCGACTGTGATGGCTTCAGTAGATCCAAGGGAGCTCAAAGATTGAACAATTTTGACACATCCTGGAGTTTTGAAACAGTATACTGTCTCTTTACTATAGACATCGTGCAAGAAGATCTCTTTGAATGTGTCAAGATATGAAGAAGTAGGTTTGATCACATGAAACGCTATCTGTGGTAATGACGAAAGAGTCACAAACATGTCAGGCGTTGCATTGGTTAAGATCATGCGGTCTTCAAACCCTGGTAAGTTGATATAGAGAAATGGACAACTTCTAGCAGAGAGTGAAGATAGAAACTTCTTTGTAGTATCTTTGAAGACTCTGAGTGGATCTTTTTTCATAACTAGACCATCTTGATTGTTGCGCTCTTATCTGAATGAAAAGTTGTTATCTGCTCTGGTTCTTCTGTGGTTTTTTGATTCTTTTGTAACTGATTTACTTGTTCCAGAGTTTCTGGATCCAAAACTTCTTTAAGCTTTTGTCCCAAATCAGTTTCTGTAGTTACTTGTTCTGGTTCTTCTGTAACTGGTTCTGTCGTTTCTGTGTTTTCGGGCTCAGGATTGACAGTAGTTTCTGTTTCAGAAACCTGTTGAATGCTTTCTTCATTGCTGAAAGAATCAGGATCGGCTTGGGCACATCCATCGTTGTCTTGGGATTCAACTCTGTTATCCAATTCGTCTGCTCTGTCTGGTGAAGATTCTGAATCTGAATTGTTGTTTTCATCTGTGCTTGTTCCTGATTCAGATTCAGAGATGACAGGTTCTGCTGTTGGTTGAGCTTCTTCTTTGACCTGTGTTTGGGTATCAGGCACGTTCGTCTCAGAACTCTCAGGTTGGTCAGTCGGTGTAGCATCAGTAGAACTCATCTCCATAGTTGGAATGTCTTCTTCAGTTGTTCCAGTTGTTTCAGAAGTAGGCTCCATCATGTTACTTAGATTGTATTCTTTAGTAACTTCTTTGTTATCGACGGCGCCTTTAAAGATCTTTAAGATCAGATTGAATACTTGTTCGGAGAAAAGCGGTTTGATAGCGTCGATGTGGCGATCAAAGACGTCTTTCAGTGTTAGAAGATTCTCAACAATGTCATCACCGAAAGATGTCAGCTCTGGAACTGTAGAAGTGTAAAAAGGCAGAATAAGGTCGACCACATCAGTTTTCCGTAAGTCAAGCTTATACTTCTCAACGGTTTCACGATGCTCCATGAGTTTGCCATACAAGTCTTTTGTCTTCTTCATGTATGAGCGAACCACCAAGAGATCATCAACAGCAGCAGCTAGTTGTTTACCATCTACACGAACGGTTTCAGTAAACAACCACTCATTGCTGGAGATGAAGAGATCGTAACCGATACGAGAGCACAACTGTAAGTGCTCTCCAACAGCTTTGATGAATCGTAGAGTATCTTTGATTCCATTTCTTGCATCAGCACGAAACTGAGATATTGACTTTGGTCTGTCTTGCTTCATAAACCGTTCTTCAACAGTCTCGATCACATTCTGCTTTGGTTGCTCGTCCTGCTTTGGCTGTTCGTCGACTTTGCTTTCTTCGTTATGAAGGGTTTCTGCATGAAGAGTTTCCGCACGAAGAGCTTCTGCACGAAGAGCATTTTTGTTCTTATTCTTTCGTTTAAAAGACTTATTCTTCTTGCTCATTAGAATCCTCCTTATAGTCATTGTTGTAGATGGAAGTTAAGGCATCAACCAAGTTGTTAAGATAGACATACTTAGCTTGAATCTTACACCTATGTCCACTACTAATGAACTTCGTAAATTCGAATCCGAACCCTTGACTGCTTAACAAACAACAAGATAGATCAACATTATTAGCAACATCAATGCTGTCCTTAACATGGTACCAATAGTTGTTTTGATAAGTGATATAGACGTCGCATACTTCATTGAACGTACATTCAAACTCTTCTTCAGTCTCATACTTGTTATGCACCATTTCAAGTATCTTTAGTATCCAAAGAGCTAAGAGTTTAAGAGAATAAATAGGATAGAACTGATAAGCTTCTTTAGAAAGAGGTTCTGTAAGATGATAGTTCACATGTACTGGAGAAATATCGACCATAGCGGCTGCCCAAAGATAACCATCTGCTACTAAGTCCATATGAATCTGATCTTCGTGTAAAGAGAAACCTTTGATAAAGTCTTCAGGCATTCCAGTTACAAACTCTTTCGATGTATCACCGATTAACCGTGTTATCTTACTTAACCAGTTAAGCAGAGTTAGTTGATCCTTGGTGATAAGAAGATTCTCTAAAGTATCTTTGAGAAGTTCAGCATCTTGCTTTAGATACTTCTCCATTGTAAGTCCACTATATCCAAGTATGCGTTCATTATACCAAGTACCAAAGTTACTGAACTTAGGAGCTGAAAGTGTAAGCACATCTTTCTCTTCTTTAAGAGAGAATGGATTGTACGGAGACCATTTGGTTGACGCATCTATAGATGCACCATTACCAAAGTTTATCTGGTTCGTTTGGTTAGGGTTCATATTACTTACTCCAAGGTTAGATCAAAGTGAGATTTCTTTTATCTACATACAGTTCTCTATACCTCTAAGTAGTCATGTATGACTACTTAGAGGTACTTAGATGTATATTGCGTTATCTGGCAAGAGTTTTGAATGCTGCTGCACTAGCATAAAGTTCATTATCTATAAGCTTTCTGATTCGTTTCAAATGTTCTTCCATTTCTTCCATGTCATCAAGCTGGCAGAGTCTTTTCAAGACTGCTGGATAATCAAGGATATACTTCCAAAGAGTATCAGAGATTCGACTTGTAACTGGCTTTCTGATGGCGTTAATTGCCTTCCTTGTCTTTTCCATTTCAGCCAGGTAATGTCCAGCTATATCAGCTGGAAGATCTTTCTTGAAGATGACACGCTGATCCATCAAGATTCTATCTAAACGAGCAAGATCATCTTCATAGTGACCTGGACCAGAAAAGTCGTTAGATATTGAGTTCATATCAATGCGGAAGAATTCAACAAGTGCTGTGAACCCTTTAATATACAAAGAGTACACATAAGAATTTCTAACAGAACCAGAAGAGTAAGTCAAACCTGCTGTTGCTGATAGATATCGTCCTATATTGGTAAGTTTAGCCAATGCGGAAGCGAGATCTGCTCCATATCCATGACGAGTAGCAAACTCATCTGCCATACGCTCTGCATGATAGTAAA